>Ga0308163_10000027_pt1 | contig 467489 bp, 422 predicted proteins | sample PhyTR1_FD_201037 | JGI IMG/M metagenome (GOLD analysis project Ga0308163, IMG submission 201037) | Phyllosphere microbial communities from UC Gill Tract Community Farm, Albany, California, United States - DLSLT.R1 | ecosystem: Host-associated > Plants > Phyllosphere > Unclassified | place...
GCTTTAGCACACAATCTAAGAAAGAAAGTTGCCTAAAAAGGACAACTTTTTCTTTTCTTCAAAGCAAAGATCAAAATGAAGGAAAATAAAAAATCCGTCTCATTTTTGTTGTGAGACGGATTCTTTTATTTTATGCATTGATGAGTAAATCTTTAATTCTCTTCATTGCTTCCCTCAAATCCTCTTCTGATGCAGCATAAGAAAACCGGATACATTCCGGACTCCCGAAAGAAACTCCACCTACACAGCCTACATGAGCGTTTTCCAGAATAAACATCGCAAAATCATCGGCATCTTTTATTTCGGTTCCTTTCAGAGTTTTACCGATATAGTAAGAGATATCCGGGAAGAAGTAAAAGGCAGCTTTGGGTAAAAGTACCTTAAATCCCGGGATTTCTTTCATTAAATCGAATACCAGATTTCTTCTCTTCTCAAAAGCATCAATCATGTATTTATATTCCGAAGGATCAGTTTTCAGAGCAACAATAGAAGCTCTCTGTGCAACGGTATTTGCTCCGCTCGTCATTTGTCCCTGTACTTTTTCACAAGCTTTTGCCAGCCATTCAGGACATGCGGAATATCCTATTCTCCAGCCTGTCATAGCAAAAGCTTTAGACATCCCGTTGATTACTGCGGTCTGTTCATAAATTTCAGGAAACTGCGCAATTGATGTTGTTTTTGTCTCGTAATTGATGTATTCATAGATTTCATCGGAGATCACCGTGACGTGTGGGTATTTGGCAATGACTCCAGCCAGAGACTTCAGTTCATCGTAGGTGTAATATCCACCGGAAGGATTGCAGGGAGAACTGAAAAGAATGGCCTTCGTTTTTTCATTAATAGATTCTTCCAGCTGTTCGGCAGTTATTTTAAAATCAGTAACATACGATGTCGGAATCATTACAGAATTTCCACCCATCATTTTTACCATTTCATCATAGCTTACCCAGAAAGGGGTGGGAAGTATCACCTCGTCGCCATCATTGATAATGGCCGCCAAAACATTGATGATAGACTGTTTGGCACCATTTGAAACACAGATCTGGCTGGGTTTATACTCCAGTTGATTGTCTCTTTTTAATTTGTCTGAAATTGCCTGTCGCAGTTCCAGAAATCCCGGAACAGGAGAGTAGTGGCTGTAATTTTCATTGATTGCATCAAATGCTGCCTGTTTTATATTGTCGGGAACATCAAAATCCGGCTCACCCAATGTAAGAGATATAACGTCTATTCCGCTGGCTTTCATTTCTCTGGCCTTGTTCGACATTACGAAAGTCTGAGAGTATCCTAGTCTGTTTACTCTGTCTGAAAGTTTATTCATGTTTTCTTTTGTCTTTTTAACAAATATATATAAAAACTTAATTTGAATGGAATGTGAAATAAAACTTATTTTTGCTTTATATTACCAATCGTATGTCAGTAGCGTTAATTCAAAAATATTTCCCGGAACTTTCCGAAAAACAAATCGAGCAGTTTTCACAATTAGAAAGCCTTTATGGTGAATGGAACGAAAAAATAAATGTCATCTCCAGAAAAGATATGGAATCACTGTATGAAAAGCATATCCTTCATTCTCTGGGTATTGCGAAAATAATGGAATTTGCTCCCGGAACGAAAGTTTTGGATGTAGGAACCGGCGGGGGCTTCCCGGGGATTCCTCTGGCAATTCTTTTTCCTGAAACCCGGTTTACATTGATAGATTCCATCGGAAAAAAAATCACGGTGGTCAACGCGGTTGCAGAAGGAGTTGGATTAACGAATCTTACTGCCATCCATGGAAGAGCAGAAAAGGTGAAAGAAAAATTTCATTTCGTAGTAAGCCGTGCTGTAACGCAAATGCCTGAATTTTTGAGATGGCTGAAAGGAAAATTTGAGAAAGATCAGTTTAATGCAAAACATAATGGCGTTTTATATTTAAAGGGAGGAGATCTTGCGGAAGAATTGGCAGGTCTCAGATGCGAACTGTTTAATCTTAAAAACTATTTTGAGGAAGAATTTTTTGACACAAAAAAAGTTGTTTATTTATCAAAAGGTAATTTTAATTCGTAATTTAGCACTTCAAAGAAGTTTTTTTGCTAATTATTTCAACAAATATAACAGATGAAAACATTGTTTAAAGCAGCTTTATCAGTAATCTTTGTAGGATTTTCATTAATTTCTTGTAAAGATGATGATGATTATGAAACTATTCAGTATGCAGACAAGGTGAAAATAGACAGCGTAAAAATTGTAAATGACACGATGTCGGTTTTTGGAGTGCAGAGTATCAGAACGTATTCTACGTACACCTCCCAGTGTCAGGGATTTTATGGGTATGATTATATTTACACTGATAATTTTACCAGAAATGTAACCGCCTATCAATACCATACCAACGGCTCTTGCACACAAGCCAATCATGTATCAGCCAATCAGATCAATTTCAGTCCGCAAAAAACCGGAACTTATACGTTCAAATTCTGGAAGGGCGACAACAGCTACATCACCAAAACAATAGTGGTAAAATAAATGAAGTATATATTTTTGATTTTGTTCTTACCAACCAATTATTTATGGAGTCAGAGAATAGAGTGGAAGGAAGACCGGAAATTGGTGTGGAGCAATTTTAAAAGTACTAAAAATAACCAGCACGGAAAAGATATTGTAGCCTATACCCATTGCGGATGGATATACTCTGTCGTGAAATCTTCAAACCCAAAAGGGGCTGCAAAAGTAAATATAGAGACCATTTTTAATGAAGATAAATTCTGGAAAGACCATACAAAAATTACAGAGTATGTTCTGAATCATGAGCAGAAACATTTTGATATTGCAGAAATATATGCCCGGAAAATACGGAAAGAAGTTGTTTCAAAAATAAAAACTTCCGGCGATTACGATCGATATTTTCAGACGATCTATAACAGGATCCTTCAAGATTACAGAAATTTTCAGGCGTTGTATGACGGGGTTACCGAACACGGTATGAACAAAGAAAAGCAGTCGGAATATAACGCAATCATCAGCAATGAGCTGGAACAACTAAAAGATTATAAAAAACCTTGAAATTTCTAAATAAAATCATAGACGAATTGCTGGCGCAGAATAAAGATTTGTCGCGGTTTAATGTCGTCCTGCCAGGTAAAAGACCTATTGTTTTTATCAGGCAGATCCTTGAGGAAAATAATTATTCGGGGTTTCTCCCAAATTTTTTCACCATCGAAGAATTGATTATTGATATTGTAGATCAGCAATCTATTCAGGGAATTGCATTGTGGCTGTTTTCTTTTGATATTTATAAAACCTTAAACCTTAAACCTAATGATGATTTTGCCGAATTTCTAAAATGGTTTCCCACGCTTCAGAAAGACTGGGATGATATTCTGAAATTTTCTGAAAGTGATGATGCAGTGTTACAATACATGTTTGATGAAGAACGAATTAAGGAATGGGCGCAGGATCTGGGAGACGATGATGAAGTTCCGAGAAAGAAGTTTCTGAATTTCTGGCGGAATATGAACATTTTCCTTCCGGTTCTAAAACAGAAACTGAAAGAAAAAAACTGGGCAACCCCAGGCATGATTCATGAAGCTGCCAAAGAAAAAATTGTAGATTTTGCCAAGAATACCAGCGGAAATTTCGTTTTCTGCGGATTCAATGCATTTACTCCGGTGGAAGAAAAACTGGTGAGAAATCTTCTGCAGTGGGACAAAGCGCAATGTTTCTTTCAGGGAGATCATTATTATTTTGATGATGAAAGACAGGAAGCAGGAAAGTTTCTCCGAAGCCACAAAATGTGGAAAGAATTCAATGATAGCAGAGCTTTCAGCTGGATAGAAGACGATTTTAATCAGCCCAAAAATATAAAAATCTACGAAGTTTCCGGAAATGTAACCCAAACCAAGGTTTTACCCGATCTCTTTAAGAATATTGACAATAAAACATTCACCAATACAGCCGTAGTTTTGCTGGATGAGAATCTTCTTCCCGCAAGTTTAGATGTGATGCATGATGTTGAAAATCTCAATATTACAATGGGTTTTCCACTGAAAAACCTATCCTTTTCCAATGCTATAAAACAGCTTTTTTATCTTCAGAAGCAATTAGAAAAAAATAAATCATCTTATTATTACCGGGATGTTTTTCCGATACTGGAAGAGCTGCCAAAATCTGAAGCGGATGAGCAGATAATCAATACCTTTAAATCTAAAATTGAAGAAAGAAATATTGTTTACATTTCCAGGAAGTTGCTGAGCGAACTTTTATCGGAATTGTCGTATTTTAATCTTTTGCAGAAAGCAGAGTCAGGTTATCAGTTTCTGGATGTACTGATCGATTTTTGCCAGAGAATAAAATGGATGGAACTCGATGATATTCAGTATGAAAATGTATCCCATTTTGAAAATGCATTCAGAATTATCAAAAATCAGATTTCTCCGTACGGTTTCGAGATTAAAATGGAAACTTTAGAGGTTTTGATTAATCAGCATATTAATTCAGAAAGTATTGATTTTCAGGGTGAACCATTAAAAGGGCTTCAGGTAATGGGACTTTTGGAAACCCGGCTTCTCAATTTTGAAAACGTGATTCTTCTGTCTGTAAATGAAGGAAAACTGCCTTTGGGAAATTCTCAGAATACGTATATTCCTTTTGACATCAGAAAGCACTTCGACTTACATACTTTTCTTGAGAACGACAGCATTTATGCTTACCATTTTTATCGTCTGATACAGGATGCACAGAATGTTCATCTTCTTTTTAATGCGCTGAGTTCTGGTGTAAACACTGGAGAAAAAAGCAGATTTATTACTCAGATTGAAATGGAAAGCAATCATAAAATAGAACATTTAATTGTTGAAAATACTTCCGAACCCATCTCCAGCCAGCCTATCGAAATAGAAAAAACGGAAATTGTAATACAGCAGCTTCAAAAGTGGAAAGAGAAAGTTTCTGCTTCCCATCTTACAAGCTATCTCTACAATCCTATCGATTTTTATTTATCTAAAATTTTAAATACTTCAGAAACGGATGAAATTGAAGAAGAACTTTCTATAAGAAATTACGGGAATCTTGTTCATTACACCCTTCAGGAAATATATGAAGTAATAAAGGGTAAAATATTAAAAGTTAACGATTTAGAAAAATCACTTAAACAAATAGATGACTATATAAATATCGCAATTGAAAAATTAAAACATCAGCCTGAGTTCTATGATAAAGGGATGAATTTCATCCACAAAGCGATTGCCAGAAAAGTGATTGTCAATATTTTGAACCATGATCTTGAACTGATAAAAAGCGGAAACACTCTGGAAATTATTGCTATAGAAAGACGTTTTGAAAATGTTGATTTTTATATTGATGAAGCTAAGAAAGACAAGGTTTCTTTCTTTGGCTTTATCGACCGTATTGACCGTCTGAACGGGACTGTAAGAATTATCGATTACAAAACCGCCAAAATTAAAAATCTGAATGTAAAAATAGATGCAGAAAATGCAGAGCATTACTTTCACAGAGATGAGCGCAAACAGGCTTTACAGCTATGTATTTATCAATATGTGATTCAGAGTTTGCCCGAATTTTGGGGATTCCCTGTGGAAACGGGAATCTGGAGTTTTGCAGATGCCAAAAAAGGAGTTGCTTCGCTGGAATTTTCTCAGGGAAACCTGGATGATGCGATGCAATCTGTAAAAAGTCTTATTTTGGAAATTCTGAATCCTGAGATTAATTTTGTTGAGAATATAAGAATGCATTCTTTCTAAAATTTACTTTTTAGGCACTTGAAGAAAAACTGTATTTCTAAGCACTGTACTGTCTGCAATTACCGAATCTGCTTTTTATCAAGTGACAATTGGTGATTGTATTTATTTGTTTTTCAAGTTGTTGATAATATTTTCGGTTGATTTATCATTACTAAAATACTGTTCAATTATTTTTGCAATTTTCTTATCATCATTCACGGTAATTCGTAATGTTGATAATAAGAAATCATAATTTGTATAATCTGTTTTTGTTGCTAATATTTTTCTTATCCATTCCCACATTTTTTTGGAACCTATTTCTTTTTCTATAGCGATAAACATCATTGGAGCATAGTCATATACAAACGTTTGCCTATCTTTTATCTGGTTAGCTGACTTAATTTTTGATATAGGCAGCGTTTTAAAATCGGCTAAATATTCAAACTTTTTATCAAACTTTTTTACGTAAAATTTTTTTCCTTGGATTTCTTCTACTAATTTCAGTGATAAATATTCAGCAAAACCCTCTGAAATCATATCACCAAGTTCCGAGTTTAAGACTTTAAATGTCCCAAAGTAATAGTGTCCTAATTCATGTGCTATAAATTGTTTATAAGAATCTTTGTCTTTGTCAAAAAGTGCACCTAATCCATCATTTCCATAACCAATTCCCATAATTGTAGGATACGAAACAAACATCCAACTATATTTGGGTGCGGTAGGCGTTGTGTTCACAAAAACTGGTGGTTCAGAAAATTTAATGTTAATCTTATTTTCGTAATATTGTTTGTATAGAGAAACTAATTTTGAGAAATCATCAATATCATTTTTTGAAAATGTAGGGTTTAATAAAATTAAATTTCCGTCGTTAAGAAAATCGTATTTACCACAATACAATGCCATTTCATAAGGTTGATTGCTTTTAAGATTTACTTTTGAAGACTTTATTGGTTTACTGCCATTTAGATAAATTGAAGAACAATCAAGACACTCAAATTCAATATCATAATACATTTTTTCATAAGAAATATCATTTTTGGCATCATATAAATAAGGATACCATGCGCTTTGAGACCCATCTGCTCTAACAGAATATCCATTAAATGCTATATTCCCTTTCCAATCTTCTCTGGAATAATTATTTATTGTATCTTTTGCCACAGCATATTTACCAACATATCTAAATTGTAATTCATTGGGTAAAAATTTGCCTTTCCCATCATTGCCTGGAAAGTAATATGCCGCGCTTTCACCTGTTGAAGTTGAATCTTTGTCAGATTTATTAAATCCTAAAACGAAATCATCAGGCTTTTTACTTTTTATATGTAATAAATTCATTCCAGAATTTAATCTTATTAAATAATCCTGAATTTTTGGAATATTACTAATTGTTAAATCACAATCAAAAGTTCCTTCAACTATTGAAATTTTCACTTTCCCTTTTATTGTAGGAGGATTTTCTTGAGCAATTGTAAAAACTGAAAATCCCACACTCAAAATTAAGATCAAAAATTTTTTCATTTTTATAATTTATTACGTAACGTCATTTTGGTAAAATATTCATCAAATTAATGATTTAAATAAAAAAGTCCGATTAAAAAACCGGACTTTCATTTTATTTAAAAAGCATTGAAGCCTGTAATATCAAGACCTGTAATCAGTAAGTGGACATCATGCGTTCCTTCGTAAGTAATCACAGATTCCAGATTGGCAGCGTGTCTCATCATTGGGAATTCGCCCATGATTCCCATTCCGCCAAGAATCTGACGAGATTCTCGTGCAATGTCAATCGCCATTTTTACGTTATTTCTTTTCGCCATAGAAATCTGTGCAGGTGTCGCTTTGTGATCGTTCTTTAAATTTCCTAACTGCAGACAAAGTAACTGAGCTTTTGTAATTTCGGTTAAGAATTCGGCTAATTTTTTCTGTTGCAACTGAAATGCACCCACCGGTTTTCCGAATTGTTTTCTTTCTTTAGAATACTGTACTGCTGTACAATAGCAATCGATAGCTGCACCGATTACTCCCCAGGAAATACCATATCTTGCAGAATTCAGACAGGATAATGGTCCCTTTAATCCGGTAACTCCCGGAAGCAGATTTTCTTTCGGCACTTTTACATTATTGAATACCAATTCTCCTGTTTTAGAAGCTCTTAAACTCCATTTATTATGCGTTTCCGGAGTAGTGAAACCTTCCATTCCTCTTTCAACAATTAATCCCTGAACTTTTCCATCCTCATTTTTAGCCCAAATAACCGCAATATCGCACAAAGGTGAGTTGGTGATCCACATTTTTGCTCCATTCAACAGGTAATGATCTCCCATATCTTTAAACTGAGATTCCATGGAACTTGGATCTGAACCATGATTGGGCTCTGTTAATCCAAATGAGCCAATCATTTCACCGGAAGCTAGCTTTGGCAAATATTTTCTTTTCTGCTCTTCGGAACCAAATTCATTAATCGGAAACATCACCAGAGAACTCTGTACAGAAGCTGCTGAACGTACTGCAGAATCTCCTCTTTCCAGTTCCTGCATGATTAATCCGTAAGAAATCTGATCCAGACCTGAACCGCCATATTCTTCGGGAATGTATGGACCTAAAGCACCAATTTTCCCCAATTCTCTCATCAATCCGGGTAAATCTGTATGATTCTGAGCAGCCTGATCGATATTCGGCATTACAAAACTTTCTACCCAATCTCTTATCGATTGGCGGATAAGCTTGTGTTCTTCGGTAAGTAAAGCATCAATTCCGTAATAATCCGGAATAGTCGTAAGAGGATAGTATGACATGAAATTTAATTTTCCTAAAAATAATACTTTTCGGGGTGTCTGGGAAAGTTTTTTCAGAAAAAAGAAAAAAACTATTCTTTTATAAACTTGTAGAGAAAAGGAGCTTTATTCGCAGAGCCGTCATAAAATTTCTCTAATCTCTCCAGAGAATTCATACTCAATATTTTACGCTGAAAATTATTTCTTCTGAATTTCTCACCTAAGATTGTTTCGTATAAAGCCTGAAGATCTTTCATGGTGAATTTTTCCGGCAAAAGATTGCTTGCTGCAACCTGTGTGTCAATATTTTTACGGAGATGATTAAGACCTTCTGCAATTATCCTGTCATGATCAAATGCCATTTGCGGAAGCTTGCTGACTTCAAACCATGCACAGGTCTCGTTGAAGGCGTCGGGAAATGTATTGGCAAGAGAAAAATCTATTAAGCTGCAATATCCGACGGTAATGAAGCGCTGTAAAATCCAGTGATCTTTTTGTATATCCAGACCCTTGTTGTTGATCAAAATCTGGTGTACATTATTCTGTGTACGGTCCAGCCTTCCAAAAGTGTGAAACTGCTCCAGAAAAAGACCTTTAAGATGGGTTCTTTCAAATAAAACTCTGTCCGCTGCTTCACGAAGATCTTCATCCAGAAAAACAAAACCTCCCGGAAGCGACCACATATCAAGATCGTGATATTTCAGCAGTAAAACCTTCAGGATATTATCATGAAATCCAAAAATAGTACAGTCAACGGAAATATTGGGGATAAAGTTTTTTTCCTCAATCAGCTGTTTAAGGGTTTCGATGTTTTTTGAACCGTACGTTTTCATGACAGTAAAAATAAAATTATTTTTTAATTTTTCAGATAATCTTGTTTAAAATAAAACGTACTGAGGCAAAATATAATTAAAACGGCTCCCAAAATATAAAGAGAATAGAATGTGAGTATCTGGTTTTCAAAGAGGATAGACATTGTGATAGAACTCACAGAACTTCCCAAAGAAGAGAATATTACAATAAGTGAGGTAAATGTATTTATTTTCTGGCTTTCGATCTGCGAGATCATTTTAGAATTAATCAATGGGTAGAGTGGTGAAAGGAACAGGCCAATAATCGGGAAAAGATATAATGAAATGTCATATTGATCTGAACCGAAATACTGAATGCCAAAAATAGCACTCAAGAGCAACATGATACACCCCAGGCAAAAGGTAAAATAGCTTACCAGAGAAAACTTCTGAATAACATTTGCTGTAATGATTCTGCCGATATAAGAGAACATGGCAAGCATAGAAGAGGCCTGAATTGCAAAAAAAGAATTAACCTTCAGGTGGTTTCTGTAATAGGTAGGAAGCCATGAATTGAAGCTCTGTTCTGTTAAAACAATAAAAAATATGACGAGAAAAAATAAGATAACTGAGGTTTTTCTAAAAGAAACTAAACTGGAAAAAATATTGTTTTCTGAACTTTTCTCTGCTTCAGCGATGGTGATTTTGGATAATAAATAAATGGTAATAAAGGAAACGATGGAAATAAACATAAAACCGAATTTCCAGTATTCTGAGTATTCACTTGCTATTAACCATCCAAAACCTACGTTCACCACAAATATACCAATCATAAAAGAGGCCTCCACGTTATTCATGGTTTTTGCCAGAGATTTTTCTACAGTAATATTGTTTCGGATGATTCCGTAAACGCATATTTTTCCGATGGCAAAACAAGTTCCGATGATGGCAAACCAAAGTTTGTAGAACCAGAAGACCTCTACAAATGGGAGTATAGAGGAACAGATTCCTACAATGAATAAAGCCATTATGAGGGCTGTTTTTGCACCTACTTTACTGATAAAATTGACCGCAAATAATGATATAAATGCAATGGGCAAATCTTTGAATGCTTCCAAAAAACCCAGTTTATCATACCCTATATTTTCCTGTGAAAGCTGGAGAATTACAATTCCCATACAGTTCAGTACCATCGAAAAAATAAAGAACGTTAATCTTAGGGGAAGCGAAATATTTGTAGCGTTGATGCTCATTTTGGGGATTATATTATAGCAGTTTTAGTGGAATAAATCGATTATTGACGTACAATTTATGCCGTTGAACTCCCAAAAATAGTGGAAATATTAAAATAATTGTGAATTAAGTGTTAAATAATTAAAAAAAAATATATTTTTATTGTCTCAATTTGAGAATTAAAAAAACTAACTGTATATGAATGTAAAAATATCAAGAAGTTTGGGAGCAATTGCAGTGCTTTATTTTACTGCAAATTTCAATGCCCAAAACACAACTACAGACACAATTCAAAAAGAACAGAAGATTGAAGAAGTAGTCATGATTGGTTATGGTACTCAGAAAAAGAGTAATGTAACAGGAGCAATATCGAGTTTAAAAGCTTCAGATATTGAAGATATCCCCGCAGGTCGTCCGGAGCAAGTGCTTCAGGGAAGAGCTGCCGGAGTATCAGTAATATCAAATTCTGGGCAACCCGGATCTGCTGCTACCGTAAGAGTACGTGGTATTACCAGTTTTGGAGCTGGAAGTAATGATCCGCTTTGGGTTGTGGATGGTATCGTAGTAGATAACATTGCCTGGCTCAACCAAGCAGATATCGAAGGAATGGAGATTTTAAAAGATGGTGCTTCTGCTGCAATCTATGGAGTTTCTGCTGCACGTGGTGTAATTCTTATTACTACTAAAAAAGGAGCAAAAGGAAGATTGAACTTCTCTTATAACGGATTTTTTGGAGTAGGAAGTGCTGCTAAAAAACTTGATTTGCTGGATGCATCCCAGTATGCAACGATTATGAATGAAGCCAATAGAAATGACGGAAAAAACCCGATATTCTCGGATCCGGCATCTTATGGCAGAGGAACAGATTGGCAAGATGTTATTTTTAACAGCGCCCAACGTTCTTCTCATGATTTCAGTATAAGTGGCGGAAGTGATAAGTCTACCTTTTACACATCTTTTGGATTATACGAGCAGCAAGGTATTGTCATGCGTGACATTTCGAATTACAAAAGACTGAACGCAAGAATCAACTCTACTCATAAAGTACTGGACTGGCTTACCATAGGGCAAACTTTGGCTTATACACATGTAAAAGCTCAGGGAATTAATGAAAACGGCGAATTTGGAGGACCTCTGAGTTCAGCAATCAATTTAGATCCTATTACTCCTGTAACAGTTACCAATGGCATTGCTAATCAGCCTTTCGCAAGTGATTACAACAATCCTTTTATAGTGCGGGATGCAATGGGAAATCCTTACGGAATTTCACATTATGTAAATAAAGAAATGTCTAATCCACTGGCATTTCAGCAGACACAATTAGGGAGAACAAGATATTCAGATGATTTTATAGCTAATGTTTTTGCAGAGGCTAAGTTTTTAAATCATTTTACTTTCAAATCCAGTCTGAACGGCAAATTATCATATTGGGGAAACAAAGCGTTTAGTCCTAAATTCTATTTGAGTCCATCTTTAAAAAATGATACTTTCAATAGTCTTTTCAGAGAAACTCAAAAGCGATTTGACTGGAATACTGAAAATACAGTTAATTACCAAAACAAATTCGGAGATCATAATCTAAATGTGTTATTAGGACAAGGTTATTATGAATTTAATATTGCCTCAGGACAAAATACAACCTATACCAATTTACCTGTTAATAACTGGGAAGATGCATCTTTCAATTTTGATATTGCTCCGGAAAACAGAACTGGTAATGCATGGGACGGTAAAGAAACCCATAAAACATCTTATTTTGCGAGAGTAGTGTACGACTACAAAAACAGATATTTATTTACCGGAACAATGCGTAGAGATGGCTCTTCAAAATTCGGTAGAAATAACCATTGGGGAAATTTCCCGGCAATGTCATTGGGATGGAATTTATCTAATGAAAATTTCTGGAGACAAAACAATATTGTTAACAGCGTAAAATTGAGAGGAGGATATGGAGTTTTAGGAAATGATGGTATTGATGATTTTCAGTTCGCAAGTTTTTTGGTTCCGGGAAGTAACTATTCATTTGGTAACAATAATATCAATATAGGATATGCTCCAAGTACACTAGAAAATCCAGACTTAAAGTGGGAAAGAACTTCTCAATTAAATCTTGCTGTTGATCTAAAATTATTTAAGAATTTTGATTTTACAGTGGATGTATACAGAAAAAAATCAACAGATATTTTAAGAAGAGTTAATATTCCAGGTTATGTCGGCGTAACAAATAACCCATGGAGAAATATCGGTGATATGAATAATGATGGTCTTGAAGTAAGTCTTGGATATAAAAAGAATTGGGATGACTTCGGGATCAGTGCTAACGGAAACTTCGGATATCTTCAAAATGAGATAACGAGATTAGAGGATGGTAAAAAGTTTGAAAATTTCGCATCTTTCCAATCTATGGGAGCTGTTTCCAGGTTACAAGTAGGTTCGCCATATGGTTCATTTTATGGATATCAAAATGCAGGAATTTTCCAGACACAAGCAGAAATTGATGCGTATAAAAATGCCAACGGAGGCTTAATTCAACCGAATGCAAAACCTGGAGATTTTAAACGTACCGATGTAAATGGTGACGGTAAAATTACAGAAGATGATTATGTAAATCTAGGTAATTCTGTTCCTAAATATACTTTTGGATTTACGTTAAACATGAATTACAAAAATTTTGATTTTATGATCTTTGCTCAAGGGCAGGCCGGAAACAAAATTTTCCAGGGTTTAAGAAGATTGGATATTCAGGATGCGAATTATCAGACTGCTATTTTAGACCGTTGGACAGGAGCCGGTACATCAAATACGATCGCAAGAGTTACGAAAGATGATCCTAATCAAAACTATACAAGAATGTCTGATTATTATCTTCAAAAAGGCGACTACCTACGTTTGAAATTGGTACAGATCGGTTATACACTTCCAAAAAATATTTCTGAAACCATTGGAGCATCCAAAGTGAGGTTCTATGTAACGGGCGAAAATATTGTCACGTTCACAAAATACACAGGATATGATCCGGAAATTGCTGGTGGAGACACTTTCGGTATAGACAGGGCATACTATCCACAGTCAAGAACTTTCCTTTTTGGTGCAAATGTTCAATTTTAATTAAAGAAAAAAATGAAAAATAAAAGATTTATATATAAAAGCTTATCTGTTTTACTTTTGGCAGGAGCAACTTTTGGAGCGGTATCTTGTAATGATTCCAATCTTGAGGATGTAAAAAATACAGGAACCTTCGATACGGAAAATTATTTCAAAAATGAAGAGCAGTCATTTAGTGGCCTGGTTGCAGTGTATGATATACTGAGAAAATATTCCGGTGGTTTTGAGAATGATGTTACATTCTTTAACGCAGCATCGGATGATTTTTATTCAGGAGGCGGAAGTTCAACCGATGGTGCTGGTATACAGGGAATGTCAAATTTCACCATCAATCCTATTATCATGCCTGCAAGTTATTGGAGAGATTATTATCAGGGGATTGCCAGAGCGAACCTGTTGGTTGATAGAATTCCCAATGCAACCATGAATGATCAAACCAGAAAAAGATTTGTTGCAGAAGCAAAAACACTAAGGTCGCTTTATTATTTTGAACTGGTAAGAATGTTTGGGAAAGTTCCTTTGATTCTTAAGCCCATTAAATCAAATGAAGATTATTATAATATTCCTCAGGCAAATGTAACTGAAATTTATAATCAGATACAGTCGGACATCTTAGCATCAATTTCAGATTTACCGATGACTGCAGGCGGAGCAGAAAAAGGCAGAATAACTCAAGGAACTGCAAGAGCTATCCTGGGTAAGATTTATTTATATAATAAAAAATATAGTGATGCTGCAGCTCAGTTTGAAATGGTAAACGGAACTCCGGGAGGAACCAGCCAATATGGATATAAATTGGTTGCAAACTATGCAGATTTGTGGGTAATTGATAACAAATTTACAACGGAATCTATTCTGGAAGTAATGCATACCAATAAAGGCAATTCAGATTGGAGTTTCTGGGGACAGGGAAAAGATGAAGGCAATTCCGTTAATCAGATGATTGGAATTATTTCGTATGGTAAAAAAGTACCAGCTCTAGGTGCTCCGGCCAATACTGCGCCGGAAATGGTATCAGGATGGGGTTTTAACCCGATGACTGAAGACTTATTTAATTTTCTGCAGGGTGATCCACGTTTAGATGCTACTGTTTTTAATGCAAAAAAACTAGTTCAGGAGGGCAAGATTACTTATTCTGCAGGATATAAAGATACAGGATATTTCCTGAATAAATTCATGCCGAGAGAACAAGACAAATCTACTCTGCCTGGAACTCCGGAATTAAATTTCCGACAAAATTACATGGTGATCAGATTAGCAGATACCTATCTGATGGAAGCAGAAGCATTGGGAGGTTCCGGCGCCAGAGCACAAAGTTTATTAAATGCTGTACGGGCAAGAGTGGGTCTCGCTCCCGTTCCTGTTTCGTTGCAGGCAATCAAAGACGAGAGAAGACGAGAACTTGCGGGCGAAGGTCACAGATTCTTTGATTTGGTAAGATGGGGTGATGCTCCGGCTAAATTAGGTGCAAGAGGTTTTACTGCAGGTAAAAACGAAATTTTGCCTATTCCTTTTAATGAGTTGACAAACACTGCTTTACAACAAAATTCGGGATATTAATGAAGTTTGATAATTTATATAGTTTCTTTTTAAAGAGTACTGCACTGCTTTCGGGCGGTGTGGTACTTTTTTCATTCTCTTCCTGTAAGTCATTTTCTTCAAATAAAGAAAATCAAGTTCAAATTTGGCTTACAAAAGGAGATGAAAGCATAAAATTACAACAGCAAACTCCAGTCAGTTTTGTAAATAATTCCGGTGATATTCAAAATATTGAAATCGATGACACACAAAAGTTTCAATATATTGACGGTTTCGGATTTACGTTAACCGGAGGTAGTGTAGAAGTAATTAACCGACTTTCATTACAAAAAAGAAAAGCTTTGCTGCAAGAACTTTTCGGACACGATCAAAATTCTATTTCTATCAGTTATCTGCGTTTAAGCATCGGTGCGTCAGATTTAGACAGTGAAGTTTTTTCTTATAATGATCTGCCGAAAGGAGAAACCGATCCTTCACTTTCGAAATTCAGTTTAGAAAAAGATCGGGATCTCATTGCGATGTTGAAAGAGATTTTAGCCATCAATCCAAAAATAAAAATCATTGCAGCTCCCTGGTCGCCTCCGGTTTGGATGAAAGACAATGGAAGCAGTATTGGAGGAAGCCTTACGAGAGAATATTATGATGTTTATGCAAGATATTTCGTGAAATATATTCAGGAAATGCAGAAAGAAGGAATCACAATAGATGCAATAACTCCCCAAAACGAACCCTTGCACCCAGGAAATAATCCAAGTTTATTAATGCCTTCAGATCAGCAGAGAGATTTTATCAAGCATAGTTTAGGTCCGGTTTTTAAGTCAGAAAGAATTAAAGCTAAAATTGTGGTTTACGATCACAACTGCAACAAACCTGAATATGCCATCAATATTTTAAATGATGCAGAAGCCAATCAATATATCGATGGTTCAGCATTTCATTTATATGAAGGTGATATTTCAGCTTTAAGCACTGTTCACAATGCTTTTCCAAATAAAAATGTATATTTTACCGAGCAGTGGACCGGAGCAAAAGGAACATTTAATGAAGATCTGAACTGGCATACAAAAAATGTAATCATCGGTTCGATGAGAAATTGGAGCAAAACCGCACTGGAATGGAATCTGGCCAATGATCCTGAATTTAAGCCGCATACCGCAGGAGGCTGTACCGAATGCAAAGGCGCCATCACAGTTTCAGATAAGGAAAATTTCACAAGAAACGTCGCCTATTACATCATTGCGCATGCTTCAAAATTTGTTCCTGCAAACTCTCAGAGAATTTTTTCTACACAAACCGACAACCTTTCTACCGTAGCATTTAAAACTCCGGCAGGAAAAACAGTTTTAATTGTCCAGAACAGCAATTCTACAGACAAAACATTTAATGTTAAATATAATCAAAAAACGGCTACCGTAACGATGCCGGGAATTTCTACAGCGACTTATATTTTTTAAAATTTAAAAATGAGAAGACTTTATTTCATCATTGCATTTACGATTTTAGGAATCAATGCATTCGGACAAAAGACAATCGATCAGAAAGTTTCTGAACTTTTATCAAAAATGACGTTAGAGGAAAAAGTGGGGCAGCTTGTTCAGTATTCAGGGTTTGACTATGCTACGGGTCCTCAAAATTCTAATTCTGCAAATGTTTTAAATGAAATAAAACAGGGAAAAGTAGGTTCTATGCTGAATGTCGCAGGCGCGCAGGAAACCAGAAAATTTCAGGAATTAGCTTTAAAATCTAGATTAAAAATTCCTTTATTGTTCGGACAGGATGTGATTCATGGTTACAGAACAACTTTTCCTGTAAACCTGGGTCAGGCAGCAAGCTGGGATTTAAAATTAATTGAAAAATCCGAAAGAATTGCAGCAACAGAAGCTTCGGCTTACGGAATTCACTGGACTTTTGCGCCCATGGTGGATATTGCAAGAGACCCGAGGTGGGGAAGAGTAATGGAAGGATCTGGTGAAGATACCTATTTGGGAGCACAGGTTGGTTTGGCAAGAATCAAGGGTTTTCAGGGAAAAGGTTTGGGAAATCTGGATGCTATTATGGCTTGTGCAAAACATTTTGCAGCGTACGGAGCGGCAGTTGGTGGAAGAGACTACAATTCTGTTGATATGAGTTTAAGACAATTGCATGAAACGTATCTGCCTCCCTTCAAAGCGGCTGTAGAAGCGGGTGTTGCCACTTTTATGAACTCTTTTAATGACATCAACGGAATTCCGGCAACAGCCAATCAATATATTTTAAGAGATTTATTAAAAGGTAAATGGAATTACAATGGTTTTGTGGTTTCAGATTGGGGAAGTATCGGCGAAATGGTTCCTCATGGTTATGCAAAAGACAATAGAGAAGCTGCCGAAAAAGCAATCATTGCAGGAAGCGATATGGATATGGAAAGCCGTGCTTATATGGCTGAACTTCCTACTTTAGTTAAAGAAGGAAAAGTTGATCCAAAGCTGATTGATGATGCAGCAAGAAGAATTTTAATTAAAAAATTTGAAATGGGATTGTTTGACGATCCTTACAGATTTAGTAATGAAAAAAGGCAGAAAGAACAATTAAATAATCCTGAAAACAGAAAATTCGGAAGAGAATTTGGTGCAAAAAGTATTGTTTTACTTAAAAATGAAAAGAACATTTTACCTCTATCAACATCGGTAAAAACGGTGGCTCTGATAGGTCCTTTCGGAAAGGAAACGTCTGCCAATCACGGATTTTGGTCTGTTGCATTTAAAGATGATCACCAGAGAATTGTAACACAGTTTGACGGAATTAAAAATCAATTAGACAAAAACTCAATTTTATTGTATGCGAAAGGTGCGAATGTAGACGATCAGGATAAATCGATGTTTGCTGAAGCGGTGGAAACAGCGAAAAAAGCAGATGTTGTGATCATGACTTTAGGAGAAGGTCCTGCCATGAGTGGTGAAGCCAAAAGCAGAAGCAATATTCATTTTTCGGGTGTTCAGGAAGATCTTTTGAAGGAAATTGCTAAAACAGGAAAGCCCATTGTTTTAATGATCAATGCAGGAAGACCTTTGGTTTTTGACTGGGCTGCAGACCATATTCCAACTATTGTTTACACTTGGTGGTTAGGAACTGAAGCCGGAAATTCTATTGCAGATGTTCTTTTCGGAACAGTAAATCCGGGTGGAAAACTACCAATGACTTTCCCGAGAACTGAAGGACAGATTCCTGTGTATTACAATCATTACAATACAGGAAGACCTGCAAAAAATAATACCGACAGAAACTATGTTTCAGCCTATATCGATTTGGACAATGACCCGAAATTCCCATTTGGTTATGGATTAAGTTATACTCAGTTTAAATATTCTGATATAAATTTTAGTTCGACAAATCTTAAAGGAAATCAGACCTTAAGCATCAATGTCAATGTTACCAACAGCGGAAATTACGATGGGGAAGAAGTAGTACAATTGTACCTAAGAGATTTGGTGGGAAAAGTGGTAAGACCTGTAAAAGAACTGAAAGGTTTCCAGAAAGTATTCATTAAAAAAGGTGAGACGAAGAATATCAGTTTCAGTTTAACTCCTGAAAATCTGAAATTTTACGACGACCAGCTGAATTACGATTGGGAAGGCGGAGAATTTGACATCATGATCGGAACTGATTCTCAGAATGTTCAGACAAAGAGAATTAATTGGTCAAAATAAATAGTAGTTATTACTTATTAAAATCACCAGATTTTTTTTAAATAGAGCATTGAATTAAATATAATACACTTCATATTAGCATTCTTATTATTCAGAATCGGCGGCATCTTCGATGCCGCCGATTTGTTTTATAATACAATAGGAATTTATATTAACCCCAATTTAGGAAGACGTTTGACAGAACGATTGATAATGAAGATAGAAAAGAATAAGAGTTTATTCTAAAATAAGAAATCTTCAGTTAGTCTTTTATCCTCATCCAATTTTTCAATCAATTGATCCAGCCCCTCAAATTTAATTTCCTCATGCAGGAAATCTCTGAATTTCACAGTGATATTTTGATCATAAATATCTTCATTGAAATCAAGAATATAAACTTCTACTGTTAATTTTTCACCATTCACCGTTGGGTTGGTTCCGATGCTCAACATTCCTTTATACTGTTTTTCTTTTATAAAAACTTCAACAATATAAGCACCTTTTTTAGGTAAAAGCTTAATAGAATCTGCCTTGATATTGGCAGTAGGATAACCTATTGTTCTTCCCAGTTTTTTCCCGTGTACCACCGTTCCGGAAACAGAGTAGGAGTACCCCAGCATTTCGTTGGCATCTTTTATGTTTCCTGCTAAAAGAGCGTTTCTTATTTTTGTGGAGCTGATATTATTTTCATGAATATTAATGGCTTCCATTTGTTCTACCTCAAAATCAAGTTCCTGTGACAACTTTTGAAGCAATTCAAAATTTCCGCTTTTATTCTTTCCGAAAGAATGGTCGTAGCCAATAATTAAGTATTTTACATTTAATTTTCCAATTAAAATCTGCCTTACAAATTCTTCACCGGTCAGATTCCTGAATTCGTCATCAAATTCTTTTAGAAATAAATTGTTGATGCCGTATTGTTCCATCAGAACTTTTTTTTCCTCTACCGTATTGAGAAGTTTTAAATCTTCATCCGGATTAAAAACAAACCTCGGATGCGGCCAAAAAGTAAGAATCGCTGTTTCTAAATTGTTTTCAGAGCCTACTTTTTTCAACTCGTCGATAATATATTTATGACCAAGATGTCCCCCGTCAAACATGCCTAGAGACAAAGCTAACGGTTTTTCTGAATGGTAATCTTTAAAATTCCTGAAGATATTCAAAACTGGAAAAATTTTGACTGCAAATATAGGTATAATGTAACAATGTATCGATATAACAATTTAGCAATATTTTTATCCGCAAAATGATTGATAAATCAGTAAACTGCTACCTTGGTAAATTATTGAAAAAGCATGATAAAAATCTTTTTTTAATCAATTGCAGGTTTGTGAAGATTCATTATATTTGCACCAAGAAAAAATTTAGCAATGGCAAACCAAATTAAAGGAAAAATTTCTCAAATTATTGGTCCTGTAATCGACGTAGTTTTTAATAATGTGGAAGCAATTCCCAGTATTTATGATGCGCTAGAGATTACCAAAGGAAACGGTGAAAAAGTAGTCTTAGAAGTAGAGCAGCATATTGGTGAAGATACCGTAAGATGTATCGCGATGGATGCTACAGACGGTCTTCAAAGAGGTCAGGAAGTAATCGGATACGGTAATCCTATTACAATGCCAATCGGAGATGCTGTAAACGGAAGATTATTCAACGTTGTTGGGGATGCTATCGACGGGCTTCAAAATATTTCTAAGGAAGGTGGTCTTCCAATTCACAGACCAGCTCCAAAATTTGATCAACTTTCAACTTCTGCAGAAGTTTTATTCACAGGTATTAAAGTAATCGACTTAGTAGAGCCTTACGCAAAAGGAGGTAAAATTGGGTTGTTCGGTGGTGCAGGTGTAGGTAAAACAGTATTGATTCAGGAGTTGATTAACAATATTGCAAAAGGACACGGTGGTCTTTCTGTTTTTGCCGGAGTAGGTGAAAGAACGAGAGAAGGAAATGACCTTTTGAGAGAGATGCTGGAATCAGGAATTATCAAATATGGTGATGATTTTATGCACTCTATGGAAAACGGAGGTTGGGATCTTTCTAAAGTAGATTTAGAAGCGATGAAAGATTCTAAAGCTGCATTCGTTTTCGGACAGATGAACGAGCCACCTGGAGCAAGAGCTAGAGTAGCACTTTCTGGTCTTACACTAGCTGAATACTACAGAGACGGTGGAGAAACAGGACAAGGTAGAGACGTATTGTTCTTCGTAGATAACATTTTCCGTTTTACACAAGCTGGTTCTGAGGTATCTGCACTTTTGGGTCGTATGCCATCTGCGGTAGGTTATCAACCGACATTGGCCTCTGAAATGGGTGCGATGCAGGAAAGAATTACTTCTACTAAAAATGGTTCAATTACTTCAGTACAGGCGGTTTACGTACCTGCGGATGACTTAACGGATCCGGCTCCTGCAACTACATTTGCTCACTTGGATGCTACTACAGTATTAGACAGAAAAATTGCTTCATTAGGTATTTATCCGGCAGTAGATCCATTGGCTTCTACGTCAAGAATCTTGGCTCCGGAAATTATCGGTGATGAGCATTATGACTGCGCACAGAGAGTAAAAGAAATTCTTCAGAGATACAAAGCGCTTCAGGATATTATTGCAATTCTTGGTATGGAAGAACTTTCTGAAGAAGATAAATCTGTTGTTTACCGTGCAAGAAAAGTTCAGAGATTCTTATCTCAGCCTTTCCACGTAGCAGAACAGTTTACAGGTATTCCTGGATCTTTAGTGGATATTAAAGATACCATCAAAGGATTCAACATGATTATGGATGGAGAATTAGATCACTTACCGGAAGCTGCTTTCAACTTGAAAGGAACTATCGAAGAAGCGATCGAAGCCGGACAAAAAATGTTGGCGGATAACGCTTAATTAGAAATATAGAATAAAGAAAAAAGAGTAAAGATATTTGTCACTCTTTTTTCTTTTCTCTTTACTCTTTAATCTGAGAAAAATGAATATAAAAATTTTAACACCGGAATATGTAGTTTTTGAAGGTGATGTAAACTCTGTTTTGCTTCCCGGAAAAAATGGTGAATTCCATATCATGAAAAACCACGCAGGAATTGTTTCTTCATTGGTTGGTGGAAAAGTGAAGTTGTATACCAATGCGATCAACGAAGCTTTTGCTAAAAACTTTACGAAAGAAAATGAAAAAGACTCTGTTTTTTCATATCCTATTAAAAGTGGTGTGATAGAATTTAATCACGATAAAGGAATTATCCTTTGCGAATAAGTAAATTAAGAAGCTAAATATATTTTCAAGAAAGTGTAACTTTGTTACACTTTTTTTATGCCTTGTAAAAATCTGATTCATGCAAAAAAGTGTAATCCTTTTCTTTACAGTTCTGAGTCTTTTATTCAATGCTCAGATTATTAAAACTAAAAGGGGAATTGTAAGTATAGACGGAACTCATGTGGCGAAGATTTCTAATAAATCCAATGAATATACCTTTATGGATTTAAAGGAAACCCCTATTTTCACGGTAGAATTTGTTGATAAAAGCGTCGTAGATTCTGTACGGGACAGCTACGTAAAAATTAACAGAGTATATAACCGTGACAAAAAATTAGATGTAGATTACATATCGCCATCTGCATTTTCAGGTGATGAAAAATCGGCTGTTTATACCTGTATCAAAAGTTTGAAAATTATTGATGAACGAGGAATTAACATCAAAAATCTGGATGCGCTTTTCAAAGATATGCCTAAGCGAAAACTAGATAATAAAACTAAAGAAGCGTACAACATCAGAACAAAAATTGATAAATTAAACCTAGAAATCAATAATGTAGGCGAAATTTTAAGCAATGGTACTCCCGTAGGATATTTTACCAATCTGCCGGTAAGCTTTGGCTCGGACGATAAAATTACCGATAAAACTTTTGTTGATATTGAAATTTACGATGCCAAAAGTAAATATATAGGAAGATATATTACCACTACAAAACAACTGAAAACTGCCGGCGGAAAAACTTTTACTTTGTATAAGGAAATGTCCGGAAGAGCTTCAATTCTTAAGTTTCCGACTTATAAAGCCATTGCAGAAAGAATGGCAATTCTGGATCCGAATTTTATTAAAATCAAAGAAAAAGTAATTGTAGGTGATGTGGTAAAAGATGGTGTTGAAAAAGATAAAAAATAAATTTTCTAAAGCAATTACATTTTTTACCGGCTTTTTGTGCGTTTAATTACTATAAAAAACAACTGCCTAACTTAATATTTAAAAATCCTGAGAAAATATTTTCAGGATTTATTTTTTCAATTTATTGCCGTTCAGCTTGTCATTCTACACCAATCTCAATTAAGTGAAATAAATAGCTTAAATTCCTACAGAATGACAAAATTTGTTCATAATTTTTTAGTTTACAGCTAAACCTACAAACTTAAGATAATTCCATTGTCTTTTAATTTTTGAATTGGCTTTGAAAACCAGAATAATTCAAAATCTTCAAAATGTTCTTCAAATTGTGTTTTAAGTTGCTGAAGCATAATTTTTTTTGAGCTTTCAACAGAATTTTCAGAAAAAACTTTAATCAGCCATTCCGCTTTTTCCTGTTCCAGTTCTATCGCTACAACATTAGTTTTTAAATGAAACGTAATTCTCGTGTACGCCCAGGAGTTTTGCTTTTTTGTTTTTATGTAATTCTCAGCAATTACGTTTTTATTTAAAAAAATAATTTTTGCATTTGCCTTAAATATAAAATGGTCTTCTTCCAAAAGACAATCATGAATATAATCAGGATGAATGGTTGTTTTCGGAATTTTAAACTCAAACCAATCCTGTAAAGGAATCTCAAAATTTATTCCGTGCATATAATTGAACAGAGATTTCTTTAATCCAAAACTAAATTTACTGTGATCGATTCCGGTTCGGTCTTTAAAATCAATATCATTGTTAGCAAATAATATTTCCTGCTTAATTGGCGTTACACCAAATTCTTCCGGATGCAATCCCACAGGAGAATGTGCCGTCATCGCAAACTGGTGCCAAAACCCACTTTGTAAGATTCCCATTTCAAAAAGCTGACGTACCATTTCCAAAGAATCTACAGTTTCCTGAATAGTCTGAGTAGGGTAGCCATACATTAAATACGCATGAATCATTACTCCGGCTTCTGTAAAATTTCTTGTTACCTGTGCAACCTGTTCTACAGAAATTCCTTTATCAATTAATTTTAATAATCGGTCACTCGCAACTTCCAATCCACCGGAAACTGCAACACAACCCGAAAGTTTTAAAAGAAAACAGAGATCTTTGGTAAAACTTTTTTCAAATCTGATATTCGTCCACCAGGTTACCACGAGATTTCTCCTTAAGATTTCCAAAGCAACTTCCCGCATCAAAGCCGGCGGTGCCGCTTCATCTACAAAATGAAATCCTGTTTCTCCGGTGGTCTGAATGAGTTCTTCCATTCTGTCAACCAGAATTTTGGCAGAAATAGGTTCATATATTTTAATGTAATCTAAAGAAATATCACAAAACGTACATTTTCCCCAGTAGCAACCGTGAGCCATGGTGAGCTTATTCCATCTTCCGTCACTCCACAAACTGTGCATGGGATTGGCAATCTCAATAACAGAAATATATTGATCTAATTGTAAATCAGAATAATCCGGTGTTCCTGCTTGTGCCTGTTTGTAATCTGGTCTTGCAGAATTATTCTTATAAATAACTTCTCCATTTTCCAGAAGAAACGTCCGTTTAAACTGAGACTCATTGCCCTGCTCAGAATGACTTATATTCTCACATAATAATTCGATAGGCAATTCGCCGTCATCCAAAGTAATAAAATCAAAAAACTCAAAAACTCTTTTATCCTTCAATTCCCTCAATTCTGTATTGGGAAAACCGCCTCCCATTGCTGTTTTAATGTGTGGATAATTTTCTTTGATATATTTTGCACAGCGAAAAGCAGAATATAAATTTCCCGGAAACGGTATCGAAAAACAAACTAATTTTGGCTGAACGAGTTCTAAGTTTTTTTCTAATATTTTTAAAGTAATCTCATCAATAAAAGTTCGGCTTCCATTTAGCTTTGAATACAATTCGTCAAAAGTATTTGCACTTTTCCCCAGTCGTTCTGCATATCTGCTGAAACCAAAATCTGAATCTGTATGCTCAAGAATATAATCAGATAGATCTTCTAAATATAATGTAGCCAGATGTTTAGCTTTATCCTGCAAACCCATATTTCCGAAAGCAAATTCCATATCATCCAGCTGATTGAACCTGGAAGCTTCGGGTAAAAAATTCATAGAACAAATCTGTCTTGCCAACGTTGGATTCTTATTTTGCAGAAATAAAATAACCTGATCAATGGTCTTCATGTATTCTTCCCTTAAAGCAAAAATCCGCTGTGAGTTTTCAGAACTGTTTTTTAAGTCTATTTCTTTAGCAAAAATTCTTTGCATTCCTTCTTTTGAAAATAGCTCCAGAATTACCTCAATCCCTAAATCGATTTGAAAACTCGAAATATTTTTGGTGTTCAGAAAACCTTTAATATAAGCGGTCGCCGGATAGGGTGTATTGAGTTGCGTAAAAGGTGGAGTGATGAGAAGAAGATCTTTCAAAAGTAATTTTTTGCAAATTTATGGGTTTAAAAGGAAAAGGAAGAAAATTTTTTGAATGATTTGAAAAATTAAACATTAAGAAAGATTAGATAGTAAGAATAATTAAGTAAATATCTAAGAAGTATTTAGCAGACTTCTTCATTCAAATTATTTGAAACTTAAAAAACTTAATCTTTTCATTATCTTAATGTTTTAAAATTTAAACAAAAAAAACCGCCAGAAAATTCTAACGGTTTATTTATATTGAATTGAAAATCCAATTACATTTGTTTGTACTCGATATTCATTTGTTTTTCCATTTCTGCGTAAGCTCCGGATTCTAATTTTTCTTTGATGCCTTCAAAAGCAGCAAGAGTCTCATTAATTTCGGAATCTGTGTGAGAAGCGGTAGGAATTAATCTCAACAAAATCATTCCTTTCGGAATTACAGGATACACAACTACTGATGTAAATACACCATAGTTCTCTCTTAAATCTTTAGCTAAAAGTGTTGCTTCAATGGTGGTTCCCTGTATGAAAACAGGAGTAACACAGGTATTTGTATTCCCAAGATTGAAACCTCTTTCTTTCAGTCCGTTTTGAAGTTTATATACGTTTTCCCACAGTTTATTTTTAATTTCCGGACGGGTTCTCAGCAATTCCAATCTTTTTAAACCTCCGATAACCATTGGCATGGTAAGAGATTTAGCAAAAATCTGAGAACGAAGATTGTACTTTAAAAATCTGATGATGGTTTCATCTCCCGAAAGAAATGCTCCGAAACCAGCCATAGATTTTGCAAAAGTAGAGAAGTATACATCAATCTGATCTTGGCAGCCTTGCTCTTCACCTGCTCCGGCTCCTGTTTTACCCAAAGTTCCGAAACCATGTGCATCATCTACCAAAAGTCTGAAATTGAATTTCGATTTCAGATCACAGATTTCTTTCAGTTTTCCCTGCATTCCTCTCATCCCGAAAACTCCTTCGGTAATAACCAGAATTCCGCCTCCGTTTTCTTCAGCAACTTTGGTTGCTCTTGCTAAGTTTTTTTCTAAACTCGCAATATCATTATGCTTGAACGTAAAACTTTTCCCCATGTGAAGGCGAACTCCGTCAACGATACAAGCGTGAGAATCTGAATCATAAACAATCACATCGTGTCTTGTAACCAAAGCATCAATAGCAGAAACCATTCCCTGGTACCCGAAGTTTAATAGATAAGCAGATTCTTTTTGTGTAAATTCTGCCAATTCTTTCTCCAATTGCTGATGTTGCTGGGTTTCGCCGGACATTGCTCTGGCTCCCATCGGATAAAACATTCCGAATTCAGCAGCCGCTTTTGCATCAGCTTCCAGAACTTCAGGATGATTACAAAGTCCTAAATAATCATTAGCACTCCAGAAAATCACATCTTTTCCTTGAAATTTCATTCTCGGACCAATCGGACCTTCCAATTTTGGAAATACAAAATATCCTTCCGCGTAATCTGCAAACTGACCAAGAGGTCCTGGATTTTGTTTTATTCTTTCAAAAATATCTACCATTGTAATGAGTATGTTTTTTATGTAAAAAAGCCTTTTATAAATTACTAAAAGGCTTAATCTGTATTTCTTTACTATTTATTATTTGATGTATTCCGTTTTGAAAACTTCATCATAGTTGTGCACACAATTATTTATGAAACCTTGTTCTGCCATCCATTTATCGCTATATACTTTTGTAATATATCGGGAACCATGGTCTGGATAGATCATCACAATAAAATCGTTTTCTGTAAATTCGTGAGATTGTGCATATTGTATCAATCCCTGCGTTACTGCTCCTGTTGTGTAACCTCCCATAATCGCTTCTTTTAAAGCAATTTCACGGGTTCTGTACGCAGACATTTCATCATTTACCCTTACAAACTCATCTACTTTATCAAAAAGAAGAGCAGAAGGAATTAAATTTTTTCCCATCCCTTCAATCTGGTAAGGATGTACATCTTCTTTATGAATTTCTCCGGTCTCGTGATAACTTTTCAGTATAGATCCGTCTGCATCTACACCGATGATCTTAATATCTGGATTCTTTTCTTTCAGGAATTTTGCAGAACCGGATAGCGTTCCGCCAGTTCCTGTACATGCGAAAAGATGAGTAATTTTACCTTCGGTCTGTTCCCAGATTTCAGGCCCGGTAGTCTGATAGTGGGCATCTACATTCAATTCATTAAAGTATTGATTGATATAAACAGAATTGGGAGTTTCTGCAGCAATTCTTTTTGCCACTTCATAATATGATCTTGGGTCATTCGCGGGTACATTCGCAGGACATATATATACTGTAGCACCAAGAGCTTTCAGATAAGCTATCTTTTCAGCTTTCGTTTTGTCACTCACAGCAAGAATACATTTATATCCTTTGATGATGCAAACCATGGCAAGTGAAAAACCTGTATTTCCGGAAGTTGTTTCTACCACAACAGAATCTTCCTTCAACAAACCTTTTTTCTCAGCGTTTTCTATAATATGTAATGCGATTCTGTCTTTAGTGGAATGTCCCGGATTATATGATTCTAACTTGGCATAAACTTTTCCGGGAATTTCTTTAGTTACTGTATTTAGTTTTACCAAAGGGGTGTTCCCAATCAAGCCAAGAATATTATCGTAAACATTACTCATTATTTGTTAATTTTTTCAAATAAAAATCTGACCGCAAAAATACAAAAAAATAAATAATTTTTAAACTTTTCCTAAATTATAAGTGTTTAAAGTAGAATTATATGTTTTTAAGCATCTCTGAACAGCCTCGAAACGCTGACAAAAAGCAAGCCAATCTTTTAAATTTTGTTAAAATCAACATAAAATGAAGTAAAAACCTTATTTTCGCACTAATTGATTTTATACTATGAAAAACTGGACTTTTAGGCAATGGAACACCCTTCTCGGATGGGTGATTTTCGTCATTGCATTTTTCACGTACTTATCAACAATAGAACCCAATTTTAGTTTTTGGGATTGTGGTGAGTATATTTCTTCAGCCGTAAAATTAGAAGTAACACACGCACCGGGAGCAGCTTTGTTCCAGATTGTGGGTGCTGTTGCTGCCATATTTGCGTTTGGGAAAGGTGAAAATTATTCTGTAGTAATTAATGCGATGTCTGCATTATTCAGTGCATTTACAATTTTGTTTTTGTTCTGGACGATTACTCATTTTGTAAGAAGACTTCTTAATAAAGATTTTGAGGAAGTTACCAAACATCAGGAAATTGCTATTCTTTTTGCCGGAGTCATCGGTTCACTTTGCTTCACCTGGTCAGATACTTTTTGGTTTTCTGCAGTAGAAGGTGAAGTTTATTCTATGGCTTCTCTGTTTATAGCGATTTTAGTATGGCTGATTACAAAGTGGGAGAATGAATATCAGGAATCTGACAACGAACGCTGGATAATCCTTATTTTCTTTGTCGTAGGTCTTTCTGTAGGTGTTCACATGATGTGTATGTTGGCAATTCCTGCAATTTGCTTAGTATATTACGCAAGAAATTATGAATTTACCTGGAAAAATTTTCTTTGGGCAAACGCAATTACATTAGGAATCTTGATTATTGTTTTCAAGATTATTTTCCCGGTAATCATGTCATTATTCGGAAAGCTAGAAATATTTTTTGTAAACGGAATAGGTTTACCTTTCCATTCAGGAACGATTGCAGGTTTTATCATTTTGGTTGCCATCTGTTATTTCATTCTGAAATATGCGAGACAGGCAAAGAAAAATATTTATCAGACGATTGCTTTATCAGTGGTCTATATGATGATTGGTTTCTCTTGCTGGATGGTAATTCCCATCAGAGCCAATGCTAATCCGCCAATGAACTTAAATGATCCAGATACGGCAATTGGTATGCTCGATTATTACAACAGAGAACAATATGGTGACTGGCCGACAATATACGGACAGAATTATACTGCATTTTTGGATAACAGCGGGATCGAGAAAAATGAAGACGGAAGTTTTAAAACAAACAAAACCGGCGAAGTTTTCGAAAAAGACGAGAAAACAGGAACCTACAGAAAAACAAGTGACCGCTTCAACTATGTTTTCAATAAATCTCATGTGAGTTTGATGCCGAGAATGTTCAGCGAAGACAAAGACGTGATGGCAAACTACATTTCGATGTACGGAGCACCGGATTTTCAGTTTAATTATGCAAATGAAGAAATTGCAGACGATCCTCAGGCTAAAGAAATTTTCAACGAGCTGAGAGCAAAATATGAGGATAAATCCATTACCGCATCAGATTATTTAAAGGTGAAACCTTATGAATTGATTACCGTTCAGCGTCCTTCTTTTGCGCAGAATATGGATTATTTTATCACATTCCAAAACGGATATTACTTTATCAGATATCTATTGTGGAATTTTGTAGGAAGACAGAATGATCTTGAAGGACACAGCGAGATCACCAACGGAAATTGGATTTCCGGGATTTCATTTATTGATAATGCATTAGTAGGAAGTCAGGATGCAATGCCAGCAAAGTTCAAAAATGAAAGTACAGTAGTATTTTTCTTCTTACCGTTATTATTAGGAATTATAGGGTGCTACTTCCAGTTTATGAGAGATTTCGGAAGATTTTATGCACTTCTTTCATTGTTTATTTTAACAAGTGTAGGGATTGTTTTCTATACAGGTATGAAACCTTTCGAGCCAAGAGAAAGAGATTACGCAGTAGTAGGTTCTTTCTACGCTTTTGCCATTTGGATAGGACTCGGAGCGGGAGCCATTCTCTGGTTTTTGCAGTCTAAAGTAAAATCTAATGTTGCCAATATCGGTTTCGGAGTGGTTTTAATGGGAATTCCTTTGATGATGGGCTTCCAGAATTATAATGTTCACGACAGAAGCGGAAGATATACAGCGTATGATTATTCTTATTCAATGTTGAAATCTTTACCAAAAGATGATATTTTATTTGTTTACGGTGATAATGATACGTATCCGGTTTGGGCAATGCAGGAAACTGAAAGATTCCGTGATGATGTGAAAGTGGTGAACTTTACCCTTCTTTCAACACCGTGGAATATTGATCAGGTAAAAAGAAAAACATACAATGCGAGTCCGATTCCAAGCCAATTAACACATGAAGATTATAGAGATGGCGTAAATGACCAGATTTATCTGATGAAAAAAGAAAATTGGGAGGGAATATTAAGTAATCTTAGGGAATCTGGTGCACCGGAAGAAATGCTGAAACCGTTTGAGAAATATCTTGTTCAGGATTCTATGACTTTAAAAGAAGCTGTAAATTTTCTTAAAATAAAATCTCCTGAAAAAGATGAAGTCTTAAAAATGATCTTCGGTGAGGCCCGTTATGAGAAATACAATTTCCTACCTGTAAACAAATTTATTTTACCTGTAAATAAAGCAAACGCTGTAAAATCAGGAATTATAAAAGCTTCTGATGCACCCAATGCGGTTGATCAAATCATGATTAAATATGAAGCAAGTACCTTATACAAAAGCAACCTGATGATGTTTGATATATTGGCGAACTTCGACTGGAAACGCCCGATCAATTTCTCTTCAGGAGGAGTTTATGACAGCGAAAATATTTTCTTCTTAGACGAATATCTTCAGTTTGACGGTTTCAGTTACAGATTGGTTCCGATTCATACACCAAGAAGCAGCGATGGAGAAATGGGAAGAGTAGATGCCAATTCTTTATATAATGTTGTTAAAAACTTCAAGTGGGGTAATTTCAAAGATCTGAATGTCCATTTTGATGAAACTGCAACTTCTAATATAATGAGCTACAGAAGTTCTGCAAGCAGAGCAGCAGCAGCTTTAGCATTATCCGGACAAAAAGGAAAAGCTTTAGAAATTTTAGATTTAGCTTCAAAAGAAATTCCTGCGGAAAAATACAATGATCCACGATCATTAAGCTCAATGGTTTATGGCTATATCGTTGCAGGTAAGGAACAGAAAGGTCTGCAGCTTGCCGAGATTCTTAAAAAAGGTATTTTTGAAGAATATGATTATTATTTAACCTTAACAAAATCTGACCAGAGATTTTTAGGGAGACAAATGAGATCAAAACCAATGGAATATTCTCTTGTGGTCTCTGCAGTTACAGATGCTTACAAAAAGATCGGGCAGGAAGAGAAAGCGTATGCTTACTTAGTAAAATCTATAGAGCCGATTGATAAGAAATTTAATGTATTTATTAAAGATCTTCAGCAGATGGGTAAAGAAAAGGCAACGAAAGAATCTGAAAATGTTCAGAAAATCACCCCTTTTTATCAGTATTTATTTGATGTGATGGAACCTTTTGATTCCACTTACTCCAAAGAAAAAGAAGATCAGATCACCAATGCGATCATCAGAGCGACACAGTAGAAATTAATTTTCATATACTTAAAACGGGACTTCGGTTCCGTTTTTTTTATGTTGATATTCAAAAATATTAAGATTATATTTGTGCATCAAAAAAACGCAATGGCCGAGAACAATCATAAGAATCTTCCCTTATACGCTGTAATTTTTGCAGTGATTGCCAAACTTTATTTTTTACTGACGCATCACATTCAGGAAGATGCTTTCATCACATGGAGAGTTGCCCAGAATTTATTGGATTACGGAGTTATCGGTTTCAATGGCGATACCAAAATTTCTGCTTCTACCACCCATTTGTATGTTTTTGTTTCTTATTTTTTTAATTTAATTTTCGGGAAAGAGAATTTTATAGAGCCACTTTTGATTCTGAATACCGTTCTTTTTACCATCGGAAGTTTATTTCTCTCTCATTTGCTATTAAAAAATCCTTGGCATAAAGCAATTTTTATTTTCTTATTCGGACTTTTACCGCCTTCCATAAAAATCTCAATACTCGGAATGGAATACGGAATTTTATTTTTCCTTGAGATGGCTTTGTTGTATTATGGATTCAAAAAAGACAAAAAATGGGCATTAATTGCTTTTCCTGTTTTAATTTTATTTACAAGAATAGATACCGTTATTTTTCTGGGAATTGTCTTTTGGGTTGATGTATTCTGGAATAAAAAGATTAAATGGATGTATGTTTTAGGTGGAATTTTAGGAATCTTCGCTGCTTTAGCATTCAACTGGTTTTATTTTGGTGAAATTGTAAACAATACGATTGTTGCCAAAAAGCTGGCTTATGACAGAGTATATACTTTACATCAGGATTTAGAATATTTCAGATTAAATTATGGTAATTTCTGGGGAATGCTGAAACTTCCGGGAGATTTTAATCCGATAACTATTGTAATTGCCATTTTTGAATTATTGTGCTTTATTTTTCTGATCAGGCAAAGTGAAAAAAGAAACTATTTTCTTTGGATGATTTTCCTTTTTGCATGGACGAAACAGATTATTTTCCTTTCGCAAAAAAGTCTGTTTGACTGGTATTACTGGGTTCCCCAGATTTTGCTTTTCGTGCCTGTTATGGTATTTGTTTTAGAACAAAAAGTAAAAAGAAATTGGTGGCTTTCTGCGCTTGTGATTTTTTATATTTTACCTATGTTGGCATTCCAAACCATACATTCTATTGCAACCGGAAACGGAGAATGGAACTACAGAAGATCAATCGGACTGTTTCTGAATACCTATGAAAAAGATAAAAAACAATGGATTTTACTGGAACCAGCAGGATACATTCCTTACTTTTCAGGTTTAAAAACTATTGACGAAGTAGGGTTGGTAGATAAACAGATTCAGGAAGAAATAAAAAAAGATAAACCTCATTACTGGCTGAATACAGTGAAAAAAAGAAAACCCAAATATCTGTTGTCGTACAACAATTTATTTGAAGGCAAAGATGGTGTTTATTACAAAGCTCATTACAAGTTATTAAACGAATTCAGGATAAAAAACCATTTGCAGAGCGACAATAAGATTCTTGAAAAAATCTATAAATTGAAGCCTTCCGGGACAGATTATAATTTGTATGAAAGATTAAAGAATAAAGATTAAAGATTAAAGATTAAAGATTAAAGATTAAAGATTAAATTTCACTCTAAAACTCTGAAACTCTGAAACTCTAAAACTCTGAAACTCTAAAACTCTAAAACATGAAATACTGTGCCTTCCTGCGTGGAGTGAATGTAAAAGGAACCAACATGAAAATGGCTGAAGTATGCGAAGTTTTCAGAAGTGCGGGCGTGAAAGATGTAGTATCTGTTTTAGCTTCCGGAAACATCATTTTTTCGTCGGAAGAAAAAGCAGAAGATCTGAAAAAGATTCTTGAAAAAGCAATGTCTGAACATTTTAATTATGAAGCTTTTTTATTTGTGAAATCTCATCAAGAGATTGATGATTTCCTGAGTTCAAATCCGTTTGATAAAAATGAAGATCTCCATGTGTATACTTTTATAGGAATTGATGAAATTGAGAAAGTGCTCATGAAGGAGTTTGAGAATTCTGCAAAAGCTGAAAATGAAGAAGGAAAAATAGTAAATAATAGTTTTTACTGGCAAATTCCGAAAGGCAATACTTTAGATTCTTCTTTCGGAAAAATTCTGGGAAAGAAAAGCCTGAAAGATCAGTTTACAAGCAGAAATATTAATACATTTGAGAAGATTTTGAAAAAAATAATATAATGTCCATTTTTTAATCATAATATTAAAACAGCGGTTAGTTTGTCATTCCGTAGGAATCTAAACTATTTAATTTCAACGTGTTGAGATTCCTCCGGAATGACAAATAAACTTTTAAAATCTAAGTTCTTGATGTATTATGTACATTCATTTAAAGATTTTAATTTATTTCCAATTCTGAAACTTTATAAGTATTTTTACTGAACTTTTTAATTCAAGTAAAAATGATTCAATACTTAGACAAGATACAACACAAAGATTCAAAAAACTTTTTTTTAATTGCAGGTCCATGCATCATCGAGGGTGAAGATATGGCACTCAGAATTGCTGAAAAAGTAATTGAACTGACCAATAAATACAATATTCCTTATATTTTCAAAGGAAGTTTCAAAAAAGCCAACAGAAGCAGAGTAGATTCCTTTACCACGATAGGTGAAGAGAAATCTCTGGAAATCCTTAAAAAAGTGGGGGATACGTTCAACATTCCTACTACCACAGATATCCACGAAAACGAACATGCTGCTTTGGCGGCTCAATATGTAGATGTTCTGCAGATTCCTGCATTTTTGGTTCGCCAGACAGATTTACTGGTTGCTGCGGCAAAAACAGGAAAATGTATTTCATTGAAAAAAGGGCAGTTTCTTTCTCCGGAATCGATGAAATTTGCTGTTCAGAAGATCACAGATTCAGATAACCAAAAGGTAGCCATTATTGAAAGAGGAAATTCTTTCGGATACACAGATTTAATCGTTGATTACAGAGGAATTCCTACGATGAGAGAATACGCTCCTGTCATTTTGGATGTTACCCATTCTCTTCAGCAGCCCAACCAAAGCTCCGGCGTAACCGGAGGAAGACCAGAACTCATAGAAACTGTTGCCAAAGCAGGAATTGCAGTGGGCGCAGACGGAATTTTCATAGAAACACATCCTACACCGGAAACAGCGTTATCTGATGGCGCCAACATGCTTCGTTTAGATTTATTAGAAGATTTATTACAAAAACTCACAAGAGTAAGAGAATCCATTTTGTAATTGTTAAAAAATCCTTAATTTTAGAATTCTAAATAATTTCTTTTGAAAAAACTAGTTTTACCACTGAGCCTCATGGTTCCGATGTTAGTATTCTCACAAAACAAAAAGCGGGATACAACGAGAACAACAGATATTGAGGAAGTCGTTTTCCAGAAAAAAGTAGTTGGAAGTACGAATGACCTTACTACCGTAAAGATATCTGCAAAAGATGCTCAGAATGTTGCCAGCATTTCCGGAGGTATCGAAGGGATTATCAAAACTTTACCTTCTGTAAACTCAAATACAGAACTTTCTTCGCAATACATGGTGCGTGGTGGAAACTATGACGAAAATCTTATTTACATTAATGATATTGAGATTTACAGACCTTTTCTGATCAGGAATTCTCAGCAGGAAGGTTTAAGTATCATCAATCCGGATATGGTTTCTGCAGTGAATTTCTCCGCAGGAGGTTTTGAACCTAGATATGGCGATAAGATGTCTTCTGCTCTGAATATCTATTACCGTGAACCTGAAAAATTTGAACTTTCGGGAGAAGCAAGTTTAATCGGAGGAAGATTAACAACTGGTTTAGCTTCAAAAAATAATAAACTGACCGCCTTATTTTCGGGAAGATACAGAAATACGAATCTTGTTCTGAATACCCTTAATGAAGATACAGATTTTAACCCGAAATATTTTGATTTTCAGACGTATCTGAATTATCATGTGAGTGAGAAATTCACCATGTCATTTATTGGATATTATTCTAAGAATGACTACGAAATGTTTCCCAAAGAGCGGTCCGTAGATTTCGGATCTCTCCAAAAACCGATTAATCTTTCTGTTTTTTACAATGGTAAAGAGAATGATCAGTACAAAAATATGATGGGAACGTTCTCGATGAATTATAAACCGTCTGATAAATGGAGATTTACCTTAGACAGTTTTGCTTATCAAAACAGAGAAAAAGAATATTACACCATTGCTTCGAGCTATATTCTGCAGACTTTTGATCCTATTACAGGAAGTCCTGTTACATCGTATGATGTGGGCGGACAAATAGAACACGCAAGAAACGACCTTTTTGTGAGAACATACGGAACACAATTCAGAAGCCGTTTTTCTCCCAATATCAATACAGACATTGAAGTAGGTTTTAAATTTGAAAAAGAAAATCTCAGCGATCTTACAAATGAGTACAAACTGGTGGATTCTTCGGGATACAGTATTCCGCATCCTGTTGATGATCCAAGATTTCCGGAGGTTTCAGATTTAGATTTATATTACAGTATTGCCGGAAACAATAAGATAGAACCGACAAGACTTTCTGCGTATGCCCAATATTCTCAGAAATTCTTCTGGAATTCGAGTAAAGTTTTCGTCAATGCGGGAGCAAGAGTTGCGCACTGGAGCTTTAATGATGAAACGATATTTTCACCAAGAGCACAGTTTGCCATCAAACCTGATTGGAATACAGATATGTTATTCAGATTATCCGGAGGAATTTATTATCAGGCACCGTTTTATAAAGAAATTAAAGATCTGAACGGAAATTTTAACCAGAATATTAAATCTCAAAGATCTATTCAGGCAATTTTAGCTAACGATTTTGAATTTGAATATGATGACCGTCCGTTTAAACTTACCACCGAGTTGTATTATAAGAAAATGGATCATCTCATTCCGTATTATATGGATAATGTAAGAATCCGTTATTCCGGCAAAAATAATGCGACGGGATATGCTTACGGTATCGACACCAGATTATTTGGTGAATTTGTTCCGGGAGTAGATTCCTGGCTGTCTGCAAGTTATGCTAGAATTTATGAAAATATCGATGGGAGAGGAGATATACCAAGACCTACAGATCAAAGATTCAGATTTGCGATGTTTTATCAGGATTATATGCCGAAATTTCCTCAAATGCGTGTGAATCTTACGTTAACGTACGCAATGGGATTACCCAACGGAGCGCCGGTTTTCACAGATCCTTATCAGTATCAGAAAACTTTGCCTTCTTACAAGAGAGTAGATTTGGGATTATCGTATGCTTTTGTAGATGCGAAAGTAAAAAAACAAAGCTATGGATTTCTGAGTAATTTTGATGAACTCACTTTGGGAGTACAGGTTTTCAATGCGTTTAATATCAACAATACGGTTTCCAACCAGTGGATTACAGATGCAAATACCAATTTGATGTATCCTGTTCCTGTTCGTCTGACGGGAAGATTCTTTAATGTAAAACTTGAATTTAAGATTAAATAGTAATAATAAACTTCTGATTTTTCAGGAGTTTTTTTATTTTCTGATTAATTCAAGTAAATTTGTCATCATTATAAATTTTAAAAAATGAAAAAACATATTTTCACATTTCTATTCTCATTAGTTGTTTTTGTTTCGGCTGATGCACAGTCAAAATCAAACCCGCAATTGGTGAAGCTTTATCAAAATTACATTTCGGTAAAGTCTGCTTTAGCATCTGATGACGCAAAGAAAACATCGATGGCTGCAAATGATTTTTTAAAAACTGCTGCTACCATCAATTCAAAAGTAATGGATGAGAAGAATTTACTGTCAATAAAAGCTGATGCCAAATCTATTTCTCAGGCAAAAAGTATTGATGCTCAGAGAAAATCTTTTTACAAATTATCTGATGTAATGATTGATGTGGCAAAAGATAATAAACTGTCTGATAAAACGATTTTCGTACAGTATTGTCCGATGGCAAAAGGAAGCTGGATGAGTAACGAAAAACAGATCGTAAATCCTTATTACGGTAAATCGATGCTTGATTGTGGCTCTGTAAAATCTGAAATTAAGTAAATTTTCTACGAAATAAATTAAAAAAAGAAACTCAATTTGGGTTTCTTTTTTGTTGTATAGGTATTAAGTTTTAAAATATTAATCTCGCAAACAGACTCAGAGTTTTCATTTGGATTTGTCAATTTTCATCTTAAATTTTTCAATTCAGTTAGTTATCATTGTTGAGTTTGCTTTGGAATAACAAGGATTGTAATTATTTCTGGATTAAAATACTTCAAAATTAATTACAAAAAAACGGAGCCTGAAAAATCAAGCTCCGCTTAGTAATAATGTAAACTAAAATTATTTACCTAAATAAGACTTCAAAATCTTACTTCTGGTGTTGTGTTTCAGTCTTTTGATCGCTTTTTCTTTAATCTGACGAACTCTTTCTCTTGTAAGATCGAAAGTTTCCCCGATTTCTTCCAACGTCATAGGATGTTTTCCGTTCAATCCGAAGTATAATCTTACCAAATCTGCCTCTCTTGGCGTTAAAGTATTCAGTGCTCTTTCAATTTCTATCTGAAGAGATTCAAGCATCAAATCTTTATCCGGACTTGGAGATTCACCGGAACGCAAGACATCGTACAAATTAGAATCTTCACCTTCTACAAGCGGCGCATCCATGGAAAGGTGACGGCCACTGTTTTTCATAGATTCTTTAATATCTTCTTCGCTCATATCAAGAACTTCAGCCAATTCTTCCGGAGAAGGCGGTCTTTCGTTTTCCTGCTCAAGGTGAGCATAAGCTTTATTGATTTTATTAATAGAACCAATCTTGTTCAGCGGTAATCTTACAATTCTCGACTGTTCTGCCAAAGCCTGTAAAATAGACTGACGAATCCACCATACGGCATACGAGATGAATTTAAATCCTCTCGTTTCATCATATCTCTTTGCAGCTTTCATCAATCCTAAATTCCCCTCATTAATTAAATCGGGAAGAGAAAGCCCCTGATTCTGGTATTGCTTAGAAACTGAAACTACGAAACGAAGGTTGGCCTTGATTAATTTTTCTAATGCGGCTCTGTCACCTGCACGAATTCTCTGTGCCAAATCTACCTCTTCGTCTGCTGTAATCAATTCAACTTTACCGATTTCCTGCAAATACTTGTCTAGTGAAGCAGTTTCCCTGTTGGTTACCTGCTTGGTTATTTTTAATTGTCTCATTTATTTTATCTCAGAAATAGAGTTACAATATATTATACGTTTCCAAGAACAAAAAGGTTACACTTATTCTGATATTTTTTTTATTTAATTAAAATGATGTTGGAAATTTTGTTGTACATTAACGCTCTTGTTTTCCCGGATCCACCGATCATCATCGCTCACAGCGAATCAGAAAGGAATCATCTGGCTGAGCCTGTTTCAAAGAATTCATTGGTATGGACTCCACTTATTACGATAAAATATCAAGTAAACTTAGAACAAAAAAAAGTGAAACCGGAGTTTCACTTTATATTATAAGATTCAATTCACTTTTAAAAAAGATCATTCAATAATTTAGCAAGTCTCAAACCTCCGTAAAGAAGCTGTCTTTCCATGGTATCATTAAATTTATACTGATAATCGTAAGAAAGTTTAGAGTCATTAGGAGTTTGTGCATAGATTTTATTGGCAATCTGATGAGAATCATACAACCAGTTTTCTAACGTTCCTTCCTGAATTTTTTCTACCTCACTCTTAGATTTGATATCCAGCAGTTTCGCATATTCTGTATAACTGTATTTTTGAGAATCTACCAATTTTCCGTCCCAAACGGAGTGCAGATTTGTTTTTTCTCCAAAATAAGTAACATTAATTTTGTTTCCGCCTAAATCTTCAGATCTTCCGGTGTGCATTGGCTGCGAAAGATCTCCCATCATGTGAATAAGAAAAATCAAAGCAATTTTTCTGTCTTTTTCTGAAGTTTTTGCGTCTTTGATCTGTGCAGATAAAGTCTGGATCTGAGAATAAAGACTTGCTCCGGACTGGGCTTTCAAGTTCTTTTCAAAGGCAGCAAGATCTGTCTGCGGATCTACATTTACGTAATGCCAGGCAGAAGTCTGCTTCCATACTCCTGTAGTATCAGATTTTATGAAATCTGGCCAGTTTGCCCAATAGGCAAGACGTTCCTGTCCCATCATTTTTCTTATTTCTCTTCTTGCTTTACCAGACAAATGGTTTTCTGCAATTTCTGCAATCACACGATGCCCCGTCAATCCCCATGCAAAAGAATAGACCGAACTCGACAACATGAATAAAAGCAGGATTTTAGAATAAATACTTTTCATTTTCAGTAATAATTTTAGATCCGCAAAGATAGTGTAGACTTTCGGAAAAACGGATGATTCTGCCATCTTTTGTTACGGTTTTTGCGCGTATTAAAGAAATTTAATCTTTATTATTTTCATCATATCATTCTAAATTTTAATTTCATAGTATGAATTCAATGTTTTATTGCTAAATTAGAGTACCAATATTTAAAAATCTGAAATAAATATTTTTTCAGATTCTATAGATATATTATCTTTATACCAACCACAATCACAAAAGAAAAATATGTACCACAACAACGTTGTAGATATGCATTACAATAAGCTGCAAACCGATTTTAAAGCTGAAGCAGTTGCTGTAAATCTTCTTAAATATCATCGTGCAGTAAGCAATATTTTTATCGAAAGAATAGGGATTAATGACAGAGCTTATCTGAAGGATATTAAAAGTATATCCAGCCAGTATCTTGGTTTTGATGAAGAAGTTTTGAGTATAAAAACCTATCGAGAAGGTATTTACGACTATTTACCTGAAGGGCTTTTTCATCCGCCTTCTTTAAATACATCGCGAAAAAATATTGAAAATGTAGTGAACGAAATCAGAAAGCAAAAAAGGGTAGAAGAAGATGCACGAAGGTTTTTTCAGCCTTTTGAACTTGAAATCTTCTTTACCGAAATTGGTGCTTTACTGAAAGAGCAGGACTTCGATCTTGCAAGTGAAACAGATTCTCTTCTGAAGGTTTTTTCGGAACTCTGGCCCGTTGTAAAGTTGCTTGATCAAAAAAGTGCTTATATTTTTATTCATATTCTTCCGTTTTTTCACCAGATAAGAGGAGATAAAAAATGGTTTGAACGCTGTATGTCTTCATTTCTGCAGGTTCCGGTGGAAATTGCTTTCACTCCCAATATTATTGACAGGTTCGAAGAAGATGACGATTCTATACTTCTGGGGAACTCGCGGTTGGGAATTACCTATATTCCGAGCGGAAAACATATGGATGGCGAAAGAAACTGGATCGTCAATATAGGACCAATTCCTTATGAAGAAATGAAAAGGTATATTCCAGGGAATCCCTTCAGAAAAGTGCTTCAGGCTCTGTATGATTATTGCCTTCCTGTAAACGTAGAAATTGAAGAAAATTTCATTACAGAAAAAAAAGAATATTCTTTTTTGCTGGAAAACAGCGAAAGAAATTCCAACAGGCTTGGTTACTCTACTTTTCTGTAATTATTTTTATTATATTTACAATTACCAATCACAACCATATTAATAAAACTCAATGGAATTTTCATCAGTAAAAGGTGTCTTTTTAAGGTATATTTTTGTTCCGTTGCTGGCGGTCATCATGACAGGCATTTTGAGTGTCATCAGAAGAAATCAGCCGGCAATAAAAATAAGAGTAATCATCATTTATGTATTGCTGTGCAGTTTATGTCTGGCAATTCCCGGATTTTTCGGATTTTCCGGTAATCTTTTCAATCCTTACTATTATCTTATATCTCAGTTGATTTATCTGCTGTTTGGTATTTTTCATGTCAATTTAATGCACAGATTTTTCAGAAAACACATACAGTCTTTTGGTTTAAGCATCCTGTTTGAAACAGTCCTTTCCATTACCTGCGCGCTTCTGGGAGCATATTTATTTGTCCTTATTTTCGGTTGGGTTGGGAAAGACCAGGGATATCCTGTCATGTCTGCAACCAGTATTTTGATGTTTTTTGTACCAATGGCTTTCCATTACTGTTATATACAGTTTATCAGTATTCCTGTAGATATTTATAAAACGTGGCGATATTCTCCAGATCAAAAACCACCGGATTTTGAAGGGGCAGACTTTGACAGATTAATGGTTCTGAATGTTGAATTGAGTAAAAATCTTGAGAATGCCAACAGATTCAGAATCAAAGCCAAGACTCTGCCTACAGGAGTGACCTTCGGAGACTGGTTTTTCCGTGTGGTAGATGATTATAACCATAAAAATCCTAAGTCCATCATTCATCTTTCGGATGAAAACCGAGAATCTTATTACTGGATATTTTACACCAAAAAATCTTTTTTCAGCTTCAGAAAATATATTGATTTTGACCTCGATATCAGTACCAACAATATTTCAGAAAACGAAGTGGTTGTCTGCAAAAGAGTCATTCAGCATGAAGAAGAGGGAAGAAGATCCTCATAATCACAAATTTAAAAAGTAGTACTATGATACAGCCAATCAAGCATTTTGCAATCAACTGGGTTGATGGGATGAAAGTTTCCCAAAGACATCTAAATGATCAGGATAATTTTTTAATAGATACCATAAGAGATGCAAATTCTCTCCCCATCACTTCCTATAACTATGGTCTGCTGCCGATTCCCAACGAATTTACGGATAAAACTATTTTTGACGTTCAAAATACGGCAACCAATGATGTGCAGCTTATTATAAAGCATTGCAGTGCGGTCACTCTGGCCGGTTACAGAATTGAATTGAGAGATCGGAGAGTAAGTGTAAAAGCTCTTGCCAAATCGATGAATCTGGATGAAAACCAGATCGACGGAGAATATTATATTTTAGTTTCTGTAAACCCGTTTGATAAAGTTCCGTTCGGAGATATAGATCCGGAAGAAATTCCGCCACGCCATCCGAATGCACATGCCAATTATAATATTGAATTATTTGCCGTTTCTTCTCTCAACAGCAGCTATTCCGGAGGGAATTATCTTGTCGTAGGAAAGGTAGATTTTAAAGGAAACATTGCTCAGGTAAACACCAACTTTATTCCGCCCTGTACCTCTGTGCAGAGTCATCCCGCGTTGATAGATTATTACAACGGCTATGCAAAATCTATAGGAAATCTGCAGCAGTATGCATTCAAAATCATTCAGAAGGCTTCTCATAAAAACCAAAACACGTCCCTGGCACTGAATGTAAAATCTCTCTGTACGGTTTTGGTGAATACTTTTGGTGATATGTATTTTCAGTTCAGAAATATTATTCCGTATCAGCCGCCTGTTTTTCTTATAGAATCTTTTGCTCAATTGGCACTTAAATTATACAATGCAACCCAGGTTCTTGTTCCTGCAGAATTGGAAGAAATGCTGAACTACAGTTTGGAATGGAGCGAAATTGCCCCTCACACCTTATTAAACCAATTGTCGACTGTTGCAGAAACCAATTACCATCATCATAACTGTGGCGAACCGCTTCTTTACATTCAGCAAATGCTGAAAAGTCTTGAAACCATTTTCTCAAAACTGAGCGAGCTGGAATATATTGGTCAGAGAAAAGAAAATATTATCGTCAACGAGCAGGAAGTTTCTTCTAATACCAACCCGAAAAGAGGGTGGAGCGTTTTAGACTAATTATTTACTTATTGTCCGCAAATTGTCATCATTGAAAAAGTCGCTGTGTTCTTTGCTGAGTGAAATCGAAGATTCGACGAAGTCAGACGCCTTTCGAACTTAAAACAGTAAGTAGTTAAAAAAATCCCTGTAATTTTAGCTTTAAATTAAGCATTATGGGTAATAACGGATAATCAAAAATTGTTTTTTATATAAATTAATAATCCCAAACTGAATAAGTCTGGGATTATTTTATGTTGAAAATGAAAGATTTATCTTTTTACAAGTATTTTTTCGGTAGCTTTTTTGCTCAGAATTTCCTGCTTTTCACCGACTTCTACCGTTACAGATTTGTCGAAATCTTCAATCTTAATGATTTTCATTCTGGTATTCAGAAGAAGATTTCTATCGGTGAGATAATTTAAAAAAGCGTCATCAGAAAGCGTAACCGAAGCAAAAGTCACATGTTCTCCCACCTTACAGTTGCTTAGTTTCTGAAGATCCTGTGAAATAATATTTCCGTCTTTGTCCGGAATAGGTTCTCCGTGAGGATCAAATTTCGGATAATCCAGAATTTCATCCATTTTATCAAAAAATAGTTTGGAATGTACATGCTCCAGCTGTTCGGCAATTTCGTGTACATTTTCCCATCCGAAATTCATTTTTTTAACAAGAAACATCTCGGTTAGCCGGTGTTTTCTTACCACCAAAGCAGCCTCTCGTCTTCCTTTTTCTGTAACTTTCAAAGGTTTATAGGTCTCGTAAATGACCCATTTTTTCTCAGAAAATTTTTTCATCATATTATTAACGCTCGGCATTTTTACGTTCAGAAATTTGCTCAGTTCGTTAATAGTTACTTTACCTTCATTGTCAACCAAATGAAACAATGCTTTCAGATAGTTTTCTTCTGTTAATGTTGTTCTCAAAATGTTAGATGATTTTCATGACAAATCTAACAAAATAATAATTAAAATTTGTTCTTGTTATTTTAAGATTTTTTAATTTTACTGAATGAAATTTTCATTTAAAAACGATTATTCCGGGGGATGTCATCCCAATATTCTGGAAGCACTTTTACACAGCAATACCAATCAGCAAGCCGGCTATGGCGAAGATGACTATTCTTTAAAAGCTAAAAATTTAATCAGAGAAAAAATAAATAATCCTGATGCAGATGTTTATTTCGTTTCCGGAGGAACTCAGGCAAATCTAATCGTGATTTCTTCAATTTTAAGACCTTATCAGTGTGCCGTTTCTGCTTCTACAGGGCATATTCTGAACAACGAAACGGGCGCAATTGAAGCGACAGGACATAAAATCTTAAGCATAGAAACTGAGGATGGGAAACTGAAAGCTGCAGATATCCAGACGGTTTTGGATAGTCATCGAAACGTTCCGCATCAGGTAATGCCGAAGCTGGTTTATATATCAAATTCTACGGAGCTTGGTACCATTTATAAAAAACAGGAACTGGAAGAACTTTCAGATTTTTGCCGGAAAAATAATCTGTATTTATTTTTGGATGGTGCAAGATTAGGACACGCAATTACTTCCGAAATAAGTGATTTATCTTTAGAGGATATTGCAAAACTGACTGATGTTTTCTACCTGGGAGGCACAAAAAACGGAGCTTTAATAGGAGAAGCAATTATCATCAACAATACATCTTTGCAACAGGATTTTGCATTCAACATCAAACAGAAAGGCGCATTATTGGCAAAAGGAAGATTATTGGGTATTCAGTTTTTAGAATTGATGAAAAATGATCTGTATTTTGATCTGGCAAAACATGCCAATCAGCAGGCAATGAAAATAAAAAATGCACTGCTGGAAAAAGGAACTGTTTTTCTTTCAGACACGTATACCAATCAGATATTTCCCGTTTTAAATCATGATATGATCGACATTTTATCGGAGAAATTTGACTTCTACATTTGGAAGAATATTGATGAAAATTCTTCAGCCATTCGACTGATTACTTCCTGGAGTACCACTGATGATGCCGTACAAGACTTTATCAGGATTATTGATAAGAACCTTTAAAACAATAAAAATGCAACTCGAGTGGGTTGCATTTTATTTTATACAGAATAATTGAAGGTTATTTTACAGCCTTAGAAACCATAGTGCAATCTGCAGTTTCCAATTTCTGGCCGTCTTTATAAGATACTTTAGATTCGTCTGCATATTTCATTATTCCGCCATCATCTTTTTGATTTCCAGTGCCTTCAAATAAATTTCCATCTTTCTGGAGGAAAAATAGATCTCTTTTGCTTTTTGTGCCTTCAGATGAAAATTCATAAGTCAGTTTCAGCGTATCACCGGATTTAAAACCTGTAAGATCGCCTTTGGAACTGTCTTTTTCACTGTTTTTATAGGCCATTTTTCCTGTAACTGTTCCCAGATTATCATCAATACTTACAAAAACACTGTCTTTGCCGGTAACTCCTAAATAGCAGTAAGATTTAGGACCTAAAGTGTCAACTACGGTTTGAGTAGTATCTGTAAGTGAATCTGTATTGGTAACTGGCGCATTAGTCTCAACTTTTTTGTTGCAGTTCATTAAAAATAATGATAACGAACCCAGTAGAATGTACTTTTTCATAAATTTTATTTTATGTTAAATTGATTTTTATATTGCTAAAATAATCATTGTAATCTAAAGATTTCTAAAATAAATAGAAATTTAAATATTTTAAATTATGTTCAAGTATTAAAAATACGTTTTAAATTATCTCTCAAAAATATTTAACCATATAAATTCTAATCGCTGAGAATCGCATAAAATTTATTTTCCGGAATATTATTCAGGATTTTGAAAAATAAAATGATGACTTTCCTCAACTAAAAATAATTTGGGTTTATCGGACTGTTCGTCATTTAGTTTTTTCACAGACTATTCGTGATTGATTTCTTTTGACTTAAAATTAGTACGTTTAAATTCTTCCAGAATGACAAACGAACTGTTGTTAATATTAAGCCACAAAAGCTACTCTCTTTGAATTTCAAAAAGTCCTATAATTTACATTATGTTAAATAGCATATTTTTAGAGAAACGCAAAGTCCTGTTTTTCATACATTTATAAAGATTACAAAATATATTATAATCTCTATAAATGGCATTTTTTTCTTTATTGTAATTGATCAATATATCGTTTTACTATTCAAATAAAATGAACAGGAACTGCACCTTAGAATTGCTTAATTGGAATATTCTTTTAAAAGCTGTCTGTAGCTCATCAAAATAGTTGATTTCGAGATAAATCCTATAAACTCATTATTTTCTGTAACTACAGGTAAATTCCAAACTCCCGTATCATCAAATGCCTGAATAATCTGCGATGGATCATTTTTAGGATGAATGGTTACCGGCGGAGCTTTCATTAATTTAGAAATACTGAGTTCTTCCCGATCTTTATTTAAAAGAAAAGGTCGAAGATCATCTATTGTCAGAATTCCTTTCAGAATGTTGTTGTCATCTACCACAGCAAAAATATTTTTCTTGCCGTTCATGATCAGATCATACAGATCCGTAATCGGTGCTTCATCATTGATGATCTGAGAATCTTTATCAATCAGATCATTGGTGCGCAATGAGGATAATATATTTTTATCATGCTCATGGGTAAAGATCTTCCCCTGCTCTGCCAAAGCCTTCAGTTCCGGAGAAATTGCCGAAAACCACCTCGCCATGAGATACGAGATCACCGAAACAATCATCAAAGGAATAAAAAGATCGTACCCGAAACTCGATTCTGCAATCAGAAATATCGCAGTAAGCGGTGCGTACAGTACTCCACTCATGGCGCCTGCCATTCCTACTAACACAAGATTGGTTACAGGAACATCTTCAAAACCAATTTGCTGACAGATCATTGCAAAAAGAAAACCTAGTGTACCTCCCGCAAAAAGTGACGGCGCAAAGTTACCTCCGTTTCCGCCACTGAAAATAGTAATAGACGTTGCAAAAACCTTCAAAAGACAGATAAATACTAAAAATATAATGACCGTCCAGTTTCCGATTTCAAAATATCTGAAAAGACTGTTCTGAATGATAAAATTGGTATTTCCATTGGTAAATGCTTTTACGGTGTCATAACCTTCCCCGAAGAGCGGCGGAAAAAGCACGCACAATAAAGATAAGGCAGCACCACCAATGACTGCTCTCCGCAGTCTGGACACCTTGAGACCTTTAATAAAATGCTCAATTTTCTGAGAAACAACAACAAAATAACGTGCATACAAACCCGTCATAATTCCCAAAAGCAGATAATAAGGAATGTTATGATAATTGAATGATTCCCTTGCATGAAACCTGAACAGAATATCTTCCTGAAGCAAAATTCTTGATAAAAGACTCCCGCAGACTGCTGCTACCACCAGGGGAATAAAGTCTGAAAACACAACTCCGGTAAGCAGAATTTCAAAAGCAAACATAATTCCTGCGATTGGTGCATTGAATGCCGATGCGACTCCGGCAGTAGCTCCTGCTGCCAGCAAAAGGGTACGTTCTTTATATCCCAACCGGTAAGTCTGGGCAAAATTTGATCCTATGGCGGCTCCGGTTACAGAAATCGGACTTTCCAATCCTGCAGATCCTCCGAGACCCACGGTAATCGCACTCTGCACAATCTGAGAATACATTTTTACAGAAGAAACAACACTTGAATTTTGGGCGATTTCGTAAAGAATGGCTCCTATTCCTTTCCGGTCCTGTCCTTTAAATAAAGTAAGTACGATACTTGTGGTAAGTACAATTCCTAAAAACGGAAATATAATGTAAAAAAATATCTGATATTCAAAATGCACCTGGTTGATCCAATAATGAATCTGGTGTACCAGTGTTTTTAGAAGTACACCTGCCAATCCTGCTGTACATCCTACAAGAATACCCGAAAGAATAAGAAACTGACTTCTGCTGAGACGGCTGTTTAACCAATGTAAAATGATCTCGTAACTGCGAACTTTTTTAATACCAAACTGCTGAAAATCTCTTTTGAATTTTAGGAAATTGAGGTATTTTTTTTTATTGTGAATCTTCACCGTTTCTAAATATTTTTAAGATGCTGAAATGAGAAGACAAGAGCCTTTCATCTGAACATCATCTGTATGTAATCAAATGATCAGAATTAATTTTTAAGAATGAAAACAGTTCTGTAAAGTACCGCTTTCTTTTATCAAATTAAAATATGAGTATACGCAAATATAAGCAAAAATAGTGTATTTCGGCTATGATGCAGATGGTAATATCTATGAAATTTCCGTTTTAACTTTATAGTAAATATTTGAATTTCAAGAGGTTTAAAATTAACAGCAGCTTTTCTGAAAAAGACAGATTCATCTATTTTCCTCAGCGAATATAATTGTTCTGAAAGCTTCCGATGCTAAATGAACCTGTACAGCCCAGTCATTTGCGGCATCACTTCCCGCATCATCTGAAATATATTTCAGGCATAAAAAAGGAATTTTTTCCTGTAAAGCAATCAATGCTAAAGGATAAGCTTCCATATCGATAACATTGTATTCTGTATTGATGTGATTCATCTCGAAACTGTCTCCGCTGCCACAGATTCCTTCCTTCAAACCATCCATTTTCAGTCCGTTTTCCAAAACTACCGGTATATCGGATAACGGAGTTTGAAATTTTTGAAAACCAAGACCCTGAACATCCATATCCCGCTGAATAAACCGGGTGCAGCAAATAATTTCTCCTTTATTAAAACCAATTCCTCCTGCTGATCCCAGATTAACGATTAATTGAGGTTTGTTTTTATTAATCGCTTTGGTAAGTTCAATTGCGGCATTCACTTTACCGATTCCTGTTGTAATTTTATGAATATGATCAAATGCTGTTCCTGCTTCAGATTCGAGCGCAAAAACAAAGAGCGTTTCAGAAATCGGAAATTGTGTTGCGGTGTTTATTTTTATCATGTTATTATTAAATCTTAAAGATATTTATTAACTACGAAAATATCATTTTTTCTCATTAAAAAATATCGAAATTCCTGTATATTTGGCTACACGAATAAAAAAATAAATCACAAAAAAATGATAAAAATTATTAAACTCACATGCTTCACTTTATTACTCTTTTTGTCTTCCTGCAAAGCCGATGCGCAGAAAATAGATGATTATACGAAAAAGATTGACAATTTGCTGAAAATAACTAATCCCAGAAGTTTTAACGGTGTTGTATTCATTCAGCAAAACGGAAAAGTGAAGTATGAAAAAGCTTTCGGATTTTCAGATTTTAATTTAAAAACACCTTTGAAAATATCCGATAGATTCTCAACAATGTCAATCGCCAAACAAATTACTGCAGCTCTTATTTTGCAGGAAGTTGAAAAAGGCACCATCGATCTGCATCAACCAATCCGTACCTATTTGCCGGAATTTCAATATTCCTGGGCAGATACAATTACCGTGCATCAATTGCTGAATCATACTTCAGGATTATACAGCGATGATTTAAAACCTGATTTAAAATTTAAATCAGGAACAGATTTCGGATATTCTAATATCGGATATTACGTTGCAGGTCTGGTTCTGGAAAAGCAAAGTCAGAAAACGTATCAGGAATTAGTGACCTCATTATTCAAAAAGTGTAAAATGAATAACAGCTTCTATCCTACTGAGATTTCCGGTAAATTTTTAACAAAAGGACATACCATCAGAAAAGACGGTTCCTTTAAACTCAATGAAAAATTAAGTTTTACTGCAGATCATTATTTTGGAAGTCATTTAATAGTTACCGCACCCGATTTAGCAAAATGGAACGAATCTTTGCACCATGGTAAATTGCTGAATCCTAAAACCTATCAATTGATGACCAGTTATTCTGTGACAGATACGCATCAGGTTTTCAGTGAAAAACCTATTGGTTATGGATATGGTTTAAGAATTAATGATAAAGACAGCACATACGAAATCGGACATACAGGTTTTCATCCGGGTGAAGGTTTTACGGCTGTGAATTTATATTATCCGAAATATAAAACTAGCATGATCGTTATGGAAAATCAGGCAAACGAAAATTTTGATATTGCCTATTATTTTGAACAGGAAATCAGAAAAATTGTAAAAGAATCTTCATTATTAAAGTAATTACGATCTTTCAAACGTACTTTACAATATGAAAATCCCCACCATCCACGGTTTTATCGATCGCAGAATTTTAATCAATTTCACGGTTGATCCACACTATGTACAGAAAATCCTTCCTTCTCCTTTTCGTCCGAAAGTTTATAATGGTAAAGCAATTGTTGGAATTTGTTTAATCAGGCTCAAAGATATAAAGCCAAAAGGTCTGCCCGATTTTATGGGTGTCAATTCAGAAAACGGAGCGCACAGAATTGCTGTTGAATGGGACGAAAATGATCAAGTGAAATCCGGAGTTTATATTCCGAGGAGAGATACTTCTTTACACCTTAATGCACTTGTGGGCGGAATACTATTTCCCGGTAAACATGATCTGACAAAATTTAATGTGGAAGAAAACAACGGCAATTATCATATTGATTTTAAAAGTTCAGATGATACAGAAATATCAATTGATGCCGAAGAGACCGAAGAATTTAACAGTGATTCAATTTTTGAGAATTTAGAAAATGCTTCTCTCTTTTTTGAAAAAGGTGATCTCGGCTATTCTCCAAACAAAAAGACATACGATGGATTAAGGCTTAAGGCATATCAATGGGAAGTAAAACCATTATCCGTTTCTCAGGTGAAATCCAGCTTTTTTGAAGACGAATCTGCTTTTCCTAAAGGTTCTGTAGTTTATTTGACAATGCATTACTGATGAAGAATATTGAGCATGAATGGCTGAGTGAAAAAAGCCTGTAATCAGTAAATTCTGAAAGCTTGAGATGCATTTACTTTTAATTAAATGATTTAAATAAAAAAATACGGCTCTATTTCAAAAATAAATCCATTTTCAGAGGCTTTTGGTGCAAAAATAGATAGGTTATAGAGATCATTCATTCTAATTTTAAACATCACAATATGAATTCACAAAATAATACTGAAAAGAGAAGTCTTCGAGGTAAAACCGTAGTGGTAACCGGCGGAAGCAGCGGTGTAGGAAGAGCAACCGTAGAAGCATTTGCTCTTGAAGGCTGCAACATCGTTATTGCAGCCCGTGGAAAAGAAGCTTTAGAAGACACCTTAAAACTTTGTCAGGAATTAGAAGTAAGAGCCATTGCAGTTCCTACAGACGTTTCCGTAGCCGAAGATGTGGATCATCTTGTGAAAGAAGCCATTCTCGAGTTCGGAAGAATTGATGTCTGGGTAAATAATGCCGGAGTGATGGCAAGCGGGAAATTCGAGGAAATCCCGATGCAGCTTCATGAACAGGTCCTGAAGACCAATCTTTTCGGATATATGCACGGTGCATACAGCGTACTGCCTATCTTCAAAGAACAGAATGAGGGAATTCTCATCAACAATATTTCGATTGGCGGATTTATGCCTGCCCCGTACAGCGCAGTGTATTCTTCAACAAAATTCGGAATCCGTGGAATGATGGAATGTCTTCAGGGCGAAATTTCAGATTTTGCAGACATTCATATTTCCAATCTTTATCCTCAGATTCAGCGTTCTACAGGAAATTCGCATTCTGCAAAATATTCGGGATTAGATTTTAAAGTTCCGCCTTTTGCAGCAGACCCGAGAGATACCGCAGCCAAGATCTTACAGATGGCAAAACATCCGAAGAAAGATCTTTTCCCAGATTTCACTTCGCGAGCGTTGGTAAATATTTACCAAATGTTTCCTAAAACAATCATCAATACCGCTTCTGCAGGAATGAGAATGATGATGAAAATAAAAAATGCAGAGCCCACTTCCGGAAATATTTTACAGCCTTCTTCAGCGCCACACCGAATTTACGGTGAAACCATTCTCCCTGTTCCGAGCAAAAAAACAAAACTGGCAATGGCTGCAGGGGTTACTTTAGGTTTAGCGTATATGTTTTTTGCCGCTAAAAGTTCCCGTAATAAGAATTAATTAATTTTTTTTGACAATAAATAAACCTCGGCGATGTCGGGGTTTCTTGCTTGTAGGGATGGTGTAATCTATTTGATTACAGCAATCATCTAATTTCTGATTGAAGATAGGATTTCAGTGTGTTGAGATTCTTTCAGAAACGTAAGTTCGACGCAGTCAATGACAAACATACTGCTGAAAGAAACTAAAATTTCGGCGCAGTCAATGACAAAAATACTGCTGAAAAAAAATAAATTATTGTTGATTTCGGGCAATCATCTCAATTTCCAGCTAAAGCTAAGATTTTTAAGCATTGCCTTTTCCTTTAATATCAATACCTGTTTGCTTTGACTGTTTCGCTGCTTTTACCAACTCATTGATATCAGCATATAACATGTTCCAGTCTGGCATATCTTTCATAGCAGTAATAACGTTGAGAAAAGCCTTTAATTTTTTTTCTAAATCTCTGCGGATCGCGGATGCATTTTTCATTTGTCGAAGATGTGCATTGGCAATTGCCTGTTCTGAAAATACCTGTTCAAAAGCCTGTTGCTTAGACTTCATTTCGTTAAAAGCGGGAAGTAACGACAGGGTATTGAGTTTTTGACTATTCTCCTGTTTGTCCAAATCTTCGATGAGCTTTTTCATCTGAGCACTTTGGGTAGAATAGCTTTCTTTATCAATATCTAAACCATAACGTTTAAATATCTGAAATACATCATCTGCAAACTGATGGTTGTCTAAAGTAGTCATTTTTCGATAGCCGTTCAGGAAATTCTTCAGCACTCTAAAAGCGTTGTCCCGCTGTCTGTCTGCCGCTGCAACATTTACCCCTTTACCGCTGTAGATCTGTTTGGTATACACCTCATCATAATCTGCATACATCGTTTTAAATTCTGCAAGCAAGGGATGATTGCTGATGACCGCAAAATTTCCGGATTCTGCAGAATTGATAATTCTCTGAGAAAGAGTAGCCAGATCTTTGGTACTCAGTTTTGATAATGTGATTTTCATACAAAATATGTTTTTACTTATTTTAATTCACCAATGATAGGGTTTAAATGTAAAAAAATTATTGATTGGTTCCAAATCTTTTGTGGGGAACAAAATAAGTTTGTGTTTGGTCTCAACTCAACTGTGGGAGATCTCCGCCAATTGTGTTTTGTTACAAAACAGTTGTTTTGAAACAAAAGTAAAAGTTGTTTGGTTACAAAACGGTTGTTTTGTGAGTTCTGCCAATGTTGTGAGGTTTGAAAACGGGTGTTTTTGAGGCTTTGCTTTTTCCGTGGAAATACGGTTGGTTTTCAGTTATTGAAAATTTATTTTTGAGATTACGGAAAACCGTAGACAGTTTTTTACAATTGCAAGTAAATTTATCTTCAATAAAAAAAAATCAATGGAAATTATTTTAATAGTAATATTAGCACTTTTGGCAATCTATTTTTACGTAAAATCATCAAATATGAAGATTGAAATTAAAAAGAAAGATTTAAAGATTATTGAATTAGCTAACGATATTCTTCATTTTCAATCTGAAAATAGTTCATTAAAAAATAAGTTTCAATCATCTCAAAATGAACTTTCGAATCTTCAAATCGAACTGCGTGCGTTAAAGAATAAACTTTCCGAATTAAGTAAGTATCAAAATATTATAGATGTAAAAATTGAATGCGAATATCTTCTGAAAAAAGCTCAAAAAGATTATGAAAAACTAAGAGAAAAGGGAAATCAGGAATTATTCGCAGCGCAGGAGAGTGCAAAAGAATCACGAAGAAATATTAAAGAATTAACAGAAAAGAAACAACGCGAAATTGAATTATTATATGAAAACGCAGTAAGAGAGTCAAAGCGAATCATCGATAGTGCTGAAAATAAAGCTGAAGCAATCGGTGGTGATGCTTATCGTAGTTTAAGAGAAGCCAACGAAATTGCAAGCCGGATTCAGGCAATGAAGAATGTAATCAAAGGTTATGGAAATGAATATTTGGTTCCGAATTATACTTTATTAGATCAACTTGCAGAAGATTTCAGTCATAAAGAAGCTGGTGAAAATTTAAAAAAACTTCGAATGAACAACAAAATGATGATTGTCAATAGACAAGCAGGAATTTGTGAATATATGGATGAGCAACGACAAAAAACAGCGGTGGATTTTGTAATTGATGCTTATAACGGAAAAGTAGATTCTATTTTATCTACAGTTAAAAAAGATAATTATGGAATTTTAAAACAGAAAATTGAAGATGCATTCCAATTAGTCAATTTTAATGGGAAAGCATTCAGAAATGCAAGAATTTCAGAAGTTTATCATCACGCAAGATTAGAAGAACTTAAATGGGCAGTTGTAGCACAGGAGTTGCGGGCTATGGAACTTGAAGAGCAAAGAGAGATCAGAGAGCAAATTCGAGAAGAAGAAAAGGCACGTAAAGAATTTGAAAAAGCAATGAAAGATGCAGAAAAAGAAGAACAAACTTTAAAAAGATTAATTGAAAAAGCAGAAGCTCAAGTTTCAAGAGCCAATGAAGAGCAGAAAGCAATTTTCCAACAAAAATTAGAAGAGCTTCAGGGAAAACTTCAAGTTGCAGAAGAAAAAAATCAAAGAGCAATTTCTATGGCTCAACAGACTAAAACCGGTAATGTCTATATTATTTCAAATGTAGGTTCGTTTGGAGAAGATATTTATAAAATTGGAATGACAAGACGTTTAGAACCCCTTGATCGGGTTCGTGAATTAGGAGATGCAAGCGTTCCGTTTGAGTTTGATGTTCATGCAATGATTTATTGTGATGATGCACCAGCTTTGGAAAGACAGCTTCACAAAAAATTTCTTAAAAATCAGCTTAATAAAATTAATCCAAGAAAAGAATTTTTCAAACTCCAGCTGAATGACTTAAAAAATCATATTGAAAGAATCGGCATTAATTGTAAATGGACACTCCGTGCCGAAGCAAAGCAATATCGTGAAACTTTAAAATTGGAAGAAGAAATGAAAACCAATAAAACAAGGGAAGCTGAGTGGGAACGTTTTCAAGAGGTTGCAGATCCTGTAGTGTTTGACGAAATAATTGAAGAAGTATAAAAATTAAGTTTTCAATATAGAACAAAAAAAACCTGCTGTAAGTGCAGGTTTTTACATTTTAAAATCTTAGTTACATCCACTACAGTAACTTTTGTCCACATACTCTTTATTTCCTCCGGATGACAGATAATAACATCCTCCTTTTTCACCAACGTAAAGTGTGTGTCCATTATAACTACAAGAGTCATTGCCGCTACTGCTTCGGTCGCAAGAGTTTATCGTTATCGCTAATAACATTATTAATAATAGTTTTTTCATAGTTTTAATTTTGTTAATTATTATTGTTTAAAAATAACTTAAGCTTATGATAAAAACTTACGGAAAACCGTAATAGAAAATAACCAAAAAAACCTGCTCAACAGCAGGTTTTCGTCGTATAACTAAAATCCTTGTCAAGGTTTCAAACCTTGACAAGGATGGATTAAAATTAATGTCCCGATTTTGCATCTGCATCCTGCTTTACATGACTCAGATATTTTGTACAATACGCACCGAAAATTAAAATCAATACATAACAGAATACAGGAATGATAAATGAATGCTGAACACCAAAGATATCTGCCAAATATCCCTGGAAAATAGGAACAATGGCTCCTCCCAGAATTGCCATCACTACCAGTGAAGAACCCTGACTGGTATATTTTCCTAATCCCGAAATTGCCAGAGTATAAATATTGGAGAACATAATAGAATTGAAAATTCCGATTCCCAAAATGCTGTACATCGCCAGTTCACCCTGATTAAGCATTGCCGAAATAAGCAGTACAACGTTGATCCCTGCAAAGATAGATAATGTTCTTGCCGGAGCAGATTTCCCGATAAAAAACGCCACAAAATTCAAAGCAATAAAAACCAGAAAGAAACTGATCTGTGAGAACGTAAGATCAACAATACTGAAAATCACAAGAAATACAGCCGCTGCCGCTCCCAGCATGTATAATGCTTTTTTTGTCTGACTGATGGAATGGTTCAGAGAAATTGCTCCCAGAAAACGACCGATCATTGCACCTCCCCAATACAGGGAAAGGTAGTTTTTACTTACGGCTTCGGTAAGATTCATCACTTGTGGCTGTTCCAGAAAGCTGATGATAAAGCTTCCTACCGCTACTTCTCCGCCTACATAGCAGAACATCGCTGCCACACCGAATATCAGATGATTGTGTTGTAATGCGCCGAAACCTTTTACGATTTCTCCATTTTTCACCTGGAAGTCCGGAAGTTTCACTCTTGAGATGAGTAAAGCGACCAACAGCAGAATACCCGCAAAAATAAGGTACGGAATTTTGGTTGCTGCAGCACTGAAGGTGCCGTCCGGAGCAGAGAATAATTCGAAAATTAAATGTCCTCCCAAAACCGGGGCAATGGTAGTTCCGAATGCGTTGAAAGCCTGCGTCATATTCAGCCTGCTGGAGGCAGAATCTTCAGGACCGAGTAATGAAACATAAGCATTTGCCGTAATCTGCAATACAGTAAATCCTAATCCCAAAATAAATAAAGCTCCCAAAAATAAAGGATATGATGAGAATGAGGCTGCAGGGTAAAATAATATACAACCGAATGCTGCCAGAAAGATACCGAAGATAATTCCTTTCTTGTACCCTACTTTATCAATGGGATCTCCGCTGGAAGTTGAGATTAAAAAATAAATCAGCGAGCCAATAAAATAAGCTCCGAAGAAACAGAACTGCACCAGCATCGATTGGAAAAAGGTAAGGCTGAAAAGCTGTTTCAGATACGGAATGAGGATATCGTTCATACACGTAATAAATCCCCACATGAAAAATAAAAGGGTAATGGTAATCAAAGGAATCATGTAATTCCTGTCGGCAGATTTTACTTTTTGAGTGATCATAAATTGTAATTAAATATAAAAAAGTGTCTAAAGATAACGTCTTTTAATGATAAAAGCTCATTTTGAGATAATGATTTTGTGTTTATTGTGATCTATTTTCTCTTTGTCATTTTTTGGTCTTTTAATCTTACAGCCTCATCTGAAAAACATATATCTCACACAATTAGAGAATTAAGTTGATTCTTTGATTCTCTTCAACACGCACTGTTCTCCATGGTCATAAGGGATTTTCAGAAAAAAAAATTCAGAAAATGATTTTATGAAAATTCTTAATTTATTAATCTTAAATTTGCCTGATCTGAATTTCTAAAACAATATATGGATTCACAACAAAAATTTCTACGCGTATCTGAAGAAGCAAAAGATCTGTTTCTTCCCCATCTTTCTACCGATTCTGTGGTTTTTGGGTTTGACCAAAGTGAATTGAAGGTTCTTCTTATACAAATGACGTATCTTAAACAGTGGCTTTTACCCGGCGGATACGTGAAAAAAGACGAAGATATTGATGATGCCGCAAAGAGAGTTCTGAAAGAAAGAGCCGGTGTTTCTGATGTCTATCTGGAAGAATTCGGAGTTTTTGGCAAGAATAAAAGAAGTGAAGTGTATTTTAAAGATTTTGAAGATTCTCTGTGGCACAAACAGAGGTTTGTTACAGTAGGATATTATGCCTTATACAATCCCGATAACGGTAAACTTGTTGCAGACGAATTTAGTGATAAATGCGAATGGGTTTATCTAAGCCAGCTTCCGGAAATAGAACTGGCAATGGATCACCGCGAAATTATAGAAAAAGCTTTGCTTACCTTAAGAGAGAGACTTACCTACAGACCCATCGGTTATAATCTTCTGCCGGACAAATTTACCCTTTCAGAATTACAAAAACTCTACGAGACGATATTGGGTACAAAGCTAAACCGTGGAAATTTCTACCGAAGAATCAAAAATCTGGGCATCCTTACCAAATTAGACGAGCAGCGTCGTGGAGGCGCTCACAAATCTCCGGACCTCTACTCTTTTGATGAGCAGGTTTATAAAAAAGCCCTGGAAAACGGACTGAATAACTGGTGATCATTTACAGATCCAGCTGTCTTTGGAACTCCTTCAGATATTCTGACAGATGATAACCGTCTGCCAAACCATGATGAGCTTCTACAGAAACAGGTAAGTATTTTCTTCCGTTTTTTATATTGAATTTTCCAAACGTAATTTTGGGAACAGATTCTGCCTGATCGAGCGGGGTCGGATGCAGAATCGCTGAAAAAGAAGTCCAGGGAATGGTAGAATGCCTGATGAGATCTTTGCCCAATTCCCCGTTGTTTAATCTTATTCCCGTAGAATTCTGTACTTCAGAAATTTCTCTTTGCAGTTCGGTATTAAACGCTTCAAAATTTTCGGAAAAAGGAATCCATGCAAAACCAAAAGTACCGTCTTCTCTTCCGATGGTTGTTCCGGCATGGAGGGTATCATACAAAACAATCTGATTATCGACTATCCTAAGCTTCAATTCATCAACCGTGTTTACAGCAACCATCGACCGGTACATGTAATACGCAAAAAAAGAAAACTGACTGGCTTTGGCAACATTATAGGCATGGGTACAATCCACCTCTGTCGTAAGACCAAAATAAGGACTTGCCATCTTAGAAAAAAACTCAAAATGCTCTTTCCTTTTCCATTTTTCAGGATCTAAAATCTTCATTTTAATTGATATCAGGTAATTATTAAACCAGTACTTCTTCTTTTTGATCTACAGTATCGAATTTCTCTTCCCACTCTTCAAGAAGTGTCAATATAGGCAGTAAAGCGAGTCCTTTTTCGGTAAGCTTATACTCCACTCTTGGCGGCAGCTCTTTATATTCTTTCCGGATGATGAGATGATCTTCTTCCATTTCTCTTAACTGATCGGTAAGAACCTTCCGGGAAATAACAGAGATCCTTGCAGCAATTTCGCCGAATCTTAATATCCGGTCTTTAATAACTAAAACAATAATGGGTTTCCATTTGCTGCCCAAGGCCGACATTGCTTTTCCGAGCGGGCAACTGCAATGTTTAATTTTCTGCTGTCTCATTGGTTGGTTACTATTGGGTTACTAATATAGGTTACGGCAAAGTTACCGGTTTTTTTTAATAATAAGATACAAAACTGAACTATTATTAGTTACTTTGTGTAACAATAAAAATATAATTTTAACGATTAAGAAATGAGTTTAGATACTTTGTTTACGCCTTTCACCTATAAAAACCTTACTCTGAACAACCGTCTGGTAATGGCTCCCATGACGAGAGCACAATCTGATAACGGGGTTCCTACCCAAGAAATTGAAAATTATTATGCTAGACGGGCTGCGTCAGAAGTAGGTTTGATTTTATCTGAAGGAACAGTAATTAACAGACCTGCCTCTAAGAACATGCAAAATATACCGGATTTTTATGGTAAGGAAGCATTACAGGGCTGGAAGAATGTTATTGATGCAGTGCATCAAAACGGTGGTAAAATGGGACCGCAAATTTGGCATGTTGGTGACACCAGAAGTTCGGAGACATATCCCGGGGTTCCTATGGAAAAAGTTTCTGAGATGACACTGGAAGATATTCATGATACGATTGCACAGTTTGCGGCGTCTGCAAAATCAGCAAAAGATCTGGGATTCGATTGTCTGGAAATTCACGGAGCGCACGGTTATTTAATCGATCAGTTTTTCTGGGAGGTTACCAATACCAGAACAGACGAATACGGCGGAAAAACACTAAAAGAGAGAAGTAAATTTGCCATAGACGTGATCAAAGCCATAAGAACTGCAGTAGGCGAAGATTTTACCATTATCATCCGTCTTTCACAATGGAAACAGCAGGATTACAAAACCAGATTGGCAACAACTCCATCCGGGATGGAAGAATGGCTTTTACCAATGAAAGAAGCGGGAGCAGATATCTTTCACTGTTCGCAGCGCCGTTTCTGGGAACCGGAATTTGAAGGTTCTGATCTGAATTTTGCAGGTTGGGCAAAAAAAATTACTGGGCAGCCTACCATTACAGTAGGTTCGGTTGGTTTAAAAGGTGATTTTATGAGCGCATTTGCAGGTGAAGGAAGCGAAAAATCTGATCTTTCAGAATTACTGAGAAGACTGGAACGCCAGGATTTTGATCTGGTAGCTGTAGGTCGCGCATTGCTGACAGATCATCAGTGGGTGCAAAAAATAAAAGAAGGAAGAACTGAGGAAATTGCAGACTTTTCGGCGGAAAGTCTTGGGATACTTTATTAATTCTATTCTATTGTAAGAGTAAGCAGTTTCTATTAGAAGCTGCTTTTTTTTATTATACCGTATTATACTCATTATTTAAATAAGTAAAAAATCTTTTTGTTTAACCGCAATGTTTAATTTTAAGGCTAAGATTGCAATTTTTTTTTCTCACTATTTTAAAGTCGTTTAACTTCGTCGAATCTTCGATTTCACTCAGCAAAGAACACAACGATTCTTTCAATGATGACAATTTGCAGACAATCAGTAAAATCTTACTTAAATTGTCATAAATGAATAATTATCATCTAATTTGGTTAGCTTTTTGAATATCCAACACCACACTAATCATCACGCTCTTGAAACTTATTACTTTCACTAATAAAGGTATTTACTGTCCACAGGGAAAATTTTATATTGATCCGTGGAGACCTGTGGATTTGGCGGTCATTACGCACGGTCATGCAGATCACGCTCGCTGGGGAATGAAAAAATATCTTTGTCATCATTTTACCAAACCCATTTTACACCAGAGAATTTCTCCGGATATCGAATGTCAGACTTTACAGTACGGCGAAGTTCTGGATATCAACGGCGTTAAATTATCGATGCATCCTGCCGGACATATTATTGGTTCGGCTCAGATTCGGCTAGAATACAAAGGATATGTAAGTGTGATATCCGGAGATTATAAAGTGCAGGATGATGGTTTGAGTACCCCTTTTGAATTGGTAAAGTGCAACGAATTTGTTACTGAAAGTACTTTCGGACTGCCTATTTACAATTGGCTGGAAGTTCCTGATCTCAATAAAAGACTTCAAAACTGGGTTTTGAGAAATCAGGAAAATCAGAAAACTTCGGTGTTTATTGGTTATTCTCTCGGGAAAGCGCAGCGGATTATGAAAGCCGTTGAAGGAATGGGGAAAATACACGTTCATTATTCCATTGGAAAACTTAATAAAGCATTCGAGGAAGTGGGAATTGTACTTCCTGAATATGAAGTCCCGGATTTCAGAGAAAGCATTAAGCACGTCAAAGGAGACATCGTTATTGTTCCGCCTGCTTTACTAGACAGCAATGTGATAAAAAAAATTCCCGATGCGGCTACAGCGCTGTGCTCCGGATGGATGCAGGTTCGTGGTGCAAGAAGATGGCGAAGTGCAGACGCCGGATTTCCGATGAGCGACCACGCTGATTGGAAAGGACTTTTACAGGCTATTAAAGCAACAGAGGCGGAAATTGTTCACGTAACCCACGGCCAGACAGAGGTTTTTTCAAAATATTTAAATGAAATCGGAATTAAATCTGATGTTGTGGAAACCTTATATGGCGATGATGATGACGAAATCGTCGAAAAAGAAACCATTGAAAATCCTGAAGTATGAGACATTTCGCAGAACTCATCAATGCTCTGGAAAGCACCAATAAAACTAATGCTAAAATCGATGCCATTATCGATTATCTTGAACGTGCTCCGGATGCCGACAAATTATGGTTTATTGCTTTGTTTACAGGGAAAAGACCAAAACGAAACGTCAATACCAACCTGATGAAAGAATGGGCTTTGGAAATCATTCAACTTCCGTTCTGGCTCTTTCAGGAAAGTTATTCATCAGTAGGCGATCTGGGCGAAACCATTTCATTAATTCTTCCTCCTCCAACAGAAAAAATTGAAAAATCGCTTTCCGAATGGATGATGCATATTATAGCATTGAAAACAAAAACAGAAGCCGAAAAGAAAGAATTTGTGCTGAATTCGTGGAATGGCCTGGATTATACGGAACGATTGATTTTCAACAAACTTTTAGGCGGGAGTTTCAGAATAGGTGTTTCCTCCAAAACATTAATTAATGCTCTGACCAGATTTTCCGGACAGGAAGCTAGCACGTTGATGCATAGCTTAATGGGAAAATGGCAGCCCGATGAAGTTTCGTTTAAAGAACTTATTTCGGCTGAGAACATCAATCCCGACAATTCAAAACCCTACCCTTTTTGTCTGGCATATCCTTTGGAAAAAGATCTCGAAGATTTAGGAAAACCTGAAGAATGGCTCATAGAATACAAATGGGACGGAATCCGCGGACAGATTATCAGAAGAAATGATGAGGTTTTCATTTGGTCCAGAGGAGAAGAACTGGTCACCGAACAGTTTCCGGAAATAGCCGAAACTGTACAAGCAATGAAAGGTAACTTTGTGATCGATGGAGAAATACTTGCGGTAAAGGATGGTAATGTTTTAAATTTTAACGAATTACAGAAACGCTTAAACCGTAAAACATTAACCAAAAAAATGCTTGGCGAAATTCCTATTGAAGTTTTTGCCTATGATATTCTGGAACTTGAAGGAACGGATGTAAGGGAGAAACCTATCTCAGCCAGAAGAGCTATGCTGGAAGAATTATTGCTGAATGAAGCTCCAGAAAACATCAAAATTTCTCAGGCTATTGATTTTGAAGACTGGAGCCAATTGGATTTAATCAGAGAAAATTCCAGAGAAATCAACAGTGAAGGTCTGATGCTGAAACAGAAAAATTCCCATTATCATTCCGGAAGAAAAAAAGGCGACTGGTGGAAATGGAAAATAAGTCCGCTGACGATTGATGCCGTTCTTATTTACGCCCAGAAAGGAAGCGGAAGACGAAGCGCTTACTACACAGATTACAGCTTTGCCGTGAAAAGTGGAGACGCACTGGTAACCATTGCCAAAGCCTACTCCGGATTGACGGATAAAGAGATCATGGAAGTAAGTAAATTTGTGAATAAAAATGCGATTGAAAAATTCGGACCTGTCCGCACTGTGAAACCCGAACTGGTTTTTGAAATTGCCTTTGAAGGAATCGGTTTCAGCAACCGTCACAAAAGCGGTGTTGCCCTGCGCTTCCCAAGAATTTTAAGATGGCGAAAAGACAAAACAGTGAATGATATTGATGATATCGAAGAGATAAAAAAACTGATCCAGTAATTGAGTTTTAAAAATCATCTGTAAGCAAAGGGCAGTCATTCATTTCATACAATATTGTGGTTTTGAATTTCATTTTTTCTCTGTCAAACAAATATTTATTAATTTTGCGGTATGGATTTACGTGATCAACTCAAAAACCTCTTTCCTGAACATGAAGAGCAGGATTTCCAAATGCCCGAAGAACAGTTTAAGCAAAAAGAACCTTTGGTGTGCAAGTTTGAAAAGAAAGGAAGAAACGGAAAACCCGTAACGATCGTAGAAGGTTGGGAAGGAAGCGAGGAAGATTTAAAAAAGGTTTCAAAAAAGATAAAAACCACCCTGGGAATAGGAGGTTCAGAAAAAGACGGAACAATCATTATACAGGGCGATAACCGGGATAAAATAATGAATATCCTGAAAGAAATGGGTTTTAAGACCAAAAGAGTGGGCGGATAATATCAGAAATATATCTGCGCCTGAGGCAGTAATTTTTTTAATTTCTGAAGGGTTTCCTGATCCACGGGATTTCCTGCCAATATAAGTGTTTTCAAGTTTTTGAGCTGGCTAATTTCTTTTGGTAAATCTTTCAGCTTATTGTTTGCCATATTGATGCTTACAACATTTTTCAATCCTTTTATTTTGGGAGAGATTTCTTTCAGATTATTATTGCTGACATTCAGAAATTCCAGATTTTCTGATTTAAATAAAAATTCAGGAAGACCTGCAATGGCATTCTGCTGAAGCTCAAGATATTTTAGATTTTTTGGAAATTTCACCTCAGCCAAATCATTGATCTGATTATATGAAAGATTCAAATATTTTAAATTTTTTATTTTAAATAAATCTTTCGAAACAAAACTTATCTGGTTGTTGCTGAGATTGATTTCTTCCAAAGATGGAATTTCCAGTAATGCCTGAGGAAAAACATTCAGGCTGTTGGCATCAAAATGTACTGTTTTTAGACTTTGAAGTTTAGCAAGATTGGGATTTATCTTTGTAAGACTGTTGAGATTGATGGATAATGTATGCAGCTTTTTCAGCTCACCAATTTCGTTTGGAATAAATTTGATGCTGTTGGCATTAAGGTTTAAAATTTCAAGTTCTTTCAGAGCGAAAATCTCGTGATCTATTTTTTCTAAATTATTTCCCATCACATTAAGAAAAAAAAGAGAATTCATCTTTACAATATCTTCAGGAATATTGAAAAGACCCTTATCTCTGAAGCTCATGCTGTAAACTGTTTTGTTGCTTTTTATGGCATCTTCAACAGATGTATAGGTAGGATATTTGAGAGGATCAATCTGCGCTTTTACCTGTGAAAGCGAAAGAAAAGTGATGACTAACAGTATTTTTTTCATAATAAAAAAAGCCGCCGACAAAGAAACTGCCGGCAGCCGGGAAAGAAAATTAGTAATTATTTTCTGAGAATTTTTACGGTTTTCTGAAAGCCTTCCGCTTCAATATTCAGCATCAGAACTCTGGAAACCTGAAGCTGAGCAGTAAAATCTAAATCTAAAGAAGAGTTTTTACCTTCAAATTTCTTTTTAAAGACAATTTTGCCATCCATGCTGTATGCGGTAACTTCTATGTTTTTCAAAGCTTTGGGCGCATTTATTTTCACAATTCCTGCTGTAGGATTTGGTGAAACTGTAACTTCCGTTTCTTTTACAGTCTCTGTAGTTCCCAAAACTGAACCTGTACCTAAAAACTGCTGTAAGGCAACAACAATGGTAGCAGACTTTCCTTTGTAGTCAATAACGTTTCCTGTAGCATCAATATCGGTATCGATCGTAGAGCTGGGATGTTGGATAGAGAAGAAACCAAATTTGTGATCCGGGGTAAACGTTAAACCGGTAGGTTCTGAACCTGCAGGCATTGAAGCGAACAATCTTACTTTAGGATTGGCTTCCGTATGATCCGGAGCAATTACCCAGATATAATTTTTGCCGCCGTCCTGAAGAACCCAGAGATTTCCTAGTTCGTCAAAAGTAAGGTTATCATTACCATCGCCCCAGGTTTCTGTTTTCACTCCCTGTGCTGTATTGAAAGAATACTGAGTAGTGAGTCCTCCTGCAAAAACTTCAACCTGTGAAGCCGTCATGCCGTTATCCTGTAATCGGTAGACTTTGTTGAGTCCTTTTGCTGCGAAATATATTTTACCGTCCAGAGGACTTATTTCCACATCCTCTACTCCATTAAACTGAGTTCCGCCTAAAGATAATGCCAGTGCAGTGGTATTATTTTGATCCGCCTGTGTTTTATTGGGAATCTGAACCCAGGTTGCTGTAGTTCCCACAGGATTTCCTCCGGAGATTCCCTGGTCTAATTTCAGAACATATAAGTTTCCTACGGCAAGATTATTCGGGGTATCCATCACATATTTATAAACCATGTGTGTCCCGCCGTCTTCCCCGTAATAAGCAGTAGTTCCGGCATTATTCACAACCACATTTTCATGATTCATAATTCCCATCTGCCAAAGCTTGTCTTTTGTGCCGTTAGAATTATGTGATAGTACCTGTGCCGTTGCCGGATCTATTTCTACCAGCCAGCCATAGTCTCTGTAACCGTCTGCATTGGTGTCGTTTCCTGTTACCGACTCTTCAGCGGTGATCACTGTTCCCCATGGTGTAACGCCACCAGAACAGTTTCTGATCGTCTGAACAAGACTTGGTGCCGAGAAGCTCACTCCCCGGGATTTGCTGATCTCCCAGAGTTTGCTGGAAGTATTATAATTAATTTCTGCCATTGTTACTCCACCAGGATTGGTTTCGTGATTTACAGAAAGATAACCGTTTGTACTGCTTGTATTTTTGGCTACATACCCTGTAAAATCATTTAAGCCACCCACAAATCCGCCACCTTCTGTATACGCATCGCCTTCTTTTAAGATCAGCTGAAATCTATGTTCTGCAGGAATAATAAGTTTTGCGGTCTGACTGGTAGGAACGATAGACGTAAAACAACTGATATGAGTTCCTGTGCATGTATTTGCCGGTGGTGGTGTAACAACGGCCGTAGTTTTCAGATAAGCATCAATCGTTAAATCTGAACTTGTGGCGCTTCTGTTATGCAGTTCTATTGAAATTCTGTTGACACCCTGTACAAATTTATTTTTAGGAATCGAAAAAATATTGATGGCCGTTTCTGCCGCTCCGTCTATGGTTGTACTGGAAAAAGTAGCATGGGTAACAACTCCTGAAGGCATATTGTCTCTTATGACTTCCACACCATTCAGATAAACGATAATACCGTCATCTCTTCTGACTCCAAATTCCATGGTATCTGTAAGATCGGCTAAGTTTACTGTAAAATCTTTGGTAAGATAAGCAGTGTCTACCCCGGAAGTAAATGCTGTTGTTACCGGATCGCCGTAACCTAAAGGTCCGTTTCCGGATGACCAGCCCGATGTATCGAAATTGGTATTTTTCCATGTACTGACAAGAGCTACGTCACTGTCATTAAATTTCCAGGATGAACCCAAAGGAAAGATAGTTGTCTGGGCCTGAAATGCTGTACCCGTCATCAAAACAAGTGCTGCAATGGTAAGTAATTTTCTTTTCATTTTATTAATACTTTATATTTCGTTGCAAAACTATGGTATTGTACCGAGCCCTCTATTAATAAGGTTTTAATAAAATATTGCTGAATATTAACAAATCTCAAACCTAATGTTACGGAGATTAATTTACTGTTAAAATGTACATTAAAAGTTCTCTACGGTAATTTACCTTTACTTACATCTGTAAGAGAATTTAGAAAAGCGATAATTTGTTTAATTTCCTCTTTGGTGAGATTCAGTTTGTCGGCTGGCAAAGTCTGATTATTGATTTTTAGCCCTAAACCTTCTGCTCCGCCTTCGTTATAAAAATCTAAAACTTCGTCAAGGGTATTGAATGCCCCATTGTGAAAATAAGGCTTCGTAAGGGCAATATTTCTGACGGTCATGGTTTTAAAAGAATTTTCGTAAATCCACGAATTTTCTTTTTTCACATTGCTTTTTATTCTTCCAAGATCAGAATCTATTTCCTGCGGGCTTGTTTTAATGGGCATTTTGGTAACTCCTAAAACTTCAGATTCGTTTTCATTGAAGAATGGCGGAACCAATCCTGAAAAATGAGGTGCAAAATGACAGGTTGCACAATTTGCCTTTCCCATAAAAAGATTAAACCCTTTTTTTGCATCCTCAGAAATTTCCTTCTCGTTTCTCATAAAACGGTCGAAGTCGCTATCGAAAGAATATAAAGAAGCTACATAAGAACTTAACGCTTTAGAAAAAGCCTGTTTATCTATATTTCCATTTTTGAGAACTTTTCGGAAAGCCTTTTTGTATTCCGGTCTGGATTTTAGTTTTTTTATAATGCTTTCGTAGCTTGTATTAAATTCTTCGCTATTGTAAATTACATGTTCTGCCTGCTGTTCCAGATAAAAAGCACGCATATCGTAGAAAAATCTTTTAGCAAAAACTGCATTGTATAAAGAAGGAGAATTTCTCAAAACCGTTTTCCCTTCTGCATTACTCAAAGATTTGGCTTTCCCGTCTGCAAAGCCTTTTTCCGGCAGATGACAGGTTGCGCAGCTCATTTTTCCGCTGTCGCTCAGATTCTGATCAAAAAATATTTCTTTACCTAAATTTCTCAGCTCCTGGCTGTCTTCAGAATCTTTCAGAACTGTAAAAAAATACGGATCCAGAAAATCACTGCTGAAAAAGTTTTTATTGCTGACATTCCAGCCTGAGAATTCTTTCAGATCGTCTGCATTTCCGTCCCATCTTCCGAGTTCTTCATACAGTGGCTGTACGTATTTTTTGTAAAACCCAATCCGGTCAAAAGTCTCAAAATCTTTATGGACAAAAAGATAAGAAACAGTTTCTGTGATTATTTTATCTGCTTTTGAAGTATTAAAATTCTTAAAGTATGGCTCTGTCTGAATATATTTCTGCATTCCACGAAGAGCAGACGCAGCCTCTTCAGAAATATTGAGCGAACCTGGAGTATCAAAACCCGTAACTCCTAAAGTATAGATTCTGATCAATTCTATTCTTAAAGCTAACGTTTTATTATTCCCTTTGCTTATAGAGTTTGTTTGGGAATTCAGATAAAAATTATTGTAGTGGTTATATAAAATATCGGTAATGTCTGAAATCTTATCTTTCTGCTCGCCAGCCTCATCAGAAAAAATAAGCTCATCAAGAACCTGAAGCCCTTCCGGAGGCAAAGTGTACGCAGAAGTTCCTGCAGCTTCGATTCTGAACAGCGGTGCAGCGTTGAGGTGTGTTTTACAGAATTCAGGATAATGATAGGCAAGATAAAACTCTATTTCTTTATAAGAATTTCTGGTGTTTCTCAACGACTTCTGTAGTTCCTCAATTTCAATTTGATCTTCTTTATAGAGATCGACATCTGTTTTTAATTTTTCCAGATAATTTTTGAAATTCAATAAACCTGTCCCTACAAAAGTTTTTTCAGATGCTGAACCTTTGTCTGCTGTATTGAAGGACATCGCTGCAATTCCAATGAATATAAGAACAAGAAGAAAAGGATAAGACCGGGTAAAATTTTTCATTCCCAAAACTATCATCCTTAGTTTACCTTAGTTTTAACGAAAAATTAAATAATGATTATATTTTGCTTCATTTAATTTCGCTAATTTTAAATCCCTTAAAAAATAGGCCCAAACAACATCAATCAAACTAAATAAAAAACATATTATGCTCAATAAACTTGCTGCATCCGAACTTGTACTGAATGAAGACGGAAGCGTATACCACCTTAACCTTTTACCTGAAGATATTGCAGCCAAAGTCATTCTTGTAGGAGATCCGGATCGTGTACCAAAAGTTTCAAAATATTTTGACACTGTAGAAATTAAAAAAAACAAAAGAGAATTTTATACCCATACAGGAACTTTGCGTGGTGAAAGAATTTCTGTAATGTCTACGGGAATCGGAACCGAAAACATCGATATTGTGATGAATGAGCTTGATGCTTTGGTGAATATCGATCTTCAGAAAAAAGAATTTAAAACAGAACATACTTCACTTGAACTTTACAGAATGGGAACTTGCGGAAGCGTAAATCCCGAGGTGCAGGTAGATAATATGTTGGTCACCCAAAATGTCGTAGGTTTAGACGGACTGATGCATTTTTATCAGGACTACAGTTTCGAAAATGAATTTTCCAAGAATTTCCTGGAAAAATTTCCTTATGAGAAAATAAAACCTATGCTTTATTTCTCAAAATGGTCAGAACAACTGGGAGAAGTTTTTAAAGATGCTAAATATCATGGTAATACCGCAACTTTCCCTGGTTTTTATGCTCCACAAGGAAGAGAACTGCGTCTTAAAGCTTTGGACGATCAATTTTTAGAAACACTGAATGAGTTGGGAATTACCAATTTTGAAATGGAAACTTCAGCCATTTATGCTTTCTCCAAACTTTTGGGGCATAAAGCAATTACGGTAAACAATGTGATTGCCAACAGAAGACGTGGAGAATTTTCAGCAGATCATCATCAATCTGAAAAGAGATTGATAGAATGGGTTTTGGAGAGAGTGATTAAATAATTTTTAATTTAAATTAAAAAAACTGATACTCGCCAGTAAAGCCTTATTATTTCGATTAAAGTAAATTTTCTTCTTTATGCGTAAAGATTATGAAAAATTTAACATCACAAAAAATTTTTAGGAATAGTTCTTGTTTATTCTAAAGTATAACACTTAAATACTATATTATTATGGACAATCAAGATTATAACAAAGCAGAAAGAGCAGTAGATAATACTGAAGATACATTAAGAAATACTGCAACCGACGCAAAGTGGAAAGTAAGTGATTTAGCAGACAGAGCAAGAGATTATATCAACGAAAAACGCAACAATGATCAGGAAGCAACCCAGGAAGACTGGATGGACAGAGTGAAGGCCAATGCTTCTGACACTTGGGAAGACATCAAAGACGGAGCCAGTGACGCATGGGAAAAAACAAAAGATGCTGCTGAAGATGTGAAAGCAGAATGGAATAAGAAAACGAACTAGAAAAAATTCAGTCTTTTAAATATATTCAAAGAAAATGGAGTCTTTTTACAAAGGCTCCGTTTTTATTATGTTCTAAACACAAATTATTGCTACATTTGTAGATATTAAACATTAAAAAATTATGTCATACGGTTTACTTAAAGGGAAGAAAGGAATTATTTTTGGAGCCCTTAATGAACAATCTATCGCATGGAAAGTTGCTGAGAGATGCCATGAGGAAGGCGCAGAATTTATATTATCAAACGCTCCTATTGCTCTGAGAATGGGAGAACTGAACGGTTTAGCAGAAAAAACTGGTTCTGAAGTGATCGGTGCAGATGCGACTTCTACTGAAGATCTTAATCAACTTTTTGATGCTGCCATTGCGAAATTCGGTAAAATAGATTTCATCCTTCACTCAATAGGAATGTCCGTAAATGTGAGAAAAGGAAAACATTATACTGAGATGAACTATGACTGGACAGAGAAAGGCTGGGATATTTCAGCAGTATCTTTTCATAAAGTAATGCGTACAGCGTGGGAAAAAAACTGTATGAATGAATGGGGAAGTATTCTGGCTCTTACTTATATTGCAGCTCAGAGAACCTTCCCGGATTATAATGATATGTCTGATAATAAGGCTTATCTTGAAAGTATTGCGAGAACTTTCGGATATTATTGGGGAGAAAGAAAAGTACGTGTAAATACAGTTTCTCAGTCTCCTACTGTTACTACTGCAGGAAGCGGAGTAAAAGGTTTCGGAGGTTTCTTAGGATATGCGGAAGATATGTCTCCACTTGGGAATGCATCTGCTCTTGAATGTGCAGATTACTGCGTGACCCTGTTCTCGGATCTTACGAAAAAAGTAACCATGCAGAATTTATTTCACGACGGAGGATTCAGCAATACAGGAGTTACCCAAAAAGTTATTGAGAAATACGATTTTTAGAAATACAATTTCCGATTAAATAAATAACAGCCAAGGTATTTTTACTTTGGCTTTTTTAATTATTAATTGTTATGAATTTCAGCCTGCTTAAATCAGCAGCAGTTTTTGCCAGTTCATAAAAATCTCATCAGCATTTTATAAATTATAATTTAGATTCCTGAGGAATGACAAGCAGGTTACTAAAATTAAGTTAATATTCTGCATTCAGAATCTCTTCTTTGGCTTTCTTAGTTAAAGATTTAAAGACCAGATCGTAAGAATGATCGATCATTTTTAAAACCAGTTCTTTCTTCAAACCATCTATGGATACAGAATTCCAATGGGTTTTATTCATGTGAAAAGCTCCCGTTATCTGGAAATACTGCTCCCGAAGTTCGGCACTCCATTCCGGATCTGTTTTTACACTAATTCCTAAAGGCTGTCTATCTAAAGACATCAGCAAAAACATTTTAGTTCCTACTTTGATAACCAAAGTTTCCTGATCGAAAGGAAAACTTTCTGTAACTCCTTTTTTGGTAAGACAATATTCCAAAATTTCGTTGGCATTCATATAATATATCAATTTAACGGTAATAAGAAATACAATAAAGTAATTTCTAAACTTTGGTCTAAATTTAGTAAATTTAAGAAAGAAAATAAAAATTATCTGCAACTCACAAAAAACGCATTTATTATGAAGGCTTTGGTAATCGGTGCTACAGGCGCTACAGGAAAAGATCTGGTAAAACAATTATTAAATGACAAAGATTTTGAAGAGGTAAATGTTTTTGTAAGAAAATCACTAGACTTTCAGAATGACAAACTAAAGGTACACGTAATAGATTTTGAAAAACCTGAAGAATGGAAACATTCTGTAAAGGGTGACGTTGCATTTTCCTGTTTAGGAACTACCCTGAAAGATGCAGGAAGCAAAGATGCACAGAAAAAAGTGGATTTCAGTTATCAATATGAATTTGCCAAAGCTGCCAGAGAAAATAATGTTGAAGATTATATTTTGGTTTCAGCTTATGGCGCCCATCCGAAATCTAAAATTTTCTATTCTAAAATGAAAGGCGAACTTGAAGAAGCCGTAAAACAGCTTCATTTTAATAAGATCACCATTTTTAAACCAGGAATGCTTGAGAGAAAAGATTCTGAACGAAGTGGTGAAGTTTTGGGAAGCAGAATCATTAAATTTGCCAATAAACTCGGACTATTTGAAAGTCAGAAACCACTCCCGACAGAAGTTTTAGCCAAAGCAATGATCAATTCTTCCAAAATAAAAAGCAATGGCTACTCCAGTATAAAACTGGGAAATATTTTTGGATTTGCCGAGAAAAGCAATTAGCTATTGAGTACAATCTCATTTGAAAGCAACAACTTGTATAAAATAAAAAAAGTGGATTAAAAATCCACTTTAATATACAAATATACTATTGACTACTTCAAATATTTAGTAATTGCTTCATCAGTTGGTTTTGTCGTACTGATAAAACTATCAACCAGCTTACCATTTTCATCTACCAAAAATTTTGTAAAATTCCACAGAATGGTTGTGTTTTTAACACCGTTCAGCTCTTTTTCTGTTAAATATTTAAATATCGGAGCTGTATCATCGCCTTTTACCGAAACTTTTGCAGCTAATGGAAATGTAACACCATAATTTTTCTGACAAAATGCACCGATTTCAACATTGGTTCCCGGCTCCTGTCCTCCGAAATTATTGGCCGGAAAACCGATCACCACCAATTTGTCTTTGTACTCGTTTGATAATTTTTCAAGATCAGCATATTGCGGAGTAAAACCACATTCTGAAGCAGTATTTACGATAAGAATTTTCTTTCCTTTAAAATCTGCAAAATTAATCTCTTTCCCTTCTTCAAGAGCGGGCACTTTGTAGTCGTATATTGTTTTTCCCATAAGTTCTTTGCTTTTAGCCTTAGAAGTGTTTGTCTTTTTCTGAGCGCAGCTGTTAAAAAACGCTACGAAAGAAAGTAATATTAAAAAAATTCTTTTCATGATATAAACTTTTATACAGAATTACTGCAGTTGTTGTATTGGTTGATAAATAAATGTCAGTTTCCCAGATTGGGTTAATTAAACTTAAAAATATTAGCCGGAAAAACTTTATTAATTTCCACTTTATTGAGAAGCATCACAAAATCCCCGTCTTTTTTTGTACTGGAAGATTCTATTCTGAATGGCATTAGAAGATTTCCTACTTTTTTATAATCCGAATAGCTCAGTGTTTCTTCCCTTTTAATTTCTTTTAAAAGCATGTACGTTTTGGTATCGAAATAATAGAAATTTTTATTGACATTTTTCGTAAGTTCCACTTTATGGCAATAGATCTCTCCTACTTTTTCTTTTCCTAAATATTTAGCCTCAAAACCTTTATTTTCCCAATCGATAAAATCATTATCGAAACTTTCCGGAATATAATCAGCGTACACCTGTAGCTTATTGGTGGCGTAGTTCATTGCATATCCTTTGCTTCCGTCGTACCCTTCAATGGCAGTTTCTTTCCCATTGATGGTAAGTACAGTTTTGGTAAGATTAGGACGCTGCTGATAAATTTTGATAGGATATTCGTCTTTTATTCCTAAAATCACTTTACCCTGAAGCAATACTGAATTTAAAAGCTTCCAGCTTGTCAATCCTCCGGATAATTCTATATTTTTATCAATAATTTCCTTTGCAGTCTGTGCAAAAGATAGTTGCGAAAATATCAGGACGAGTACTACGAGTAATTTCTTCATTCAATCTATTTATAAGTTCAAATATAAGTCTTTCTTGCCTAATGTAGCAAGGTATCGGGACAACAGTATAATAAATATTCTAATTTAAAAAAATATTGGTTTTTTATAAACTAAATGAGCTTTCTCGCCTTTTCCAGATCTTCCGGGGTATCAATTCCTACTCCAATAAAATTGGTTTCTATCAGTTTAATTTTCATTCCGTATTCCAGATAACGGATGCATTCTATTTTTTCGGAAATTTCCAGAGGTTTCATATCCAGTTTTGAAAACTGAAGCAATGCATGTTTTCTGAAAGCGTATACTCCGATATGTTTAAAATAATCAACATGATAAGAAATCTCTCTGTGAAACGGAATAACAGAACGGCTGAAATACAGGGCAAAACCATTGTTATCGGTAATTACTTTTACATTATTCGGGTTTTCGATTTCTTCTTTTTCTTGAAGTTTTATTTTCAATGAAGCCAGAGAAATTTCCTGATTTTCATCTTGATGAAAAACTTCAATCAGCTGTTTCAAAGGTTCCAGTTTTAAGAACGGCTCGTCCCCCTGAACATTGATAACAATATCACAATCGATGTTTTGTACCGCTTCTGCAATACGGTCGCTTCCCGTTTCATGCGTTCCGGTCATTACCGCTTTTCCGCCATTATTTTCAATTTCATTAAAAATAATTTCAGAATCTGTGGCTACAAAAACTTCATCGAAAAGCCCGGTTTCCAGAACATTTTGATAGGTTGTCGTAATCACTGTTTTTTCACCCAGAATCTGCATCAGTTTTCCGGGAAAACGGCTGGCTTCGTAACGTGCAGGAATAACGGCTATGATTTTCATTATATACATATCTTTTTGCTAAAATAATGCTGGTTTTTAACATCGAATCGCATGCAGCCCGACTTGAGCGGAGCTCTTTTTGCCGAAACGAAGTGCAGGCAAAAAAGCGGGAGCGGAAGGCGGATAAAGCTGCCCAAATAAAGCCTTTCATAAAGCCTGAACAAAATAAAAATTGCCGAAGTAAAAACCTTCGGCAATTTATGTGATTTTTCTTAAAACTCAAATTCTCCAATGAGAATTTTGCTTGTATTATTTTAAGTTATTTAAAGCATTTTCCAATTTCGGCATCATTACTTCAATTTCATCTGTTGCCAAACCTCCGACTGAAGCTCTGAACCAAGGCTCAGATTTTGACTCACCGAAAGCTGAGAACGGAACTAAAGCTACTCCCGCTTCATTGATTAAATAAAATACAAGATCTGATGAAGTTTCAATTTTGTTTCCGTCAGGTTTTACTTTTCCGATATAGTCAATTTTTATTGTAAGATACAATGCTCCCATCGGCTCAATGCTTTCTACCGATAAACCTTTTGTTTTCAAATTCTGAATTCCGTTGTGAAGAACTTTTAAACTCGTTTCAAGCTTATTTTTAAAGTCTGTGATAAAAGCATTTACTTTCTCTGGACTCTGAAAATATTTTGCTGTTGCTTCCTGCTCCGGTTTTGGCGCCCAAGCTCCAACGTGAGTCAGCAAAGCTTTCATTTTATCAATAACATGAGACGGACCAAATCCCCATCCTACACGAACGCCGGTTGCTGCCAAACATTTTGAAATACCATCAATATAAATGGTGAATTCTCTCATTTCCGGGAAAAGGGATACAGGATCCACATGTTTTTCACCAAAAGTAAGATTGGAATAAATCTGATCGTACATTAAATATAAAGGCTTTTCGTCTGCTCCTCTTTTGCTGTTTTCTTCCAGAATCATTTCACAGATTTCTCTGAGCTGAGCTTCTGTAAACATGGTTCCTGTAGGATTAAGCGGCGAACAAAGAGCCAGTAAAACAGCTCCGCCAAGGTGAGGTCTCAATTCTTCAGCAGTAGGTAAAAAATTGTTTTCCTGAGTAGTTTTTACTTCAACTGCATCGGCAGAAGTAAGATATGCGTAATGATTGTTGTTCCATGATGGTGTAGGATAAATTACCTTATCGCCTTCATCAACTATTACTTTATAAACAGCATAAATCAACGGTCTGGAACCTGCTGTAATCAAAATATCATCAGCTGAATACTCTAAATTCCATCTGGTCTTCAGATCTTTAGAAACTTCTGTACGTAGAGATAAAAGTCCGTTCGCAGGCGGATAATTGGTTAAATTATTCTGATATGCTTTCTGAATTTCTTCTTTTAATTCTACAGGAATCGGATAAATATTAGAGTTCAGATCTCCAATGGTAAGGTTTGCAATTTGCGCTCCTTTTGCTTTAAGATCATTGACTTCATTACCAATTTTTACAATTTCAGAACCAATAAGGTTCGCTGCTAATTTTGAAACTTTCACTTTTTTTTTATTAGAAATTAGAGTTTAGAAATTAGAAATTAGATTTAAGCATTTTGAAATGCACAATAAAATCTAATTTCTGAATTCTTTTATTAATTTAATTGAAGATCTTTTCTTACTTCTTCTATTTTTTGTTCTAAAGATGTTAATGTAGATTTGAAATCTTCTTTTGAATGTAAACTTTCTTTTACAGAAACATAAAACTTGATTTTTGGCTCTGTTCCTGAAGGTCTTACACAAACTTTTGTTCCGTCCTGTGTGTAATAGATCAATACATTAGACTTCGGAATATCATCCATTACGTGTTTTTCATTTTCAGACACTACAAAATTGGTCTGTTCTTTAAAATCTTTTACTTCTTCCACCAATGAACCAGCCAATGATTTCGGAGGATTTTCACGGAAATTCTTCATCATATTCTGAATTTCTTCTGCGCCGTCTCTTCCTTTTTTAACAATGTTGATCAACCCTTCGTAATACATTCCGGTTTCCTGATAAATTTCAATCAGATATTCGTACATCGTTTTTCCGTTGGCTTTACACCAGGCTGCAATTTCGCAGGCTAAAATAATACTTCCGCAGGAATCTTTATCACGAACAAAATCTCCCGTCATAAAACCGAAACTCTCTTCGCCACCGCACACGAATTTTTCGTCACCTTCAAAATCACGGATCATTTTTCCGATCCATTTGAATCCCGTTAATCCAACTTTACAGTCAACACCGAATTTTTCTGCAATATCAAAGAAAATATCTGAAGTTACAATCGTAGAACCAATGAATTCTTTGCCTGTAATTCTACCCTGCTTTTTCCATTGATCTAAAATATAATACGTCAAAATTGTATTACACTGATTTCCGTTTAATAACTGAATTTCACCTTCCAGATTCCTTACAGCAATTCCTAATCTGTCGCCATCCGGATCGGTTCCTATCACAATATCTGCATTGGTAATTTTCGCTAAATCCATGGCCATTTCCAATGCGGCAGGTTCTTCAGGATTTGGAGAATCCACTGTCGGGAAATTTCCGCTCGGGATCATCTGCTCTTTTACCAGGTCAATCTTTTTGAAACCTGCTTTTTCCAAAGCTTGAGGTACTGTAGTGTACGTCGTTCCGTGAATGGAAGTGAAAACAATATTCAAATTTGCTTTACCCACATTCTGATAAGAAGAATTTTCTATACATGCATCAATGTAAACATCATCCTGCTCCTCTCCGATCCACTCGATTAAATCATCATTTCCGTTAAATTTAATTTCCTCAAACTTCACAGAATATACTTCATTGATAATGGCTTCATCATGCGGCGGAACAATTTGCGCTCCGTCATTCCAGTACACTTTATAACCGTTGTATTCCGGCGGATTGTGAGATGCTGTCAAAACAATTCCGCCATGACAGTTTCTGTCCCGAACGGTAAAAGACAATTCAGGAGTTGGCCTGTGGTTTTTGAAAAGCAAAACTTTAATTCCGTTTGCCGTTAAAACATCCGCCACCAATTTTCCGAATTCTTTCGAATTGTTTCTTACATCATAAGCAATCGCAACTTTTATCTGCTCATCGGGAAACTGCTGCAACATATAATTGGCGAGTCCCTGAGTTGCCTGTCCTAATGTATATTTATTTAAACGATTGGTTCCTACACCCATTATTCCACGCATTCCGCCCGTTCCGAATTCCAATTCTCGGTAAAAAGAATCTTCCAAATCCGGTGAATTACCTTCAATTAATAATTGAACAGCACCTCTCGTTTCTTCATCGAATGCATCTGCGAGCCAAAGCTGCGCTTTTTCTAATGTTGTCATATTTGTATTTCGTTCTTTTAGTTTAAATTATTGTCCGACAGGTTTATTACCAATGTAAGCAGGTACTACAACAGCAGCTCCCACTATTCCTACAATCAGAGGAATTGTTTTTCCTGCGCTCGGCTTTAAAATTTTATCAATTTTATCTTTTTCAATCTGAATTTCTGTGTTTTCTTGTTTTCCGACAATTAAATTTTCGGTTTGCCTCAAAAATTGGAATTGTCTTATTTTATTTCCGTCTTTCGTTTCAATTATGTAGGTCGCATTATTTCTTAAAACAGAATAATCATAATTATTTTTAAAACTTACTTTAGTTGATACACAAGATATGGAAAACATTGCGATCATTAAAAACAGTACAGGCGTTTTCATTTATTTATAAATACAATTTTGAAATTTTACTGCAATTTCTTATTCTCTACCTTCGTGGTTTTTTCCACTTTAAAAGCCCTGATCGGATCATTATAATACACAAACTTCGCTGTATTTTTCACATTTCCTTTTAATGAATCTTTTACATTCACTTCGGCATAATTTCCGTTTCGTGAATCTATATTCAGATTGGTGATTTTCCAGTAAGGCGCAATCAAACTTGCTGTATCTGAAATCTTTATCACTGCGTCTTTTGTTTCTCCCAGAAAATTGGCCCTGCTTTTATTCAGCATTTCCACTTCTGCTCTTCTTGTGTTCACTGAACCCATAAAAGTAGCATTATTTTTTAAATTGAGCTTGAAATTATCCGTTTTAATTTCGCTCGAAATATTCATTTCTACAGAATCTGAAAGCGAAATTTTTTCCGGATTGTATTTTGAATAAATGGTCACATTATAAAAATCTACTCCTTTTGTTCCTCTGTTTTCTTTAATAGAAAGTGTCTTGTCATCTACATCAACATCCAGATTATCCGCAATATTGGGATAGGTTTCTATTTCCACAAAATTTTTCGGTCCTCTTGCATAAAAAATACGAAATTTTCCGTTCAAATCTAAATTAACAAACTCTTCAACGTTGATTTCCTTCTTTTCTAAATTTCCCTTTGGGGAGATTTTTCCACAGGAAACCATCATAATAACAATTATAAACTGAAAACTTCTTTTAAGCATGTATCATTATATTTAATAGTATATAAACTATGATTATCATAATTATTAAGGCTATAATTATTTGTCTCCAAAGAGACTTTTTAGGATATTGATCTTCATCTGGAAAGTATTTTGGAACAAAATAAAAAGATAGAATTCCTCCTCCAAATAACCCAAAAATATAAGCTAAAGAACCATTAGGAGTTTCTAAAACATTTATTATTAATATGCTTAAAACCGCTAATAGTATTGATATACCCAAAACACAATATGCCTCTTTCTTCTTTTTAATAGCAATTAAATTAAAGAAAAGCAATACGCCTCCGAAAATGACAGACATAAAAATTGAAAATCCTAAAATTGAATTTTTGGGATATATTTTTGGAAGATTATTTTCCATTTTATATCACTTCATCAATATTATAATTCTTATGTTCTCTATTGGTTCTAATGATCATTTCGCCCAAAAATCCTGCAATAAAAAGCAAAGTACCCATCAACATCATCGTTAAAGCAATAAAAAACCACGGATTATTGGTAATTAAATGTCCGTAAATTCCTCTTGCAACATCAATCAGTTTTGAAACTCCCAACCAAAATGCCGAAAGAAAACCTACAATAAACATGATAGTTCCTACGGCTCCAAAGAAGTGCATCGGTCTTCCTCCGAAACGGCTTACAAACCAAAGGGTTACCAAATCTAAAAATCCACGAACGAATCTTTCTGTTCCGAATTTTGAAGTTCCGTACGGTCTTGCCTGATGTGGAACTTCTTTTTCCGTAATTCGTCTGAAACCTGCATTGGCTGCTAAAACCGGAATGTAGCGATGCATATCTCCATACACATCAATTGATTTTACGACCTGTTTTTTATACGCTTTCAGACCACAATTAAAATCATGCAGATATACTCCGGAAACTTTTCTTGCTGCTGCATTGAAGAGTTTTGACGGAATATTTTTGGTCATTACATTATCAAAACGTTTCTTTTTCCAACCCGAAACGATGTCGTAATTATCTTCCATCACCATTCTGTACAATTCAGGAATTTCTTCAGGGAAATCCTGCAAATCGGCATCCATTGTGATAATGACATCGCCATTTGTTCTTTCAAATGCAGCGTGTAAAGCCTGAGATTTTCCGTAATTTTTTGAAAATTTTATTCCGTGAATCTGTGGATGCTGAATTTTTAAATTCTCAATGATACTCCACGATAAATCTGTACTTCCGTCGTCGATAAACCAAACTTCATAAGATAAACTGCTGGTTTTACAGACATTATCAATTCTTGTAAAAAGCTCCTCAAGAGATTCTTCTTCGTTTAGCAACGGAATAACTATAGATAAATTCATTTAATTTTAATAAAAAATTATTCTTTAATGATTTCTTCAGGCATTGTTTTCTTTCTGAAAAATGCCCCGAAAAATACTGACAAAACTACGTAAAATATAAGAATTGCAGCGAAATATCCTGAAAAATGACTCGCCGTTAACATATCTTTTCCCTTAACTATTTTAGGATCAAATCTCTGAAGACCTTCCTGGTATTTTTGTTCGAGTTCATCAATATCTTTTTGATGTTTCAATATCTTTTTGGCCGAATAATATTCTTTATCCAATTCTGATTTCTGTCTCTGAACATACTGATAATTGAGAAGTTTTTTTGCGTCGGTATCTACATAATTCAAAAAAGCAAAAATAGCTATAACCGATAAAATTCCACCGATAAACATAGGGATAAATGCTCTTTTAAATGCTTCTCTGAAACCCATTCTGTGATTATTCCAGCGCGATTTTACAGACCAGAAAGCCGCTAATGCATAAAATACCGGCAGGATAAATGCATTTACTTTTAAAGAAGTCTCAAAATAGGTAATTCCGGAGAAAAACCAGTATACTACAAAGAAAATCAGCATTGTAGCTCCAAATAATAAAATTCCTAATGTTGTTGGACTTTTTGTCATACTCTTGATTTTAAGAAATTTCTGAAAAAATATTGACCTAAATTTCAGCGTTTTAGCTTTCATAAAGGTTTTTTCAGGGTAAATTTCTTTAATATTATTTTTAAATTTATAATTAATTCCTATCTTTGCAACGGCAAGTCCTAAACAACCAGCTCCTGAGAATCCTCCAGGGTGGGAACGCAGCAAAGGTAATTGGTCGTAGCGGTGTGATTTAGGTAGCTTGCCATTTTTTATTTTTATAAGTTAAGAGATTAAGATGATTTTATTTAAATTACTTAATCTCTTAATTTTTTTGTTATATACTGAAACTTTCGCCCAATGCAGGAAGTACTAATTCTACATTCTTTTCAGTAAAATTCTTCATTGCATGATCATGATCGATCTCAATTGCCGGGAACGTATCAAAATGACAGCCGATTACTTTCGGAGTTTTCAATAATTCTGAAGCCGCAAAAGCTGCTTTTCTGGCACACATGGTGTAATGCCCGCCAATCGGAAGAATAGACAGGTCTAAATGCCCGTATAACGCAGGAAACAGCTGCATATCTGCCATTACTCCTGTATCACCTGCCAAATATACATTTTTACCTTCAGGAAGTCTGAAGATATAACCCGCAGGAACGCCGCCGTAGCTTCCGTCAGGAAAAGAACTTGTGTGATGAGCCGGAACCATTGAAATTTTAAGATCATCAATTTTTGCAGACCCTCCTAAATTTACATCATCTGTATTTTTTGCATTTTTAAAATAGGCGCAGATTTCCGGCTGCCCAATAATGGTAGCTTCAGGATAATGCTGTAAAACCTCTTCTACATCTGCAATGTGATCTCCATGCGCATGAGTGAGCAAAATATAATCGATTTTCTGAGCCGAAATATCAAAACCCGATTCAGCTTTTCTGTAATTGTAAAAAGGATCACAAAGAATGTTTTTGTCTTTATAAGTGAACAGAAAACAGTTTTGTCCTAAGTATTGTATTTTCATTTTAATTTACTTTTTGATTTTTTTTATTGACACTAATATCATTAGTATTTTTCACGAATTGCAATGATTTTTCTGCAATGAGCATTGACCCCAATTAATCATATTATCTGAAAAAATTCAGTCCGAAAGCAGTAAGGACCGCTATCATAAAAGTCATGATTCCCACTTGTTTTAAGAAAGGATCCAGCGCTCTGGGGTTTTTTACCGCCATGATCTGTCTTCTCACTTTCATTAAAGGAAGCATCATGATCATTACGATAAATGCGTAATATTTTTGTGATTGGATAAAACCATTGACACCCAAAAAGATCAGGATTAAAATCAATGGTAACTGCAATAAAATCATTTCGTAGATCATTGCATTTTTAAATCCTATTCTCAGTGCAAAGCTATTTTTCCCTGACAGTTTATCGCTTTCTATATCCCTCATATTATTAAGATTAAGAACCGCCATACTCATCATTCCTATTGCCGCACCGGGCAAAAGAATATCCCAGGAAAAAGTTTTGATAAACAGAAAATAACTTCCGCAGACCGAAACCAAACCGAAGAAAATGAAAACGAAAATATCTCCCAATCCCATATATCCGTAAGGTTTTTTACCTACCGTATATCCTATTGCTGCTAAAATACTTGCTACTCCCAATCCTATGAAAATATAAAATTCATTCATATATTCCGGAACGAAAGCAAAATATAAAAGTGCAACTGTTGCTGCCAAAGACAAAAAAGCAAAAAGAATGACCGCATTTTTCATTTGCTTTGCGGTAATTTTTCCTGATGCCACTGCTCTAGCTTCTGCTTCTGTAGCTCTTTTGGTGTCGGTTCCTTTTATTCCGTCACCATAATCATTGGCGTAGTTGGATAAAATCTGATAGAGTAAAGTCACCAAAAGTGCTAAAGCAAAAATCTTCCAGTCCCAGGTTTTGCCTTCACCCCAAAGTCTCCACTTCGCAATGAAAGAGCCCATAATAATTCCGCTCAGTGAAAGCGGTAAAGTTCTTAGCCTTGCGGCTTTTATCCAGTCTGTCATAATATATTGTTGATAGTTGATTGTTTATAATTGTTAGTTAAAATCCATCAACGAACAACTATAAACCGACAACATTTAAGAAATCCATTGATCTTTTCCGAAGTCTGGTTTTCTTTTTTCAAGAAACGCATTTCTGCCTTCTTTTGCTTCTTCCGTCATGTACGCCAATCGGGTTGCCTCGCCTGCAAAAACCTGCTGACCAACCATTCCGTCATCTGTAAGATTCATGGCAAATTTCAGCATCCTGATGGAAGTGGGAGATTTAGCTAAAATTTCCTGTGCCCATTCATAAGCGGTATCTTCCAGTTCGCCATGAGGGATTACGGCATTCACCATTCCCATATCAAAAGCTTCCTGAGCCGAATAATTTCTGCCTAAAAAGAAAATTTCACGAGCTTTCTTCTGTCCAACCATTTTTGCCAGATATGCGGAACCGTATCCTCCGTCAAAACTTGTAACATCGGCATCTGTCTGTTTGAAAATTGCATGCTCTTTACTTGCTAAAGTAAGATCACAAACTACATGAAGTGAGTGACCACCTCCAACTGCCCAACCCGGAACCACAGCAATTACAGCTTTTGGCATAAAACGGATTAAACGCTGAACTTCTAAAATATTTAATCGGTGTCTCCCGTCTTCACCTACATACCCTTGATGACCTCTTGCTTTCTGATCGCCGCCACTGCAAAAAGCCCAGCCACCGTCTTTCGGACTTGGTCCTTCTCCGGAAAGTAAAACCACCCCGATAGAAGAATCTTCTGAAGCGTCATAAAAAGCATCATATAATTCGGAGGTTGTTTTGGGTCTGAAAGCATTACGGATTTCCGGTCGGTTGAATGCAATTCTTGCAACACCGTTGCATTTTTTATAAGTTATATCCTCGTATTCTTTAACGGTTTTCCACTCGATCATTTTGTAAAAATTTTTCCCAAAGATACGGAATTGCGCAGAAATTCTGAGTTGATTTTTAATGATAATCATTGTAAATCACACAATCAATTCATGAAATTTATTCTGATAAATAAAAAAAACCGAAACAAAAATTATTTCGGTTTATATTCATTCAATCGCCTGAAGTTATTTTGGCTGTTTTGCTTCAAGTTCAGTTTGTTTGGCTTTCATTTCGTTTGCCTTCGCCTGATTTTTTGTAATAACATAGATTTCTCTTAAAGTCGTTACAGCATCAAGATGTTCAGGGCTTGCCTGATACCATTTCTCAGCATACGGCAATGCCTTGTTGAATCTTTCTTTTCTCGCCTCAATAAGTTTAGTGGCCTCGTCCGGATTCGATTTTCTAAGCGCATTAATGCTTTCCACTGCTTTTGCATCATCTCCAAGTGAAGTATAAACAAGGTTTTGATAAGCATTATTAGTTAATGCAGGATTATTTGCCGCCAGTTGAATTGCTTTCTGAAATGAAACAATTGCATCCGCTTCACCACCAGCAGTTTTTGACTGCAATACACCTAAATTATACCAATTGGTTGCATCGTTCGGATTTTTTGCCAACTGCTCTTTAAGGTTTGATAAAAATTTATCTGTATTACCAGTTGCATACAATGCAGAACCCTGATATTCCTTTAATTTGGCATTGTTCGGATACTTTGCCAATCCTTTTTCAATAAGTGCTAAAGCTTCATCGTTCTTTTTAGCATTTAAAAGCAATGTCGATAAAGTTTCGTATAAATCCGGCTCTACACTTTTCGTCTGTTCAGTTTTAAAATCTGTATAATCTTTTGAAGAAGATTTCTTTAGCAGATCCCAAGTATTTTTATCTAAAGGTGTTACTTCACCAGTTTTTACAGCCTTTGCAGTATATTGCGTCTGCACCCCAGTGTAACCAGAATTAATTAAGTCTGTATAAATTTTAATCGCTTCATCTACATTATTCGCCAAAGCGTAACTCAGCCCTGCATAATACATATAAATTTTATCTTCCTGACCATTGCTTTTCATCAGATCGTATACTTCTAAAAACTTTGGTGCTGCAACGGCATAATTTTTTGCCTGATAAGCATCCATTGCTGTTTTATTAGAAGCCTGTAATTGCGCATTTACATCTTTTGCATCTTGCTTCTGTCCGAAAACAAATGCTGATGAAACGATAGCTATACCTAAAATTAGCTTTTTCATAATTATAACAATTTTATTTTTATATTAATTATTCTTCAGAGCTATCTTCAGCAATATTATCTGAATTTTCAGCTTCTGAATTGTTTTCTGTTTCCGGAGTTTCATTTTCATCTGCAGGAAGAATTGCCACTTCAGAACCTTCTAAAAGTTCCTCTTCTTCTACAACATCTCTATCCATTTCTACTTTGGCGATGGCAGCAATTTCATCATTCTTTTTCAGATTGATCATTCTTACACCCTGCGTATTTCTGCCCATCACCCTCATTTCATCCATATTCATTCTGATAGCAACACCCGATTTGTTGATAATCATCAAGCCATCTTCATCAGTCACATTCTGAATTGCAATAAGATTCCCTGTTTTTTCAGTGATGTTTAAAGTAATAACTCCTTTTCCGCCTCTGTTGGTTTCTCTGTAATCCAATACCGCCGTTCTCTTACCATATCCTTTTTCAGATACTACAAGTACCGTGTCGTTCTCCAAGTCGTTCACAACAATCATACCAATTGCCTCATCATCATCCTCCATACTGATCCCGCGAACTCCGATAGAACCTCTGCCTACTTCTCTCACTTTCTCTTCAGGGAAGCGGATACATTTACCATTTTTGGTAGCAATCATAATCTGAGAGGTTCCGTTGGTTAAATAAGCACCTAACAACTGGTCATTATCCCTGATTTCTATTGCATTCACACCATTTACTCTCGGACGTGAGTATGCTTCCAGAGACGTTTTCTTAATCGTACCGTTTTTGGTAACCATTACCACGCTCATCTGGTTTACATATTCTGCATCCTTTAAATTATTGGTTCTGATGTATGCTTTAATTTTATCATCCGGTTCAATGTTGATCAGGTTTTGTACCGCTCTTCCTTTTGCCGTTTTCGAACCTTCAGGAATTTCAAATACTCTCAGCCAATAACATTTTCCTTTTTCTGTAAAGAACAACATGTACTGGTGATTGGTCGCAGAAACAATATATTCTAAGAAATCTGAATCTCTCGTTGTTGCCGCTTTATTTCCTACACCGCCTCTGCTCTGAATTTTGTATTCTGAAAGCAAGGTTCTTTTCACATATCCTGCGTGAGAAATGGTAAGAACTACCGCTTCGTTCGGGATAATATCTTCAATGGACATTTCACCTCCCGAATAATCGATTTCCGTTCTTCTTTCGTCGCCGTATTTTTCTTTAATTTCGATTAATTCATCCTTAATAATCTGGAATCTTCTTGGTTCGTTTGCCAAAATATCTTCCAAGTTATTAATTTCTTTCATAATGGCTTCGTACTCATCACGGATCTTATCAAGCTCCATTCCGGTAAGACGGGCCAGACGAAGATCAAGAATTGCCTGCGCCTGAATTTCAGACAAATCAAATTCCTGAATAATACCCTCTTTTGCCGCTTGTGGATTCGCACTGTGACGAATAATTGAAATTGCTTTATCCAAAGAATCCTGAGTACCGATCACCTTCATGAAACCTTCCAGAATGTGCGCTCTTTCTTTTGCTTTTCTAAGCTCATACTCCGTTCTTCTTACGATGATCACATGTCTGTGCTCAACAAAGTGATGGATAATATCCTTTAGATTCAGCTGCTCCGGTCTTCCGTGGACCAATGCAATATTGTTGACACTGAAAGAAGTCTGAAGTGAAGTATATTTATATAATAAGTTTAAAACAACATTAGGAATCGCATCATTTTTCAATTCGTAAACAACACGCATCCCGTTTCTGTCTGACTCATCTCTTATTTCGTAGATTCCCGGGATTTTTTCATCTTTTACAAGATCTGCTGTTCTGGCAATCATCTCAGCTTTATTTACCTGATAAGGAATTTCGGTGACGATAATTGCATTTCTGTTGTGTACTTCTTCGAAGCTTACTTTTGCTCTCAGAACCACTCTTCCTCTTCCCGTATGAAAAGCATCTCTTACCCCGTCATATCCATAGATAATTCCGCCTGTTGGAAAATCCGGAGCTATGATGTGCTGCATTAGTTCATCTATTGTAATCTCTTTGTTATCAATATAGGCAGTAATGGCATCAATAGATTCAGACAAATTGTGAGGAGCCATATTGGTTGCCATACCTACCGCGATACCTGAAGTACCGTTTACCAGAAGATTTGGGATTTTTGTAGGCATTACGCTCGGCTCCGTCAAACTGTCATCAAAGTTATTCTGAAAGTCTACCGTTTCTTTATCAAGATCAGATAATATCTCGTCTGAAATCTTCTTCAATCTTGCTTCGGTATAACGCATTGCTGCAGGCGGATCTCCATCCATAGAACCAAAGTTACCCTGTCCGTCTACCTGTGGATAACGCAAACTCCAAGACTGAGCCATTCTCACCATTGCATCGTATACAGAAGAATCTCCGTGTGGGTGATATTTACCCAAAACATCCCCTACAATTCTTGCCGATTTCAGGTATTTTCTGTTTGAAAAAACACCCAATCCGTACATACCGTAAAGTACTCTTCTATGAACAGGTTTCAAGCCATCTCTTACATCCGGTAAAGCTCTTGAAACAATAACGGACATTGAATAATCAATATAAGATGACTTCATTTCATCAACAATGTTGATAGGAATCAATCTTTCTCCTTCTTTTTGCATATATAACTTTTATTGTAATGATAATCAGATGTTTAAAAAACAACCTGAAAACTATTTATTTTGAATATTTAATAACGGGCTAATTTACGAAAATTTTACCGATTTTTGTTGTACTATTTATTCAAATAATCTTAAAAATACTAAAAAATATGAGCGTATTGAGCATTACTTTCCATTGTACAAAAAACAATATCGAAGAATGGGAAAATTACGTAGATGATACTTTGGTTCTGATGACGGAAAACCTGATGGATGTTGAAAAATATATCTTATCTGAGGTACAAAGCGACTATATTGAGGACGGTAAAAATTATAATCTTCTCCTGATTTTTGATCATGAAGAAAAGCGAACAGATTTTATGGAAAGCGAACTTGAAAATATAAGCGAGATTATTGAGAAAAAATTCGGACAGGAAATTATGATATTCAGTACTTTTCTGAATCCTAAAAAAACAAGATTCTAAATAAAATTCCCCAAAAAGCTTTACTTTCCGGGGAATTTTTATATTAATGTCTTCCTCTGTGACCTCTGTGTTTATGATGACCATGGCCATGACCTTTCTTTTCGTAAATATATACTTTCTTCACCTGTCCCGGCGGTCTTCCCCGTCTTCCCGGATGATCATGAACGATACACGAAGTCAGCATCAATGCAGTAGTAATTACTCCTGCTATTTTCATTAAACCTTTCATTCTTTCTGTTTTCAAATTCCGTGGCTTAAAACTCAAACTTAATGCCAAAAAGAAAAATGAGAAAGATTTTTATTAAAATAATGTCTTATTCAGAGAACATCACTCCTTCGCTCAAGCATCACCAGATCTTTCCACTGACCGTGAAGCTGACCCACTTTCTCACGAATACCCACGGTTCTGAAACCATTTTTAAGATGAAATTTTATGGAAGCTTCATTTTCAGGAAAAATATTAGACTGTAAAGTCCAGAATCCGTGGTTTTCGCTATCCATAATAAGTTTTTTCAGTAAAAGTGTACCCAAACCTTTGCCTGTAGCATTTTGATCAAAATAAATGCTTACTTCCGCAACTCCTTTGAAGCATTCTCTTTTGCTTACGGGTTTCAATGCACACCAACCGATCACTTCATTGCTTTCGTCCTCCAAAACCCAGCGGCAATCATCTATAAAACTGCTGTCCCAAACTTCAGCATTCGGGAGTTCCGTATCGAAAGTCGCAATTCCGCTGTCTATTCCCTGCTGAAAAATTTCCATTACCCGAGCCTGATCTTTCGGAAGCATTTCTCTTATTTCGTAATTCATCTCTTTAATGATATTTTCTTTTATTTTTCCTTTTGATTCTTGAATAATGCGTCTGTTTATCTTTTCTGTCTTCAGAAATCACACTGATGTTTCCGTCTACTTCCAGAATCGATAGTTTTACATCATCGATCGTTTCTACGCCGTGTTCGCGTATTGCTTCGCTCAGTTCATCAAAAGTAATTTTTACTTTTCGAAGAGCAACATGATCTGCTACTCCGTCTTTTACCAAAATCACAGGATCTGCTTCCATAAAACTTGCAAAAGATTTACTGGAAAACATGAATCTTTTTACAATGAAATTGGCAGCAAACAAAACCAACGCAGCAACAATCCCGCCCTGAAGCGAAGTATTTTCACCCACCATTGCATTCTGCACCGCATTTGAAATCAACAGCAGCAAAACAATATCACCGGCGTTCAGTTGCGAGAGCTGATTTTTTCCGAATAAACGAATGGCGATTACCATAAAAAAGTAAACGCACAACGAACGGACAATAACATCTAGATAGGGATCCACACGACTAAAAATTTAAGATCAAATGTATACAATTCACAGAAATAAAAAAACTGCTTTTTCAAGCAGTTTTAAGAAATTCTATGGGAATCAATTATTTTATCTGTTGTTGATATCAACTCTTACAGGCATTACAAAAGATGAAGCAATCATGTTCTGATTTAATTTGCTTGGATCAATTTTATACTGAAGATGGCTCAAAACTTTTTCAATTTCTTTACTTACATTTTTACAGTCTCCTTTAGAATGTACATTCACGATTTTTCCGTTCTCGGCAATATCAAATTTCACTTCAGAATTTACAATTCCCTGTTTGTAATCTGAGTTTGTAAAATCAAAATTATCAATTAAGAGATTTCTGATTTCATTGAATGCATCATTTTTATTTAACTGAACTTCCTGAATTACATTATTGTCTGAAGTAGTCTGAGCTTTTACATTTCCTGCAATTGCTGTTAATCCTAGTGCGAAAATTGAAGCAACGAATATTTGGATTTTATTTTTCATATGTCTTTGATTTTAAATTATTTATTAGGTTTGTTTAAAATTATAAATCAAATATATAAAAAAATATTCATACTAATTTCACATTGAGTTAACATTGAGTTAACATTAGGATTTATGATGTTGAAAATCAGTTATTTATGTTTTTAAAAAAATTAAATTGTTAATATTGGGAATTAAATAATCTTAAGTTGTAATCCTATTTCTTGATAAAATTTAGCAAGTGGTCTTTTCAATACCTCGTCATCTTCACAATAATTTCCTAAAATTATTCTCTTAGTTAATGATGGATCTAATTGATTATTTCCAAAAGTATTTATAACTGATTTAACGTATATATCGTTGTATTTCATTTCTTTATAAATTAACTCTTCCGCAATATCTTTAAATTCACTATATTTTAATTGAATGGAAAATAAATTATTATATTTTTCTAAATACTTTTTGTTAGGATGGTAAAAATCAATTTCTATATCATTTTTATTTAAAGTTGTCTTATATTTTATGATACTATTTTTAGTTATTCTAAACTTAAATCCATGTTGTATCATTTTGGAAATATGATAGAATTCAAAATCAATACTTTTATCTTTTTTTGATTTATTGCACGAGGAACAAATGGGAATTAGATTATAAAAAGAGGTACAGAGAAAAGGATATCTACTTTTAGGATAATAATGATCTAGCTCAAAAAAACCTTTTTGGTTTTTAATATCTCCTTTTTTATTTCCATTATGAGCTCTTTTATAATACTCATTAACAATATTTGTATTCTGCGTGTGACAATAAGCGCAACAATTTATTTCAAGTTTCTTAACGTATAAAAGCATATATTTTTTTCTAACAATATCATACCTCATCGATGAAACAATATCTTTATAAAAATTTTTATCTAGTGGAGGTAGTATAAATTTTGAAAAAAAAATTATCATTTCATCAGGCCTCAAAGTTAGAATCAGAGAATAATTTATAATTATATTTTCTAAATATATCTTTTTTATGGCATATTCTTGATCTTTAATATCTAAATTTTTTAATAGTAAATTTATGCTACTTAAAATTTCTGTTTTACAATCTTTTTCAAATAAATTTTTATAATCTTGAGCTATCGCCTCAATATTATTATCTATTAAAACTTGTTTCATTATTTTAAATTCTTATTTAATCTTCTAATTTCTTGTTCTAATAATTTAATTTTTAAATCCTTGTCATCTTTTAAAAACTTTTCATTATATATACTTAAAAAAGTATTTTTAAGAAGTGGTTCTCCTATCATCACTATAAAATCTTTAGCTTTATCTTCATCCCAATCTTCATTTTCGAGATCTTTTGAATTCAAAAAGTCACTAAGCTTAATAAATTTTTCTCTAGCAAACTCTCCTAAAAAGTCATCTAGAAAAAATGAATTTTTTAATAGATCGTAAATATTTGCTGAGAATGTATTATGTCCACTGTAATATTGCGGTTTAGAAAAGGTTGTATATTTATCGATATCTAAAAAAAGTATATTTTGTTTAGGAATATCAGATAAAATAAAAGGCGAATGTGTTATAAATACAATATTGATTCCTTTAATATTATCTATTACTAACTTATTAATTCCATCTAATAATTGATAAATAAATTTTCGCTGCATTTCAGGATGAGAATATAGTTCTATTTCATCCAATATAATATTATAATAAGAATATTTATTTACTGTATCGTTATCATATGCAGAGTTCAAGTTTATAAGATGATACAAAATAGAATTTATACTGTACACATTTTGTTTTTCTCCCGAACTAAGTCTTGAAAATAAACTGCCGTTTTGAAACTTATAGTCAATATTAAATATTGATGGAGGCAAATGCATTATAAGATTATTAGCTTTCTTATTTTTAAAATATTTACCTAAACTTTCTAAATCTTCGTAATAACTTAACTCTTTAAATGTAAATTCATTTATTGTAAATTTATTTACAATATAACTTTCCTTCATTTTTTTTAGAAAATCAATATATATTGTATTCTGATTCGATTCGTCCAGATTATTGAAAAATAAAAAATTTAATGCTTGTTTTAATTTAAATGTAATATGGCTATTATCATCATTTAACATCTCTAAAAATATATCATAATCTGTAGAAAACTTATAGGCATTAAACCCTTCAATATATTCTAATTCACATCCGTCATAAATTTCATAAGTATCTTTAATTTTAATTAGTTTATCTAAAATATATTTAATTAGAATTCTGTTTATTTTATTATCTTCTATTACTATTTTTTCATAATCATAAAAAAACTTTAATATAATAGTTTCAAATACGTTGAATGGATTCGTATTATTGCCTTCTCCAATATTCCAAATCAAAATATCCTCAAGCTTAATATTGTTAAGTTTTAAAGAAATAACATCAATTTTATTGTGCTTGGTTACTTGTAATAGACTATTATTAGATATAATATTATATAAAAATCTTTGTTTGGTTAAAGATGTCTCTCTATTTATATCAATAATTCCATCAGTTTTCATCGGGTTTAGTACAATAGGAGTTTGATAACCATCATTTTTATGAAAAATATTTTGAATCCAATCTCCAACTTCTTTAGAATTTAAGCCATAAAATGAATAATTAATTATAATGTTATAAAATAATTCACTCATGTCATAATGAAAATCAACTTCTATTGGATTATTAGTGAATTTTGTATTTAATTCTTCTTCTTGAACGATTATCTTATCTTGTTCAAACTTCAAAATAAGTAATATTTCTTTTGTCTGACCGTCAACTTTTTCAGATTTATGTACAAACAGTTCTAGATTTATTCCTTGAATTATATCTCTCTTTATATCTTCCTCTCTAATTTGCTTATTTTGCTCAGTCTTTAAATTAGAATAATATTCTAAAAATCTTTCTTTATCATTAAGTTCATCGTCTGAAATTATATCTTTCTTTAAATCTCTGGTTAAAGATTCAATTATAGCATTTAGATGCTCAATCTGTTTTTCATGTAATAAATTCTTTTCATGATTTACTGGTACATGTTTAATTAGTCCACCTTTTATTGATAAGTTATAAAATGCTATATATATTAATTCTATTAAACTACTTTTACCGCTTCCATTTTTACCAACTACTGCTGAAATATTTATTTTTTCTCCGTAAAGATTTTTTGGAAGAATTGATGTAAAGTCAACTCTATTAACATCTAATATATTTTCTTTATCAATGATAAAATTATAATTATCAATTTTTTGGGACTCATTATAAAATTCATACTCTTCATATAATTTGTATATTCTTCCTTCTTCTAAATTTTTACGAAAATCTTCGTGACAACCCTTCAAAGGTCTAATCGCTAAAAGTTTAAAGCTCATGTTTATTCGTTTTTCCCAAAAGTAAATAAAAAAACCACAACTAAAATTGTGGTTTTCCGTAATTTATCTCAGTTTATAGAATTTTATTTATAAGATTGCTTCGTCTCTTAACTTCGTTCCGAGACTCGCAATGACAGCGACTCGTCTTTGCGAGCGAAACAAAGTGCAGCGTGGCAATCCAAACTTAAAAAGGAAAATTTAGATTGGAATAATTTTCAATAATCTCATCATACAAATCTTGCCATTCTGGATTTTTAGAGTTGATTAAATCTAATTTCTTTTGACGAGAACCTCCTTTTATTTGTTTTTCTCTCCCAATTGCATCGCCAATTTCCTGAAAAGCTTCATAATAAACCAATTTGTTCAAATTATATTTGGCAGTAAAACTTTTTTCAAAAACTTTGTCTTTATGCTGATTAATTCTTTGAACAATATGTGAAGTTACTCCCACATAAAGTGTAGTGTGAGTTTTGTTCGTAAGAATATATATAAAGCCAGGCTTCATCGTTTTCTTGATTCTTAATTCTCTGGATTCTTCGTCGTTGCAATGATTTTTATTTATTTTTAAGAATGAACAAAATGAAACATGTTAATCCAAAAGAAAATAGTACAATTACATCTCCTTCTTCAAATACTTCCCTGTCAAACTCTTCTTCGATTTAATAATCTCTTCCGGAGTCCCTTTGGCAATAATCTCACCGCCGTATTTTCCACCTTCAGGACCAACATCGATGATGTGATCTGCCAATTTAATGACATCCATATTATGCTCAATGATGATAAAAGAGTTTCCTAATTCTACTAATTTATTGATGGCGTCCATCAGAATTTTCACGTCTTCAAAATGAAGTCCGGTTGTAGGTTCGTCAAGAATATATAAAGTATTTCCGGTTTGTCTTTTTGCTAATTCTGTCGCCAGTTTGATTCGCTGCGCTTCTCCTCCGGAAAGTGTGGTCGACTGTTGTCCCATCGTAATGTAACCCAAACCAACATCCTGTAAAGTTTTCACTCTTGCAAAAATCTTAGGAATCGGCTGGAAGAAATCTACCGCTTCATCAATCGTCATATCCAAAACATCGGAAATCGATTTTCCTTTATAACGGACTTCCAATGTTTCTCTGTTGAAACGTTTTCCGTTGCAGGTTTCACAATGCACGTAAACATCGGGTAAAAAGTTCATTTCGATTACTTTTAAACCGCCTCCCTGACAAGTTTCGCATCTTCCACCTTTCACATTGAAAGAAAATCTTCCAGGTTTGTAACCACGGATTTTAGATTCCGGCAATTCTGAAAACAGGTTTCTGATATCGGTAAACATTCCCGTGTATGTTGCAGGATTTGAACGTGGCGTTCTCCCAATCGGAGTCTGGTCAACATCTACAATTTTATCGATATTGTCAAGACCTTCCACTTTTTTATAAGGCAAAGGTTCCTGAACGGCTCTGTAGAAATGTTTGTTAAGAATCGGGTACAAAGTTCCGTTGATCAGAGAAGATTTTCCGCTTCCTGAAATTCCTGTTACCACTACCAGTTTTCCTAATGGAATATCGAGCGTCACATTTTTCAGGTTATTTCCTGTAGCACCTTTTAAGACAATACTTTTCCCGTTTCCTTCTCTTCTTACTTCCGGAATGGCAATTTTTCTTTTTCCGTTAATATAATCTGCCGTGATGGTATTGGCTTTCAGCAAATCTTTCGGTTTACCCTGCCAAAGAATTTCACCACCGAATTTTCCGGCTCTCGGACCAACATCCAGAACCTCATCGGCTTCCATAATCATATCTTTGTCGTGCTCTACCACCAACACTGAGTTCCCGATGTCACGAAGATTTTTCAGTGAATTAATCAGTCTTTCATTGTCTCTCTGGTGCAGACCAATACTTGGTTCATCTAAAATGTACAGCACATTCACCAATTGAGAACCAATCTGTGTTGCCAGACGAATTCTCTGAGATTCTCCTCCTGAAAGCGTTTTTGAACTTCTGCTGAGACTTAAATATTCTAAACCTACATCTAGTAAAAACTGCAGTCTGGTTTCGATTTCTTTTAAAATTTCGTGAGCAATAATTCCGTTTTTCTCAGAAAATTTATCTTTCACATCTCTCAGCCATTCTTTAAGATCAGAAAGACTGAGCGCATTAATTTCCGCAATATTTTTTCCGTCGATTTTAAAGCTTAAACTTCCCGGCTGAAGACGCGTTCCTTTACATTCGGGACACGTTTCTTCGGTTGTGAAATGTCTTTCCAGTAAAACACCTTCATAAGATTCTTTTTCATCGATAATCTCTTCCATAAAAGGAATCAAACCATCAAAACTGATCTTTATCTTCTTGGTAATTCCTGCGTATTTCAGGTCTTTATTAAATTCTTTATGACAACCGTGGTACATATAATCCAGCGCTTCAGCAGGAATATCTTTGAACGGAGTCGTTAATCCTAAACCAAAAATCTCAAGAATACTTTTAATCTGTGCTAAAATCCATTTATTCGATTTAATATCTTCCAAAGGCAACAAACCTCCCTGATTAATCGATAATTTCGGGTTTTCAACAAAATAATCGGTGTTGATTTTTTTGATCGTTCCCAAACCTTTACAGCTTGGGCAGCTTCCTTTCGGTGAGTTGAAAGAAAAGGTATTCGGTTCCGGTAATGCCAAAGAATGACCCGTCTCGGCATCCATCAGATTTTTTGAAAAATATTCAATCTCCGTACTTCCCAGTTTCTGAATTCCGATTACTCCTTCTCCCATTTCCAGGGCAGTTCTCAGAGATTTTTCCATTCTGGATTCGGAAGCAGATTCTCCGATGATCCAGCGGTCGATTACAATATCGATGTCGTGGGTTTTATAACGGTCCAGTTTCAGATCATATTCAATATCCTGCAATTCACCGTCAATTCTTGCCTGTCCGTATCCTTTTTTGGCCATCTGCACAAAAAGTTCGTGATAATGTCCTTTTCTGGAACGTACAACAGGCGCCATCAACATCAGTTTTTCGCCTTTGTAGTTTTCTTTGATGGTATCCAGGATCTGATCTTCGGTATAACTTACCAGTTTCTTTCCGGAAGACAGGGAATACGCATCTGAAACTCTTGCAAACAGAAGACGCAGATAATCGTAAAGTTCGGTAACTGTTCCTACAGTTGAACGCGGGTTTTTATTGGTGGTTTTCTGCTCAATTGCAATAACGGGAGATAAACCTTCAATTTTATCAACATCGGGACGTTCCAGCCCTCCTAGAAACTGACGTGCATAAGCAGAAAATGTTTCTATGTAACGGCGCTGACCTTCTGCAAAAATGGTATCAAAAGCCAGTGACGATTTTCCGCTTCCCGAAAGTCCGGTAATTACCACCAGCTCGTTGCGCGGAATTTTTACATCAATGTTCTTCAGATTGTGTTCTCTTGCTCCGTAAACTTCTATATATTCTTTAGATTCGCTCATAATTGGGGGTGATCTTACATGAAAATCACGATGTGCAAAATTACGGAAATTTTAGGAATTTTGGGTGTTAAAAAAATTCCAGATTAATTAACCATAAAGCACAATTTTTATATTTTTTTATGATTGTCTGCTATTATTCATAATGCAGATTGTACCGTAAAGTCTACGAAGATTTTTCTTCATAAACTGCTTTAAGGCTCAAAAAGATGCTGCGGTCACCCGGGATCACAAAGATCTTTTTACTATTATACATTACGAATAGCGGGTTATTTCTGTTATTCAGATCAAAAGCAATTGGCAGCTTCCTTCGATAACAGCTTTAGTTATCCCCGAAATCAGTATCTTCATTAATGACTTTCACTACATATTCAATTCCGTCAATGGCTTTTGTAATGATTTGATTTCTTAAAATATTCGCCATATTTTCCCAGTACATTCTTCCGTAAAAAGAATAATTCTGGGGAATGACCTCTACCTCAACTGTTCTTACAAAACCTTCTTTCGGCTTGTTGCTGATCATGGTTCCTCTTTTTACCCGAACGTCTTTGAGCTCATCTTTCAAAATCATTCTCACATAGCTTTTAACATCTTCCAGAGAAATTATTTTGTCTCTCGTCGTTAAAGCATACTTGTACGCCTGGATGCTGTCTGTTCCTTTCTGTTCTTCGGCTCCGCCAATGGTTTCTGTTAAAAGTACCAGCGACTGTGATTTCAGCTGATTTAAAAGTTCCGTTCCCGGCCGCATGTGGTTGGCAAAAGTGCAGTGCGTGATCCAGAAGGATGCGTAGGTATGATCTGTTTTCTCTACAGGTTCCATGATGATATAGTTGAGTTCCTGTCTGATGTTGGTCTTCGCATTATTGACTTTCTGCACCATCGATTTCATTTTATCAGACATTTCGCTCAGTACCCCTTTTACATTATCTCGGTTTAATAAAGAGAATGCTGCAATCTCATCTCTCGTGAGTTCCAGAACATTGGAGATCATATCCACTGCATTTCTGTTGTTGAATCTTTCCATGCCTCCTTTTCTTATGGTATACAGACCTTTTTTTAAGTTGTCTGAAGGTGTAAAGGGGATTTCTGTATACTTTCTGCCTTCACCGTCCTGCACTTCTTCTACATAAAGAAAATGTTCCCGTTCTTCGGTGATGAGCGGAATATTGTTTCCCATAATATCCAGGCTGTATTCGGTTTTCTTCCAGCCCCTGTTGTAAATAGGAAATGCATTGAGAACAAAGGTAAAGTTATCCAGAATTTCTGCAGAAAACTGTGGTGGAAATTCGAACGTTAACCACAGGAAACTTTTGCCGCCGATGTATTTCTGAATTTCTTCCCGGTCATCTAAAAATTCCAGGTCCTGAGGCAACGTTCCCGGTTCTGCGAAGAGATCTCTTGAGAGCCCTGTAACTTCAATGAATTTATGATGATAAATGCTTTTTATATCTTCTACAATCTTCGTCTGAATAGACTGTTCATGAAAAAGCTGCTCATATCCTTCTTTCTGTTCTTTTTTAAGATACGTTAAACCTTCTTTTACGAATAAAGGATTTCCGCTGCTGGAAACCGACAGGTAAGGAAGTAATTTGTAGACAAAATCTAAATGCTCAAAAGCAGGATTTGAACAAAAAATACTTAAAGACCTCGGAAACTTTTCATTAGAATATTTGGAGACATCAATTCCTATGGTCACTTTTCTGTAATCTGAAGGTCTCCCCTGAAATCTTGAAATCGGTATTTTATTCAACCGTTCATCTATGCTGTAACAAGTATTTCCTACAAACATGAGAGCAGTCTGGATATTGTTTATTTTGACATTTCCAATGGGTGTGAAGGGAATGTTCAGCTGTTTGTCTGATTCGGATTTAACGGTGGAATTCATCTGTTTTTTGAAGAAAAATTCGGTGTGATCCAGCAGTACTTCAGAAGATTCGGAAGGTGAAGTGAAGGCAACTCCGTGCGCAGGAATAGGATGCGTATAAATAGAGGGCGTTAAAAGTTTTGCCAGTTTCTCTAAAATTCTTGCATTAACATTCTGAATTTCATTATTGGATTTAAAAACTTCTGTGCTGAAAGCATCTATTAAAAGTTTCACAAACGGATCAAGCGACTGCGGACTTTTCAGGCCCCAAACTTTGGTGGCATTCTGCAGCATTCTGGCTTTTACAGATTCTTTTGAATATATATTCTGATCTAAATTCATAATGTGATATGGTGGTGTGATTAATCGATAGACATCGGACTGAGAAAGAGCTCGGTAGAGAAACTGAAACGTTCTCCGGTAGCTTCCATTTTCGCATTAATGACTATTTTTACTTTTTTCTTGATTTCCGCATGTTCCCTTGTGTCATAGTTGTGCTCTACAATTTCTACATGCGCATCGATCTGGGGCTGAACGATTCTCGGCTCAAATTCCAGGATCTGTTTTTTGAGGCTTTTCACAAAGATATTTTCCCATAATGCAGAGGTAATTCCGTTGTCGAATTCCAGATTCCAGACTTCGTTTCCGTAGTTTTCGTCGTAGCGGTTTTCTCCTTTTTTGGTGGTAATGAGCAGCATGATGTTGTGCGCAATGCTTTCACCCATATCGCAGGTGTCTATACTTCCTCCTTCAGACATCAGTATAGATGGCACAAAAGGCATTCTGTAATTTGGTGTGTCCATAGATCTAACTCTCTATTTTGTTTTTGGTGTCATTTTCTAAATGAATTACCAAATTAATCATTTTTTACTAATAATGAGTTATGGATGAAATCCTTTTATATAAAAACAGACTCTCAAAATATTTGAAAGCCTGTTTCTGTTAATTATTTACTGAATGTGTGTATTAATCTCTGAATTTTAATTTCCGGGGAACTCTCCTAGCCCAGATTGCAGCGGCATCCTTTTTTGTGGCTGCGGAGCGAAGCGGAGGCAGCTACAAAAAAGATACAGCGGAAAGCTGGAACAAGCTCCAAAAAAAATTATGCGCCTTTATCTGTGTTTTTGTTGATGAAGTAATAAACCGGAAGACCGAGCAAAACGATCACAAATCCAGGCCAGGTGTATTGTTGTTTGTATATCAAAAGCAAAACACAGAAAACAGTTCCTATCACCAGGTAAATAATGGGTGTAACGGGATACAGCCATGTTTTGTAAGGTCTCTCAAGATGGGGTTGCTTGAATCTTAAATAAATAACGCCGAAGACGGTAATCATGTAAAATAAAACAATGACAAACGAAATCATGTCTAAAAGATTTCCGTACTGTCCGCTGAGACAGAGCACCGAAGCCCAGATTCCCTGCATCCAGAGCGCATTGGAAGGAACGTCATTTTTATTATTCTCAACCGCTGATCTGAAAAACAAACCGTCTTTTGCCATTGTCTGGAAAACTCTTGCTCCGGCAAGAATCAATCCGTTGTTACATCCGAATGTAGAAACCATTACAAGAACTGCAATAATGACCGTACCTGCGCTGCCAAAAATATTTTGCGAGGCGGAAACCGCCACTCTGTCGTTGGCTGCAAATGCGATTGAATCTCTGTCTATGGCATTCAGATACACAAAATTTACAGCTATATATAAAAGCATTACTGCAGAAGTTCCCAGAATCATTGCTTTGACTACGTTTTTCTTCGGATTTTCTATTTCTCCGGAAACAAAAGTCACACTTTCCCAAGCAACAGAACTGAAGACGGAACCTACCATTGCAGCAGCAATTCCACCCATTAAAGTCATTCCGTCAATCGATCTCCAACCTGTTTGAAGGAAATTTCCTTTTGCATCTTTATCAATATTATTGAAAGCATCTGTTCCGAAACTGAAATTTTCTGCTAAATGCGAGAAGTCTACAAAAATAAATCCCGCAGCAATTAATCCCAGCAAAGCCAATATTTTTGAACCTGTGAAAATATTCTGAAGAATTTTTCCGCTCTCTACGCCTCTTGTATTGATATACGTAAGCAAAAGGATAATGGCAATTGCCAGCATCTGAATCCACGTGATCATAAATTCTCCACTCTGGAAGATGGGAGCAGCATTATTTAACGACGGAACAAGATAGGCCGTAAATTTCCCGAACGCCATTGCCACGGCAGCAATAGTACCGGTCTGAATCACCGTAAACAGTCCCCATCCGTACAGAAATCCCATTTTTTTTCCGAAGATCTCGGTAAGATACGTGTACTGTCCACCCGCTTTTGGGAATAATGCTGAAAGTTCGCCGTAACTTATCGCTGCTGCAACCGTCATTATTCCGGTGATGATCCAAACGACGATCATCCAGTATCCTGATCCGAGATTCCGCATCATATCGGCACTTACGATAAAGATTCCGCTGCCAATCATCGATCCCATGACGAGCATCGTAGCGTCCCAAAGTTTTAGTTTTTTCTGCATAGCTTATTATTGATTTCAAATATAGATAAATATGTAATTGGTTTTGGTTTATATAATTATCTTTTTGTGATTGTTTTAATTTATTCGGCTTTATTGTTTTAACGCAAAGTCCGCAGAGATTTTTAAACTACTAAATGATTTAAGCTAGCAAAGGCGTTTCACTTATAGAAGTTAGAGATTTCTTGATTTGTAAGAATTGAAAGTAAGCAGTTTCTTTTTTGCGATTGTTCTTTTTTATTCAGTTTAATTTTTTTAACGCAAAGTCCGCAGAGATTTTTAAACTACTAAATGATTTAAGCTAGCAAAGGCGTTTCACTTATAGAAGCTAGCGAAGATTTCTTGATTTGTAAGAATTGAGAGTAAGAAGTTTCTTTTTTGCGATTGTTCTATTTTATTTAGATTAATTTTTAACGCAAAGTTTGCAGAGATTTTTGAGCTACTAAATGCTTTAAGTTTGCAAAGCCGTTTCACTTATAGAAGATATAGAAGATTTCTTTTGTAAGAATTGAGAGTAAGAAGTTTCTTTTTGTGATTGTTCTATTTTATTTAGATTAATTGTTATAACGCAAAGTCCGCAGAGATTTTTGAATTACTAACTGTTGTAAGTTCGCAAAGGCGTTTCACTTATAGAAGCTAGCAAAGATTTATTGATTTGTAGAATTGAGAGTAAGCATTTTCTTTTTTGCGATTGTTCTATTTTATTTAGATTAATTGTTTTAACGCAAAGTCCGCAGAGATTTTTAAACTACTAAATGATTTAAGCTCGCAAAGACGTTTCACTTATAGAAGCTAGCGAAGATTTCTTAATTTGTAAGAATTGAGAGTAAGCAGTTTCTTTTTTGCGATTGTTCTATTTTATTTAGATTAATTGTTATAACGCAAAGTCCGCAGAGATTTTTGAATTACTAATTGTTGTAAGTTCGCAAAGGCGTTTGACTTATAGAAGTTAAAGGAGATTATATATTCCCAATGACCGCTGATCGATTTTTTTATTCTCAAATTCAAATATTATTATTAATTTTGGAAAAAATATTAAGAATGACATTCAAATCTATATTATTTCTGGTTGCTGTAAGTGTTTCTTCATTAGCATTCTCACAAGAGCAAAAGAAGTCTGGTCCTCCTGCAGGAAATGCTGTCGTAGGTGATACATACGGATCTGTAATCGCAGCCAAAGAATCTAAAGCAATAAGCGTAGAAAAATTAGCCAAAAAACTAAAAAACGACACTAAAAAAGTGGAGGATGTTACCGTAAAAGGTAAAGTAGTGGATGTGTGTGATAAAAAAGGATGCTGGCTGACTATTGAGACCGAAGACAACACGCAGTTTTTTGTTAAAATGAAAGATTACGGATTTTTTGTTCCTACTGCTCTGAAAGGAAAAAATGTGGTTTTGGAAGGAAGTGCAGAAAAGAAAGTAACTTCTGTTGATGAGCAAAAACACTATGCTGAAGATGCTAAAAAGCCACAAGCTGAAATTGATGCCATCACAAAACCAAAAGAAGAAATAAGATTCGTTGCCAACGGAATAAAAGTGGTTAATTAATACTCAAAAAATATTAAACAAAAAGCGAAACATAAACGTTTCGCTTTTTTTATTCTTCTATTTTGAAGCTCACTTCTGCATCCAGCTTCGGATATTTTGTTTCACTTACAAATCTTTTTCCGGTACAATCTATTTCCAGCCAGCCTTTTCTTTTCTTAATATCTCCTGCTTCCATCACAAAAGGAACAAATGATATTTCGTCTTTTCCATTTTCCAGAATTTCTCTGTATTGTACCGCAATATCCAGAATACACTCATGATCTGTATTTAGCTTTACATTTCTGTATACAATATCATAATGCGTTTCTTTATTTTCCGGAATTTCTGAATACTTTTTCCAACCTGTAATTTCAGATTTTAATTCGCCCATTGCTTTTAAAGCATAATACAAAGCAATCGTATAATATTTTCTTGTTCCTTTTCTTGTATAATCATCCATGAAATGCCCACCTTCAAAAAGAATGGTCGGCATTCCGGCTTTAATAAAATTATCTCCGGTAGACGTTGGGTAAAATTCATCAGAATATCTGCCAATTTGATTGGGAATGAGTTGTCTTAAACTGTCGTACACTTTTCCAATGACAGCCATGCATTTTTTTCTGTTTTCAGTGATCGTTCTTTCTTCATTTTCCGAAGGAGCCAAAAAGGAGAGCGTTGCAGGATGTACTCCGTCTGTGGTGAAAATCGTGCGCTGCTCATGAAGATTAAGTGCATAATCATATTTGTTCTCCGAAACAATTTTCTTCAGGAATTTAATCTCTGTACTTGCTTCATTATGGAAGTCTCTGTTCAGATCAATCCCTTCAGCATTCAGTCTTGTCCATTGTTCTGAACCATCAGGATTGAGCATAAAAATAAAATCCAGACTTATGGTATTGAAAAGCTCGTCCTTCAGTTCGGAATTTTTCTCCAAAGTAAATAATAGATCGAGCATTGCATGAGTAGCATTGGATTCATTACCGTGCATCTGCGACCAGGCTAAAACTTTTACGTCTCCCTTACCGATCTCAAGTTTATAAATAGGCTTCCCTAAATAAGACCGTCCAATTTCTACGATATAATCGCTGAGATTCCTGTGCAGGTAAGAAAATAATTTTTCAGGGGAAATATAACGATTTGGAAAATCAGGATTTTCGATATACAAATGTTGAAAAGTCATGTTAATAAAATTTACAAGATTCAAAAATAATACTTTTTTACGGCAAATTAAAATTTACATATGTAACATCGTTAAACAGTGTGTATTGTCAAAAAGTCTGTTGGTTAAATTGTGGATTGCTAATAATTTAATTAATGATTATTAAAGAATTAAAAGTCAATAATTTATAAATATTAATTAAACCAATAGAAGAAAGATACTTTAAGTGTGGAAAAGTCCATATTGCTGGAAATGAGTGTTATTTTATTAAACATTTACAATGTGGATTATCCGCAAAATTTACTATGATATACAATTGTAAATTGATATAAAATTTTGATTTTTTGCTGTTTGCCTAATCTTAAATTCAGTTTAACTGATCTGGCTAAAATTTTTTATAAGAGAAAAATATAAAACTCAATAATGTTTCTTAATGTTTTGTTAAAAATATCTATTCATGCGGTTTTGGAGCAATTATTTTGATTTTTAAAAACCCTTTAGATCTTTAAAACGATATATAACCAGTCAAATAGCTACTCTCCTACTCTATAACCTTAAAATCGGTCAGGAATTACCGCTCGTAAGCTATTAGAAGGAATTAGAGCCTTAAATAGCGTTGAACTGTAAAACAAAATTTCAGGTAGGTTTAATGATCTCGAGGGATACTTTAAGTAAGAAAGTAAATAGTCTTTGATCAAATTACTATTGTGGATAAAGTTGATTAAATATGTAAAATAAATTTATATTATTGAAATACAGTATTTTAAAAGATTTACTTTTGTATACTGATATTGATGTCGGTTATTTACATTTGTATTTTGCAATTGTAAACTTTATATTTACATTTGTAATACGGTTAAAAACTTATTGTATGAGTTTAAATGAAAGAATTTCGAAGGTTATAGAATATTCAAAATTTAGTTCTTCTGAATTTGCAGACGAAATAGATGTCCAGCGTTCTTCTATTTCACACATTACTTCAGGAAGAAATAAACCTTCGTTAGAATTTATTATTAAAATAAAATCCAGGTTCCCGGAGATTCTTTGGGATTGGTTGGTGAACGGTGAAGGTGAAATGCTGAAATCTGAACTTCCCGAAACTGAAAATATAAAGTCTGAAGAAGATCCTGAGGAAAAGATAAAACCGACTTCATTACCCGATTTATTTACAATGATGAATGATGACGAAGATTTTGGTACAGAGGAAGAAGAAACGGAAGAAATTCCTATAGTGCGAGAATCTGTTATTTCAAAGCAAAGTAAAGCTGAAGAAAAAATATTGGATTCTCAGCGATTAGAAAAATCAAACGAGCAAATAATCAATCAAGTTATTGAAAATCAAAGTCATAAAATAAAACGTATTGTTTTGTTTTACGAAAATGGAAAATTCGAGAGTTTCGAGCCATAAAATAAATAAGTCTGACCATTTTCTGATCAGACTTCAATTTATATTTGAAAATTATTTTTTCTTCTCTCTAATTCTTTTTTAATAAGACCCAATTCTCTACCAGTTTGTCCGGCAACAGATGTATTTTCTCTGGCTCTTCTGGTAAGATACGGCACAACGTCCTTCACTGGTCCGTAAGGAAGATATTTAGCCACATTATAGCCTTTATCAGAAAGGTAGAAACTGATGTTATCACTCATTCCGTACAGCTGACCGAAATAGATATGAGGATTATTGTTTTCTAATCCTTTGGCTTGCATTTTATCCATTACCAATTCAGAAGAAACCTCATTGTGCGTTCCGAAGAAAGCAGAAACTTTATCCAGATGATTCAATACGAAATCGATTCCTGCATTATAATTTTTGTCCGAAGCTTCTTTATTGGGCTGAATAGGATCTGCGTACCCTTTTTCTGCGGCTCTCGCTCTTTCCTTTTCCATGTAAGCACCACGAACGATCTTATAACCAACGAAATAGTCTTTCTCTCTTGCTCTCTGTAAATTTGCTTCCATGTACTCCAATCGATGGGTTCTGTACATTTGAATCGTATTCCATACAATCGGCTTTTCCTGATTATATTTTTCCATCATCTCCTCACAAAGGTGATCTGCCGCATCCTGCATCCAGGATTCTTCCGCATCTACCATCACCTTTTTATCGTGTTCATAACAAAGCTTGCACACTTCATCAAATCTTTTTACCACTCTGCTCCATTCTTCTTTCTGGCTGGAAGTAAGTTCGGCATTTTTTCCTACAGCTTCATAAAGATCTATTCTTCCGAAAGCCGTAGGTTTAAAGACAATAAAAGGGATTGCAGGATTTCCTACCGAGAATTTAATGATATCTTTAATTTCCTGACACACAGCATCAAAGGTTTCCTCATCTTCTTTGCCTTCAATAGAATAATCGAAAATACTTCCCACTCCTCTTTTGAAAAGCTGCTTTACGGCTTTCATACTTTCTTCACGGGTTTCGCCGCCCACAAACTGCTCAAACAAAGTGTTTTTTACAATTCCGTTTACGAAAGGAAAATTGTTGTGTACTGTAAAATTAAGCAGAGAAGTTCCAAGATTGGTTAAAGCAGGCTGTTCGATCATCTTAAACATCCAATATGCTTTTCTCAACTGTGCATCTGTTTTATCGGCAAATGCGACTTTAGTATCGTTAAAAATAGGCATTCTTTTTATTAAATTTATTTTGGCAAATGTAAGAATAACCTGAATGTTTTTAAAATATATTTTTCTATAATTTGCCTTCAATGCCGTTCAGCAGCATTGCAATAATACCAGCAAAAACCCAGAAACGCAGTATATTGATGGTAATAAAGTTCCCTCTTTTAGGATTATTCAGAATAAAATAAATACAGACAGTCATCACAAACAATCCTGCAGAAAAATAATAGGAAAGAAAACCCGAGATTCCTGTCTTCGCAATCAGTTTCATAGAAACCATCATGGTAAGAATGATCAGGAAAATAATGACCGATCTTGCAGTCTTATCGCTACATGTGGTCGCAATCGTTTTATAACCAAATGCTTTATCTGCACGTTTTGTGAGGGTATCTTTTACAATATCAATGCAAAGAAGAATTAAAAACAAAAAAATGGCCATCAGCAGAACCTTCTTTGAAAAGGTCTCATAATAGACCATCATTCCGAAAAACGGATACAGGGTAAGACTTACAAATGTAAGGTTATTCAATATGAAAATACGGCTCAGCTTATGGCTGTAAAACCACATAAAAAACTGATAAACAACGAAAAAAATAAAAACTCTGAAAGAAATAAAACCTGCAACCCCTAAAGAGATGACTGTAAAAGCAAGATAAACATATAAAAAGTATTTTTGCTTAATAAAGCTCTGAATTCTTGTTCTGAAAGGCTTTACGACATGGTCTTTTTCAAAATCATAAAACTGATTGATAATTCCTCCCGCAAGAATAGAAAGTACTGTACAGAAAATAATGCCGTGAACTTTAAAATCAAATACAAAATTTCTGAAATTTTCATCCTGATTAAAAAGAAAAAAAGTAGAAACGTATAAGGCAAATGTAAGCAGAAAAGCCACGAAGAATCTCGCACCTAAAAGGAAACCAAAAAATTGTGAAAGTCTGTAAAACAGCGATTTGGAAATAAAACTCTTTTCCTGGAAAGTTTCTTTTTCAGAATTCATTTCCAATCAATTTAGAATCTGTAGATAACTTCTTTATGAAAACCATCAAGCATTTTTTCAGCTTTTTCGTAATCTTTGGTAAAACCTAAAATATATCCGCCACCTCCGCTTCCGCAAAGTTTAAGATAATACGCATTAGAATCCAGACCTTTTTTCCAGATATTGAAAATGCTTTCAGGAATCATCGGACGAAAATGTTCGTACGCCCAGTGGGAAAGCTTTTTAAGGTTTCTGAAGAACGGATTCATATCTTTTTTCAGGAAAGAATCAATGCACGCATTATTGTACCGGATGAATTCTTCTTTCAAAGTCTTTCTGAAACCTTCCGTTTTCATTTTTTCAAAGAAAATCTGAACCATAGGTCCGGTTTCTCCTACACTGCCGGAATCTATCAGGAAAATCGCTCCTTTTCCTTCCTGGCTTTTTGGAATTGATACTTTATCTACACTTTCTCTATTTTCAATAAGAATAGGCAGATTCATGTAGCAAATAAGAGGATCAATACCAGAACTTTTCCCATGAAAATAGCTTTCCATGGTACCAAAAACCTTTTTCAGATTTTTTAACTGGTCTTTAGAAATGTTTTCGGGAATGTATTTTGTGATGGAATATCTTTCAAAAATTGCAGCAACCAAAGCTCCTGAACTTCCCACTCCGTATCCCTGTGGAATATTGCTGTCGAAAAAAAGACCTTTTGCTATTTCCTTTTCAAACTCAGAAACGTTTAATTCAAAACCTTCAGGAAGTTCTAAATTTTTTAAATATTCTGCGTATTTACCCAGATGATGATTGGATTTCTGTTCAAATTCTGAATCTAATGCCGAGAACTTTAAAGCTCCTTTATAAAAACTGTAAGGGACTGTCAAACCCTGAGAATCTTCAATAATTCCATATTCTCCGAAGAGAAGTATTTTAGCGTAAAATAGAGGGTTCGTCATCTGTAATAAATCTTTGTGCAAAGTTAATGTATTCTGGCTGAATATTAACAAATTTTAAGCCAAATACTGATTACACTTTTGTCTTTAAAAACCTGATGGTAATTGCTCCGGCTGCAAAAAATGTAGACATGGCAATGAATGCATACTGCATATTCCCGAATTTCTGGATAATGACACTGAAAATAAGCATCCCACAAATAATAGCAATCTTTTCCAGTACATCATAGAAACTGAAATACGTAGTGTTCTCCATTGAGTTTTCAGGCAAAAGTTTTGAATAGGTAGATCTTGACATTGCCTGTAAACCTCCCATGACCAAACCTATAAGACCTGCTAAAGCGTAGAACTGAAGCTGAAGATTAGGATTTTCCTTATTAAGGGAAAATGCCGAAATGCAACAAATGATCCAAATGATAACAGCAATGGTAATCACATTTTTATTGCCTATTCTTTTGGATAATTTTGAAAACAAATACGCTCCGAATATTGCAATAATCTGAATCACCAAAATGGTAATAATCAATTTGTATTTATCTGCTGTTTTCGGGAAAATATCTGTACTGCCAAAAGGTACAGCCATCAGAAAGATCGTCTGCATTCCTACACTGTAGAAGAAGAAACTCAGTAAAAAGAATTTCAGATTCTTATCTGCAAACAGCTTACTACCCACTTTGAAAAGCTCTCTGAAACTTTCTTTCGCAATATCTTTATAAAAGCTGATATTGTCTTTTAAAACCTCAAAAAAACCACCCTGCTCCTGATGTTTTTTGAAGATATTTTTATAATTTAATAATACCAGATCTTTCGGAAGTTTCTCTTTAACATCACCAAACTGAGGCAAATGTTTAAAAGTATATTGTGAAAAACCAAACCACCAAGCTCCTGTAAGCAAGAAGCTTATTCTGATAAAAGTATTGGTTTGCTCCGCTCCTTTTGCAACTACCTGAATCAAAACCAGACAGATAATTAATAAAACTACCGACCCCAAATATCCGTAAATGTAACCTTTCGCAGAAAGTGCATCCTGTTTTTCCGGAGTGGCAATATCCGGTAAAAACGAATTATAAAACACTAAACTCCCCCAGAAACCTACGCTTGCCGTAATACTGAACAAGAGTCCCAGGAAGATGTTTTCCATTCCTGTAAACATCGCTAAACCCATACATGAAGTTGCTCCTAAATAACAGAAAAACTGCAGAAAAGATTTCTTATTTCCGATAGTATCTGCCAATGAAGATAAGAAAGGGGAAAGCAATACAACCAGAAAAAAAGATATTGCGTATGAAAAACTTAAAACCGCATCCGGCTCATACGTTTCACCGAAAAGTTTTATCATATTTCTGACAGGGATTTCCTGTACTTCATTGGCTGCTGCAACATATTCTTTCCTGTTGTAAGCAGTCGTAAGAATCGTATAGTAGATCGGGAAAATTGCAGAAGTAATAACCAAAGAATATACCGAGTTTGCCCAGTCGTAAACTGCCCAGGCTTTCATGATCTTTGGGTTATTTTTTATATTGTTGGATGGTTGAATTTCAGTTTCAGACATTTTCAATCGAATTAGTTGCACAAAAATAGAAAAACCGTTGAATATTTGGCTGTTTTTATTTTCTATTGTGGAAATATTATTGTTAAGTTCAAATTAAATGTACTTATACAATGATTTTATAGTAAGAATAATTATTTTTAAATAAAGAAAATGGCAACAAAAAAGCCAAAAACAATCATGCTTTTGGCTTTTGATATTCTTAAAAAAGGATTTTTACATGTTTTCAATAACGATGGCAGAAGCACCGCCTCCACCGTTACAGATTGCTGCAGCACCGTATTTACCGTTGTTTTGTTTTAAAACATTAATTAACGTAACAATGATCCTTGAACCTGAACTTCCAAGTGGATGTCCTAAAGCTACTGCACCACCGTTTACATTTACTTTTGAAGCATCTAGTCCTAAAATTTTATTATTGGCCAAACCAACTACAGAAAACGCCTCATTAAATTCAAAGAAATCGATATCTGAAATCTCTAAACCTGCTTTTTTAAGAGCAATAGGCAAAGCTTTTGAAGGCGCAGTGGTAAAGTTTTCCGGTTCCTGAGCTGCATCAGCGTAAGAAACAATTTTAGCTAAAGGTTTCAGACCCAATTCTTCCATTTTTTCTTTAGATACAAGAACTAAAGCAGAAGCACCGTCATTTAAAGTAGATGCATTTGCAGCCGTTACCGTACCTTCTTCTTTTTTGAAAACAGTAGGCAATGTAGGAAGTCTGTCGAAATTAACAGCTTTGTACTCTTCATCTTCAGCAAAAATTACCGGGTCTCCTTTTCTTTGAGGAATGGTAACAGGAACTACTTCTTCAGCAAATTTCCCCTCGCTCCATGCTTTTGCAGATCTTTTATAAGACTCTATTGCAAAATTATCCTGATCTTCTCTTGAGAAACTGTAATCTGTCGCACATTTCTCTGCACAAACTCCCATGTGAACCTTGTTATAGACGTCTGTAAGACCGTCTAAAACCATTCCGTCCTGCATTTTTACATCTCCCAATTTGGTAGCATTTCTTGCATTGTAATAATGAGGAACCATAGACATATTTTCCATTCCACCTGCCACAATAACGTCTGCATCACCTGCTTTGATTGCCTGTGCAGCCATAGTTACAGCTTTCATTCCCGAAGCACAAACTTTATTGATGGTAGTAGAAGGAGTTTCGTTTGAAAGTCCTGCACCTATTGCAACCTGACGAGCCGGAGCCTGCCCTGCTCCTGCCTGTAAAACATTCCCCATATAAATCTCCTGAACGTTTTTAGGATCTAAACTGATCTTATCCAGAGCTCCTTTTACTGCTGTTGCACCCAATTTGGTAGCAGGAACTGTTGATAAACTTCCCATAAAACTTCCCATTGGAGTTCTTACTGCGGAAACTATGAATACTTCTTTCATTTTATCTATTTTATTTAATTTTTATTTATTCTGTTTTTTCTAAGATCATTTCTTCTCTTTTGTTGTAGTTTACTGTCTCAACTTTCAGGAACTGATGATCTGTTTCTATCACTTTATAAGTAACTACATCCCCTATTCTTAAAGGATATTTGCCATCCGTTTTTGCGGTAACTGTTGCTTTATAACTGCAATTATCCAAAAACTCAATTTTATATTTAATGTAATCTTTACTATTATTAAAATATTCCCGCTGAGAATTTTTTTTGATCACCAGATACCATTTTCTTGCTGAATCTCCTTCCCGAAGAAATTTCCCTTCCTTCATCAGGTGACATTTTGCAGGCGAATCCGGTAACAAAAAATGTTCCTGAGACTTTAGCTTTGAGGAGCAAAAGATGAATATAATAACTAAAAATGAATAGGTTCTCATATTTTTTTCTTTGTTGCAATCAACATGATAATAGCTCCGAGAAACTCTACCGCCCAACCCCATTTTAATTTTACCGTTGCAGCAAGAGTCTCTGTCCACGATTTGAAGGGCAGAAAACTGAAATAACTGAACGCCTGATATTTTGTAGCAAAAATGGTAAACAGAAATAAAATAATCAGTAAAATAGTGAAGATCTTAACAAGTTTGGGACTGTTGTTTATAATTCCAAAAAGTGCAGCAGCACAGAAAACCCAGCATGCGCTTGCTAAATAGTGATCCACTTTCCAATAGTTCCAGTTTCCAATAATGGGAACATGAACGAGAGGAAGGAAACTTCCTGCAACCACTAAAATCAATCCGATCAGCTGTATATTTTTCATCTTACGATCTTATTCTCAAGATGCCAAAATACAAAAAAAAACACACTTATTAAAGGTGTGTTTTAAAATCAATTATTTGAATACAAGTAAATAATATTGACAAAATATTGAATGAAAAATTAATTTTAATTTAAATAATTTAAATTTTATATCAATAATTAAAAATTCAGATAAAGTAATTCCAGACCAATCTGAAAACCATATTTATTGTTTATTTTCACATCGTCACCAAAAAATGGTGTGAAATCTTTTTTTACGAAAACGTTAAACGCTCCGAAACCTACCGATAATTTTCCTCCGAATAAAAAATCATTCACCTTATCAGGAATATTTTCCCGGTTTACAACTCTGTGATCGTCAACATTTTTATAAATGATCTGATTTTGGGTTAAAACACGCACTCCTCCATAAACACCAGCTGTTACTCTAAAGTTTCCTTTGGTATTATCCAGCATTTTTTCACCATTTTCTACTGTATATTTAGGATTCAAAACAAAAACAAAGTCTAAAGGTGCTATGATGTAATGATTGGTAAAACGGGATTTACGTAAATTTCCCAGAGTAAAATCTGTAAGAAGAATTTCATTATTATTAAAATCAACGATCTTAGAATCTTTTGGAACAAAGGTATCTCCCCTGTATCCAAAACCAAAGCGGTAAAATACAGGTGAAGTTAAGGTTCCCAACTGTCTTGTAAACCTGAATTCTGTTACTCCTGAAACTGATTTGCCAAATTTCATCTGAGAAGATTCATTCCCCAAAGCGAATGAAGATGCGGATTTTGTAAGATCAATAAAACCGAACGCAATATTGAGATCAAATGTTCTTAAGATTTCTTTTTTCGTTTTTTTGGGACCTCTGAAACTTAAGATTGCATTGTCTCCTCCAACTACAAATGTATAATTGCTTTGTCCGTTTCCAAGGACTGCATTTTTTACTGCTTCTTTGGTTGCATTTTCCAGACTTGTTTTTTCGTCCTCAATTTTTGTATTGATAATCTGCTCATATTTTGTAGCAATTTCATTTTTCTGTTTCTGTTTTTCTTCCGCAGATAATTTATTTGCTTTAAAATTCTCATCTAAAATATTCAACTCTGCATTCATTTTAGATTTTTCAGAAACGACAATACTGTCAATCTTTCTAGAATAATTTTTCATCTGAATCTCTGTTTGATAATTTTCCTGAGCATTTGAATAAGAAAATGCTGTAAAAGCAACGAGTAAGGCAATTTTTGTTTTCATATTTAGCAATTAATTTTAGACATATCTTCCTTCTGCAGACTACTGTTGCAGTGATTTTATTAAAAATTTTGATGATTTATTTAGGGTCTATGTAGACTGTTACTCCCAGAACGGTAACATTTTTAAACTTAGGCAACAGCTTATCACGGTTTATTACACCAAATTTTCTTGTTTCTGCATTTGCTTTCTCACGGGATTTATCAAGTTCACTGCCCAACAAAAGTTCATTTGCAGTAATGTAGCTGATTTTTCTTGTATCTGAAATTTCGGGAGTATTTTTATTTTCGATAGTTTCTTTTTTTATTGGATTCTCTACTTCATTGATAGCGATGGTTTCTGCAGGTTCTGAAAATTGAGTTTGCAGTATAATTTCTTTTTCCTGTTTTAAATTTTCAACATCCGTCTGTTCTATCTTTTGATGGTTTTCCTTTACAACTGTTTGATTAGTTTCGCTCCATTGATCATCTTCCTGTATCGTTTTTAAAGTATCTTTATCTGCTTTGAATTCTTTTTCTTGAACCTTTTTTTGTACAAAATAATCTGTTTTTTCAGTATTAAAATCTCCATAATGATAAATCAGAGTTCCTAAAGAAATCAATAGCAGAATGGCAGCGGCATACTTCCACCAATGAAGAGAAAATAATGATTTTGCAGTTGATTCAGACTGTTTCTCTAAAGCCTCATCGATCTGATCCCAAAGCCTGGCAGAAGGTTTTATTTCGAGTTCCTCGTAATCAGATTTTAATTGTTTCACTACTTCTTTTTTCATTTTCTTTGGGCTTTAAATAATCAGCAATCCATTTTTTTGCCTTACTCAGCTGGCTTTTGCTTGTACCTTCCGAAATAGCAAGGATTCCGGCAATTTCCTGATGCTTTTTATCTTCAAATACATAAAGATTAAAAATCATTTTGTATCCTTCAGGCATTTTAGAAAATATTTCATTAAGATTAATTTCGTTGAATTTTTCCTCAAAATCTTGATCCGGAAAATCATCAGCCACTTCTATATCGTCATAAAAAATATTTTTTTTCTTCCTGACAAATGTGATAGAGTCATTCACCACAATTTTTCTGAGCCAAAACGGAAAACTTTTCCAATCTCTGCAGTCTTCTATTTTAGAAAAACATTTCAGAAAAGCGCAGAGCAGAATATCTTCGGCATCATGAATATTATTTGTATAAGAATTTGCAACTGCAAGCATTTTCGCTGAAAACATCTCGTAAAGAGCTTTCTGGGCTCTCCGATTCTGTTTTTTGGCAAGTTGAAAATTCTCTTCTAAATTCTTCATGTATCAGTTTCTACTTATAAGACGTCTCCTTTTTGAAAAGGTTGCCTTAAAAATAAAAAAATTGCACTTTTTTCAAAGTGCAATCCTATCATTAAATTTTAAAAAAATTATTGTGCGAAAGAATATCTTGGTCCGCCAGCCTGGAAGATTGCCAGCATTCTGCTTTTTTGGTCTGTAGAGAACATAAACATTGCTCTGTCATCTACATAATCCATATAGTTCATTGTCATTTCTATAGGAGTTCCGGTACACGTGCTGTAATGAGGGAAGGCAGGAGCACCATAGTTTGCAGTATTGTGCGAAGGAGTATCATTACAATAATCTGTACCACACGTAGTATCACCCCAAATATGACGGAGATTCATCCAGTGACCTACTTCATGTGTCGCCGTTCTCCCCAGATTGTAAGGATAAGTCGCAGTTCCAGTATTTCCGAAATATTTTGAATCTATAACGACACCGTCAGTTGCACTGGATCCTCCCGGAAACTGGGCATATCCCAAAATTCCGCCACCGATGGTACAAACCCATAGATTTAGTTTTGTTGTTGGTGAAAGAGGATTTAAACCGCCCTGTGTGCTTTTTTTCATTGCATCTTTGGTACCCCAGGATGTCTTAGTGGTAGATTTTCTTACAACCTGATCTAAAACGAAACGTAGACCAACATTTGCTTTCACGCCAGAGAACATACTTGGTACGTTATTATAATCGCTGTTTGTAGCACTGAAATCCTTATTCAGAACATCAATCTGTGATTGAATCTGTGCTTGCGAAATGTTTTCAGCTGCCGTTTTATAAATGACGTTTACAACAACAGGAATTTCGATAACACCATTCACCAATCTGGACTGAAAGTTTTCACTAAGCTTGGATTGTGTAAAGGCTTCAATTTTGGCAATCTTCGCTGCCAATTGCGGATCGTTTGCCATCTGCTCTTTCAAGACATCGTCAGAAGCGCAGCTTCTCCGTGCACTTACCTCTGAGACAGGATCTTCATTTGATGTATTATTGATTTTTTCATCAGACTCACAGCCGATCAACATAGCACCTGCTATTCCTAGCATAAAAATTGTTTTTTTCATAATATATTTGTATAAATGTGATTAAATTATTACGTTATTCACAACAAAATAACCTTTGTTTAACAAATATAAAAATAAAAACCAGAAAACAGCATTTTACAAAAATAAAAATTAATTATTTCTTATAATTTATATTAAATCTAAGTAAAATATTCATCAGAGCATGAAATCTATTGTGTTAATCACACAAAAAACTAATGTCCGGCATTGGCAATCTCCTTGGGATCGTGTTGATGTTTAAAGAATATTGCAAAAAGAATTGTGATGATCATTGCATAGCCTGCGAAAAGCAGCCATATCTCATGCCACATTTTGTCACCATTGTCCAGGGTAAAAAGATTGGAAATAATCCATCCGCTTCCGAAACTTCCGGCTATTGCCCCAAAACCATTGGTCATCATCATAAATAATCCCTGTGCAGAAGAACGAATTTTATAGTCTGTCGTTGTTTCCACAAAAAGTGACCCTGATACATTGAAAAAATCGAACGCCATTCCGTAAACAATACAGGAAAGTATAATTAAGCCCAATCCGAATCCGTAAGGATCTCCATAGGCAAAAAATGCAAATCGTAAAACCCATGCAAACATCGAAATCAACATAACATTTTTGATTCCGAATCTTTTTAAGAAAAACGGAATCGCCAGAATAAATGCAGTTTCTGAGAATTGTGAAATCGACATGATCAGCGTAGAACGCTTCACAACAAAACTATCTGCATAGGCAGGATTTTTGCCGAAATCTGATAAGAAAACATCTCCGTACATATTGGTTAACTGTAATGCAGCTCCCAAAAACATTGAAAATATAAAGAATAAAGCCAATTTGTAATTTCCAAAAAGCTTAAATGCATTCAAGCCTAATTTTTCGGAAAGCGATGCATCTTTCGGGATGAGGCTCTGCGGCTTACAGGCTGGTAATGTGAAGGCATACACTGCAAGAACTACTGCAAATGCTGCTGCAATATAAAATTGATTGGCCGAAGCTTTATTATTCGTCAAATTCGTAATCCACATCGCAGCAATAAAGCCTAAAGTTCCCCATACCCGGATTGGCGGAAAAACTTTTACCACATCAAAATTGTTATTTTTTAAAATGTAATACGCAATAGAATTCGAGAGGGAAATGGTTGGCATATAAAAAGCCATGGCAATAAGCATCACCCAAAAGAAGGTGGTAGGATGATCTACCTGCGGCAGATAAAGTAAGGTAATGGCATATCCTAAATGTAAAATTCCGTACAGTTTTTCGGCATTCATCCACCGGTCTGCAATAATTCCTGTAATTGCAGGCATAACAATAGATGAGATTCCTAATGTCATAAAAACAATTCCAAACTGCTCACCTCCCCATTGTTTGGTTCCGAACCAATAGTTGGCAAATGTTATAAGCCAGGCTCCCCAAACAAAAAACTGCAGAAAGCTAAGGATGGTTAATCGTAATTTTAAATTCATTTTGTAGGGTAATAATCTTAATCAATTTTCTTTTTTCTTCTTTTAATCTCCTCCTGAATTTCAAGAGCAGTATCAAAGTCTTCTTCTTTTACGGCATCATCCAATAATTTCTGAAGTTCTTCCATAGAAATATGCTTCAGAGTATCTTCATCATGAATTGTTTCAGAAAAATCTTCTTTATCTTCTTTGGCAGTTTCTTCCAGCTCGAGAAGAATTCCGGCCTCATTCAATACTTGCTGAGTGGTAAAAATAGGAGCATCAAATCTTACTGCCATTGCTACAGCATCTGAAGTACGTGCATCCAGAATCAATTCTTCCTCTGTAAGCTTATTTTTAAAATTAATATTAGAGAAGAAAACTCCGTCAACAATCTGATAAATAATAACAGATACCAATTCAAACTGTGCCGAAACTATAAACTTTGTAAATAAATCGTGAGTAAGCGGACGTGGCGGATGAATATCTTTTTCAAGACCTAATGAGATGGATTGTGCCTCGAAATTCCCTATAACAACGGGTAACTTAATGTGTGTTTCTTCATGTTCCAATAACAATGCGTACGCTCCCGATTGGGTCTGGCTGTACGATATTCCGCGAATGATTAGCTGTTTATAATCCATGACTACAAATATAAATTAATTTTTTATTGTAGGTTTTACTTTTTAGACAAAAATAAAAGCCCGGAAGCCGAGCTTTTACTGTATTTTATGTGAAGATGGATGATGAAATGTACATTTACTCCGTGTCAATTATAAAAATTTATGCTTGACTTAGGAAGTGCATTCACAATTCAATTCTTATCCTCTGATTGCTTTAATTTTTTCTGTCAGTGCAGGAATAATCTGGAAAGCATCTCCCACAACGCCATAATCGGCAGATTTGAAGAAAGGAGCTTCTGCATCATTATTGATTACTACAATGGTTTTTGAAGAGTTGACACCAGCCAAATGCTGAATAGCACCCGAAATACCGATTGCGATATAAAGATTCGGTGAAATTGCTTTTCCAGTCTGTCCTACGTGCTCATTGTGACCTCTCCATCCGATATCTGAAACCGGTTTTGAACACGCTGTAGCTGCTCCTAAAACATTAGCTAAATCTTCTACCATTCCCCAGTTTTCAGGACCTTTCATACCTCTACCTGCAGAAACTACGATCTCTGCTTCTTTAAGATCCAGTTTTCCTGAACTCTGCTCGTGAGAAATCACTTTTGTATCTTCATTGGCTACAGAAAGATTTTTAATTTCTTCAGAACCTGAAACTGCGTTTTCTTTAACACCGAAAGCATTTTGAGAAACAGTAATAATTACCCCATTTCCTTCAGCTTTTGCATGCATAAAGCCTTTTCCTGAAAATGCTCTTCTTTTTACCTGAAACGGAGACTGGCTTTCCGGTGCTTCCAAGACATTGGTAATTAAAGAATAATTCTTCATCACAGCCAGCATTGGCGCTACTGAAGAAGCATCTGTAGTGTGAGGGAAAACCAAAATATTTCCATCAGCAACTTCGCTTACCGCCTGAGCGTAAGCTTTTGCCGAAAAACTTTTAAGACCTTCGTCTTTAATATTGATTACATTTGTTGCTCCATATTTATACAATAAATCTGAAGAATCTGTAGGGTTTACAGAGATTGCAGTAACGGTTTCACCCGCCTGGTCTGCAACTGCTTTTGCATAAGAAACTGCTTCAAAAGCTGCTTTTTTGTAAACTCCGTTGATATTTTCTGCGTATACGAATACTGCCATTTTACAATAAATTTAAAGATTAAAAATTTAGCTTACAAGATTATATAACCTTTGCCTCCTCGTGAAGAAGTCTTACCAGCTCATCCAGATTATCCGGAGAAACCATTTTCACAGATGCTCTCGGTGGAACAGAATCATAAGAAACGCCCTGCACTTTTACTTCAGATGAAGCCGGCTCTACTACCTGTAAAGGTTTTGTTCTTGCAGACATAATTCCTCTCATATTCGGAATAATCAGATCTTTTTCGTCTACCAGACCTTTTTGTCCTGCGATTACTGCAGGAAGTTTAACAGAGATAGTTTCTTTTCCGCCTTCTATTTCTCTCACAGCAGTCGCTTCGCTTCCGTTGACATCCAAACCTACTGAAGCATTTACGAAAGGCTGACTCAATAGCTGAGCAACCATTCCGGGAACAGAACCACCATTATAATCGATTGATTCTTTACCGCAAAGAATTAAATCATATCCACCGTTTTGAGCTACTGAAGCAATTTCTTTAGCCGTAGAATAGCTGTCTTTGGGATCAAGGTTAACTCTTACAGCATCGTTTGCACCGATTGCCAAAGCCTTTCTAATCACAGGCTCTGTAGTAGCATCTCCTACATTAATTACGGTAACTGTTGCGCCCTGAGACTCCTGTAATTTGATGGCTTTGGTTAATGCAAACTCATCAAGAGGATTGATTACCCACTGAATTCCGTTTTTGTCAAATGCAGATTTATCTGCTGTAAAGTTAATTTTAGAAGTAGTATCAGGAACACTACTAATACAAACTAATATTTTCATATGTAAATTTTAATTTTTCTTAAAAATTATTTCGTTTCGCCAACTTCTTAAACTGAAGAAGGAATTTGTTTATTAAGTTTTGTAAATATAAATAAAAAATATATTATGCATGCATAATACTTATTTTATTATTATTCAGCGCATTATATGTTTCTAACTCTTTGGTTGTGTTGCTCTAAACTCTATCTTGCTCGGTAAAACTCTCGGATTCATTTTTAAAATATCTAGCACCAAATTTCCCATATCCTCAGGCTGAATTTTCCAGCTATCTTTCTCGGACGGTTCATTTCCATTAAAATGTGATGCTACAGAACCCGGCATAATAACAGTGGACTTAATATTATATTTTCTCAAATCAATCATAGCTGCTTGTGTAAAACCAACCACTCCAAATTTCGAAGCATTATATCCTGTTCCGTTTTCAAAGAAATTGGCTCCTGCTAAACTTGAAACGGTAATATAATATCCTTCTGTCTTTTTTAATTCTTTTACAGCGGCTTTTAACGTATGGAAAACACCCGTCAGATTGGTGTCTATCATCGACTTCCATTCTTCAGAACTTAACTCATCCACAGGCTTAAAAACTCCCAATCCAGCATTAGCAATAACGAAATCTATTCTTCCAAACTTTTCAACAATACTTTGAACAGCTTTTTCTTCATCATCTAAACTCCTTACATCAGATACGATTCCCAAAACATTTTGAGAAAACTTTTGAAGTTCTTTTTCAGATTTTACAACATCTTCTTTATTTCTTCCGGAAAACGCAACTGAAATTCCGTTTTTCAATAAAACTTCAGCAATTCCGAAACCTATTCCTTTTGTTCCTCCAGTTATGTACGCTACTTTATTTTCAATCATAATTTTTAATTTTAATTCTCTAAAATAACAAAAACGCCCCAAACGGAGCGTTTTAAATATACTAAGATTTGTCAGTATTTTATTTTTTAATGAATTTCTCAGTAGAAATACCATTTTTAGTTTGGATATTGATCAGATAATTTCCTGCAGGAAGACCGCTTACATCTACCTGATTTCCTTCCAATTTTACATCAATTTTTTTCCCTGTCATATCAACTACAGAAACAGTATTTATTTTTGAATCTGTTTTGATGTTTAAGACGTCTGAAGTTGGGTTTGGATACAGACTCATATTTTGAGTCTGATTTCTGATATCATCTTTTACTCCCAGAACATTAGAAGTTGATACAAATGAAAGCTTTAAGTTATCAAACATCCCGTTTGCAGCAATTGTATTTGTAGTTTGCGTACTGCTAGATCTTGGATTTACTGCTATAAATGAATTTGTAGGTGATGAACCTGCTGCTGCACCCTGGTAAGTCTGGTCAACTCCAATTGATCCATCAGCATTAATTATTTTAAACTTCACTTCACCTGTCGTAAAGTTATAAGAAAAGCCCACTTTAACCCAGGTGTTTGCCGGAATTGTATACGTCTGGTTGCTTGCATCTGCAAATGAAAGTGTATAATTTCCTGCAGGATATGAGGCTGGAGCATTACAATATGTAGGATTGTTTAATGCAATACAAGGATCCATGTAGAATGATAAAAGCGGAGTTCTTGTATTATGATTGAAACTAAATCCTGCCAATGTTTTGGAAACAGCTGTTGTACCAGTTCCTGTTACATTATTAAAATATACACTGGATTGGTTAGTAGAAGTAGTGGTAGCTCCACTGTAAAAATCTAATTCATATTGAATCACGTTATTACCAGAAGTTCTGGAAGTCCACGCTGTTGAAATATCACCTTTATAAGCTGCTTTAGTACCAGCAGTTCCGTTCGAACCTAAAATCTGAAGAGCCTTTTGATGGGCCGCGTCGGAAGTGACTATCTGAAAATTAGAAGCTGCTGAATTAGTTGCAGTGGTTTGTGCAATAGTATACCAACCATTTTGACCGGCCGTTGCGCCTGTAATATCAGCAGTTAAATTACCAACTATTAAAGCATCAAAATTTTCATTAAAGACAACTTGTCCGAACATCATCATCGTAGTAGAAGTCAACAATAAAGAAGATAGAATTTTTTTCATAATACTAATTTTAAATTATTGTTGTAAATATAATAAAGTTTCACATATCACAAAAATATTTATATTAAAATTAAAAATCCTTAAGAAATAACTCTTAAGGACTTATAATGTTTATTTTGAATAGTTCTCAAAGAACAGGGGAATACTTTCAATTCCCTTATAGAAATTAAATAATCCGTAATGTTCATTGGGCGAATGAATGGCATCAGAATCTAATCCAAATCCCATCAATACAGATTTTGCTCCCAAAACCTGCTCAAACATTGAGGTAATCGGTATACTTCCGCCACCTCTGTAAGGTAACACTTCTTTACCAAAAGCAGTTTCCATCGCATTTTTAGCTGCCGAAAACTCTTTCGTATCCGTAGGGAGAACATATGGCATTCCACCGTGGTGAGGTGTTACTTTCACTCTTACATTAGCAGGAGCAATTTTTTCAAAATATTTTGTGAATTTTTCTGTAATTTCTTCCGGAGTCTGGTAAGGAACCAGACGCATTGAAATTTTGGCGAAAGCTTTTGAAGGAATCACCGTCTTTGCGCCTTCACCTGTATAACCTCCCCAGATTCCGTTACAGTCCAAAGTCGGGCGAATGGATGTTCTTTCCAGTGTTGTATAGCCCGCTTCACCTTCCACATCGTTTAATCCGATTGATTTTTTGAATTCTTCAGGATTATCTTTCAGTTTATTCATTTCAGCTCTTTCTTCATTCGAAACATCTTCCACATTATCATAAAATCCGTCAATTGTAATCTGCCCGTCTTCATCAATTAATTTCGCAATCATTCTGGAAAGCACATGAATAGGATTGGGTACGGCTCCACCGTAAAGCCCGGAATGCAAATCTCTGTTCGGACCTTCCACTTCCACTTCCACATAACTTAAACCTCGTAAACCAGTTGTAACGGTAGGCTGCTCGTTGCTGTAAATATGCGTGTCTGAAATCAGGATACAATCGCAAGACAATTTTTCTTTAAATTCATTTACAAAATCCCCTAAACTCCCAGAACCTACTTCTTCCTCACCTTCAAAAATAAATTTAATATTACAAGGAAGAGAATTGGTTTTCATCATCGCCTCGAAAGCTTTGATCTGCATGAAAAACTGACCTTTATCATCTGCGGAACCTCTTGCAAAGATGGCGCCTTCAGGATGAAGTTCTGTTTTCTCAATATAAGGTTCAAAAGGTGGTTTCTTCCATAGTTCCAGCGGATCTGGCGGCTGAACATCGTAATGACCGTACACTAATACCGTCGGTAGATTTTTATCCGTAATTTTTTCACCAAAAACAATAGGATACCCTTTCGTCTGGCAAACTTCCACATGATCTGCACCTGCGTTCTGAAGATGTTCTGCTACTTTATCAGCACATAATAAAACTTCACTTTTATACGCCGGATCAGCAGAGATAGAAGCAATTCTAAGTAATTCAAACAATTCATCCACGAAACGGAGTTTGTTTTCGTTGATGTAATTTAATGTCTCTTGCATTGTAAATTTAATTTGGATAAATTTAAAAAAATTGAACAGCTTCAACAAACAAAATGCGTGATTTATCTTGAAAAAGCTCTTAAACAAAAAAATCCTGCATAAGCAGGATCATATATTTTAAAAAAAATTATTAGTGTTGTTCAGCTGAAGGTTTTTCCAGACCTGAAGTGGTAACCTCAGGAGACTTCTTGGTATTTGTACTGTCGGATTTAGGAGTTTCAGCATTATGCTCTTCGTGCAAAACATCTGTATGCTTTGCCGCAAGATCCTCTTCATGACCGCTTGTTTGCTCATCGTCAGAATATCTTTGTACTCCTTCTTCAAGTTTCAAAGTATTCTTGTTCCCACCTGCCTGAATTTTTTTACAGCTTACTGCAACTGTTGCGATGGCCAAACATATAATTAATTTTTTCATATGATTTATTTATTTTTAAAGGTCATTAACACCACTAAATCTTTATTGCTGACAGATAAAGCGGTTGTATGTCTAAATTTTAATTGCCCAAAAGTAAGAAATATTGCATTTTTCGGCAACATTTTTATACTGATTTTAATATTATTTTACCTTTTTTGGATTGTGTAAAAATAAGATAATCATTTCCACCGTCTTTTAAACTGTGTTTTTTCTTAATTTCTTCAGGTTTCAGCGGATAATTTTTAGAAATAATATTAAACTGCCGTTTCTTTTCAATCTGCTTATTATCAATAACTTCCATCTCAAAAATCCTTCCGGGAAAGTTATTTATTTTGCTTTCGGAGGTGTAAATATGTGTATTGGGATGAAGTTTTTTTAAATTAAATTTTTCAGAAATCAAATTAAAAATCCCCGCTTTTAAAATCGTATGATTCGGGATATAAATAAATTTCTCAGGCTCTGAAAATTCTGCCTGTGCATTTTCCTCATCTCCGAAATAAAAATGAAAGTCAGCCTCGCCACTCTCCAGATTAATACAATGACATTTAATCTGATCAGAATTTTCATTGGATAAAAACACAACAATTTCTTTTACATCATTTTTAACGGCAATAATATCGATTCGGGAAACATTTTTCAATACTTTGACAAGATATTTCAAATCAATCAAAGGTGAAAGTTTAATGACAATCTGGCTGGAAACAGAAAGCAGCTTATCTTGAATATCAAGAATATTGGGCGACAGGTCTTCCAGAAGGAAAACTTTATTTTTGTGATGATCTCTTCTTGCCGGATCAAGGTAAATAACATCAAAACTTTCTTTATTCTCGACAAGAAAATCTTCCAGCTTATGGCTGATGAATGTTGCTTTTTTACCCAAAATACTCCAGTTGTGCTGCACAATCTGTAAAAGTTCAGAGTTTTGCTCGACTAAAGTAATATCTTCAAAATTCTTTGAAAGATAATAGGCATCGATACCGAAACCGCTTGTAAGATCAATAAATTTCTTTCCTTTTAAAATTTGAGATTTATAGACCGCGGTTTTATCAGAGGAAGACTGTTCCAAATTTAATTGTGGCGGGAAAATGATTCCCTCTTTTAACAGGAATGGAAACTTTTTTTGGGCAACCTTTTTTCCTTTGATCTGCTGTACGATTTCCTGCATTGAAACATCAGAAAATGGCGATTTTTTCAATAATAAAGAATGCAGATCGGTGTTTAGATTTGCATTGATGAATTGCTGTATCTCTTTTCCCACAGATTTCACAGATTTACACAGATTTTATGAAATGTAGCCATTAATTTTTCTATAAATACTTTTATCAATATAATCAGTATTAAAGTTAACAAGTATTCCTAATTTCAAATCAGTTAGCTTCAAATAGGTTAAAAGCTGTTTGTGATGAACATTTTTAATTTCTTCGATTGATTTTATTTCAATTATTACTTTATCTTCCACAATTATATCCGCAATAAAACTTGAATCAATGGTTAAACCTTTAAATTTTATTGGAATCGGAACTTGAGTTTGAATATCAAGGCCTTTAGTTTGCAGATCAAAAGCTAGTATTTTTTCATACACTTTTTCTAATAAACCTGGTCCAAGCTCATTATAAACATCAAAATAGATTTTCGAATTAAGAAACTTATTTCATTTTCTTTCATCGTAATGTGTGTTTTTATAGTTTTAATATTACAGAATATTCAATATAATCATCTGTGAAAATCTGTGCAATCCGTGGGACAAAAATCATTCAAACATTTCAGCCCAACGAACAGGTTTTATTTCATTCTCATTATACAGTTGATCAGCAGATTTTTTCACTTCCAATTTTGGATATAAATTCACTCCAATCAGTTTTATTTTTCCTTCTTCCACCCATTTCTGTTCTTCTACGGCATGATCGTAGATCTTTTTCTGAAGAATTCTTTGTTTCAAAGCTTCTATATAACCGCCAAAATTTTCAATTTCAAGAAAAAATTGCCAGGATTTTTCTGCAATTTGCTGGGTAATATCTTCGATGTAATAACTTCCGTTGGATGCATCCTCAAAAACATTGATAATGCTTTCGTAAGCCAAAACGATCTGTTGCTTGAATGAAATTTCCTCAGAATTTTCGGTATTATTCTCAATCTGATAATTGGTACTGAAAACGGCGTCTGAACCGCCGATCATTGCTGCTGCAAGTTCTAAAGTGGACCGGATCAAATTATTTTCGCTATCCGACACCGATTTGTTCCTTAAAGAAGTCTCCGCAAAAATATACGGAATATCGTCTAATCCGTATTCTTTGGAAAGTTGATTAAAAACCAATTTGAAAGCACGGATTTTGGCAATCTCGAAGAAATAGTTTCCTCCAACCGCTACTCTGAACAGTAATTTATTTAAAATTTCCTGTCCGTAAACTTCTGCCAGGTCTTTGGTCTTTGCCAAAGCAATTCCCAACTGCTGAACAATAGATGCACCCGCATTTTGATGAACTGATATATCAATACAAATATTTCTCTTAAAATTTTTAGCTAATAGCTCTTTCACCAACTGATCATCGATAAGTGCATTGCTGTCATCAAAAACATCGATTAAGGAAAAATACTGATTATCATCTTCCGGACTTACGTGTTCTGCCAAAGCCTTGCTGTCGATAAAAAGAGACTTTTCGGATAAATTTTCAACATTTTTATTTAATAAAAAAGCAAAAACATCTTCTTCTAATGCTTCATGATAAGATGCCACCAAATGCGTGCTCTCTTCCACTTTTGGCAGGTTTACCAATGGCTTTTTCACCTCATTGTAAAAAGGCTTTATGTCAATTCCTTCTGAATTTTCTTTTTTCAGAATGGCATCAATATCTTCCGTTTTAAGCTGTTTTTTAACTAAATTTTCCCAATTGGAAAACGTCTCTGTATGTGACATAGATGATACGTGTGATTAAGATCTATTTGTTATTTGCCTTCGCTTTGGTTATCAGCATTTAAAACATGTCTGAAAAGCAAATCTTCCATAGTGCTGTAAAGTTATTTTTTTGCAATGTTCGTACTGTCTACCACCAGTATGAAAATTTCTTCGTTTGGTTTTTTCATGAAATAATTTTCCCTGGCGTATTTTTCTTTCTCAGATTTATTGTTCATCAGTTTTTTATAAAAAGTATCGTTCTTTTCATATTCTGTTTTATAATAATTGAGCTGTTCTTCATATTTGTTGATTTCGCCGTTCAACTCATTGATTACCAGAAATGAAGTTTTGTCAAAGAAAATCATCCATACCAAAAACAGACTTATGGCAATGACATATTTATTCAAAACATAGTTCTGAAGAAATTTTACAGTTTCCGATTTTGGTGCAATATCTTTAATTAATTCTTTTTCGGGCATGTTCTAGTGTTTTCTCAGTGAATTTTTAATAACTGTTGTCAGAAAATCTATCGCTACAGAATTTTGTTTCATGTTTGGAATAATCAGATCGGCATCATTTTTTGAAGGCTCTATAAATTCCTGATGCATGGGTTTCAGAGTCGTCTGATAACGGTGCAAAACCTCGTTCAGATCTCTTCCTCTTTCCTGTGTGTCTCTTCGGATTCTTCTGATGAGTCTTTCGTCTGAATCGGCGTGTACAAATACTTTTAAATCAAATTCTTTCAGCAGTTCCTTGTTGGTTAATACAAGAATCCCTTCCACTACCAATACATTTTTGGGCTCTACGGTAACGTGATCTCCGGTTCTGGAGTGTGTTACAAAACTGTAAACCGGCTGTTCTATTGATTCGTTGTTTTTCAGTGCCTTTACGTGTTTCAGCATGAGTTCAAAATCTATTGACTTTGGATGATCGTAGTTTAAGGCTTCTCTTTCCGTAAGGGTAAGATTGTGATTATCGTGATAATAATTGTCCTGAGACAAAATATTCATTCCTTCAATATCAAGTTGCTGAATAATTTTATCAACAACCGTAGTTTTGCCGGATCCTGTTCCTCCCGCAATTCCTATTACAAGCATTCTAATTTAGTTTGTACAAATATAAAACAATTAAAATATTAAAAAATTGAAAGATTCAAATATTCGTTTAAAATTATGTAATAAACAAAAAAAACTCCGACAGCTGTCAGAGTTATATATTATACGATTTCGCTTGTTAAGCTTCGTGAAATCAGTTTCTCGTGCATGGGCTTCAAAACATCCATAGATCCTGTTTTTACGGTACATTTGCCTTTGTAATGTACCAGCATCGTGCATTGCTCAGCTTGTATAAAATCATGCTTGCAGATTTCTATTAAAGCTTCTATCACATCATCAAAAGTATGAATGTCATCATTATGCAAAACCAATTTATATACTTCATCAGTCTCATCGAGTACAAGAACATCTTCTTCATACTGACGTTTCGGGTTTTCGTAATCTTTTATGCTATTATAAAAAATCATTGTCTAAAATTTTAATCTTCTCCAAATTTATCTAAAATATCATCTACGATATTGGGCTCATTGTACGTAAGCTCTACCATTTCCACGCTCTTGTTATTCATTTTTAAGATCTTGAAATGATAATTTTCCAAATCAAATTCCTGGTTTTCTTCCGGAATGTCTTCTAAAGCGTGCAGTATAAATCCTGCTAAAGTATTGTACTCACTTTCTTCTGATACAGTCAGTTTTTTGGGCAAAGATTCATTAATTTCATCCAACGGCTGCGTTGCTTTTACCCAGAATATATTTTCTCCTACTTTATCAACCAGTTTTTCCTCATCATCTTCTTCATCCTGAATTTCACCTACGAGTTCTTCCAGAATATCTTCCAAAGTAATAATTCCTTCAGTTCCTCCAAATTCATCAATTACAATTGCCAAATGCTGCTTCTTCTGCTGGAATATTTTCAAAAGATCTGAAATTTTCTTACTTCCTACGACAAAGAAAGACTCACGCATCAGTTCTCTTAAATCTTCATGACTAAGAATTCCTTTTCTTTTCACGAATTCTCTGATGATTTCTTTGGTATAAAAGACTCCTATGATATTATCAATTGAATTTTCATAAACCGGAATTCTGGAGTATCCGCTTTCCATAATTTTATTAATGATCTCATTTAAATCATCTGCAAAATCAATTGACGTAATATTTTGTCTGGGAACCATAATCTGTTTTGCCGAATGATCTGTAAAGTCAAAAGCATTTTTTATGATTTCGTAGTTTTCTTCTTCTATTTCTCCGCTGTCGGCGCTTTGTTTTACCAAAAGCTGAAGCTCTTCCGTGGAATGAATTTCCTGCTCAGAAGCCGGATGAATTTTCATTAATCTTAAAACTCCGTTTGACATTAAGTTCATCAACCAGATAAAGGGTTTGAAAACCGTATAAAAAACTCTCAGCGGAACCGCAGTAGCCATTGTGGTAGATTCTGCTTTTCTGATCGCTATCGATTTCGGAATCAACTCCCCGAAAACAATATGCATCACAGTAATGATCAGAAAACTAATGACCAATGAGATGGTAGTAACGGTAGATTCGCTGAAATCAATACTTAAAGAGTGAAAAAGATTGTCTATAACGTGATGCATCGCACTCTCACCTACCCAACCTAAAGCCAGCGAAGCCAAGGTAATTCCCAGCTGGGTTGCAGAAAGATACTCATCAAGATGCTTAATGATGTGCTCAGCCTGCTTCGCCATCGAATCCCCTTCGGCAGCTTTAATCTGAATTTGCGAGTAACGAACTTTAACAATTGAAAATTCTGCGGCTACAAAAAAGCCATTTAGTAATACAAGAAACAAGGCTAATAGTAGCCTGACAATGTCCGAGTCCATTTAGAAATTATAATTTATTATGCAAAGATATACAAAATAAAACTAACAAAAAAAGCACCGAAGTTATCGGTGCTTTAATATTTTCAGAATATTGTATTAAGAGTTTTTCAAAGCTTCTGCTCCCGAAACGATTTCTAAGATTTCGTTTGTAATGGCAGCCTGTCTTGCTTTGTTGTAGAAAATCACCAAATCATTCTTCAGTTCCTGCGCATTATCCGTCGCTTTGTGCATCGCTGTCATTCTCGCACCGTGCTCAGAAGCTACAGAATCTAAAACCGCTTTGAAGACCTGAGTTTTTATTGATTTTGGAATCAGATTATCTAAAATTTCTGCTCTGTTAGGTTCAAATATATAATCAGTCTCTACAGGAGTTTCTGCAGCATCAGTTTCTGACATTGAGATCGGAAGAACCTTTTCTGTCATTACTTCCTGTGTTGCAGCATTGATGAATTTATTATAAATAACATATACTTCATCAAATTTACCTTCTCTGAAATTGCTCATTACCGTTTCGGTAACATTTGAAACTACATCAAAGCTTAACTTATCAAAAACACTGCTTTCATTAGAAAAAACTTTACGTCCTTTTCTTACTGCGTCATACGCTTTTTTACCGATGGTAAGTACTTCAATTTCATACTGAGCATTGTTTTGAAACTGAATATTAAGTTCTTTTACCACATTAGAGTTGAATGCACCAGCCAAACCTCTGTTTGAAGTTACAGCAATAAAAAGTACCTTCTTAACCTCTCTTTTTTGAGCATAAACAGAAACCTGATTAGGATCTGAACTAGAATTTACATTCTGGATAATCTCCTGCAATTTTTCAGAATACGGTCTCAACATTACGATGGCATCCTGTGCTTTTTTCAGTTTCGCTGCCGAAACCATTTTCATTGCACGTGTAATTTGCATCGTAGATGAAATTGAACTGATTCTTCCTCGTATTTCTTTTAAGTTTGCCATATTGGGTTAGTTGTTGGTTGTCGGTTGTTGGTTGCTAGTTTTAGAAAATTCTGTCAACTATCAACCAACAATCATCAACTAATTTTAGTTATATTTTGAAGCTAAATCCTGAGCTGCCTGCTTAAGAACAGAAGTAATATCATTATCGATTTTACCTGCTTTGATTGCAGCCATTGTTTCAGGATGCTTGGATCTTAAGAAAGCGATATATTCTACCTGGAATTCTTTTACCTTTTTGATAGGAACGTTTCTCATTAAATTTTCTGTACCTGCGTAAATCATGGCAACCTGAGTGTCTACAGGGAGCGGAGAGTTTACCGGCTGCTTCAATAATTCTACGTTTCTTTCTCCTTTAGAAATCACCGCCAAAGTAGAAGCATCCAGATCTGAACCGAATTTAGCAAATGCTTCCAATTCTTTATACTGCGCCTGGTCTAATTTAAGAGTACCAGAAACTTTCTTCATTGATTTGATCTGAGCATTACCACCTACTCTAGACACAGAGATCCCTACGTTGATTGCAGGACGAACCCCTGAGTTGAATAGATCTGACTCCAGGAAAATCTGTCCGTCTGTAATAGAGATTACGTTGGTCGGGATATATGCAGAAACGTCACCTGCCTGAGTTTCGATAATAGGAAGTGCCGTTAATGAACCACCACCCTTTACGATTGGCTTCAATGACTCTGGTAAGTCATTCATTTGGCTTGCAATATTGTCATCAGCGATAACTTTTGCTGCTCTTTCCAATAATCTTGAGTGAAGATAGAAAACGTCTCCAGGATAAGCCTCACGTCCCGGTGGTCTTCTCAATAGAAGAGAAAGCTCACGGTAAGCAACCGCTTGTTTGGATAAATCATCATAAACGATCAAAGCTGGTCTACCGGTGTCTCTGAAAAACTCTCCGATCGATGCACCTGCCATTGCAGAATAAACCTGCATTGGAACTGGATCTGAAGCATTCGCTGCAACAATTACAGTGTAAGCTAAAGCACCTTTATCAGATAAAGTTTTTACAATCTGAGCTACTGTAGAAGCTTTTTGCCCGATGGCAACATATATACAATATACTGGCTGACCAGCATCAAAAAATTCTTTCTGGTTGATGATTGTATCAATAGCAACAGTAGTTTTACCTGTTTGTCTGTCACCAATAATCAACTCTCTCTGACCTCTTCCTACAGGGATCATAGAGTCAATCGCAACAATACCAGTTTGCAAAGGTTCAGTTACCGGCTGTCTGTAGATAACACCCGGAGCTTTTCTTTCCAATGGCATTTCGTACAATTCACCTGCGATAGGACCTTTACCGTCTATTGGGTTACCAAGAGTATCAACTACTCTCCCCAACATACCTTCTCCTACTTTAATAGAAGAGATTCTGTTTGTTCTTCTTACTGTATCTCCTTCTCTTACCAATTTACTTTCCCCTAAAAGAGCGACACCTACGTTGTCTTCTTCTAAGTTTAGTACGATACCTTCTACATCGCTAGCAAATTTTACCAACTCACCGTACTGTACATTTTCTAACCCGTAAACACGAGCAATACCATCACCGATGGTTAAAACTGTACCTACTTCCTCAACGTTTGATTGAGTGTCGAAGTTGGCCAACTGTTGTTTTAAGATCGCAGATACTTCTGCCGGATTTATTTCTGCCATTATATGGTTGTTTTTTTCTTAATTTAAATGAAAATCTTTTTTGATATTATTAAGCTTAGATTTTACAGATGCATCGATCTGCTGATCTCCTACTCTTAAAATATATCCTCCTAAAATATCAGGATTGATGGTAAGATTTAAGTCAAAGTTGGAACCTGCTTTTACTAAATCTGTAGATTTCAAAATCTGATCAACGTTTTCTTTAGAAAGCTGAGTTGCAGTCGTAAGAGTGATTCTCTGCACTCCATTAATGTCTTCAACTTTATTAATGAATTCCTGAGCAATATTTTTCAAATGACTTTCACGTCCCTGTCTGATCACTAAAGTAATCAAATTCTGAGAAACGGATGAAAATCCTTTAAAAATCTCTTTTGCAACGTCTTCTTTCTTTTTTGCATCGATGTAAGGCGTCTTGAAAAATTTGTTTAAATCCTCAGATTCAGACATCACTTTCTTAACATCTTTCATTTCTGAAAATACAGCAGCAGTCTGTCCGGATTCATTTGTAAAATCCAGCAAACCTTGTGCGTATCTTTTAGCTACTTTAGATGTAAGCATTCTTAGTTAAGATTAGATTTGTTTAAATAATTTTGAACCAACTCGTCCTGAGCTTCGCTTTTCTCCAAATTTTTCTGTAAGATAGATTCTGCAATATTTACAGATAAAGCACCAATCTGAGTTCTGATTTCAGACATTGCTGCATTTTTCTCAGTCTGGATAGTCTGTTTAGCAGCTTCAATCATTTTATCACCTTCAGCTTTAGCCACATCTTTTGCTTCTCCTACAATTCTGTCTTTAATTTCTCTTGCTTCTTTAAGGATAGAATCTCTTTCAATTTTAGCTTCACGAATAATTCTTTCGTTATCAGATTTAAGATCTTCCATTTCCTTTTTAGCCAACTTAGCCTGATTCAAAGCATCAACAATAGAAGCTTCTCTGTCATTCACTGCGTTTACAATTGGTTTCCAGGCAAATTTAGCCAAGATAAATAATAGGATAGCGAATGTAAGCGTCATCCAAAACAAAAGTCCAATTCCAGGTTCTATAATTCCCATATCTGTAATTCTTTTTTTAGTGTAATAATTTATGGATATCTTTTTTAAAATTCTTAGCAGCAGCCAACCGCTTTACTGCTAAGAATATTTTCTCTGAGGATAATTACTTGATGAAAGCACCAAAGATGATCGCGATAAGACCAGCACCTTCGATAAGACCTGCAGCAATAAGCATTGCTCCTTGAATCTTACCAGCTTGTTCTGGCTGTCTAGCGATAGCATCCATAGCGTGCCCACCGATTTTACCAATACCAAGACCTACTCCTAATACTGCTAAACCGATTCCTACGTAAATTAATCCTGTTCCAGTTGTGATGTCCATAATAAATAAATATTTAGTTAAAATTATTTCGTTTAATTAAGCTACCATTGTATCGTGACCTACGCTGTCATCATCATTGTGTGCATGGTCGTGATCATGCTCTGCAACAGCGATACCAATAAACAATGCTGATAATACTGTAAAGATATAAGCCTGTAAAGCCGCTACTAAAAGTTCCAGTACAGAAACAAACAATGCTAATGGTACAGAGGCAAATCCTAAGAATGGTGATTTAAAGATAAAGATCAAAGAGATAATCGCTAAGATCATAATGTGACCTGCAGTGATGTTTGCAAAAAGTCGCATCATCAAAGCGAAAGGTTTTGTAAAAATCCCGATGATCTCGATAGGAACCATAATTGGGTACAACAATAATGGAACCGGTGGCATAAAGATGTGTTTCCAGTAATCTTTATTGGCACTGAATAATGTAATGAGTAAAGTAATGATTGCTAAAACTGAAGTGATGGCAATATTTCCTGTTAAGTTAGCTCCACCAGGAAAGAAAGGAATCAATCCGAAAAGGTTATTGAACCAGATAAAGAAAAATGCAGTTAATAAATAAGGCATATATCTTTTATACTTTACAGAACCTATATTTGGAATAGCCACTTCGTCTCTTATGAATACAATTACAGGTTCTAATAATTTCCCTGCTCCTTTTGGCAATTGAGATTTTTTATAATTTTTCGCCATTCCTAAGAAGATAATAAGCATAAAAATTACTGATAAAAACATTGAAGCTGTATTCTTTGTAATTGACATATCAAAGAAAACATCGCTTGCTTTTTGCTTTCCGGAAATCACTGCAAACAAAGTTGCTTTTTCGATTCCTTTAGTAGAAACTACCTGTCCTTCGTGTAACGTATAGCCATCGTGCTCATGCCCATGAGCAATATCTTTCGATAAGAAAGTATGCCATCCTGCGTTATCTTTAATGATAATAGGCAAAGGAATAGAGAAGTGATCTTCTTTTCCATTTTCATCTTTAGTAGTCCATAAATGCCATTCGTTTGAATCACTGATGTGTTCCATGATCATCTTAGTAGCATTGAACGGCTTATCACCTTCTGCGTGCTCTACTTTTTCAGCTGATTTTTCACCCTCCGTTTCGTGCTGTGCAGCAGCAAAACCGCTCATAAACACAAATAAAAATGCGAAAAATAATGAAGAAACTTTTCTGTTCATATCTCTTTTTTAATCGTGTGCAAATATATTGATTTTATTAAACTCTACCAATAGTAAAAATTGATATTTATCATCAAAAAATCATGATTTGTTTATCTGCTTTATTACCGGAGCATATATTGCAACCGAAGCAATGATAAAACAAATGATGATGAATAAAAAATTAGCTTTGGTTTTTTCTATCACCAGCAATGAAATGGCAAGCCATACTATATCCTTAGAGATATTCAGCAAAACAAACCTCATTCCGGCGTTTTCTTGACCATACAGATATTTTTTGAATATCATAAATACGATTATATTCAAAATTACTATTAAAGAAATGACAATAAAGCTATCCAAAAAATTCATTTTGCAAAAATAAGATTAATATTTACATTCAAAACAAATCTCTTTATGCAATATATTATTAATTATTAAAATTTCCTTATTTTTGCAGACTATAATTTATAATCAATATGTTCAATAGTTTACAGGATAAATTAGACAAAGCACTTCACAATCTTTCCGGAAGAGGAAAAATTACCGAAATCAACGTTGCGGAAACCGTAAAAGAGATTCGCAGAGCATTGGTAGATGCCGACGTTAATTATAAAGTTGCCAAAGATCTTACCAAGAGAGTTCAGGATAAGGCTTTAGGGGAAAACGTTCTTACTTCTCTTACTCCGGGACAGCTGATGACGAAGATTGTACATGACGAGCTGGTAGATTTGATGGGAGGTTCTCAGGAAGGCATTAATCTTTCCGGAAAGCCGTCTGTAATTTTGATTGCCGGTCTTCAGGGTTCTGGTAAAACTACATTTTCCGGTAAGCTTGCTAATTTTTTAAAAACTAAAAAGAATAAAAAACCATTATTGGTTGCCTGTGATGTTTACCGTCCTGCGGCAATTGATCAGCTTAAAGTTCTTGGCGGACAAATCGGGGTTCCGGTTTATACCGAAGAGGGCGCAACCAACCCTTCTACGATTGCTGAAAATGCCATTAATTTTGCAAAATCAAACAATCATGATGTTGTCATTGTAGATACAGCAGGTCGTTTAGCGATTGATGAGCAGATGATGAGTGAGATAAAATCTGTTCATTATTTCATTAAACCGAACGAAACTTTATTTGTTGTTGACTCGATGACCGGTCAGGATGCTGTGAATACGGCAAAAGCATTTAATGATGCTTTGAATTTTGACGGTGTTGTTTTAACAAAATTAGATGGTGATACTCGTGGTGGAGCTGCATTAACGATTCGTTCTGTAGTTGAGAAGCCAATCAAATTTATTTCTACAGGAGAAAAAATGGAAGCCTTAGATCTTTTCTATCCGGAAAGGATGGCAGACAGAATCTTAGGAATGGGAGACGTTGTTTCTTTGGTAGAAAGAGCTCAGGAACAATTTGATGAAGAGGAAGCAAAAAAACTTCATAAGAAAATTGCTAAAAATGAATTTGGTTTTGATGATTTCCTGAAACAGATCAACCAGATCAAGAAAATGGGTAATATGAAAGACCTGATGGGAATGATTCCGGGAGTTGGAAAAGCCATTAAAGATGTTGAGATCAGCGATGATGCATTCAAACATATTGAAGCAATCATTTACTCTATGACTCCTGAAGAAAGAAGAAGACCTTCTATCATCAATACCCAGAGAAAAAGCAGAATTGCCAAAGGGGCAGGAAGAAAAATTGAAGATGTGAATGCATTAATGAAGCAATTTGACCAGATGGGAAAAATGATGAAAATGATGCAGGGACCACAAGGAAAACAAATGATGCAGATGATGAGCAAAATGCCGAATATGCCTGGAATGGGCGGAATGTTCGGAAAATAATTAAAATAAATTTTCAAAATATAAACTCTCAGATTTTCTGAGAGTTTTTTTGTACCCGTTTTTACTGCTTTAAGTTTAAACCTAAAAAAAGTTCTGAGAAATAAATCTCAGAACTTCTTATGAATAATATTGTTGCTAATAATTATTTAGCGAAAACATATTTTACACCGATTCCTACATTAGCTAAGTTTAAACCAAAGCTATAGTTGTTTGTAGCATCACCGTCTTTTGGTTTGAAGTTATTGTAACCAAATTCTCCGATGGTAGCTTCGATAGTCCAGTTTTTGTTTAAGAAATAATCTAAACCTGGTTTTACTGTTACTCCTACAGAAGTGTATTTAGCTTCAGAAGAAACAGAAGCAGTCGTTGTAGTAGCTCCGGTTGTCGTTACAGAAGAATTTTCAACTTCAGTTTTTCCGAACTGCATTGGAACAGCTAACTGACCGAAGAAATACAATTTATCAGATAAAGTCCAGTATTTTCTTGCGAAAGGTGCCACCACAAAAGCAGGGTTCTTCACTTCACGTGTATTTACTGTAGTTGTTAAAGGATTAACAGTAGTTGTAATTGAAGTATCTTTCTGAGTCTGGAAACCTACTCCTAAACCTACTGCAAAGTTTGGTGCAACGAAAAATCCAGCTGTAGGAAGTACGTTAAAGTTCTCTGATTTATTATTTCCGTTGTTAGTTTCTTCTTGAGAATAACCAACAGATCCTGATAAATATACAGTTCCTTTAGCGATTTGAGCATTTGATAAACCGAAAAGTGCAACAGCACTTGCAATTAATAATTTTTTCATTATAAATAATTTTATACTTTCTTGAGTGCAAATTTAGAATGAGAAAATCTAATATTAAAATTTGTTAACATGATAAAAATCACCATGAACATTGACTTTTTTAGGGTAAAATCGCAATGGGGAGATTTAAATAATGTTTATTCAAAGAAATGCAAAAAAAAACTCCAATTCTTCAATCGGAGTTTCATATAGCATCTATATAAATATTTTACTTTAAATAGAAATTGATCCCAAAGTTGATCGCTCCAAAATTATTATCTATTCTTTCTCTTTCAAAATCTCTTCTGCTGCCTATTGTCTGGTAACCAATATAAAGTTCCATATTATTTTTCTGATACCCGAATTTTGGCTGAGCATACAAGCCACCGTCCATACCATCTTTCACAGAAATTCCGTAACCAAGATCTAAACCTACAAATATAGGTGCTTTAGCAAAGCTGTATTTCCCTGAAACTGCAACAGGAATATATCCAAAATCATCAGACTTGTATCTGCCGCCTTTATAATCATAGTCTTTCCCTACAAAATGAGAATATCCTGTAGCAACTCCAAGATCAAAGTTTTTTGCAATATTCCACATATAAGCCCCGTCAATACCAAATGTAAAAGGCGAATAGGTACTCGCGTCTCCTACCGGTACTCCAATATGACCTCCCAATTTAAAACCTTCCTGTGCCTGCGCTACTCCTCCAAGTAATGCGAATGAACCGAGCAATAGTAATTTTTTCATTTTAAATTTATTTAAAAGTTTTAATTATTTCTACTCTTTAAAGCAAATGCAATGCCGCGTGTGGTATCTGCACAAAAAAATGCAAGACAAAATTGCCTTGCATTGATGTATTAGAATGATTTTAAATTTAGTTACCACCAAATTTAAATCCTACACCTACTTGTAAAAAGCTGTTGTTTATTTTACCTTCACTTTTAGAAAGATCTGAAATACCGTAATTATATCTTGCATCGAAGAACAATCCATTTTCTAGCATAAATTCTGCACCTAAGAAAGGGGCAATATTCAACTTGTTGATATCATTTTTAATATCAACTTCATCATCTCCTTCTAATTCTAAACCAGGGATTCCAATACCTGCATCAATAACTGTTTTCTGTTTTGCAGAAAGTATTATTCCAAAACTAGCACCTAAGGCAACAGATAAATTTTCTGTAATGAAATACTTTGCAGAAACCGGAATTAAAAGAGTTCCGAATTTAACCTTTGTTTTTTCTCTGAAATAAGTTTGCCCTTCGCTTACATTGTAATCTTCTTTTCCTCCTAAAGGTGAATATAGTAATTCTCCCTGTATCCCAAATGTATCGCTAAATTTATGCTCTACAAGTCCACCAACATAAAAAGTGTGTGACGGATCTGTGCTTCTTTCCTCCAAGTCATCCTGATCTCCATCCACTTTTAATGTCGTTAATGAATATCCGGCTTTTACCCCAAATCTGGTTTCCTGAGCATTCGCAGCAGCTCCCATCAGAATTACAGAAGCAAATAGTAATAATTTTTTCATAGTTTAAAGTTTTAACATATTTTAAGGTTTCAAATATATCACTTTTTATGGAACTGCAAAATATATTTAAAAAAAAATTAAAACTTATATAAGCTTAAAAAACTTATTCCTTATTTTTCTTCTCCTCTTCATTATAAGCCAAAATGATTTTTCTCACCACAGGATGACGTACTACGTCCTCCTCAGATAAATAGACAAAACCAATTTCTTTCACATCTTTCAAAATTCTCATGGCTTCTTTCAGCCCAGAATGCTGTTTCGGAGGTAGATCTATTTGCGTAGGATCCCCTGTGATAATGAATTTTGCATTCATACCCATTCTCGTTAAAAACATTTTCATCTGTGCATGCGTTGTATTCTGAGCCTCATCCAGTATCACAAATGCATCATCCAATGTTCTTCCTCTCATAAAGGCAAGTGGTGCTACCTCAATCACTTTCTTTTCTATAAAACCTTCCAGCTTTTCATGCGGAATCATATCCCGAAGTGCGTCATATAACGGTTGCAAATAAGGATCTAGCTTTTCCTTCAGATCTCCGGGCAGGAAACCAAGACTCTCCCCTGCTTCCACAGCCGGTCTGGTAAGAACAATTCTTTTTACTTCCTTATCTCTCAGAGCTCTCGCTGCCAAAGCAACACTTGTATACGTTTTTCCCGTTCCTGCAGGACCAATGGCAAATACCATATCCTTTTTCTCGGTTTCTTTAACGAGTTTTTTTAGATTAGTAGTTTTAGCTTTAATGATCTTTCCGTTCACTCCTTTTACAATAATATCCTGATCAAAAACAAGGTGTTTCTCGTTCTCATCTTTCAGATTAAGAAAATTCTCTATGTCTTTGAGCTCAATAGAATTGTTTTTTGAAATGAAACTGACAATATCATCAAGCTTCTGCTTAAATATATCAAGAGCTTCCTGATTTCCCATTGCGAAAATATGATGATCTCGCCCGTTAATTTTCAGGGTCGGAAAGCTGGATTTTATTAAATTGAAATATTGGTTATTAACTCCGTAAAAGTTTTTTGCATCAATACCTTCCAAATCATATGTTAATTCAAACATGCAAATATTTTTATTATTAGATTTTAAATTTAAAAGTTTTTTTTCAGATTTAAGTGAAATTCTTATCCACATTATTTATTTCTTTCCTTTTATTTTAGATAAATTTGCACTCCTATTCAGATTTACTCATGTCAATTATTACCCTCACTTCAGATTTCGGACGTTTAGATTACAGAGTTTCGGCTATGAAAGGGAAAATTCTGTCTCTGAATCCTGAGGTCAACAGCGTAGATATCAGTCACGACATTCAGGCTTACAACCTTATTCAGACTTCGTATATTGTAAAAAATGCATATCGGTATTTCCCGAAAGGAACCATTCATATTATTGCTGTGGACAGCTTTTATCACAAATCCAGAAGAAATATCTTGTATAAAGCAGACGGCTCATACTTTCTTGCAGCCGACAACGGTTTGCTGAGTCTGGTATTTTTTGATATAAAACCGGAAGCGATCTACGAAATCACTCTGAACAACAGATTTGATGATGTCGTTAATTTTACTTCAACAGACGTTTTTGTTCCTGTGGCAGTACATTTGGCAAACGGTGGCCTTCCCGAAGTAATCGGAAGAAAAATTGATGATGTGAAACAGCTTTTATTTCCAAAACCTGTTTACAACGAGTCCGAAAAAATGATCATCGGAGAAGTAATGTACATTGATAATTTCGGAAACATAATATCAAATATCAGTAAAGAATTTTTTGAAACTTTGGCTAAAGGTTCAGAAAAATTTACAATAAAGTTTAGAAATTTAAGTTTATCAAAAATCTACTCCAGCCATACCGAAGTCGTAACAGATTGGGAAAGGGAAACCGAGTATCACGGGCAGTCTGCAGCTATTTTTAATGACAGTCAGCAACTGGAATTAACGATCTATAAAGGCAGCAAAAAGAATGGCGCCAAAACCCTTTTCGGGCTAAATGTTGGCGAAAATATTTACATTGAATTTTTCTAAAATTATCTATTTCATAAAAAAACCGATTTTTTTTATATATTTGTCAAAATCTAAAATTAGAAAATGGCAGAATACAAATTATTGCTTCCTTCTATGGGTGAAGGCGTGATGGAAGCTACGGTGATCACTTGGTTATTCAATGAAGGTGATCAGGTAAAAGAAGATGATTCGGTAGTAGAAATTGCAACAGACAAGGTAGATTCGGACGTTCCGACACCAGTTTCGGGGAAAATTGTAAAAATCCTGAAACAAAAAGACGAAGTTGCAAAAGTAGGCGAAGCCATCGCTATTTTAGAAATTGAAGGAGAAGGCGGAAGTACAGCTACAGAAGAAGCAAAAACAGAAACTTCAGCTCCAGATGCAGAAACAATAAAAGCAATTGAAGAGCCTCTAAATCCAACTGCAACATCACACGTAGAATTTTCGGGAGATCTTTATTTGTCTCCGCTTGTAAAATCTATCGCTCAGCAGGAAAACATTTCAGAATCTGAACTTAAAACCATTAAAGGAAGCGGTTTAGAAGGAAGAATTACCAAAGAAGATATCTTAGCACACGTTGCCAACAGAGGAAGCCAGCCTCAGCAAGCAGCTCAGCAACAAGCGGCACCAGCTCAGGCAGCAACTACTGCTCCTGTTGCAACTTCGGCTCCGGCTTCTACCATTACGGCAGCTGCTGGTGACGAAATCATTCCTATGGACAGAATGAGAAAGATCATTGCTGAAAATATGGTGAAAGCTAAACATATTGCACCGCACGTTACTTCTTTCATTGAAACAGACGTCACCAACGTTGTAAAATGGAGAGCGAAGAACAAAGACATGTTTGAGAAACGTGAAGGCGAAAAGCTTACTTTCATGCCGATTTTTGTGAAAGCTATTGTAAAAGCAATTCAGGATTTCCCAATGATCAACGTTTCTATCAACGGTGATAACATCATCAAGAAGAAAAACATCAACATCGGTATGGCAACAGCTTTACCAGACGGAAATCTTATCGTTCCGGTAATCAAAAATGCAGATCAGTTATCATTATCAGGTTTAGCAAAAGCCATCAACGATCTGGCTTACAGAGCAAGAAACAAGAAACTGAGACCGGAAGATACTCAGGGTGCAACATACACGATTTCTAATGTTGGAAGCTTCGGAAATTTAATGGGAACTCCTATCATTCCACAGCCGCAGGTTGCTATTATGGCAATTGGTGCAATCGTTAAAAAACCGGCAGTTCTTGAGACCAAAGACGGTGATGTCATCGCGATCCGTCAGTTAATGTTTATGTCTCACTCTTACGATCACAGAGTAGTAGATGGTTCTTTAGGTGGAATGATGCTGAAACACGTTCATGATTATCTTCAGAATTGGGATCTGAACACAGAAATATAAATAATGAATAGTTGATCATTAATTCAATTGTTCTTTTAAATACAAACCTTCGAAATTTTTTCGGAGGTTTTTTGTTATTTTAAAACCAAGTTTGTCATTCCTGAATTTGTATAGATGCTTACAGCATAAGAAACCTATTGCTAATTACTGATTTAATTGCCATTAAAATTATGACTATATTAATAATCGCACCTGTAATAGTAAATATTGAAATTATCAGACATCATTAACATATGAAGTTTTCAGTTTTATAAAATTTAAGTTATTTTTGAACTATGCGCAAAATTTTGTCATCCATCCGAAACGGACTCAAAAAATCTTTCGACAACATCCGAAACGAGCAATTGAAGTATAATTTACTTCAGGCAATTCCGTTTTGGATTGGTTCGGTGATTACAGGATTTTTTGCCGTAATGTATGCTAAGATTTTTGCCTGGGCAGAAAAACTTTTAGATGTAATGCTGAACTGGCACGACTGGGCAATTTTCATTGTTGCCCCAATAGGATTTGTTCTGTCGTGGTGGCTTGTGAAAGAATTTGCTCCCAATGCAAAAGGCAGCGGAATTCCACAGGTAATGGCAGCTGTGGAGCTTGCGAATCCAAAGGAACATACCAAAATAAGAAGTCTTTTAAGCTTAAAAATCATTGTTTTCAAAATAATCTCATCGGTAGTTTTGGTAATTGGCGGAGGTGCAGTAGGTCGGGAAGGTCCTACGATTCAGATTGCAGGCTCTATCTTTAGAAAAGTGAATGAATATCTTCCGGATTGGTGGCCAAAAATATCAAAGAAAAACATGATTATGACAGGAGCTGCAGCAGGACTTGCAGCAGCTTTCAACACGCCACTCGGTGGAATTGTATTTGCGGTGGAAGAACTTTCAAAAACCCATATTAATTATTTTAAAACCGCCCTTTTTACTGCTGTAATTATTGCGGGTTTAACGGCGCAGACTTTAGCAGGTTCATATTTATATTTAGGTTATCCCAAGACAAATGATGTTTCTTTAATGGTGATGTTTCCTATTATTTTGGTGGGCGGTATTGCAGGAATTCTGGCAAGTCAGCTATCCGTAATCATGCTGAAAATAAATGACTGGAAAAAAAGAAAACTCAAAACCGAAAGATCGAATATTGCATTTTTAATAGTGTGCGCATTACTTATTGCAAGCATTTCTTTTTTCATCAGCCGCGAAATTTTAGGTTCGGGAAAAGAAATCATGGAACGGGTATTATTCACTCAGGATAAACATGAGGAATGGTATATTCCAATTTTAAGAATGTTGGGTCCTGCTCTGTCTTTTACTTCGGGCGGCGCAGGGGGAATCTTTGCTCCGGCTTTAACGGCGGGTGCAAGTATAGGCTCTGTGATTTCAGGAATTATTCATTTAACGCCTAATGAAACCAATGTGGTTGTTCTTGCAGGAATGGTTGCTTTTCTTACAGGAATTACCAGAGCTCCGTTTACTTCTGCAATTATTGTTTTAGAAATGACAGACCGGCATTCTTTAATATTTCACTTAATGTTGGCAGGAATGGTTTCTTCATTATTCTCTATTCTGGTAAGCAGACATTCTCTTTACGATGTTTTGAAAGTGAATTTTCTGAACGAAATAAGAAATGAAAAAAATTAGTTAAAATTTATTACCATTTACAATTGAGAAAGAAAACACCATTAAATATTGTAAACATTAAAGTCAGATCGATAATAAATTCTTTTATTATACAGCAGACTTATTGCGTATTATAAATAAAATTCATATTTTTGCACCTCGAAATAATTAACAAATTCATTTACATTATGAACAATTACGAAACTGTTTTCATTTTAACTCCCGTTCTATCTGATGCTCAGGTGGAGGAAGCAGTGAAAAAATTTGAAGATCTTATCAAAGAAAAAAACTGTGAGATTGTCACTAGAGAAAATTGGGGATTGAAGAAGTTAGCTTATCCTATTCAACTTAAAAAGAATGGATTCTACACTTTAATCGAGTTTAAAGGTGAAGGAACTGTAGTTGCTGACTTAGAATTGGCATTCAAACGTGACGAGAGAGTGATCCGTTACCTTACTACAAAACTAGACAAGCACGCTGTAGATTACGCTGTAACCAGAAGAGCTAAACTTAAAGCTTCTAGAGCTTAATTATTAACCCAAATTTAAAAAAGACAAAGACATGGCAATAGATGATATGGCTAAACAAGCTTCCGCAGGAGGCGAATCTGAAGTAAAATTTCTTACTCCACTAGATATCAATACCAAAACTGATAAAAAATACTGTAGATTCAAAAAATTCGGAATCAAGCATGTTGATTATAAAGATGCAGATTTCTTACTACAGTTTGTAAACGAGCAAGGTAAAATTTTACCAAGAAGATACACAGGTACATCTTTGAAATACCAGAGAAAAGTTTCTTCTGCTATCAAAAGAGCAAGACACCTTGCAATGTTACCTTACGTAGCTGACTTATTGAAATAAAAAAAATTGCAATTAGCCATTAGCTTCTCGCTTTTGGCTTTTTGTTGCTGAATAAATAATTAATTCTAACGATTTTTAGATTGAAGCAAAGGAATAATTTTTAAGACAACAGTCTTTTTTCTTTTTTCTTTTTTCTTTTCTCTAAAACTAAAACGGACAACAACAATGGAAATTATCCTAAAAAAAGACGTAGAAAACTTAGGACTTGAGTTTGATACTGTAAATGTAAAGCCAGGTTATGCAAGAAACTTCTTGTTGCCACAAGGTTATGCATTACTTGCAACTCCTAAAAACAGAGCCGCTCTTGAAGCTACTTTGGAAGCTAGAAAAGAAGAAGAAGCTAAATTAATCGCTGCTGCAAATGCTGTAGTTGATCAATTGAAGAAAACTTCTATCACTATTCCTGCTAAAGTAGGTTCTGGTGACAAATTATTCGGATCTATCAACAATGCAGATCTTTCCGCAGCTCTTGCTAAAGCAGGTGTACAAGTTGAAAAGAAATACATCAAAATCCCAGGAAACACGATCAAGAGAACTGGTAAAGTAACTGCAGTTGTAAGACTTCACAGAAATGTAGAGTACAACTTCGAGTTTGATGTCGTATCTGATGCTCCGGTAGAAGCTCCGAAACCAGCAGCTCCAAAACCAGCAGCTAAGGTAGAAGAAACTCCGGCTGAAGAAGCTTAAGATTTTCTAAGACTTTCTCAACATATAACCACTTCTTTTGAAGTGGTTTTTTTTTTGCATATACTTTGGCATATTTTTTTTCCATAAATTGATGCTATCAAAATAAAGAAAATGGATTATCAAAACATACTTTCTTCCCAGAGAGAATTCTTCAATACGCAAAAAACCAAAAACATAAAATTCAGAAAAATATATTTGGAGAAACTTCGGGATTTAATTATTCAAAATGAAAATTATCTTTACGAAGCAATTTATAAAGACTTTGGGAAATCCCCATTTGAAACGTATGTTACAGAGATTTCATTTATTCTGAAAGACATCGATTATTATTTAAAAAATCTAAATAGACTTTCAAAACCAAAGAAAGTAACAACCAATTTAGCCAATCAGTTTGCGACAAGCAGAATCCATTCTGAACCACTTGGCTGTACGCTGGTTATTGGCGCATGGAATTATCCTTATCAACTCTCATTATCGCCTCTCATCGCATCAATTGCTGCCGGAAACTGCTGTATCCTGAAACCAAGCGAAATAGCAGAACATACAATGAAAGCAATGCCAAAATCATTAATGAAAATTTCCCTTCAGAATACCTTCATGTTTTTGAGGGCGGAATTGAAGAAACAACAGAAATTCTCAAGCTCAGATTTGATAAAATATTTTTCACGGGAAGCACAAAGGTGGGTAAAATAGTCTACAAAGCTGCCGCAGAGCACCTAACTCCTGTAACTTTGGAATTAGGCGGAAAATCGCCCGTAATAGTAACCAAAGAAGCAAATGTAGAAGTTGCCGCCAAAAGAATTGTTTGGGGAAAATTTCTGAATGCAGGACAAACCTGCGTTGCTCCGGATTATATTTTAGTGGAAGAATCGGTAAAAGAACAATTTTTAGAATTGCTGAAAAAATATATTTCAGAGTTTAAATATGAAAAAGATGCTGAACAGTACACCAGAATTATCAATCAAAGAAACTTTCATCGGTTAATCAATCTCATTCAAAAAGATAAAATTTATTTTGGAGGAGATTTTGACGAAGAAAAACTTTACATAGAACCTACCATCCTGGATAACGTGAGTTGGGAAGATGCTGTGATGCGGGAAGAAATTTTCGGACCTATACTTCCTGTGATTTCGTTTACAAAATTTCATGAAGCGCTAAACTCCGTATTAGAATTAGAAAAACCATTATCGGCATATATTTTCACAGGCAATGATGAGGAAAAAGATTTGTTTGCACAGAAATTATCTTTCGGAGGCGGCTGCATCAATGATGTCGTCATGCATTTAGGAAACGACAATCTCCCTTTCGGAGGAGTGGGAAATTCAGGAATGGGAAGCTACCACGGCAAATTCGGTTTTGAAACATTTTCACATCAAAAAGCGATCTTAGTCCGTGCAACATGGGGAGAACCGGATTTGAAATATCCACCCTATTCAGAGAACAAAATAAAGTGGATTAAAAAACTTTTATAACATAAAAAAACCGAGAATATTCTCGGTTTTTTGTTTAAGATTTTGTGGTCCAGGTAGTAAAGAATTCTTTTACCTTTTCCAGGCTGTAGCCTTTTCCTTCTTCCAAAACATCACTTTTCTGTACATGAATCATCTTTCCGTTTTCATCCAAAACAATGAACACAGGATAACCAAATTCATCACCCGGATTTCCATACTTTCCGAAAACTTTCTCATTTTTATTTTCCGGAGAATAATTCAGATGGTAATACAGATAATTATCATCTACCAGTTTTTTGAGCTCAGGCGTTGTCTGTACATATTGGTTGAATCTCAGACACCAGATACACCAGTTTCCTCCCGCCTGTATCATGATGTTTTTCTTTTCCTGTTTTGCTTTCGCAATCAGCTTTTCAATATCATTTTCCGCATTCGCTTTTGGATTGTAAGGCTTTGGAAGTTTGGCTTTTTCTTCCGCCGCATTCTTTTTCGCATCATTTTCTTTCTGATCTTTTTTTACCATTGCAGCTGTATCATCAGCTTTTTTTGATACTGAAGTTTCAGCTGTATTCTGTGCAAATCCGAAACCTCCGATTAAAAGAGATCCCAGAATAACTATTGTTTTTGAAATTTTTTTCATACTATAAAATTAAAAAAATAATACTTATTGGGAGCAAAAATGAAACCATAATTTTATTATTACTAAATTTGTAGACTTTATGAATTTTCTGATCAAAATACTTTACTTAATTTCGAAAATGCCGCTTAAAATATTGTATATTTTTTCGGACATTATTTTCTTTTTAAATTACAATTTTGTAGGCTATAGAAAGAAAATCATTACCCAGAACCTTAAAAATTCATTTCCCGAAAAGTCGCCGGAAGAGATTGCAGAAATCAGAAAGAAGTTTTATCTGAATTTTTCAGATTACCTCGCAGAAACGGTAAAATCTTTTACGATGTCTAAGACGGAGACGCGGGTAAGAATGCAGCACATTAATCAACATCTTTTTCACGAAGCCAAACAGGAAGGTAAAAACATTATTCTTCTGGCGGGTCACGTTTTCAATTGGGAATGGATGAATGCTCTGGCAACGGTAGTTCCGCAAAACAACTGTCACCCTGTTTACAGAAAAGTGAACAGTGAATTTTGGGAAAAGCAGATGAAGAAAGTAAGGAGTAAATTTGGAAACGAGGCTTTGGAAGCCAATGAAGTCATCATGAATATTTTCAGAAGTAAAAATGACGGCGATTCTATTTATCTTTTTGTTGCAGATCAAACCCCTCACTCCTCTCACGTCAACTACGGATTAGAATTTCTTAACCAGAGAACACCTGCTTTTATCGGATATGATAAATTGGCAACAAGAATGGATTTTGTGTTTCTTTACACTGAAATGAAGAAAGTAAAGCGTGGTCATTACCAGATCAATTATTCCAGAATAGAGCCGGATGGTGAAAAATTTGTAAATAACGAGGTGGTGAAAAAATTTCATAAATTATTGGAAAATACCATAAAAAAGAGACCCGACAATTATCTTTGGTCACACAGGAAATGGAAATATCAGGATTCTATCAAAACTTTTGATTCTGAAAAAATTTAAATAACAATGTCTGAAAATTTAGCAATCGTTATTCTTAACTGGAATGGAAAAAGCTGGCTTGAAAAATTTCTTCCGGGTGTTGTGCTGCATTCCGAAAATGCTGATGTTTACGTGATTGATAATTTTTCGACAGATGATTCTTTACTTTTTTTAAAGAATGAATTTCCTGAAGTTAAAATTGTAAAAAACACTAAAAACTACGGTTTTGCAGGCGGTTATAATGAAGGTTTAAAATACATTCACAAAGAATTCTACTGTCTTCTGAATTCTGATGTGGAAGTAACGGAAAACTGGATGGCTCCCGTTTTAAATATATTTAAAAAAGATTCTCAAATAGCTGCTGTACAGCCAAAAATTTTATCTTTTAATAATAAAAAATACTTCGAGTTTGCCGGTGCAGGAGGCGGATTAATTGATAATTTGGGTTATCCCTATTGCAGAGGTCGTATTTTTGATGATGTGGAAGAAGATAAAGGACAATATGATGATGAGACCGAAATTTTCTGGGCTTCAGGATGCTGTTTATTTATAAGATCTAAAGATTTCTGGGAGCAAAACGGCTTTGATGCAAGATTTTTTGCTCATCAGGAAGAAATTGATCTTTGCTGGAGATTGATCAATTCCGGAAAGAAGATCTTCTACACCGGAAAATCCAAAGTGTATCATGTGGGCGGTGGTACTTTAAACAAACAAAATCCGCAGAAAACTTTCCTCAACATCAGAAATAACCTTTCGATGATGCTGAAAAACATTCCGTTTCCGAAGCTGCTCTGGATTTTATTTTCCAGAATGGTTTTAGACGGAGCAGCTGCATTCTACTTCGCTTATAAAAATGGAATTTCACATCTCTGGGCTGTTTTAAGAGGTCACTATGGTTTTTATGCCCATATTCCGGGAACTTTAAAACTTCGTCAAAACAATCAGAGTAAACACTATTATCAAACGAAATGGCTGATCTTCAAGCATTTTCTGGGAAATAAAAAAAATAAAAAATAGATTATGGATTTTTGCGCAATTGATTTTGAAACGGCTACTCATGAACGGCATTCTGCCTGCGAGCTAGGAATTTGCGTCGTTGAAAATTCACAGATTGTCTCTACCAAAACCTGGCTGATAAAACCGCCCAGTTTCCCATATTTTAACCAGAGAAATATTGATGTTCACGGTATTGTACCGAGCGACGTGAAAGACGCTCCTACTTTTGATGAGATTTGGTATGAGGTACAGGAAATGATGTACGGAAGTCTTATGATTGCTCATAACGCAAGTTTTGATGCAGGCGTTTTGAGAAGCTGTCTGGAATATTATGGCATGTTTAAACCCAATTTAAATTATCTGTGCAGCATTCAGGTCGCCAAAAAATCCTGGAATTATCTTCCGAAATATGGATTAAAACATTTGGCAGAACATCATCAGATTTCGTTCAATCATCACAGAGCAGGAGATGATGCGGAAGCGTGTGCCAGAATTTCTTTACTGGCTTTTGAGAAACTATTCATTACAAGAAATGAGGAAGTTCACGAGAATTTCCAGACAAAACTGAAAAAACTGTAAATTACTCGTGATATTGTTTTAGGTAGCTTACAGCCTCTTTGCAGCTTGATGAGTGAAACTTCCGATAAATTGATTACTGAATGAGGCGGCGAACATCCTTTGACGAAGCTTGAAGCGATTAGTACAAACCTCTTCCTTCCAGAATTAAAATTCAGCATCACCAACAACCAGCTATTTTATCATTAATTGATCAATACTTCAGAAAGCAAATTGAATTTAGGAATATCTATTTCAAAATTCTCTTTGGTATCTTCGTTTCGTACCAGATATTTTCCGCTCATATTTCCTACTCCTGAGCGAAGCATTACATTCGAAAAGTACGCAAACTGATCATTGGGAAGGATTTCCGGAGTGAGACCTATTACGCCTTCGCCCACCACTTCAGTGAAACCGAAACCCACATCGAAAATCAGCCATTTTCTTTTGAGAACTTTAATCGTGAAATCTCCCTCATTTTCAATCATGATGTTGTATTTAAATACAAATCGGTTTTCCGAAGGGTAACTGTTTTTGCTATCATATTCGGGCGTTACAGACACCTTAATATTCGAAGTAATTTTAGAAAACATTGTAGTTCGTTTTAGTACTTTATACAAAAATCTCGCCTTTTTTTGAAGGCGAGACTGTATGAGATATTATAAAATAAATAATTATTATAATCCAAGACCTTTTCTTTCGTCTCCACCCAACAGAATTTCTACCGGGTTGTCGATACCTTCTTTTACCGCAACAAGGAATCCTACAGACTCTTTACCATCGATAATTCTGTGGTCATAAGACATTGCAACATACATCATCGGACGAATTACAACCTGCCCGTCTACCGCTACCGGTCTCTGAATAATATTGTGCATTCCCAAAATTGCAGATTGAGGCGGGTTGATAATTGGTGTAGACAACATTGATCCGAAAGTACCACCGTTTGTGATAGTGAAAGTACCTCCCGTCATTTCGTCCACAGTAATTTTACCGTCTCTTACTTTTACTGCAAGATCTTTAATATTTCCTTCTACATTGGCAAAAGACATATTTTCAGCGTTTCTCAGTACAGGAACCATTAATCCTTTAGGACCTGAAACAGCGATTGAAATATCACAGAAATCATAGTTTACTTTGAAATCTCCGTCAATAGAAGCGTTCACATCAGGATACATCTGTAACGCTCTGGTAACCGCTTTTGTAAAGAAAGACATGAAACCAAGTCCTACTCCATGCTTTTGAGCAAATTCATCTTTGTATAATTTTCTTAATCTGAAGATTTCAGACATATCAACTTCATTGAAAGTGGTCAGCATTGCTGTTTCGTTCTTTACAGACACCAATCTCTGAGCAATTTTTCTTCTAAGAACAGAAAGCTTGGTCGTTGTTGTAGATCTTGATCCTGTAGCTGTTAATGAGCTTCCTCCCATTGCCGGAACAGCAGCCAATTCTGCGTCGGTTTTAGAGATTCTTCCGTCTCTTCCTGATCCGGAAACCTGAGAAGCATCAATTCCTTTTTCATCAAGAATTTTCTTTGCTGCCGGAGATGGAGAACCTGTAGCGTAAGACTGAGGAGCAGCAGGAGCCGGTTTTGGCGCTTCCTGTTTTGCAGGTTCAGCAGCTTTAGGTGCTTCTTCTTTTTTCGGAGCTTCAGCAGCAGGAGCAGCATCACCTTGTGGCTTAGCAGCATCCATATCAATTAAACAAACTACCTGACCTACCTGTACCACATCACCTTCTTCTGCTTTCAAAGTAATGATACCACTTTGTTCTGCAGGCAATTCAAGAGTTGCTTTATCTGAATCTACTTCAGCGATAGGTTGATCTTTTTCTACGTAATCACCATCTTTTACAAGCCAAGTTGCAATTTCAACTTCTGTAATTGATTCGCCCGGTGAAGGAACTTTCATTTCTAAAATTGACATATTGAGTATTTTTATTTTTTTAATTGATATTATTTTAATTAAGCAGTAACCGGTCTTTTGGCAGGAGCATCATCTCTGTCGAACACTCTGTTGATGACCAGGTTTTGATTTTTTTCAAACATTTTATGACTTCCTGGAGCAGGAGCACCACTGGCAACTGGAGAAATTACCTGAATTCCTGTATCTCTGAAATTTCTTAAAATATAAGACCACGCTCCCATATTTTCCGGTTCTTCCTGTGCCCAAATGATTGATTTCTTATTTTCATATTTAGCAAAAACAGCTTCAATAGCATCTGTCTGAAGAGGATACAACTGCTCGAATCTTACCAGTGCAACATTTTCACAATTCATTTCTTCTTTTTTAGCTAATAATTCGAAGTATAATTTACCTGAACACAAAACTAATTTTTCAATTTTTGCAGGATCTGCCGTTGGATCATCTAAAATCGGCTGGAATCCTTTTTCTGAGAAATCTTCAAGAGGAGAAACCACTTTTGGATGTCTTAACAGAGATTTCGGACTCATGACAATCAATGGTTTTCTGAAAGCCCATTTCAACTGTCTTCTCAATAAATGGAAATAGTTTGCAGGAGAAGTAATATTCGCTACAACCATATTTTCATTCGCACAAAGCGTAAGGAATCTTTCTAATCTTGCAGAAGAGTGCTCTGCACCCTGTCCTTCAGATCCGTGAGGCAACAGCATTACCAAACCATCCTGAATTTTCCATTTTTCTTCAGCAGCAGCCAGATATTGATCAACAATAATCTGCGCTCCGTTGACGAAATCTCCGAACTGAGCTTCCCAGATTGTCAAAGTGTTGGGAGAAGCCATTGCATACCCGTAATCAAAGCCTAAAACTCCATATTCTGAAAGGTGAGAATTGAATACATCAAATCTGTTTTCAGAAACATGTCTTAGCGGGATATATTCTTCTTCAGTATCTTCAGTTTTAATCACAGCATGTCTGTGAGAGAACGTACCTCTTTCTACATCTTCACCGGATATTCTCACATTGTGACCTTCCGTAAGTAAAGTAGCGTAAGCCAGCCATTCTCCCAATGCCCAGTCTAGAGAATTGGCATCTATAGCTTTCAGACGATTATCAAAAAGTCTGGTAATTTTATTAATGAATTTCTTATCAGCAGGAAGTGTAGACATCTTAATTGCCAATTCCTTCAGTTTCGCCAAATCATATTTTGTGTCAACAGCATTCTGAACGTCTCCTCTTTTTGCAATCGGGAAATTCGTCCAGTCTTCTGACATAAAAAGATCCATCACGTTTTTCTCAATTTCTTTGGAAGCATCAAAGTCTTTATCTAAAAGTGCTTTAAAATCTGTTTCCATTGTCTTAAGAACATCATTTGAAATTACGCTGTCCTGGATTAATTTATCTTTATAAATTTCTCTTGGATTCGGATGTTTTGAAATCAGTTTATACAAATTCGGCTGTGTAAATCTTGGCTCGTCACCTTCGTTGTGACCATATTTTCTATATCCCAATAAATCGATATACACATCTTTACCAAATTTAGCTCTGAAATCTGCTGCAAAATGAATGGCGTGAACCACAGCTTCTGCATCGTCTGCATTTACGTGCATTACAGGAGATTCTGTAACTTTAGCAATATCGGTACAATAGGTTGAAGATCTTGCATCCACATAATTGGTGGTAAACGAAACCTGATTATTCACAACAATATGAACTGTACCGCCGGTTTTATACCCCTCCAAAGTCATCATCTGAGCAACTTCGTATGCAATTCCCTGTCCGGCAAGAGCTCCGTCACCGTGGATAACGATTGGCAAAATTTTGGTAAAATCACCTTTATATTTATCATCTACTTTTGCGCGGCAGATACCTTCTACCAAAGCAGAAACAGTCTCAAGGTGAGACGGGTTCGGAGTCAGGTTAATAGAAACCTCTTCTCCTGACGCTGTTTTTATTTTTTTAGACGAACCTAAGTGATATTTTACGTCACCAGAGAATACATCTTCTTCAAATTCCTTTCCTTCAAATTCTGAAAAAATCTGTTTGTAAGATTTTCCGAAAATATTGGATAAAACATTAAGTCTTCCTCTGTGAGCCATACCCAGAACAACCTCATCAACTCCCAATTGAGAAGATCTTGAAATAAGCTGATCTAAAGCAGGAATTAAAGTCTCGCCACCTTCCAGTGAGAATCTTTTCTGACCTACAAATTTGGTATGCAGATAATTTTCGAATGCTACTGCCTGATTTAATTTTAATAAAATCTCGGTTTTTTCGTTGGCATTAAGGTTTGGATGATTCTCATTTACCTGAAGCCATTTTTTGATAAACTCTTTTTCTTCAACATTGTTGATATAAGTGTATTCAACACCGATAGAATCACAATAGATATTCTCAAGATGCGTAATAAGTTCTTTCAAAGTGGCAGGACCTTTCATCCCTGTTTCTGTAGCACAGTTGAATTTGGTATTTAAATCTGACTGATCTAAACCGAAATTTTCAATGTCTAAAGTTGGCGTATAGTGTCTTCTTTCACGGACAGGATTGGTTTTTGTAAACAAATGCCCTCTCGTTCTGTAAGCTTCAATAAGATTTACTACCTTAAATTCTTTTTTAATATGCTCCGGAACCTCACCATTGGCTGCAGCCTGAGAAATCTGCTGTACTGCAGGTGCAGCATTTACAGAATTTTGCACAATTTGTGCACTGTCATCATCGCTGTAGTTCTCCAATGCAAAATCAAAGCCTTGAAAAAAGGCTTTCCATGATGGTTCTAAAGAATCCGGGAATTTTAAATATTGTTGGTATAAATCCTCAATTAACTGAGAATGAGCTGCGTTTAGGAATGAAAATCTGTCCATTATTACAGTTTATCTATTATTAAATTTTGTTAGTTATATTAATCCTCAAATTTAATAAAAAAAACCGACTTGAGAGAGACTCCCACTATTAAAAAAAATATAAAGAAGTGATTTGTATCATATTTATTTATAAACAGATAGAGAAAGCTTCATATTAACATCACGACCGTCAACCGGCTGCTCAATAAAAGTCTGGTAAATGTCACCAAAGCGCATCTCATCGCCCTTGGCTTTCTGCATCAGCTGCTGTATAGCTTTTACTCTTCCTGCATACGTTCCCCTGTAATACATGACATAATTCTGCGTGGGACTTACCGATCTGAAACTGAAGTTATTATCACTGATCCCGAATTTCTTCGACAAAGGAATCCCGAAATAATAAGACACTTCATTATCCTTAAAATTATCTGCATCTGTAATGAGAACCGGATACCCGAATTCATCTTCTTTTTTACCGAGATCCATCGTGACAAAATTGTAGACTTTATTGTAATTCATCACAATATTTCGGTATAAAGCATCTTTTTTGTTGGATGTACTTACACTGATTCCCAAAATCATTCTCGCTTCTTCTTTCTCAATCATGATGCTGTCATACTTTATAGAGGCCAGCTGATTGTCTTTCTCCACTTTGTTCCCCAAAACGTTTTTAAGATTCAGCATACTTTTTTCAATGTTTTCGGTGAATTTATCTTCGGTCCAAAAATTCTGAGCTCTGGATAAAACCGATAATTTCGGAGTATGTACAAACCACGTGATTTTCGTCTTTTCTGCGGAAACAGGAGCAAATTTCACATCGATTACTGTAGGATTTTCATCTTCATCTTCAAAAAGCTGATACCTCAGCGTTTTATTGGGATTTTCATAACGAATGAACATTTCGCCGCCGTCTTTACTTTTCGGATCATTGTAGCTGATTGCGCTTCCCTGTCCTTCATAAGGAGTATAATAATCAATCGTAATGCTTTTTGAGCTCGTGAAGAAATTATTCCATCGGGTGAAATGCTGCAGGTTATTGAACTGATTATACACTTTATCTAAAGGATAATCCACTTCTTTTTCTACTTTGAAACTTTTGCTTTCGTCCACAAAATAATACATAGAAGCAGCATAAGCTCCTATAAGCAAAACAATAATTACGGCTATGATTTTGAAAAAACGCATCGCACAAAAGTAATACAAATAAAAAAAGTGACCAATATATTGATCACTCTAGTTTTGTCAAAGGTTATATTATTATCCGATATGCGTTCCCGGAGGCAATATGGCTCCTTTTTTCACACAGACGATACCGTCTTGTACAGAATACGTTCCGTAATCTCCGTCCTGAAGATGTTTACCTCCGATGATTCTTACATTATCACCGATGTAACAGTTTTTATCCAGAATTGCTTTTTCAATATAGCAGTATTTCCCGATTCCCATATTGGGTAAACCCTGCCTGTCATTAACAACGATCTCCTGAGTGTTTTGATAAAAATCTGCACCCATTACGTAGGAGTTGACAATGGTGCTTCCTTTGTCTATTCTTGTTCTGTTACCAATAACAGAATTTTCTATTTTATCGGCCAAAATAATACATCCGTCACCGAAAACGGCTTTACTTACATAAGAACCGTTGATTTTTGAAGGCGGAAGCATTCTCGCTCTTGTATAAATAGGCGAAGATGAAAACAGATTAAACTGAGGAAAATCCTGACAAAGATCTAAATTGGCTTCGTAGAAAGATTCAATAGTTCCGATATCCGTCCAATATCCTTCATACTGGTAACTTAGCGTGGTATATTTCCCGATAGAGCTTGGGATAATGTCTTTTCCGAAATCATCTCCAGCTCCGTCTTCAAACATTTTTTTCAGGATCGATTTCGTAAAAATATAAATCCCCATCGATGCAAGATATTCTTTTCCTGCTTCTTTATTTGTATCTGAAACCTCAGACTGCAAACCATCTAAAGATTCGTAATTGGGTTTCTCGATGAATGAAGTGATATTTCCCTGATCGTCTGATTTTAAAATCCCGAAACCTGTAGCATCTTTTGCATTGACCGGAATGGTAGCAATGGTCACATCACCTCCTTTTTCAATATGAAAATCCAGCATGGCATTAAAATCCATCTGATATAACTGATCTCCTGAAAGAATTAAAATATATTCATAATCATATTTCTCAAGATGCTTCATCGACTGACGAACGGCATCTGCAGTTCCCTGAAACCAACTGTCGTTTTCTACATTTTGCTCGGCAGCAAGTATATCTACAAAACCTTTACTGAAAATATCAAAATGATATGAATTTTTAATATGCGCATTTAATGATGCTGAATTAAACTGCGTAAGTACCAGAATTTTATTAAGTCCCGAATTCAGACAGTTTGAAATAGGAATATCTACCAGTCTGTACTTCCCTGCAATAGGTACAGCAGGCTTTGATCTTGAATATGTTAATGGAAAAAGCCTTGTTCCTCTTCCTCCTCCTAAAACGATTGAAATAACATTTGGATTCATAAATTTATTTGCGGTTTATTTCTTATTATTAGTATTATTTTTTTCTTTAATTTTATATTTCAATCATTGAATTACATCCACACGTTTTCATTTCAAAACAGAACTTTCAGATAATGAAAATTAGTTTTTATATAAAGCTATGTATTTTTCTGCAGATTTCTCCCATGCAAAATCAAAATTCATATTGGATATTATAAGATCATCCATTGCCTGTTTTTGATTGTAAATTGCTAACCCCCGAATCATTGCGTGAATAATATCGTCAACGCCCGGATAAGTGAAATTGAGTCCCGAACCTCCTGTGGAAATATCTTTTACAGTATCTCTTAATCCTCCTGTATAGCTCACTACAGGTACAGTTCCGTACCGCATTGCATACATTTGATTGAGACCACACGGTTCTACACGTGAAGGCATCAACAAAAAATCTGCCGAAGCATAGATTTTGTGTGATAAATGTTCTTTATATCCAATATCTGTCGCAAAATTGGCATAAACGTCATTCAATTCTTTTAATTTATCTTCTATATAAGAATTTCCAGATCCCAGAATGATAATATTCAGGGCTCCGTAAGTTTGTTTAATACTTCTCCACACTACTTCCGGAAGGAGGTCTGCCCCTTTCTCTGTCGCAAACCGTCCGATAAATGCAAAAAGCGGGAGATCGGGATTCAAACCATATTCTTTACAGAGTTTCTGCTTATTTTTCTTTTTAATTTTAAGAACATTTTTTTTATTAAAATTAAAATCAAGCATGGGATCTGTTTCGGGATTCCATACATCCGTATCAATTCCGTTGATGATGCCGTATGCTTTTCCGAACTCATCACGAACCAGACTTTCCAAACCTCTGAAAGTGACAAAGAGTTCTTCCAGATATCCTTCAGAAACGGTTGTAAAAGCGTGAGAACATTTGATCATACTTGCCAGGGGGTTGATCAATCCATTCCAGTCGAGAAGTCCCCACCGATGATGATCGAAGGCAGGAAAATAGTGAATCATATCCCAATGCATCATTCCCTGATATTCCCCGTTATGAATTGTCCCGATGGTTTTTACACCTTTCAAAAATTGAAATTCTGGGCAGTGCTCCACCATAAAAGGGACTAATCCTGTATGATAATCGTGGCAGTGCAAAACATCCGGACGTATTTCCATAGCACTCAGCCAATGCAATATAGCTTGCTGAAAAGCTAAAAACTGGAAATTCTCATCCTGATATCCATAAGGATTGTCGCGGTCTAAAAGTCCCGGAATTTTAACGAGAAACAATTCAAAACCTAATGCATTTGTTGTTTCTTTCATCACCTGAACCTGCAGCATATTTTGTCCCTGATGAATGAAACCATCAAAAACAATATCAAACTTGTGATCCTGAATAAAAGCTTTGTTATACCAAGGCATCACAACTTTGGCATCCACATCTTTTATTGTATTCTGATATTTCGGAAGTGCTCCCACAACATCTGCCAAACCTCCTACTTTGGCAACGGGATAACATTCTGTACTAAGGTGATAAACTGTCATTTTATTTTTTATGTTGTTTTATTCTCTTTACTTTATAATTTTTATCTTTCTTCATGCGTAAGACGATTCCCGAAAGCGGAGGAAGCTTCAGAAAAATGGATTTCGGACGATTCATGCACGGTTCGTTTTCTTCTCTAAAAACAGAACTTTCTACTCCGCTTCCCGCATACTTCTCGTCATCTGAATTGAAAATCACTTCCCAATGTGTTTCCGCATTTACTCCGATTTGATAATCAAATGTATTTGGGGTAAGATTGAGGACCACCATAAAAACATCATCTTTTTTCTTACCTTTTCTCAGATACACATACACAGAATTATCCGTATCATCTGCTTCTACCCATTCGAAACCTTCATGATTAAACTGATTTTCGTAAAAAGCAGTTTCATTTTTATACAAATGATTGAGATCCTTCACCAGATTCTGCAAACCTTTGTGTACGGGAAAATTGAGCAGATGCCAATCTAAACTCTGTTTAAAATTCCATTCTGCGGTTTGCCCGAATTCATCACCCATAAAGAGAAGTTTTGCTCCCGGATTGGTGAACATATACACATATAAAGCTCTGAGATTGGCAAATTTCTGCCATTCATCACCTTTCATCTTATAAATAAGGCTTGCTTTACCGTGTACTACTTCATCATGAGAAAGAGGCATCATGTAATTTTCGTTGTACATATACATGGAAGCGAACGTCAGTTTATGATGATGGTGTTTTCTGCTGTCGTACTCTTCTTTAAAATAATCTAAAGTATCGTGCATCCAGCCCATCATCCATTTCATTCCGAAACCTACACCACCGTCATGTACCGGTTTTGTGAGTAACGGAAAATCTGAACTTTCTTCAGCAATGGTGATAATATGATCTCCGAACTCTTTATAGACAGCAGTATTGAAATCCTGAAGAAAAACTTTTGCTTCAAGGTTTACATTGGTACCATACATATTTGGTTCCCATTCGCCTTCATTTCTAGAATAATCCAGATGAAGCATAGAGGTGACTGCATCCACACGCAATCCATCTGCATGATAACGATCCAGCCAAAACATCGCATTAGAAATAAGGAAAGATTTCACCTCATTTCGTCCATAATTGAAAATATAGGATTTCCAATCCGGATGAAACCCTTTCCGTGGATCTTCATGTTCATAAAGGTAACTGCCGTCAAAACGATGCAAACCGTTGGCATCACCCGGAAAATGAGAAGGAACCCAGTCAAGAATTACGCCGATATTGTTTTTGTGAAGTTCATTGATTAAGAACATCAGATCCTGCGGCGATCCGAATCTTGAAGTTGCCGCAAAAAATCCTGTGATCTGATAGCCCCAACTTGGATCGTAAGGATACTCCATCACCGGCATCAGTTCTACGTGCGTAAAACCCATGTCTGTTATGTACGGAACCAGTTTTTCTGCGATATCACGATAATTTAAAAATTGATCCGGAAACTTGTCGTTTCTTAGCCATGAGGCCAGATGCATTTCATACACAGAGACAGGAGCTTTCAGACTGTTGTTTTTCCAGCGGTTTTCCAGCCATTCTTCATCAGACCACTCGTACCAGGTTGTAGAAACCAGTGATGCTGCCTGAAGGTTCTGTTCCCAACTTAATGCATATGGATCGCTTTTCTCCAAAACTACTCCAAGACTTTCTATGGCATATTTATACAGTGTACCCCAGGTAAGTCCCGCAATAAAGCCTTCCCAGATTCCGGAACCATCCCATCTCGGGAAAAGGATGTGATCCTGAGGATTCCAGTTATTAAAATTACCAATTACAGAAACTTTTTTCGCATTGGGAGCCCAAACTGAAAAGTAAACACCCTTCACTCCTTCTTTTTCAACAGAATGTGCCCCGAATTTTTCGTATAGCTTGTAATGTTTACCCTCTCTGAACAGATAAACATCATGATCCGTGAAAAGTGTATAGGTTTTTACAGAATTCATCATAGTGTTTTTTAACCTGCAACAGCATTACTTTAAATTTAACCCCAAAAACACTATGCCAAAGGGTTTAATTGCTGATTGCGATGACTATCAAATATATAAATTTTTACTTTCTTATCGAGCGTTTTTTATTAATTTTAAACAGCTTGGATAAAAATATTTTCCCTATATTTATGGGTTAAAATTAAATGACCTATTTATTTGAACACAAATATGAAGTTTACACTGTACACAGAGGAAGCAGATGAAAGACCAATATTCATAACCGGAAACTTCAATCTCTGGAATCCCAAAGATCCACAATATCAACTAACATCAGCAGATCCCAATCATTATACCATAGAAATACCGGATGATCATCTGCCCGACACTGTGGAATATAAATTCACAAAAGGCGGCTGGGAAAATGTAGAGCTCGACAAATACGGCAGTATAACTCCCAATAAAAAGATTCGGAAAACGGAAGGATCAGTTTCTAATACCGTAGAAAAATGGAGACTCAACTGGGGACCTTTTAAAAAAGAATTTTTTCCCATCGTAGAAATTATTTCAGAAGAATTTTATATCCCGCAGCTTGAAAGGCACCGTAAAGTCTGGGCGCTTTTGCCTTATGATTATTATATTTCCGATAAAAATTACCCTGTACTCTACCTTCAGGATGCACAAAATCTATTCAACGAAGGCAGCCCGTACGGAAACTGGGAGATTGATAAAAAGCTTTCACTGCTTGCAGAATACGGTCGTGGAGATGTGATTATCATCGCAATAGAGCATGGCAGCGAAGAAAGAATAAAGGAATACATTTTTGATAATGACAATGTTGCCAACGGATCGGAAGGCAAAAAGTACATCCGTTTTATTACAGATACTTTAAAGCCTTTCGTTGATGAACACTACCGCACCAGAAAAGACCGTGAAAACACAGGAATCGGCGGAAGCTCTCTGGGTGCACTCATCAGCATCTACAGCGGATTTCTTTATCCTGAAGTATATTCAAAACTTTTGATTTTTTCCCCCTCTCTTTGGGTAGAGCCGAATAATAATTTTCCGATGATGAGCTTCAGAGTTCCTTTTAAGACCAAAATTTATCTTTACGGCGGCGAACAGGAAGGTTCTAAAATGGTAAAAAGAATTCAGGTTTTTGAAGATTATCTTAAAAAATGGGAAAAGAAAAATCTTTTTGATTTTGAATTTAAAACCAACATCAATCCGGAAGGTTCTCACAGCGAATTTTACTGGTCGCAGGAATTTCCGAGAGCCATAGAATGGTTATTTTACAACAATACCGAAAACCCCGTGGAAGTAACACCACATCAGGACGAAACAAAAAACTAAAACACTATGAAACTGGTCAATAAAAGAAACAAAAACTACACACAGATTTTCGAATTGTTCACAGAAGAATCCTGGTCCGAAAACTGCAAAAAATACAATAAAAATATATCCATCCTTTTTTCCGGAAAGAAACACGAGGTTTTTGCTGAAGTAAAAGACGAAACCATTTCTTATTTTATCGGACTCGGAAAAGCTGATCTCCAGAATTTTGAATTCCAGCAGGCAGCCATGAAATTTTCTCAGACTTATAAAAATAATATTCAGGCAGTTTCCACTTTGATCTTAGCAGATTTCATCAGTGAAAAACAATTTCAGGAATTTGTAAAAGGTCTTTTTCTGGGAACGTACAATTATCCGTTTGAGAAAAGCCATCCATTCTGGAACGAAAAATTTGAATTGCATTTTGGAAATTTCAGTCAGAAAAAACTAGACCATATTCTGAACAGAGCCGATGCCCTTTGTGAAGCGCAGAGCGCGTGTCAGGACTGGCTGAATAAACCAGCAAATTTAAAAAGACCGGAAGCTGTCAATGCGTATCTGAAAAATTTAGCAAAGAAGAACCAACTGAAATATACCGTTTTCAACAGAAAAAGATGTGAAGAGATCGGCTTGGGAGCTTTTCTTGCTGTAAATCAGGGAAGTGCTTATGAAGCTGCTTTTACGATTCTTGAATATAAAACTACGGTAAAAAATGCCAAAACATTCGGATTGGTAGGAAAATGCGTTCTCTTTGACACTGGTGGAATTTCTATTAAAACATCAGCCAATATGCATTATATGAAATCTGATATGGGAGGTGCCACTGCCGTAATTGGGGCTTTAATCTATGCATCGAAGATGAAACTGCCCATCAACATTACTGCAATATTACCGATTACAGATAATGCGGTTTCCGAAAAAGCCTATCTTCCAAGTGATGTGATTACGGCATACAACGGAAAAACGATTGAAGTTCTTGATACCGACGCAGAAGGAAGAATGACCTTAGCAGACGGACTTTCTTACCTTTCTAAAAATTATAAGACAGACGTCCTGATTGATCTTGCGACATTGACGGGAAGTTCTGTGAGAATGTTTGGCGATACCTGTGGCGCCATGTTTTCAAATAATGATGACTTGAAGAATTTACTTCTCAAAACAGGAGATAAAACCAATCAGAGACTTTGGAATTTACCTTTGTGGGATATCTGGAAAGACGACTTCAAATCTGATGTTGCAGATTTTAAAAACATCTCAATGAAACCTATTGGAGATTGCATTGTTGCTGCAAAATTTTTGGAAGAATTCATTGAAGGACATCCCAATTGGGCACATCTTGATATTGCAGGAGTTGCTTTTGGAAATGTAGGATATGCTAAAGATAAAGCCGCAACGGGCTACGGCGTTCAATTATTGGCAGATTTAATTGAAAATTATCATTAAAAATTAGTTTATTTCAAAAAAACTCTGTATAATTGATTAGTGACTTTCAAATTTGCATTAAATATTGATTTTTAGCATTAAAACATCAATAAAAATTTGCTTTTATTTTTGAATATTCACTAAAATTAAAAAAACATTATATGGAGGAGAAAACTATTGTATGCATTTCGTGCTATTACAAAGGTTATGATTTTATGGACGAGATGAAAAGACTCGGCAATAAAATAATCTTAATAACATCGGAAAACCTTAAAGAGAAAAACTGGCCGTGGAATGCCATTCAGGAGGTTTTCTATATGCCCGAAGTAAAACCGTCTGTCTGGAATCTGGAGCATCTTATTCAGGGGTTTTCACATCTTATGAAATCCCGTAAAGTGGATGCCGTCATAGCACTGGATGATTATGACGTGGAAAAAGCCGCCCTCATCCGGGAAACATTCCGTATTCCGGGAATGGGACAGACTACACACCGATATTTCAGAGACAAACTGGCAATGCGCCAGAAAGCAAAAGATTCCGGAATCAACGTTCCGGAATTCACTGCCGTTTTCAATGATAACGAAGTAGAGGACTTCACCAGCAAAGTTCCTGCTCCATGGGTTTTGAAACCAAGATCTGAAGCCTCCGCATCCGGAATAAAAAAACTTAAAAATAAAGAAGAACTTTGGGAAGCTTTAGAAAAACTTGGTGAAGAGCGCCATCTTTTCCTTTTGGAAAGCTTCAAACCGGGCGATGTCTATCATGTCGACAGTCTTACTTTTAATAAAAAGATTGTCTTTACATCTGCCTCAAAATATCTTGCTCCGCCAATGGAGGTTTCTCATGAAGGCGGGGTTTTCAGAACCAAAACTTTAGGAAGATATTCTGAAGAGTTTATGGCATTAGACGAAGCCAATTCTAAGGTTCTTATGAATTTTGGATTGATGAACGGTGCAACTCACACAGAATTTATCCGCGGAAAAGAAGATGGAAAATGGTATTTCCTTGAAACCTCTTCAAGAGTAGGTGGTGCCCATATTCCTGATTTGGTGGAAGCTTCCAGCAGCATTAATATCTGGCATGAATGGGCAAGAATAGAAGATGCTCTTTTAAAAGGTAAAAACTATGAAGTTTCTAAGCCTACAGGATATTATTCTGGGTTAATTGTTGCTTTAATCAAAGATAAGGAGCCGGATTATGATCAGTTTCAATGTGACGAGGTGGTAAAATTTATTCCGATAGATTATCATGTTGGAATTGTTTACAAATCAAAAGATTCCGAAAAAGTGACAGAAAGGCTAGATTGGGCAGCCGAAAAAATACACTCCCACTTACTCAATATTATTCCGCCCAAAGAAAAACCGACTGCATAATGATTAGCTATTAATAAATTAATTGAAAATCAAAAACTTATCTTTTGAAATAAATTAATATAAAGTGTACATAATCACTGAAAACACTTACTTTCACTTTGAAAAATTTATATAAAAAAACTATAGTCCATGCCACATATAGAACACACAGATTATTATTCAAACATATTAGGAACAAGCCTTAAAGTAGAAGTTACAGGACATTTCGGGTATCCGATTATTATGTTTCCTACTTCACAAGGGCAGTATACCCAGAACCACGACTTCCACCTGAACAGCAGTATCAATTGGTTTATCGAACAGGGAAAAGTAAAATTATACAATATTCAGACGATTGATGCCTGGAGTTTTTATGATGACAGCATCTCACCTCAGCAAAGAATAAGAAATTATGAAAAATACGTGCAGTTTCTGATCCAGGAATTTGTACCGTATATCCAAAAACTTCACGGTACGCATCGTGTTGCAGTAGCAGGAGCTAGCTTCGGAGGTTACCACGCTTCCAACTTTGCCTTTAGATTTCCGGATGTAGTTTCTCATCTGTTCAGTCTTTCAGGAGCATTCAGCATCAGAAATTTTATGGATGGCTATTCTGATGAATTGGTTTATTTTAACTGTCCGAGAGAATTTGTAAAAAACGATGAAGCATGGAAATATAAACACATGCACATTGTTCTCAGTACTTCAGACGAAGACATCTGCAAAGATAAAAATATAGAAATGGCAGGAATTCTCAGATCAAAAGGAATTGATTTCTGGTATGACGAAAAAAAATGGATCAACCACGACTGGCCTTTATGGAGAATGGCTTTTCCTACTTTTATAGGAACATTCTTTTCTTAAATTTTAAAAATTCAAAAAATAATAAATCAAAAAAAACAAATTATGGCAAAAAAAGTAGGAATCTTATTTGGTATGGAAGATACTTTTCCGTGGGCATTTATTGATAAAGTAAACGAAATGGGAAAAGGTGAAATCGTAGCAGAAGCAGTAACGATTGACAAGCTGGAGCAAGGTGCAGATTACGGTTATGCAGTAATTATAGACAGAATTTCTCAGGATGTTCCTTTTTACAGAGCTTACCTGAAGAATGCAGCACTAAACGGAACGTATGTAATCAACAATCCATTCTGGTGGAGCGCAGACGAAAAATTTTTCAATAATGCTTTAATGTCCAAACTCGGAATTCCGTTACCGAATACGGTCTTACTGCCTTCACATGAAAGACCAACAGATACGACCGAGAAATCATTCCGAAATCTGAAATTTCCGCACGATTGGGATTACATCTTCAATTACATAGGATTTCCTGCCTATATGAAACCACATGATGGTGGAGGCTGGAAAAGTGTTTACCGGGTAGAAAGCCCTGAAGATCTGTGGGAAAAACTTTCTGAAACAGAACAGCTGGTCATGATGGTACAGGAAGAAATTGTATTTCAGGATTATTACAGGGTATATTGTCTGGGCAAGAAATATGTACACATTATGCCTTACGAACCAAGAAATCCTCATCATCTGAGATATGCCACTACCCATCAGACAGAAGGGGAAGATTTAGAAAAACTCTTACAGGTGATTCATGACTATACCATAACCATGAATGAAGCTTTGGGATATGATTTCAACACTGTAGAATTTGCAGTACGGGACGGAATTCCTTATGCGATTGATTTCTGTAATCCTGCACCGGATGCAGATAGAAACTCTGTAGGGGAAGAAAATTTCGCATGGATTGTAGAGCATTCTGCCAAACTTGCTATAGAAAAGGCTAAAGAATATGTTCCCGGAAAACAAAACATCTCCTGGGGAACTTTCGTTAAAGATTCAGTAAAATAAACAAAACAAAACACAGAAAAAAAATGCATCAGTTTACTATTGGGATTGAAGAAGAATATCAAATCATCGATCTGGAAAGCAGAGATCTGGTTTCTCACGTTTCAAAAATTATCGAGGGCGGAAAAGCTGTTTTAAGCGAAAACTTAAAACACGAAATGCACGAATCCATGATTGAGATGGAAACAGGAATCTGTCAGAATATTCAGGAAGCACAGGCTGAATTGACCAATTTGAGAAGACATCTCATCAATACAGCTCACGAACAGGGATTGCGTGTTTCGGGTGGCGGAACGCATCCTTTCTCCAACTGGGAACACAATACGATTACCAACGGTGAACGCTACAACAAAATTGTAGACGATATGGGAGATGTTGCCCGTGGAAATCTTATTTTCGGGCTTCACGTTCATATTGGAATTCCGAATCGCGAAGAAGGAGTAAGAATTCAGAATGTAATGCGTTATTTTCTTCCTCACGTCTATGCGCTTTCCGTAAATTCACCATTTTGGATTGGGAGAAATACAGGGTTCAGATCATACAGACAGGAAATTTTCGTTAAGTTTCCGCGAACAGGAATTCCCAGTTATTTTAATTCTCTTGCAGAGTTTGACAGCTATGTTGATCTCCTGGTAAAAACAGGAACTATAGACAATGCCAAAAAAATATGGTGGGATCTACGTGTCCATCCGTTTTACCCTACCATAGAATTCAGGATTTGCGATATGCCTCTCAGAATAGAAGAGACCGTTTGTCTTGCTGCCATTATGCAAAGTCTGGTTGCTAAAATATACAAACTTCATCAGCAGAATTTAAGTTTCAGAAGCTACAGAAGATTACTCTTAAATGAAAATAAATGGAGAGCTTCCCGATACGGAATTCATTCTCATTTGATTGATTTCGGGAAAGAAGAATCTGTTCCTTATCCTGATTTGCTGAAAGAACTCCTCGAATTTATTGACGATGTAGTAGACGAATTGGGATGCAGAAAAGAAGTGGAATATGCATGGAAAATTCTGGAGAACGGAACAGGTGCAGACAGACAGCTGGCGGTGTATAAAGAGACCGGAGATCTGAAGAAAGTAGTTGATTATATGATCTCTGAGACAGAATACGGCATCACTCACGGCGTAGATGCTCCATAATATTTTAATAACTTTGCATAAAATATAAGGTATGAGAGACCTAAGAATTGCTTTGCTGGATATGAATAATAATCAGGCAAATCAGGGGTTCAAAAATATTAAAGAAATAGCTGAAACCTTCCGGAAACAGTCTGAAGAAAATATACATATTGAAATTTTTGATGTAAGACATAAAAATGAAATTCCGGATGTAGAACAATTTGACATCTTTATTTCGTCCGGCGGACCGGGAAATCCGCACCGTGAAGGTTTTGAATGGGAAGATAAATTTTCCGGATTTCTGGATTCTGTTTACGAATACAACCGGCAGCACGAAACTAAAAAATTTCTGTTTTTAATCTGTCACTCATTTCAGCTGGCAAGCATTCACTGGGATTTGGGAAATATCTGTAAGAGAAAATCTTACTCATTCGGCGTAATGCCGATTCACAAAACAGAAGAAGGAGAGCAGGACTTTTTGCTCAAAAATCTTCCGGAACCTTTTTATGCAGTAGATTCCAGAGCGTATCAGTTTATAGAGCCGAATCATGAGCGTTTTGAAGAATTGGGAATGAAGATCGTTGCCATTGAGAAATTCCGTCCGCATGTGAATTTGGAAAGAGCTGTGATGGCAATCCGTTTTTCAGATGAAATTTTTGGAACTCAGTTTCATCCTGAAGCCAACTCTGAAGGAATGATTGAAAACCTGAAAGATGAAAAGAACAAAAACGCAATGATTGAAAATTTCGGAATGGAAAAATACCTTGAAACAATCGACAGAATGGATGATGAAGACAAAATTATGTTGACACGGTCGCAGATTTTACCCAGATTTTTAAGACTCGCAAAAAAAAACATTTTGAGAGGTCTTGAAGCAATGGCTTAGCATCGTATGACTACAAAATATCAATGAAAATCGGGCAAAAACAGCTCGATTTTTTAAATCAAAAAAAGGAAAAGAGCACATGATTTCAAAATACAGACAACAGTTTAATCAGGAATTTACTCAGGATAAATACAAACAATTTAATGATATTTTAAAAGAAAAAAGCGGGCTATCTCCTTCTTTCAGGCTCTCTGAAAGTCCGATGTTTCTTAGTAATGATTTTAAAGATAAACTGATTGATGCAAGCGAAAGCATCATTGATCAAATAAAAGCTCTGCCGGAAGGTACCTTAGAAAAAGCGATTCCCGAAAACTGCAGAGTTCCGAACGACACGAGACATCCTCATTTTTTTACGATCGATTTCGGAATCTGCAGAAGTGCCAATGGCGAAATAGAACCTCAATTAATAGAGTTGCAGGCTTTTCCTTCGCTTTACGCTTTTCAGAAAGTTTTTGAAGATACATTCTGTGAAATTTATCCATTCCTGAATGAGATTAAAAGTAAAATTCCGCAAGATGAATTTCAGAACCACATGAAAGAACTGATTGTGGGAGATGAAAATCCTGAAAATGTTATTCTGCTGGAAATTTTTCCCGAAAAACAGAAAACAGCAATAGATTTTGCCTTAACTGAAAAACTACTGGGAATAAAAACAGTCTGTCTTACGAAAGTAAAAAAAGAAGGTGAAAAATTATATTACGAAAGTGAAGGCAAAAAAATTCAGATCAACAGAATTTATAACCGTTTTATTTTTGATGAACTGGATAAAATCCCTGATCTTCATCTTGAATTTGATTTCCGTGAACAAGCCGATGTAAAATGGATTACGCATCCCAACTGGTTTTTTAAGATTTCTAAATTTCTTTTACCCATACTGAAACATCATTTTGTACCGAAAAGTTATTTTTTACATGAATTTCCGGAAAACGAAAACCTTGAAAATTTTGTTTTAAAACCTTTATTTTCATTTGCAGGAAGCGGAGTCAATTTAAATCCGACAAAAGACATCACAGATGCAATCGAAGATAAGGAAAACTATATTTTGCAGAGAAAAGTAGTCTACGAACCTGTTTTTGAAGACATCAACGGAGAATTTTCCAAAGCCGAAATTCGCTTACTTTATATCTGGAAAGAAAATGAAGAACGTCCGATTCTGCTGGAAAATCTTGGAAGAATGACGAAAGCCGAAATGGTAAATGTAGATTTCAACAAAAAAGATGCAATCTGGATTGGAAGTTCTAATGCTTTTTTTGTAGACTAAGATATTTTAAATTAAACAATAAAACCTCAGAAATTTCTGAGGTTTTATTGTTTAAAGTCAACAGTAAATTAAATTTTACCATCTTCAAGCAATTCTCTCGCCTGATATTCCTGTACCAGATCGATAGCATTAGAAATCACATCACTCAACGCGGTGATGAACGTTCCCTCTTCGGCCATACTCATGGCATGTTTCAGGGCTTCAATTTCTTTCGGAATAATCTCATAGCTTACATCTCTTCCGGACTGCTGAATTCCGTCTATAATAAGACCGTTTATTTCCTCTTCTTTTCTTCCTCGAAGATGTTTTTCGTTGCGAATGATGATATAATCAAACATTCTTCCTGCAATTTTACCACACAAAGTAATGTCTTCGTCTCTTCTGTCGCCAACTCCGGAAATGATTCCTATTTTCTTGGTAGACTCTACATTTTTCAGATAATCTTCAATGGCTTCATATCCTGCAGGATTATGAGCAAAATCAATTAAAACTTTAAAATTTTTGAATTTAAAAACATTCAGTCTTCCCGGTGTAAGTTGCGCACTTGGAATAAAAGTTCTGAGAGAATTTGAAATATCTTCAATCCCGAATCCCTGAAGGTAACAAGCCAAACTTGCCGCCAAGACATTATCGATCATGAATTTCGCCTTCCCTTCCATCGTAATAGGGAAATCTTTTGCTTTTCCTATTCTTATCTTCCAGTCTCCTTTTTTGATGGTTACAAAACCTTCTTCATAAACGCAGGTTGTTTTTCCTTCTTTTGCAAATTTCTTAATGTACTCATTGTTTTCATCTAAGCTGAAAATTGCTACATTACTTGGCAAATCGTTGATAATTCTCATAGAGTATTCATCCTGCGCATTCAAAACACTCCATCCGTTTTTCTTTACGCTGTCAAGGACTACTCTTTTTACTTTGGTTAAATCTTTCAGATTATGAATATCATTTAATCCTAAATGATCTTCTTTAATATTGGTTAAAACCCCGATGTCACATTGAGAAAAACCTAAACCGGAACGGAGAATTCCTCCTCTTGCTGTCTCCAGAACCGCAAATTCTACGGTTGGATCTTTCAAGATAAATTCGGCAGAAATAGGACCTGTAGTATCTCCTTTTGTAAGCATGGTATTCTGAATATAGATACCGTCCGAAGTGGTAAAACCTACTCTATATCCGTTACTTTTTACAATATGTGAAATTAATCTTGTCGTGGTCGTTTTTCCGTTGGTTCCTGTAACTGCAATGATAGGAATGGTAAAAGGTTTTCCTTGCGGATAAAGCATATCTACAACAGGAGCAGCCACGTTTCTTGGAAGTCCTTCACTCGGTGCCAGATGCATTCTGAAACCGGGAGCGGCATTCACTTCTATAATGGCACCACCGCTCTCTTTTAAAGGCTGGGTAAGATTTTCTGCCATGATATCAATTCCGCATACGTCCAGACCGATGATTTTAGAAATTCTTTCTGCCATCGTGATGTTTTCCGGATGCACCATATCTGTAACATCGATAGAAGTTCCGCCGGTAGAAAGATTGGCTGTAGATTTCAGATAAACCACTTCCCCTTTCTGAGGGACTGTATCTAACGTATAATTCAGCTTATCCAGTAATTCTGTAGTGTCTTTATCAACAGCAATTTCGGTCAGTACATTTTCATGACCATAGCCTCTTCTCGGATCTTTGTTTTCCTTATCGATCAATTGCTGGAGATTCATCTCTCCATCTCCTACTACATGTGCCGGAACTCTTCTGGCTGCAGCCACCATTTTATTATTAATTACCAAAACACGGAAGTCGTATCCTGTAATGTATTTTTCAACAATCACTTTATTAGAGTACTTCTGAGCGTGGTCTAATCCAATTTTAGCAACTTCCCAGTCATTCACATTGATTGAAGAGCCTTTGCCGTGATTTCCGTCCAAAGGTTTAATCACCACGGGATAGCCTATTTTTTTTATAACGCTTTCCAGCTGCTCTTCATTGATCACCAGATCTCCTGTCGGAACAGGAATTGCGGCATCATTCAACATTCTTTTCGTAAGCTCTTTATTGCATGCGATGTCCACCGCAATAGAACTTGTATTTCCTGTAATGGTAGCCTGAAACCTCTGTTGATTCACTCCGTAACCCAATTGTACCAGAGAATTGCTTCCCAGTCTGATCCATGGGATCTTTCTGGAAACGGCTTCTTCTACAATACTTCCCGTAGAAGGACCCAATCTTACCCGTTCTCTGATCTCTTTTAGCGTATGAATACATGCATTAAGGTCATATTCGTATCCGTCAATCAAAGCCCGTGCTATTTCCACAGCCTGCTCGGCAGCATAAATCCCTGCGTTTTCTTCAATATAATCAAAAACCACATTATAAACGCCCGGAGTTTTTGTTTCTCTTGTTCTTCCGAAACCCGAATCCATGCCTGCAAGAGTCTGAATTTCTAAGGCGATATGCTCTATAACGTGCCCCATCCATGTTCCGGTTTCTATACGGTGAAAAAAGCCTCCATGCGTACCTTCAGAACATCGGTGGGTAATCAATGACGGGAGAAGGTTTTCTATTCTTTCGCGAAATCCTTCGATTTTATTGGTAGGAAAATTCTCCATTTCTTCAAGATCCAAACGCATCTGTATCAACTTCTTTCTTCTAATACTCCAAATATTAGGACCCCTCAAAGCTTGTATCTTCTCAATTTTCATAGTTTAGTGACGAAATTTATATTAATAAAATTATCTTTTCAAATCAAAGATAATGCAAAACCTTAAAAAAAACTACAGTCTAATTAAAGATTTATTAAAAAAGTTTTAAATTTATAATCAATTTAAGATCAATTGAAATACGTTAAAAATCAGTCGAAATTTTCTTAGCTATTAATAATTTTCTAACTTTGCCGACTATGAAACCTGTTGGAAAATTAATTATTATCGGAGGAGCTGTGAATAAAGGGAGTTTCTCTGAAACAGATTACGATCAAAACATTGAAAAAAACCTGAATTTCTTTGAGAGAGGAATTTTAAGAAAAATCATTACTGAATCCAAAAACAAAGAAAACTCAATTATCGAGGTTATTACGACGGCATCACAGATCCCTCAAATTGTAGGTGCGGAATATAAAAAAGCCTTTGAATTTTTAGGAGCCAAAAACGTCAACATTCTTGATATTCACAATCGTGAAGAAGCAAATTCTGATGCCATTGTTGCTAGAGCCAATGCTGCAGATGTTGTGATGTTCACGGGTGGCGATCAACTGAGGCTTACCTCCATTCTTGGCGGAACAAGATTTCACGATACCATTTTGCTGAAATATATGGAGCAGGATTTTATTTATTCCGGAACGTCCGCCGGAGCTGCCGCTGCGTCTGAAAATATGATCTATCAGGGAAGCAGTTCCGAGGCACTTTTAAAAGGAGAAATAAAAACTACACAAGGTCTTGGCTTAATTGATAACGTTATTGTTGACACCCATTTCGTACAGAGAGGAAGAATCGGCAGGCTTTTTCAGGCAGTAGTAAGTAATCCGAGAACTTTGGGAATTGGTCTGGGTGAAGATACCGGGCTTTTCATTTATAATGATACAATGACCGCTGTGGGATCCGGATTGGTGATTATCGTAGACGGAAGATTTATAAAAGATACCAACCTTACCAATATCAATCTTGGTGAGCCGATCTCTATTGATAACCTTACTGTTCATGTAATGTCTATGAATGATCATTATGATCTGACAACAAGAAAACTGACCATAGAAAATTCTCAGTTTAATCCTATTCCTCAAACATAACATATAAAGTGAAGATTTCTTCACTTTTTTTATATATTTAAAATCAAATAAATTATATGAAAATCATTATACACGGAGGTTTTTTTTCGGAAAGCGATCAAAGCCATGAAGTGAAAGTTGCCAAACAAAATTCGCTAAAAGAAATTGCTCAAAAAGCTTATCATTATTTAGAATCTCATTCTGCCTTTGAAACAGTGGCTTATGCAGTTTCGCTTTTGGAAGATGATGAATTGTACAACGCGGGAATGGGCTCGCAAATTCAGAGTGACGGAGTAATTCGGATGAGTGCAGCGATTATGGATGGTGAAACGCAGAAAATGAGCGGTGTTATAAATATTCAGAATGTAAAAAACCCGATTCTGGTTGCCAAAAATCTTATGAATGAAGACGACAGGGTTTTGGGTGGAAGTGGTGCAAAAAACTATGCTTCCGAACATGGTTTTGAAGATTTTTCTACAGAAATTCCGCAGAGAAGAAAGGAGTATGAAGCAAAATTAAACAATGGCGGAAAAGGAACGGTAGGCTGTGTCGCTATGGATAAGAACGGAAAGCTTGCCGTTGCGACTTCTACAGGAGGAAAAGGTTTTGAAATTCCCGGCAGAATCTCGGATTCTGCAACTGTTGCAGGAAATTATGCCAATGAATTCTGCGCAGTAAGCTGTACCGGTGTAGGCGAAGATATTGTAAGCAACGCCACGTCCGCAAAAATTGTGACAAGGGTAACTGACGGTATGGATCTGAAGACGGCTTTTGAGAAAACTTTTGCCGAACTAAAAACCATCGATGGGTTTGCAGGGGCAATAGGGATCGACAAACACGGGAATATATTCCATCAGGATTCCCACCCTACCATGGTTTTCGCAAGTTATGACGGAAATCAATACGAAGTTTTTAATTAAAAATTAACATTATTTTATATTAGTCTCTGATTTTTTGGCACGTATTTTACATAGTTAGAGGTATAACAAATTTAATTATAACTTTTAAAATCAGAAATCATGGGAAATAAAACAAATGGCTTATTAGCTTTATTAGGTGTAGGTGCTTTAGCATATTGGAAATACAAAAAATCTACTCCGGAGCAGCAGCAGGCTGTAAAAGATAAGATCAACAGTGCAAAAGACAACTTAAACAAATGGGGAAACGATCTTAAAGACAGAGCAAACGATGTAGCTTCTCAGGCTCAGAATAAATTTGACGAGGCAAAAACAAAGGTAGAAGATTCTGCTACAAACATGTAGAATTTCACCACAGCAATTTTAATATTATTTACATTCATATACAGAAAAAGTCATCCATTACGATGACTTTTTCTTTGCTTTTATAGCATAAACCATCGGTATTTTATTGCCGAATTTACTGATTCGCCACTTCCCTATTTCAAACTCGTCAACATGCCTGAAACAAGGATATGGTGACCAGTCGAATTCCCGAAATTGCTGTATTTTTAAATCCTTATCAATTAAATTTTGAAGAACATCTGACAAAGGATGATTCCAGGAAACATAATCCTGCACTATTGCTGCAGAAGTATCTGCATAAGTTCCTTCTGATGTTTCTATGATTGGTTTTTCATTGAAATAATTGTAAACAACACTATCGAAATCATCATCATACATCCAGACCACCGGATGAAATTCTGCCATTACAAATACTCCGTCTGGCTTTAAAAAATGACTGACAACATTTGCCCACTGATCCAAATCCGGCAGCCAGCCAATGGTACCATAACTCGTGAAAACCATATCAAATTTCTCATCTAAAACGTCCGGAAGATGATAAACATCTGAACAGACAAATTTCGTATCAGTCTGGCATTTAAAAGTTAAATTTCTCGCGGCATCTATTGCTTTATCAGATAAATCAATCCCCGTAACTTTTGCTCCCATTCTCGACATCGAAATAGTATCCTGACCAAAATGGCACTGCAAATGCAGAACAGTTTTATCTTTTATATCTCCTAAAAGTTCTAGCTCGATTGAATTTAAAGAGTTTCTTCCCTTTATAAACTCCTCCACAAAATAGAAATCTGATTCCAGATGAGGTTCTACTCTTGCATTCCATGAGTTTTTGTTGATTTCTAAATAGTTTTTCATTTGGTCTTTTTTAAAATCGTTAGATTTTTTTATAAATATAGCGATTAAAGAAATATGTCCAAGGCAACAACGAAATCAGCAGAGATACAAATACAATCTTAAATTTATTCTTGTAATCTTTTAATTTGTAAATATACTCATCATAATCTTTAAGATAATAAACGCTGATGGTTGATTCCACAGGAAAATGCGAACACACTTCAGAACTCAATTTTACAGAATAATCTTTCCCATTTACATTAATTGTAACGCTTGATGAAGCTTTCCTTCTATAATTTCTGCAATTTTGTGCAGTCACAAAATATGACCTTTTAAGACCTTTTTCTACTGTTTCATGATATTTTTCATCACCATTCCAGGCATATATCAAGCCAATAATCATCATTCCAATAAAGAAAAGATGATTATTACTATAATATTTTTTCCTGCCAAAATTCAAAATTTCACTTTAAAAACTCTTCCAAAGAAACCGTTTTCTGTTCCCCGGCTTCAAGGTTTTTAAAAGTAACCGTTCCGTTTTTCAGTTCCTCTTCACCCAAGAAAACCAGATTTTTGATGCCTTTCTTTTCTGCGTAGGTAAATTGCTTGTTGATCTTTGAACTTTCAGGATACAGTTCTGCGGAAATTCCTTTTGCTCTTAACTGAACAATTAATTTCAAAGCTTCAAGAGTTTCTTCACCTCCAAAATTGGCAAACAGATACTCTACGTTTGAAGTGGCATCTTCAGGGAACAGACTGAGTTCTTCCATCACCAGATAAATTCTGTCAAGACCAAAAGAAATCCCAATCCCAGGAACATTTTTCACACCGAAAACTTCCGTAAGATTATCATATCTTCCGCCCCCGCCGATAGAACCCATTTGTGCTTCATCTGCCTTCACTTCAAAAATTGCTCCGGTGTAATAATCTAAACCACGAGCCAAAGTAATATCAAAAACAAGATTCTGAATATCTACTCCTAAGTTTACAGATTGCGTTAAAACAAATTCCAATTCTTCAACACCTTTTAAACCCGTTTCATTTCCTGCAAATTTTTCTTTTAACTGAAGAAGATTTTCCAAAGCATCATTTGACTGGCTGAATAAGAAATCCAATTTATCAATCGATTCCTGAGAAATATTTCTTTCTAAAAGTTCCTTCACTACTCCATCTTTCCCGATTTTATCCAACTTATCTAAAGCAACCGTAAATTCAATTAATTTATCGGTAATTCCTGCATATTCTGCCAAACCGGAAAGAATTTTTCGGTTGTTGATATGAATGGTTACGGAAACTTTCAATTCAGCAAAAGATTTTAAATACAATTGTATCAAATCTACTTCCTGCCAAAGACTTTCGCTTCCTACAACATCTGCATCACACTGATAAAATTCTCTGAAACGACCTTTCTGAGGACGGTCTGCTCTCCAAACCGGCTGAATTTGGTAACGTTTGTAAGGGAAAGTCAGTTTCCCGTGATTCATGGCAACGAATCTTGCGAAAGGAACCGTCAAATCATATCGGAGTGCTTTATCAGTAAGATTTTCCGAACTGAAGGGTTTTTCCAGGGCTGTCTGAAAATCATTCTGCATCTGAGCTTTTTTCTCATCTTTAGCCTCATTAATGCTTGAATTCAAAATCTTAAAAATCAAACGATCTCCTTCCTCTCCGTACTTCCCTGTTAATGTTGACAAATTCTCAAAACTCGGAGTTTCCAATGGCTGAAAACCGAATAATTCAAAATTTTTCTGTAATATATTGATGATATATTTTCTTCTGGAAACTTCTAATGATGTAAAATCCCTAGTTCCTTTTGCTAAACTTGGCTTCATTTTTATAATGGATAAATGATGGATAATAATTGATAATGACTGCAAAAATAAGCAATTGAAAGGACTTTTAAATCAATAAAAAACCAGAGATTGATTTCTACGAATTTTCAATTCATTACTCTATTTTCAGACATTATCTAAAATTTCCAGAATTTCTTCTCCATAATTTTCTATTTTGTGTTTTCCGAAACCTTTAATATCAAGAAGTTCTTCAATTTTCGCAGGTTTGTATTTTGCTACAGAAATAAGCTCTTTATTGGTCGCAATAAAATATGAAGGCAGATTCTGTTCTCGTGCTTTTTCGGATCGCCAATGTTTCAGAGCTTCCAGAATTTTTATTTCGCTACTGTTCAGTGTATCATCATCTGCAGAATATTTCGCAGTTTTTGCATCTTTCACTATATTTTTCTTTACTTCTGTTTTATATTCATTGAAGTACAAAACTACCGACCAGAAATTTTCATCGTGTACAAAAGCGGTTTCTACTTTTATGATCTCGTGGTTATTCAGAAAATCATCAATCATTTTTTGATCCTGGAGCAGAAATTCGTCTGCAATTCTCACTTTCAAAACTTTTATATTCATCATTTGTGATTTTAGAATTCAATATTTATTTTTATGGTTTTCCGTTTTATTCATCATTTTAAATTTTAACGTAAAGTCCGCAAAGATTTTTCAACTACTACTTGTTGTAAGTTCGCAGATGCGTTCCACTTAGCAAAGACAACTAAAATTTGTAAACCATTAAATTACAGATCGTCAGTTTTATTTCCCTCCTAAAAGCAAAATCTCGTCTACTCTTATTTCAGTTACATATCTTTTTACGCCATCTTTATCGTCGTAAGATCTGTAGGTAATCTTTCCTTCTATGGCAATTTCTTTTCCTTTGGAAACATATTTCTGGAAGATTTCAGCAGTCTTCCCAAAAGCTACCAAACTGTGCCATTGTGTTTCTTCCACCTTTTCACCTTTCGAATTGGTGTAATGATCGTTGGTAGCCAATGATACGGTTGCTTTTAGTGTTCCGTTGTCGAATGACATCATTTCTACTTCTTTTCCTGTGTGACCAATTAAGGTAACTTTGTTTCTTAGTGACATAGCTTTATTTTTTTAGATTAAATAATTCAGATAAGAGACGTTCATTGTTTTTGTCAAATCTCTGCTGCAAAGATTCATCAGGATTGAAAATTTAATCGGTGAAAAATTATTTAAACTCGTTTGTAGTCGTTTGAAAATGGTTAGAATTGAATTGAAGTCAACTAAAAACTAAACTGTTTTATATAATATTTTTGAGTGATGTATTTTGTATATTTGAGAGTTTGACTCTAATAGAAATTTCACCAATGACTGTCTTTCCAATCATAGCCTCCACCGTCTCCCCTACAGAATTAGGCCAATTTATCTGCGAAAAATATCAATTGAATGAAGGTTCTGACTGTACACTATTTAGAACCGGAGTGAATCACACCTATTTTATGTTTAATAGTAACAAAAAATATATTGTAAGAGTTTATTGTCATAATTGGAGAACAAAAGCTGAAATCCAGGAAGAATTAGAACTTTTACTTTTACTAAAAAATCACAATCTTTCAGTTTCATTTCCGATTGCTGATAAAGAAGGAAACTTAATTCAGGAAATAAATGCACCGGAAGGATTACGATACGTAGTGCTTTTCACTTATGCGGAAGGTGAAAAAATGCGCTTTATGAAAAATGAAACGTGCTTTGAGATTGGATCAATGATGGCTAAAATGCATAATATTACTGCGGACAAAAAACTAGAACGCATCAATTACAACTCTCATGTTCTCTTGAAAAAAGCGTATGACTATATCAACTTATTTTTTTCTGAAGATTTGAGTGAAATGAAATATATTCAACAAATCTCCTCTAAAATATCTGAAAAATTTGAAAACTGTAGTTTATCAGAAAATCAAAAAGGAATCGTTCATCTTGATATCTGGTATGATAATTTGAGCGTTGATAAAGGGAATAAAATTACCATTTTTGATTTTGATAATTGTGGAAACGGATTTCTAATTTTAGATATCGGTTACTTTTGCAAGCAGTTATTTTTTATAGAATCTGATAAGAATGCATATGAAATGAAAGTTGAAAGCTTTCTGAAAGGCTATAGAAAGGAAAGAAGTTTATCTCAAGAGGAACTGAGATTAATTCCGGAAGCAGGAGCATCTATTTTTGTGTTTTATCTTGGAGTTCAAGACCAGAGATTCGATTGGTCTAATATATTTTTAACAGAAAACTATATGAAAATGTTTATTGGAAGAATAAAAAACTGGATGGAATATTATGAAGCAAAAGAAATCACACTTAATCCATGATTAAATTACATCTGACTTCCTTCTAATTACATAGTCTAGAATTTTCAACTTGTTATCAATAAACCATCAATAACGCAAACTTTAATTTTTTTTTAGAATCAATACCTCAAAAACGCCATTATCCAATTGCTTTAAAAAAATCTTCTAATTTTTCTTTATCCAATGTTCCATTTGTTCTTACACTGCTGCAAAGATCAACACCAAAAGGCTGCACATAGTCAATTGCCTGTTTTACATTGTCTTTATTAATTCCGCCTGCAAGAAATAAAGGTATAGAAATTAATTCTTTGATTTCTTTGCTTAAATCCCAATTATGAGTACGCCCTGTTCCACCTAATTCTTTCACAGAAAGATTTGGATTTCCGCTATCCAGTAAAACAGCATCCACAAATTTTGAAATTTCAACAGCTTCTTTCACAGAATTGTCATCTATCACATGAATTACCTGAACCAGCTTTACGTGAGGCAATTCTTTGCGAATAATTTCATACTCCCGTTTTTCCAGCTCATCAACAATCTGAATGGTGGTGGTATTTACTTTTTTGTAATGCGAAATAATATTTTCCGGTTTCGTTTCGCTTGTCAGGAGAAAAGTCGCAATCGGTGGGGGAACAAACTTTGAAATTTGGGCAATAAGTTCATCATCAATTACACCCGGTCCGCTAGGCATATTTGCAACCAAACCTAATGCAGATGCGCCGCATTCAATAGCGATTTTCGCCTCTTCAATACTGCTTATACAGCAGATTTTCACTCTCGTTTTCATCATGTTACTGTGTAATTATTTATGCTGAAGTTTAAAATTTTTCAGATCTGAGTAATTCATTAATCCTCAAAATTCATTATTTTTTCTGAGAATAAAAAATGTGCAGATCTATTTAAAACAAAACATTCCAAATATATGATTTTTCACAGCCGTTTGTAAACGGATATTAAGTATCTTTATATTTCAATCAAAAGAAAGTGAGAAAAACGATAAAAAGAACGTACAGAGTTTCAAAATATGTGATTTATAAAGAAACCCTCGTAGATTATAAAGAACATTTCTGGTCATTTCTTGGTGCATTTTTCGGAATCGGAATCATTGCTTTTCTGCAGTCCCACTATCTGCTGGAACAGGAAAATGTATTTCTTATCGGTTCTTTCGGAGCTTCAAGCGTTTTAATTTACGGCGCCATTCAAAGTCCGTTGGCACAACCGCGAAATCTTATCGGCGGTCATGTAATTTCCGCTTTGGTGGGAGTGACGGTTTTTAAAATGGTTCCTGATATTTTGTGGCTTTCGGCTCCATTGGCTGTAGCATTCTCTATCGTATTGATGCAATATACAAAAACGCTGCATCCACCGGGAGGCGCAACCGCCTTAATTGCAGTAACATCAACGGGTAAAATTCCCGAATTGGGATATTGGTATGCCCTTTCGCCTGTTTTTTCGGGATGTGCGATCTTACTGATCGTCGCCTTGATTTTTAATAATATGACCAAAAACAGAAGCTATCCTGCAAGCAAGCAATGGAAAAGGCTTTTAAATAAAAAACACAAACACACTTTGAAAAAATAATGATATGAACTGTCTGGAATGTGGCGCAAAAATCATTGGAAGATCGGATAAAAAATTCTGCAATGATGCCTGTAGAAATGCTTACAATAATAAGCAAAATAAAGACTCGAGCAATCTGATGCGGAATGTAAACAACAAGCTTCGCAGAAATTACAGAATTCTTCATGAAACCAATATTGAAGGAAAAACCAAAGTTGCCAAATCTAAATTGGATGGCTTAGGATTTGATTTTAATTATTTTACACAGATAAAAGTCTACAAAAACGGCTCAGAATATAAATTTGTGTACGATCAGGGATATAAAATTTTAGATGACGATTTTATTTTAATTGTAAAAAACTAACATCTTATTTCATTACTATAGAAGTCCATATATGAAAGAAATTGTACTGGTAACCGGAGCAGGAGGATCTGTCGCTAAAGCTTTAGCAAAAAAACTTGAAAATGAATATTCTGTACGGTTTCTCACCCGAACCAAAAAACAGGAAAATGATTTTGAATGGAATATCAAAAACCAAACAGTAGACGAAAAAGCTTTTGAAAACGTAAGCCACATTATTCATCTTGCAGGAGCCAATATTTCTGAAAAAAGATGGACAGATGAAAGAAAAAAAGAAATACTCTCTAGCCGTGTAGATTCTGCAAAGTTAATTTTAAACACTTTAGAAAGAAAAAACATCAAACTTCAATCTTTTATTTCGGCTTCTGCAACAGGTATTTACGGTACAATCACCTCCCAAAAAATATTTAAGGAAGATGACCGGAAAGGAAGCGATTTTCTGAGTGAAGTTGTTTTTCTTTGGGAAAATGCGGCAGATAATTTTCTGAAAAAAGGTATTGCCGAAAGAGTGGTGAAAGTACGTACTTCTATTGTACTTTCTGAAAAGGAAGGCGCGCTGAAAAAGATGTCGCAACCCGTAAAATTCGGGATCGGATCGCCTATAGGAACAGGAAGACAATATATGCCGTGGATCCATATTGACGATATTTGCTCGGTGTATGAATTTGCTTTAAAAAATAAAAATATAAAAGGTGCCTACAATGCTAATGCACCTCAACACACCGATAACGAAAATTTCACCAAAGAAATTGCTGAGGTTTTAAACAAACCGATGTTCATGCCCAATATTCCTGGATTCGTAATGAAACTGATTTTTGGAGAGCTCGCTGTAGTATTATTGGAGGGTTCCCGAACTTCTTCTGAAAAGCTTCAGAATACAGGTTTTCAGTTTAAATTCCCTGAATTAAGACCAGCTTTAAAAGATCTTCTGACTACAAACTAAGTGGAAAAATTCATTGATCAAGATTAAAAATATGCAAAACAACCAAGTAGAAATTCAGAAAACCGAGATTTTATCTGATGATTGGTATACCTTAAAAAAGATTACTTTCGGTATTCATAAAAAAGACGGAACAGTAGAAACCCAGAGCAGAGAAGCGTACGACAGAGGAAACGGTGCGGTAATTCTGCTGTATAATACCACTTCAAAAACCGTCATTCTCACCAGACAGTTCCGGATGCCCACCTACATCAACGGAAATTCTACAGGAATGATGATTGAAGCCTGCGCCGGTCTGTTGGATAACGATCATTCTGAAGAATGTATAAAAAGAGAAACCGAGGAAGAAACCGGCTACAGGATTTCCAAGGCAGAAAAGATTTTTGAAGCATATATGTCTCCAGGATCTGTTACCGAAATTCTCCATTTTTTTATAGCGGAATATTCTGATGAGATGAAAACATCAAAAGGCGGAGGTCTTGAGGATGAAGGCGAGGAAATTGAAGTTCTGGAGATCGGCTTTGAAAAAGCTCTCGAAATGATTGATACTGGTGAAATAAAAGATGCAAAGACCATTATGCTTCTGCAGCATCTTCGCATTAAGAACAGATTATAATATCTTTGTAAAAATAGAAAATTATGAAACGACCATTCTGCGTACTATTTTTTTTAATGTTTTCTGTAACGTCTTTTGCTCAGAAAAAAGAAATGCTGAGCTCAAAAGACCAACATGCAGTAGAGCATTTCAAAGCTGAATACAAAAAGAAAAACCACAAGAGATTTGAAGGGAAAATAACAATAAAAGATCATCAGGTTTTTTTTGATGATAAAATAACTTTCTTTGAAAAATCTGATGCCACCACTTTAGCAGTTTTGCAGCAGGGACTCATCTATCCTCAACTGTTAACGGAATATCAGATGAATAAATTTCTGGATGAAACTACAGATAAAACGCAACTAAGGTTTTTGAAACTGCAAAAAGATCCGAAAGCCTCTTTTGATGTGAATGCTATTTCAGTAAAGATTTCCGAACTTCCGTTTTTAAATATCAACGACAAAGTGAAAAGATTCCGTATGACAACAAAAAATAAAAGCCTTCCCAACCCTGTTATCTATTTTATAGAACTTACTAATTCAAAAGCTGCCAAGAACATGAGCTTTGAAGAGTTTCTGAAAGATGCCAAACTTACGTATCTTGATCAGGACTAAGATGCAGGCATTTTTAATCATTCACCTTCATCTTATCAAATCAGTCTTTACACAGATCACCGCGCATTAACAATAAACACTGATACCACAGAATTGGTTTTAAACAAATTAATAATCAAAAACTTACGGTTTTTTAATTTTAAAAGTGTATTTTTGCACCGCGAAAATAAGGTTAAGAGTTATGAAAAAAATAGGTGAATACAGAAAACTTCTTGAGGTAGACAATACCGCTACTTTGAAAGATCTGAAAACAATTTACAGAAATGTGATGAAAGATACGCATCCTGATAAATTTGTAAATAATGAAGCGGGAAAACTGGAAGCAGAAGAAAAAAGCAAATCTGTGATTGAAGCCTATCATTTTCTGGTAAGCATCAATCCGGAAACGCAGGAGAAATACAAGGAAGAATATACAGATACTGTTTCAAATTCTATCATTACAGATTTTTATCTTGAAAAATCAATTCTGAAAGTGCAGCATCTGAATGGGAAAATGTTTGAATACATCGGTGTTCCAAGAAATACGTATATCAAAATGGTGAATGCAGATTCTCCGAGCCGTTTTGCAAGAAGACACATCTACGGAAATTTTATCTACAGAAAATCTGGTGAAGTAATGGCAGATTAATTTTTGTATTTATACAATAAATTGGAGCTTTCGGTTAATTCTGAAAGCTTTTTTTATTGAATAATTTATACTTTATTCATCTGTACATTCGCACACGAATTGCCATCCCGTAGGGATTTAAGCACTGTTGGTGAAATGTTTCTTTGAAGGATTCAAGCCGTGATTTCTGATGGATGCAAATACACCTGTTATTTTTTGTTTAAGTAGAAATTAAGTTTTTTTTTTGTGAGATGCTGCATTGATGATTCGGGTTGAGATCACTTCGGCATGACAAAAAATGATGGTTATTTTTTCGCTTTGATATTTAGAAAAAGGGATGACAAACTGGATGGAAATGAGTTCATTAGATTAAAAAAATACTGTAATCTTTAGGTTTGAAATTAAAACAAAAAAAGCGCATCATTTCTGATGCACTTTGGGTTAATTAAAGGTTGGTATAATTAATCTATGTGTTTCGGGGTAAAACCGTCTTCACTTAGTTCTTTATGCTTGTAATCTGCTTTCATTTCAGCTTCATAGTCTACTTTTTCATGTTTACCCATTCTTCTGAGTAATGAGTCGAAAAGTGAATAAACTACCGGAACAATAATCAGGGTAAGGAATAGTGATGATGTTAAACCACCGATTACTACCCACGCCAAACCGTTGTTCATTTCCGCACCTGCTCCTTTTGCCAAAGCGATAGGAAGCATCCCGAAAATCATCGCAATTGTAGTCATCAGGATAGGACGGAGACGAGCGTGGTTTGCCTGAATAAGAGCATCATGTGTACTTGCACCCGCTGCTTTTCTCATATTGGCGAAATCGACAATCATAATCGCATTCTTTGCCACCAAACCAATCAACATGATCATCCCCAACATGGTAAAGATATTCAGTGAGTTCGCCGTTAATGCCAGGATAACCATTACTCCGATCAATGCTAACGGAATAGAGAACAATACTACAAACGGATAAACAAAACTGTCATACAGCGAAACCATTACCAGATAAACCAATACAATAGCCGCCAATAAAGCAATTCCTAATGTACCGAAACCTTCTGTCTGGTTTTCCATATCACCGCTCCAGATGTAATTTACTCCGGCTGGTTTCGTTTTTTCGTTGTCCATAAACTGTGCAGCCCATTCGTTGGCAACATCTCCTACAGGACGGCCCACTACTTTAGACAATACTTTTACAGAAGGAGATTTGTCTCTACGCTGAAGCAAACTCGGACCGGAACTCATATCAACATTCGCAAACTGGCTGAGTCTTATCTGTTCTCCTTTTGTATTGGTAAACATTAAATTTCTGACATCATCAATCGACTGTCTGTTGGCATCTGCAAAACGGATATTAATATCATATTCGTATTCTCCTGCTCTGTATTTCCCGTCTGTATTTCCGTTAAATGCGGTCTGCATCGCCTGTCCTACACTCGAAAGATTCAAACCTAAAGAAGCCATTTTATCTCTGTCGATATTAACACGTACTTCAGGACTTCCTGTATCGGTAGACAATTCTGCATCTACAGATCCCGGAACTTTCTTCAGTAATTCAAGAATTCTTGTTGCTTCTTTTGTTGCCGTTTCATTATCTGCAGCCGTTACTACCATTTCGATTGGTGCATTATCTGCTCCCATCAATCCGATAGGTGCTGTTTTGAACTCAACGCCGGTGAATTTTTCTTCCAGATCACGCTTCATTTTTGCAGCGATGATGTCTGTACTTTCTGCTCTTTCAGTTTTATCAATTAAATTAACCTGAACTTCTGACTGATAAACTGTTGCCTGTGAAGCTCCAAAACCGGAAGACTGCTGACCAACAGTGGTAATTAAATCGATGACATCTTTATCATCTCTTAAATATTTCTCCACTGCTAAAGTGACCTGATTGGTTTTCTCTACTGTAGCATCTTTTGGCAATTCTATCTGAACAAGGAACTGACCACGATCCATCTTAGGGAAAAATTCTCCACCAATGAAACCGAAAGCAACCAGCATAAATGAAGATATTAAAATAATGAAAGTTACTACCACTACCATTATTCTTCTTAATCCTGATTTCAAAGCCCATTCCAGAATTCCTGTAATCCAGTGTGTGAATTTTTCCAGTTGTTTTTCAAACCAAAGAATAAATTTCTCGAAAGGATTCTTCCCTGTTAAATGCACCAGTTTTCCAAATCTTGAAGACAACCACGGAATGATGGTAAATGAAGCCAGCAATGAAAATAAAGTAGCAATAACTACCGTTACACAAAACTGCGCCAAGATATCTGAAACCAGACCGGAACTCATCGCAATCGGTAAGAATACCACCACAATTACCAAAGTAATTGCCGATACAGTAAACCCGATTTCTGATGCACCGTCATACGCTGCACGTATTCTGCTTTTTCCCATCTCCATATGTCGGTACACGTTTTCCAATACCACGATGGCATCATCCACAAGAATACCTACCACCAAAGAAAGTCCCAGTAAACTCATCAAATTCAGCGTGTATCCCATAAGATACATCCCGATGAAAGTAGCAATCAATGAGATTGGGATAGAAACCATTACAATGAATGCATTTCTTATATTGTGAAGGAATAGTAACATTACAATAGCCACCAAAATAACGGCAAGAACCAAATCAAAAATTACGTGATCTGCAGCTGCCAGAGTAAAATCTGTACTGTCATCTACAATTTTCACCTTTACTCCCTGTGCGGCATAGTTCTTCATTACCGTCTCCACTGTTTTCTTTATGCTTTCCGAAACAGACACCGCATTGGCATCAGACTGTTTCTTTACCTGCATCAAGATCGTAGGATTCTGATTGAATCTCGCTATTTTCTCAACATCTTCCTGCGCATCAAAAACTGTTGCTACATCAGAAAGTCTTACCTGGGCACCGTCTTTATTGGAGATCACAAGGTTACTCATTTCCTCTATAGACTTATATTTTCCGGATAATCTGATGGTAGATTTCGTAGTTCTAGATTTCAAACTTCCTGTAGGGAAATCTAAGTTTGAGGATAAAATTGCCTGCTGAATATCTCCGATAGAAAGATTATAGCCCTGCAGTTTCTTTTCATCTACACTTACCTGTATTTCTCTTTCCTGTCCGCCTACAAGATCAACCTGAGCAACACCGTTTACACGGGAAAAAACAGGCTCTATTTTTTTATCTAATAAATCATAAAGTTCTTTATTGTTCAGTTTATTACTGGAGATACTCATCGTCATGATCGGTAGGTCATCTAACGAGAACTTATTCAGAGAAGGCGCATCTGCATCATCCGGAAGTTCGGATAAAATTGCGTTTACTTTACGCTGTGCATCATTCAGGGCGTAATTTACATCTGCTCCTGTATTCAGCTGAACCATAATCACCGAAAGACTTTCGTAAGATGATGATTCTACTTTTTTCACGTTTTCCAAAGCACCTACAGCGTCTTCTATTTTTCTGGTTACCGAGGTTTCTACCTCACTTGGTGAAGCTCCCGGATAAACAGTAGAAATTGTCACCATATTGGTTTCAAACTTCGGAATCAATTCGTACCCCATCATGGAGTAACTTAATATCCCACCCAGTGTAAGTATCGTAAACAATACGATGACCAGGGATGGTCTTTTAATGGATATTTCTGCTAACTTCATCTGTCTACTTTACGATATTGATTTTAGAACCATTTTCTAAATTGATCTGTCCGCTGGTAATTACCTGTTCACCCCCATTCAGACCGCTGATAATTTGTACTTTATCTCCGTACACTTTTCCGGTTTTTACGGTTATCAATTTTGCTTTGCCGTTGTCAACGATGAATACCTGTCCTGAACTTACACCGTTGACGAAAGCTTCTGCCGGAACGGTCAGCATATTCTGAGTTTCTGCACCGTTATTGGTTTTAAACAAAGCGGTTCCGTACATCCCTGCTTTCAGGTTTCCTCTGTTCTGAACTTCAATTTCCACAGGGAAATTAAGAGAGGCATCACTTTTCGGAGCGATAAATGTAATTCTTCCGCTGAACGATTCGTCAGGTAAAACATTAACATTAATCGATACTTCCTGACCAAGTTGTATTCTTCCGATCTGGCTTTCATCCACTAAAACTGAAAGCTTCAAACTATTGATATTCACAATTTCAAACAAAGGAGTTCCCGGTGCAACCACAGTTCCCGGTTCTACCATTTTCTTATTGATCGTACCGCTGATTCCTGCACGGATACTTGTATCATTTACTCTTACACCCTGCGCTCTTACGGCAGCCTGCATATTTTTAAGCTGCAATCTTGAGTTGTCCAGCTGCTGTCTGGTAACACCGCCTGTTTTGAAAGCATTTTCGTAACGTTGGTTATCAATAATTGCATTTTGCAAATTATTCTGAGCCTGGGTAACATCTACTTCAATTGCATCTCTTTTGATCGTTGCCAAAACCTGCCCTGCTCCTACTCGTGATCCTTCTTTTACGAAAACACTTACCACACGACCAGAAATATCAGCAGACTGATTCATTTCCTGTTTCGGGATAAAAGTACCGTTTGCAGAATAATCTGTATTAATGTTTTCTCTCGCAAGTGTAACAACATTGACGTTGATCTTGTCCACCTGTCTTGCTACCTCTTTTACTTCAGTTTGCTGTTTCTTCTTGTTATCTGAAATTTTGTAAGCAGCCAAACCGATAAGCACTGCAGCTACGATGATATATATTAAAGTTTTTTTCATTATAGTTTATTAAGGGTTTTGTAGTGTATTAAGTTCTCCTTTAGCTTTAATTAATTTAATTTCAGCCTGTTTGTAATCCAGTAATGCCGTTGTATAGTTCTGTTTCGCATTGGTTAATGCATTTTCAGAGTCTAATACCTCGGTTAATGTTGCCAAACCGTACTGGTAATTTGCCTGAGTATCTTTCTGAACTTTTTCAGCCAGAGTTACGTTATTCTTCATGCTTTCAATATTTATTAAAGAATTTTCAATATTGGCGATTGAATTTTTGTAATCTAAACTTAAACTCAGCTGTGTATTCTGAATATCCTGATCGATATCTAAAATATCAATTTCTGCCTGCTGAATTTTAGATTTCGTGGCTCCTCCCGTGAAAATAGGAATCTGTATATTTAAACCAATTGCTGAATAGTCACTCCAGAGAACTCCGTTATTGATTCCGTTTGTAAGAGGAAATTTAGATCCCTGTCCTGCCCATCCGTAGTTTGCCTGCAAACCTACTGTAGGATAAAGATACGCTTCGGTGGCTTTTTTATTAAATTGTAAAAGCTCTCTGTTTTTCTGCAAAACTTTCACTTCAGTTCTGGTATCCAGATCTACGCTTCCGGCAATCAACTCAGGTTTGGGCTCTATCGATTTTTCTTCAAGCTCGATGTCTGATTCTATAGGAACTCCCATATAAAATTTCAGCGAGTTTTTTGAAAGTTCTACTGCATTTACCAATTGTTGTCTGTTTGCACTGATATTGGTAAGCTGTACATTGGTTCTATCCAGATCGATGCCTTTTGCCAAACCGTTTTCCACTAAACTTTTGATCACATTTCTTACCTTTTCCGTGTTTGTGTAACTTACGTTTAGTGTTTTAAGATTTTCTTCCTGTACAAAAACCTGATAATAGGCTGTTGCTACATTCTCTATAATCTGCTCATTAGTAAGCTGAGCATTCAAAACATAAAATTCCCGGGTAGATTTTGCAGCTCTAAGACCCGTGAAAACTCTCTGGTCAAAAATTGCCTGATTTACGCTCACAACTGCCTGAGAAGACCAGGGCTGTCCCAATTGTGCACGAATTCTCTGTCCGCCAAATTCAAGAAGAGATTCCTGAATAACCGGGTTATACGTTAAACCCGCAGTAGCACTTACCTGTGGTAATGCACCTGCTCTGGCTTCAGCAATTTTATATTCAGCTTTTTTGATTTGTAAAGCCGCTTTTTTGGCCTCTGCTTTATTTTGCAAAGCCTGCTTAATGGCTTCCTGCAGCGACACTTGTTGCTGTGCATACGCAGATGAAGAGCCGAAAATCATAAATGCTGCAGCTATCCCAATTTTTAGCTTTTTTGCAGTTATACGTTTTCTATTCATAATTTATACTTCGTTTATTTTTTTGTAGTCGTTTTCAATCTGTACTTTCCTAAAAGACGGTAAAGTTTTATAATTACTTTAACAGTTTTGAATTAATTCTTAAAAAGCATGTTGAGTATTATATCTTTTCTTTCCGAAATAATTTTGTCAAACTCTTTATCTCCAATCATTAAATTCTCCAGAAATAAAGGACGGACAGCACTGGGAAATACCAATAGCGAAATCATATTGAGTAGAAACTGTACAGGTGCCATTTTTTCTATATTTCCCAATTCCATTTCTCTTTCAATATCCTGATACAGTTTTTTCAGCTCGTCTTCTTCCACATCTTTTTTGTGACAGCTCCCTTTATTGATTTGGGAAACAATATACGTTTCCAGATAAGGATATTGCAGACTTGTGGAAAGACTTCCATCAATGAATTCTGCTATTTTTTCCTTAAATGGGAGATCCGAATTCATAATAATTTCAGACTTTTTTTTCTCCACCCGATGTGCTTCGTCAAAAATGATCTGAATCAAATTATCTCGTGAGCGAAAGTAATAGTTAATTAACGTTCGGTTGACACCGGCTTCGTCTGCAATCTCCTGTGTAGTTGCATTAAATTTCCCCTGAACAAAGAATAAATTCTTCGCGGTTTCTTTGATTAATTCCTGTGTTTGATCTTTCTTTTCTTGTTTTGACATTTTTGTTAAACAATTTTGTACAAAGATATATCAATCATTTGTTTTAACAAAATTGTTAAACAAAATAATTAAGGGAAATATTATGATTTGCATCATGAATTTTTTTGCAGAATAACTTATGAGAACAACTTAATTAAAGAACCATAATCACCTATAAAAAAAAGCGAACAGAAATTTCTGCTCGCTCATTTATATTCAAATGAATTGTATTCTTACAATAACTTAATTTTATCGTTTGAAAGATCTACAATTTTATCTTTGTATAATCCGCCAATTGCTTTCTTAAAATTCTTTTTACTCATCTGCAATTCTGCCTTAATTTCTTCCGGAGAAGACTGATCAGATAAATGAAGAAGACCGAAATTTTCGTCTAATTTGGTAAGAATCTTCTGTCTGAACTCATCAATGTTTTCAAAACCTTCCGGCTGCAGAGAAACATCTATTTTTCCGTCTTCACGAATGGTTTTAATATACCCTTCTTCTTCAGAAAGCGGATAAAGTTTTTTGTAAACATCGGATGTATAAACCAGTCCGATATATTTTTTATTAATGACCACATTCCACCCAAGTTCACTTTCGTTCATCATGATCAATTCTACTTTATCTCCCTTCTGGAAAGGAACATCTTCGTACTGTGGATTTCTTTTAAATTTTGTAGTTCCTGTAATTAATTCCAATGCATCATCTACATAGAGATACACAAGATATCTTTTACCTTCAATAATTTTAGTTTTCTGCTGTTTGTAAGGGATAAAAAGATCTTTGATAATTCCCCAATCCATAAAAGCACCGGTTGGAAGACTTTGTACACAACTCATCACAGCAAATTCTCCTACTTCTGCCAAAGGAATTTCGGTGGTTGCCTTCAGTTTGTGGTCATCCTGATAAACAAAAACTTCAACTTCATCGCCAATTTCTTTTTCTTCACGAATGAAAACTTTAGACATAAAAGCGGTTTCGCCTGTCTCCGATTCGAGCATCCATCCTGAATTATTTTTTTCTGAAATTTGTAAAGTCTGAGTTTTTCCGAGTTGCATTGATGATAAATTTAATTGGCAAAGGTACGGAAATATGTTGGAGAGTTTTAGAATATATACCTTCTAATTAATAGAGATTGTAGTTTCAGTTACTATTTGGAAATAAAATCCATCAGTTCTCTTCTGCTTTTTTCAAAATCTAATGCATCACCAACGACATAATATCTTTGCTTGTCAACACAGTTTGAAAACAAAGATTTAGCTAAAATTAATTTATTTTTATCAAAACTCAATTCTTTTACCAAAACGCTGATTTGCTGCGAGGTCAACTTAAAATAACGGCTTTGCTGATTGATGAAAGCAATTTTATTATCATCAAATGAAGAGTTTTTCTTCATCACATCAAGAAATTCACGGAAATCATGATCATTCATCACGTCAGGATAGTTTCCAGACCAGTTGCTGCCTGTATTCCCGTAAGGATTATTCCATACATCATTCCAATTATTAAAACCATAATAATCGTTTTGGATAGGATAAGAATCTAATAAATACAAACCTTGATTGGTGAAAAAGTCTAAGACCAATCTGCTGTTATTTCTAACATTCAAAGTAGTTCTGTATATTAAAAAACCATGATCATAAATGGAAATAGGAATTCTTCCGGAGGGTAAATCAAAAAATCTGTATTTTCCTGAATTGTTTGAAATCTGCTGATCTGCTAATTCTACACTAAAATATCCCTGCTCTGGAATTCTGAGAAAAACTTCGGAAGATCCATAGTTCATATTCCACTGATAATTTGGATTCATAGGTCTTCTCACAGAATTTTTATCATTCCGGAATCCTGAATTATCTGAATTATTATTTCTCGGATCTTGTCTTCCTGCATTTGGAGATTCGATCTCCTTTTTCGATACCTCATTTTTTAAAAGCTCGCCTGTTTTACCAGCCTCCTGTGAAAATGAAAAATTTACCGCTAAAAGCATTAAACCTAAAAAAATATTTTTCATAACTGTTTTTTTATATTTTAAAATCTATTTTTATGCCAAAAAAAAGAGAAATCAAAAATATGATTTCTCTTGTTATATATTTTTTTGATTTTTCAATTACATATGCAATGCTCTTTTTCCTGTAGCATCCAAAGCAGCTTCTTTTATAGCTTCTGCATACGTTGGGTGAGCGTGAGAACTTCTTGCAATATCTTCTGCACTTGCGCGGAATTCCATAGCAATTACTCCTTCTGCAATTAAATCTGCAGCTCTTGCACCGATCATATGGAAACCAAGAACCTCATCAGTTTTTTCGTCAGCAATAATTTTTACCAAACCATCAATATCACCGCTTGCACGGCTTCTTCCTAACGCTCTCATTGGGAAAGAACCTACTTTATAAGCCACACCTTCCTGTTTCAACTGCTCTTCAGTTTTACCAACTCCTGCTACTTCAGGCCAGGTATATACCACTCCCGGAATTAAGTTATAATTGATGTGAGGTTTTTGTCCTGCTAAAGTTTCAGCAACAAAAACACCTTCCTCTTCAGCTTTGTGAGCCAACATTGCACCTTTTATCACATCACCGATTGCATAAATGTTGGCAACATTAGTTTGTAAGTGGTCGTTGGTTTTCACTCTTCCTCTTTCGTCAAGTTCTACACCTGCTTTTTCCAGTCCAAGACCGTCCGTGAAAGGTCTTCTACCAACAGAAACCAGACAGTAATCTCCTTCTACTGTTACTTCTTCACCTTTTTTATCTTTTGCCGTAATTTTTACAGAATCGCCGTTTCTTTCTACCGCAGAAACCGCTGTAGAAAGCATGAATTTCATCCCTTGTTTTTTAAGAACTTTGGTCAATTCCTTGCTTAAAGCTCCATCCATTGTAGGAATGATTTTATCCATAAATTCAACAACTGTCACCTGAGAACCTAATCTCAAATAGACAGATCCTAATTCCAAACCGATAACACCACCACCAATGACCACTAAGTGCTTAGGAATTTCTTTTAAATTCAAAGCTTCCGTAGAAGTAATCACTCTTTCTTTATCTAAAGTGATGAAAGGCAAAGATGAAGGTTTAGAACCTGTAGCAATAATGGTGTATTTAGAATCGATGGTTTCTGTAGAACCGTCGTTTTTTGTTACTTTAATCTGAGTTGCAGATTCAAAACTTCCAAGACCTTCAAAAACAGTGATTTTGTTTTTGTCCATCAAAAAGTTGATTCCTTTTGTAGTCTGTTCTACCACTTCGTTTTTTCTCGCAATCATTCTTGCGATGTCCGCCTGAGGTTCGTTAATGATAATTCCGTGGTTTTCGAAATTATGTTTTGCATTTTCGAAATGCTCAGAACTGTCCAGAAGTGCTTTTGAAGGAATACATCCAACGTTAAGACAAGTTCCGCCTAAAGTTGAATATTTTTCAATAATTGCTGTTTTGAAACCTAATTGTGCAGCGCGTATTGCAGCTACATAACCTCCAGGACCAGAACCTATTACGGTAACATCGAATTGACTCATTGTATATTATGATTTATTATTAGCTATTCTTAAATTATTACAAATTTACTGATTAATTTACAAGGAACAAAGTGAGTTTTGTCAAGTTTAAGAATGAAGTTTAAGATATTATAGATCTATTTTTCCTTGCCCGAATTTTTCTTCACTTCCAGAGTCAGCATCTCTGTAAAGATACCACTCAAGATTTTCCAGATGTTGTAAAGCATTTTCAGGTCTCATTCCTGCAACTTCTTTTTTTGCGATAATTCCTTTATACCATCTGCCTAATTCTGGAAAGTTTTCGGTTTCGATAGAATATTTCAACCAAATTCTCTGGCAAAGTTTACACTGAATGATACTTACCTCAGCATTTCTGCCGTCCGTAAAATCGGTTCCTATGTTTGAAGTTCTATATTCGGATTCAATTAAGTCGTGCTTTTCGCATGCACAGCCCAATTTCAAAAGTTTTTTCATGAATGATTGATTGATTTTTATAAGTGAAGTGCAAATTTAAGGAAATATAAAGACTATTATTTTTTCATCAAATCCAATAAAACTTTCTCGTAATTATCTAAAATAATCTCTTTTGAAAATCTTGATTTTATGGAATTAATAATCCATTCTTTATCATAATTCTGTTGTAATATCAACCTTATTTTTTGGGCAAAATCTTCATGATTATCAATATTGCCGATTTCTCCGTTTATATCATTCTGGATAATTTCATTAATTCCTCCCGGACAATTATTCGCTAAAGAATATGTTCCGCAGGCTCCGGCTTCCAGTAAGACATTAGGAAAACCTTCATATCTCGAGGAAAGAATAAATAAGTCCGCATATTTTAAAAACTGATAAGGATTTTCCTGTCTTCCGTGGAAAATTATATTTTTCAGATCTAAAAACTCTTTCATCTGATGCAAGATTTCACGGTCTTTTCCGTCACCCAAGATATGAAGAATGATATTTTCATTTTTTAACCTCGAAAAAACTTTCAGCAAATTATCAAATCCTTTTCTGGCAGATAAATTACCTATCGCCACTACGTTTTTATAATTATATTTGAAGCATTCCGGTTTGCCGACGTTCAACAGTTTCTCATTAATAAAATCAAAATCTACCGGATTATTTATTTTAACGATCTTCGAACGGCTTATTTTAAAATTAGCAACCAGATCATTCATCATATCATCACTTTGTGCGATAATCTGATGATAATTATTATAAAAACTGTAGAAGAATCTGATCTCTTTTTTGGTGACATGCTGCGAAACGACATTGGTTTCTCTGGCAATGAATTTTACCTGTGGAAAAAGCTTGATGAACAAAGAAAGATACGCATTTACTTCGCCAAATCCTGAAAAAACGATATCTGGTTTTCTGCGGTATATTTCCTTTAAAATGGGCTTTAATGAATATCGTATTCTTTCTGTCTTAATATCGATGATTTCAACATCTTCTCTCACCAAACTGAGGTAACCTCCCTCTTTACGCAATAGCAAAATTTTAGGCTCAAACTTATCTCTTGAAAGATGATTGGCGATTGTGGTAACAATTCTTTCTGCTCCTCCGGTTTCCAAATCCGGCAGAATAAATATGACAGAAATTTTCTTCTTCATTGTGAGATTGGTTTGAAATATTGCTTAATTAAAATTATTTTTTGGTCAACCTTTAATAACTCTGTTGTTTATTTTAACACAAAGTCAGTCAGATCTTTATTTAAAAATAATACTTTTTTCAGTCCACAAAGATCTTTCCCTAAGCTTAAAACATAGACGTTTTCTTTTGATAATAGATATTATAATCAAAAAATATAAATTTCAGAACTTAACGAAATACTTCTCTACATTAAATCCGGAAAATCCTGAGAATGATTATTTAAAATATTATTAATTAGAAACCGATTCCCTATCTGGTCGAAAAATATATACCAGAAGGTATGGTTATTTGCCTTATATCTGATAAATCTTTTACCATACTTTTGAAATTTCACTGGAGATCTGCGGACATTTACAGTGAAATTATTGTTCATTATAAATAAAACAATATCTCGAACATATAATTTTGCATCTTCTTTATATCCAAAATATCTCTGCTCATAAAGAACATCAATCAGATTTTTAAGATATAACTCCACATCATTTGAAAAAACAATTATTTTTTCCAAGGCAATGATTCAATATGTGCATAAACTCTTTGCATCAATTCGTCACCAGAAATCCCTCTGGCAAACCGTTCATCAAAATCATCTTTCAATGCATATTCTGCCTGAGTTTCGGCAACTACTGTATTTTGATTTCGTGAATTTTTAAAATTTAATAATTCCTGAATTTTCTCAGAATTATCCATTTCCAGAATCCAGTTAATCAATTCTTTTTTAGCTTCAAATATCGGATCTTCCATTTTAATTCTATCTAAAAATTAATTGGCAACATCACTGATGAATTTAATTCGCAGCATTCGCACTTCTTCATCCGAAAGTTCATCACCAAATTCATCCAGCAGCACCTTCATACTGTCACTTTCAGATTCAGTCATAAATTCCATGAATTCATCTACTATATCCTCATCAAAATTTTCTTCAATATAATAGTCGATATTCAGTTTTGTTCCCTGATAAACGATACGTTCCATCTCTTTCAGCAGATCATTCATCGACAGGTTTTTGGCTCTGGCGATGTCCTCAAGATCAATCTTTTTATCCGTACTCTGAATAATGAAAACTTTATGACTGGATTTATTGGCCACATTTTTCAGAACCATGTCCTGAGTACGCTCTATATTATTGTCTTCTACGTATTTAGAAATAAAATCTGCGAATTCTTTACCGTATTTTTTAGCCTTTCCTTCACCTACGCCGTAGACTTTCGTAATTTCTTCAACAGTTATGGGGTACTGAACAGTCATATCTTCCAGACTGGGATCCATAAACACCGTGTAAGGAGGAATTCCGTACTTTTTGGCAACTTTTTTCCTAAGTTCTTTTAGCTGACCAAATAAGTTCTGATCAAGACTTCCGCTCGCCTGCATCTGCACCTGATCGCTGTCTGCTTTGGTTTGCGAAAGATCAAATTCCCGGTCTTCGGCAATTAAAAAAGAATCTTTGAATCGTCCTTCCAGCAGTTCCCGTCCTTTTGCGGAAATTTTCAGAACACCATACGTTTCAATATCTTTCTGTAAAAAATTCTGTACGGTTGCCTGTCTTAAAATTGTTTTCCAGTAATTATCTTTTTCATGTTTTCCAAAACCAAAAAAGGATGTCTGTTCCAGTTTATACGATTTTGTAACCGCATTTTCCTTTCCTGCAATTACAGAAATAAGATCTTTAGATTTAAATTTCTCACTGGTTTCCTGTATCAGTTTCAAAACTTTTTCCAGATCTTTTGATGCATCCTTCAGTTTGGGCGGGTTTGATGCGTTGTCACACATATTCGCTCCTTCACCATGTACAGGATCGAAGGTTTCCCCGAAATAATATAAAATATACTGTCTTCTGCTCATTGAAGTTTCAGCGTAACCTACCACTTCGTTGAGAAGCTGCAAACCTATTTCTCTTTCTGAAACAGGTTTCTGAGCTAAGAATTTTTCTAATTTCTCAATATCTTTAGGATCGTAGAATGCCAGACAGTGTCCTTCTCCTCCATCCCGGCCTGCACGTCCTGTTTCCTGATAATAACTTTCAAGAGATTTCGGAAAATCATAATGAATCACAAAACGGACATCCGGCTTATCGATTCCCATTCCGAATGCAATAGTAGCAACGATAACATCGGCTTCTTCCATCAGAAATTTATCCTGATTGGTCACTCTTACCTTTTGATCTAAACCTGCATGATAAGGAAGTGCATTAACACCATTTACCTGCAAAAGCTGAGCAAATTCTTCTACTTTTCTTCGGCTCAGACAATATACAATCCCAGATTTACCTTTATGCTTATTGATAAATTTTACAATTTCTTTATCAACATTCACTTTCGGGCGAACTTCATAATACAAATTGGCTCTGTTGAAACTTTCTTTAAAAACCAAAGCATCGGTCATTCCCAAAGTTTTCTGAATATCGTCCTGAACTTTTGGCGTTGCCGTTGCTGTAAGAGCAATCACAGGAACATCGGCAATCTTATCTATAATTGATTTTAGATTCCTGTACTCCGGACGGAAATCATGGCCCCATTCTGAAATACAGTGTGCCTCATCAATGGCAACGAAAGAGATTTTCACATCCCGGAAGAATTCAAGATAATCTTCTTTAATAAGAGATTCCGGAGCAACATATAAAAGTTTTGTTTTTCCGCTTTTTATATCATCAAAAACCTGTTTGGTCTGCGTTTTGTTGAGAGAAGAATTAAGAACATGGGCTACTCCATTTTCAGAAGACAGACCGTTCACGGCATCTACCTGATTTTTCATTAAAGCAATTAAAGGAGAAACCACTATTGCAGTTCCTTCTGAAATAAGAGCGGGAAGCTGATAACATAAAGATTTTCCTCCACCTGTAGGCATTAGAACAAAAATGTCTTTGCCTTCCAGCAGTTCCTGAATAATAAGTTCCTGCTGACCTTTGAAAGTAGAAAACCCGAAGTATTTCTTTAACTCGCCCGATAAATTGGCTTTTTTTGCGCTCATCTAAATTTGTATTGCTAAATTTGCATCTAATCCAAAGTTATAACTTTTTTACTGAAAATAAAAGTAAAGAGATTTATAAAAAATAAAACCTGCGTTAAAAATCCTTAAAATGATGCAGTTTTTCTTTGGGATATTTACACAGAAATCATATTGCGGAAAATGGACACATCAAACATTATTTCAATCGCCAAGAGCACATTAACCATAGAAATTGCCGAATTAGAAAAACTGAAAAACCGAATCGATGAAGACTTTGTAAAGGCAGTAGAAATCATTCATTCTGCCAAAGGAAAATTAATTGTTGTAGGCATCGGAAAATCTGCTCACGTCGGCAATAAAATCGTTGCTACATTAAATTCTACCGGAACACCTTCCCAGTTTTTGCACGCTTCAGAAGCCATTCACGGAGATTTGGGAGTTATTCAGAAACAGGATGTCGTTTTATGCATTTCCAATTCGGGAAATTCTCCAGAAATCATCAATCTGGTTGCGTATCTGAAAGATTATTCTTCTTCATTAATAGGAATGACGGGAAATAGAAAAAGCAAACTGGCTGAATATTCTGATGTTGTTCTGAATACTCATGTAGATCTGGAAGCCTGTCCCAATAAACTGGCACCCACTAGTTCCACTACTTTGCAAATGGCTTTAGGAGACGCTCTGGCTGTTTGTCTGATGGAAATAAATGATTTTAAAGAAAATGATTTTGCCAAGTTTCATCCGGGAGGAAGTTTGGGAAAAAACTTAACGGCAAAGGTAGAGCAGTTTGTTTCTTCACAAAAACCTCAGGTGACGGAAGAATCTTCTATAAAAGAGGTGATTATTTCGATAAGTGCTTCCAGCCACGGCATTACAGTGGTAACGAATGACGAAAAAATCATCGGTGTGATTACAGACGGAGACTTGAGAAGAATGCTGCTGAATGATGGAGATATTTCTAAAGTTTCTGCCAAAGATATCATGTCTGCAAACCCGAAAACCATAGAAAAAGATTCTTTAGCAAAAGCTGCTATGAAAATTCTGAAAGACAATAATATCGGACAACTGATTGTTACTGATCAGGGTCAGTATTTTGGAATCATTGATCTTCATAAACTTCTGGACGAGGGAATTAATTAAACAAAAGATCATTAAAGCGGAGAATTGTTCGAATTATCGAATAAAAAAATTCAAAATAGTAATTTTAAATATTGTCTCTATAACTTCCTGCTTCTATCATCCAACTCCGCTCTTTTTTTCTTAAATTTGACAACATTAAAAAAAAATCTGTGAGTGAAGGTAAAGAAATGTCCTTTTTCGGACATATTGGTGAACTGAGAGGTCATCTTATCCGTTCGATTATTGCTGTAGTTGTTGCAGCAGTAGTTGTCGGGTTCAATATCAACTGGATTATGGATCACGTATTTTTCGGACCTACCAGGAATGATTTCCCTACTTTTAAAATCGTCAATCATTTTTCCAGAATGATTCTGGGTGAAGACAGCATCGAGCTTCCCAAAGAATTTCCGGTGCGTGTTCAGAGGCTTTATCAGCAGTTTAATGTAATGATGGCGGTTTCTATTTTCGGAGGTTTGGTGATTGGTTTTCCTTACATTGTATGGGAACTCTGGAGATTTATAAGCCCCGCTTTGCACCCTAACGAAAGAAAAAATTCTATTTTTATCATCAATTCTGTATGGATACTTTTTATCATGGGAGTTCTCTGCGGATATTTTTTAATCTTACCTTTCGCCGTTAATTTCGGAGTTATCTTTAAAATTTCAGACATTATCATTCCGCTTTACGATCTGAGTGATTACACTACTCTTTTCTTACAGGTGGTTTTAGGGATGGGTGTGGTTTTTCTTTTTCCTGTTCTTATATATTTTTTAACAAGCATAGGAATCCTGAATCCTGCATTCATGAAAAAGTACAGAAGACATGCCATTGTTTTGATAATGGTTGTGGCGGCAATTATTACGCCTGCAGATGTTCTCAGTATGATGATGGCAGCTTTACCGCTTTTATTCCTATACGAATTCAGTATTTTGATGTGTGCTTACACCTATAAAAAAGTGCAGAAAAGAGAAGCAAAATTGCCTGTAAAATATTAGATTCAAAATAAGAATTTAAACTTCTTAAAACATATAAATAGTTTACCAGTTGTATCTGTAAACTATTTTTTTGTATTTAATTTTCAATAATTACTGAAAGTTCAAAAAGTTTATTTACATTTGTTCAGAAGTTAAAACGTAAAAAAATGAAAACAGTTTACCGATCAATCAATTATTTCATTGCAGCAGTTTGGCTTATCAACGGTCTGTATTGTAAGCTGCTTGGATATGTTATAACACCCGATTTATTGCTGTGGGGACATTACAATTCTTTATTCGCTTTTCTTTTTATTGTTTTGATTTATACAAATGAATTTCTGATACCACAAAAAACCGTGAAAATATGATACTGAATTACCTAAAAAATCATCCGTTTGCAGTAGAAGCATTTTTCGAAAGTTCGCTTGTCCTCACATTTGCCGTTCCCAAAGAAGAACTTCAGAATCTCATTCCCGAATGTCTCGAACTGGATACCTTTCAGGATAAATGGGCTTTTGTAGCTGCAGCAATGGTTCAGACAAAAAATCTGCGACCGAAAGGCTTTCCAAAATTTTTGGGGAACGATTTTTTCCTGATCGGATATCGCATATTTGTAAGATACACCAATAAAGCAGGGAAAAAGCTGCGCGGTTTGTATATTCTGAAATCTGAAACCGATAAAAAGAAAATGGAAATCATGGGAAATATCTTCACCCACTACAATTACACAACAACCGATATCCATCAAACTGAAGAAGAAAACACAACGGAAATTCATTCGGCTCAGTCGAAATTTAAGGTAAAATTTAGTAAAACAGACGAAGAAATTTCTCTTCCGGAACATTCGCCTTTTGCAGACTGGAACGAAGCACGGAGATTTGCAGGACCCTTACCGTTCACTTTTACTTACAACGAAAAGACGAAAGAAGTTCTCATCATTGAAGGAGTACGGCAGAACTGGATTCCAAAACCTGTAAAAGTGACAGCGTATCATTTTGAATTTTTAAATACATTACCACTTAAAAATCCAATCTTAGCAAACGCATTTATCATTAAAAACATTCCGTATTACTGGAAAAAAGGAAAAACAGAATCATGGTCGTCAGATATTTGAATGGTCAGATCTTTTATACTGGATCGTCCTTCTTTCATTTTTGTACGGACTTATGATGCCTTTGCTTGTGTCTGCTTATGTGTATGATTTTTCGGGATACTATGATTTTAAATGGCTTAAAAAATGTAAAATTGATGAATCTGAAGTAAAGCAAATTCTCAACATCAATGCAGGTTTTGACGAAACCAGTTTCATAATAAAAAACAATTTCCCGGATGCAGATCTGAAAGTTTTTGATTTTTATGATGCTGAAAAACACACCGAACCGGCCATTATAAGAGCCCGGAAAGTAAGTCTGGTTTATCCAGGAACACAACAGATGCAGTCACATTCAATTAAAATAAAAGACAATTCTGCTGATCTCATTTTTCTTCTTTCGGCGGTGCATGAAATAAGATCCAATGCAGAAAAGATGCAGTTTTTGAAAGAATGTCACCGTGTCTGCAAACCCAACGGAAAAGTAATTATGGTAGAACATTTGCGTGATCTTCCCAATTTCTTAGCATTCTCCGTAGGTTTTACTCATTTCTTCTCCAGAAAAGTATGGGAAAATGCTTTTAAAAATTCAGGATTTAAAACCTTTAAAGAAGTAAAGTTCACTCCGTTTATGTCCATTTTTATTTGTAAACCCTAATCACGATTGATATGCAGAATCATTTAATCATTACCGGAATTATTTTTATTCTTTTAGCTTTGATTCATATGATCTTTCCCAAATATTTTGAATGGAAGAAGGAATTCGGGTCATTAAGTCTGGCTAACCGGCAGATCATGGAAATCCATACGATATTCATCGCGATCACTGTATTTCTGATGGGTATACTCTGCCTTACCTCTGCAGATGATCTGATTGAAACCCGTCTTGGAAAAAAAATCATTTTAGGATTTGCCGTTTTCTGGACCATAAGACTTATTTTTCAGTTTTTCGGCTACTCTTCAAAACTGTGGAAAGGTAAATTTTTTGAAACTTCTGTGCATATTATCTTCTCAATCATCTGGATTTATATAAGTTTTGTCTTTTGGGCAATTTATTTCGATATATGATGCAGATTATTGAAATTAAATTTTATATTTTTGAAAACATCAAATTTCACATTTTATGAATAAAATTTCTCACTCTATTTTATTTTTCTCAGGATTGTTTTTCGGTCAGTTTTTTGAACAGAATAAAACCTTTACAAAACAAGATACTTTAAAAGGTTCCAATACAGAATTCCGCAATTTTTGGGATGTCAGAAAATATGAATTGTCGGTAGAGCCCGATTTTTCGCAGAAAAGCATTAGAGGAAACAATAAAATTAGTTTTGAGATCATAAAAGATGTGACGAATCCTGTTTTTCAGATTGACCTTCAGATGCCGATGAACGCCGATAAAATAGAATGTAGTTTCCCAACTGTGCAAGGATTCAGGAGAGAGGGCGATTTCATATTCATTTCAACCAACAAAAAATTCAAAACAGGAGAAAAATATACCATTGATGTCTCGTATTCCGGAAATCCTGCCATTGCCAAAAACGCACCGTGGGACGGAGGCTGGGTCTTTACTAAAGATGAAAATGGGAATCCCTGGATGAGTGTTGCCGATGAAGGAATTGGCGCATCAATCTGGCTTCCTACAAAAGATATCTGGAGCGACGAGCCGGAAAACGGAATTGTAATGAAAATTATTACACCGCCAGATTTAACAGGAGTAGGAAACGGACGCTTGATTAACAAAACCAAAGAAAACGGCAAAAATATTTTCACCTGGGAAGTTAAAAATCCTATAAACGCCTATTCTATCATTCCGAATATTGGAAGATACGTCAATTTTAAAGATTCTTACAATGGGGAAAAAGGAAAGCTTGATCTTGATTATTGGGTCATCGATTATAATTTAAATAAAGCCAAAAAACAGTTTCAGCAGGTAAAACCCATGCTGAAAGCTTTTGAATATTGGTTTGGCGCCTATCCTTTCTATGAAGATTCTTACAAACTTGTAGATTCGCCTTACTTGGGAATGGAACATCAAAGTAATGTAGCGTACGGAAATGGTTATCAGAACGGATATCTGGGAAGGGATCTTTCCGGAACGGGAGTAGGATTGAACTGGGATTACATCATCGTTCATGAAAGCGGACACGAGTGGTTTGCCAATAATATCACCGCAAAAGATCAGGCAGATATGTGGATTCATGAGAGTTTCACGATGTATTCTGAAGTGCTTTTTACTGAAAATTATATGGATAAAAACTCAGGAAATGTTTATGCTCAGGGAATTCAGAATAATATTGCCAACGACATTCCGATCATCGGAAAATATGGTGTGAGAAATGAAGGAAGCGGCGATATGTACCCGAAAGGTGCAAGTATGCTTCATACAATGAGACAGATCATCAACAATGATGAGAAATTCAGGCAGATTCTGAAAGGTCTGAATAAAGATTTTTATCATCAGACGGTTACCACAGAGCAGATAGAAAAATATATTTCTGATCAATCGGGAATTGATTTTTCCAGCATATTTAATCAATACCTGAGAACAACGAAAGTTCCTGTTTTGGAATATTCTCAAAATGGAAAAGAGCTGAAATACCGTTATACCAACGTAGTAAAGAACCTGAACCTTCCACTGAGATTCGGTGATCAGACTATTTCACCTACTGAAACCTGGCAGAAAACGACTTTAAAAAGCGCAACTCCTGTAGAATTTAACAAGAATTATTATCTGAGATACAATAAACTTCAATAATCTGTTATGAACATTGTCCAGAAGCCAGAAAACGAATACACTGAAAGAATAAATAACAGATGAATAATATTTAACAAAAATTTATATTCAACCTTCTGTAACAAAACCGAAATTCCATCAACTACTTATCTATAAATTAAAACTAATGAAAAAAATAGCAATAAGCTTAGGAATTCTTGGCGCAGCTTTCATCCATGCACAGTCGATTAAAACAAACATCGATTTGGTGAATGTAAAAAACGATAAAGTAGCGGTAACGATGGAGTTTCCGAAAATGAAATCGGGAGATGTGAAATTTCACTTTCCGAAAACTGTTCCGGGAACCTATTCTGTAGATGACTACGGAAGATTTATTGAAGGAATTAAATTTTTAGATAATAAAGGAAAAGAATTGTCTTTTACCAAAGTTGGCGACAATACCTATTCTCTTAAAAATGCTCAGGCTTTAACTAAAGTTACATATTTAGTGAATGACAGCTTTGATGAAGAAGGCGACACTACAAAACATAAAGCAGTATTTTCACCTTCGGGAACAGACATTGAGGAGGGTAAAATCTATATGATTAACACGCACGGTTTTGTTGGTTATATCGATAATATGCAGGATGTTCCGTACCAGTTGACGATTCAGAAACCAAATAATTTCTATGGAACGACTGCATTGGTAGATCAGGATAAATCTGAAGCTACGGATACTTTTACTCTGGCAAACTATGCGAAACTTACAGATTCTCCCCTGATGTATTCTAAACCGGACTATATCACCTTCAATGCAGGAGGAATGGATCTGGTTTTGGGAGTATATTCGCCAACAGGAAAATATAAAGCAGCAGATTTTAAAGAAAATTTAGAAAAAATGGTACTTGCTCAAAAGAAATTTTTGGGTGATATGAACACCAATAAAAAATATGCAATCATGCTTTATCTTGCAGGGCAGGAAGGTCCGCAGATAAAAGGTTTCGGAGCATTGGAGCATCACGAATCTACAAGTGTGGTTTTACACGAAATGATGCCTAAAGAAGCCATCGACGAATCTATTGTAGACGTGGTTTCTCACGAGTTTTTTCATACGGTGAATCCTTTGAAGACCCATTCGGAAGAAATTCATTATTTCGATTATGCAGATCCTAAAATGTCTCAGCATCTCTGGATGTATGAAGGCGGAACCGAATATTTTGCCAATTTATTCCAGATTCAGGAAGGATTGATTACGAAAGATCAGTTTCTTCAGAGAATGAGTGATAAAATTAAAAATTCTAAAAGCTACAATGATACCATGCCTTTTACGGTGATGAGTAAAAATATTTTGCTTGATGAATACAAAGATCAATACAGAAACGTATATGAAAAAGGGACCCTTTTAACGATGTGTCTGGATATTGAACTGAGAAAATTATCAAATGGTGAAATGGGTTATCGTGATATGATCCGAAAACTGTCTCAGAGATTTGGTGAAAACAAACCTTTCAAAGATGATCAACTGATTGATGAGCTGGTAACTATTACAGGATATCCGCAAGTGAAAGATTTTTACAACAAATATATTGCAGGAAGCCAACCGACACCTTATGCAGAATATTTGGCACAAGTTGGTGTAGAAATCAACAAACAGGAAACTCCGCCTATCTTCTGGATGATAAAAGACCCCAACCAGACAGGATACAACGATAAGAACAATACTTTTGTATTTGATGAAAATTCTGCTTTGTCGCCATTCGCAAAAAGCATCGGATTCAAAATTACGGATGAAGTGGTTGCTTTAGATGGTAAAACTATTAATATTCAAAATGTACAGGAGTTTATTAATTATTCTAAAACCATTAAAGAAGGGCAAAACGTAACGTTGACAATTCTTCGTAAAAACGGTGACAAAAATGATAAAATTGAGCTTAAAGGAAAGGCAATTTTAGATAAAATAACGATGGAAGCGCTTCAGTTTAAAGCAAACCCTACACCTGCTGAACAGAAACTGCAAAACCAATGGCTTACTGGTAAAAAGTAAATTCATCTTAGTCTTATGATAAAAGTTGAGGCTCGGATTTTCATCCGAGCCTTTTTTAATTAAGTTTTAAATGTAGAGATAAATTGTGGGTTTCCACTTTTTAATTTTTAATATGCTTCGCTACCTTATCTTCCAAATCGTCTAAATTAAAAGGTTTAGCCACATAATCATCCGCTTTCGCACTTTCTGCAAGTGCCACGATATCATTATTGGCAGTAACATAAATTACAGGAATATCTTTGTATTCTTCGTGGCTTTTTAAAAGTCTTGTAGCTTCCACACCACCGATATTCGGGATCCAGTTATCCATTAAAATTACATCGGGCTGAAACTGTGCAACTTTCTGGATAATATCGTGCGAAGTTTCTGAAATTTCGACATCGTAACCACCTTCCTCAAAAATGATGCTGATTACTTCGAGAATAACCTTGTCATCATCAAAAATCAAAATTTTCTTTCTGTTCATATATTTATTTTGTTTAAATTAAAATTATTGACTGATATTCAGCTTATTAATATATTCCGCCAGATTTTTTGGCTCAAATAATAAGTCGTAATCAATCTGCTGAGCTGCCTGTCTCGGCATATAATCTACTTCAGCGGTTTCCGGATCCTGAATCCAGACTTTTCCTTTATTTTTTTTCATATAACCTAGACCTTCTACTCCATCTGCATTGGCGCCTGAAAGTAAAATCCCGATAACACTGTCTCCGAAAGTTTCGGCGGCAGATTTGAAGGTTACATCAATTGAAGGTCGTGAATAATTCATTTTTTCAGAACCTTCCAGCGAAACTTTATTGGTATCCTCAAACAGCAAATGATAATCTGCGGGAACAATATAGATTTTACTGTTTTCAATCTCTGTTTTATCCTCAACCTCGACAACCTGCATGGTGGTGAACTGCTGCAGCAAGGTAGGCAGAATACTGGTAGACTGAGCCTTTCTGTGAACGACCAAAACAATAGGAAAACTCAGACTATCATCCAGATTTTTGATCATTTCCATGATTACCTGCAGACTTCCTGCAGATCCTCCGATGACAATTAATCTGGTTTTACTTATTGGCGTTTCCATTTTAATTATGGTCTATTTTTTTCCAGATTTTCTGGTCATCGATCTGATGGTAAGATTTATCTAAGTTGGAAAAACGCAATGTTTCTTTAGAGCCTAAAGCCAGATAGCCCAGATTTTCTAGACTGGCATCAAAAAGTTTAAACACTCTCTCCTGCAAAGTTTTTTCAAAATAGATCATTACATTTCTGCAGATGATCAGCTGAAAACTATTGAATGAGCTGTCCGAAACCAAATTGTGAGTGGACAGGATCAGCTTTTCCTGAAGACTCTTATCCAATCTTACACTGTCATAATTTGCGGTATAATACTGCGAAAAATCTTCTTTCCCACCGGAAAGCATATAATTTTCGGAGTATATTTTCATCTGGTTCATCGGAAAAACGCCTGATCGTGCTGTTTCTAAAACTGAAGGATTAATATCGGTTCCGTAGATTAAACATTTGTGATAAAGATTAGCCTCTTTCAGCAAAATAGCCATGGAATAAGCTTCCTCACCTGTGGAGCATCCTGCAACCCACACCCGTATAAGAGGATAGGTTCCCAACTGCGGAAGGATCTCTTCTCTCAGCTTCTTAAAAAAATGAGGATCGCGGAACATTTCCGTCACATTTACCGTAATTTCTTCGATGAAATGTTTCAGATAATCCGGATCATTGATGATGGTGTACCGCAATTCTGCAAAACTTGTAAATCGGTCTATTAAACAGATACGGTTCACTCTTCTTTTAAAAGATGCTCTGCTATACAGTGAAAAATCATATCCGTACAAGTCGTACACATCTTTAATAAGATACTCTATCTCTTCATCTTTTACGATACTTGGTTCCAGCATTTAAGCAAATTTTTCTATAGCAGTTAATAATTCTTCCACATCAATCGGTTTTTTCACATATTCCTGCGCACCGGCATCAATACATTTCTGCCGGTCCTCTTCCATTGCCTGTGCCGTTACGGCAATAACAGGAATATGGTTGATAGAAGGCGTTTCACGAATAATTTTCACCGCTTCATAACCATCCATTTCAGGCATCATCATATCCATCAAAACCAATCCGATTTCCGAATCATTTTTCAGGATCCGGATCGCTTCCTGTGCCATTGTACAGGTTTCCGTACGAAAACCCCGTGCTTTCAGCGTTAGCTTTAAGGCAAATATATTCCGTGGATCATCATCCACAATCAAAATTTTCTTGTTCATAAGAGAATCTGCGATTTAACTTTCATACAACCAGACGCGCAACAGAGAAAGCAGCTGATCGATATCAACAGGTTTTGTAATATAATCTGATGCACCTGCCTGAATACATTTTTCACGGTCTCCAATCATCGATTTTGCTGTTACTGCAATTATGGGCAGCCGTTTAAACTTCGGCATTTTTCTGATTTCCTGAATGGTTTCGTAGCCGTCCATTTCGGGCATCATCATGTCCATCAAAACAACATCTACATCCGGATGTTCCTTGATCTGTTCCAACGCCTGTACCCCATCCATTGCAAGCACAACTTCTACTTTATATTTTTCCAGAGCTTTCGTCAGCGAAAAAATATTCCGGACATCATCGTCTGTGATCAGAATTTTTTTGCCACTCAGAACTTCCGTTAAAGACCCTAAGGTTTTGCTTCTGATCGCTTCTACCGAACTGTTTTTTTCCTCTACCAAATGAAGAAACAATCCTACTTCATCCAGAATTCTCTGATAAGAATGTGCTGTTTTTACAACAATAGAATCTGCATATTGTTTAATTTTCAGTTCTTCAGAAGTAGATAAATTTCTTTCGGTAAAAATAATGATAGGAAGGTTTTCCAGACCTTCATAACTCTTAATAGATTCTATGATCTTATAGGCATTTCTGCGGTTTGCGCCGATGTCTAAAATCACGCAGTCTACGCCATCAGTATTGAATGCTTTTACGCTGTCTTCCACATTATCTACCACAGAAAGAGAGATATTAAAATTGCTCAGGAAGTAAGACAATGCGCTTGCGTGTTTATCGTTTTCTTCTACGATGAGAACTTTTTGAGGAGATTTTTTCAGCGCATCTTCAATTTTCTTGAAGACATCTGTCATCTGATCCAATGCAACAGGTTTGTTTATAAAATCTATAGCCCCTTTCATTAAACTTTCTTTCTTTACATGAAGAGAAGACATCATGTGAACAGGAATAGGTTTGGTTTGTGGGTTGGATTTCAGCTCATCCATTACCGTCCAGCCGTCTTTCACGGGCAGCTGAACATCCAGTAAAATTGCAGCCGGATGATATTGCATTGCTGCAGACAAAGCATGATCTCCTCTTACCACAACAACGCCCTTATAATCCTGCATTCTTGCAAATTTCAATAATGCTTTTGCAAAATTGGTATCATCTTCTACAATAAGAATGACCTTATCATCTTTTGCAATACTTTCCCGGTCATCATCTACATTTTCCGGAATCTCAAGGTGACTGAATGCTCTGGAAACTGAACTCTCCTTATACTCGATAATCTGTTTAATCTCCTCTACATCTTCTAAGATGACCTCCACCAGATTCTGATCAGAATTCGTATTCAGAATTTCTTCATTCCTTTTCAGCTTTTCACTCATCGGAATGATTAAGCTGAATTCGCTACCTTCATTCACTTTACTTTTCAGGTCAAGATATCCTCCTAATAATTTGGCAATTTCGCGACTGATTGACAGTCCCAAACCTGTTCCGCCAAATTTACGCTGGGTAGATCCGTCAGCTTGCTGAAAGGCTTCAAATATCACTTTCTGCTTATCTTCCGGAATTCCGATTCCTGTATCTTTTACTGAAAAGACAATAAAATCTTCATTTTCAGAGTATTTTTTGATGTTCAGTTCTACACTTCCCTCTTTGGTAAATTTCAGAGCATTAGACAATAAGTTTCTCAACACCTGATCGAGACGCAAGCGGTCTACTTCCAGACTTTCCTCTACATCTTCGTCAATGTTGATATTAAATTCAATTCCTTTTTCTTTTACTAAAGGATTCATCAGATTTTTCAGGTCGTTTACCACTTCATCGATCACAACATCCTGATATTCCAGAGACATTTTTCCCGATTCTATCTTTGCTAAATCTAAAATCTCATCAATTAGCGTCAGCAGACTGCTTCCCGAGCTCTGTATTACCTTGGCCGATTCTATCTGATCTTCATTCAGGTTTTCATCAGGATTTTCTGCCATGAGACGGGATAAAAGAAGAATAGAATTCAACGGAGTGCGCAGTTCGTGCGACATATTTGCTAAAAACTCAGATTTGTACTGGGTACTTAACGCCAGCTCTTCTGCCTTTCTCTGAATTTCAATATTACGTTCCGCAATCAGCTGATTTTTTTCTTCCAGCAGTTTTGATCGCTCTTCCAACTCCGTATTAGTCTGCATCAGTTCTTCCTGCTGTACCTTCAGTTCCTCTTCCGATGCCTGCAGCTTCTGAGTCTGCGCTTCCAGTTCCGTATTCAGATTTTCCAGTTCGGAATGCTGTACCTGTAATTCCTCAGATTGCGCCTGGGTTTCCTCCAGAAGGCGCTGTTCTTTTTCACGGCTCTTTGCAGCACGTATGGCAATAGCAATATTTCTGCAGCCTTCTGCGAAAAAGTCGATCATATCCTGATCAAAATTATTGCTTGAGCCCAGTTCTAAAACACCGATTGTCTGCCTGTCCGACATTACAGGAATCAGCAGAATCGCATTAATTTTTAGCTTGCTGCTCGCAAAACTAACTGCAAAATCTTTTTCATCTAAATCATTATAAGCCTTCGCTTTTTTCTGAACAAAAACCTGTCCCACCATTCCTTCACCCGGAGCAAAAACCTGCTTCATAGAGCTTTCTAAGCCAAAAGATCCGCTGAGCTTCAATTTTCCTTCGTCAATCAGATAAACAGCTCCGTTGATGCATTTTCCGTAATCAATAAGCTGATTGAGAGAATCGTTACTTACCTGTTTTACAGATTTATTTCCTACCAGTGCTTCATTCAATAAAGCCAGACCTTTCTGTCTCCAGTCGCTCTTATTAATTTCATCAAAAGATTGTTTAAGAGATTCGGTCATATGATTAAGCGATTCTACCAGATCACCGAGATCATCAGCAGAATCGTCCGTAAGTTTTTGGCTGTAGTCACCATTGGCAACACGGGTGGCTACCTGTTTGATGGCGCTTACCCGTCTTGAAATTTCGAGATCTTTATTTCTTAAATCCCGTTCCAGCTTTTCTCTTCTTAACAGATCATTTCTTAATTTGACATAGAAAAATGCCGTAACAGTAATTGCAGCAATTGATGAGAAAATGATAAACAAAACCGTTGTACTGGAGGAATTGGTGAGATCTCTACTCTTTTTCGCCAGTTCATTTTCTTCAAATTTTATAAAATCCTGAACAAGAGAACGGCTTTTGTCCATGTATATTTTGCTCATTTCAATCTGCTGCTGAGTCATTAACATACCTTTTCTCCGGTTGTTGACGAAAAGCTTCAGATTACTGATATTGGCATTTATATTTTTCTCCAAATCTCTGAGACGCGCAAGCTGTGAAGGATCCGTAGTATCCAAAGATCTTATCCTTTCTACAGATTTTGAATATTCTATTAAACTTTTATTATAGGGATCCAAAAAGCTTTCCTTTCCGGTAAGCTGATATCCCCGATTTCCGGTTTCTGCATCCAGAAGGGCAATTAAAACGTCTTTTACAGCCGTTACCGCTTTTCTGCTTTTTAAAACATTTTCCCTATTCTGCATTTGTTTTTTGATGCTCCAATATGATGCAGCCGAACTTACAATTAATATAAGCAGGGAAAAACCAATTCCGAACTGAAGATTTCTTATTACTTTTCTCGGCATAAAATTAATTTAATGGTAGTGTAAAATAAAACGTAGAACCTTCCTCCAGCTTGCTGGAAAGACCAATAGTTCCGTGGTGTTGTTTGATGATTTCCGAACAGATATACAGCCCGATTCCCATTCCCTGAAACTGTACCGATGATTCTTCCACACGGTAAAACTTTCTGAAAACCGCATCCTGCTTAAAGTCCGGAATTCCTATTCCAAAATCGGTGACGCTCACTTTCACTTCATCATCATCTACAAATGTGGTCACTATTACCTGATTATTTTCCGGAGAATATTTGATTGCATTGGTTAAAAAATTGATTAAAACCTGCTCAATACGAATGTCGTCAAAAGAAATAAGCTGATTTATATGGCCAATATGACGTTCTATTTTTACATTCTGATTTTCGTGGGTCTGCAGAATAGTATCAATGGTATTGTGAATAAGCTTCTCCAGATCATTGGGTTTTTTATTGATTTTGAGTTTGCCGTTTTCAATCTTGGAAACATCCAGCAGATCCGTAATCAGCATGTTGAGTTTTTCGATCTGATCCAGAGCTTTCGTCACAAAAACGGCTTCTGTATTTTCTGTATTGAGTTTCAGCTTACGGTCCAGCAACTGCATATACGCTTTTATACTTGTCAAAGGTGTTTTCAGCTCATGGCTTGCAATACTCAGAAATTCATCTTTTTCTTTTTCTACCTTTTTCTGATCTTCAATATCGGTAAATGTTCCTACCCAGTTTTTCAGCTTTTTGTTCTGGTAAACGGGTGACATTCTCAAAAGATGGTATCTGTAATCTCCGGAATCCAGGTTTTTGATCCTTACTTCCAGTTCCAGGGCTTTCCCTTTCTTTTTGCATCTCTGAAATTCCTCATCAATATTGAGATCATCGGAATGCGTTTCCGGAAATTCCTGATCAGAAGAAGAATATTCAAACCATTTTTTGTTTACAAAATTGACGATTCCGTCTTCATTGAGCGTAAAAGCAATTTGGGGAAGAGCTTCCAGCATGAGCTGAAAATGATCAATTTCAGATTTCATGGAAACCTGGGCTTCTCTTCTTCCTTTCACCTCCAGTTCCAGGCTTTGTTGTGTTTTCTTCATGGCAAGACTGTTTTCCTGCATATTGTAGAAGGTTTTCACTTTAAGCATTAAAATTTCCGGATCGATAGGCTTGGTAACATAATCTTTCCCGCCGGAATTGTAACCGCGGGTGATAAATTTTTTCTCTGTATTGACAGCAGATAAAAATATAATAGGAATTTCTTTGGTTTTGCTGTATCCAGCGAAAGTTTCTGCAACTTCAAAACCATCCATTCCCGGCATTTGTACATCTAAAATAATCAGCGCATAATTATTTTTCAGGGCTTTACCCAATGCTTCTTCTCCGGAATTGGCAGTATCAACCTGAAAATCTTTCGATTCTAAGAGTTTTTTTAACGAGTAAATATTGTTCTGGTTATCATCGACAATTAAAATCATAAAAGGGTAAAATAATCTTGTACAGGTTATACTTTCTTCAACCACCAAAAATACCAACAAATTTTTAAAAAACAGGTTATTATTTAATAATATTGAATGATAAACAATTAAAAATTACAATAAACGTAAAGTACTATTTTAATAGTAAATTATCTACAATCACTCAATTCATGTAAACAACGTACCATAGCAGCTGTTTTCTCTGTAAAATAAAATCCTAATTTGGGAAGATTGCGCAAAACATCTGGGATTAAAAAGATTCAAATATAAAAATTTGGCATACTTTATTCTAGTGATAAACTATTAAAATCAAAAATTATGAATTACGCAGAAGCCTTACAACACAAAAAAGAATCCATTGAAAAAGCCGACGAATCACTGCTCAGACTGTATCATCTCGTTATCGCTCCTGCAGATACAGAAGAGAGCTATAAGTACATTCTGGATTTCACGAAAGATCCGGACGCCTTCGATGATGAGAGCTGTAAAAAATACTGTACAAACGGTGAATTTGAGGTTGTAAGTTTTAAAAAAGAAGAATAACTTAAAAACTTTCCGGCAAGAGTTTCATTTTGCTCACTACAGGATTTGCATACATCGAGAGAAAGCCATTCCGTAAAGTTTCATCATCAATATTGATTCGCATTTCAAGCCTGCGTTCAAAGAGCTGTTTTTCTTTATCAGTATATTTTTCAGAGAACTGTTGGGTTTTGTTCAGCAAGTCGTAGGCAATATAATTGGTGGGCCAAAGCTTATAATTATCGATAACAGAATCATCTATGATCTGAACGATTGCCTGAAGCTGTTTATTTTTATTATCAAAATTTACAGCAATACTATTCAGTTCCTCATCAATAACCTTTCCTGCGTGCAGATGAATGCGTTTCTTCTGTCCCAGTACCCCGCTCATCATGGTTGTAAAATCTTCGTCTTTAGCTTTTACATAGACTTCATCATTTTGTTTAGCCAGCAGCTGAGGCATTTTCAGCACATCGGTGGGATCATATTCATAAGAAATGGAAAGAGGAACGATTCTGAGATTTTTAAAAAATTCTGGCAAGGGTGTAGTTCCGGATGCCATGGCAAGCATTTTCAAAACCCCTTGCTGGGTGGCATCTTTCCCGTCTTTTGTGCGGCCTTCCCGCTGAGCGATCCATACGGAACGGTTTTCAGAACTTAAAAGCTGAAAAATATATTCGGACATAAGCTGAGAGCTTTTCAGCTGTTCACGCAGTGACAAACCACGCTGCACCAGAAAGTTACGATTCAGCTTTGCCAGGATATGAAGAAAATTCTGCTGTACAAGATTATCGCCGATTGCGGAAGAAGTCATGATAAAGCCTTTGTCCAGAAGTACCAAATTGAGCAACGATGTATCTAAAACAATATCACGGTGATTGGACACAAAAAGGTAAGACGTATTTTTATCGAGCTGATCGAAACCTGAAGTCGTTAAACCCTGAGAACTGGTTTCCAATATTTTACGGATTGTGTGAGAAATAAAATTCTTCTGAAATTCGTATATTGAGTGTGTATTCTTCAGCTTTTCCGAAAGAATTTTGTCATCCAGATCGGGAAACGTAAAGTTCATCAGCGCTTTCATCATCGGATGGCGGATTATACTCTGAACAGCTTCATTGACTTCGCAGTCATGAAATGACCTGATCTCATCAAACTTCGACATTGACTTACTTACTTTTTTATTAGAATCTGCAAAAGAACAAAAAATATTTGAAGACTCTACGTTAACTTTACATTTGATTAGTATGTGCTAAATACATTATTTTCTCTTACCAAGACTATACCATACCAAAGAAAATATCTTAATTAATCATAATTTTTACACTAATTTATATTTAAACAATAAATAAATATCTTTTATGTTTTTTGAAAGTATTTAATTTATTTTGATTAAAATATAAAAACAAATCCTTAATTATGCTTAATTAATCATCTGATTACGAATTGGAATACGTTTTGTTTACCTTACAGAATACGAATTAATAATTGATGAAAAAAAATAGATCTACTCCCAAAACTTATCGCAGAAAATGGCTTTTAGGTATCGCAGCAAGTATCTTTTCAATTTTAGCCATATTTCCCTTCGCGCTGGATTTTTATTTACAAAAAAAACTTCCGGATCTCATCAATAAAAAAACGCCGTATGAACTGAAGATGAAAAATTTTAATCTGAGTTTATTATCAGGAGATTTTACGGCTACAGATCTTATTATTTCAACAAAAAATACCGAGGATAAAACAATCACTCAAATCAAAGGAAAAATTAAAAAAATTGAAATAAAAGATTTTGGGGTATGGAAAGCACTTTTCAGCAAATCTTATCATGCAGATCAATTTTTACTTTCTGATTCTGATGTACAGATCCGCCTTGCTCCGAAATCTGACGAAGAAAAGAAAGCTTCAAAAAAAACAGATATTCACATCAATAATATTGTTTTAAGCAATGTTTTTGCAGACCTAGTGAATGCAGAAGGAAAACCTGTTTTTACAGGAAAAAAAATCAATGTGAGACTGAAAGATATTCAGCAGAATAAAGATGATGCAAAAATTCCTATTGCTTTTAAAGAATTCAGGATCGATGCAAAAGAAGTAAAAATAGGAATTAATGATTTTTACCAGATCAATTCTGACCAGATTTTTGCTGCAGATAAAACACTGGATCTCAGAAAATTTCATCTTGTTCCTACTCAGAGCCCGGAAAAATACAATTCAAAAAATGTATTTGATTTTGCTTCGGAGCGTCTTGTGGCAAAAGATTTTAACATCAGCAAAGATTCTTTGATTGTTTCAGATATCATTTTCACTCAGCCGGACCTCAAAGTAACCTCAACAGGAAAAAACATCGTTGAAAAAGATAAAAACTCTAAAGAGATTGAAATGAAGATCGGGATGAAAAACATCAGTTTCCAGAAAGGAAGAATTGTTGTTTTACAGGCTGATAAAGATAAAACCGCCTCGGTTGACAACTTTAATTTTAAACTTACCAATATTGTTTTTGATAAAAATACCGTGAAGGAAAAAATACCTTTCAGATTTACCAATCATGATATTGAAGCGGATAATGTTTATCTAAAAGCCAACAAACTTCAGGCTGTAAAGATTAAAAGAATTTCATCTAAAAACGCAGATATTTTGATTGAAAAATTTCAGATGACTGCTTTAGGAAAAAGTCCGGATAAAGATCTTTTTGATATAAAAACAGACGAAATAAAAATTCTTAATAATAAGACCAAATACATCGGGCAAAAACTGAATGTACAATTGGACGGGCTGGAGATAAAGACTCCTGAAATCAAAATAATTTCGGCAAACCAAAAATCAAAGTCTAAAAAATCAAACTCTGCACTGCCCGAATTTGCTTTAAATATGGGATTTATTAAAATTACTAATGGTACATTTTCTCAAACTAAACTGGGAAAAGAAAAAATATCTGTCGGTAATTTTGATGTCGCCGTCAGCCGAATTATTTCCGGAAACGAGTATCTTAAAAACGATCTGCCATTCAAAATAAACAGTCATACCGTTACCGCACAGAAAGTTTTTCTTGATGCCGGAAAATATTATACCCTGAAAGTAGGTGAAGTGAAAAACTCAGGCAAACGAACAGAGATAAAAAATCTACAGTATATTCCCAAATATTCCCGAAAAGCATTCAGCAAAGTGATTGCAAAGGAAACGGATCTTTATGACATCAGTGTGAAAAAGATTGGGATTACAGATCTGAATTCTAAGTTGATTAAAAATCCTGTAATCGATATCAGCAAGGTTGATATTGATGGACTAAGCTGTAGCATTTATCACGATCTGGCTCCACCCGATGACAATGCGGCGAGAGATCTTTTCAGCAAAAAACTCCGCAACGTAAAACTGCCGATGTTTGTGAAAACGGTAGCTATCAGAAATTCAAATTTAATTTATGAGGAAAATGCTGAAAACAGCAATATTCCCGGAAAACTTACATTTGATCGTTTTTCTATCGACATCAGCAACGTGAATAACGGGAAAATAAAAGGACGGCCAACCACCATTACTGCCGATGCAAAATTTGCTTTTTATGGCACTGCAGATACTTCGGTGAAGTGGAAATTTGATGTTATGCATCCTGATGATGCATTTACAATTAACGGAAACATTCAAAAACTTTCCGCAGAAAACGTGAATCTTTTTGTAAGACCTTACCTCAACGTAACCCTTGACGGGAATATTGATTATCTTAAATTTGATTATCATGGAACCAACTCCGGAATTGGAGGAAACTTCTATTTCAGATATAATGAGATGTATGTAAATTTCCTCAACAAGAAAGGAAATGAAAGAAAATTGCTGACAACGGTTGCCAACTGGTTTGTAAAAAATGAATCCACAGGGGAGCCGGATCATGTGGTGGTAGAAAAGAAAAGAGAATCTGACCGCAGTTTTTTCAGCATGCTCTGGCAGGGAATAATGGAAGGACTCAAGAAATATCTTATTTAAATACTAAAAATTATTTAAATGCATTGGACAGTGAATTTCACTTAAGTTCTTAGCATTATGCCATTTTACAGGATTATTTTTTTTCATCATTTTTGTTTTCAGCCTTCTTTTAAGGAGAGAGAAGGTTCTTTTTGGTATTACAATTAATTCTTATGTAAGTATTTATTGAATAATTAAAAATAATCGATTATTTCTTTTTTACTGATAAAGTTATTTTGGTCTTATTGTTGAAGAATACAACCAAAATAATTCTACTGGTTATGACAAAACATATTATAATCGTCGGTGGCGGATTTGCAGGTGTACATCTCATCAAATCTTTAAAAAATGATTCCAGATTTCGCGTGACACTGGTCGACAAAAACAATTATCATTTTTTTCCACCACTTATTTATCAGGTTGCCACTTCCTTTATCCAGGCATCAAATATCAGTTATCCTTTCCGGAAAATGATTTCAGATTATGACAACGTACATTTTCACATGGGCAGTCTTGTTAAGGTTAATCCCGAAAGCAAAACCATAGAAACTGAGAATGGCAATCTTTCCTACGATTATCTTGTGTTGGCTCTTGGTACAGAATCCAATTTTTTCGGAATGGAAAATGTACAGGAATGCAGCCTCCCGATGAAAACCATAGAAGAAGCTCTGTATCTTAGAAATCATATGCTCCTCACCTTGGAGGAAGCCGCCCGGAATAAAGACATCAGAATTGCTCAGCGTCTGCAGAATATCGTCATCGCAGGCGGTGGTCCTACGGGAGTAGAATTGGCAGGAATGATTGCGGAAATGGGTAAATATATCGCCGGAAAAGAATATCCGGAAATGAAACTCAGCTTATCCAATATCTACCTTATAGACGCCCTTCCCACCCTACTTTCCCCGATGAGTAAAACAGCACAGAACAATGCTTATGACAAACTGAAGAAATTGGGCGTGAAGATTATACTGAATGTTTCCGTTAAAGACTACGTAGACAATAAAGTGATACTTTCTGACGGGAATTCTATTGATACGGAAACACTTATCTGGACTTCCGGAGTGATCGGCAGAAAAGTTCCGGGTCTTCCTGAAGAAAGCATTGTAAAAGGACGGAGAATTTCTGTAGATGCCTTTAATAAAGTAAACGGAACTCAGGATATTTATGCAGTAGGCGACATCTGTTTTCAGCAGACTGATGAAAACTTTCCCAAAGGTCATCCACAATTGGCGCAGGTTGCTATACAACAGGCCAAGAATCTGGGTAAAAACTTCAGAAAGATGAACAGTTCGTCTGAAAAACTAGACCCATTTAAATATAATGACAAAGGTAGTATGGCAATTATCTCCAAGTTCAATGCAGTGGTAGATTTACCAAAATTCTCCTTTACAGGATTTTTTGCATGGCTTACCTGGCTTTTTATCCACGTTCTACCCCTGGTGAGTTTCCGAAGCAAAATAAGATTGGCTCTCGACTGGTTCAGATTATTCATCACCAATAATCCTTCCATCCGTTTGATTCTTTATCCTAAACGAAATGCTAATAAGTAAAACTAAATTGATTTTAATATAACCTCAGTTCGATTTAAATAATTGATCTATAGCATATTAATAATTTATCCCAAAGAAAAACAAAAGATTTTTTTACTTTTTGAAAGTTTTTAAGCTAAACAAAGGCATTTCGTTTATTGAAAAAAGACAAAAATGGTATTACTTTGATAAGTTTTACGCCTTTGTATCTTAAAAGCTGAATTCCTGATCATTGAATCTCTTTGTTTAACATTGCGTTTAAGAAAACTTATCCCGAACTCAGGTTAATATAATAATAAAACTGAAAGCTTAGCAATAACCCAATTGCTTACTACAAAATAATAAAGTATCTTGCCTCCCAAATCTCACCGCTGAATATGCTAAATTTATACAAAAAAACTGCGCTTACAGAAGGTATTTCCTATCTTATTTTACTCTTCATTGCAATGCCTTTAAAGTATATTTTTAATATTTCTGAAGCTGTAAAGTATTTTGGATGGATTCACGGGGTGCTGTTCATTGTTTTTGCTGTCCTGCTTCTGGCATCTGCAATACGTTACAAATGGAGTTTACAAAGAGTCTTCATCTATTTTGTAGGTTCTGTATTGCCACTGGTTCCGTTTTATTTAGATAAAAAATTGAAAAAAGAATATCATGAATTGAAAAAGGAAGGATGATTTTGTATTTTCCATGTGATTTGAATGAACCATTCTTTTTTGTGGTCTGAATTTTGAATTTATTGATGAATAAAGATCTTTTCAAGATCTCCAAACAGTCGAAAATCATCAAATTCAAATATTATGTACAAGAAAATTTTAGCCGGATTAGGCGGCGCAATAGCGTTAAACATTCTACACGAAACCATCAGGAAAAACTTCAGTAATGTTCCGCACATTAACGAAGTAGGTGAAGAAGCTCTTCTGAAAATTACGGATAATACTCCTATCAATATTACGGGAGAAAAAAATCTTTACGCTGCAACACTGGTGGGCGACGTCATCAGCAACGGAATTTATTACGCAACTACCGCAACAAAAAATGATCTTACTTCGGGCTTGCTTGCCGGAGTTGGTGCTATTGCACTTCCAAAAAAAATGGGTCTCAATGATGAGCCGGTTGCAGAAAATACACAGAAAAAACTAATGACAGTAGGATATTACATTTTCGGAGCATTGGTAACGAAATTTATTTATGATAAAATAAAATAGATTTTAATTCAGATAAAAAAACAAAACTCGGTTGCAGGCAATCGAGTTTTGTTTTTATAATTTTAATTTTAACTTTAAGCGGAATAGGCAGCTCTGTTGAGAAATATGTTTTTTCCTGAAATTTTGTTTTTGGATAAACTGTAAATAATTTCTACAGAGAAACTGGAAAGTTCATACAAAACATATCGGGAATTGCTCACCGTATTTTCATTAATCATTTTTCCCCTGCTCAATACTATATCAAATTGCATTTCGTCAGGAAGATTCGTAAATTCGTAATATGAAATATCCATAAGTATAGTTTTTATGATTAGAATTGATTATCGGTTAACTATAAGCAATTAGTCTACCAAATCTTAAAAAAATCTTAAAAACGATATAAAATTTTAAATCATTTGTATTGTCAATGATAAGAAAGCCTTTGTTTTACTGAAATTTTATGCTTTTAAGCTGAAATAAAAAATACTTCCGGAACCGATTTCACTTTTTACATAAATTTTGCCTCCTTGCGCTTCAATGAATTCTTTGCTGATGCTCAAACCCAAACCTGTACCTTCAGCCTTTGTCCCGGGAATTCTGAAATATCGCGTAAAAACTTTATCCAGATACTGCTCTTCTATTCCGTAACCCTGGTCTTTCACAGAAAAAACAATTTCATTTTGATGATCTTTTTCTACCTTTATCTCAATCTCAGAATTTTCATAGGAATACCGGATTGCATTAGATAAAATATTACCGAGAACCCACGAAGTTTTTTCGTAATCCGCCTGGACGAACTGGAGATCTTCATTGATATAAGAGGTGATCGTAATATGTTTATGATCTGCCAAAGACTGGTTTCCTGCAATAACATTTTCTACCATCTCATGGATATCTGCAGGTCTTACACTGAGCTGTACAACGCCGGTTTCCAGCTGTGTAAGATTGAGAAGCTCACCTGTAATTTTCAAAAGGCGGAATGTATCATCTTTAATCCCCGAAACCAATTTCTGCTGTTCATCATTCAGTGCACCGATTCTTATATTTTCAAGCAGCTGAACACCCATCTGGATGGATGAAATAGGAGTTTTAAACTCATGAGATACGGTTCCCATGAAATGAGTTTTTGCAAGATCCAGCTCTTTAAAAGGTGTGATATTTCTTAGCATGATTACCTGACCGATAAAACGTTTGCTGTCTTCACCCGTTGGTACAACATTGATGTCTACAATTTCCTTTTCAAAATAATTTTCTTTTCCCTTCACAAAAATCTTCAGAAGATCATCATTATTTTTCTCAATCTCGGGGTTAATAATCTCACGAATAAGATCCCGCACCAGATCGTTCCCCACTGCAACATCCTGAATCTGTTTTCCTACGAACTGCTCTTTTTTCAGTCCGCTGATTTTTAAAGCTTCATCATTTACAAAAAGAACTTTTCTGTTCTCATCGATCCCGATCACCGCATCATGCATATTATCAATCAAGCTTTCGATTCTTTTTTTACCCTTCAAAATTTTATCGAGGCGGCTTTCAGAATATTCCTGCAGTTTTTCTGCCATCGTATTAAAAGACTTTGCCAGTTCGCCGAATTCACTGTTTCCTTCAAACCGTACTCTTTCTTTATAATTCTGCTGTGCAATCTGATGAATACTGAATGTAAGTTCACGGATCGGGTTTGCAATATTGGAAGGAAGATTAATCATTAAAATGAAAGCAATGAGAAAACACAGCGTTCCTGCAATAGAAATTACGGCAATAGCAGTTTCTGCCGTAGCATTGGCAATTCCGCTTTTGATCTGGATGGCATTCATATTCAGCTGCATCAGTTCGGCAATATCTTTTCTGATCACAGATTTCAGATGTTGATCTCTGGGATTTTCGTTCAATCCCGCAAAGTGGCTTGTAATATTCCTGGTTACCTCTTTTTCTCCGCTTTCGGTAATATTCCGGCTTTGAAGCTGAAGATTTTTTTGAAATTCTTTAGCAGCAATAGGCTGCGTGTCTGCGTCTTCCAGAGACAAGAGCATATTTCTGGAATATTGCAGCGTATTGTAATTCGCCGCCAGTATATTCTGCGTGTCTTTCTTCAGCTGGTAGATAAACCAGCCTCCGACTGCAGAAAGTATGATAATCATAAAAAACAGAAGACCGACTCCTGCATTGAGTTTTGTTTTTATTTTCATCAGGACAAAATTACTAAATCTACATTTTGTTTTGAAAGTCTTTTGAGTAAAGAATTGAAAGTATCGGTGGCCAGAATAATTTTCCAGAGATTTAGATGAGGTTTCCCGATACAGACCGTGGTAATTTTTCTTTCCTCGCACTGCTCCATGATCTTGATGGCGACACTTTTACTCTGTATTTTGATAATTTCCGCTCCCAGTTCTGTTGCCAGCCGAAAATTATTGATGAGATGTCTCTGTTTATTCAGTGCAATTTTGTCTGCAGATTCTTTTGGTAACTGCACATATAGTAAAAACCACTGGCTGTTGTAATAATTTGCCAGTCTCGCCGTTTTTCTGATCACATTTTTTGCTGTCGTCTCATTGGAACTTATACAGGCTAAAAACCTTTCTTTCTTTAAAGCATTGGTACTTATAATTTCGTTTTCCACCTTTCTGGTAACCTGCGATGCCACTTCTTTCAGTGCCAGTTCCCGAAGCTGAAGAATATTTTCATTCCTGAAAAAGTTATTCAGGGCAGATTGTATCTTATTTTGCTCGTAGATTTTTCCGTCTTTTAATCTGGAAATCAATTCATCTGCGGTAAGATCTATATTCACCACTTCATCTGCAGCAGCAAGTACAGTATCGGGAATTCTTTCGGTAACTTCTATTCCGGTAACAGCTTTTACTTCTTTATTCAGACTTTCAATATGCTGAATATTTACGGCACTGATTACATGGATTCCGGCATTCAAAATCTCCATTACATCCTGCCATCTTTTTTTGTTTTTGCTTCCTTCAATATTGGTATGGGCAAGTTCGTCTATAATCACAATTTCTGGACGGAGAACAATAATCGCAGGAACATCCAGTTCTTCCAGCTCTTTGCCTTTATAGAACAGCGTTCGTCTGGGAATAATGGGTAATCCGTGAAGCAGACTGTGGGTTTCTTTACGGTGGTGGGTTTCTATAAAGCCAATTTTTACATCGATTCCGTTTTGCAGAAGTACGTGTGCTTCCTGCAGCATTCTGTAAGTTTTTCCTACACCGGCGCTCATTCCGATGTAGATTTTCAGCTTTCCGCGTTTTGAGGTATTGATGAGCTGTAGAAACTCCTTTGCCGATTTTCTGGGTTCGTCCATTTATATAAATGATTTTAAGGACATTAATTATATTTTTAAACCATTGAGAGTCTTTAGTTTTTAAGAATAAAATAATCCATATCTTTTAGATTCATCAAGATGAATTATTAAGCATTTCGCTTAAATCAAGTTTATTGATTCTTAATATTTCTTAATCAATTAATGATCTTAATGGTTTTAAAGTAACAAATATTTAACTTTATATTTTTAAATTTTAATAAAAATCATATCCTTTTTTTAGAAAGAAATCGCCAAAGCTGTAGTTGCAGTCAGACTATTATTGTTAAATTCACCTCTTCTCCTTATAAAGATAGCGTCTTTACTATTTAGATTTCGGATTTCTGTTCGCCAGACAAGATTCGGTAAAATCTGATAATCTGCATTGAGAGAATATCCGAATGTTCTGAAGCCGTTTTCTGTTCCGGTAGAAATAATGACCCCTTTTTTATCCTGATAATACTCTCCTCTTACAGCCATACTAAATTTTTCATTAGGTGAATATTTAGCAATCAAAACCGGAGTGTACCAAATATTGTATTGCTCACTTCCTCTGGATTTCTGTTCGGCTCCAACATCAAATCCTGCAATGATACCGACTTTCTTACTGATCTGATAGATACTGTATAAATTATGAAAATACCGCATCTGGCGCAAGCTGTCGGGTTTATCATTTCCTATGAAAGAGCCGCTGTTGAAAGTAAGTTTATCATTGGGTTTAAAGGTTAACTGATGACCGAAAGACGGTGTAGAATTGCCATCAACTTTCTGTATTCTCTGCCATCCGTTCAGAACCAGCCCGCTGAGAAACCATTTTCCGTCTGGTGAGCTATAAGAAATTTTTGCTCCCGTCTCAAAATACGGAGAATTATCTGCCGAAATACTTCTGGTCAACGTAAGATTATCTTTCCCGATTGCACTTTCAAAGCCAAGATGCGAAGGAAAAATACCTGCATCAATCCATAAATTGTGTTTTTTTGAGATCCTGAATCCTGCATTGGCTTCGTAGATATTCTTCATTACACCTTGTTCTGCTGCATAGTTGGCATTCATATACGTTCCTGCAGCAATGGCTATATTCACACGAAGCTGCTCTGTATTGTATGCTGTTTTAATGAAAGCAAGATTAACATTCACTTCATTATTCCTGTTATGACTGTACACAAATGAAGGCCGGAAATTATTTTGAGGATGATTAAAATCTGCCTGATAATATAGTTCTGCATAACCGCTTACCGTCAATGGTTTTCTGAGCGAGTCATTCTGGGCTTTTACAGACATACTTAATATCGCTAAAAGTCCAAATATAATTTTTTTCATTTTATTTAATTTAAATATTTTTAGTTATCCTTTTCTTATTACTTTCGGGTAATTTGATCCAGTGCAATATTGAGTTTGAGAATATTTATTTTTTCGGGTCCAAAAACACCAAGCAGAGGTTTTTCTGTATGCTCACCGATCAAGAGATGAAGGACAGACTCGTCTATCTTTCTAATTTTAGAAATTCTCTTTACCTGAACTCTTGCAGATTGTACAGAAAAATTCGGATCGAGACCGCTTCCGCTGGCTGTTACCAGATCAGCAGGAATTTCAGATCTGGATACTGTGGGATTTTTCAGCATAAAAGCATCAATACGAGACTGAACCTGCTTTAGATATTCCTTATTTGAAGGTCCTTTGTTGCTTCCACCCGATGCCGCAGCATTATAATCCACTGCAGAAGGTCTCGACCAGAAATACTGATCTTCCGTAAAAGCCTGCCCTATATTCGAGTAATAAGATTTTTTATGGTATTCACTCGTTTTTCCCCTTCCCTGATTGGGTGAAAGCTGCGCCAGTGCGAATACCAAAGCGGGATAAACAACGGCAAGAAGAACAATGCATAATGCTGTAAGCTTTACAGCAGGTAAAATATGTTTGATCATGATTTTAAAATTTAATGGTAAAAAATTGAATCTATTTAAAAGAATAGAGAAACCAGAAGATCGATGATTTTTATTCCGATAAACGGAATGACAACACCTCCAAGCCCGAAAATCAAAAGATTTCTTCTCAGCAAAGCAGAAGCACCAATCGGTTTATAAGCAACCCCTTTTAAAGCCAATGGAATCAAAATCGGGATAATAATTGCATTAAAGATCACCGCTGAAAGAATGGCACTTTCCGGACTGTGAAGGTTCATAATATTCAGACTTTGCAAAGCAGGAATCGCTGTGATAAAAAGAGCCGGAATAATGGCAAAATATTTCGCAACATCGTTTGCAATACTGAAGGTAGTCAGTGTTCCTCTTGTCATCAACAATTGTTTCCCGATTTCTACCACTTCTATAAGCTTTGTGGGATCATTATCTAAATCTACCATATTTCCGGCTTCTTTTGCAGCCTGAGTTCCGCTGTTCATAGCAACGCCAACATCTGCCTGAGCAAGAGCAGGAGCATCATTGGTTCCGTCTCCCATCATCGCAACAAGACGGCCTTCAGTCTGTTCTTTTTTAATGTAATTCATCTTGTCTTCGGGTTTTGCTTCAGCAATAAAATCATCGACACCTGCTTTTTCTGCGATAAATTTTGCAGTTAGCGGATTATCACCTGTAACCATCACGGTTTTGATACCCATTTTTCTAAGACGTTCAAATCTTTCGTTGATTCCGGGCTTGATAATATCCTGAAGCTCGATCACCCCGAGAACATTTTCGTTTTCAGAAACAACGAGCGGAGTGCCTCCGTTTTTCGAAATCTCTTTTACCTGATCATCAATTTCCTGAGGAAATATATTTCCTGCATTCAGAACAATATTTCTGATGGAATCTGCAGCTCCTTTTCTTATCCGGACATTTTCAAAATTCACTCCCGAGCTTCTTGTTTCAGCAGTAAACTTGATATATTCCGGATTTTCCAATGAATACACAGAAGGATCTATTCCTGCCAATTCAACAATCGATTTGCCTTCCGGTGTCTCATCAGTTATTGAACTCAAAACAGCTGCTTTTATCAGGTTTTTCTCATCAACATGATGGGCAGCATAAAAATGTGTTGCTTTACGGTTGCCTATCGTGATGGTTCCTGTTTTATCCAAAAGAAGAACATCTATATCACCTGCCGTTTCTACAGCTTTTCCACTCTTGGTAATTACATTGGCCCGCAATGCTCTGTCCATCCCAGCAATACCGATCGCCGATAAAAGTCCACCGATTGTTGTAGGGATGAGACAAACAAAAAGTGAAATAAATGAGGCAATGGTAATACTCACATTTGCGTAATCTGCAAATGGTTTTAGGGTAATGCAGACAATGATAAAAACCAGCGTAAATCCTGCCAGCAAGATCGTTAAAGCAATTTCATTAGGGGTTTTTTGTCTGGATGCGCCTTCAACAAGAGCAATCATTTTATCCAGAAAACTCTCTCCGGGCTGTGTGGTTACTTTTACAACAATTCTGTCCGAAAGCACTTTCGTACCACCCGTTACCGAGCTTTTATCGCCACCGGATTCACGGATAACGGGAGCAGATTCTCCGGTAATGGCACTTTCATCAATCGTTGCCAAACCTTCAATAATTTCTCCGTCAGAGGCGATGATGTCTCCCGTTTCGCAGACAAAGAGGTCACCTTTACGAAGCTTTGAAGAAGAAATAAGGCTTCCGTCCTGTAGTTTTGCAGGCGTTTCCTCTCTGGTTTTACGAAGGCTGTCTGCCTGGGCTTTCCCTCTTGCTTCGGCGATAGCTTCGGCAAAATTGGCAAATAAAACGGTAAGCAGCAAGATAAAAAATACAGTACAGTTGTAAGCAAAGCTTCCCTGAGATTTTTCTCCCGTCAAAGTCCAGATACTTACAACAAGCATTACGAGAGTTCCTATCCATACCAGAAACATTACCGGATTTCTGAACATTGTTCTTGGATTAAGTTTTATAAAAGACTGCAAAAGTGCTTCCTGCATCAGTTCTTTCTGAAACAACGATTTATTATTATTCATTTGTAGATATTTAATTTTTTAAAGGTCAAATGCAATCGCAGAATCTTCAATGGGGTTTATATTTCCAAATTCATAGCGATTTCATGATAAAATTCTTACTTATTGTATTGAAAAATATTCTGCGATAGGACCAAGAGCTAATGCCGGAAAGAATGCCAATGCAGCAATAATGGCGATCACAGCGAAAATCATTACCCCAAAAGTTGAGGTATCCGTTTTCAGTGTTCCTTCACTTTCGGGAATATATTTTTTCTGAGCCAGCAAGCCTGCAATCGCCACAGGACCGATAATGGGTAGAAAACGACCGAGCAGCAATACAATTCCGGTTGAGATATTCCAGAAGAGATTATTATCTCCGAGACCTTCAAAGCCACTTCCGTTATTGGCTGCAGAAGAAGTGAATTCATACAAAACCTCACTAAAACCATGAAAGCCCGGATTATTAAGTGTATTTGTACCTATATTTGGAAAAAATGCTGCAATGGCTGTTCCTGCCAAAATCAAAAACGGATGGAAAAGGGCGACGATCATTGCAATTTTCATTTCTCTTGCTTCGATTTTTTTTCCTAAAAATTCCGGCGTTCTTCCCACCATCAGTCCGCTGATGAAAACCGCAAGAATGATATAGATGAAAATATTTAAAATACCCACTCCGTCTCCTCCATAAAATGCATTCACCATCATCGACAGCATCTGTGTCATCCCTGAAAGCGGAACAGAACTGTCATGCATAGAGTTGACGGATCCCGTGGAAATAACGGTTGTCACGATACTCCAAAAACCTGAAGCCGCCGCACCGAAACGCATTTCTTTTCCCTCCACAGAACCCAGTGACTGATCGATTCCAATTGCTGAAATGGCAGGACTTCCATTCATCTCCATACTGATTGTAGGAACGGCAAGCAGGAGAAAACCCGCCGTCATCACGGCAAAAATCATATATCCGAATTTCTTTCTCCTGATGAAATATCCGAATGCAAAAACCATTGCCATAGGAATAATCAACTGGGCAAACATCTCTACCATATTGGTAAAATAACTTGGGTTTTCAAAAGGGTGCGCAGAATTTGTCCCGAAAAAGCCTCCACCGTTGGTTCCGAGATGTTTTATGGGAACAAATGCTGCAACAGGACCTGTGGAAACTTCAGCAACGCTTCCCTGAAGGGTGGTTACGTTATCTTTTCCTGCAAAAGTCATCGGTACCCCTTCAAAGAGCAGTACCAAAGACATGATGAGGCAGAAAGGGAGAAAAATTCTTGTATTGGATTTCAGAAAATAATCATAAAAATTCCCGAGTTTCTCCGTTGATTTTTCACGAAACGCTTTAAAAATAACAATTGCAGCCGCCATTCCCGTGGAAGCAGAGACAAACTGAAGAAACATGAGCCACATCTGCCCCAGATAACTCATCCCCGTTTCACCGGAATAATGTTGCAGATTACAATTTACAAGAAAGGAAATGGTGGTATTAAATGCAAGATCCGCAGACATATCCGGATTTCCATCGGGATTAAGCGGAAGCCAGCTCATATTCATCAAAACCAGCATACTTACAAAAAACCAAAGAAGATTGATGGTAAGAAGAGCAGTAAGATGCTGTTTCCAGTTCATTTCATTGTCAGGATCTATTCCTGATATCTTGTAGAAAAGAGATTCTACAGGTTTTAAAACAGGATCAAGAAAAGTTTTCTCTCCTGCATATACTTTAGCAATGTATTTTCCTACCGGTATCGCCATTAAAAGCGGTACCAGAAACATCGCTATAATTCCGAAAATTTCAGTGTTCATAGTTGTTTAGTGAATTAAAGCAAGTTTTTTAACCATAAAAATCAAATAGATGAAAGCCACGACAAAACACATCCAAAGGATAAGAATGCCCCAGTCTTTTACTGTATTTAAAATTTTACGATTCATCTTAATAATTATTTTTTTTAAAATTCTTCCGGTTTTACCAGTACATAGATCATGTAGAAGAAGATGGCTATTGCTGTTATAAATAATAAAGTCATGAGTACGTTTTAAATTTTTTAAATCTTTTCAAAATATTCTACCAAAAAGAAAAACAAGGCAAAGAGTAAAACTCCGGAGGCTAATAAAATAAGTGTGATCATTTTCTTTTTGTTTATTTAAACTGAATCATTGCTGCTGCGACAAAAACTCCGAGAATTACAGCCACGTTAATCGTAATCATTTCAAGATTATGTTTTTCCCGGATTAATTTCCACTGTCTCCAGCTTCCGGTTTTTCTGATTTTTGTTTTCATATTTTTAATTTTAAATTCCAGATTTATACACCTGATGCAGATAATTTTCCTGTAAAGGCGGAGACAATCGATCAAAAATCATTTTTTTGAAAGTCGGTTCGCAGCAAAACATAAAACTGTCCAGAGAATAAATGAAGATGTTTTCTATGGCATTCTTCAGCGCAGCATCGCCTTTGCTATAAAAAGAATTCATCTTAAGAATAGATCTCATAAGAATTTTGCGATCGTTTTCTTTAATAAGCCTTTTAATCTGTCTGGTAAAAACATTGATTACCATAAACGATGAATTGGTTTTGTAAAATTCTTTGAAATCTTCTTTTGTTTCAGGGATCGTTTCTATAATCTCTGCTACGGCATCTGTATGATTCATTTTTAAATTGTTTTGAACAGTAATGCCAAGATTTGTTCCCGAAAGAAAAACTTAATCATATATCATTAAAAATCAAACAATTAAACTAATACATGAAATTTTTAAAAACAAAAAACCCTATCAAAATGATAGGGTCGTTATCAGAATGGAATATTCTTTAAGAAATATGGTATTCTTCTATTTTACGGTACAGTGTGGCAATGCCTATTTCCAGAAGGCGTGCTGCTTCCGCTTTATTTCCTTTGGTATGCTTCAGAATTTTCTGAATCTGCATTCTTTCTGCACTTGCCATAGAAAACGCAGACATTATTTTGGTTTGTGAAAACTCCTCATGCTCATGGCGGGAAAGAATATCGACAGGCAGACTTTCTGAGGATAATTCTGATGAGTCTGTGAGAATAACACTTCTTTCTATAACATTTCGGAGCTCTCTGATATTTCCCTTCCAGTAATGGTTTTTGAGTGCTTTTACATAATCAGCAGAAAACCCATGAATATTTTTACCCATTTTCCGGGAAAAATTTTGCAGGAAAAACTCTGCAAGAAGCTCTATATCATGTATTCTTTCCCGAAGAGACGGAAGTTTAATTGTGAAAATATTGATCCGGTAGTACAAATCTTCGCGAAAGTTTCCTTTTTCAATTTCTGTTTCCAGATCACGGTTGGTGGCAGCAATAATCCGCACATCAACTTTTGTAGGTCTGCTGTCTCCCACTTTCAGGAACTCGCCAGATTCCAGGACACGCAATAATTTTGCCTGCAGATCGAGAGGCATTTCTCCGATTTCGTCAAGAAAAACAGTTCCAAAATTCGCCTCTTCAAAAATACCTTTAGAATCTTTCAATGCTCCTGTAAAAGCACCTGCTTTATGTCCGAAAAGCTCATTTTCCAACAGTTCTTTTCCGAAAGCCGAGCAGTTGACCGCAACAAAATTTTTCCTGCTTCTGTTGCTTGCGTGGTGTATTGCCTGAGCAAAAACCTCTTTTCCTGTACCCGTTTCTCCTGTAAGAAGAACTGTTGCGTCTGTAAATGCTACTTTTTGGGCAGAAGAAACAGCATTCTTTATTTCATTGGATGTACCAATGATACTTTTGAAAGACTGCTTCGTATCCAGCTGCTTTTCGAGCTGCAACACCCTTTTGTTGAGTGCCACTTTTTCCGCAGCTTTATAAAGAAGCGGAAGAATTTTAGTATTATCGTCTCCTTTTGTGATATAATCGAAGGCACCGTTTTTAATTGCCATTACACCATCGGGAATATTTCCGAAAGCTGTAAGGAGAATCATTTCTACAGCGGGAAACTTATCCTTTACGGTTTTAGAAAACTCCACTCCGTTTCCGTCCGGAAGTTTCACATCGCAAAGCACAATATCTATATCGCAGATTTCCAGTCTTTTGAGTCCGCTTTTAAGATTTCCGGCTTCAAAAACTTCGAAACCTTCCAAACTGATGATTCTGGATAAAAGTGATCTTATCTTTGCTTCATCATCGATGATTAACACTGTATTCAATTCTGATAGTCTTGCGTGATTAAAAAAGTCGGTAAATTAAGGTAATCTATAAAATATTTTGTCAAAGATAAATATTCTGAAGTGAATTTTATTGTGAAAACGGTTCAATATATCTCTCAATTGATGTCAAGATAGTTTTTAATGGTATTTAAAACCCCAAAGCTATTATTGCTCAAAGCTTCAAATTTGGCAGCTTCTTTTACAGAAGGATGTGCATTTTCCATTGCATAAGAATATTCTGCTTTTTTAAGCATCTCAATATCATTCATATAATCCCCGAAAACCATGGTCTGTTCCCGGCTTATGTTGAGCGTTTTCTGCAGTTTTTCCACTGCGTTGCCTTTATTGATATCTTTATTCATAATATCCAGCCAATATTTGCCGGACACCACTACTTCCAGATTGTATTTTTCAAACCGCTGAAGAACGGGGTACAGATATTCTTCCGATCCTTCAGGATGATAAACAGCAATTTTAAAAATACTGTCATCTAAAGGCTGGGTAAGGTCATCCATTTTCTGATTTCCAGTGTAAAACTGTGACACATAGTTTAAAAAATCTTCATTTTCTGTTTCATAATATGCTCTTTTCTTACCCGATACCACCACTGTAGCTCCTGAAATACTGCGGATTGCGGTGATGATTTCTTCTACGTACTGCTCATCCAGTTGATCTGCAAACAATTCTTCATTTTTATAGATGAGATATCCTCCGTTTTCTGCGATAAACGCCATTTCGTCTTCTTTATCTCCAAAGTATTTTGTGATACCCATCATCTGTCTTCCGCTTGCAGGAACAAAAAGAATATTTCTCTTTTTCAGTTCTTCGTAAATTTCAGGAAATTCCGGGCTTACTTCATGTTTGGAATTTAGAAATGTCCCGTCCATATCTGTCACTATCAACCTAATATCATCCATAAATCAATCATTAAACACCAAATATAGTAGATAATCCAATGGTTTCTATCTTTACAGATGAATCATAACAAAATTTTAACAATCATAGGCGGTCTTTATCAATCTTAGATTATAATAAATTCCAAAGAAAACAGTTTATCTTAAGAATACCATCATATATATATTCGATTTATTCTTCAAAAAATCTTCTGACATACCATTTTACAATGAATTTCACAGTTAATTTTATACACATTACTAATTTAATTGAAAATTATTCTCAAATGGTCATATAAACGCATAAATAATTAAAAATCAGAATATTGAAAAGTCGAAACAATGCAAACATTTGTAAATTTCTACGTAAAAATTTATAAATAATGACCACACTAACTTGCTTTGACCTCTTTACTGATCTATCTTTACAAAAGAAAATAAAAGCAGAACAGCTTTATAATAATAAAAAATTATTTATGAATTGCAAATAATCAAATTATAAATAAATTTAACACCACACCAAATCATTTATATTAAAAAGGCAAAGCATTCGTGTTTTGTCTTTTTTTATTTAAACAAAATAATTTCTAATATCAATCCGTCATCGCAATCAGGATAAAAGCTTAGTTTCGATTACAATCCTCTTCCTACATATTCTGCTGTTATCATTCTTCAGCTAAAATTTCAATCAAAAACCAAATCTAGGTGACAAAGGTCTATTAAGCTCGGCAAATAAATTGACCGATGCTTGTCACAAATAAATTACGGATAAAGAAAGCTCTTAAAAAATATTTAAGATTAATCATTCTTATACCGAAATCAAACTGTAACAAACAAAAAATGATTAACCTATTTATCAATCTTTTTTTTTTATTATTTAAAAATCATTTAGCCTTCATCTTACCATTTTTGAACCGTACACTTGCCGTTTGGTAATACGAAATCGTTTGAGAAATATCTGTATTATTTTTAATTTTCATTTCGGATAAAGAGCGGTCACCAGAAACCGAAAACTGCTTGACCATTTTTCTGTCATCAATCTGCGTGAAAACATTTCCTTTCAGCATTCCCAATGTTCGGTAATTCCCAAGGAAAGCACGCTCGTCTCCCGGTTTTGTGCGGTTAATATCTTTACCGTATAAACGGGTATTGTAACTCCATCCCAAATATCCAAATAATGTAGGCATTAAATCGATTTGAGAAGTTAGACGATCTATTCTTTCCGGTTGGTGTTGAAGATTATAAATAATGGCGGGAATGTGATGATTATGAATATTGATTTCCCATTTTCCGGCACTGCTTGCGCAGTGGTCTGCAACGATAACAAAGACTGTATTTTTAAACCATGGTTTTGTTTTGGCAGCGTCAATGAACTTTCCTAGGGCGTAATCCGTATATTTTACAGCAGAATTTCTGTCTCCCTGCGGAAGATCTATTTTTCCTGCGGGAAAAGTATATGGTTTATGGTTGGATGTTGTCATGACAAACTGGAAAAACGGCTTATTCTCCTTAGCGCTTCTGTCAGCATATTTAATGGACTGTTTATAAAGATCTTCATCACAGATTCCCCAGGCATTTTCGAAACTCACTTCCTGGTCTGTAATCGCAAAACGTTGCGTTTTAATATGATCCGGAAGCGGGTTTCCGCGGTCTCTGTCGACAATATCAAATCCCTGTCCTCCAAAGAAAGTGTTCATATTATCAAAATAACCATCACCGCCATAAATAAAATACGGCTGATATTTCTTTGACTGTACAATGCTGGAAACCGAAAACAAATTTTCGTTATCCGGTCTTCTCACGATGCTGTTCCCGGGAGTGGGCGGTACAGAAAGCGTTAAAGCTTCCATTCCTCTTACGGTTCTGGTTCCCGTTGCATACAGATTGGTAAAGAAAATGCTTTCCTTAGAAAGCTGATCATAATTTGGAGTGATGTGATCCTTGCTGCCAAATTCTGTAAGAAAATCTGCACTGAAGCTTTCTATGGCTATGAGAATGATATTCGGTCTCAGTTCCTGATCTCCTTGTGTGAATCTGGAAATATCATCAAATTTTGACCCTGTATACTTTTGATTTTCCTGTAAAAGGTTTCTCTTCACAATAGTATATGCTTCCTTTTCCGGAAGTTTCGGATAAAATGTCTCATAATCGAGTTCGTTTGATCTGAAGGCTGCGACAAAAGAAAACGCTCCGTTCTTTCCTAATTCATTCACAACAGAATTGTCACTGAAATCTGCCAGTTTATTTTTCATTAACAGCCCCAAAACAACAGCAATTGCCAGCACCGGAAAAACAAACATGAAACGTCTGCTGAATGAAATTTTATCTGAAAATGTCTGTCTGAAAACATTGAGTCTTGTCAATGATGCCAATGTAATAATGATCAATCCCACTAATACAGCTCCTATTACCGGTAAAGGATAAGACTGGTTGATATTCTCTATAACTTCGTAGGTATAAATAAGATAATCTACTGCAATAAAATTGAATCTTACCCCAAATTCTTCCCAAAAAGGCAGTTCTGCAAGTAGACTGAAATAAATAATGATAAAAATAAGAGTAAGATAAAAGTAGGTCACGCTCTTATCCAGCAATGAACCGACCCATCGTTTTGGTAAAACCAGCAGGTAAACGGTATATATCAACAAAAATAGACAGCCTATGGTAAAATCAAAGACAAAACCTGTAAGAAATGCTCTCAGAATGTGCAGGAGATTGAAATCCAAATCTTTTAAAGACCAGATCATCAGTACAATTCTTATAATCAGTGATAAAAAAACGTATAAACTAAGAACACTGAATAGTGCAGAAAATCTACCATTAAATAATTTTTTCATAGCCGAAAACCCATTTGTTAATTTTTGTTAATATACCACAATTTTAATATTTCTCACAAATCCTTCTTGTAGAAAGAATTCGTAAAGATGTCGGTATCACATGGGAACAGCAAAAGTAATTTTGAATTTTGAAGAAATTTTGAATTTTAAAATTTCACAGTAAAAACATGGAATTTGTTTTCAAATGTGTAATCGATTTCCCATTGATGAAATCTGCAAATTTCATTAATAATAGAAAGACCGAGCCCGCTGCCTTTATTGTCGGATGAGATTTTTGAAAATCTTTTGAACAGCAGATCACTATTCAATTCCTCTGTTCCTGAGTTGGCCACTTCGAATTTCGAATCTGTTCCTGTAATAGAAATAGATCCGTATGCTGAAGTGTGGCGAATGGCATTCAAAATCAAATTATTGATAAGAACTTCCGTGAGACTGCCATTTCCTTTTACATTGATACCGGTTGAAATATTTTCATCTGCAGTTATATATTTCTGATCAAAATGCTCGGTAAACATCTCCAGACTTTGATGCAGTAACTCATCAAACCGAATGGTCTCCGAATTATCAAACTGGCTGTTGTCTAATTTTGCCAGCAGCAGAAGGTTTTTATTGATTCTGGAACTCCTTGCCAAAGCCCTGTTCATATCTTCTGCTATATGATACTGTTTTTCTGTAAGATCTTCATTCTGCATCAAAACATCGAGCTTGTTTTTAAGAATCGCCAATGGCGTCTGCAATTCATGCGAGGCATTCTCTGTAAACTCTTTCTGGGTTTTATAAACCGAAACATGATGAGCAATCATCTTTTTTAAAGACTGATTCAATTCCTCAAATTCTGCCGTGTCGGTAGTCTCAAACTCAATATCTGTCTGAGAGTTCAGATTAAAATCTCTGAGTTTATCTAAAGTACTGCGAAACGGCTTCCATATTGTTCTGGATAATCTTCTGTTTAAAATAAAGAGACCTGCACCAATTAAGGTGAAAAAAAACAAGGTCATCATACTTATAATGGTCATTGTCTTTTCTGTTTCCTCAATGTTGGTTTCTATGGTAAAAAGGTAAGGCTCATTTTTTATGTAGATCACTTTTTTGAGACATCGGTAACGTTCCAGTTTTTTATCTGCAGAAAATGGTTTGTATTTTTCAGTTGTAAAAATGAGATCTCTTTTACGATTATCAGAAGGTAGTTTTTCAATATTTGTTCCCGGCTGAATCTTATTCCAGAGAGAGATATTGCGTTCCATATCTTCGTTAGAAATTTCCATTTTGTTAAATTCATAGGAAGTTTTCTCCGCCACTATCTCGTTATGCTCATCCAGCTCATCTTTCCAGATTGCATCCACCACAAAATAATATACGGGAATACTGATAGCCAATACAGCCATAACAAAGATTAAAAAAGGCTTGATTGTTTTACTCAGCAGCAATTTCATAATCTATCAGATATTTTCCCATTTGTATCCTGTACCGTACACTGTTTTCAGGTAATGATCGCACCCGGCTTCATACAGTTTCTTTTTAAGATTTTTCACATGTGCATACACAAAATCATGATTATCCAGCATATCTGCAAAATCACCCGAAAGATGTTCTGCCAGAGTGCTTTTAGAAATAACTTTATTTTTGTTTCCCACAAAATAAATCAGCAGATCAAATTCTTTTTTGGTAAGCACAATTGTTTTATCATTAATGGTTACAGATTTCGCCAGAAGATCAATCTGCAGTTCATTTTGTCTGATGACATTAGAATTACTGAACTGCTTTCTACGGATAATCGAATAAATTCTCGCCATCAATTCCGAAAGATGAAATGGCTTCGTAAGATAATCATCTGCACCGAGCTGTAAGCCTTTTATTTTGTCGTCTAAGGCATTTTTTGCCGAAATAATAATGACACCATCCTGCTTGTTCGTATTTTTCAGTTCTTCTAAAACAGCAAGGCCATTACCATCCGGAAGCCCGATGTCCAATAAAATGCAGTCGTACTGGAAATCTTTTATTTTCTCCATAGCTTTACCAAAATCCGGCGCAAACTCACAGATATAATTTTCTCCTGAAAGATATTCTGAGATACTTTTTGCCAATTCGGTTTCGTCTTCAATGATTAAGATTTTCATTCTGCAAATTTATCATTAGAATTCTGAAGAAATTTTGAAGAAATATACAAAAATCAAAATTTCTGATTGTTTGTTTTAAAATTTAATGAATGTTCGTTTTTAGTCATCATTAAAAAAAAACAAGAATCTGTTATCACTTCGCACGAATATAAATTCCCTTATTTCAGCGTGTTGGAATTCTTTCAGAATGGCAAAAATACTGCGGAAAAACTAAACTATTACTGATTGCGGACAATATTAAAGTTTATTTAAAATTCAGACCTAATTATGATTAACACTTATTTATAATGATAAATTTTTAACAATAAGTCCACAAGGATTTTAGACTATAAGCTGTTTCTAAGTTCACAAGAGCATTTCAATTAACTAAAAATACAAAGTTTTTTTATTATTGTAAATTACTGATATTCTGATTTATTGTTTGAATTCGTTTTAAATCTAAATTACATCCCAAAATTCTGTAAACTTTTTAAACTTGACAACTTCGAGAAATAAAAAATATCATTGAAAAAACTTTCTGATTTTACGTTAAAGCATAAATAGTAAACAGGCAAAGAAACAAATTTATTCTTTACAACATCAAAATGGGCAGTAATTCTGTCGTTTCTTTAGGAATCTCAATAAAGTAAAATAAGGATGTTTAGATTGCAAACAAACCGCTGATAGCTATATTATTATACTTAAAAAAAAAAACTTACTTCATCAAATTCTGTTTTGCTGTCTTCTTCATTTTCCTAAAATCCCAAGGCGCAACCGCATTTTTATCTGACCATAACCCCAACTTTTTCTCTTTGGCAAGAATCTCGGCATCTTTCAATTTAAAATTTTTTGATGCTTTATAATACCACCAATCGAATCCTCCTTTTATGATTTCGGCAGAGAGATATTTTTCATCATCGTAAAATATTTTGGCTATCGTTCTTCTGTATCTATCTTTTCCGACTCTGTAGAATGTAACATTCTTCCCAAAAACCTGCGAACTTGTAAACCGTCTGGCGTTTTTTCCAAACGGCTGTTTATTTTCGGGGCAGTCTACATCGGCTAATCTTAAAGTTTCCTGAATATTATTATCAAGCAATGCAACAACGGTATCTCCATCTTTTACGGCAACTATTTTGGCTGCAATCTGTGAAAAAAGAAACAGTGAATTAAAAAAAGTAAGTATATAAATAAGTTTTTTCATCATTTGATTATTAAATATTAAAACCCCAAATCTACGATATGAATGCTGAATTTATCAACTTTAGAAGAGAGTCAACAACGACCTCTTTTCAAAATATTTTTTAAGAGTAAAATTGTGTTTTCTGTATAATCAAATATATAAGAATTGATGTTCTGAATTGACTACCTACTGCGAAACCTTATAGGTTTTGAAAACCTATAAGGTTTAAAATCGAATAGACCATCTACCTAAACAGCTTCAATTCTTCGTTATTTATCTAATTGTATAAAAAATACAAATACGCTTGCAAAAACAAATAAAACTCCTTCCGTACTAAACCTTATAGGTTTTCAAAACCTATAAGGTTTAAAATTTAATCGAACATCTACCTAAACAGCTTCAAGTCTTCGTTGTTTATCTAATTGTATAAAAAATACAAATACGCTTGCAAAAACAAATAAAACTCCTTCCGTACTAAACCTTATAGGTTTTCAAAACCTATAAGGTTTAAAATTGAATCGACCATCTACCTAAAAAGCTTCAAGTCTTTTTTGTTTATCCGATTGCATAAACAGTACAGATAGGCCTGCAAAACAAATAAAACTCCTCCCGTACTAAACCTTATAGGTTTTGAAAACCTATAAGGTTTAAAATTTAATCGAACATTCACCTAAAAAGCTTCAAGTCTTCGTTTTTATCTGATTGTATAAACAGTATAGATAGGCTTGCAAAACAAATAAAACTCCTCTCGTACTAAACCTTATAGGTTTTCAAAACCTATAAGGTTTAAAATTGAATCCACCATCTACCTAAAAAGCTTCAAGTCTTCGTTTTTTATCCGATTGTATAAACAGTATAGATAGGCTTGCAAAGACAAATAAAATTCCTCTCGTACTAAACCTTATAGGTTTTGAAAACCTATAAGGTTTAAAATCGAATCAACCATCTATCTAATCTACTTCCGGAAGCAGTCTGACAACTGTAAAAAGCAATATCACTACCACTAAAAGCGTTTTCACCGTTTCAGAAAGCAGTGGCATGATTTCACAAAGCGTTTTTACAACTGCAATGAGCAATTCTGCTAATGTAAAAGGAATTTTTCTTACTGCAAAAAGCATTAATGCTGTTACAAAAAGCGTTATTGCTACTGCAAAAAGCGTTATTGCTACTGCAAAAAGAAAAATCACCACCCAAAAAATCACCACCCAAAGATTCCCCTCACAAAAACGACAATCCAAAAATTCCCCTCCCCTGGAGGGGTGGATTTTTCCAAAGGAAAAAGACGGAGTGGTCTAAAACAAAAAAATCACAAATCACAAACCATAAATCACTAACCACCCCGTCAAAAATTCTCGCGAATTTTCGACACCCCTCCAGTGGAGGGGAATAAAAATTCAGAGTGAGAGAGGAAGAAATGGAAATTCCTTACTGAAGAAAATTCTTTCGATGGCTTTTTTGCCATGAGTGACGAAACTCTTATCGGGCTGCACAGTTCATTAATTAAAAGAAACCTTAATAATACGAATAAAAAAGTAGTCGCCATAAGTGAAGGAACTCTTCCGAAATATCTGGATGAAACCTATGAATACCAAATAAATGACGGCTACGAAATGGGAACTTTCGCAGGAAAACAATTACTCGATTCAATTAAAACTATAAAAAATAACGAATTGAAACGTCCTCATAAGGTATATTATCTTTAGCCGCTGATCACTCTGAATTAAAACCTGCCACATTCTTTTTTAAATTGAATATAAATTTGAACTTTATATTCCATTATGATCGTAATCATAGTTGTAAAATAAAAAAAAGATATTCATAATTTCTGAGTATCAATGGTATGCATTTCGCTTTTTCTAATTAAATAACACCAAAAAAATTTAATTATGAAAAGAGACGGCAGCAATGTGAGCTTCTGGGAAAGCAAAGCTGATGATGAACAGATTAAAAAACATGAACAAACTTCTTTCGATACCATCATTGTAGGTGCAGGAATCACCGGCGTTACTTTAGCAAAAGAACTTCAGAACCGTGGTCAGAAATGTCTGATTATAGAAAAGGAAAATGTAGGTTTTGGAACAACAGGTGGAACAACAGCACATATCAACAATTTTTTTGATGCTTCGTATGATGAAATTATAAGTGATTTTGGAGAAGAGTCTGCTGTATTATTGGCTGACGCGGCGAAAGAAACCATTCGGTACATTAAGCAAAACATTATACAATACCATATTTCATGTGACTTCAGTGAGTGCAGCTATTATCTTTTCAGTGCCGAAGAAAAGCAGAATAAAAAACTGGAAGATATCCTGGAGGCGCATCAGAAAGTGGGAATTCCGACAGAGCAGACCTTTAAAATTCCATTCAGTCTTGAATTTAAGAAGGCTATTGAAATAAAAGGACAGTCGCAGTTTCATCCTTTGTTGTACATCAACAAACTGCTAAAAGAATACCTAAAGCAGGGCGGAGAGATCCTGACTCATACGCTGGTTTCGGACTTTAAAAACAAAGACGGCGTTGTTACAGTAACCACAGATGATGATTTGGTTTTCACTGCCAAAAATTTGGTATGGGCAACCCATATTCCTCCGGGAAACAATCGGTTCAGTGTACTTCTTGCGCCATACAGAAGTTATGCAGTAACCTTATTACTGGAAAACCCTGTAAACGTGATGGCACAGACCGCAGATCTTTATGATCCTTACCACTATGTGCGTTACCACAAATCGGATAACAATTATTACCTGATTGCAGGAGGATTTGATCATAAGACAGGTGATGAAAAAGATACTGAAAAACACTTCGAAGATCTGAAAAAATATGTGGATGAGAATTTCAGATATAAAAAAATAGTATCCCAATGGTCTTCGCAATATTATCAGTCGGCAGACGGTTTGCCGTACATCGGAAAAATGCCGGGTGAAGACAACATCTATATTTCTACAGGTTTTACAGGAAATGGAATGACTTTCGGGACCATGACTTCTCTGGTGATTCCGGATGTAATGGAAGGAAAAGAAACTGAATTGGCGAAACTGCTTTCTCCATCACGTATCAAACCGATTGCAAGCGCCGGAAGTGTATTGGATGAAGTGGTAAACGCTTCAGTTCATTTTGTAAAAGATAAATTTTCAGCAGATAAAATTGATGAACTGGATGAGATACAAAATGGCGAAGGGAGAATCATCAAGCATGACGGTAAAACGTATGCTGCGTATCGTGACGGTAAAGCAGAACTTCATCTTCTGAGTCCGGTTTGTCCTCATACAGGTTGTAACGTAGCATGGAATTCTTCTGAAGTTTCCTGGGACTGTCCATGTCACGGATCACGGTTTGATATTGAAGGGAAACTACTGAATGGTCCTGCAATGTCTGACCTTAAAAAAATAGACTAATAAAATGTTCATTTTAAAAACCAAATGATAAAAAGCTCATCCCATCCTATAAACAAACCAAATATCAAAAGTATATGGAAGATCCAAACACTTCCGGAGTAAAAGGCGGTCAGGGTCAGGTTTTAGAACCTGAAACCTACAGAGATTCCATCGGTACAATGGAGCAGTCCGGTAATAGAAAGTGGGTATTTCCCAAAAAACCTAAAGGCAGATATACGAATTACCGAAATATTGTAGCGTATGTATTGCTGATGTTTTATTTTGGACTGCCGTTCATCTCCATCAATGGTAATCCTGCTCTGAAGCTGGATATTATCAACCGTCAGTTTTTTATTGCAGGACAGCCTTTTTATCCGCAGGACTTTTTTATTCTTACTTTGGGTGCCATAGTATCTTTGGTATGTATCATTATCTTTACCATTGCATTCGGAAGAATATTCTGCGGATGGATCTGTCCGCAAACCATATTTCTGGAAAATGTTTTCAGAAAAATAGAATATGCCATTGAAGGAGACCGTAATAAACAGATGAAACTTGACCGTCAGGAATGGAATTCTGAAAAAATATGGAAAAGAAGTCTTAAGTGGTCTATCTATGCGGTTTTGTCTTTACTATTTACACATATCATGTTTATATATGTTGTAGGATATAAAGAAGTGTTCCGCATCGTATTGGAAGGACCTTTTGAACACCCGACAAATTTTATAGCCATGATTCTCTTAACGGCTGCATTCTACTTTGTCTTTGCGTGGTTCAGAGAGCAGGTCTGCACATTGGTTTGCCCGTACGGAAGACTACAGGGAGTTTTGATTGATAAGGATACGATCAATGTTTTTTATGATTTTAACAGAGGTGAAAACAGATCCAAATGGAGAAAGGGAGAAGACCGTAAAGCGGCAGGAAAAGGAGACTGTATAGACTGCTATCAATGTGTAGTGGTGTGTCCCACCGGTATTGATATTAGAGACGGCCAACAACTTGAGTGTGTAAACTGTACAGCCTGTATCGATGCCTGCGATGAAGTAATGGACAAGGTAGGATTGCCACGAGGACTGATAAGATATGCTTCTGAAAAAGAGATAGAAACCGGACAACCCACAAAATTCAACGGAAGAATGAAAGCTTTTACTGTTCTTCTGATTGGCTTACAGTTGCTGCTGGGCTATTTACTGTACAATCGTGCAGACATGGAAGTTAAGTTTATAAAACCGGCAGGAAGTACATTTTTTGTGCGAGACGGTAAGATTACCAATACTTATAATTTCACTTTTCTGAATAAAACAAATGATAAAAAGATTGTAGGTATCAAAATCATAGAACCGCAGCATGGAGAAATTTCGTACAGCACATCAAGCAAAATAAAAGTGGAACGTGACAAAATTGTCAAAGGATCTATTAATATCAGTTTTCCGGAAAAGCAGATGAAATTATCCAAACAGAAAATAAAAATTGGAGTGTATGACCAGCAAAATGAACTGTTGGATACGTATGACACTTATTTTGAAGGACCATTTACCATACAGTTTTAGTAAATAAATAATCAGATTCATTATTTTACTTAAAACAGAAAGATTCATTTAAGCCAACCACAAAAAATTATATTATGTCTATTAACCCACAAATTATGCATTCTGCAGGAGCAATTGAGCAGCATTATTATGCAGGAGATTATATTTTCAGGGAAGACTCTTCTCCTCAGTATTATTACCAGATAATTGAAGGAAATGTGAAGCTATGTAATTTCAGCAATGACGGAAAAGAGTTTATTCAAAACATTTTTTCCGGCGGGTCATGTTTCGGAGAATCTATGTTGCTTTTAGGCAAACCATATCCTGTTGATGCGATTGCACTTACAGACTCTACCCTTCTGAAGATCAATAAAGAGGGCTTTATACATCTGATGGGAACCAGCCCGGAAATTGCCATCGATGTTTGCACCGCTCTTTCTGAAAAGACCTACAACAAATTTGTCCTCATGCGGAAGATCGCCAATAAAAATGCTATTGAACGTCTTACAGAGGTGATGGATATGATGAAAGAACCTTGGGGAAACAAAGATAAATATTCCTTTGAAGTTCCACATACAAGGCAGCAACTGGCTTCACTTACAGGACTTTGTGTAGAAACTGCCATTCGCGCAATTAAGAAAATGGAAGCGAAAAAGGTTGTAAAAATAAGGAACAGAAAAATTTATTATTAAAGAAGATTCAAAAAAATTATTTAATGATCAGTTTGGGAAAATAGTATCATTCAAATCTCATTTAAAATTATTTTAAATATCAAATAATTTCACATAAATGATAGAATTCAGACTACGATTTTCCCAAACTGAATTATTACATTTTGTAACTGGATACTAAAAAAATTGCATTTTATAGTATCCTTTTTTAATTATTATATAAATTTTACTCAAAGTTCACAAGATTTTAGGATAGCGATTTATCGTCATTCGCCAGTGAAAATTCTTTGTGCAGTTCCTTTAAATAGGAATAAGTGATCTACTTGAATAATTATCTACTGTAGTTACATGATCAGTAGCGTGGGCTGAAGCTGGATATCATTCAGAGATAAAAATCCTTTAGTCAAATATGATAAATTTTGGCTAAAGCCTTATTACTTATTTTACAGTAAAAATGGGCTAAAGCCCATTCCTATTGATGACAAATATTCGTTGATACCTATTCAGTACAAGTAGATTAAGCCTATTTCTATTGATGACGAATATTTGTTGATACCTATTCAGTACAAATAGGTTGAGCCCATTCCTATTGATGACGAATATTCGTTGATACCTATTCAGTTAAATACTTCAACCGACGGTACAGGCACTCTCTACAGTAAAGACATTAGTCTAAATTTTGCTGACTAATGATTCAGCCAATATTTTCCACTGAATTTTTGAAATCCCTACCATTCCTCCCACGGCAATCGCCAGATTTCTTGCCTTATCTGCTATATTGGCATCCATATTCGGGGTTTCGTTACGGCCGTACACTCCAAGTTTAACGAAATCTTTACCTCTGGATACTTTTATTGTAGAGGTTGCATCGGCGGTGTAGAAATGTGCTGTATGTGTATTTTCACTACCCGGAACTGCCGAAGGTCTGCATTCTATCAGGAGCATTTCTATAATTTCAGAATTCAGAAACTGCTGCTCGTACATATTGGTAATCTGCACCCAATCATACCCTCTTGCTTCAAAATTTCCTGGGCCGGGTATATCGATTCTGATAAAATCTCCTTTCTCGGGAAGTCTCTTTTTTAAATTTCCGTGCTGATCGTGCAGTTTAAAATCTGCACCTACTCCTTCAGCATAATAGTTCCAGTAATTCACAGACAATACCAAGTCTTTTAGCTTCCTGAAATTATCAATGGTATTTTCAGAATCTTCCGTCATGCGGATGCTTTCGGTATCGTGAAAACTGCCTTTTTCCTGTTCTGGAACACCTCTTAATTGTTTTGGCGTCATATTATATTAATTTTAATTTTCATTATGCGGCATATCGACGGGTTTTGATTCGGGAGAGCCTTTTTCCCTAAGCCAGATAGAAAGAATAACAATGGAGGCAACCGCCAGAAATTCGCTTTGCCAATTCTGAAAAGACTCGAACCAAAAACGGGAATCCCAAAGATAATCCTGAGCACTTATTACCGTCAGCTTTTTGGCCATCTGTTCGGAGCTGTATTCTTTATAACTTCCATAAAAATGGAAGATAAAACTTATGATAAAAAGTATGGCAAATGCAATAGAAAGAGAATGGGAGTACAGTTTAAGCCACCAACCTCCTTTCTTTACCGGCCACGGCGCATTGGGATGAGGTTGCGGATCTTTATCTACATCCTCTTCTTTATCCAATGATTTGGATTCGCTGGAACCTTTCTGTCGGAGAAAAACGGTGAATGAGATATACAACATCATTTGTAAAAATTCACTTTCCCAATTCTCAAAAGTTGCCTGTATAAAATGGCCACTGTGCAGATACTCTCCCAAACTTAGAAGATGCTGGCTCTCTTCTGCCAATTCTTTATTTTCAGTTCTCCATCCGGTCATCAACTGTCCATACCAGCAAATCAGCATAAAAGCAATAAGAACGAGGCTCAATCCGTTACGGTAAAAAAAATTACGTTTTGTCATTTTTTAAATTTTAAATAAAATTATTCAAACCAATGATTTCCCTAAATGAACTGAATATTCCCATCGTTCTTACAACTACTATCCGTTCACAATAATTCCTCCATTCGGATGCAGCACCTGCCCCGTCATCTGCGCGGCCGCTTCCGAAGCCAAAAACAGATAACTTGCTGCTATCTCTTCTGTAGTTGCATTTCTTTCCATCGGCGGCTTGCTTTTATCTTCTTTTTCTTCTCCAAAAGTTTTTTCGGTCAGCGGTGTGGCAACAGGACCGGGTGCAACGGCATTTACTCTGATTCCTTTTGGCTTTGCCTGTAATGCCAGTGAACGGGTGAAAGATACAATGGCGCCTTTGGTTGCAGAATAGTCCAGCAGTTCTTCATGACCCTGATACGCTACAGCAGAAGTCGTGCTGATCACAGAACTTCCGTCTTTTAAATGCGGAAATACTGCTTTTGTCAACAAAATCATTCCTATAATATTGGAACCAAAGGTTTTTCTGATATTTGATTCCTCAATATCTTCAATATTATCTACAGGAATCTGGGTTCCCGCATTATTCACCAAAATATCAATTCCGCCCAACTCGGAAACTGTTTTAGCCACCACATTTTCACAAAAAGCATATTCGTTGATATCTCCGCCGAATGATATAGCACGCACGCCGGTTTCCTGAATCTTTTTTACCACTTTCTCTGCATCTTCATTACCATCTTCATGATAATAGATAAATGCAATATCTGCTCCTTCACGGGCAAAAGATAGCGCAATGGCTTCTCCAATCCCGCTGTCTGCACCACTGATAAGGACAACTTTATTTTTAAACTGCATTTTTTTCATATTATTTAATTTTTTTCAACCGGTTTCTGCATTTCACCCATACGATGGGCAGCCATACTGTCGGATACCAGATTCGCCATTGCTGCGGTAAGTTTATTTTTCATTCCGGAAATTACTTTATCGTCACCATTCATCAGTGCATCATATCCGTCTTTCGCAACTTCTTCAGGACTGGAAAGATTATTGCTGTCTTCCAGAATTTTGCTGTTGTTCATATTGGCTTTATTAAAAAAATCTGTATCTGTAGGACCGGGAAGAAGCGCCGTAACGGTAATTCCGGAATCTTTCAGTTCTTCACGGATTGCTTCGGACCACGATAAGATAAAAGCTTTAGTTCCGTGATAGACCGAATGCCAGGGTCCAGGTGCTTTACTGGCTATAGAAGCCAGATTCAGAATTTTTCCGGATCCTTTTCCTGAGCGGTCTTTTATAAAAAGCTTCGTCAGAATAAGAACAGAATTAATATTAAGATTCACAATATCCAGCTCGCGGTGTATATCTGTATCTTCAAATTTCCCATAGACTCCCTGTCCTGCGTCATTTACCAGAATTTCCGGACTGATGTTATTCAGCTTAAGCTCCGCATACAAAGAAAAAACATCATCTTCTTTGAAAAGATTTTTAGACATTGTCACGACTTTTATCCCAAACTTTTTAAATTCGTTTGCTTTTTCCTGTAACCTTTCGTGATTGCGCGAAACAATAACCAGATGATATCCGTTTTGTGCAAAAAGCTTAGCCAGTTCGTATCCTATTCCACTTGTAGCACCGGTTATCAACACATATTTGTTTTTAATTTCCATAGTATTTATATTGAGATTGATTTTTAGTTTTAAGTTTAAATTCGATAACGTATTAAATAATGTCATTAACTTTAAAATACAGTTTACAAAGCACAGTTTAAGCTCCATAAAATAAATTACGGACTCTATTTGAATTGATTTTAAATATTTAAATATTAAAAATTCCTTTCAATTTTCTTTAAAAGAAGTGTAGGATCAGAAATAGCATTGCTTCCGACCTGCGATAACGCAAAGATCAGGTACAGAATATATAAGGAACTCATACTGATACCAATAATACTGAGGGTGCGTCCTGTTTTTAAGTTCTCAAAACCGCGGTAACTGGTGTTATTTTCACCATAAATCGCCCTTTCTTTATTATAAAGGGTAAGCGCAATCATTCCCGTCAGAATTCCCGGAAGTCCGTAACAACAACATAGCGCTATGGATGATATTCCTAAGACCAGTACTGCAGTAGCGTATGGTGATTTGTTATTTCGCATAGGATCAGTTTAGTAACAGTAAGAGAAAAAGAGTTTTCTCGTGTTTTATTCTTTGAAAAACTAGTTTCCTTTTACGGGAAGACTGTCTTTTTTAACAATATTTTTCTCTGTTTTAGCAGCAGAATCTTCTTTATCTTCCTCCAGATCGCACCGGCAGGAAGTAAGCATCAGGGAAAGACCTGTAAGAACTAAAAACAATCTTGCATGCGTGGATTTCCCAATAGTAGTTTTCATGACAGATAATGTTTTATGGATTATCAATTCGATTTGCTATGCTCTTTTATTAATGGTAATCCCACGGCTGCGGGATTACCATTGATATAATTAAGTATTACTTAACTGCTTTTTTTGCATTTTGAGATTCCATCAAATGATGCTCCAAAGCAGGAAGAGTTTTACTGGCAAATCCTTTCAAAGAAGTTTCAGAACCATCAGCAGCTTCCTTTTTAAAATCAGCAATTGTAGTTTCATGATCTTTTACCATCATATCTGCATACATACGGTCGAACTCAGCTCCTTTCTTTGCTTTAAGCTCATCGTACTTATTCTGTTGTGCATCATCTATTTTTGCAGGCAAAGTGTAGGCATTTGCAGCTGCCCATGCTTTTAACTCGTCATTTGCTTTTGTATGGTCTTTCACCATCATTTCACCCAAAGATTTCACAGTTGCGTTGGTTGCATTTTTTGCAGCAAGCTCTCCTGCCATCACTTCCATCATACCGCCTTTCGCAGCTGCATCAGCAAATTTTTTGTCCTGATCATTCAGTGAAGCTGTTGTCTGTGCAGAATTTTGAGTTGTAGAAGCAGAATCCTGAGACATTGCTCCAGAATCTGCATCTGTAGAAGCATTCATTTCGGTGCTGTCAGCAGAATGATCTGCAGCAGTTGTTTCTTTTTTGTTACATGCCACTAACGTAGCGATTGCTAAAAGCATTACAATTGATTTTTTCATAATAAAATTTTAATGAGTTTAATATTTTGGTATTATTTAAATTTAGAAAAGCGAAACCGTATTTCTAAATGTATTTTCTGGGGATCTGTTTTTACTATTTATTAAAGATTACAACAAACCGTTTCTTTCTTTCTCGAATTCCCAAACTCTGTGGTTGGCTATTGCATCTACAAATAACTCGTCAGAATCAGAATCATTGGCATCAATTACTCCAGGATCATTGTGCTGAATCATTGCTACATCTGTAAGATTTTTTAAGACTTGTGTTTCTGCACCAAAATAAATTGCTTTACAGTGACGGAACGCTTCATTGATGAAATCTACCGTCATATTTTTATTTCCAGGTCTTATAAAACCTTCCGCAGACGGAGCTCCACCACAAATATACAAAGCATCAAAACAAACACTTGAAGTAGTAGATAAAGAATGATCCGGAATGTACGCCTGACCGTCAGAAGATTTTACAGGAGCTACAGAATCTGCAATATACTGTACAACGGCACCCCGTTCTTCCAGCTTTTCAATCAGACGATCGGTAGAAGCTGCATCAAAACCATCCGTCATCATAAAACCAATGACGCGACTTTCTATGGTGTCTTTTACCGTATCTGCCATACTTAAAGCTTTAGAATACTTTGTTTTAGGCTCAATTTCGGGGCTTTGAAGTGCTGCAGGGTCTGCGTCTGCGGGAATGCTTTGGTTAGGCATATTCAGAATTTTAACCTCGACTCCCAATCGGGAAGCTACATCATTTGCCAGATCTTTATCCACGAAAGCCAACTGTCCCACCATTCTTTCCCGTATTGCCGGAATAGTTACTTTAGAAAGTTCAAAAACCAGTGCATTCTGCAAATGGTTTTTTTCAAAAGCTGACTGGCTGTTATAAAATAATTTTGCCTGAGAATAATGATCTACAAAACTTTCACTTCTGGCTCTCACTTTATGCCCTTCTACCCTTGCTTCCTGGGAGGCAAAACCTCCATCTTTCATCATTGCCTGAAAAGGACATCCTCCTCCCATAGAATTTGGCTCATAGCTTACTTTTCCTTTTGCAATCTGCTGACGCATATGCCCGTCACGCTGATTATTGTGAATGGTAGTAATGGATCTGTTGATAGGAATTTCATGGAAATTGGGTGATCCCAGTCTGGTAAGCTGCGTATCAGTATACGAAAATAATCTGCCCTGCAACAAAGGATCGTTGGTAAAATCTATCCCCGGAACAATATGCCCGGGATGAAATGCAATCTGCTCTGTTTCAGCAAAGAAATTATCCGGATTTCTGTTTAATGTAAGGGTACCTACTAACTGAACAGGAACTAATTCTTCAGGGACAATTTTTGTAGGATCAAGAAGATCAAAATCAAAATCATGCTCATTTTCTTCAGGAATTAACTGTACCCCGAAATCCCATTCCGGAAAAGCTCCGTTTTCGATAGCTTCCCAAAGATCGCGTCTGTGGAAATCGGGATCATTCCCGGAAATTTTCTGAGCTTCCGGCCACGCAACAGAGTGTACTCCCAGTCTTGGTTTAAAATGAAACTTTACAAAATGAACCTTACCTTCTTCATTCACAAACTTGAATGAATGCACTCCGAATCCTTCCATCATACGGTAACTTCTCGGGATGGCACGATCGCTCATCAGCCACATAATCATATGTGTACTTTCCGGCATTAGCGAAATAAAATCCCAAAATGTGTTGTGTGCCGATGATGCCTGCGGAATTTCATTATCCGGTTCAGGCTTTACGGCATGTACAAGATCCGGAAATTTGATGGCATCCTGAATAAAGAATACCGGAATATTATTCGCAACAAGGTCATAAATGCCTTCTTCGGTATAAAATTTCACTGCAAAACCCCGCACATCACGAGCCAGATCTGTACTTCCTCTGCTTCCTGCCACAGTAGAAAATCTTACAAATACCGGAGTTTCTTCGTCTACATTATTTAAAAATTTTGCCTTCGTATATTCTGAAAGACTTTTATTTAATTTAAAAACACCGTGTGCTCCGGAGCCTCTTGCGTGAACTACTCTTTCAGGAATTCTTTCGTGATCGAAATGGGTAATTTTTTCACGAAGAATAAAATCTTCCAAAAGAGAAGGACCGCGTTCACCAGCTTTCAGAGAATCCTGATTATTGTTGATTTTCAGCCCCTGATTGGTGGTCAGCATTTCATTGCTGTTATCCGTTATATCATCCTGAAGCTGATTGAGCTTAGAATTTTTTGATTGTTCATTTTTCATTTTCTATATTTACAGTTGGTTGGTTTATTGAAGAGTTATTACAAAACATAATCCCTCAATGATCATTGATGGTCTGTATTTGTAAAAGTTTTATTGTAAAAAAAGGCTCTATTCAGATTACTCAATTAAAGGTGATAACGGCTTCGATTGGTAAAGGTCATTTTACAGATATTTCCTGTAAATTCAACAGAAGAATTTTTGTGATAATATTTCATATAAAAATTGGTTTGATTTGGTGTTATTCAAATGTATCAAATTGTTATCAGACGCTATATGACCTAAGTCATAACCGGTGAAAATAGATAGATATCTGTAACAACCTATATTTTAACATTATTACATTTCGTGAGTGAGGAGTAATATGTATAAATAAAAGATAACCATAACGTTTACTACTTCGTTTGTCATCCTGAAAGGATCTAGACTTAATTTTTATAAGCGTTTTTCTAATGCGATGTTCAGATCCCTGCGGGATGACAAAGTGAGTGTTTGTGAGGAGTAATATGTATAAAATAAAGGAAAAGCATAACGCTTACTCGTTCCGTTTGTCATCCTGAAAGGATCTGGACTTAGTTTTTATAATTATTTTTCTAACGCCATGTTGAGATCCCTGCGGGATGACAAAGTGTGTGTTGATACTAAACCGAATTCTGCCTTTACGGAAAGCTACGGACACAGGATCAACAGGCTTTTCGTAACACAGGAAAACGTTGCACTATCCTGTAAGAAACTTTCCGCTCACTGGGAAACCTTCCTGTACCCTTGCGAGAAGCTTTCCCCCCGGCTGGCGCTAGTATCTTGCTCGTTTACAATACCACAATAGCCTAATGCATCTATCATAAAATTCAAGATTGTCTGCCTTCTCCATCAAATACAGTTTTGAATGTAATCACATCAATTTCTGCTTATGGCTACAAACAGATAGGATATGGCTAAATCCTCGTTCCATTGTCGACATACCTTTGCTTCACATTAATATTAAAAAACAGAAGTATGTCATCTCAAAACAAAATTGCAGTCGTTACAGGAGGAAGCCGTGGCCTAGGAAAAAATATGGCACTAAGTCTTGCTAAAAATGGCTTGGATATCGTTTTTACGTACAACAGTCAAAAAGAAGCTGCCGAAGAAGTTGTAAAACAAATTGAAGAACTCGGACATAAAGGAATTGCATTAAAGCTTGATGTTTCAGATTCTTCCACTTTCGATGAATTTACAAAAACTTTAACATCAGAATTGCAGTCTCAATTAAATACGGACAGATTTGATTTTCTAGTCAACAACGCCGGATTTATCCATTATGCAGAATTTGAAAATCTTACTGAAGATCAGTTCACGGAAATGGAAAATGTACACCTGAGAGGGCCGTTTTTCCTCACCCAAAAGCTGTTGCCTCAAATCAATCCTTTCGGAGGGATCGTCAATGTTTCTTCCGGTCTTACACGTTTCGCCACACCAGGTTTTGCAGCTTATGCAGCATTAAAGGGCGCAATGGAAGTATTGACAAAATATCAGGCAAAAGAATTGGGAAAAAGAAATATCAGGGTCAATGTTGTAGCTCCTGGCGCAATTGAAACAGATATAATGGGAGGCGCAGTTCGTGATAACGCAGAGATGAATCAATATCTGGCATCGCAGACGGCTCTCGGAAGAGTAGGACTTCCTGAAGATATCGGAGGTGTAGTAGCATTTTTATGCAGCGATGCGGCAGGCTGGATCAATGCACAGCGTATAGAGATCTCTGGAGGTTCTAATCTTTAGATCTGAAGTAAGTAACAGAATAAGATCTATAATAATGAAAATAATTTAAACAATGGCATAATGGAAAATGAATCCAATGGGTCAATGGTGAAAGCCTTAACTCAAAAAGAAATAGAGACCATAACAAAATTTTACGGCGCATTTAAAATGAAACAGCCGGAAATACTGGATGAGATCTGTATGCCTGACTGGAAAGATATTCCTCTGGCGCCTGGACAGGAGGATAGTCCTAAAGGTCTGCAGGAGATTATGAAATATCTTTTTATAGTATGTCCAGATATTGAGATTGTCGTCCACGATATTTTCGGGACGCATGAGCGTGCGGCGGTGAGAGCTTCTATGGAATTTACTCATGTTAACGAAATAATGGGAATCCCGCCAACGCATAAAAAAGTATCAATAGCCCTGCACGAATTTCATTATTTGAAAGATGGCAAACTTACACATACGTGGCATTTAGAGGATTGGTTTGGACTGCTAATGCAAAGCAGAGAATCTGCAACGGACCACTAGAATTTCAAAGGAATTTATTCTAATGATATTTTAGAAGAATGAGCCTGAAATTCGCGATCAAAAATTTAAATTTGTATTTATGGAAATAGTTAGGATAAGATCTATCACAGAGTATCATCGCTTCAGAGGCCTTCCCAAGCCTGAACATCCTTTAATTAGCCTGGTTGATTATGCTTTGGTACAATTTCCAGAGGATGAAAAAGCGGTGAATATTGTGATGGATTTTTATTCTATTGCCTTAAAACGTGACATTGGAGCAAAACTTCATTATGGGCAGCAGATGTATGATTTTGATGAAGGGCTAATGTCTTTTATTGCACCCGGACAGGTTTTACGACTTGAGAAAGAACCTGATACATTGCATAACGGTTCCGGTTATCTTTTACAGATACATCCGGATTTTTTATGGAACTCACCATTGGCAAAAAACATTAAAAATTATACATTTTTTGATTATTCTATTAATGAAGCGCTGTTCCTTTCTGATAAAGAAGAAACCTTAATTATCGGCATTCTCGAGAGCATCAGACAGGAATACCATACCAATATTGATAAATTCACTCAGGATCTGATCATCGCTCAGATCGAACTCCTGCTGAAATACTGCGATAGGTATTACAACCGTCAGTTTATCACCAGAAAGATCAGCAGTCATCAAATGCTGACGAAAGTTGAGAATTTTTTAAATTCACATTTCTCATTTGAGGAACAGCCGGAAGGTGGTCTTCTTTCGGTAAAAAACGTTGCTGATGCCATGAATGTCTCATCCGATTATTTGAGCAGTATGCTGAAACAGCTGACCGGTAAAAATGTTCAGGAACATATACACCAAAAAATGATCGAAAAAGCGAAAGAGAAATTATCTACCACCACTCTTTCAGTGAGTGAGATCGCATACGAGCTCGGATTTGAACATCCTCAATCTTTCAGCAAACTTTTTAAGTCGAAAACCAACGTTTCGCCAATGGAGTTTCGGAGATCATTCAATTAAAAAATGATTGCTTATGTGCAAATTGTCGCTGGAATGAAAGAGCTTATATTTTGTTTACTTTGACCATCAGTGAAAATGTATATTGTTTTATATCACTCGATTTATGATCAGGTTGATGAGTACCGGGAATATCAGCTATTTTTATAATATAATCGTGATCATCAGAGTCTTCTCTTTTTTCAATATTGCAATCAGAATATTTCTTAGCTACTTCGTGACCTGAATCCCATAAGAATTCCGATATTGAATCAATAATATTCTGTTGATGCTTATTCTGATCTTTTATTAACAGGAATTTCATAGTATCTCTAATTATAATCCTTTTTTACCTTCAAGCCAGTATCCTTTAAGATAGATTTTACCCTTATGATCATTTACTTTCAAAGCTTTTCTGAAGTTCCGGATAGAATTGACATTTCCTGTCAGTATTATATTGGCATCCGACCATTCTTGATTACTTAACAAGGGCAATTGCTGTATACTTTCTACATTACTAAACACCTCCTTTTTTGAAAAAATTTTATAATTACATAAGCCAATTAGTTCAGGAATTACCCTGTTTTCTTCTTCAAGTTCTATATAAAAGATGAATTGATGATCATTTCTTTTAAGAAAGGGTAAAAAACTGAGCATCAAACTTAACGAGGTTTCATCCCCAAAAATCAGTTGCTTTTTTACAGTTGGGTCGTACTGTTTATCACTTCCTAAGACCGCTAACTTTATTTTTTGATCATCTGGCTGAAGATTGCGTATATAATCGGCTCCGACTGAATTACCGTGCAGGTAAGCTACAAATTCAATGGCTTTCTTTGAATGGTCTGCAAAGGAAACAGTATAGTGGCGTAGATCAGTTGGAGTTACCCGAAGTGAAATTGTGAATCCAGGATTAAAATTCAAAGTTGTGAAATCCCCTCTTAAACGTACTTTCTTTAGAGAAGGGTTGAGATAAACAGAATTTTCTACTTTTACTGTTCGTAAAAATGATGGTGCTATTTTTTCAAGGGCATCGTTGAGCCATTTGGGTGCTGTTGGCATATCTTTAATTTAGTGATACAAAGAAACCAAGAAATACAAAGCGCTAAAATGGATTGGAATATGTAAGTATAGGATTATTCGAAGCTTTTTCTTCTGAACGCTAAAGCTGTCATTCCGGTCAATTTATTGAATAGGCGCGAGAAATACGAATGATCTTCATATCCCAGATAGTGTGCAATTTCTTTAACTGACTTTGAAGAATGAAACAAAAGACGTTTTGCTTCCAACATTATTCTTTCATGAATATGATAGGAAACTGTATTACCGGTAACCTTTTTAGCGCATTCATTTAAATAGGCTGTAGAAATATTCAACCTTTCAGCGTAGTACCTGGGATTTTTTTCTGCAGCAAATTTCTCGTCCAATAAAAATTTAAAGTTACTCATAATAACTTCAGAACGGGTCTGTGGATCTGTCGGAACAGAATTTTCTAAAAACTCAGAGATGATCAATCCTATCAGAGCGTTGCAACTATTTTTCAATATAGAATGGTATAATTTTCTTTCAAAATCCTTCATTTTTATACAAACTGCTATTGCATCAGATAAAACATCAAAGAGCTTAGTTTCCAACATCAGAGGATCTGCAGGAGCCATTTTCTTTAACAAATCAAGGTATTCAGCGTTAAGGTTTTCGTCGCTTATAAGGATTACAGTAAAGTAACCGTCCTTAAAAGAAATGCCCCGATGTACCTGATATGGCTGAATGTAGATGACAGAAGGTGATATGATTGTATACTGTTTGAAGTCCACTTCAAATATTCCGCTTCCCTGTTCCAAAATAAAGAATAAATGGTAGTTATCCCTGTGAGCTTTCCTTATTCTTTCTAATTGAAGATCTTCAACAGACGATTTTTCAATAATAATGCCTTTGCTTTCAGTACCGGGAAAAGTATTTAGTGGAATGAATTTTGGCTTAAATGACATATTCAACTTTTACAGATCCAAGTTACGACAGTTTATCCAGAATTAAGAAGTAGTTCAACATTTAGCAATTCTTTAGTGACGACAGAATATTTTATCTGCAGGAAGTATCAATAAAAGATTTACTAAAATGATAATGGGGGTTTAGCGTTTAGAGCTTGCACCAGACAAAATAACGCTAACAAACCGTATATTGAGCCAAGCAAAATAACCGCCTTAACATCCTTGAATATATAAAATGCAAGTAATGGCAATATCTGCAATGCGTGCATCCCTACGAAATGTGCAATGCGCAGATCGCCACATTTAAGACTCCAATTAAGAAAAGGTACTGCTCCGCCGTCTTGACCACCAACTCTGGGCGAACCGTTTGCACCAATAACGGCACCTTCCAAAGCAAATATCACAAATAAAAAGATGCCTAGACGAATGGCCCAAAGATAATAATCGGGAAGTTCGGGGAAATTCTCAGTACAAAACAAGATGCCGATATAGCCTGTATATACAGTTGCTGCTATTGCTGCAATTGCCATTGCGACAGTCAATGAAGTATATAAAGATGAACTGACGTTATAGTGGGACAGCTGACCTCTCGAGGCCTGAAGTGTGACGTAAAAGACTTCGAATCCCAGAAAGATGATCAATGACCAGTTATATAAATTAATATCTTTATAAGAGGTAAGATAACCCGTGTACCAACCCATCGTTAAGCTAAATATACCCATTGACAGAGCAAATTTAAATGGTTTGTACAAAACATTCACGCCGTTGATCTGTAAATCGCTAAATTTTGATCTTATCAATATCAAAGCTGCACTTGCCAGACATAGCAGTCCAAAATAAAATAAGCATTCATTTCTTGTTTTGAGTGATGCTAAAAAGTCGATCATAAGATGATTAGAAATTTGAATTAATTGAAGGACGTCCTGAACTCGCCCGGAGAAAGATTGGTCTTGCTTTTAAACAATTTGCTGAAAGACTGCGGGTACTCGAATCCCAGTTCAAATGCAATTTCGCCAATGCTAAGTGTAGTTGTCGAAAGTTTTTCTTTTGCCTTTTCAATGATCTTTTCGTGAATGTGCTGTTGGGTGTTCTGACCGGTAAGGGTTTTCAAAACTCCACTCAGATAGTTGGGCGAACAATTTAGAAGTCCGGCAACATACTGTACGGTTGGCAAGCCTTTGTTGATGATATTGTCATCAGCAAAATAGTCATTTAGGATTTTTTCCAATTTACCCAAGGTTTGATTTCCCGATATTTTACGGGTAAGAAACTGACGCATATAAAATCTATCTGAATAATTAAGGAAAGATTCTATTTGAGAGATAATAATTGCTTCACTGAATTTATCGATGTGTGAATGATATTCCTGCTCGATATTTTTAATGAAACTGTTCAAGACAAATTCTTCTTTTTCAGAAACAAAAAGAGCTTCGTTCACCGCATAATTGAAAAAATCATATTGTTTGATCGTTTTTGCTAGTGCGCTTCCCCACAAAAAATCAGGATGGATGAGCAAAATACTTCCTGAACTTTTAAAATCTTCGTCTGCTTTAAATGAAAAAACCTGATTGGGAGCGATGAAGAACAAAATGCCATTATCGAAATCATATTTCTGCTGACCATAACCGTAATGTACATCTCCGGAAGCAACCTTTTTGAGTGAAATGATGTAAAAATCAAAGATCACCTTAACACTGTCCTCACTTTTGTACGGTGTAATGTCAGTAAGGTCTATGACACTGATCATCGGATGTTCCGGTGCACCAATACCTAATATTTTATGATATTCTTTGATGCTTTTTATTCTGTAGGGCTGTTGCACATTCATATTATTGAGTTTACAAGATCTAAATATATGATTATTCCAGATCAACTCTTTCTAAAGTAAGTCCGGGATTTAATCCGAAGAAAGAAAGTCCCCAAAAGCCTTTGATATTCAGGTTACCATTTTTGGTGATGGTAAGATACGAATCGTAGGTATTTCCCTTATTCCCATCGTAATCATAGAGCTTTCCTTTCCAGCTGTTCTTTTTATCATCGTATGTAATATCTTTTAACAAAAGAATACCTACCAAAGGTCTTTTACGTTTTTCTTTGTCAGGATTATTCACGTCCAAAATTGGTTTTCCCTGTCCATCCAAAGAATGTTTTAAATAGATGAGTTTGCCGTTATAGTTTTTTCCGCTTTTATAGATCTGCACATTTCCTTCTTTCACCGGACTATACCAGGTACCAATAATATCATCTGCTGTCGATTGTGAAAATAGCATCATTGAAAAATTTAAAAAGACAATTGTTAGAAAGAAATTTCTCATTGTTGATTGTATTTTATGGCGAATTCTTTTGCAAAATCTTTAATCTTCACCCTGCCCAAAGTAGCTGGTCTGTTTTTAAAGTAATCCTCAAACAGGCTTCCATCATGCATCGCCATATTCATCTCTGTAAATTCTTTAGCTATAGTGTCAGTTGCCCCTATTTTTATAAAGGCGTCGGTCATTTGCTTATCGCTGATAAGTACCCATTTCAAGTATGGCTTTCCGATAGTATTTCCCAAAATAGAAGCAATTTCCTGACACGTCAGTTCTTCGCTGGCAACATATCTTGTTTTTTTGCCTTTTTGTTGAGAGTTGACTTCCTCTGTAATTGCCGATGCAATATCGATTGGCGATACCCATGCTATTTTGTCGGCTCCTCCATAATTTGATAATATAATTCCTGAATATCCTTTCAGCAAACCTTTAAGACCATAATTTTTAAGATAGAGCAACTTCCCGACTATACCTTCCAAAAAGCCTTTACCTTTTACCATGTCCATAAAGGCGTATAAATTATAATCGAAAGATGCAGGACGTATATGGATAACGGTTACATCGGAAGGAAGTTTTTTAAAAACACTTTCTGCGATATAGTGAAAAACCAAGACCCCTGCCCCATTTGGCTTTTCTGCACCCACACTGCTCAGATGAATCACTTTTTTTATTCCTGCTTTTTGAATTGCCTGAACATAATTGGTACTGATTTCTAATGCTTGTTTTTGATAATCAAGATTCTGTTTCCCAAAGAAGTTAAAGGGTGGAATCATACAGTAGACTGCATCCTGACCTTCAAATACTTTGGTCAGAAAAATGCGATCTTCGATTTCGCCAATCGCAGCTTGTGCTCCCAACTTCTCTATTTCTTTTTTCCTATCCTCCGAAGAGCTGACAACGGTTACCTGATGTCCTTGGCTGATCAATTGTATGACCAAGGGTCTGCTAATATTTCCTAATGAACCCGTAACAACTATTTTCATCTTTATTGACATTTAATAATGATGCAAATTTCAGTCAATTTAATTCCTACCATGTGTTCAAATCCACGTTTCTTGTGTTCAAAAACTTCTAATAGTTAATATAAGCTTCAATATTATAAAGGGATGGTGTATTGTGATTATAACTTTCTTGATCTGTCATCCACCAATTCTCAACCCCAAAACGCATAGTATGGTCGACACCATCTTTTCCAAACCTATATAATCTAAAACATCCTTTGGCAATAAAACAATTCATTTTCCAGATTTCACCATCGTGAAGAATAGACTGTGATTTTCGTAAAGATTTTTCTGTAGATACTTTGCGACATTACAAATAAACCCCGACAAATATCAGGGCTTCTATTTTTAGTCAATAATTTTCAGGGTTTAGAATACCAAAATTCTTTCCAATTTCTACCATCTCAATTTATTTTGGTCGAAAATTTATTAATAGGTAATCGGGCTTTCGGCACGGAAGCCAGAAAATCATTAGCTTCATCCCTGTAGCCCAATGATAAGATAACTGAAGCGTGAAGCCCCTTTTCCGGAAGGCCTAACACTTCATCAAACAGTTTCGGATCAAATCCCTCCATTGGAGTAGCATCCACTTTGAGTTCTGCCGCAGCAATCAAAGAAGTACCCAGACCAATATATGCTTGTTTATCTGACCAGATTGCATTTTGTTCTGGCGTCTGGGTAGAGAAATAATCGATTAACGTATCCTCCAGCATTTTCAACCCTAATTCGTCGTGACTCGTAAGCACGAATAAAACTTTTTTGCTCATTTTTATATCTATTTAATTACTAAAAAGTTGGAAGTATCTGTCTTTTAAAAGCAGGACCCAAGTCACTATTTTGATGTGATCCTGATCACATCTTTTGCGAAGCAGACCAATTAAAATTATTTTCAGTGTCACAAAGTTCCTTTATTCTGAAAGACGCTAAGACCTTCTATCTTGTTATTGATGGTCTTATATACGATCTCAACTGAAAAACTTGACAGCTCATACAATACAAACTTTAATCCATCCTTAGAGGTTTCACTGATGACCCTTCCTTCGGCCAAAGCCAATTCGTATTGAGATTGACTTGGCAGATTTTTAAAATCGTAGTACAAAATAGACATATAACTATTATTTAATTTTATTTGTTATGATATTATAGTTCACTGATCAATCGGAACGTTAGGTTAATCCGTTCTTTCATGGGTATTGTAGATTTAGCGATCCGGTGTTCCCAGTTTTCCTGAAGATCCCCTTTCATAATAAGCAGTGAACCGTTAGGAAGCGGCAGGCTGTATTTGCTCTGATGATGGTCTTTTTTTCTGAAATCAAAGTTTCTTGTTTCGCCTAAACTGATGGATGCAATAACAGGACGCTTTCCATACCTGCTTTCCTTATCCCTATGCCAGGCTACTGAATCATTGTTGTCCCGATAGAGATTAAGAAGGACGCCATTGAACTTATAACCGAATTCTTGTTCAATTCTTTCTTTTAATGCCAGCAACTCCGGAGTCCAGGGATTGGTACCTGATGTATTATTATCAGCGGATTCGTAAGATTTTTTGTCATCACCATACCAAGCAGTCAGTCGTGGTGTTATGACCGTCTTATCATACATTTTCTGTGTACGCTGTTCCCACGGCGCTGTTTGAAGAAGATGGTTCTTCAGTCGATCCGCTTCTTCTCTACTCAGGAAATTTTCTTTGTACTCCAAAAGGTCTTTTGGAAACTCGTAAAATTCTTCTGCTTCAAATAAGCTTAGCTGCATGGGAATATTGATTGATAAAAATTATTTAATGGAAGAGACTTTGTCATCCAGTTCTTTGATACTGGTTTTAAGTTCCTGCAACACTGTATTAATACAGGTCTCATTTGTCTTTCCAGGTTTATAATTTTCCGGAAGGATCCCACGCACATATTTCCAAACCTCAAAAACATTTTCAAGAGGGATCTCGTAAGGCTCATAAAATGTATTGTCTGCCGAGACGATAACCAACTTTTTCGTCTGCTTTACAAACGTTTTATAAGTGATTCCTTCTGAAGTGACGAAAATATATTCCTTGCCGGGTTTCAGGTCTGTCAATTGTTCTATGTATTCGCCTATAATATAGGAGCCGTCTGCAAAAGGAGGCATCGAATCACCATCCGCCAAAAAAGCCCTGTATTTTCCATTCTTCAAAAAGGGAAGTTTCATTCGGGAAAGCTTATCAATATAATCTGCATCACTGAAACCTTTCAGATAACCCATCGATGCTTTCTGAGGTACGATCTCGATAAAATTCTCCCCTTCAGAATCTACGGTGATCGGCAATACCACCCTGTTCTCCGGTAGCTTCATCATATTATCCACCGGATATTTGCTGATATCCAAGGTCAGCAGCAGATCGATGCTCACATTGAAGAATTTGGAGATCCGGATCAGGATCTCGTAAGGTGCCTCTGAACGCCCGTCTTCGTATTTTGAATACCGCACTCTACTCATCCCTAGACTTTCTGCAAAGCTCTGCTGAGATAAATTTTTCTTATGCCTTAGAAGCCTGATGTTTTCTGAAAATATTGACATTGATACAATTTGTATCTGCAAATATAATAAAAAAGATACATAATGTATCTAATTTTGTCAAATGGAAAGAGCAATTGCACATATGGATTTGGACACGTTTTTTGTCTCCTGTGAACGGCTGAAAAACTCCGGATTGGAGAAAATGCCCGTGATCATCGGAGGTGGTGACCGAGGTGTGGTGGCATCATGCTCTTATGAAGCAAGGTATTTCGGGGTTCGTTCGGCAATGCCCATTAAGATGGCCTTGAGGTTATGTCCGGAAGCTAAAGTGATCAAAGGTGATATGGAACACTATTCCAATATGTCGCATCTGGTGACCGAGGTCATCCAGGAAAAAGTACCGGTCCTGGAAAAGGCCAGCATTGACGAATTTTATCTGGATCTGTCAGGAATGGACCAGTTCTTTGGCTGCTTTCAATGGACCAAGGAGATTGCAGATGCCATCCAGAAAAATACCGGCTTGCCGATCAGCTTTGCTTTATCTACGAATAAGACGGTCTAAGATCGGAACAGGTGAATCGAAGCCTACGGGAAGATTTGAAGTGAAAGAGGCCAATATCCAAAATTTTTTAAATCCGCTGTCGATCAAAAAAATTCCGATGGTCGGACCTGAAACATTCAACCTGTTTTCACGATTGGGTGTCAAGACCATAAAGACCCTTTCTGAAATGCCGGTTGACGTATTACAAGAACTGGTCGGAAAGAATGGAACGGTACTTTGGAAGAAAGCCCATGGCATCGATGAAACCCCTGTAGTCCCCTACTCTGAAAGAAAGTCGATCTCCACGGAGGATACATTTGCTCAGGATACGATCGATATACTGAAGATCAGAAGTATTCTATCTGGTATGGTAGAAAAGCTGGCTTATCAGCTGAGACAGGAAAAGTGGCTGACCTCAACCGTTTCCGTGAAGATCAGATATTCCAATTTTGATACTGAGATCAAGCAATGCAGAATTCCTTACACCTCAGCTGACCACACTTTGCTCAAGTATGTTTTGGAACTTTTCAAAAAAGTCTACACCAGAAGAATGAGGATCCGATTGATCGGTGTCAGATTTACCGGTTTGGTTCACGGGCTTCATCAGATGGATCTTTTCGAAGACACTGAAGAAATGATCTCCCTGTATCAGACAATGGATCATATTAAAAACCGATTTGGAAGCTCAAGTGTAGGAAGGGCATCGGGCTTTTTAAAATAAATTATAACAAATGTATCTCAATTGCCATACCTATCATAGTTTACGATATGGAACCATCTCTGTTGAAGACTTGGTTAAGTTGGCTGTTGATTATCAACTAAAAGTGTTGGCATTGACGGATATCAATACTGTGACCGGTATCTATCAGTTTTACAAACTTTGTCAGGAAAAAGGAATCAAACCGATTGTCGGGATGGATATTAGGGTTGAAAATGAACAATACTACATCTGTCTTGCCAAAAACCCAAAAGGCATTGCAGAGGTCAACAGGCTTTTGACCAATTATAATTGTGAAGGAATCGAGATCGCTAAAGCTAATCCAGAACTGAAGGATAGTTTTGTAATCTATCCCTTAACAAATATTCCTGAAAAACTGCTTGAAAATGAATTTATCTGGATAAGACAGGATGAGCTCAATCGGTTGTTCGATCCTGAATTGAAAGCTTTAACCCATAAAATGATCATCCTGCATCCGGTAACCTGTAAGACAGATGAAGAATATGAACTTCATAAAGTACTAAGAGCAATAGATGGAAACACCTTATTCAGCAAGCTGACAGAAAATGACCATTGTAAGGACAACGAGACCTTTATTGGTAAAAGAAAACTGTTGGAAAAGTATTCGCAATATCCCGAAATTATTGATAATACCAAATATATAGTCAATGAATGCAGCTTTGAATTTGACTTTAAAACACCCAAAAACAAAAAGTACTATACAGAAAATAAGGAAAATGATTTTAAATTATTGAAAAAACTGGCTTATGAGGGCTTAGACAAAAGATATCCCGATGATAACATACAGGCAAAGGCAAGAGTGGATAAAGAACTGGCAGTGATTGATCAACTTAATTTCTGTGGCTATTTTTTGATCACCTGGGATATCGTTCAATACAGTAATCGAATGGGATTTATGCATGTCGGTCGAGGGAGCGGTGCCAACTCTATTGTCAGCTACTGCATCGGCATCACGGACATATGCCCTTTGGAGCTGGACCTTTACTTTGAAAGGTTTTTGAATCTCAACAGGAAGACACCTCCGGACTTTGATCTGGACTGGAGCTGGAAGAACCGGGATACTATTTTGGAATATATCTTTAAGAAATATGGAAAAGACCACGTTGCATTTTGCGGAACCAATGTCGAGTTCAAAAGCAGGTCAAGATTCAGGGAATTGGGGAAAGTATTCGGGCTGCCTAAAGACGAGCTGGATCTTCTATCTAAAAAACCGAAAGATCAGCATGAGCAGAATTCCATTGTTGATGAGATCTATAAATATGAAAGATTATTAGTAGGCTTTCCCAATCAACGAAGCATGCATTCCTGTGGGATATTGATCTCTGAAGAGCCTATCACAAATTATTCTGCTTTAGAGTTTCCTCCAAAAGAATTCCCAATTGTACAGTTTGATATGTACACAGCAGAGGACATAGGTCTTGAAAAATTTGATATTCTCTCACAAAGAGGATTAGGAACCATCAAAGATACGGTCAAACTGATCGAAGAAAAAAGAGGGATTATTGTTGACATTGAAGATACAAGGATTTCCAAAGGTGAGACCAAATGCAACGAGTTCCTCAGCATCGGAAAGACCATCGGCTGCTTTTACATAGAATCTCCGGCTATGCGTGGACTGTTGAGAAGACTGAAATGTGATAACTATAAGGTTTTGGTGGCAGCCTCATCGATCATCCGACCCGGAGTGGCACAGAGCGGAATGATGCGGGAATACATCTTCCGGCACAATCATCCTGAACAGTTTGAATATTTTCATGAGGTCTTTGAAAAGGAATTAGGCGAAACCTACGGCATTATGGTCTATCAGGAAGATGTGATCAAGATCGCCTTACACTTTGGAGGTGTCTCTGCGGAAAACGGCGATGTCCTGAGAAGGGCAATGAGCGGCAAGGGACGTTCATTATCTGCCTTACAGAAATTAAAAGATGATTTTTTTGAATCCTGTAAGCAAAAAGGACATCCTGAACAGCTGTCTCATGAAGTGTACCGTCAGATCGAATCTTTTGCAGGATATTCATTCTGTAAGGCACATTCCGCATCCTATGCGGTAGAAAGTTACCAGAGTCTTTATCTGAAAGCATATTATCCTATCGAATTTATGGTGTCAGCCATCAACAACGGCGGCGGATTTTATAGAATGGAGGTCTATGTCCACGAGGCCAAGATGTCTGGGGCAACCATTCATAACCCGTGTATTAACCTCAGTGAATTTCAGACGACGGTCTATGGAACGGATTTGTATTTGGGTTTGATGCACATCGAAAAATTAGATGCTACAGTCAAACAGCTTATTCCTGAAGAAAGAAAAAGCAATCGGGATTACAGGTCGCTTGAGGATTTTGTCAAAAGGGTCAGTATCGGTATTGAAACTTTACAGACACTCATTTTTGTTGGAGCCTTCAGGTTTACCGGAAAACAGAAACACGAACTACTGATCGAAGCCAGATTCTTATTATCAAAAGGGCAGTATAAAACTAAGATCATTTCTTTATTTGATGAACCTCAAAAAGATTATAAATTACCAATTATCGAAAAGAATAAATTTGAAGACGCTTTCGATGAAATTGAAATCTTAGGTTTTCCTGTTTCCTTCTCTATATTTGACCTGCTTAAAACAAAATACAGAGGTCACGTTTTGGTAAAGGATCTTCTTAAATATCATAAGAAGCAGGTCAAGATGCTGGCCTATCTGATCTCAAGAAAACATGTGCCTATTAAAAAGAAAAACCATCCTGGCAAGAAAGATGATATGTATTTCGGGACGTGGATTGATGCCGAAGGAAAGTATTTTGACACAGCTCATTTTCCTGATAGTCTCAGAAAATTCCCATTTAAGGAAGGAGGCATCTATCTGTTGCTCGGAACGGTTGAGGTCGATTACCATTTTCCGACAGTCACCATTACCAAGATGGCAAAGATGCCACTCATTGCAGATCCAAGATATTCCATGGACAAAGAAAAATCACAGGAAATCGAAAGAAGCCTTCGGGAAAATGTAAGTATGACTTCTAGAGGACCATACCCGCAGGAATTTGAGATTGGATTGCCGAGACAGAAAATGCTGTGATAACACCCATGAGCACTTGGAATATGTCATCAAAATTTAATCCCAGTATATAATGGTAAAAAGCTGACCATCAATAACTACTATTTGCTTTACAAAATATTATGACTAATTTTACAGCTATGAGTAATATCATTCATATCAACAGAAACCAACTTGAAAGTCCGTTGGAAGAGATCTTTATTCAGCAATTTGAAAAGTTTGTGAATGATCGTTTTGAAATAATCCCACAATATGAAATTCGAAATTCCGCCGGACTTTTTCGCCTGGACTTTTTACTTAAATCTAACGACTACATGGTTGCCATCGAGCTTGACGGAAAAGAATTTCATGATGAATGGAGAGATGAATGGAGAGATGCGCTTATGCTGGGAAATGGGCAAATTGATTGTATTTATCGTTTTCGTGGAAAAGATATAACAACTTATATCCATGAATGCCTTTATTCGATATTTGTGAATGATCGTAAACTTTTTGACGGTCGTTACAGCCAGGTATCAAAATCACTTGTTGATACTGACATATTTAATGACGCAGAGTATCGTCATTTGGCTGATTGCCTAATCTACTCAATTTCTACGACCGATGAATATGGAGAAGCAACAGGAAGACATCACAATATTCGAATTGTCAGAAGACATAAAAATGACAGTTCTCAATATTGGAACAAGCTTTATGAATTTTCAAAAAAATATACCGGTAAAAATATAGATGAACTAATAGATATAAGAAAAAGTGATCAGTGGTTCGGAAGAGGTCTATCAGATAATATTTAAAGAATCGTAACCAAATAAACTTCGATTATATCATTTTTATTGATTTATTTTTTATATGTTTGTGTAGGTCTATTCTACAGAGCCTGCCACCCACTAGTAGCAAAGCTGATAAGCACTGTAATTCTTTTTAATTGAATAACTTTTGTTTAATACACAAGAGTAGTGGTTAGTGGGTGACATTTATTTCTTGTGAAATAAAAGAGAAATTCAATGGAATCGAACAATCATACGATTAGTTTCTATAAACTACAATCAAAAAAACTTAAAAGAGAACTTGGAATCCGACATACCGAGGCTCTAGATATTACTGCCAAAAAATACGGATTTTCAAACTGGAAACATTGCCTTAGGAGTTTTGATGCAAAGCCAGAACCATCTGATAACATTATAGCACATGTAACATTCACCGATTGGTTGAGCAAACAGATCAACAGGGATTCACCGCTAGGCGATCTGGCCAGAGACGTGAAAACGGATAGTACATGGCCGTCATTTGATAGCTTTGAGCAGTACGAATCATACCTGAGATCAAAAGGAGCCGCAAGAGAAGCTATGTACGCTTTGAAAAATGCGTGGAAAAGCTACAATGCAAATCTTAAACGCAGTTTACTGCCAAATAAGGATAAGATAGTAACAAAAATACCAACACCTAAAAATGATATTAGAAAAATCGTTTTCGTGAAAAATGTCATTCCTTTACACTATAGCAAAAGAATACCAGAAAAGTTTAATGTTGGAGATGAGGCCTGGATCTCCAATGATGGACGTAAAGCCATACCTGTAGTTATTACAGAGGTGGATGAACGGCACTATTCATTTAGGGTCGAAAGACCTTTGAAAAATGCCGGGGATGTATATTACTATCGACTAGACGAGGTTCGTAGTACTCCGGAACTTGCTTGTCTGAATCGACTTACATCATAACTTTAATATTTTCCTTCTGTACTTTTTAAATAAGGTGGAAGTTTTAGTAACATTAAAGATGTCCTTGGATCTGTAACCAAGGGCATTTTTTATGATTAACACTTTTTCCTTCTGACCATTTCATCATTTATGCAAGCTTCTATTTCCTGTCATTCCTTGATCCACCAAAATATTTCTATATTCTTGAAAATTATCGTAATTAAGATTTTTTAGAAACAGAAAGTGCAGGACACTCTATCAATACGTTCGCACTAACTTCGTTATAAATCAAATGGCTATGTTTTGGAAAATATCCTTATCCTTCATTTTATGTTCTTTCAATTTGATGATCAATGCGCAACAGCTGGCATTTCCTGGAGCAGAAGGCTTTGGGCGTTTTGCATCCGGCGGTCGTGGCGGAACTGTTTATCACGTGACCAACCTTAATGACACAGGAGCAGGTTCATTCAGGGATGCAGTAAGCAGAAGCGGTAGAACCATCGTTTTTGATGTTGCAGGTGTGATCAAGATCAAAGAAAAGATCTCAGTTGCTCCCGGAATCACCATTGCAGGACAGACCGCACCCGGAACCGGCGTTACAGTTTACGGCAACGGTGTATCCTTTAGTGGAAACACTATTGTCAGATATATGAGATTCAGGGGAAGCATTGATATGCCCAGAGGTGCATGCACTGTCGTGGCGGATGACCTGGAGGATATTATCTTTGACCATGTTTCCATCGAATGGGGCAGATGGGACAACCTGCACGTGAAGAACAGCAGCAATATAACTTTTCAATATTGCCTTATCGGAGAAGGGATAGACCCTCAACGTTTCGGCGCACTTCTGGAAAATCCTGTAGATATAACGGTACATCATTGTCTATGGACAGGAAATCAGAGTCGAAGCCCGAAAGCGAAGGCGAAGATCGAATATATCAATAACGTGGTCTACAATTGGGGTAAAAGCGCATTTGTTGGAGGACACTCGGCAACAGACCACTATCAGGATATTGTGGGCAATTATTTTATTGCAGGACCAAGTTCTACCGGTGATTTTTTAAGTATGTTCACTGCTACAGATCATGTATACCACAGAGATAATTATGTCGATCTCGATAAGGATGGTAAAGTAAACGGACGGTTGGTGACTGATGATGATTTTATCAGACAAAAAGCAACTTTGGTAAAAGTACCTTCAGCAATATCGAGAAGTAATGTTAAGATCAGTGCTGCAACAGATATATGGAAAGTTATTATGAACGAAGCCGGTTCCTCATTAAAGCGCGACGCCGTAGATAAACGTATCATCGGGTATTTTAAAAGTCTCGGTCGCAAAGGTCAGATCTTTAAGACGGAGACCGATGCCGGCGGACAACCGAAGGTAAAAGCCAAGACCTCAAAACTAAAGGACACGGACACAGATGGCATACCTGATCATTCGGAAACTAAAAATATGTTGAATCTGAACGATGCCGCAGATGGAACAACTATAACTCAAACAGGTTTTACGAATCTAGAAAACTATATTAACAGCTTGGTCAAATAGCCAAACGATCAACGATCAAGATTTAATGAACTGATTGATAGTCAGACTAGATCATAGACACGATATTATATTTGAATGCTTCACCAGATATCATATCGTTGCAGTATTTACAGTTGTTACATCTACTTAGTGTGTAGCCTATCTCTGAAATATCCATAGACCCAGATTCCAGAGACAGCACTTAACAATTGAATTCTTATACTTCTGTATTTGTCAGGATCGATTAGCAAATCAACACATAATTTGAGCGTAAAAAGATCTTCATATTTATAACCACTTCTAATATGACTATTAGGATTAATTTTTATATATAATTGTGTCTTGTGAAGATTCTTTTTAGTACATAATTAATAAAAATGTGCTCTACTTGTTTAATTATTTTATTAAACAAATGAATTTTTAAGCATCTGCCAATCAAAGAAATCTGGATCTGATTTGATGTTATCAGCAAACTTTTCTTCTGGAGTTATTCCAAAATCAGCAAATGATAGGGGTAAATTTGTTAGTAAATGGTAATTCTTTATGTAATCATTTGTTATCCATGCATTCCCGAGAACACTTATTGAATTATAATATAAAATAACTTGCTCGAAATTGGATAACTGAGCACGTAAAATTTTCACATAATCATATTTAATCTTATTTTTTTCATCTTCAAACAGTTTATTTTTCTGGGAATCTACATACTTAACAGTTTGAAATAGGTGTCTGTACTAATGACCTATTTTCGCTCCATGCCCTGTGAATGGTTCATAATGTAGAATGAAAATTGCTTTTTTCTTATGATGCTCTATTGTTAATTCCTCTAAGATCTCGTTACTCACAGTTTCATATTTTTCTTTTCTTTTAATATATACAGAGTATTTTTCTTTTTCATGTTCCAATGTTTCTATTGTTTTCCTAAAAAAGATTTCACAATTTATTTGAGGAGCTATATGTGAAAAAACGCTGTTACTGACATGTCCAATGCCATAAAAGAAAATTAAGTAAGCCAAATTAGTTAATTGTTCTTTATTCAACTTTATATCACCAGGAAGCGTATCATAATTAGATTCCAAAACGAAATAAATATAGCGAAGCTCAAAATAGTAAGTTGTAAATGCTTTTCTTCCATAGATTTTATTTTGAATATTTTGCTCATCTACATTCTCTCGATGTAACCTTATTAGTTCGAAAAACCGATTTTCAAATCTTTCAACAATGATGTCATCTGCTTGTTTGGAAAACTGATCTCGTTGATCTTTATTAGCTTCATATTGAATATAGAATGCCATGAATGTAAGTATTGAAGCAATCCAAGCTATGATTGGACCTACTGTCCCACCAAAAGCATCGCCTATTGCTCCCCTATTTCCTCTATCTCCTTCATAGAAATATCTTGACTGTATAAATTCTGGTCCTTTGTTAAATAATATTAAAGAAATCACTAATCCTCCTAATGTAGCTATTAAAAAGACATATTTAGTTTTATTGTTCACAACTTTTTCTATAATTAATTATTATGATTGTTATAAAATACCTCCTCTGCTTCTAATAAAGGCAGATGCCATTCCCACATTTCTTCTAGAGTCTGAAAATTGTCAGGTACTTTATTACCTTCTTGAAACATTTCATTCGGAGTGAGGGGCATTGCCCAATGATGATAACTTTCGACAGTTCTTCTAGGATGCAGAGCTAATGAACTTTTAAAATAATCATTACAATAGTGGTAGTGATGTGTATGGATGAATCGATCCCAAGCATTCCTCACCTCATCTTCCGACCTTATATCAATCAATTCAAATTCTTCCATCGCTCTGTCCTCAACATTTCCCCACGCATTACTTAATAGATCGATTGCTTCTACATCACTTTTTGGTGCTGAGTAACCGAATACAGTTACCCGTTCAGCGATTTCCAAACTGTATGATAGAGCATCCCATTGTCCTTTAATATATGGATCAGAATTATAATCTTTTTTATCAACAGGATATAATAATGAAGTTGGTTCAAGGAGCTGTCCCGTTTGATTTGAATACATTCCAGCAGGTCCAATAAGGCCATTAGAGCTATCAAAACCCAACGACACACATCCATGTAAAAACAAGATACCTGGTCTTTCAGAAAAAGCTCTATTTCTTAAATAAGCTTTATATAAAAAGGGGTCCCAATTAAAAGTAGCAATAACATCCTTTTTTGACCTTAATGCTAAAATTATATAATCATAAATTGTGGGCACATCAGGAAGATCCAGCTGTTCAAAATAAAGATACACTTCCCGTTCAATAATTTCTTTTTCATCAGGTAATCTATTTTCATTCGATAATTTACTGTACAGCTTTTCAAAATCCTGTTTTAAAGCTATATAATCTTTCGGCAATTGATCTACAATATTGTTAAGACCAACAATATCAACAATATTCCACATGAGTGGTAAGGTTCTACCGTTCTTTTCAGGGTTTTTCAAGGTTGATGCAAAGGATGCACCTGCACCTAATAAAAGTACATGGCTACCACCGCCGTGCACTTTGTCAATTTCCTCTTGAGTTGTCATGTTTATAGTTTTTATATAATAAGGTATAAGTAATAAATGTAATTTAATTAGCAATTTGATTTAATCTAAAAGCCGAATAAAAAATATCATTCCCAGGGCATCTTTGCAAAGTAATCTTCCTCAATCCCCTCACCAAAATTAAGATCTCTATTCTCTCTTTCAGACATAAAGTCCCTTAATCCCCTGTAAGGTGATTCGCTCCTCTCAGTTCCCCGATATTCTACCCTGTAAGTTTTATATCCAAGAAAATCTCCAATAGTTACTAACAATATACCTTCCTCCAGCCGGAAACCTTCAAAAACAAATTCTCTTACAAAATCACATATATAATTAGCTGCTCTCGTAAGCTCCAAAACTAAATTCTTTAGCTACAGGTAAAAGGGGAACTCTGGTTGAGGTGTCGGTCTTTTGACGACGGGTGAATATCCATTGTTCGCCATCAATCCCGATAATGATGTGAGACTTTGTCAATTTCTTCACATCAACATAAGCTAAACCTGTATAACAGCAGAAAAGAAAAACATCCCTTACTTGTGTCAATCTATCGGAAACAAATTCCTTTTGATACATGGTCTGAATCTCTTCTTTGGATAGAAATGGTCGCTCTACTGCTTTGAGCTTAGCTTTGTAGCCAACAAAAGGGTCTTTGCTTAGCCAGCCGTGCGCTATACATAGTCGAATGATCTTTTTGAAATTCTTGATATACTTTACAGCAGTATTATTTCCGCATTTACGTACACTGCGAAGCCAGAAATCATAATCCATTATGAAAGCGTGGTCGATCTTTGTAATGTCAATATCAGAAGTTTTATATTTCCAGATTATGAATTCTTGTGTATGCTTTAACGACGTTTTATAACGCTCTAATGTTCCGGGAGCAAAATCATGACCGACAAGGGCTTCCACCTTATCATTGTGCTCCTGAAAAATAGGAATGAGCATTCTTTGCTCAATATCAGTTCCAAGCAGTTTAGATTTTAAACCAACTGCCGTCACATTGTTATCCTCTTTTAACATCACATAATGTGAATCGTAAACCTGTTGCTCTAAAGTCTTAAGATAGACATTAAGCGTTCTGGCCTCTTGAGAGTTCCCCAGTGCCTTATGTGCTTTACCATCCCATTTCTGCGGTTCGATATACCTTTTAGCGGCAATGTCTGCCGCCTTGCCATCTATAGTGATTCGCAAGTAGATAGGAGCGGTGCCGTTTGTTCGGATTTTATTCTTTTTTATAAAGAATAACAGGTTGAATGTTTTGTTCATTGTGTGGTAACTTTAATTGTTAATAATTTAGTTTTTGTTACCACTTTCTGCAAGATGTACAATAGTTAAACTTCCTATTGGTCGGGTTTCCCTGAGTTTTTCGTGACCCATTTTCAAATTTTTACTATGGATCACTAAAAAGGTCATAAAAATCGTGACCTATTTTGATTTTTTTTGATACTAGCGCCAAAACAAAAAACGCTGTAAACATTGATGTTTACAGCGTTTTAGCTTATTTTAGTTTCTCCACCAGCGGAGAGAGAGGGATTCGAACCCCCGGACCTGTTACAGTCAATAGTTTTCAAGACTATCGCAATCGACCACTCTGCCATCTCTCCTGATACACGACTGCTGTCGTTTTCAGTGGTGCAAATATAGAATGTTTTTCGATTTCTGCAAAACATTTATGAGACAAGTTGTGGTTCAAATTAATAATCTACTAATAACCAGAGAATTATTTTTCAATAAAATTAAATAATTCTTCTAAATTGATATTTAATTATAATAATGAATGAAAATTTAAAGAGCAGTCCCATGTAAAAATAATCTTGAAAACAAAAAACGCACCTATAAAGATGCATTCCTATACTTAAATAATTGAAATTAATGTAATTCTGCCAAATATTTTTCAGCATCCATTGCTGCCATACAACCGCTTCCGGCTGCAGTAATTGCCTGTCTGTAAATATGATCCTGAACATCGCCTGCCGCAAAAACTCCCGGCAAATTTGTTCTTGTAGAACCTTTTTCGGTTGCTATATATCCGTTTTCATCTAAATTGATCTGACCGACAAAAATATCTGTATTCGGTTTGTGACCTATCGCAATAAAAATTCCGTGAACATCTACAGTAGATTTCTCCTGCGTCTGATTATTAATCACAACAGCTCTTTCCACGAGATTGTTTTCCCCTTCAATACCAATTAATTCATGATAAAACTTCACCTCAATATTGGGGGTACTGTGTACTCTGTGAATCATTGCTTTTGATGCTCTGAATTCTCCTTTTCTTACCAACATCGTTACTTTATTCACCAGTTTTGCAAGATAAGTAGCCTCTTCAGCAGCTGTATCTCCGGCTCCTACTACCACGACATCTTTTCCTCTGTAGAAAAAACCGTCGCAGGTTGCACACGCAGAAACTCCGCCACCATTGTATTTTTTTTCGTCGTCTAACCCTAAATATTTGGCAGTAGCACCGGTAGAAATAATTACAGTTCTCGCGAAAAGCTCTTTATTTCCGGCATATAATTTATGAATTCCTCCTACTTCAGTAGAAAATTCTGCCTTGGTAATCATCTCGTAATGCACTTTGGTGTCGAATCTTTCTGCCTGTTTCTGCAAATCCATCATCATTTCGGGACCTGTAATTCCTGCAGGATAACCCGGGAAATTATCAACTTCTGTTGTTGTTGTTAACTGTCCTCCAGGTTCCAGGCCTGTATAAAGTTCGGGTTTCAGGTCTGCTCTTGCTGCATAAATCGCTGCTGTGAAACCAGAAGGTCCGGATCCTACAATTATACAATCTAAAATATTTTGCTCCATAATTAGCTTTTCAAAAAGATTTTAATTTTAAGAGGACAAAGTTCGGAATTTTTTAGGATTTAATTAAACAAAAATTAATGATACTTTTCAATATTAAATATGTTGGTTTTCGATAATCTGGTTTTACCCACAGATTGCGACCCGACCTGAGTGGAGCTCTTTTTGTGCAGCAAAGCGTAACAAAAAAGCGGGAACGGAGGGCGGAAATTGTCGCCCAAATAAATTACCTCAGTTGGGACAAGAAACAAATTTAAACAATTGATCTATAGCACATTAATAATCTATCGCAAAGAATAACAAAAGATTTTTTTACTTCTTGAAAGCTTTTAGGCTAAACAAAGGCACTTCATTTATTGAAAAAGACAAAAAATGGTATTACTTTGATAAGTTTTACGCCTTTGATTATGTTAAAAGCTGAATTCTTAATAATTTAATCTCTTTGTTTAGCATTGCGTTTAAGAAAACTTATCCCGAACTCAAGTTAAATTAATAAACCTAAACTTTCATTTTTATCTTATCTACATTGATAATCTTGTACACCAATTCTTTGATAAGTTCTGCTTCACTCATATTCACTGCGCCCAAACCTTTCCCTTTCATATCAAACTCACGAAGAATTGAAATCACTCTTGTGGAATGTTTCAGCGGATACAGTCTGGCTGCTTCGGCATAATCTTTCAGAAAGTACGGATTCACACCCATCTGAGAAGCAATGACCTGTGGTGGCTGACCCATCATTGTACTGTAAACAATGACGTTTGAAAAATAATTATAAAGGCTGGAAAGCAGCATTACAAAAGGATTGTTCTTAGGATTTTTACCCATAAAATGAGCAATCTTGAAAGCAGCATTGGCGTTTTTTGTTCCCAAAGCTTTCTGAAGTTCAAAGACATTGAATTCTTTGCTGATTCCGATATGGTTTTCAACAATCGTTCCGTCTAAAACCTGATCTTGTTTAAGAATAATTTTCAGTTTTCCCAACTCATTTGAGATTCTGGAAAGATCGTTCCCAAGATATTCTGCAAGAAGGTGAGAAATATTGGGAGCGGTTTTTATTTTGAGTCTCAGACATTCATCGGCAATCCATTTCGGAAGTTGGTGATCTTTGAAGGATTCGCTGAGAAAAAGCGCATTTATTTTTGCTAAAGTTTTGGTTACTTTCTTGCGGCTGTCGAGCTTTTTGTGTTTGTGTGCAAAAACCAAAACGGTAGACGGAACCGGATTTTCCACATATGCTTCCAGCGCTCTGCTTTCTTCATCATTAAATTTCAGATCCTGCGCTTCTTTTACAATAATCACCTGCTTATCGCCCATCATGGGAAACTGTCTTGCCAGAGAAAGCACTTCCTGATAAGTAGTATCTTTTCCGTAGGTAACGGTTTGGTTGAAGGCTTTTTCGTCTTCTTCCAGAAAGTTGTGTTCTAAAGCTTTTACGGCAACGTCAATAAAGTAAGGTTCTTCTCCGTGAAAAAAATAAATCGGTAAAACTTCTTTATTTTTAATATTTTTGAGGATTAAATCTAATTCTTTCATCTCTATAAATGGAACTTCCCAAACTGAATTTTCAGGAAACTTTTGATTTTAAATTCAAGAAAGACAAAGATAAGTTTTTTATCTATGATTTGATCCGTAAAACTTACCTTTTGCTCACTCCTGAAGAATGGGTGCGCCAGCATTGGGTTCACTATTATCTTACTGTGAAATCCTACTCCACATCTGCTTTAATTACCGAAAAAAAGATCGTTCTGAATGGTCTGACGAAGAGAATTGATCTTTTGGTAACCGAAAAAACAGAGCCTGTGATTCTGATTGAATGCAAAGCTCCGCAAATAAAGCTCACGGAAAAAACATTTGAACAGACGGCAAGATACAACTCTATTATCGGGGCAAAAGAAATTGTTTTAACGAATGGATTGCAGCATATTAATGCCAAATTTGAAAATGAGCAGTATCAGTTTTACAGACCAGATCAAGATTGAGTCTGAGGTTGAGATTAATTAGCTGCAAAAAATTAAATGCCAATCTGTTCAAATTTATTCTGAGTTATTTATTACCTTCGAATATAAACACTAATATCACAAATTTCTACACGAATTACACAAATATGTATTGTGACATTTGTGAAAAATTATTGGTGTAATTTGTGTTAAACAATTTAAGTAAATTACAAAATATGATCAGATCAATATTCATCAGCGCAAGTTTGCTGGCTTCGGCAACAATTTTCAGTCAAAATTTAAAACCAGTTTCTTATCAGGACGGTTCGCAGAAACTCAATGGTTTAGTTACCTCAAATGCAGGAAAAAAGCTTCCCGGAGTTTTGATTTTACCTGCATGGAAAGGTATTGACGATGAAGCAAAAACTACCGCTGCAGATTTGGAAAAGCAGGGATATATTGCTTTTGTTGCAGATATTTATGGTGAAGGAAATATCCCGACGGATAATGCTTCCGCAGCAAAAACAGCAGGCTTTTACAAAAAAGATTATGCAGCTTACCAGAAAAGAATTTCTCTTGCTTTGGAACAACTGAAGAAAAACGGAGCAATTCCTGAAAAAATTGCAGTAATCGGATATTGTTTCGGAGGGACGGGAGCGCTGGAATCTGCAAGAGGAAAATTACCTGTTGTGGGCGTGGTTTCTATTCACGGAAGTATTGGGAAAGATCAGGCAAGAGCCAATGAAGAAATTTCCACTAAAATCCTGGTAGAAAATCCGGCAGAAGATAAAAGCGTAACTCCCGAAGATTATAACAATCTGGTGAAAGAAATGAATGACGGCAAAGCAGACTGGCAAATCATCACGTATGCGAATGCTAAACATACTTTTACCGACCCAAAATCTCCCGATTACCATCCTGTAATGGCAAAAAGAGCATGGAATCACACCCTGCTGTTTTTGAAAGAGATTTTAAAATAAACTTACCATAAATGAAAATGCCTCGATCAAGTTTACACAAGACTTTATCGAAGCATTTTTTATTGTATAAAATATTACCTGGTTTCTAATTCAACCGTGTAAGCTTTTGGAGAATACTTGGTAAGAGAGCCTGTAGCAGCATCAATCCCGATACCGATAACTCCTCCGATAAGAATATTGACAAGCGATACGGCATTAAAATTCTTCGTCAGTTTTACTTCTTTACTGGTGAATCCCTCTTTTGAGAATGTAACGGTCTGTTTGCCTAAAGATCTTGAGATTTCTGCGGTACAAGGTGTTGTACACTTCTCTACTCCTTTGTGAAATACTTTTGCTCCTTCAGGTGTAGAGTTGAACGTTATTTTATCTTTGGTACCTGTAATGATACTTGCGCAAGATGTTATAGAAAGTGCAATGCTCAGAGATAACAGAACCGTTAATTTGTTTTTCATCATTATTTTACTTAATCAATTAAGCTGCGAACTTACAATAATTTTTCATGATATGATGAAAAATTATTTCAAAATTTTCAAGTTCCTGTCTACGAGATTTTGTTACAGCCGGAGCACCACCAATATTCGGTTTCTTTATCTTTCAGTCTGGTTTTTGTTTTCTTTCCACAATGTTCACATACACATTCATCAGCTTCATTTTCTTTTGCTTCATAATCACAACTGAAACAGCTCCAGTTCGTGATATTTGCCTTCTCATTGATGAACCAGGTAAATGCTTTTTCTTTGCATTTCGGACAAATTTGTAACGCCATATTTAAAAAAAATTTATTGTTCTCTGTTTACTAATTCCATTGAAAATGCAGGAAGACAAATTGCCATATACTCGCAGGGTTCTGAGAACGGATTGCTGTACCGTACTCTCGCTCCTTTTTCAATTAAAATGCTTTGACCTTTTTCTAAAACGACCAGTTCACCATCAATTTCGAATTGTTTCTTCCCTGAAATAATGATTGTAAATTCATCAAATCCGGGAGTTTGATGCGGCTCGCTCCAATCCGGCGGGGCAACCATGTGCGCAATGGAAATATTTGGGTTCCGGGTAGAATTTCCCCAGTGTTCTTCAATCAATTTTCCGTCATCTGTAGGAACTACAAACGGCGACTTCTGAATTTTATATTTTTTCCATGATAATATTTTTAGATGATTCATCATTTATGGTAATAGATTTTAACACAAGTCTACAAAGATTTTGACCACTAACTATTTTTAAATTACACAAAGCCGTTTCACTTATAAAAGCTCAAAAATTTCCAATAAAGTAAATTTCAAATCAGCTCAATCAGCAAAATCTGCGAGAAAATTTATTTAAATTTAATCAACATTAAGATAATTTTTTCTGATTTCATATACAAAATTTGTTCTTGCAGGTTCCCCAAAATAAGCAACTTCTTCCTCCGCAACTTTTTTTCCGCCCAACCTTTCCAATGCAATCTGAGAGCGTACATTTTCTTTCCCAATGTGGAAATAAACCGTATCTGCAAATTGAAAAATATAATCGAGCATCATCTTTTTGATTTGAGGATTAATTCCTTTCCCCCACGATTTCGTTCCGTAGAAAGTATATCCTATGAAAATACTGTTTTTACTTTCATTAAAATCATAAAATCTGGTACTTCCCAAAACCTCTCCAGTTGCTTTTTCTACAATTTTAAAAGCACCTTTACTTTCCATTGCTCCCTGAAAGAAGTTTTCAAAGACTTCTCTCTGATAACGGTTTTTATTAGGATGTTGTTTCCAGACTTCAGGATCTAATGCCACTTCATATAAAGACTCAAAATCCCCTTGCTGTAAGGGGATCAATTGATATTCTTCGTTTTCCAAAACAGACTGAATAGAAAAATTCATTTTTTATAAATTAAATTCTAACCTTTTGCTTTCGCTGCGTCAGATTCTATTTTTTTAATTTCTTTTAATTTCTCAGCTATTTTGGTAACTGCTTCCGGTTTTGCAGGTTTCAGAGGAATTTCAGCTTGTGCCATATCCCATTTTATAACCAGATTTCCAGAGTTCTCGTCTGTAGGATTCAGAGTAATTTCAAACCACTCCTGTTTATCTTCCAGTTTATTGACAGGCACCGTAACATCTACAACATCCTGTTTCGGATCGTACGTATAAGCGCCCCATTGCTGGAAATCTTTATTTAAAATGACTTTCCATTCTTTTTCTGTAGGTACGATAAACAGACCGTACGTTCCTGCAGGAACCATTTTTCCTCCAAAATTTACAGACTGCCCGAAAGTAACTTTGGTAGATGAATTTGCACCCGCTCTCCAAACCTGATTGTAAGGAACCAATTCTCCGAAGATTTTTCGCCCTTTCACTCCCGGTCTTCCATAATCGATGCTTATTTTTGACATAGAAAACTGCTGCTCTACTTTCTGACGGGGGCTTGCTGCCGGTACAGAATAATCCTGTGCAAAACTGAAAGCAGAAGCCGATATACAAATTGCAAATACTAATTTTTTCACTTTTTAAAATTTTGTCTAAAATTACAAAATGGATGTTAGAAAAGTGATTTTTGAAAGTGATAAATTTTGTTAAATTCAAAACCTGTCGTCAGGATACGCCGGCTTTGGTATGATTACCTCCAAAATCATCATGTCAGTTTAAAATTCATCACCCTCACGTTGTAACTGTTGCAGCCTTATTAAGGTAAACAATTTTTCATTTGCTTTAAAAGAATCATCAGGACTGTGCTTAGCGTGAATATGGGATCAGTAATCTATTGAAACATTAGCGATCAACCATAATTGCATGATCCGTAGCATAGGGTTCAGCCAGATATAGTAATAAAAATATGAAAAATGCTTCTGCACAAATTTAAGTTTTAGCTAAAGCCTTACTTCTTCTTACAGGATAAAATAATTAAAAACCCATTCCTGTTGAAAGGCTGAAATCAGGCTTATCCCGGATTCAGGTTCCTTCAGCTTTATTCTCAAAAAAAAATGATGCGGATCCACTGAAAGATTCATGCAGATGAATTGAATAATTCATGCGGATGAATTGAACAATTCATGCAGATGAATTGAATAAGTCATGCGGATGAATTGAAAGATTGATGCGGATAAGTGATGAAGACTCGCCGGACGATCTATTCGAAAAGATCAACATGATCCCCTTGTGCCATGTCATGAGATTTTATTCCAAAGGAATTCTGACATGAACCCGATACTGCTTATTACAAATCTGTAAACTACAAAAACGCCACAGGTTTTAAAAACCTGTGGCGTTTGATTTATACAAGATATTTACATCACTTCCATTTTGAAAGTCATGCTTTCAATTACTTTCAGGATGGCTTCCACTGTGTCCATCGATGTCAGACAAGGAACACCGTTTTCCACACTCATTCTTCTGATCTGGAAACCGTCTCTTTCAGACTGTTTTCCTTTCGTCATGGTATTGACCACATACTGTACTTTCCCTTTCTGGATGAGATCAATAAGGTTTACACTTTCCTCTCCTATTTTGTAGCCGATTTTGCAAGGAATTCCCTGCTCGCCGAAGAACTTTGCAGTTCCTTCCGTTGCCCAGATTCTGAAACCAACTTCATGGAATCTTGCTGCCAGATCTGCCGCTTCCTGCTTGTGTTTATCAGCTACTGTAAATAAGATGGATCCGTGCATCGGAACTTTTCTTCCTGCTGCAACCAATCCCTTATACAGTGCTTTTTCCAAGGTTGTATCTTTCCCCATTACTTCTCCTGTAGATTTCATTTCCGGTCCCAGAGAAATATCTACTTTCGTTAATTTGGAGAAAGAAAATACAGGAACTTTTACAAATACTCCTTCTTTTTTAGGAACCAATCCGTTTTTGTAGCCTAAATCTTTCAGTTTCTGACCCAAAATTGCTTTTGTAGCCAAATTAGCCATCGGAACTTCCGTGATTTTAGATAAGAAAGGAACGGTTCTGGATGAACGAGGATTCACTTCGATCACATACACATTGCCGTCAAGTAAGACATACTGGATGTTCATTAATCCAATCACGTTCAATCCTTTAGCTAATCTCTGGGTATAATCTACCAAAATATCGATCTCTGCCTGAGTAACATGCTGTGGAGGATAAACCGCAATAGAATCACCTGAGTGAACTCCGGCTCTTTCAATATGCTCCATTATTCCAGGAATCACTACCGTTTCACCATCGCAGATTGCGTCTACTTCTACCTCTTTTCCTGTAATATACCGGTCTACCAACACCGGCTGATCTGGGCTTGCTTCTACCGCAAACTCCATATAATGTGACAATTCGGCTTCGGTATAAACAATTTCCATTGCTCTGCCTCCCAAAACGTAGCTCGGACGAACCAAAACCGGATATCCGATTTCGTTCGCAATTTTTATCGCTTCTTCTTTTGAAGTAGACGTTTTTCCCAAAGGCTGAGGAATTCCCATCTCCTGAAGGGCTTTCTCAAACTTATCTCTGTTTTCGGCTCTGTCCAGATCTTCCAGAGAAGTTCCTAAAATCTGCACTCCGTAGCTTGCCAGCTTATCGGCTAAGTTAATAGCTGTTTGCCCGCCAAACTGTACCACCACACCTTTTGGTTTTTCAAGATCAATGATGCTCATTACATCTTCCTCCGTTAAAGGCTCGAAGTATAATTTATCTGAAATCGAGAAGTCTGTAGAAACAGTTTCGGGATTATTGTTGATGATAATCGCCTCATACCCCATTTCTTTGATTGCCCAAACCGAGTGAACCGTAGCGTAATCAAACTCAACACCCTGCCCGATCCGGATAGGTCCGGAACCTAAAACAACAATTTTTTCTTTATCGGTAACCACACTCTCGTTTTCCTCTTCGTAAGTTCCGTAGAAATAAGGCGTTTCACTTTCAAACTCCGCCGCACAGGTATCTACCATTTTGTAAACAGGAATGACCCCGTTTTCTTTCCTGAAAGTATACACTTCACGCTGGGTAACTTCCCAAAGATGAGCAATATTTAAATCCGCAAAACCTAGTTTTTTAGCTTCAATTAAAGTTTTAACATCAAATTTATGATCGGTAATGGTTTTTTCAAAATCAATTAATTTCTTCATTTTCCAGATGAAAAACTTATCTATCTTGCTCCATTCTACAATCTTTTCCCAGTCGTACCCTCTTCTTAAAGCATCACCAATGATAAACAGTCTTTCGTCATCACAAACGCGGATTCTTCTTTCGATCTCTTCGTCCGTTAAACCTTCTGCCTGTTTTTTCTTTAAACCTAAATGTCTGATGCCTGTTTCTAATGAACGGATTGCTTTCTGCAGAGATTCTTCGAAATTTCTTCCGATAGCCATTACCTCACCTGTCGCTTTCATTTGTGTTGACAATCTTCGGTCTGCCGTTTCAAATTTATCGAAAGGGAATCTTGGGAATTTGGTAACTACATAATCCAAAGCAGGCTCGAAACAAGCGTATGTTTTTCCGGTAACCGGATTCATGATTTCATCTAAAGTGAGTCCTACTGCAATCTTAGCAGCAATTTTAGCAATCGGATACCCTGTCGCTTTGGATGCTAAAGCTGATGAACGGGAAACTCTCGGATTCACCTCAATGATATAATAATCGAATGAATGCGGGTCTAAAGCCAGCTGTACGTTGCATCCACCTTCGATTCCTAAAGCCCTGATGATCTTCAGCGACGCATTTCTCAGCAATTGATATTCTCTGTCTGAAAGCGTCTGGGAAGGCGCCACAACAATTGAATCTCCTGTGTGTACTCCTACAGGATCTATATTTTCCATGTTACAAACCACAATCGCATTGTCGTTTGCATCACGCATTACTTCGTATTCTATTTCTTTGAAACCTGCGATTGATCTTTCGATCAAGCACTGCGTCACCGGGCTGTATTTCAAACCTAATTCTGCAATTTCTTTTAATTCTGCTTCGTTGGCAGCAATTCCTCCTCCTGTTCCACCCATCGTGAAGGCAGGACGAACAATCACAGGATAACCAATTTCTTCAGCAAATCTTAATGCTCCTTCTACCGTGTTTACAATATCAGATTCCGGAACCGGTTCATTGAGTTCTCTCATCAGTTCACGGAACAGATCTCTGTCTTCCGCTCTGTTAATTGCCGAAAGCTTTGTTCCCAAAACCTCCACTTTACATTCTTCGAGAATCCCTGACTTTTCCAGTTCTACCGCCATATTCAGACCCGTTTGTCCGCCAAGAGTCGGTAAAAGTGCATCGGGACGCTCTTTTCTGATGATGTGACTTACAAACTGAAGAGAAATCGGCTCAATATATACTTTATCTGCGATTTCAACATCAGTCATAATCGTTGCAGGATTTGAATTGATCAAAATTACCTTGTAGCCTTCTTCTCTCAAAGACAGACAAGCCTGCGTTCCTGCGTAATCAAATTCTGCCGCCTGACCGATGATGATGGGTCCTGAACCGATTACTAAAATTGTTTTTATGTCGTTACGTTTTGCCATTTCTAAGTTAGATGTTAGATGCTAGAAGTTAGATGATAGACTTTTAGCACTGTTTTTTTATTAGATTTAATTTTTACATATTGTCATTCTAGATTTGCTGAGATTCTTCCTTCGTCAGAATGACAAACTGATTTTTTATTTATTCTTGAAATCTTCCATTAACTGAATGAAATCATCAAACAAATAATTCGCATCTTCAGGACCAGGACTTGCTTCAGGGTGATACTGAACGGAAAAGCAAGGGTGAATTTTGTGTTTCAGGCCTTCATTGGTTCTGTCGTTCAGTGCGATATGCGTCTCAATTAAATCTGTATCTTTCAAACTTTCCTGATCTACTGCATAACCGTGATTCTGAGAAGTAATGGCTACTTTGTTTTTTTCTAAATCTAAAACCGGGTGATTTCCACCTCTGTGTCCGAATTTCAACTTAAAAGTTTTTGCTCCGCAAGCCAAACCAATTAACTGATGGCCTAAACAGATTCCGAAAATAGGAACTTTTCCTAATAATCCACGGATCATTTCCAAAGCAGCCTGATTGTCTTCAGGATCACCGGGACCATTTGAAAGCATGATTCCGTCCGGATCCATCAATAGAATTTCTTCTGCCGTTGTGTCATGCGAAACCACTGTAATATCGCAGTTTCTCTGAGATAATTCTCTGATAATCCCCAATTTTGATCCGAAATCTACTAAAACTACTTTTAAACCTCTTCCGGGGTTTGCATAAGATGTTTTTGTAGAAACCGTTTCCACCTGATTGGTGGGGAACGTTGTAGAGGTTAATTCCGAAACAATTGCATGATCATCAGCTTCAGCGTTTACGATTTTTCCTTTCACCACTCCGGAGTTACGGAGAATTCTTGTCAGTCTTCTTGTATCGATTCCTGAAATTCCTGAAAGATTTTTCTTTTTAAATAATTCATCTAAAGTAATCTGAGTACGGAAATTGGATGGCAGATCACAAAGCTCTTTTACGATAAGACCTTTGATCGCCGGCTCAATACTCTCATAATCATCTCTATTAATCCCATAGTTGCCAATAAGCGGATAAGTCATACAAACTATCTGACCGCAATAAGACGGATCAGAAATCAGCTCCTGATACCCTGTCATTCCGGTGTTGAAAACAACCTCTCCCGCAGTTTCCAAGTCTGCTCCGAAACCTTCTCCATGAAACACTTCACCGGACTCCAGTATTAACTTTTTCTTCATTTTTTAAATTAGATATTAGATTTTAGAAATTAGAAGTAAAACCTCTGCATTCTGTTATTTTGTTTCTTCTTACTTTATTTTTAAACCACCCCGTCAAAAATTCTTTGAATTTTCGCCACCCCTCCAGAGGAGGGGAATTTTGTGCGTGTCTTTATGTTTTTTGATTTTACTTAAAAGTATATCCTTCTTTTTCCAGAGCTTCTTTTAATATGGCCATTCTTGCGAAAACACCGTTCTGCATTTGCTTGAAAACCCTTGAACGTTCACATTCTACCAGATCGGTATCAATTTCTACTCCTCTGTTGATTGGCGCAGGGTGCATGATGATCGCTTCCTTTTTCATGGCTTTTTCTCTTTCCTTGGTCAAACCATATTTCCTGTGATATTCCGAAGCAGAGAAGCTCATTTTTGCATCGTGCCTTTCGTGCTGAATTCGTAATAACATCAATACATCAACATCTTTTATCATTTCATCAACAGACAAGTAGGTTCCGTTGATTAAAGCACCTTCATCAAACCATTGTTCAGGTCCGGAAAAATAAACTTTTGCGCCCAGTCTTCTTAAAGCTTCGGCATTAGAATTGGCAACTCTGCTGTGTTTTACGTCTCCTACAATGCCTATTTTCAGCCCGTTAAATTTCCCGAATTCCTGATAAATCGTCATCAGATCCAGCATACATTGTGACGGGTGATTTCCCGTACCGTCTCCTCCGTTGATGATGGGGATTTTAATATTATTCAATTCATCAAAATATCTGTCTTTTTTATCTCTGATGACCACCAGATTTACACCCAGACTTTCAATTGTTCTTACGGTATCATAAAGACTTTCTCCTTTATTCACAGAACTGTTGGATGCATCAAAAGGAACGACCTGCAATCCCAATTTTCTTTCGGCAATATCAAAGCTTGTTTTGGTTCTGGTACTGTCTTCAAAGAAAAGATTTGAGCAAAAAACTTCTCCTTCAATTTTGGCAGTTTTTCCATTGGCAAATGCCAGTGCTTCTGTCACTATACTGTTGATTCTCTCGGTACTTAGTTCTGTAATCGTAAACATATTGTCTTTAAATTTTTTACAAAAAAAAAGCGAAGAAAATATCTTCGCTTAAAATAAATAAATATCGTAAAGGGCGTCTACGCCCGGAAATTCTAATGATATAAATACTGTGTTATTCATTAGGTGCAAAGATATAACATTTCAGCGAACCGGCAAAACCAAAATTCATATTAAGTTAAAAAAAATTATTCTCTGTTTGTTTTCATTATTAAATGTTATTTTTGTTACTCTTCAACCTTTACTCTATGGATTTAAAAGACAAAATGATTCTCAGCATTATTCAGGAAGACTCTACACATTCTGTAAAAGAAATCTCAGAAAAGATAGGTCTCACCTTTACGCCGACTTATGAACGCATCAAACAGCTGGAAAAACAGGGAATCATTGAAAAATATGTGGGTCTTCTAAACCGTGAAAAATTAGGTTTAAATATTGTCGTTTACTGCAATGTCCGCCTCAAAGAACAATCCAAGAAAGTTCTGGAAACTTTCGAGAAAAACATTATGCAGCACGACGAAGTGCAGGAAATCATCAGTCTTTCCGGCGAATACGATTATATGCTGAAAATTATTGCCAAAGACATCAACTCTTATAATGAGTTTACCGTAAATGTCATTTCAAATATTCCGAGTATCGGGCAATATCACAGTTCTATTGTACTTCATGAGGTGAAGAAGTCGACTAAGTTTAAGATTGATCTGGATTGAATTGAACCATTAAGATTTTAATTAAGAAGTTGAGCTATTTAAGAAAGATTGTGAAGTGAATTATATCAAAAAATCCTATATCTCGTAATTTTATTTAACTCCCTGAATAAATCTTAATGGTTTAAAATAAATCAACTCAACAATTTATTTTTCAGTTTATTAAACTGATATTCAATTTTATCCAGACAAAGATTCCCAATACTTCCCTGATGGGTATGATTCAAATTTTTAATTTCAAAATCAAAATCGTTATTTTCAATCTCCTGACCTACTTTCACATACGCATCACGGAATGAACTTCCGTTTTTCACTTCTTCATTGATCTTTTCCACGCTGAAAAGGTATTTATACTTCTCATCCTCCAGAATTCCATCTTTCACCTGAATATTGGGTAATGTATAATTTAAAATTTCAAGACATTCTTTTAAAGAATCAATCGCAGGAAAAAGAATTTCTTTCGTAAGCTGCATATCACGATGATAACCAGAAGGAAGGTTATTCGTCAACAAAATGAACTCATTCGGCAACGATTGAATTCTGTTGCAACGTGCACGAACCAGCTCAAAAATATCCGGATTTTTTTTGTGAGGCATAATGCTGCTTCCTGTGGTAAATTCCTTCGGAAAACTGATGAAATCGAAATTCTGGCTTAAATACAGACAAACATCGTAAGAAAATTTAACTAAAGTTCCCGCCAATGTTGCCATTGCCATCGACAGCATTTTCTCCGACTTTCCACGCGTCATCTGAGCATAAACGGAATTGTAATTCATCGACTGAAAACCTAAATTGTACGTTGTACTCTCACGATCGATCGGGAAAGATGAACCGTAACCTGCCGCAGAACCCAATGGATTTTTATTGATGATGTTTTTAACTGAAAACAACATTTCCACATCATCCAACAATGCTTCTGCATAGGCTCCAAACCACAATCCGAATGAGGATGGCATAGCAACCTGCAAATGCGTATATCCCGGAAGCAGAATATTTTTATGCTGTTCCGCCAGTTTAATTAAAACCTGAAAAAACCCGTCCGTTAATGCTGTAATTTCACGAATTTCATCTAACAAATACAATTTGATATCCAGTAAAACCTGATCGTTTCTGGAACGTGCCGTGTGAATTTTCTTTCCGGTATCGCCTAATTTCTCAATTAAAATAGATTCAACCTGCGAATGAATATCTTCCGCATTTTCATCAATTTTAAAAGTGCCGTTTTCTATTTCTGCTAAAATTTCTGCTAAAACAACTAACATTTCCACCGACTCTTCATTGGAAATAATTCCGACTTCTGCCAGCATTTTGCAATGTGCCATTGAACCTTTCACATCATATTTGGCCAGTCGTTCATCAAAATCAAGATCTTTCCCGACTGTAAATTTGTTGACTAATATATTGGTGGCACTATTGTCTTTCTGCCATATTTTTTTCATAAAATTTCTTTTTTGTTGGAAGATGGAAGCTGGGTGAATGAAGTTACAACCAACTTGTTTTATCTTCCTTTTTTATTTAATCTAAAATCTAATTTTGTCATTCCGACGAAGGAGGAATCTCTTTTAAAAACGTTAGAGATTCTTCAATCCACTTCGTTCCTTTCAGAATGACAACAACTGTTTTTTCTACTTTTTCTTTTGTCTTGAAATCGCAGATTCGACGTAGTCAAACAAAAGAAACAAAAATTCAAGACTGGAAACTCCGGCTAAAAATTATTTCTGTTCTCTAAAAATTCTAAACTTGCGCGAATTCAAAATTCGTTCTTCGTTTCAAGATTTGTCTCGCGCTTCGAACAGTAGAATTTTCTTAACGTTCACAGAATTAATTTTCTTAACGCCTTCATTTCCTAAGTCGTTACTTACAATCCTTCCATCTTCCATCATCCATCTCCCAGCTTCTAGCTTCCAGCCTATAAAATCTTTTGCAAAATTTTGATATAAATCTCAATTCCTTCTGCAATTTCTTCAATGAAAATAAATTCATCTGCAGTGTGAGAGCGCCTGCTGTCTCCCGGTCCGAGCTTTACGGAGGTGCAGGGAATGATCGCCTGATCTGATGAAGTGGGCGAACCGTAGGTTGTCCTTCCTATTTCCAGACCTGCTTTTACAAAAGGATGATCTATTTCAATTTTTGAGGAATTTAACCTGAAAGATCTTGCCGTCAAAGTGGACTTCATTTGAGATTGTATGATTTCAAAGACCTCTTTATTAGAATATTCATCCGTCACTCTTACATCCAAAGTGAAAGTACAGGATTCCGGAACAACATTATGCTGAACTCCTGCGTGAATTCCCGACAATGTTACTTTAACCTCGCCCAGATAATCTGAAACTTTTGGAAATCTGAAGTTCAGAATATGCTGCAAATCTTCCATACATTTTACAATCGAATTATTATCGTTCGGATGAGCGGCGTGAGAAGGTGTGCCTTTCATCTCACCATCAATTACCAACAGTCCTTTTTCGGCAATCGCCAGATTCATCTGCGTGGGCTCTCCTACAATGGCGAGTTCGATGTTTGGCAATTGAGGAAAAAGCGCTTCAATACCGTCAAAACCAGAAATCTCCTCCTCTGCCGTCAAAGCAATAATTAAGTTATACCGTAAATTTTCCTGATGATAAAAATGTAAAAAAACCTGTGCCATGGAAACCAGCGAAGCTCCCGCATCATTACTTCCCAATCCGAATAATTTTCCGTCTTTTTCAATTGGAACAAACGGATCTAAAGTATATGCTTTGTTGGGTTTCACGGTATCATGATGCGTATTCAGCAAAATTGATGGCTTAAAAACATCAAAATTCTTATTCGCCGCCCAAATGTTATTTTTAAAACGCTTTGTCGGAATCTGATGTTTTTTGAAAAAATTTTCAATTTCCACGGAAGTATTGTACTCATCTTTGCTGAATGACGGAATTTCAATCAGCTTTTTTAATAATTCAACGGCGTTATCCCGTAATTCTTCCTTGCTATAAACAGATTTGAGTTCCTCCATGATGGTTTTCAATATGGTTTTTCAGTTCGTTTTCTTTGATCAGAAATACTTTGCTTACATTATTTTTCACTGCACCAAGAGCATTTTCCAGTTTCGGAAGAATTCCCTTGTGAAGCTTCCCATTGTCTTTTAAAGCCGAATATTCTTCTTCAGAGATATTTTTAATAACAGATTCCGGATCATTTACATCCTCCAAAACACCTTTTTTATCAAAACAATACAGTAATTCCACATCATATTTTGAAGCTAAAGCCTGCGCAATTACAGAAGCAATAGTGTCTGCATTCGTATTGAAAAGCTGCCCCTTTTTATCATGAGTGATTGCCGAAAATACCGGAACAAGTTTAAGTTTAATTAATTTTGAGATTATTTTTTTGTTGACACTTTTCTTCTCGATATCTCCTACAAATCCGAAGTCTATTTCGGCATATTCTCTTTTTTTAGCTTTAATCATATTCGCATCAGCACCCGAAAAACCAATAGCTTTGCACTTTTTTTGCTGAAGTTTTGCGACGATGTTTTTATTGATTCCTCCCGCATAAACCATCGCCACAATATCAAGCGTTTCTTTATCCGTGATTCTCCGCCCGTTCACCAGCTTCTGCTCAATCCCCAGTTTATCTGCTAAAACTGTTGCCAGCTTTCCTCCTCCATGCACCAGAATTTTCTTTTCTTTAATTTCGGCAAACTGATCTAAAAACTGATCTAATAATTCCTCGTCATCAATTAATGCTCCGCCAATTTTTATGATGTATAATTTTTCTTTCATTTTACCCATTTTTGATTGCTAAACCTCATAGGTTTCAAAAACCTATGAGGTTTGATTTATTAAGAATTCAATTCATCTAAAATTTCAGAGAAAACTACCTGTGCAGAGAAAATCCGGTTTTTTGCCTGCTGATAAATAATGGAGTTTTCACCATCCATCACCTCATCACTCAACTCTACATTTCGGCGAACCGGAAGGCAGTGCATTACTTTTGCCTGATTGGTATTGTTTAATTTTTCATTCGTTAACATCCAGTTTTCTTTGATTTCAGGCATTGCAGCATAATCATCAAAAGACGACCAGTTTTTCACATAGATAAAATCTGCATCTTTCAACGCTTCATCCTGATCATGATGTACCGGAATATTTTTTGTAAAACTTTTATCCAGATCATATCCTTCCGGATTGGTGATCACAAAATCCACATTCATCTCCTGCATCCATTCTGCAAAAGAATTTCCCACCGCATGAGCAATCGGCTTGATGTGAGGAGCCCAGGTTAAAACCACTTTAGGCTTGCGTTCTTCTTTCCAGTTTTCGGTAATTGTGATGCAGTCTGCCAAACTCTGCAGAGGATGACGTGTAGCAGATTCCAACGAAATAACCGGAACTTTCGCATGCTGTTCAAACTGGCTGAGAATGCTTTCATTCACATCATCTTCCTTGCTTTTCATCCCTGCAAAGCAACGCACTGCAATAATGTCGCAATACTGATTCAGCACTTCGATTGCATCTTTGATATGTTCAACGGTATCGCCGTTCATCACTGCGCCATCCGCATATTCCAGATTCCATGCTTCCTGAGCTGCATTTAAAATTAAAACATTTAAGCCCAAATTCTGCGCTGCAATCTGGCTGCTTAAACGGGTTCTTAGACTTGAGTTTAAAAAGACAAGTCCTATGGTTTTTCCTTTTCCCTTTTCGGTTTCTGAAAGGGGATTTTCTTTTATTTGTAAAGCTTTTTTTATAATTTCCTGTAAGTTTTTAACATCGCTCACAGAGGTGAATTTTTTCATTTTTAAATAAATTTTAAAGATTTTTTATCTTACCTATTTAACTGAGTTTTTAAAGCTATGCCGCATTTTTTTATTCAACTTGAAATATTTTCTTTCGCAAAGGCTAAACTACGTTCGTAAACGTTTAGTTTTATACTCAGCTAATGAAAGAAAGTTATGTTTGTCATTCTGACGAAGGAAGAATCTATTAATGACATGAAAGAGATTCTTCACTCCACTCCGTTTCATTCAGAATGACAACTTTATAATTTCACAGCTATATATTCTCCAATACTTCTTTCAAAGCATTAATAAAAATATCAGTTTCCTCCTTTTTAATATTAAGTGCCGGAAGAATCCTCAAGACAGCCTTATCATTAGAGTTTCCTGTAAAAATATGATGATCGTACAACAGGCTGTTCCTCACTTCCGAGCAATCCCTGTCGAGTTCAATTCCAATCATCAAACCCTTCCTTCGGATGTTTTTTATGTGTGGAAAATCTTTAATTTCGTTTTCGATATATTCGCCCATTATTTGAACATTGCGGATGAGATTTTCATCTTTCATCACGTCCAAAACTGCAATTGCTGCAACACAAGCCAAATGATTTCCACCAAAAGTAGTTCCCAGCAAACCATTGCTTGCCTGAAATTTCGGATGTATCAAAACCCCGCCGATCGGAAAACCATTTCCCATACCTTTTGCAGTGGTAATGATGTCTGCTTCTATCCCAAATTCCTGATGCGCAAAGAAATATCCGCTTCTTCCGTATCCTGACTGCACTTCATCCAAGATCAAAACAGCATTGTGTTTTTCACATAAATCTTTAATTGCAGTTAAAAATTCTTTCGTTGGAATTAAAATTCCTCCCACTCCCTGAATTCCTTCAATAATCACTGATGAAATTTCATTTCCAAATTTTCGAAAAATCAATTCAAGCTGCTCGATATCATTCCATTCAGACTTCATGAATCGTTCATCGTAGTTTACAGGAGCTACAATTTTAGGATTGTCTGTCACCGAAACTGCTGCCGAGGTTCTTCCGTGAAAAGAACCCGAAAAATAAACCACCTTGTTTTTCCCATTATGAAAAGATGCCAGTTTTAAAGCATTTTCGTTCGCTTCCGCTCCTGAATTGCAAAGGAAAAGATTGTAATGATCCAAGCCAGAAAGTTTTCCCAATTTTTCAGCCAGTTCTGTCTGCAATTCATTCTGAACGGAGTTTGAATAGAACGATATTTTATCTAACTGTTCTTTTAATCTGCTCTGATAAAGCGGATGATTGTGACCGATAGAAATTACCGCATGACCTCCGTAAAAATCAAGATATTTTTCTCCTTTACCGTCCCAAAGGAATGATCCCTGAGCTTTTACCGGATTGATGTTGAATAATGGATATACGTTGAATAAATTCATTTTTTTGTTTTTTTAATATTTTCTTTTGTCTTGAAATCGCAGATTCGACGTAGTCAAACAAAAGAAACAAAAGTTCAAGACTGAAAACTTTCTAAGTCGGTTTTAAATGATGTTTCCAGCTATTAAATGATTTTTTTTAATTTTCTTTTGCCTTGAAGCAAAAGAAACAAAAGTTCAAGACTGGAAACTTTCGCTAAAAAATATTTTTGTTCTCTAAAAATTCTAAAACTTGCGCGATTTCAAAATTTGTTCTTCGGGTCGGAATTTGTGTCGCGCTTCAGACAGTAGAATTTTCTTAACGTTCACAAAATTATTTTTCTTAACGCTCCATTTTCCTAAGTCGGTTTTAAATGATGTTTCCATCTATTAAATTATTTTTTTTAATTTTTCTTTTGCCTTAAAGCAAAAGAAACAAAAGTTCAAGACTGGAAACTTTCGCTAAAAAATATTTTTGTTCTCTAAAAATTCTAAAACTTGCGCGAATTCAAAATTTGCTCTTCGGGTCGGCATTTGTGTCGCGCTTCAAACAGTAGAATTTTCTTAACGTTCACAAAACTATTTTTCTTAACGCTCCATTTTCCTAAGTCGGTTTTAAATGATGTTTCCATCTATTAAATTATTTTTTTTAATTTTTCTTTTGCCTTGAAATCGTAGATTCGACGTAGTCAAACAAAAGAAACAAAAGTTCAGGACTGGAAACTTCCGCTAAAAAATATTTTTGTTCTCTAAAAATTCTAAAACTTGCGCGAATTCAAAATTTGTTCTTCGGGTCGGCATTTGTGTCGCGCTTCAAACAGTAGAATTTTCTTGACGTTCACAAAATTATTTTTCTTAACGCTCCATTTTCCTAAGTCGGTTTTAAATCTTTCCATCTATTAAATTTATTTTTTTAATATTTTTCTTTTGCCTTGAAGCAAAAGAAACAAAAGTTCAAGACTGGAAACTTCCGCTATAAAATATTTTTGTTCTCTAAAAATTCTAAAACTTGCGCGAATTCAAAATTTGTTCTTCGGGTCGGCATTTGTGTCGCGCTTCAGACAGTAGAATTTTCTTAACGTTCACAAAACTATTTTTCTTAACGCTCCATTTTCCTAAGTCGGTTTTAAATGATGTTTCCATCTATTAAATTATTTTTTTTAATTTTTCTTTTGCCTTGAAATCGTAGATTCGACGTAGTCAAACAAAAGAAACAAGAGTTCAAGACTGGAAACTTCCGCCAAAAAATATTTTTGTTCTCTAAAAATTCTAAAACTTGCGCGATTTCAAAATTTGTTCTTTGGGTCGGCATTTGTGTCGCGCTTCAGACAGTAGAATTTTCTTGATGTTCACAAAACTATTTTTCTTAACGCTCCATTTTCCTAAGTCGGTTCTGATTCGAGCGTTTAAAATTCACACTTGATTATTTGACAATTAACTTTTAATTTTTAAAATGCAATCGGCTTTAAATTTAATCCTGAATTCTCTTCCCAGCCCATTGCAATATTCATATTTTGAAGCGCCTGTCCGGAAGCGCCTTTCAGTAAATTGTCAATCGCTGAATGAATAACTGCAACGTCCCCACTTTTTTCAATATGAATCACACAGCGATTGGTATTGATGACTTGTTTTAAATCAATTGCTTTTTCGCTCACTGTTACAAAAGGCTCATCTGCATAAAATCTCTTATACAACGCATAGATATCAGAAACTTTCCGATCTGTTTTCACTGTGGAACTTGTAAAAATTCCTCTTGCAAAATCTCCTCGCCATGGGACGAAATTCAGACTGATTTCATTGGCATTAAAAGCTTCCAGCTGCTGTAAAATTTCATTCACATGTTGATGGGTTAAAGTTTTGTAAGCGGAAATATTATCATTTCTCCAGGTAAAATGTGTGGTTGCCTGTAAAGACTGACCTGCACCTGTAGAGCCCGTAATTCCCGTGGTGTATACTTCAGTCAATACACTTTTTTGAGCTAATGGAAGCAAGGCCAACTGAATTGCCGTTGCAAAACATCCCGGATTGGCAATGCTTTTCGCTCCTGAAAGTTGTTTTTTGTTGATTTCGGGCAATCCGTAGATAAAATTTCTGTTTTCAAAATTACCGTTCAAACGAAAATCGTTTCCTAAATCAATCACCAAGGTTTCATCTTTTACGGAATTCTGAATCAGCCAATTCTGACTTTCTTTGTGAGGAAGGCATAAAAACAGAATATCGACTTCTTCAGGTTGATCCGTTAAAACCATTTCACAAACCGTCGCTAAGTCCGGGTAGAGATCTGAAATTTTTGTTCCTGCATTGGAACGGCTGTATAAAAAGCTTAGAGACACCTTCGGGTGAAAAGCGAGTAAACGGACCAGCTCGCTTCCTGTGTAACCGTTGGCTCCGATGATTCCTATTTTTTTTTTCATTTTATATTGAACGTTGACTTTTTATTCCATAGGTTGCACCTACGGCTATTTATATTGAGCCCTTCGGGTTCTTTGTTTACGTTGGCTTTTTAATCCCATAGGTTGCACCTACGGCTATTTATATTGAACCCTATCGGGTTCTGATTGTTTGTTGATTTTATTTTCCATAGGTTGCACCTACGGCTATTTAAATTGAACCCTTCGGGTTCATTAGTCATCGAATCTCTCGCAGCCCGACTTGAGCGGAAATCCTTTTGTGAGGAGGAACGACGAACAAAAGATTGGGAGCGGAAGGCGGATATAGCTGCCCAAATCTATGTATTGATATGATGGTAGATATTTAAGGAATTGCTTAGAATTTTGGTATAACCTTTCACGTCTTCGCCTGTCCATGCTCTGTTTGCCTCGCCGTAGCTTCCAAATTTATCGGACATCAGATCATGTGGCGACTCGATTCCATTCAAAACAAACCGGTAAGGATGAAGTGTTATGTATACTTTTCCACTTACAGTCTTCTGAGAATCTGTCAGGAAAGATTCAATATTTCTCATCACAGGATCCAGGAAAAGCGCTTCGTGAAGCCAGTTTCCGTACCAATCTGACAATTGGGACTTCATCATCTGCTGATATTTTGAAAGTGTATGTTTTTCCAGTAAATGGTGCGCTTTGATGATCACAGATGCGGCAGCAGCTTCGAAACCAACTCTTCCTTTGATCCCGACGATGGTATCTCCCACGTGAATATCTCTTCCGATACCGTAGACTGACGCGAGTTTTTCTATTTTCTGAATTGCATCAACAGCATGTTCAAAATTTTCTCCGTTTACGGCGACCACTTCTCCGTTTTTAAACTCAATTTCAAGCTCCGAAGGTTGATCTTGTATCATTTGAGAAGGGAAAGCTACTTCAGGAAGATAATTTCTTGAGGTGAGGGTCTCTTTTCCGCCTACTGAAGTTCCCCAAAGTCCTTTATTGACGGAATACTGTGCTTTGTGAAACTCTATTTCGCAGCCGTGAATTTTTAAAAATTCAATTTCTTCTTCCCGGGAAAGAGCCTTATCGCGGATGGGTGTAATGATTTCTACATCCGGACACATGACCTGAAAAATCAGATCAAAGCGTACCTGGTCGTTTCCAGCGCCCGTACTTCCATGAGCAACGGCATCTGCGCCGGTTTCGATGGCGTATTTTGCAATTTCCTGCGCCTGGATGGTACGCTCTGCGCTTACAGACAAAGGATAGGTATTGTTTTTCAGCACGTTTCCAAAAATCAGATACTTTACGCAAGAATTGTAATAATCTTCCTGGGCATCAACACATCTGTATTCTTTCACTCCGAGATTCAGGGCTTTTTTCTCGAGTTCTTTTTCCTCTTCTTTGGAAAAACCTCCGGTGTTTACAGTCACTGCATACACATCATATCCTAGTGTTTTGCTAAGATATTTGGCGCAGTAAGAGGTATCCAGACCTCCGCTAAACGCTAAAACTACTTTCTTGCTCATTATTGTATCTGTTTTCAGACTGATTGTTTTCAGTGCTTTTGTTTGTATTATCCGGAACGAAAAGCATTGCTGTACAGAGACAGTTTTTTCGTTCTTTTTTCATTAAAATATCATAATTCACACAGCTTTTGCAGCCGTTCCAGAATTCTTCATCCTGAGTAAGCTCAGAGTAAATAACCGGCTTGTAACCCAAATCACTGTTGATCTTCATTACTGCCAAACCTGTCGTTAATCCGAAGATTTTAGCATTTGGGTATTTATTTCGGGACAGAGCGAAGACTTTATCTTTTATTAAAGTTGCCACACCCAGATGCCTGAATTGCGGAGAAACAATAAGTCCGGAATTAGCAACAAACTGACCGTGAGACCATGTCTCTATATAACAGAAACCTACCCACTTCCCCTGATCGGTAGCGATTACGGCGTTTCCTTCAGTAATTTTTTTACTGAGATATTCTATAGAGCGCTTGGCAATCCCTGTCCCTCTACGCTGAGCAGAATCATACATTTCCTGCTGTATTTCATTCACATGCATTAAATGGATGGATGAGGAAACTTCTATTTCCATTTATTTATCTAAATTTTTTGGCAAATTTAAAATATAATTTCTTTATAAAGCAAATATAAAAGATAATTTTATTGTATTAAATTAATATACAGGTAATTTTATCTTTATACTCATTTAATATTTTGCTTAATTATTATATATTTGCTAAAAACATATAGTTATGGAAAACCGATGCCCGAAATGCAGTACTGATAAAGTGGTAAAAAGTGGAATTGTAAATAATAAACAACGCTTTTTATGCAAGGACTGCAACTATTATTTTACTGTAAAAAAACTGGGGAAACAAATTGATGATTATTATGTAACGAAGGCTCTACAGCTTTATCTTGAAGGCCTAAGCTTCCGGGAAATCGAGAGAATCTTAGGCGTTTCCCACGTAACGGTCAGCTCATGGATTAAGAAATACAATATCACAAGACCGCCTCATTCTGAATTTCATCCGGTATATAAAATTTTAAAGCAAAATGAGCTGATTGAATACATGAGTAAGGAAGAAAATATAAAAAATTCTGGATTAATTATTACTCAGTTTGCCGACAAATATATGCTGATCAAATGGGAAAGGTTTAAAAAATAGCATTTAAAAAACTGATAAACAATTGATTAAAAAAAATAAAATTCTGATCGGAAAATTAAAATTCTCATCAATCTAGCCGGGAATTTAAGTAAACCTATATTCTTAGCATTTATATATATTAAATTTCTTTAATTAAATTATTAATTCCAATTTGGCTTTCACAAAATAACAGCTAAAAAATTAATAATTTATGAAGAAAATAATAAGTTTTATTGGATTAGTTATAATCAGCAGTTCTTTATACTCACAAGGTTCTCCTGATTATGGAAGCGGTTTAAAAATAAATCTCAATCCTAACGGTGATAAATATGTCCGATTTATTCTGTGGGATCAGTTCTGGATCAGAAATTCAGACATGAACCCCGGAAGTATGGTCGGCGGTGAACCTACCGACAATACCTGGAATGTTGGAAACCGAAGAGCGCGTATTCTGGCGTATGCACAGATCAGCAAACGATATATGATTCTTGCTCACATCGGAATGAACAACCAAACCTTTATCAACGGCGGAGCAACCGGAACATCCGGAACGGGAAGCTACGGAAACGGTAAAAAGCCCCAGCTTTTCTTCCACGACGCATGGAATGAATATGCAGTTATATTGCCGGGAGAAGCCGGCAAATTGAGTCTTACTTTGGGAGGCGGTCTTCATTATTACATGGGACTTTCCCGAATGACCATGGCTTCAACATTAAATTTTCTTACTGTAGACTCTCCCATTTTCAGTTGGCCCCTGATTGATAATTCTGATCAGTTTGCCAGACAGATGGGTGTCTTCGCCAAAGGTAAATACGGCAAGTTTGAATACAGAATGAGTCTGAACAAGCCATTTGCAACCGACTTGATTCCGGCAAACACTTTAAATCCGAATAGTGCTGTTGCAGTTGATAATAACGGAAACCCAAACTGGTCTAAGGCAGGTTATTTTGAATATCAGTTCTTAGATTCGGAATCAAATACACTGCCGTATAAAGTGGGTTCTTATCTGGGAACCAAAAAAGTCTTCAATCTGGGCGCCGGTTTTTACCATCAAAAAGACGGAACGAGAACTTCGGTGAATTCGAGTATTGAAAAACATGACATCACGCTCCTCTCAGCAGATGCTTTTGCAGATATTCCTTTGGGAAATGCAAAAAATAAAATGGCCGTTTCTGCGTATGCCGGTTATTTTAATTATCAGTTCGGACCCAATTATGTAAGAAATCTGGGAATCATGAATGTTGCTGCCAATGACCCCAACTTTGTAGGACAGCGTGCAATAGCTGGTTCCGGAAATTTGCAGCCAATGATCGGAACCGGTGATATTATCTATGCTCAGGCTGGGTTGCTTCTTCCGAATCAGGCAGAAAAACCAAAAATCAGAATTCAGCCGTTTGCAGCTTATACACACAAAAATTTTGATGCTTATGAGAAATCTTCCTCTCAGTTTGATATAGGAGCCAACTGGTTTCTGGACGGTCATCATGCAAAGGTGACCACCCAGTATTCTACAAGACCTGTTTATACAAGTCCTACTGAAAGCCCGACCTCAAAAGGAGAATTCATCGTTCAGCTGCAGATCTATTTATAAACAGAATTATCTCTACAAACAATTTCATTTAACAATAAAAAAACTATAATATGAGCGATCAACAAGTTGAAACCTCTTTTGAGGATATGACAGAGAAGCAGAAAAACAAAACCATTTGGGGGGTTATTACCGCATCTTCTTTAGGGACTTTAATTGAGTGGTACGATTTTTATCTGTTCGGAAGTTTGGCAGTAGTTCTGGCTACAAAATTCTTCCCTTCAGATAATCCGACAGCAGCATTTTTATCTACACTGGCAACTTTTGCCGCAGGTTTTGTAGTAAGACCTTTCGGAGCATTATTTTTTGGCAGACTGGGAGATATTATCGGCAGAAAATACACCTTTCTGGTCACCTTATTAATCATGGGCTTTTCTACATTTTTAATAGGTTGCATTCCCGGTTATGAAACGATAGGTTTTCTGGCTCCAGTTTTGGTTTTAGTGCTAAGACTTTTACAGGGACTGGCTTTGGGAGGAGAGTATGGAGGAGCGGCAACCTACGTTGCAGAGTACGCACAGCCACACCGGCGAGGCTACTGGACTTCATGGATCCAGACCACAGCTACGGCAGGACTTTTTATTTCTTTAATTGTCATTTTAATTACTAAAAGTTCACTTTCTGCAGAGCAATTTGATACCTGGGGATGGAGAGTTCCTTTCTGGATCTCTATCTTAATGGTGGGAGTTTCATACATCATCAGAAAAAACATGAAAGAATCTCCGTTGTTTGCGAAAGCTAAAAAAGAAGGGAAAACTTCAAAAAACCCTTTAAAAGAAAGCTTTGGAAACAAATATAATTTCAAATTTGTTTTGCTGGCATTATTCGGTGCTGCAATGGGACAGGGGGTAATCTGGTACACAGGTCAGTTTTACGCTATGAGCTTCCTCCAGAAGGTGATGAATGTAGAATCCACACAGGTAGATTATCTAATGGCAACCGCTCTTCTAATGGGTACCCCTTTCTTTGTGTTTTTTGGCTGGCTGTCTGATAAAGTCGGAAGAAAAGCCATTATGATGACAGGAATGCTTATTGCAATTTTAGCGTACAGACCTATTTACGACTCGATGTTTAAGAGTATAAATCTGGAAAACAAAACAGTGGCATCAAACGGAATTACGGAAGAAAGAACGGCTAAAGTCCATAAAGACATCGCCACAGACAGTTTGATCACCTTCCACAAAGAAACAGTTTATACGGACGGAACTTTAATGAAAAAAGACAGCATTGTACATTGGTCTGCAGCAGGACCTGTAATGAAAGACGGGAAAGCTGAAGAGCCGAAAGTTTCAAAATCTGTCACTATTAACAACAATACAAGATGGTATCTGGTATTTTTAGTATTTATTCAGGTGCTTTTTGTAACAATGGTTTACGGTCCTATTGCTGCGTTCCTGGTCGAAATGTTCCCGGTAAGAATCCGTTATACCTCCATGTCTCTTCCCTATCACATTGGTAATGGCGTATTTGGAGGTTTGCTTCCTGCGGTTGCAACGTATCTGGTAACTACGGGTAAAGACGCCGGACATGCAACATGGTATCTCGAAGGACTTTGGTATCCTATAGGTGTTGCCACGGTCTGTCTGGTCATCGGGATGTTTTATCTTAAAAACAAAAACAATAATATCCACGACAAATAGCTTATTTACTCAAAATTTATTAATTTTAAAACTACGAAAATGGACGGACTAAAAAAAATATTAGGCATTGTTTGGATTTTAATTGCTCTTGCTGTTGCCTATTTCGGGATCACAGTAATGGGAATTCCCAAACTCGCCTCAGGAAAGCAGGAAGATCTTGTATTTGGTATCATTATACTTTTTGTATTGGTACCTATTGTCTCCGGCGGAATGGCAATTTTCGGGTATTACTCTTTGATAGGAGAATATTCTGACGATAAGTAAATTATATATGTTAGATGATAATTGATGAATGCCTTTATTCATCAATTATCTTTTCTAAATGTGTACCAACTATAAATAATCATCATTCGGAATGAAAAAACGCCACGAACAAAAACTGATACTCCTGAGCGCAGGCCTGCTGATTGCTTTCAGCATTCCCATCTCATTGCTTTTCAATAGTGAGAAAGAGGTTCTAGGTTTTCCCAGAATTCTGGTTTATATCTTTTTCATCTGGATGGTTTCTATTGTGATTTCTTTTTTCATTGTAAAAAAATATGATGAGTAGTTTCGCTTTATTTACTGTTGTTCTTATTTATCTTGCCCTTCTCTTTCTTGTCGCTTATCTGGCAGAAAAGAAAAAAAGCAAGTTCTGGATCAACAATCCTTACATCTACGCTCTGTCTCTAGCTGTATACTGCACTGCATGGACGTATTACGGAAGCATTGGCGTTGCTGCAACAAGTGGACTCAATTATCTTCCTGTCTACATAGGTCCCGTTATCATCATTCCTGCATGGATCTATATTAATACAAGAATTGTCCGTATCTCAAGAATCAACAAAATAAGCAGTCTTGCAGATTTTATCTCTTTACGATACGGAAACAGCAGAAGTTTCAGTGCCATGATCACCTTAGTATGTATTTTGGCAATTATCCCTTACATCGGACTTCAGATCAGGGCAATTTCCGAAACCTTTCATTTGGTAACAGAAACCGCAATATCTAAAAATATTTTAAATGACAGTGCGACTTTTGTAGTTGTTTTAATAGCAGTATTTTCTTCGTATTACGGAACCAAATATGTAGATGCTTCAGAAAAAAGAGTAGGTATTATTTCCGCAATAGCCTTAGAGAGTTTTCTTAAACTTTTTTTCATCATCATATTAGGATTATTTGTCATCTATTTCGCATTTGACGGCTTCTCAGATCTTTACAGTAAAGCCAGTAAATTCACAGATTTTAAAGCTAAAAACACTTTCCACGGAGTGGAGGGCGCTATGAACTGGATGGTTCTGTGCATGATTTCGGGAACGGCAGTCTGCATTCTTCCAAGACAGTTCCACACTGCTATTGTAGAAAACAGACAGGAAAAACACATCAAAACAGCGATATGGTTTTTTCCGCTTTATTTATTGATTTTCACTCTATTTATTTTCCCTATTGCATGGGGCGGAAGATTGCTTTTTCAGGGTCAGAACGTGAATCCTGAGTTTTATTCTATTTTAATTCCGCAATATTTTGACAATACTTTAGTAACCGTTTTGGTATTTCTGGGTGGCTTAAGTTCATCTGTTTCCATGATTATCATTTCATCAATTACTTTATCCATCATGCTTTCCAATAACCTGATTATTCCTTACGGCTTACTCGGTAAATTTAAAACTGATCATGAAACTCAAAATACACGAAATATCACCAATATCCGAAAGTTTTCAATCTTCGGACTCATTATTTCCGCATTTGTCTTTTATAAATACTTCATCCTCAAAACCTCATTAGATTCCGTAGGCTTGATTTCGTTTGTCATCATCGCACAGCTGGCTCCCACATTTTTCGGCGCAATATTCTGGAGAAGAGGAAGCTACAAAGGGGCAGTTGCAGGACTTTTAGCAGGATTAATTATCTGTTATTTTGGCTTAATTATTCCACAGTATTACTTTTCCTACAATCAGGAACTAAAGGGAATGTTACGCGATATGTACGATGTTTTCCAGTTTTTTGATATTACCTTTCTGGACCGTATCCCTGAAATTTTCTTTTGGTCTATTCTTATAAACACAGGTTTATTCACAATCTTGTCTGTAAGCATGAAGGGAAACTACCGTGAAAGAAATTTCGCGGAATTATATGTTGATATTGATCAATACATTCAAAATCACGAAAATGCTTTTATATGGAGAGGCACCGCTTATGTTTCTGATATACAAAATATTCTGGAACGTTTTTTGGGCAAAAAGAAGACTGAGCAGGCTATGCGGATTTTCAATATTAAATACAATATAAACACTCAGGAAGAAACCGCCGATTCAAGATTTATCAAGTTTTCCGAGAACCTTCTGGCAGGAAGAATAGGAACAGCTTCTGCCAAAATTTTAATTGAAGGCGTTACCAAAGAGGATAAAATATCTTTGAAAGAAGTTCTAAATATCCTTGAAGAATCCAAAGAAAACATCATTCTGAATAAAAAACTGACCGAAAAATCTGAAGAGCTCAAGCAACTTTCCAATGATCTTACCGAAGCAAATGAAAATTTAATCATCAAAGACCGTCAGAAAGATGACTTTTTAGATTCTGTAGCCCACGAATTGAGGACTCCGATTACAGCCATTCGTTCCGCCGGAGAAATTTTAGCCGACGACGACGATATTCCTTTAGAAATTAAAAGAGAATTTTTAAACAATATCATCACTGAATCTGACAGGCTGAGTGAAATCATCAATGATATTCTATATCTGGATAAACTGCAGCATGGAGAAATTACCCTGCATATTGAGAAAAACAATATTCTGGAAACGTATAAAAAAGCACTGAATCCTATTATTCACCTGATTCGGCAGAAAAACATTCATATAAGTGAAGTCAATATTCTTAATCAATATCTATTTGAATATGATGAAGCGAGAATGATTCAGTTATTTCAGAATATTTTAGGAAACGCTTTGAAATTTACTGATGAACAGGGAACTATTCAGACCAAGTTTTTTGAAAAAGATAATGATCTCAACATAACGATTTTCAATACCGGAAAACATATCCCAGAAGAAGATCTTGAGCTCATTTTTGATAAGTTTTATCAGTCAAAAAACCAAAATATAAGAAAACCGTCCGGCAGCGGTCTTGGCCTGGCTATTTCAAAAAGAATCGTAGAAGCACATACCGGAACCATAAAAGCAGAAAACAGCGGATTGGGAGTAACCTTTACGATTACTTTGCCGAGATGAAATAAAAATAGCAGTGAGGATGAGAGAACCCGAAGGGTTCAATAATAATAGCCGTAGGTGAAACCTATGGAAATAAACACAACAAACACAGTAGCCGTAGGTGAAACCTATGGAAATAAACACAAATAGACCGGAACCCGAAGGGTTCAATAATAAAAAACACAAATGAGAAAATGGGAACGTATCGGCAAATATTTTATCATATTGTTTTCGGAACCAAACATCGCGAACAAACACTTAATGAAGAAAATGAATCAGAGCTCTACAAATATATTTGGGGAATTTTAAAAAATAAAAAATGTAAATTATATAGAATTAACGGAATGCCGGATCACATCCATATCTTTTGCGATCTGCATTCAAATGTAAATCTTAGCAATCTCGTAAAAGATATAAAAATTGCAACCAATTTATGGATCAAAGAATCTGGATTATTTCCTGAATTCACTGGATGGCAGGAAGGATATGGAGCTTTTACCAGCTCAGTAAAAGAAAAGGAAATTATTATAAAGTATATAAAAAATCAGAAGGAACATCATAAAACAGAGACTTTTGATGATGAATTTAAAAAGCTTTTAGAAGAAAATGGAATTGAATCAGAGTAACTATTATTCAACCCTTACGGGTTGGTTTGATGCGAATCATAACCCTTATTCCATGGTTTTACTTACGGCCATTTAAATTGAACCCTTCGGGTTCTCCAAAACAAAAAACAATGCAGTTGAACAATAAGACAACCATAATATGAAGAAGATAATCATTGCCGATGACGAGCACAAAATATTAATGTCGCTGGAATACAGTTTTAGGAAAAACGGATACGATGTATTTATTGCAAGGGACGGAACAGAAGTTCTGGAATTTCTGAAAACAATGACGCCCGATGTCATTTTACTGGATATTATGATGCCTAATCTCGACGGATACAGCACTTTAGAGATCATTAAAAAAGATGAAAAACTGAAAGACACGAAAGTAATTTTCCTCAGTGCCAAAAACAATCCGAAAGATATTGAAAAAGGAGTGAAAATGGGAGCCAATGCGTATGTCACAAAGCCTTATTCAATAAAAAAACTAATGCAGCAAATAGAAGACATGTTTTTAATATAAACACAAATCAGCACTGATATTTACACTCATATAACCACCATTATTTGTAAAATTTGTGAAAAAAATCAGTGCACTTGTATTTAATTCCAATAAAAAACTAATATGAACACAGAAGATTTATTTAAAAAAAGCATAGAAGAAAAAGAAAATTTCTGGAAAGAACAGGCTCAGGAAATCAACTGGTTTGAGTTTCCGAAAACGATTACTTCTTACGACGAGAATCAATACAACCAATGGTTTCCCGACGGAAAGCTTAATATGTGCTATTTGTGCATTGACAAACATATTGAAGATGGTTTCGGAGATCAGGTTGCGGTTATTTATGATTCTCCGGTAACGAATCAAAAGAAAACCTATACCTTCTTTGAAGCTAAAGAAGAAATTTCGAAATTGGCGGGAGGATTAAATTCTTTAGGATTAAAAAAAGGCGACACCGCTGTTATTTATATGCCGATGATTCCGCAGACTTTGTTTTCCATGCTTGCATGCGCAAGAATCGGAGTGATTCACAATGTGGTCTTTGGAGGTTTTGCGCCACATGAACTGGTGGTGAGAATTGATGACTGCAAACCAAAAGCTTTAATTACGGCAACCGCGGGAGTGGAGATTGCGAAAAGAATTCCGTATCTGCCTTTGGTGGAAAAAGCAATCGAATTAGCACAGGATAAGGTAGATCATATCATTGTTTACAACAGAAGATTAGTCGATAATCAACATGAGCTGTTCGAAGGATTGATTGATTACGAAGAATTGATTCAGAATTCAGAACCTGCCGAATGTGTTTCGGTAGAATCCACTCACCCACTTTATCTGCTTTACACTTCCGGAACTACAGGAAAACCCAAAGGCGTTGCAAGAGATACAGGAGGTTACGCAACTGCACTGAAGTTTTCTATGAAATATATTTACGGAATCGAGCCTGGAGAAACTTTTTGGGCAGCTTCTGATTTTGGATGGGCAGTTGGTCACAGTTATACCGTTTACGGTCCGCTAATTAACAGGAATTCAACCATTATTTTTGAAGGAAAGCCCATTATGACACCCGATGCAGGAACATTCTGGAGAATTATTTCGGAATATAAAGTAGCAGCCATGTTTACCGCTCCTACCGCAATCAGAGCCATCAAAAAAGAAGACCCGAACGGAGAATTGGTAAAAAAATATGATTTAAGCCATTTCAAAAAACAATTTTTAGCCGGAGAAAGATGTGATGTAGCCACTTTAGACTGGTTTGCAGAACACATCGGAGTTCCGGCAATCGATCATTGGTGGCAGACAGAATCTGGCTCGCCAATGTTGGGCTTAATGACTTATAATGAAGAATATAAAATAAAAAGAGCTTCCGCTGGAAAACCAATTCCGGGATATGATATTAAAATTTTTGATGAAAACGGCTACGAACTGGACGCGCATCATGAAGGTTATTTAGTTATAAAATTACCGCTTCCTCCTGGTGCTTTACTGGGAATCTGGAAGGATTATGACCGTTTTGAGAAAAGTTATCTTTCGCAGTACAAAGGCTATTATTTTTCAGGAGACGGCGCCATAAAAGATGAAGACGGCTACATATTCATCACCGGAAGAGTGGATGATGTCATTAATGTTGCAGGACATCGTCTTTCCACATCCGAAATGGAAGAAATTGTTTCTTCGCATCCTGATGTTGCAGAATGTGCCGTTGTAGGAATTGATGACGAGCTTAAAGGACAGATTCCTTTTGCAACAGTCGTCTTGAAAAATGGTTCTTCTATTTCTGAGGAAACCGTAGAAAAAGACATCGTAAAAACAGTCAGAGAAAAAATAGGCGCTGTTGCATGTTTGAAAAATGTAATGGTTGTAAAGCGTCTTCCTAAAACACGTTCAGGAAAAATTTTAAGAAAGCTGATCCGAACTTTACTGGACGGAAAAGAATTTCAGATTCCGTCAACGATTGATGATGAAAAGATCATTGAAGAAATTCAGGAGAAAATTGAAGAATACAGAGATTAAATTGAAATCCAATGTTGAAAATAATAAAAGCAAATTCTGAAGATGATGAAATTTTAACTCATATAACTAATATATCAAAAGCACACTGGGGATATTCAGTTGAACAAATGGAAAAATGGTCTGAAGATTTAACGATAAGTAAAGATTATATCAAAAAAAGTGAGGTTTATAAATCATCATTAAATAGTAAAATTATTGCTTACTACTCTTATTTTAATATAAATGAAAATATTGTAAAACCTGACAATTTATTCGTAGTTCCGGAAGAAATGCGAAAAGGTTACGGAAAACTGCTTTTGAATCACTGTATCAATAAAAGTATGAAAGAAAAAAGACAGAGGATAATTTTGGAAGCCGATCCTCATGCAGAAAAATTTTATGAAAGTTCCGGATTTATAAAAACCAGCCGGATTGAAACATCAATAAAAGATCGTTTTTTACCCGTTATGGAGCTACATTTATAGAGTAAATATGCTTACATTGTTTCAGCATTTATATAAATGAAACAGCTTTTTTGTGCTTTAAAAAATATTAGAGAAAAACGCTGTACACTTTAAAGAAAATACCACTTAAACAATAAATAATTAAATAAATACTAAAAGAAAAGATATGAGAAACTATCAGATAGAAAACTTACCGCAATATTTTGAAGAGTATAAAAAATCAATTAAAAATCCGAAAAAATTCTGGGACAAAATCGCAGATGAAAATTTTGTATGGTATCAAAGATGGAGCAAGGTCGTAAAATACGATATGAATGAAGCCAAGATTTCGTGGTTTAAAAATGCAAAATTAAATATTACCAAAAACTGTATCGACAGACATTTGTCCGTAAGAGGCGATAAAACTGCGATCATCTGGGAACCAAACGATCCCAAAGAAGAAGCGCAGCATATTTCTTATAACGAACTTTATAAAAGAGTCAATAAAACCGCCAATGTTCTTCGGGAAATGGGCATCGACAAAGGCGACAGAGTCTGCATTTACCTTCCGATGATTCCGGAGCTGGCAATCACGATGCTGGCTTGTGCAAAACTGGGAGCCGTTCATTCCGTTATTTTCGCAGGATTTTCTGCTTCAGCGGTTTCTTCAAGAGTAAATGACTGTGGTGCAAAAATGGTGATTACATCAGACGGAAGCTACAGAGGAAACAAAGTGCTGGATCTGAAAAGCATTGTAGACGAAGCGCTGGAAAAAACACCAAGCGTAGAAAAAGTTTTGGTCGTAAAAAGAACCAGCAATGCAGTACAGATGAAAGAACACAGAGATTTCTGGATGGAAGATCTCTATGAAAATGCCTCTCCGGATTTCGTTACCGTAATCATGGATGCAGAAGATCCGCTATTCATTCTTTACACGTCCGGCTCTACCGGAAAGCCTAAAGGGATGCTTCATACCTGCGCAGGATACATGGTGTACACAGCGTATACCTTCAAAAATGTATTCAATTATAAGGAGAACGACATTTATTGGTGTACAGCAGATATCGGCTGGATCACAGGACATTCCTACATCCTTTACGGACCACTTCTGAATGGTGCAACCACCGTCATTTTTGAAGGAATTCCTACGTATCCTGAGCCGGACAGATTTTGGGAAGTTATTGAAAAACATAAGATCACACAATTTTACACCGCTCCCACTGCTATTCGTTCTTTAGCAAAAGAAAGCACAGAATGGGTAGATAAGCATGATCTTACCTCGCTGAAAGTAATCGGATCCGTAGGCGAGCCGATCAACGATGAAGCTTGGCACTGGTTCAATGATCATGTGGGGAATAAAAAATGCCCCGTTGTGGACACCTGGTGGCAAACGGAGACCGGAGGAATCATGATTTCACCGCTTCCATTTGTTACCCCTACAAAACCTACATACGCCACTCTTCCGCTTCCGGGAATACAACCGGTGCTGATGGATGATAAACGCAATGAAATCACTGGAAATCAGGTAACAGGAAATCTGTGCATCCGTTTTCCGTGGCCGGGAATAGCAAGAACAATTTGGGGAGATCATCAAAGATATAAGGAAACGTATTTTACTGCTTTTCCGGGAAAATACTTCACTGGAGACGGCGCTTTGAGAGATGAGGTCGGCTATTACAGAATTACGGGCCGTGTGGACGACGTCGTTATTGTTTCCGGACATAATCTGGGGACTGCTCCTATTGAAGACAGTATCAACGAACATCCTGCAGTTGCAGAATCAGCTATTGTAGGGTTTCCGCACGATATTAAGGGAAGCGCACTGTATGGTTTTGTCATTTTAAAAGACAGTGGCGCAGACCGCCAGAGGGAAAACCTGAAAAAAGAAATCAATCAGTTGATTTCAGATCAGATCGGTCCAATTGCCAAACTTGATAAAATACAGTTTGTTTCAGGACTTCCGAAAACACGTTCCGGTAAAATCATGCGCAGAATCTTACGAAAAATTGCTGAAGGAGACTTCTCCAACTTCGGTGATACTTCTACCCTGCTGAATCCTGAAATTGTAGATGAAATAAAAGATCAAAGAGTCTGAACGAAATGCAAAAATAATTATAGAACTCTGCTCACGATGCAGAGTTTTTTTTATTTCAAATAATAGATAATTTATTAAATTTTACTAAATATCTATAGATAAAATAATTATTATTAAATTATATTAAATATTTTTCAATATTTGGCAAAATAGTTTTATCTTTAAGTATTCAAAAACAAGATTACTATGTCAAGCATTTTAACAGGATTATTTGAAAGAAACGGTGACTATAAACGATTGGAAGACGAACTGGAAAATTCTGGATTTGCAAACTCTGATTATATCGTTTATCTCACAGAAGACCACCCCCATTCGCAGTTTATGGTGAGTGTAGAAATAAATGATACGGAGCAGTCTCAAAAAGCACATGCTGTTTATCTTCAAAATGCAGTTGTGAAAACCTATTTATTTGAAAACATGACAATAAGCCAGGCTTCTTACAGCAACGTAAAAAAATATATTGACGCACGAAGTAAAGCCGAAATCCACAACAGCCCGGATCTTAAGAAAAAATCGCAACACACGGGAATGGACTCTGAAGTAAAATTTTAAAAAACTAAAACTAAAAACTATAACCGGAATCCGCAGAATACTTTTTCTGTGGATTTTTTGGTTTCAGGAATTGACAAATCCCTTTATTTTTCGTATTTTCGTCTAAACAAAGCCTTTTCCATAGATGAGCTACGACTTAGAACAAGAAAATAAAGAAATCTCAGCGAGGTATAAAGACCTGATTTCTAACACCTACAGAACTTTGGATGAAGAGAATAACAAACTCATCCGAAAGGCTTTTGATATTGCATTAGACGCGCACAAAGACCAAAGAAGAAAGTCCGGAGAACCTTATATTTACCATCCTATTGCTGTTGCAAAAATTGTTGCAAAAGAAATCGGTTTGGGAGCTACATCTATTGCATGCGCATTATTGCACGATGTAATTGAAGATTCTGATTATACGTATGAAGATCTGAAGAAAATTTTTGGTGAAAGAATTGCCGCTATCGTCAACGGATTGACCAAGATCTCCATCATGAATCATCAGAATATTTCTGTGCAGTCCGAGAACTACAGAAAACTTCTGCTGACGCTGTCCGAAGATTTCCGGGTGATTTTAATCAAAATTGCCGACCGTCTTCACAATATGAGAACGCTGGAAAGCATGGCTCCGGATAAACAGAAAAAAATTGCTTCCGAAACGGTTTACATCTATGCTCCGCTGGCTCACCGTTTAGGTTTATACAATATTAAATCTGAACTTGAAGACCTTTCCTTAAAGTACAATAATCCCGATGTTTTTACAGAGATCACCCAAAAATTGGAACTCGCAAAAGAAAGCAGAGAACGGTATATTGAGGAATTTAAAAAAGAAGTTTCGGAAAGATTGAAAGATGAAGGCCTTAATGTAACAATAAAAGGCCGTGCAAAAGCGATTTCTTCTATTTACAGAAAAATGCTGAAGCAGGGGGTTTCTTTTGAGGAAGTTTTTGATAATTATGCCATCAGAATTATTTATAAATCTGATCCTAAAAACGAAAAATTTCTTGCCTGGAAGATCTACTCTATTGTTACCGATGTTTATCACAGTAACCCATCCAGAATGCGTGACTGGATTACCCAGCCTCGTTCTACAGGATATGAAAGTTTACACTTAACGGTTCTTGGTCCCGATAAAAAGTGGATAGAAGTACAGATTCGTTCAGACAGGATGGATGATATTGCTGAAAAAGGCGTTGCGGCACATTACAAATACAAAGAAGGTTACAAACAGACAAGCGACGACAGAAATTTTGAAAACTGGGTAACAGAAATCCGTGATGTTCTGGAGCAACAGCAGAATCTTTCAACATCCGAGCTTTTAGATAATATTAAACTCAATTTATATTCTAAAGAAGTTTTTGTTTTCACACCAAAAGGTGAAATCAAAATCTTACCAACCAACGCAACTGCTTTGGATTTTGCCTTTTCTGTACACTCAGATTTGGGAATGAAATGTCTGGGAGCGAAAATAAACGGTAAACTGGTTCCTATTTCGTATGTTTTACAAAACGGCGATCAGATTGATATACTTTCTTCTCAAAACCAAAAACCAAAGTTTGACTGGCTTGATTTTGTAGTTACTTCTAAAGCAAAATCAAAGATAAAAGGATATCTGAATTCTGAAAAAAATTCTCTGGTAGAGGAAGGAAAAGAAATTTTACAGAGAAAACTGAGACATGCAAAGATTAATTTTAATGATGAAGAAATCAATAAACTTCAGAAATTCTTTAATCTGAAAACTTCTCAGGAATTATTTTTAAAATTCCAGACCAATGAGCTGGATGCAAGCAGTTTAAGAAAATATATCGAAAGCAAAAATGTATTCAACAACCTGCTTTCAAGATTCAGAAAATCACCGCCTAAAAATCTGCATTATATAGAGCCAAAAGAGATCAATCTCGATATGATTGTTTTCGGAAAAGACGAGGAAAAACTAAACTACAGCTATGCAAAGTGCTGTACTGTCATTCCGGGAGACAAAATATTTGGCTTTATTACCATCTCAGAAGGGATAAAAGTACATAGTGACAACTGCCCGAATGCTATTAATCTGAGAGCGCAGTATGACTATCGTGTCATTCCTGCCAAATGGGTAAATGAAGAAAGCTTCAAAAACCGTATCAAAATTGAGATCGAAGGTCTCGACAGAATGGGAATGATCAATGATATTACCACCGTTATCAGCGGAGCAATGGGAATGGATATGAAAAGTATGTCGATAGAATCGAATGATGGTGTTTTTACAGGAAACATCAATTTGGAAGTAAAAAACAGAAGTCAGCTGGACGAAACATTCAAAAAACTGAAAGGTATTGACGGTGTTTCCAAAGTGATAAGAATTTAATCATGAAGTTAACCGTCTATTTTAAGAAATTTTTTGAGAGCAGTCAGGGTTCAGGAGTCTTATTGATGCTCTGCGTAGCATTGGCACTAGGAATTGCAAATTCTTCTTTGGCGGAGAGTTTTCAAAACCTTTTGGATCACGAAATCGGGACTTCTCTTTTTCATTTAAAATATCCTGTAAGCATCTGGATAAATGATGGTTTAATGGCTGTTTTCTTTCTCCTGGTAGGATTGGAAATAAAAAGAGAAGTGGTAGAAGGAGAACTTTCATCATTCAAAAATGCGTCTCTACCTATATTGGCAGCAATTGGCGGAATGATTGTTCCTGCCCTTATATTCACTGCTTTTAATTATGGAGGAGAATACAGCAACGGCTGGGGAATTCCGATGGCTACAGATATCGCTTTTTCGCTTGCCGTGATTTCCATGCTTGGTAAAAAAGTTCCGAATTCTATCAAAATATTTCTGGCAGCGTTAGCCATCGTAGACGATTTGGGAGCAATTCTGGTCATTGCAATTTTCTACACAGATCAGATTGACTGGATGAATCTTACATTGTCTTTCGGCGTTGTAGGACTTCTTTTTATTTTAAATTATTTCAAATTCAAAAAGCTTATCTTTTATATTATTCCTGGGATATTTCTATGGTATTTCCTTCACAATTCTGGTATTCACGCAACTATTGCAGGCGTTTTACTGGCTTTTAGCATTCCCACTAATATATCAAGAATTAAAATTTCACCGTTAGAAAAGCTGGAGCGTTATCTTCATTTTCCTGTCAGCTTTATCATCATGCCAATTTTCGCACTTGCCAATACCAATATTACTTTCACAAATGGAATGGTAGACGGATTATTCAGTGGATTGGGCTTGGGAATCGTTTGCGGTTTGGTTTTGGGTAAACTGATAGGAATCAATCTTTTTTCATTGATTGCCATTAAATCAAAAATAAGCTCGCTGCCTCAAAATTCTACCTGGATGCAGATGCTGGGAGTCGGTCTTCTCGCAGGAATAGGATTTACCATGTCGATTTTTATCGCTTTACTTTCCTTCAAAACCGAAATCCAGATTCAGGATGAGGCTAAATTTGCGATTCTTATCGCTTCCTTTATTGCAGCCATTTCAGGATATTTAATTTTGAATGTCAGTAAATCTAATGTGACAGAAGCAGACGAAGATTAGTTTTTGGTAATCACCCAGGTTCCTTTAAGATTTCCCTGCTGCCAAGTTCCTTTTTTGGTCTGCATATTCCCGATAAGCATAAAACCTTGAGGCGATTGAGAAACACCATTAAAAGAACTCATGACAAGATTTGTAATATAAGTATCAGGATTTCCTGCTGTAGTTCTTGTTACTTCTACGCTTGCATCCTTACGCACAGTGACAGTGAGAGATCCGCTGAGATCACCACTATAACTTCCCGAATAATATCCCATAAATTCTGAGGTGAAATTTTCCTGCGCTCTGTTTTCTTCTGCCTGATCGATAATCTGCTGACAAGACTGCAAACTTATCATCATACACAATAGCAAAGTTTTAATCTTTAGATTTATCATCATCTTTATTTTTTTTTTCAACATTAATACTGCGAATATGCTCTTCATCACTATCAAAATTGGGCTCCTTATTTTCAGACTGATACTGTGAAGCTTCTTTTTTCAACTCATCTGATAACAGCTTTTCTACCCTCAGTTTTCGTAAAGCCATATTCAGTTCGTTCCCGAAAAGCAACAGGTAAACATTTACATTAACCCAAACCATCAATAAAATCATACTTCCGATAGATCCGTACAAAACGTTGTATCGTGCGATATTTTTCACATACAAAGTAAAAAGATAGGTGGTGACAATAAATAAAACTGTCGTAAGAATAGCTCCCGGAATTGCCTGTCTGAATCTGATAATCTTCACTGTTCCCAGCCAGTAAAACATTGCCAGCAGTAAAAAGAAAAATAAAGGGAAAGAGACAAAACCGATAATCTTCGAGAGGTTATTCGTCAACCAAGATATATTGTAGGCAGGGGTAAAAAGCTTAAGAACAACTTCGGAATAATAAACTCCGAAAAGTGCTAAAAACACAATGGTGACAAAACCAATGGTAATAAAAAATGAAAGAATAAATTCCTTCACATCCGGAAGCTTCTCTTTAGAATTTTCATTAAAACCGCTGATGATAGAAAACGTTCCGTTGGTAGCAAAGACCAGGGCAATTAAAATCGTTAAATTACTGATTCCCTTCATATTGGGGATAATACTATCTTCAATATAACCTCTTACATCTCCTTCAATATTGGATGGGAAAATATTGTGCATCAGGACCTCAAAAATATAAAACTGAAGTTTATCATAATGCGGCATATAAGGCAAAACAGAAAGTAAAAAAAGGATAAAAGGAAAAAGACTCAACGTAAAACTCCAGGATATGGCGGCCGCTTTTTTTCCTATTTTACCTTTAAAAACACCGGCAAAATAGATCTGGAATAATTGCCAAAGCGATATTCCCAAAACAGGAATATGTATATCATCGAAAAAATCTTGAACTTTCAGAAGAAAACCCGGAACTTTAATACCCATCTTTTATTTTAAAATTTCATCAATCTTGTCAAATTACTGGTTGGCAAATTTAGTGGATTTTATTGTAAAACCCAATCCGAAACCCGAACCAATGGGTCACTTCATAAAACTCACCGCTATAAGAAACAAAATCAGATTATTTTTTCAAATGCTTTATAAAAATACATATTTTAAAATAATTCTTTATTTTTAATTATAACTATCTTTGAACTTTCTATTTTAAAGATAAAAAATGCGCATTCATCTACTTTGTATCGGGAAAACGGACGATAAGGAAATCACTTCTTTAATGGATTATTATCTTCTGCGGCTTCCCAAACACTGGAATTTTGAAATCATAGAAATCCCCGACATTAAAAATGCAAAGAATCTGTCTCCTGATCTTCTGAAAAAAGAAGAAGCCAAATTATTTTTCAACCATATCGATAAGAATGACTGGGTTACTATTCTGGATGAAAAAGGGAAGCAGTTTACCAGCAGAGAATTTTCTCAGAAAATAGATACCTGGATGAATTCTTCAGTGAAAAAAATCCATATTCTGATCGGCGGTGCTTACGGATTTTCAGAGGAAATCTATACGAGAGCCAACGAAAAAATGTCACTTTCTAAAATGACATTTACGCACCAGATGATCCGGTTATTCATTGTGGAACAATTGTACCGTGCAGATCAGATCTTGCAGGGAAAACCTTATCACAACGATTAAATCTCGCCCTGAACCTTCAGATTGATCTGTCTTTTTGCTTCACCTACAACGAAAGCAACAGAATTGGCAATATTAAAACTCCGGATTAAATCCGACATTGGAATTTTCAAATGATGATCAAACTGGTCTAAAACTTCCTTGCTCAACCCTACACTTTCTTTCCCGAAAACCAACCAGTCACCATCCTGAAAATCTATTTCTAGATAAGATTTCTCAGCATGAGAACTCATCAGAAAAACGCGGGACTGATCGGGAATCACGTTTATCCATTCTTCAACATTGGCATATTCAGTTACATCAAGATGTACCCAATAATCTAAACCGGAACGTTTAAGATTTTTATCATCAATTAAAAATCCTAATGGATGAATTAAGTGTAACCTACTTTCGGTTCCTACGCATAATCTACCAATATTTCCTGTGTTATTGGGTATTTCAGGCTCTACAAGAACAATGTTTAACATGAATATATTTGAATTTTACTTAAAGTAATTAAGAGTTTATTTTTTGACACATTTTGCATATTGGTCAGTGAGAGCGCCTTTTTCGTAACCCGTCGCCACAGCTTTATCTAAATTGGCACAGGCTTCTTTATCTTTTGCTGTATCAAACAAAATCAGTGCTTTTGTTACATACGATTGTGAAAATTTCCCATCAATAGAAATTGCTTTATTCACATCTGCTAAAGCTTCTTTATATTTTTTCAGCTTCAGATAAACATCGGCTCTGCCGTTATACAGAAGAGATTCCGGTTTTTCGGATAACAATTGATTATAATCTTTCAGTGAACCTTCGAGATCTCCATTTCTTTTTTTAAGATTAGCCAAACCTGTTCTTGCAAAAATATTGTCGGGAGCAAAAGTGAGAATCTGTCTGAGATCTTTTTCTGCTAAATCTTTTTTACCCAAATTCTCGTACACTTTTGAACGGGTAAGATACATTTCAGCATTCTGATCGTCAATCATCAATCCTTTATTCAGATAATCGAGAGCTTTTGTTTTGCTGCCTTTCTGATTGTGAAGCGAGCCCAAATTTGCATAAACAGAGGCAGACATAGGATTTGATCTCAATGCAGATTCATATGACTTAAATGCGGCAGTCGTTTTGCCCAGCCGTCTTTGTGCTGTTCCCAGATTGTTGTAGTAGTCCGATTGGAATTTCTGAATATGTTCTGTCTCTGCCAATTTGGTGTATTGCTCTTCGGCACATTTAAAATCGGCTTTCTGCATACATTCTTCTGCAGTTTTTTTGTCCTGAGCCGAGAAAAACTGAAGCGATAAGAATGCTACAGTCATAATGAGTAGATGTTTTTTCATTTTATATAGTTTGTTTGTTGATGACTTTTTTTGCGAGCATAGAAAAGACAACTCCCAATAAAATCCCAACAAACACTCCCACCAAAATATCTATCGGAAAATGCACTCCTAAATAAATGCGGCTATATGCAACCACAACTGCCCAGACAAATATAGGATAAGGAAACCATTTTAGCTTATCTTTTAATAAAAAACTTAGGTAACTGGCTAAAAAGAAGGTATTTGAAGCATGAGCAGAGTAAAATCCAAACTGCCCGCCACATTTTACGATTCTCATATAAGACTGTAAACTTGGGTCGTGACACGGTCTTAACCTTGCTACTCCGTATTTGAAAACACTGGCTAACTGATCTGAAACCGTTACTCCAATAGCAATAAAAATAAGAATGTACAGTAATGATCTTAGCTTAAAATTTTTATAAAGAAAATAACAGAAGATAATATAGAGCGGAATCCAGATAAATGTTCCGGAAATCAATATCCAAAACTGATCAAACGGAGTATCACCCAAATTATTAAGGTATAGAAATACCTTTTTGTCTTCCAGAATGATTTCTTCCATTACGATCTGCTTACAGGTCCTTCGTAGGTTTCGTCATCAGAAAGTTTCAGTTTTGGCTTTTCCTCTGCTAAAGGTTCTCCTATGATATCGTTTTGAATATTCTTTGCAGGATCAAAATCTTTGGCAGCATCTTTTACCTTTTCTATCTCACGCTTGATTTCTGAAACAGGATTATCTGTTTCTTTCATGATTTCAGTTTTGATATCTTCTACTGCTCCACGCATTTTTCTCACTCCCGATCCGAGGTCCCGGGCAATCTGAGGAAGCTTATCCGGTCCGAATAAAACTACAATCGCAATGGCAATAAGAGCCATTTCTCCAATGCTTAATTCCATGGTGCTAAATTACAAAAGATTATACACAAATGGTATTTTAAGAATTAATTTTAAATAAAATTTAAGATTTCTTTTTCTGAAAAGCGTAATACGTTACCACCACGCTGATCGTCATCAAAATAAACGCTAAAAAAAACGGCGCTCCGGAGAATTTGAAAGGTGCATCTTCATGGGTGAAGTAGTAGAATAAATTCGTCATCATAGGCGGTCCAATAATAGCAGTAGCACTCATCAAACTCGTTAATGCTCCCTGAAGCTCGCCTTGCTCATTGGCGGGAACACTTTTGGTAATCACGGACTGTAAAGCGGGTCCGCAGATACCTCCTAAGCAATAAGGAATCAGGAATACAAACATCATCCAGCCTTCTGTGGCGAAAGAAAACAGTAACATTCCCAAAGCGTATAAGGCTAGCCCGTAATAAATACTTTTCTGCTCGCCAAACTTTGGTGTCGTCCATCGTATAAGAAACCCCTGTACCAAACCCACCAATAATCCTACAACGCCAAGCGAAATCCCCACCATTCTTTCCGTCCAGTCAAATTCATACATGGTGAAAAAATTCCAGTTACTTTGTACGGCATGACCCGCAATATAGATTAAAATTAAAGCAAAAATCAATCCTGAAATTTCGGGATGTTTCCCTAAAAACTTAAATGAACCGACAGGATTTGCACGTTTCCAGCTAAATTCTCTTCTTTTGTCTTGATCTAAACTTTCCGGCAGAATAAAATACCCGTAAAGAAAATTGAGCAAACATAAAGCTGCGGCAGCATAAAACGGAACTCTTGCCCCATAATGTCCTAAAAGACCACCAATTACAGGTCCGATAATGAATCCCAAACCAAAAGCAGCACCAATAAGACCGAAGTTCTTTGCCCGGTCTTCATCATTAGAAATATCGGCAATATATGCACTTGCCGTGGTTACACTTGCACCGGTAATCCCGGCAATTATTCTACCTGCGAAAAGCCAGATGATGGTAGGTGAAAGCGCAAGAAGAATATAATCAATTGCAAACCCAAAGAGTGAAATCAAAATAATGGGTCTCCTTCCGAATTTATCGCTGAGATTACCGACAATCGGTGAAAAAAGAAATTGGGTGAATGCATACGCAAAACCAAGCCATCCTCCGTATTTTGCAGCTTCGCTGATATCGGCATGAATCAATTCTTTAATCAAAGCCGGAACCACCGGAATGATAATTCCCCACCCTGTAATATCAATCAGCAAGGTGATGAAAATAAAGCTCATAGCAGCTTTTTTTGTCGACTTTTCCATAGTTGTGCAAAAGTAGTTAAATTTCTAAAAAATGAGTTTTAAATTTATCTTTAAAAATGATTAATTTTTCTGATTATGTAAAATAAAAAAAGAGTCTTTCAAATGAAAGACTCTTTAATATTTAATTGTAGTTAAATTTATTTTGAAGCAAGAACTTCTTTATTCGTAGAAGATTTACCCTCTACCTTTTCTTCTTTTCCTGTCTTCAGGAAATCATATGCAATTGCCGAAGCAATAAATATGGATGAGTACGCTCCAAAACCAATCCCTATTAACAAGGCAAACATGAAACCTCTCAAGTTATCGCCTCCAAAGATAAAGATTGCAAGAATTACCAATAACACTGTAAATGTGGTATTGAACGTTCTTCCTAAAGTACTGGAAATAGAATCATCAAAAAGTCCTGCTAATGTAGATGATTTCTTTTCTCTTAAATATTCTCTAATTCTGTCGAAGATAATTACCGTATCATTAATAGAATACCCCAATACCGTAAGAATAGCCGCTACAAAATCCTGGTTGATCTCCATATTAAATGGCATAATTCTATGAAGTAAAGAATAAGCTCCTAAGATAATGATGGCATCATGAAACAATGCTGCAACTGCACCCAATGAAAACTGCCATTTTCTGAATCTTATCAAAATATAGATAAAGATTCCTGCCAAAGCAGCTACCACAGCAAGAATACCGTGAGTTTGGATATCATCTGCAACGGTAGGTCCTACTTTTTCAGAAGATACAATTCCTGTTTCACCTTTATCTGCAGATTTAAAATCCTGTAAAGTGGTACTTGCAGGTAAGTTATTTTTTAAACCTTCATATAGTTTTTGCTCAACTGTCTGGTCAGCTTTTAAAGATTCGTCATCAATTAAATAATCTGTAGAGATTTTCAACTGACTGTTGCTTCCAAAAGTTTTAGCCTCAACAGAAGAGTTTTTACCGTTTTCAGTTTTAAATATTTTAACCAAATTCTGCTCAATATCTTCAGCATTTACGTCTTTATCAAATCTTACGATGTAGTTTCTACCACCCGTAAAATCAATACCGTATTTGAAACCGTTTGTGAAGATTGAAATTAAACTTACTACTGTTAAAATACCCGAAATGATATAGGCATATTTTCTTTTTCCGATAAAATCAATCCATGTATTTCTGAATAAGTTTTTGGTCGGCGCCGTCCATACAGAAAGCTTTTTACCTTTATTCAGTCTGCTGAAGATCATTACTCTAGAAAGTAATACAGAAGTAAAGAACGTCATTAAGATACCGATTCCTAAAGTCAGTGCAAATCCTTTGATAGGACCTGTTCCGAATAAAAACAATACTCCTGCAGTCAATAATGTCGTTAAGTGACCATCAATAATTGCACTTAATGCATGTTTGAAACCGTCTTTGTATGCTTCAAGAATGCTTTTTCCTGCGAATAGTTCTTCTTTCGTTCTTTCATAAATAATTACATTCGTATCTACCGCCATTGCCATCGTAAGAACGATCCCTGCGATACCGGGAAGTGTAAGGGTAGCATCTGCGGAATCCATAATTCCGAAAATGTAGAATAAGTTGATAATCATTGCGATTACAGCGTAAACTCCTGCTCCACCGTAATAGAAAATGATATATGCGATAATAATTAAAAATGCAATACCAAAAGAAAGCATCCCTGCATCAATAGATTCCTGACCTAATGAAGGACCTACCTGAGTTGCCTGAACTACTTTTGCACCTGCCGGTAATTTACCAGCTCCCAAAACATCAACCAGTTCTTTCGCTTCCTCCTGAGAGAAATTTCCAGAAATCTGAGTTCTACCGTTTGGAATTGCACCTACTACATTGGGTGCTGTATATACTCTGTTATCCAAAGTTACTGCAACAGGTTTTCCAACATTCCTCTCTGTCAATGTTTTCCAGTCTTTTGCACCTTTAGAATCCATTTGCATATCTACAACGACTCTGCTCAGTTCATCATAACCAATACTTGCAGTTTCTACCGCACCGTCTACCGGCGCTTTCTGGCTGATGTTTCCTCTTACGGCATACAAAACCAAACTGTTGGTATCTGTAGATTCCGGCTTATATCCCCACATAAACTGAGAATATTTAATATTTGCAGGACGCAGAGATTTAGCAATTTTGCTGTTTAATATTTTATTAACCTTTGCAGTATCAGATAATTTTACGCTGGCAACGCCATTCGTTCTTAATTTATCTAACTGTAGAAGGCTCATGAAATTCGTATTCTTTGCAACTCCTATAGAATCACCTTTCGTAGAAATTGCAGTAGCAATATTCTGGAAATATGGCGCTATTTCAGGAATTTGCTGTACTTCCCAAAACTGAAGCTTCGCAGAAGTCTGAAGCATTTTTTTCACCTTATCAATGTCTTTCATTCCCGGCATCTCCACAGAAATTCTTGCGGTACCCGGAACTCTCTGAACATTCGGCTGAACAGCTCCCATTTTATCAATTCTGGTTCTGATCACTTCAAAAGCCGTACCTACAGAAAGGTCGATTCTTCTTTTGATGATACTCTGAACCTGCTCATCTGTAGTATTGAATTTGATCTCAGAAAGATTCGTGTTTCCGAAAATTTCAGGATCTGCAAGTTTAAGGTTTGCACCTTTTGCCTTGTTTACAGCATCAAACTCAACAAAGAAATTATCGATGTAAGATTTTGTTGAATTTTTCTGAAGTTCATCGGTTTTGTTTAAAGCTTCAACCAGAATGGGATTTGTAGAATAATTGGTTAAATCATTCACAAGATCTCTTTGATTGATCTCCAAAAGAACGTTGATCCCTCCTTTAAGATCCAGACCAAGTTTCATTTCTTTGTCTTTCGCTTTGGTGTAATAAAGTTCCGTAAAACCTAGATTCAGTGTATCCTTAGAAAGTCTTGCGATCTCTTTCTGATACTTTTCCGGATTGTCTCCTGCAATAGCAGATGCCTGCTTTTCAATTTTGCCGGCGTACCATGTTGGTAATAGCTCATTTAAGCAAATTAACCCTAGTACAATAGCAACAATTGTAATAAGTCCTTTTCCTTGCATTTTGTTATAACTACGTTAAATTAAGTCGGCAAATATAATGATTTTATTGATATTTTATGAATTTTTAAGAACAGAAATGGTTTATTTTCAGATATATCGGTATTCTTACTGCGATTAAAGATTTATTAATTTTTGTGCGGTTTTTTAATGAAATTTTCAATGACCATTTGGTACGGAATTTTCATTGACCATAATACACTAAATATCAAAATATTATGAAAAAATTTCTCCTCTCAGTAACAATGCTTTCCTGCCTTCTTTTTTACTCCCAAAGTTTTGTATTAGAAGAATTTGCAACAGGGCTTTCAAATCCTGTGGAAATTACCAACGCCAACGACAGCAGATTGTTTGTGGTACAGCAGAACGGAATTATAAAAATCATTCAGCCCAACGGAACAATAAATGCAGCAGATTTTCTCAATATCAGTTCAAAAATTACTTTTGGCGGTGAAAGAGGTCTTCTCGGATTAGCTTTTCATCCACAATATGCAACCAACGGCTATTTTTTTGTTTACTACAATAATACCGCAGGAAACATTGTTGTTGCAAGATATTCTGTAAGTTCCACCAACCCGAATATTGCAGATGCTGCAAGCGAAAAGATTATTTTAAACATTCCGAAACCATTTGACAATCATAATGGCGGAAGTATTCATTTTGCTCCGGATGGAAATCTGTGGATTGTGACGGGTGACGGCGGAAGTGGCGGCGATCCTAACAATAATGCTCAAAACAAAAATTCTCTCCTCGGTAAAATGCTGAGAATTGATGTAAATTCAACAGCAGCTTATACTATTCCTTCAGGAAATCCTTTTATAGGAATCGATGGAGCAGATGAAATCTGGTCTTACGGACTCAGAAATGCATGGAAATTTTCATTTGATCTTACCACAGGAAACGCAATGATTGCAGATGTAGGACAGGGTGCAATTGAGGAAATCAACAGAATGCCGATTGCAGCCTCAGCTCTTAATTACGGATGGAGATGCTATGAAGGGAACAACCCTTACAATACGTCTGGCTGTGCAGCTTCGTCAACAATGACTTTTCCGGTAGCAGTGTATGATCATTCCGGCGGAAAATGCTCGATTACCGGAGGATATGTATACAGAGGAACAGCATCACCAAGTCTTCAGGGGAAATATTTTTTCGCAGATTACTGCTCCCAACAGATCGGAACTTTAGATAATAGTAATGTGATTACCTGGTCGAGTGCTTTTTCGGGAAATAATTTTTCAACTTTTGGAGAAGATTTTCAGAAGGAATTGTACGTTGCAGCCGTTAATAACGGAAAAATTTATAAAATTACTACCTCAACTCTGGGAACTCAGGAAAATGTGTTCAATGGACTAAGAATTTATCCTAATCCTGCATCTGAAAGAGTTTTTGTAGAAGGAATAAGATCTGAAAACACGACAATACAACTTATCAGTACCGAAGGCAAGATGGTAATAAACAACGTAAAACTTGATAGTGAAAACAGTTTTGATATCACAGGAATAACACTTGGAGTTTATTACCTCAACATCAAATCCGGAGATTTAAAAGAATACAGCCAAAAGCTTATTATTCAATAAAAAAACAGTTTTAGAAAAGTCTGCTTTAAGCCTCATTCATTTTTGATTGGGGCTTTTTTAAAAGGTATAGAATGAAAAATACAGGAAGCATTAAAATCAATCTTACAGGTAAAGAAAATCTTTCCGTTTCACCATCAAATAAAAAATTTGGAAGTAAAAACACCAACAGAAAAGAGATCATAAAGAAGACAATTTCTACAAGTGTTAACTTTTTAATTTCATCTCTCTTTACAGTAATTTCTCTTGAACTCAATATCCAAAAACCTAAAAATAAAATCATGAACGGGAAAGACCAGATTCTGTAGGTATCATAAGCAATGGCATGAAGGAATAGAGGAATGAATGCAGCCGCTGCCAATACCATGAATAAATGAATGTTTTTTTTCAGATTAAATTCTCTGAAAATCATCCATAAACAAAACGCAATTGGAATCCCATAGTAAATTGTACCTTTTGAAATAAATAATCGCTGGATAAAGTGCCTTTTTGTCCTTCAAAATAATAGGTAAAGCTTTTTGTATACGCTGAAGAAACAGAACTCGCAACCTGATCAGAAATCATTGAAGTCTGCTTTAAATAATTAAAAATGATCCTGAAATAATTTTCATCATTCACTTCCTGAAATAACGAAATGGAAATGGTGGCGATAACAGGCAAAACAAACAATAATGCCAGTTTAGATAAAAGAGTTTTCGAAAAAATATCTCCAAATGAAAACTTCTTATGCTGACATTCTGAAACAATGCATGCAAAAAAGCTGATCGGCAGCATCAGAAAAAAAGAAATTTCATGAATAAAAATGCTGAAAACGGCGACCAGTGATGCTGCGAAAATTTTCTTTCTGTTAATCAGCGTAATGACCAGAATCGTAAGCAGAAAAACCACATGATCAAAATACCCGATAAGATGTGCTGAAAAAACAAGATATTATGAGAGGAAAAAGATCAGAAAAAATAAAATTCTGTAAAAGCTGTTCTCATTTCGAAATGTCTCTTTTACTGCAATTCTAAATATTAAAACATACAGAAAAAACAATATTCCTACAGAAAGAACAACAATAGACCATTCATCTTTCCGGAAAAACCATCCGAAAATTTCTCCTGCGAGTCCTCTTTTGATAAATCCGAACCTGTAATCTAACAGCCAATGGGATTCTGCCCATTCATTGGGAAACCTCGCAGTTTTTAAAATACTAAAAGCCAATGCATACAAATAGAGAAAAACCAAAACAATTTTTCTGCTCATACCCTATATCGTCATAGAAAAGATTCTTGTTTCCGGCTTATTTCTCATCATTCTGAGATCAAAAACCATTGCAACATTTCTGGTGAATGCTCTTCCTTTTTCGGTAATTTTTATTTGATTTTCATGAATTTCAACCAATTCATCTTTCTGCATTTCCTGTAACATTTCAAAAGCATTTTCCAGTTCAGGGAAAGAATTGTTACCATCAAAAGTCGTTTCCAACTGACACATTAAATTTAAAATATGCCTTCTTACAACCAGATCTTCATCATTTAAGATGTGCCCTTTTACCACAGGTATACTTCCTTCTTCAACAATTTTCTGATACTCCTCCACTGTTTTCACATTCTGAGCAAAGGCATACCATGAATCTGAAATTGCAGACATTCCTAAACCTACCATCAATTGAGTATTACTGGAAGTATATCCCATAAAATTACGGTGAAGTTTTTTCTGAATTAAAGACTGATACAAATCATCATGTTCTAAAGAAAAATGATCCATCCCAACTTCGATATATCCTAAATTTTCCAGAAGTCTTTTTCCATCTTCATACAAACGGCGTTTTTCTTCACCACTTGGCAAATCGTTTTCATCAAACCCTCTTTGTCCAACTCCTTTTACCCACGGAACGTGAGCGTAAGAATAAAACGCCAGTCGATCCGGCTTCAATTCCATTGTTTTGCGGATGGTGTATTCCATTGCTTCCCAGCTTTGATGCGGAAGTCCGAATACGAGATCATGGCTTATTCCCGTATATCCGATTTCACGGGCAATCTCCGTAACTTCTTTTACTTTCTCGAAAGGCTGAATTCTGTTAATCGCTTTCTGTACTTTCGGATCATAATCCTGAACCCCAAAGCTGGCTCTTCTGAAACCAAGATCATATAAAGTCTGAAGATGTTCTCTGGTGGTATTATTGGGATGACCTTCAAATGAAAATTCCTGATGTTCGGCAATTTCCACCGTTTCAAAAATACCTTCCAATAATGTTCTCAGGTTTTGAGGTGAGAAAAAAGTAGGTGTTCCGCCTCCTAAATGAAGTTCTTTTAATTTTGGTTTTTCGCTAAATAACTGAAGATACAATCTCCATTCTTTTAAAACACTCTCCAGATAAGGTATTTCTACGCTGTGCTGTTTTGTAATACGTTTGTGACAAGCACAAAAGGTGCACAAAGCTTCGCAAAACGGAAGATGTATGTAGATGGAAATCCCTTCTTCAGGATTGCTCTCATTGAAAGATCTTATCACACTTTCTTTCCATTTTTCTGGTGAAAAAGTGCTTTCGTCCCAATAAGGAACAGTAGGATAAGAAGTGTAACGAGGTCCGGGAATATTATATTTATCGATTAACGAATTCATTCTGAAATTTTTAAAATAAGATTAAATCCTGAAGATTTTCAAAATACAAAATTAACCATTACAGATGACTTTTTGACTATGAATTATATTAGGTGTTATTTTATAATGAGTCTAAATATTTCTTCGGCAAAGTTTTTTCCCAGATCGATGTAACCCGAACTGTCGTAATGCCAAGGATCGTTTCCGTAATTGTATTTTTTTGTAGAGCGTACTATTCTCGCATTTTTATCGGTTTCTACAAATTTTTCCTGAGCATATTGTACCAATTCTCCTGTACGCCACACTCTTCCTTTTTCATTCTTTCCTGAATCTGAAATTTTCCCGATCACCACAGGAAGATCATCGGTAAGCAAAGCTGCACGCATTTGATTCATTAATGTTTTCAGATGTCCGTAATATCGGTTGGCAATCGCTTCATCATAACTCGCATCACCTTCACCCTGCATCCAAAGAATTCCTGAAGGTATGATTTCGTCCTTCTTACCATTCCCGTCAATATCTGTTTCAGACAAAGCATTTTTTACAGTTTTCAGGAAATTATCATATTGATTGATTCCGTTTTTGCCAGAAAAATCTGCATCCCAACATCCAAAATCTGCTCTTGCAATACTGTCGATTGAAGTTCCTTCTCTCGCATATTTTATCAATGCTATTTTATCATTCGGGAAAAGTTCTTTCATTTTTTTCGCAAAGGAAAGCTCCGGACCAAATCTGTCTGAAAGTGTATTTGTTTTTCCGTCAGTTTTAAAACCCGTTCCGTTTCCCGGTTTTAACACCTCCCATTTTCCGGTTCCGCCATTCAAATCACCATCCGGAACAGAATTCCCCTGAAAGATATACACATCTTTAAAGGTTTTCAGATCATTCGGAAGATCTTTGTTGTAGCCAAAACCATTCATATTCGATTGACCCGCAAGAACGAAGACCCGAATTTTCTGGGTATAAAACAAAGCAGGAATCAGTAACAGGAAAAATATTTTCAGGTTTTTCATGAAGGAAATTTTAATCAAATTTAAGTTGAAAATTTTAATTAAATAAATAAAGGCATTTTATCAGTTGATTTTCATTTTTACAATTCTGTCTTTACCAGCAAAAACTACGGTATTTTTATCCATCCATTTGCAGACAAAAAGTCCTTTCTCATCAGAAATTTTCTTCCATGTTTTTCCAAAATCTGAAGAATAACTGATGTGCTGATCTCCTACTGCGATGATTTCTCTGCCTTTAGACCCCGGTTTTATTTTAACACAAGTCATGTAACCTGCATTTTTTCCTGAAGCCTGAATCTGCCAGGTCTCGCCACCATCATAAGTTGTTGCGATGTTGTTGATATTCGCTTCCTGTTTTATGTAGTCTCCTCCAACCGCGATCCCGAATTTTTCGTTTGCAAAATCTATGGAGTAAATTCCCTGCGAAGATTCTCCCTGAATGAACGGCGTATTGAAAACTTCAATCTGCTGATTTCTTAAATTTAATTTTAAAATTCTTGCAGATTTTCCTCCCGTTGCAATCCAGACATCATTTTTAGCTGACGTAATATTGGTATTACTTGCTGCAAATGCAGCTTCACCCGGATTTAGTTTTATATTATTTTTAAAAAAACTCCATTCCCCATTTTTATAACTTGTGAGTTTGAGTCTGCTGTCATCGGTATCACTAAATGCAAAAGCCAGATTCCTATTTACAAAATGAAATGCATCATAAAATGCAGCCTTACTTACATCTGTGAAAACTATTTGAGAAATAAGGTTTTTCTTGTTAATTTTAAAAAAGGAAGCCGGACTTTCGATATTGACTGTATAAAATGAAGTTTCATCCTGTGCCAAAGTACGGAACTGGAGTTTTCCTTCCGATAATCTGATCTGTTTCTGATTTTTTGAATCTTTTAAATCAACATATCCGAATTTGGAATCGGTGCCGCTGTACCAGACTTTATTATCGTAGATTTCTAATGCCCGGATGCTTATTTTATCACTGAATAAAGTTTCAAAACTCACATTTTGTGCCCACAGGAACGCTGCGAAAAACAAGAGTGTGGATGATATTAATTTTTTCATGACGGTTTATATTTAATCAAAAAAAATTCCGCACGAAGCGGAATTTAAATTTAGTCTTTATTATCAATATTGATATTGACATCTTCCAAAGGTTGTTGCTCTGCCTTGAAGGTTTCGCCATAACCACCATTTTGAAGTTTTGAATTTCTCTTACTATATAGGAAATAAATAATAAATCCGATAATTAACCAACCAAATGAATACATCTGTGCTTCTTTGCTTAGGTTAAAAATAAGGTATACATTTATTGCAATTCCCAGACAAGCAATTACAGGCAAAGCAGGAACTCTGAAACTCCTTACCAAATTAGGCTCCTTTACCCTTAAAACCCAAACGGCAACACAAACCATTGTGAATGCGAATAAAGTCCCGAAACTCGTCATGTGTGCCAGTTCATTAATTGGAGTTAATGATGCCACTACAGCAATGATAGTCCCTAATATCATTAAGTTTTTTCTCGGAACTCCTGATGCAGGATTTACTTTCGAGAACGTTGCAGGAATAAGACCATCTTTAGACATCCCCAGGAAAATTCTTGACTGCCCCATAATCATCACCATTAATACAGAAATCAAACCTACAGTTGCAGCTACTGTAATAATGTACCCTGCCCAGGCCTGTCCTGCAATATCGAATGCATAAGCTACAGGAGCTTTGATTGCATCCGGATATTTTCCTAAAGGATTAAAATCTGAATAATGCATCATCCCCGTAAGAACAAGAGATACTAAAATATATAAAATGGTACAGATTACTAAAGAAGTGATGATCGCAAAAGGAACATCTTTTTTAGGATTGATTGCCTCACCTGCCTGTGTAGAAACGGCATCAAAACCTACATATGCAAAGAAAATAGCAGAGGCTCCGGCTACAATTCCGGCAAAGCCATACGCTTTATGAGTGACCCCATTTTCTGTAATCGTGGTTGCATCAGGAATAAATGGTGACCAGTTTGCGGTATCGATAAAGAATAATCCTGCAATGATGACAAAGATAATGGCAGAGACCTTTAAAATTACAATAAAATTATTCGCTTTTGCAGCTCCTTTTGTTCCTCTTAATAAAATCCAGATTACTAATAAAACAATCAGTAAAGCGGGAAGATTAAGAAAAAGTTTAAAATCAAACAATTCCGGTGCAGCATTGAAGTTATTAATAGTTTCCTGAAAACCTAATAATTTATCTGCAGGAAGTGTACCGTCTGCAATTTGCTTTGTAGCTTCCCCGAACGCTTTATGGGCTGTACCCGGATCTGTAGTCATCCAATATGGAAGATGCAGACCAAACATTTTAAGAAGTTTTGCAAAATAACCAGACCAGGAAACGGCAACCGTCATAGATCCCATCGCATACTCAAGAATAAGCCCCCATCCGATGATCCAGGCAAATATTTCTCCTACTGTTCCGTATGCATAAGCATAAGCAGATCCTTCTACAGGCAGAATAGATGCAAACTCTGCATAACATAAGGCTGCAAATACACATGCAATACCTGCAATCACAAAAGATAACGCCAAAGCAGGTCCGGCATTATAATAGGCACCAGTACCCGTAAGTACAAAAATTCCTCCTCCGATAATAGCTCCGATTCCGATAGCAGTAAGACTCCATTTTCCTAAAACACGCTTTAGTTCGCTCTTCTGTATATCGGCTTCGTAAGCACTCATTGGCTTTTTAGCCCAAATTTTTGACATATATTATAATTTAATTAAAGATTTACGAAAATATAAAAAATTTATAGATCTTAACATTTATTAATAAACTTTTGTCATTTAATTTAAATTTTGCACTATAAAAAACTGATCTGCACTTACTTTAAAATATTCTAAACTGATGAAAATTTTCTTTATTTTTGAAGTCATGAATATATATGATCTCTTTGTAAAACCGTATGAATCTTATACTTATTTACAAATTCTGCTCGAAGGTACCGGAAGTGTTTTTGGAATTTTAAGTGTCTATTTTTCCATCAAAAAAAATATCTGGGTTTATCCTACAGGAATTATATCTACGCTTATTTATGTATATATCCTTTTTAATTTCGGTTTGCTGGGAGATTGTCTTATCAACGTTTATTATACAGCGATGAGCATATATGGCTGGATATTATGGTCTGAAAGCTCTGATGATAAGGTGCATGTAGAGGTAACCTGGGCAACAAAAAGAGAATGGCTGTTCGCATTTATCCTTTTCATCATCAGCATACTGCTGGTTACGCTGATTTATTATTACAAACCGTACATTGACAATCATTTTTCGTTTGACGGTGTCCAATTAGGTCTTTATCATCTTGATTGGGCAAACTGGCTGGATGTTTTTACGACCTCTATATTTCTGGTGGGAATGTGGCTCATGGCGAAACAGCGCATTGAGAACTGGATATTCTGGATTGTAGGAGATTTTATCTGTATTCCCATGTTAATTTATAAGGAGCTGGGTATCACTTCGGTTCAATATTTGGTATTTACCATTATGGCGATCATAGGATACGTCAATTGGAAAAAAAGTGTTAAACAGAAAAATACGGCAAAGTCATGAAAAATTTAATAAAAATAACATTCACAATATTGGTAACAGCAAGTTTAACCTCTTGCATGTCATACAACAACGGCTACGCAGACACATACGGTGATCCTTATTACGATAACGGCAATTACTATGCTCCACAAGGGTACTACAATACCGGAGGATATTATGGAAATGATGGGTATTACTACCGGAATGATATGAGATACTCCTACGATAATGGTGTACCTTACTATTATGGAAACAACAGAACAAAGGTGTATGTGGAGAAAAGAAGCAGTTCTCAGAGACCTCCAAATGGCTTCAGGGATACATCAAATAGTAACAATGGCGGCTATACCAACCCTAGAAACAATAACAACGGCAGCAACAGCAACGCGACGAGAAATAACGGATTTAGAAATCAGGGTACCAATAACAACGGGCAGCGACCTCAGCAACCATCTTCGCCGAGATCCAACAGCAACAGCGGTTTCAGAAACAGCAGCAACAGTACGAGAAATACAACACCTGCCGCTCCGCAAAATACCAATCAGAATAATTCGACAAGATCTGGTGGCGGATTCAGAAAATAATCATTCTAAATAAGTAAACGAACAGCAGACGCTGTTCGTTTTTCGTTTTTATATAGTACTTTTGCAAGTTGATTTTTTAGACAATTAAAGTATGGAATTTTATAAATATCAGGGCACAGGAAACGACTTTGTAATGATCGACAACCGCGATTTGCAGTTTCCCAAAAATAAAAAAACCATTGCGAGATTATGCGACCGAAGATTCGGAATCGGAGCCGATGGGCTTATTTTGCTTGAAAATGATGAAAAATATGATTTTAAAATGGTGTATTACAATTCTGACGGCGGAGAAAGCACCATGTGCGGAAACGGCGGAAGGTGTCTTGTAGCCTTTGCCTTCTTTCTGGATATTTTTGAACACAAATGTACCTTTATTGCAACTGACGGAGAACATGAAGCTGAAATCCACAATGGAATTGTAAAACTAAAGATGATTGATGTTGAGCGCATTCACAATGACGGAAATGATTCCGTTTTAAACACCGGTTCGCCACACTATGTAAAATATGTAGAGGATATTGCCGGTTTCAATGTTTTTGCAGAAGGAAACAGCATCAGAAATTCTGAAAATTACCGCGAAAAAGGCATCAATGTAAACTTTGTTGAAAATATTTCTGATGAAGAAATTTTTGTAAGAACCTATGAACGAGGAGTTGAAGACGAAACTTTCAGTTGTGGAACAGGAGTTACGGCTTCTGCTTTAACTTTTCTCCAAAAAAATAATCTAAACTCCATAAAAGTGAAAACCCTGGGTGGCGATCTTAAGGTATATGCTGAAAAAAATGGAAACTCTTTCCGTGAAATTTGGCTGGAAGGTCCCGCAAAACAGGTATTTAAAGGAGAAATAGACCTTCTTTAATTTAAACAGAACTTTTAATCTATTTAATTATAATGAAAAAAGCTATTCTTATTGTCATTCTTCTGATGCTTGCTGTGGCAGGTTTTTTTGGTTTGAAATTCTATAGTAAATATTACGGCAACAACATAAAAAAAGACGGATATGTTCTTATTCCGCATGGTGCAGATTTTAAGCAGATTTTAGATTCTGCGGCGCTTTTTGTTGATAACAGAGAATCTTTTATGGAGGTAGCTAAAGATAAAAAAATGGATCAGTTTTTCAAACCGGGACGCTATCATTTCCAAAAAGGGGCGAGTAATACAAGTCTTGTCAATATGATTAAGGCAGGAAACCAGACAGAGAATTCTTTCAGAATCGGAGATTTCGGAGATGTTTATCAAATGGTAGGAAAAGTTTCAAAAAAAACGGAGCTCGATTCCTTACAATTTGTAAATGATCTGAATAAAATTGCATCAGAAAAAGGATATAGTAACGCAGAAGATCTTAAAAAATATTTTTTTATTGATACCTACAATTTTTTCTGGACGGTAACTCCTGGTGAATTTTTCAGAAAATTTGAAGATCAGTATAATCAGTTTTGGAATAGCGACAGAAAGGCAAAGGAAGAAAAATCAGGTTTGTCCAGAGATCAGATTTATGCTTTGGCATCTATTGTTTACAAAGAATCCGGCGGAAAACCGGATGAAATGAAAACTATAGCAGGACTGTATTTGAACCGTTACCGAAAAGGAATGAAACTGCAGTCTGATCCTACGGTCATCTATGCAATGAATAAGCAGAGCAATTTCAAAGAGTCCATTAAGAGAGTGTTCTACAAATATCTGACGACGCCATCACCATATAATACTTATGCTAATGCAGGAATTCCTCCGGGACCTATCTGCGTGGTTGATAAAAATTCTGTGGATGCAGTTTTGGATGCGGAAAACAATGCTTATATTTTCATGTGTGCCGATCCTGCAAGAATGGGATATCACAAATTTACGGCAAGTGCAGAGGAACATGTGATCAATGCCAAAGCTTACCAAGACTGGCTTAATTCGAAGAATATCAAATAGTAAATATATTTAACTTTTTTTTAACAATTTTACAATTAACATTTCGCCATTATATGCGACATATCTATTAAAAATAATAAAAGAATCTTGAAAACCTGAAATATTCAGCATTTAATAATTCATAATATTAAATGTGTTTTTCATGAATTCATTTAAAAAATACCTTATGAATCAGACGGAAATAATCAGTATTTTTACGAGGAAAACTTTAGGGCTTACTTTTGCATTATCTGCAGCAGCTTTTGCTTTCGGACAGGAGAAAGCAAGTGTAACAGGAACCATTGTTGATAAAAGCAACCAGCCTGTACCCTACGCTTCAGTAACCTTCAGCAACAAACAAAACAAACTTTTCAGCGATGCTACTCTGACGGATGAGAAAGGTCAGTATACACTGGATCTTACTCCCGGAAATTATGATATTACAATCGAAGCAATCGATTACAAAAAGAGTATTATCAATAAGCAAATTACTGCAGCAGGAAATATAGGTGCATTATCTATTGAAGCTGAAGGTTCTGCAACAAATCTGAAGACTCAGGACATTCAGGGAGTTACCATTACTGTTGCTACAAAACCTTATAAAGTTGAGCTTGACAAAAGAACCTATGATCCGTCTCAGGATATTGTAAGCAAAGGAGGAAATCTTCAGGATGTCCTGTCAAATGTACCATCTGTTTCTGTGGATACAGACGGAACGGTATCGATGAGAGGAAGCTCGAATGTCAGATTTTTGATTAACGGAAAACCTTCTGCCCTTTTGGGAATTGACGACGGTGCAAATGCGTTACAAAGTATTCCTGCAGATCAGATTGAAAGAATTGAAGTGATCACCAATCCTTCTTCAAAATTTGAAGCAAGCGGAACAGCGGGTATTTTGAATATTATCCTGAAAAAATCTAAGAAAACAGGTTTCAACGGTAGTATCATCGGAACTTTGGGATATTTGCCCCAAACGAATTTAAATACCAATTTAAGCTGGAGAAAAGGGAATTTAACCTGGTTCTTAAATGGCGGCGGCGGTTACCGTGAATCTAAAAACACGAACAGAAACAATGCTACATTTTTTAATGCCAAATTAGATAATGACAGAATTTTTACAGGTCAGGAATCTATTACAAACAGCAACAACAGCAATTATAATGCATCTTCAGGTATTGTTTATGATATTTCAGACAAAACATCGGTTAATGCTTCAGCTACGGTAAGAACTTATGAAAGCGAAAATATAGGAAATATTAATTATGATTACCGTTTTCTGAAAAATCCAAATTCATTTGTTACGAGAATGAATACAGGTTCTAATGACAACCTTGCTTTTCAGGGAGATTTGGGTTTAGATCATAAGTTTGATGATAAGGGGCAGAATCTGTCTTTGTCGGTTAGTTTACAAAGTAACCGATCGTATAATGACACTAGCGTTGATGAGACTAGAAATGGTCTTTTTGAATTACAAAATTCAATTAATCAGACGACAAAAAATAAAACATTGGTAGGTAAAGCAGATTATGAACTTCCTGTTGGTGAATATTCAAAAATTGAAGCCGGGTACAGATTAGATATCAATCAGAATGTTTATGATAATGATGTTTCAGAAAGGTATTCTCCTTCTTCAGATTTTTTTTACAAGGGACTTTTTACATACAACGCCTATTACAGAGAAATTTTCAATGCAGGATATTTACAGTTTAAAAGCAAGGTTGGCAAATTAGGATATCAGTTGGGTCTTAGGAATGAATATTCTCAGATTGATATTAAATATTCAAACTTAGATTACTATACCAAAAACATCAATGACAAAAAAGCTTATAATAATCTTTTTCCGTCTGTTTTCCTGAGCTACGAAATCGCAAAAGACAATCAGTTCCTGGTTAACTATTCCAGAAGAATAGACAGACCGAGATCTTGGTTTTTGATTCCGAATCCCAGTTATACAGATAACCAGAATATTTTTGACGGAAATATTGATCTGAATCCATCTTATGTAGATTCTTACGAATTCGGATACAGCATTTCAAAAGGAAAATTTACGATTAACCCTACATTATATTACAGACATACTACAGATGATGTGAAAATGCTGGTGTATTCTGATTTTGTGGGGGCTTTCCACACAAAACCAATTAACTTAGGAACAGATGATCGCTATGGTTTAGATTTAAACTTCAATTGGGATGCTACAAAATGGTTAAAATTCTTAGGAAACGTAGATTTATTCGGATATAAAACAACAGGAATTTCTAATGCTCCTGAATTATCAAGACCACTATCTTTCGAAGGTACAGGTTTCTCCACAAGAGCGAGATTAACTTCTACCTTTAAAATTGATAAGACATTCAGCTTCCAGTTACAAGGGTTTTACAGAGGTGCTCAGAAGACTGAAAACCAGACCAGAAATGATATGTATGCATTAAATTTAGGTGCATCTAAGACCATTTGGGATGGTAACGGAACGGTAAGTTTCAATATTCAGGATATTTTCAATACCAGAGCAATGAGAAGCAGTACCACAACAGCAGATTTCAGCCGAGATTCTTATATGCAGTGGCAGCCGAGACAGTTTGCAGTTTCTTTAACCTACAGATTCAAGCAGGGTGACAAAATAGAGCAGCCAAAAAGAAAGAAAGATGTGAATGCGAATGCTACAGGAGACGATCAGCAAGGTCCGATGTAATCATTTGGAACAGAACATAAAAAATCCCGAAAAAATAATTTCGGGATTTTTTTTATTTTAATTTTGCCATTTCGGCTTCATAAATTCTTTTCCTTAGATCGCTGGATGAAAAGCGGTGATCTCTTTTGTTATAAAAAATCTCAATTCCCTTTTCTTCACAATATTTTTTCCCGGTGAAATCTCTGTCCATATAATCGTCTCCGATGATCCTTACATCTATTACAAAAGACTTCAGAATATCTTCCAGATCTTCTTCGGTGTAGTATGGGATGATTTCGTCTACCGCATTTACTGCCTTTAACTGAATATATCTTTCAACAATCGTCTGTGTGGGACGGTTTTTTGTGGGACGGTCATGAGAGGGATCAATCTGCAACCCGACAATTAAATAATCACAAACTGTTTTCGCTTCTTCGAGCATTTTGATGTGACCTGCATGAAGAAGATCAAATGAGGAAAATGTAATACCTATTCTTTCAGTTTTCATATGTATTTATTGCTATTTAAATTAATGTTTTCTTGATTCCAAATACTTCTGCCAATTCCATACCGTTTTTAGTGCTTCTTGAAGAGTAGTTTCAGATTTCCAGTTCAGTTCCTTTTCAGCTTTATCTGCATTGGCGTAGGCAATGGTAATATCGCCTTCTCTCCTGTCGCAGATTTTGTAGGGAACTTCAACATTATTGGCCGATTCAAAAGCATGCACAACTTCTAAAACCGACGATCCTTTTCCTGTACCAAGATTATAAACATCAATGACAGTTTCATCAGAATTTTTCGCCATTAAACTTTGTAATGCAGCAACGTGCGCTTTGGCCAAATCTACAACATAGATATAATCACGTATTGCCGTACCGTCTTCTGTAGGATAGTCATTTCCCCAAACGCTCAGTTTCTCGCGAATTCCTGCAGCAGTCTGCATCACATACGGAACCAGATTATTCGGAACACCAATGGGCAGTTCTCCCAATAAAGATGAAGGATGCGCCCCGATAGGATTAAAATACCTCAGTAAACAGATTTTTCTATGATAAGACTGTGCGAAATCTTTCAGAATTTCTTCTCCCATCTGCTTTGTTTTGCCATAGACACTTTCCGGCATTTTCAGCGGCGTATTTTCATCAATCGGCATTTCATCTGCCTGTCCGTAAACCGTACAAGACGAACTGAAAATAAAGTTTGATATATTTCTCTCCTTAAATTCCTGCAAAATATTGATTAATGAAAATAAATTGTTTTCATAATAATCAATAGGCTTTTCCTGACTTTCGCCAACTGCCTTAAAAGCTGCAAAATTAATACAGCCATCAATATTGTGGGCATCAAAAACCTGATTAAGAAGTTCTTTTCGTTTTAAATCAAAGGGATAGAAAATAGGTCTTTTACCTGTAATTTCCTCTATATTATGTAAAATAAATTTTTCCGAATTGGATAAATCATCTACAATAATCACCTCAAAGTTATTATTGATCAGTTCCACCACCGTGTGGGAACCGATGTATCCAAGTCCGCCTGTTACAAGTATTGCCATTTGTTTTTTTATAAATAATGTGTGATTGGTAATGAGTTATATTAATTTTTATTTCCTATTTCATCTAATTCAATTAAACTTAAATCCGGTCTTTTCCTGTTGTTGAGATACAACATCACAGAAAAAACTAAAATAATTACTGTGGTTATACCAACTGAAATATATTTAACTATCGTATTATTATATTCTGAATAATGAATACCAAAGTCTGCAACATTTAAGATAATAGCAAAAGAAAATATGATATTAAGATATCTAATGGTATTTTTATGTCTAAGGAAAATTACAATTAACGCCAATATGTATATCACAAAATAAATTGAATATAAGAATAATTCCAGACCTTTATATTCATCTACCGAACCACTATTTGGCATGTAAATAAATGCATAAAGACTTATTATTGTAAGCGTTAAAAGAATAGAACAAAAAATTATATTAGCAATAAATAATCGTTTACTATTAAAAATATTATTTTTCATTATTTATCCATAAACTCCAACACAGCATCTGTAATATACTTCAACTGTTCTTCGTCTAATTCTGTATGCATCGGAAGAGAAATTACCTGATCCAAAAGCTTGTCTGTATTCACAAAATCTGCATCATTACTTTCCTGAAAATAGGCTTTTTGTTTTCTTAAAGCTACCGGATAATAAATCATTGCAGGAACTTCTTTTTCAGTTAAGAATTTCTGTAATTCATTACGTTTTCCATTCAAAATTCTTAAAGTATACTGATGAAATACGTGAGTTGAATATTCTGCTCTTTTCGGTGTTAAAATATGTTCGTTTCCGGCGAAAGCTTCGTCATAGTAATCTGCTGCTTTTCTTCTTGCATCATTATAAGAATCAAGATTCGGAAGCTTCTTTCTTAAAATTGCAGCCTGTACACTGTCTAATCTGGAGTTTACCCCTACCTCATCATGATAATATCTTTCATACATGCCGTGGTTCACAATCCCTCTCAATCGGTGTGCTAATTCATCATTATTGGTAAAAATCGCTCCGCCATCACCATAACAGCCCAGATTTTTAGACGGAAAAAAAGAAGTTGTTCCTACCGTAGACATTGTTCCTGCAAATCTTACAGTACCGTCAGAAAAAGTAAACTGAGAACCAATTGCCTGTGCATTATCTTCAATCACAAATAAATTGTGTTCTTCGGCAATCTTTAAAATCTCTTCCATATTCGCACATTGTCCGAAAATATGAACGGGAATAATGGCTTTCGTTTTCGGCGTAATTGCTTTTCTTATCTGTTCCGTTGAGATGGTAAATGTATCATAATCCACATCTACCAATACAGATTTTAGCTTAAGCAGATGAATCACTTCCACTGTTGCAGCAAAAGTAAAATCGGCTGTTATTACTTCATCCCCTTCCTGCAAATCCAATCCCATTAATGCAATCTGCAAAGCATCTGTTCCGTTTGCACAAGGTATTACATGTTTTACATCCAGATAAGTTTCCAGCTCATTCTGAAAAGATTTTACTTCAGGTCCGTTGATGAATGCTGCAGAATCCATCACATTCAAAACTGCATTATCTACATCATTTTTTATTTTGTAATACTGACTTTGCAAGTCAACCATCTGTATTTTTTTCATACGTCAATTTATTTTTCTAAGTTCAATGAAACCTCCTCACTTTTAAAAATTTCTGTAAAAAAAATTTCAACAGCGGTTTCACAAACAAATATTTCCGTAAAAATAAGGAATTTAAAATCCTGTAAAAAATTTTATTGAAATTTGTTTTATCTTTATCCAAAATAAATAAATGAAGAAAGTTTTATTATTTTGTTTTTTAGCTGGTTATAGTTTTGCTCAGGCACAAAGCGAGCTTGTTTTTGTATACTTTAACGGCAAACCAAGCAAGGCTGCGTTCTACGCCAATCCCCTGTCAGAATTAACGCAAAAAGCACTCAACCGAAGAACTGCTTTGGGAATTCCGCTGAACGATCAGGATGCTCCTATCGAACAGTCATTTATCCAAAATTTGCAGAATTTAGGATTTACTATTACCGATTCTTCAAAATGGCTGAACGGAGTAGCGGTAAACGCCAATCAGACTCAGGTAAATCTGATCAAAGCTCAGTCTTTTGTACAATCTGTAGAAAGTTTTGCCAAAAATTCTTCTCTTGTTCTCAAAATACCTATCCCAAATAAATGGGAAAGTTTTGATTGGGCTCAGAAAAACTTAACCGTTTTCAATTATGGTTCAGGCACAGAACAAATCGATCAGATCAATCTGAGACCTCTTCATCTTGCAGGGTTTACAGGAACCGGCGTTACCATTGCGGTAATCGATTCCGGTTTTCCTACCGTTAACACAGGTTCGGCATTTTCAAGATTGTGGACGAATAATAAAATTAAAGGCGGCTACGATTTTGTTACCAAGACCTCAAATATCTATGACGCCTCGCTGAATGCACACGGAACGGTAGTGCTAGGCGCTATCGGAGGATATATTCAGGACACATTCGTAGGTTCTGCTCCGGATGCCGATTTTTATTTATACAGAAGTGAAAATGCAGCCGTGGAAGTTCCTGAAGAAGAATTGTACTGGATTGAAGCAGCAGAAGAAGCCGACAGAAAAGGAGTAGATATTATCACAACGTCTTTAGGCTATAACATTTTTGACGATCCAAAATACAGTTACACGTATGTCCATATGAACGGAACCACTTCTTTCATAGGGAGAGCAAGCCAAATTGCGGTAAGTAAAGGAATGTTCGTATTAATTGCTGCCGGAAATTCCGGACAACAACCGTGGCACTACATTACAACCCCTGCAGATAATGCGCAGGTTTTCACCATAGGATCCGTAGATTCCGCAGGATTATCTTCCGGATTTTCATCCTTCGGGCCCAACTCTTCAGGCGTTATAAAACCAGACGGAAGTGTGCGGGGAAGCGCATCAACAACAGTCAATAACAATTCTACCACTGTAGTTTCCGGTACTTCTATTGCTACGCCAATTGCAGCAGGAGGTGTTGCCTGCTTACTACAGGCATTTCCCACAATAAGCAGAGAGGTACTGAAAACCAGGCTGCGCCAGACTGCATCTTTGTATCCTAACACTACAGATCAGATGGGATACGGAATTTTAAATTTCGGAAGTGTGTACAATTCTGTGTTAAATACTTCAGAAATGGTAAAAAAAGATAAAATTGCCATTTTTCCAAATCCTATACAATCGATTTTGAATGTTGCAACAGAAGGCGAAGTTTCTTCTCTTCAAGTCTATGACAATCTGGGAAGATTAGTTTTACAATCAAAAAATAAAAAATCAGTCAACGTTCAGGATTTTGCAAAAGGAACATACTACCTGAAAATCCAGACAAAAGATAAGGTCTATTATGAGAAATTTCTTAAAGAATAAAAGCAAAAACCTCTCGTAGTTGAGAGGTTTTGCCTTTGTATGATGTTTGTCGTTTTGAATTTATAAATTGAGATTCTTCAGCATGACAAAGATTGTGATTATCTTTTAATTCTTAATCTTTAAGCAGAATTTCTACTCGCATTAATATTCCCAAACAGCGATCTCGTCACCAGCTTTTCATACGCCGCTTTGTTGCCCTCTCCTTTTTGAATTTTCATTAAAGCATACTGCTGGATACTCAGTAAAGGAAGCACAATTTTCTCACGTATTTTGACCGATTTTCTTGATAAAGGATCTTCTTCCTGAAGCATTTTAAATCCTGTAAGTTCAAGCATTATATCTTTTGAAAGTGTATATTCACTGAAAAGCACCTTCCAGAACTCACCGAAATTAGGATTGTCTTTAATGTAATAAGTCAGCGGGAAATAAGATTTATTCATACTCATCATCGAGTTCAAAACCAATGTTTTAAAGAAATCTGACCCCCTGTACAATTCTCTTACTTCGTCGAATCTACCTTCTTCTTTCAATTGCTGCATCGCAAAACCAAAACCGAAAAATCCAGGGACATTCTGCTTCAGCTGAGACCAGGATCCCACAAAAGGAATTGCTCTTAAATCTTCAAACTTCAGTTCGTTTCCACCGCCACGTTTGGAAGGACGGCTTCCGATGTTGGTTTTCCCGTAGTATTCCAGCGTACTCATTTCCTGAAGATACGGCACAAACATTGGGTGTGCTTTCAGAGCAGAATATTTTTTGTAACTTATATCTGCCAGTTCAATAATGAGCGCTCTTTCTTTTTGAGTTAAATCTTTTTTGGAATTTTTAAAAACATCATTTTCAATTCCTGCCGTGAGCAGCTGTTCAAAATTAAATTTAGCCTGCTCCTTATTTCCAAAAATACTTGTAATGGTCTGCCCCTGAATCGTCAATTCAATTTTATTATTGGCAATTGTTTTTCCCTGAGAAGCATAAAAATCGTGAGTTTTACCGCCTCCTCTTGCCGGAGGACCTCCGCGTCCGTCAAAAAAGACCACTTTGATTCCGTTTTCCTCGGAAAGTCTGGTGAGCACTTCTTTGGCTTTATAAATCTCCCAGTTGGCTTTCAGATAACCTCCGTCTTTTGTCCCGTCCGAGAAACCAAGCATGATGGTTTGCTGGTTGTCTCTTCTTTCCAGATGTTTTTTATAAATCGGATTTTGATATAATTCTGTCATTACACTTTCCGAATTATCAAGACCTTCCATGGTTTCAAAAAGCGGAACAATATCTATAGTAATGTCCTCATCTTTATACCCTGTAATTTTGAAAAAAGCATACACATTCATTACATCTTTTACCGCATCAGAATTAGAAATTATATATCGGTTCATTCCACGGTGTCCGTTTGCCAACTGAATATCTTTTACCTGTGAAACATTTATAAGCGTATCTTTTACAATATCTTCAAACAGGTCTGCGTTGATTGTTTCAGAAACCTGAATAAGCCGATTGAATTTTTCATTGCTGTCCGCTTCAGATTCACCGAATTTAGCCTGATAAACCTCATCAATAACCTGCTGATGGATTCTGCTGTCTTGTCTTATATCTAAAGTTGCAAAGTGAGTTCCGAAGATCTTTACGCGGTCTTTAAAATTCTGAAGAAGATCCAGAAACAGCGAATTATGCTGTTCTGTCACTATTTTTTCTGCTTCATTCAGTCTTTTAAGAATATCTTCTCCGGTAATTCTCTCATTTCTGAAAATTGCCGAGTACAGCTCTGTGCTCAGCTGTCCCAAAATTTCTGAAACTCCTCTGAAGCTTAATCTTCTTCTTACATCTTTTAAATTGCCGTAATAAGACTTTAAAATTGCAGATCGCAGTTCTTCCGAAACTCTCTTGGTAACTTCTGCCGTCACAAAAGGATTTCCGTCTCTGTCACCTCCCGGCCAGAAGCCAAGCTGAATTAAATCTTCATGCAGGTGAAAATGTGTACTTCCGAAAGTCTTTTTTATTTTCGTGAAAAGCTCTCCAATAGTATCGTAGTACACATATCTCAGATAATAAATAATGCTCAGCGCTTCATCAATAGGAGTTGGTTTTTCCTTATTTACAAAAGGAGTTTTACCCAACTGCTGCAAAAGCATATCAATGTTGGTAATAGAATCATCAGTAATTGATTTTCTCAAATCATGTAAAATTCTCTGTACCGAACTTGGATAGAACTGTGTAGGGTGCGCTGTAAAAACAATTTTTACCGTAAAATCTCTCAGTTTCTCCCGTACTTTTTCAAGCTTATGATCCTGCTGGGAACGTTCGAATAGATTATTCACCGTACCGCTGTCACTTTCAGAGTGAAGATTCGGAAATGCGGCATCTTCTATACTGTCGAATAAAACTACCTGCCTTTCTATATACTGAATGATTTTAAAAAGCAATTCAAGTTTCTGCTCTTCTGTCTGCAAATCGGTATGATTGGTAAAAAACTCTTCTACGATTACTTCGGGAGTTTTCCCGGCCTGATAACCGTTTTTGCTCTCTTCATATAAAAAAGGAAGTAGCATCCCAATATTCGTCATTTTATCATAAGGCAGACTCATAAACAAAGAATTATAAATCTGAAATTTATTTTCTACAATCTGCCTGAATTTTTCTGCGCGGTGGTCTTGTATCATCTAACAAATGTAATAGATTTTAAATTTAATTGCGACGAATGATCTTAAAAAAATGTGAAATTTCACATTAAATACATTATTCTAAAATATAAACCCTAACTTTATCTAAAGAACGGTATATGATTATTATGAAAGAGAAACCTCTGAATCTGCAAAGCATTGACGAATTGTATCAAAACGAACAAAATACCACAAAAGAATTTACAAGAAATTCAATAGTCATGATGGTTATTATTGCCATTTCTATTTTTGTAACTTCAGAAAACGGGGTTGGACTTTTTACCATATTTCCTGTTTTTTGCAGTTATCCCATTCTGTCTTCGTATATCAGATTAAAAAACATCCGCGAAGAGATCAGATCCAGACTTATCAATTTAAAGAACAGGTAATCGTATATCCCAAAGATTACTCTCTCCCCAGAGAAATTATTTTTTTTAAAATTCAAAATAGATAAGGAAATTTCGCCGAGAGTCTCTTCAAAATAGCTGTTAATAATTTTTTTTAAAATAAAAACAGAAATTACTCCTTCCCATGATGAGTTATCTCATGTGAGATTTTTCGGGGAAATAATAAACTTATAATCAAACAATTAATTCTCATGAAAGCGATTTTTAATCTTTTAAAAGAGAATTGAGAATAAATTTGCACAGTATTTGTATCGTTGGATTAAGTAATTTAATAATAAGGTACAATAATGCAAAAAAAAATACTGTCAGATCAAACGCTTGAGGAATTAAAAATCACTAAACACAAACAACAATCTATACTTATAGTCTTTACTTTATTGCTTTGTACTGTTACCGGAATTATCGTTTATCTGACCCTTGAAAAAGGAATTAAACTGTATACTTTTCTCCCTGTTGTCCTTGCACCTTTTTACATCTATTCACTTTTGAGTTTCAAAAAGGTGAGAGACGAAATCAAATCCAGAACTGCCCATATTTTTCATCAGAGAAAAATGAAAAAAAACCGTTAGTCTGTAATCGTTGCCCATTGAACAGAAGTACTTTTGATCTTTTTTTATACATCATTGGATCACAGTTGGTATCGGTTTCCAGAAACGTTTCTATTTTTTATTGATTCGCATAGAGATATTACTGCTTGTAAAGGAATATTTGCTCCAAAATTATCTGCTGAAAAATCTGAAAAACATCGAAAAAGAATTCAATTTTATCGAAATTCTTTCATGAAGAAATTAATGGAAGGAATAAGTTAGATTTTTTTTTTTAAAACCTACTTTAAACGTTTATTGAAGAAATGAAAACCATTCTTACGCAGAATTCCGATAGTTTACATAAAACTGAATCATACAAACTTTAAACTTTCAATAAGTGAAATTTCGTTTGCCAATGCGTAAATTTGAACTAAAATAAATTTAGAACAAATGCTTAATTTCGAATTAAAAAATCCAACCAAAATACTTTTCGGGAAAGGTGAAATTGCCAAAATTTCAAAAGAAATTCCTCATGATGCCAAAATATTAATGATTTACGGTGGCGGAAGCATCAAAAAAAATGGTGTTTACGATCAGGTAAAACTAGCTCTGAAAGATCATGATCTTCATGAATTCGGCGGAGTTCCTGCTAATCCGGAATATGCTGTTTTACTTGAAGCGATGCGTTTTATTAAAGAAAACAATATTACGTTTTTACTTGCTGTCGGCGGAGGTTCTGTCATTGACGGAGTAAAATTTCTTTCTGCAGCAGCAAATTACGACGGCGAACCATGGGAAATTCTCAAAAATTCTGTAAGAACAATGGAAGGTGAAGGATTGCCATTCGGAACAATTCTCACTTTGCCGGCTACGGGTTCTGAAATGAATTCAGGCTATGTCATCTCACGCAGAGAAACCAATGAAAAACTCTCTTCAGGAGGTCCCGGATTATTTCCGCAGTTTTCTGTTCTGGATCCGGAAGTGATTCAATCTATTCCGAAAAAGCAGATTGCTAACGGGATTGCTGATGCCTATACCCATGTTCTGGAACAGTATATGACCTCTCCTTCTTCTGCTGACCTTCAGGAAAGAATTGCAGAAAGCATTCTTATCAGCTTACAGGAAACAGCACCCAAAGTAATGTCCGGTAATTTTGATTACGATGCTGCAGGAAACTTCATGTGGTGTTGCACCATGGCTCTTAACGGGCTCATTCAAAAAGGAGTAATAACAGATTGGGCTGTTCATGCAATGGGACACGAACTCACCGCTTACTACGGCATAGATCACGCAAGAACGCTTGCTGTAATAGCACCCTCCCATTACCGTTACAATTTTGAAACTAAAAAAGAGAAATTGGCTCAATATGCAGAGCGAGTATGGAAAATAACGGAAGGAAATGTGGAGGAAAAGGCAGAAGCTGCCATCAGAAAGATGGAAGAATTTTTCCACAGCTTAGAAATTCAAACTAAACTTTCAGATTACACAGATGATTTTAAAGATACCGCAGAGCGTATTGAAAAAGCTTTTACAGAAAGAAAGTGGCTTGGATTAGGCGAAAATAAAAACCTTACGCCACAAGATGTGTACAAGATTGTTGAAATGAGTTATTAGGCTTACAAGCGGGAAGTCTTGAATGATTCTTTAATAATAAACTGAAGATTCAGGACTTCACCCTTTTCAATCTCTTTCTGATGAGCGAATAATTATCTTTTTTATAAATATTAGTTTAAAAAACAGGAAATTCATTATAAATATTACAAATTTATTTATATTTTAGCACAATCTAAATTTGTGAAAATGAAAAAATACTTACTTTTATTTGCCTTTTCGGCCTTAGCGCTTAGTTCATGTGAAGATGATGATGTAGAAGGTTTTGAACTGGATATGTTAAAAGGACAATGGAAGGAAACCAAAGAAGAAGTAATTTCCGGAAAAGATAATAAAACGGTTATCAGTACGGTAATTCCCTCTGGCTGCAATGCCAAAAGCACCACAGAATTCAGAATAGATTATTATACTGCTTACACGGCGGTTACCGGAATAGGAAACAATTGTACAAGTTCTAAAACTGAAGGCACCTATACCTATGACGCCGATAAGAAAATACTTGTGATAAAGCTGGATAATGACAACGAAAGAGCTTTTAAAGTGGATATCCTTAGCAACAGCGAACTGAGACTGATGGAGATGTTTGACAGTATCGATTACAACGGAGATCAAGTCATAGATTTTGTGTACAGAAGCTATAAAAGATAAAACCAACGACTCCCGATAATTTCGGGAGTTTTTTTATATTTTTAATGATCCGTTATTACTCATCATGCTTAATTTTAACGCTGTGATCGAAAAGATTTTTTTGACTGCTAAATGTTTTAAGTCCGGAAAGGCTTTTGACTTCGTCGAATCTTCGATTTCACTCAGCAAAGAACACAACGATTTTTTCAATGATGACAATTTACGGACAATCAGTATTATATTATTTTAATTAAAATTAAAGAACAATGAAGAAGATTTTTTCAGCATTCGTATTGCTGGCTTTTGTATTTATTTTTTCGCAGGAAAAAAAGCCCATGTTTTGGCAGGACATTCAGAATTTCAAAACACTGGATCGTCAGTCTCCTCCACCCGATAACGCGATTCTCCTGGTGGGAAGTTCCTCTTTTACGAAATGGAAAGATGTGTCGGACTATTTTCCCGGAAAAACTATTATCAACAGAGGATTCGGAGGTTCAAGGCTCACAGATCTTAATTATTATTCGGAAGACTTATTGAATCCTTACCATCCGAAACAAATTATTGTCTATTGCGGAGAAAACGATTTTGCAGACGATGCTCAACTGAAAGCTGATGTTGTAGCAGATAGATTTAAGACTTTTTACAAAACAATACGCACTAAGTTTCCTGACATTGAAGTGGATTACATTTCAATAAAATATTCTCCGAGCAGACAAAATCTCTGGCCGCAAATGAAAAAAGCCAACAGGAAAATTGCAAAGTTCATGAAGAAAGAAAAAAATGCCGAATTTATTGATATTACCAATGTAATGAATGATGCAAACGGAAATATAAGAAAAGATCTTTTTGTAGAAGACCTGCTTCACATGACACCGGAAGGCTACAGACTTTGGACGGAGGTAATGACTCCTTATATGAAATAAATTTATGTAGTCATCACGAGAAGTTTCCATTTAAAAAAAAACAAGAAACGTTCAACTTTTAAAGGTGATCACGGATCTTTTTCGTAAAGATAATAGCGATCTACAAGATCTAATCTTTTAGAAGATGTTTTGATTATGCATTCAAAAATTTCTGGTGCTGATGCTGTGAAATTGTATGACATCAATGGAAAATGCGTCAATGATCAGAAAAGCAGCAAGAGATATCATGGTAGGCGGAAACACCTTAGAAATGTTTGATTTGTGAAGAGGCACGGTATTATCGGTTTAAAGACCTGCTGGATGAATTCAGAATTATCTTTATTAATTGAGTCAAAGGTTTTAAGCCTAAACATTTTATTGTAAACGATTGGGGGCTTTTCAATCCACCTGGAATTTCAGAAGAATATATTCAGAGTAAAGACCAACTCAATTTTCTTTATGATGATGACGAATAAATTAAAATGACATCTGCACATAAAAAAACGATTCCAAAAATCTGGAATCGTTTTTTATTATTTCTTTCTCTTGGATTTTGAAATTGTTTTTTGCTGTGCCCGGTTGGCTCCGAATTTTTTGGGAGCTTTTCTTTTTGAAGGGCCACCCCAGTTTTCTTTTTTGTTCTTATCTTTCTTTTCATGGAAAGCTCCTCCGCCATCAAAAAGCTTAGCCTGAGCAGGATTTTTCATTAAAATAACATCTTCTTCAGAAGCGATCTTCTTAGGATTTATTTTTACTTCCGTTGGGAAATCAATATAGGTTAATTCTTTATCCATCAATAATTCGATGTCGAGAACCAGGGTTTCTTCTCTTTTGGCAACAAATGTAATGGCTTTACCATCTTTATCTGCTCTACCCGTTCTACCGATTCTGTGAATATACTGTTCCGGAACTTCAGGCGTTTCAAAATTGACAACATGCGTAATATTTGAAATATCCAAACCTCTCGCCATAACGTCGGTAGTAATCAAACCTCTGATTTCTTCCTTTTCAAAGCGCTTCATCGCCTTCAATCTGTAGTTCTGAGATTTATTGGAATGGATAACATCAAACTGATCCGGAAAAAGCTCGTTTATTTGTGTAAATAACAGATCTGAGTGTTTTTTGTTGTTGGCAAAAATCAATACTTTAGACATCTCATCATTGTTCTTCAGCAAATGTTCAAGCAAATTGATTTTGGTGTTGAAGTTTTCTACTTTATAAGCAGTCTGCTCGATCTTTTCTAACGGAGTCCCAGATTTCGCAAGAGAAATTTCAATGGGTCCCGCAAAATACTGATCCAGCATTTCATCTACGGCCTCCGTCATGGTTGCAGAGAAAAGAATATTCTGTCTTTTTTCTCTCATCATCTCGAAAATATGAGTCAACTGAGGTCTGAAACCAAGATTCAGCATTTCATCAAACTCATCGATAATCAGCTTTTGAACTTCTCTTAACGAGATGGCATTATCAATTGCCAAATCCATGATTCTTCCGGGAGTTCCTACCAGAATATCACATCCGTCATTAAATAAAAGCTTTTGCGTATTGATGTTTTTCCCACCGTAAATCCCGATTACTCTTGCAGTAATATTCTCGGTCAGTTTTTCTACAATTTCTGTCACCTGCACCACCAATTCTCTTGTAGGAACCAAAACCACCACTGTAGGATTTCCTGTTTTATTGTATTTCCAGGTTTTGAGAACCGGAAGAAGATACGCCAGAGTTTTTCCTGTTCCGGTCTGCGCAATTCCCATTACATCTCTGCCGGAAAGGATAGGACCGATGCTCTTCTCCTGAATGGGAGTAGGCTCAAATAAATTTAAATCTGCTAAAACATCAAGAACCTTAACCGGAAGATCAAAGTCTGCAAAAGTGAGTTTTTCCATTTTGCAAAGATAGGCAAATATTTCGGTTGTGGATTTATATCAAAAACAACATTATTTTTGCTAAAAGTTTAATCCTGAGAATGACACTTGATTAAAGTTTTCCAATACTTTGCTTCCTTAATCTGATTATTGAACTTTAATCTTTTTAGTAACAATTTTTATGTCATCATCAATAAACTGAGAAGACGTAACAATTACGAATCCTTTCTTTTTGGGATCTTTTTTTATTGGAAATTGATCATCTTCCCATTGCGAACAGTGAGTGGAAATAGGCTTTACTAAAGGCTTCCAATCTTTTTTAACTAATGAGAACACATAAAAAGGATGCCAACAGCTTGTACACCAATCGGGATAGAAACCGATATCATCTTTCCCATCATTGTTCAGATCTTTAAGATTGTAAAGGGTTCCGCTTTTTGCCGGAGACACAGTAATTGACTTTATCTTTTTATCACTGAAATAAATGATCGATTCACATTTTCCGTCACAATCGTCATTACAATCATTAAGTTTTATATATGCATATTCTGTGGTTCCGTTTCCGTCAAAGTCGCCAAAAACACCTTCAGTATCTTTTTGAGCGAATAAAAACAAGCTTAAAAACGTAAAAACAACAGAAATAAATATTTTTTTCATCATAAATTTATTTTATTTTCTTATAATTCTCAAGAGGAGAACAACAATTAAAAAAACGGAAAATAGAAATCCCAAAACAGCCATTAAAGACATTTCTCCAATTTTCGGTCCCGATTCTGATACAAAAACAATGGCCGTTGCAATGATATTAGCTCCTAAAACCATAGCTAAAATTAAATTGATAATACTTGATTTAATTAACTGATTGGTCTTTTCAATATTTTTGATCTCACTTGAAATGGTGAATTTATTGTCATCTAATTTTTGTAAAACCGAACGGAGTTCTCTTGGAATTTCATCTACGTTATCGGTAAAATTCATCATCTTATCCATTCCGGTTTTAAAGAGTTTTTTCGGACTGACTTTTCGTGCAAATATTTTTTTTGTGTAAGGATGCAGGCTCTTCACAATATCCAGATCCGGATTGATCGTTCTGCCGACTCCTTCTATTAAACCGATTCCTTTAAATAAAAGATAAAAATAATCCGGCATGTAAAGTTGGTTATCCTTCAGAACATCTTTCATTTTGTTAATAATAACATTAGGATCTATGTCCTTCAGGGAAGTGCTGTGAACAAAACTCAAAACCTCTTCCACATCATTTTCAAATCTTCTGTCATCCGGAATTTCGTAACTCACCGCCATTTTCTTCAAATATCTTACGATCTTATGAGAATTTTTAGCCACAAATGCCACAATTAAGCTTTCCAGAATTTCTTTATCATTCGGCTGAATTTTTCCTACGGCACCAAAATCAATAAAAACTATTTTTCCGTTTTTCTTTACCAAAATATTTCCTGCATGAGGATCCGCATGAAAGAAACCATAATCTAAAATCTGAGAAACAAAGAGCCGTAAACCTACTTCAGAAACCGTAACAGGATCAATAGTATTGTGTAAAAGCTCAGTTTTGTCGGTCACTTTTATTCCGTCAATAAATTCCATACAGAGAATATTATTGTTGGAAAACTCATCATAAACAATCGGAACGTAGGTTTCTTTATTATTTTTAAAATTTAAAGCAAACTGTTTGATATTGTTTCTCTCATTGACTAACGAAACTTCTTCAAGTAAAGATTTTTCAAATGTAGCGATTGCCTGTTTTAAATTTAATTTTGAACCAATTTCAGAATAAGTAGCAATCAGTTTTACCAAATCTTTAATAAGCAGCAGATCATCTTCAATGACCGTAAGCACATCTGGCTTTTTAATTTTCAGAATAACTTCTTCACCGGTTATCAAAGTCGCCCTGTAAACCTGTGCGATGGAAGCTGTTGCCAAAGGTTTTGAAATGATCTCTGAAAAGTGGTCTTTAACAGAAATATTAAATTCGTTTTCCAGAATTTCTTCCACATTCATCTCCACGACTTCTACCCGATCCTGAAGTTTCTGCAGCTCCTGAATGAGTTCCGGCGGAAGTAGATCTTCACGATTGCTGAAGGTCTGCCCGAGCTTCACAAAAGTAGGACCCAATTCTTCCAGAACAAGCCGAATTCTCTCATAGACTGTGCCTTTAGAAACAATTTCATCAGATTGTCCGGAATGATCTTCCGGTTTTTTACCCATTCTGGCGATCATATCTTTGAAGCCGTATTTGCTTAAAACGGATATTAATCTGGCAGATCTTTTCAGCTTCCGCTGTTGCTTGTCGAACATAATAGTAAAAAATAATACGATTACAAAGTAACTCAAAAAAAAATCCTAAAACCTGTTTCAGATGTTTTTTAGCTTTTTTTTAACCTGTCTTTTATTCATTATAAAAAAAGGCTCAGATCATACAATCCAAGCCTCAATGAGTATTGCGAAATCACAAATATTCTTATTCTGATTTATTAAATTTCAATAATAAAAGATTATCCTGATAGAGCTCCAATGTTGATCCGGAAACTACATATTTATTAACTTTCTGCATCATGGACATAAAATTTTGCTCCACACTCATATTATCACAAGCCATTTTAGTAGAACCCAGCTGTGAAGCCATAAAAGATCCTGAAGCAGCTTCTGTAGATAATGTTCCAAAATAACTGTTACACCCTGCATTTCCCGTCACCTTTGCTCCTTCTATGTTCAGAGTCGGTGTTTTACCTTTCACATTATCTGCCAATACCCACTTTGTAGCAGCAATTGAAGGTTGAGATTTTCCTACTTTTGATGAAGAGGAACTTGCCATTGTTCCGCAAGAAGCCAAAACAACCACTGTACATAAACTTAAAAAGACTCTTTTCATTTTTCTTCTGATTTAAACCAAATTTACGGAAATAATATGATGTAAACGTATTTCACCACATTTTATTATTTTTTATAAAGGAAAAATAATACCAATACATTTTGAAAATAGCAAGCATAATACTGCATTCCATTATTTTAATTGATGGATAAAAGATTATATTAAATGATCTTTCACAAATAAATTAAAATCAAAAAAAACGGACTGATGAGAGTCCGTTTTATATGTATAATTGCAATCGTAAAAACTAAGATCTTAACTCTGCATTGAATTCTTTCTGGAAAGATTTAATCAAAGAATCCATAACTTCCGAAATCTCTTTTTCTTCAAGAGTTTTTTCTTCATTCAACAACTCAAAACTCATTGCGTAAGATTTCTTTCCTTCCGGAAGATTTTTACCTTCATAAACATCAAAAAGATTAATGTTTTTTATGAAAGGAGACTTGTTCTTTTCTGCAGACTGATACAAATCTTTATAAGAAATATTTTTATCGATCAACAGTGCTAAATCTCTTCTTATCTTATTGAATTTTGGAATATCTTTAAACTTCAGTTCGGTGTTGGAGCGCAATTTCTGAGCAAATTCCAATTCTATTTCTGCATAAAAACAATCCTGATCAATATCAAAATCTTTCAGCATTGCAGGAGCTACCTTTCCTATTCTTACCAAAGTCTGACCTTCAACTTCGTACGCCAAAGCATCTGAAAACCGATCATCAGATAAAGCAACCTCTTTATAATCAATTGCTAATCTTTCAAGCAAAACTTTTACATAAGCCTTAAGATTATAAAAATCGGTAACAGATTTCGGCTGCAACCAGTTTTCGGCAACATTTCTTCCGGTAACCAAGATTGCCAATTGCTTTCTCTCTTCGTATTTCTCCTTTTTATGGTATATTTTCCCAAATTCAAAAAACTTAAGATCCTGATTTTTTCTATTGATATTGTATACTGCATTTTGAAGAAGCCCTTCCAGAAGAGATTTTCTCATGAACGCAAGATCATTACTTAAAGGATTCAAAAGCTTTACAGCATCGGTTTCATCTTTCACAGAAGTAAGAGAATTGTTCATTACTTCGTTAAAACCCAATCCTTGTAATGTTCTTGCCCAATTATTTTCCAGCTCATCCTGATCATTTGCACTTAGCTTTACAGGAGTAAATGAAATTTTTTGCGGTGCTTCTATTTTATTGTATCCGTAGATTCTTAAAATTTCTTCAATAACATCTATTTCTCTTGTAACATCGGCTCTGTAAGCAGGAACAGAAATCTCAAAACCATTCTGAATTTCATTTAAAACCTGAATTTCCAATGCTTTTAGAATTTCTTTTACTTTTTCTCTGTGAATTTTAGTTCCTAAAATCTGCTCAATTTTTGAAAATCTGATGATGATATAATTATCTTCTATTTTCTTAGGATATTCTTCCAGTAAATCTCCTGCAAGTTTTCCTTCTGCCAAATCCTGAATCATTTTGATGGCGTGAGTAATTGCCGTTCTTGTAATATTAGGATCTACTCCTCTTTCAAATCTGAAAGATGCATCAGTATTTAATCCGTGTGATTTTGCGGCCTTTCTTACTGCAACGGGATTAAAGTAGGCACTTTCCAGAAAGATTGTCTTCGTATCGCTGGAAATTCCGGAACTTGCTCCTCCGAAAACTCCCGCAATACACATTGGGTTATCTTGTCCATCTTTAATGATGATCTCAGAACCATTTAAAGTTCTTTCCACACCATCCAGAGTCGTGAATTTTGTTCCCACAGCTACCGTTCCCACTTTCACTTTCTTATCTGCAATTTTATCAGCATCAAAAGCATGAAGCGGCTGACCAAAACCGTGAAGAATATAGTTTGTAATATCTACAATATTGTTTATCGGACTCAGTCCGATTGCTTTCAGTCGGTCTTTCAACCAAGAAGGAGACTCTGAAACCTGCACGTTTTCTATGACTGCACCAATGTATCTCGGCGTCAATTCCGCATCTTCAATTTCTAGAGAAAACCCGTGTGAGCCTTCATTATTTAAAGCAACCGAAGATATTTTTTCAAAATCACCTTTTTGCTGATTGGTAGAAAGAAAAGCGTAAAGATCCCTTGCCACACCATAATGTGACATTGCATCGGTTCTGTTTGGCGTCAATCCAATTTCAAAAACCTCATCATTGGTTAACTCAAAATAATCTGCAAAATTTTTCCCGACTTCATATTTTGCTTCATCCAAAACCATAATTCCGCCATGATCATCACTCAATCCCAGTTCATCTTCCGCACAGATCATTCCCTGTGACACTTCACCTCTTATTTTAGCTTCTTTTATTTCAAAAAAGTTTCCTGTTTTATCGTAGATTTTTGTTCCTACCACGGCAACAGGAACAGTTTGTCCCGCTTCTACATTGGGAGCGCCGCAAACAATATTTAATATCTTTCCGCTTCCTACATCTACGGTAGTTTTCTTTAACTTATCAGCATTCGGATGTTTTTCACACGTTAAAACTTTCCCTACAATAATACCTTCCAGGCTTCCTTTAATGCTTTCAAACTTGTCAATTCCTTCTACCTCTAAACCGATGTCTGTAAGAAACTCTCCTATTCTTTCAGATTTCAGTTCTGTTTTGATGTAATCTTTCAGCCAGTTATTTGATATCTTCATTTAGTATATTTTGAAAATTTATTTTGAATTTTTTCAAGTTACAAATGTCGTGTTTTTTTGAGAAACAGAGAAATTTTTATTCTTTCAACTGAATTTAAAAAACAAAAAAGAGACTAAAAAATCAGTCTCTTTCAGTATTTATAAAATTTAATCTTACAACCCTATTACAGGCATTGATAACATTAAGATATTTTCGTTTTCTTCCAAACCGTCAAGAGGTTCAATAATTCCGGGTCTGTTTGGCTGAGACATTTTCATGGTAATATCGTCTGCTCCCAAAATCCCCAGCATCTCGGTTAAGAATTTAGAACTGAAGCCGATATTGATGTCTTCACCGTTATAGTCGCAAGGAATCTGCATATCTGCTTTGTTTGCGTATTCTGTGTCTTCCGCGTGAAGATGAAGAATGTTGGCAGAAAGTTTGAATCTTACCTGGTTGGTAGATTTGTTTGACATAATGGAAGCTCTTTTGATGGCACTCAGCAAAAGATTTCTGTTAATCGTTAAAACGTTCGGGTTTTCCTTAGGAATTACCGCTGTGTAGTTAGGATATTTCCCATCGATTAATCTACAAATCCAGATATGTTTCCCAAAAGTAAATTTAGCCATATTCTCGTTGAAATCTATGGTAAGATCTTCGTTTGAGCTTGCTAAAATATTTTTGAAAATATTCAATGGTTTTTTCGGCATGATGAATTCCATTGGCTCTGCATTCATCAAGTCTGTTCTTTTATATACCACCAATCTGTGAGAATCTGTAGAAACAAAATTGGTTTCGTTTTCTCCAAACTGGAACAGAACTCCCGTCATCACGGGACGCAGAGAATCATTACTTGTTGCAAAAAGAGTATTCGTTAATGCTTCCGATAAAACTCCTGCAGGCATGGTCACACTTTGTGCAGCATCAAATTCCGGCAGTTCCGGGTAATCATCTGCATTATCCAGAGCTACTGCAAAATTATCTTTTTCATCTAAAATTTCAAGCTGACTTCCTGTACCTTCATCATTGTCTTTAACAACTAATGTAAGCGGTTGCTCGCCGTATGTTTTGATAAAATCCTGAAAAATTTTAGCAGGAACAGCAAATTTACCTGCGTCATCCGACTTTACATCGATAGATGTCACAAGAGTTGTCTCGCCATCTGATGCTGTAATGGTAAGATTATTTTCGTTTAACTCAAAAAGATAATTTTCTAAAATCGGTCTCGATTGAGAGCTTGATATCACGCCACTTACAGTTTGCAATGCTTTCTGCAGTTCACCACTTGAAATAATAAATTTCATAGATTTAAAAATAAGTTTTTACAAATATAACAAATAGAACTAAGAATGAAAAAAATAATCGCTACGAGTTTTAAACAAACATCATCAGTCGGTTTTCAGACTTGATATTACATTTAAATTTCTGTAATCGTTAATTTTTGCATCAAAAATTTCTGTTGTATAATAACTGATATTTACTTTTTTACTGACCAGTGAGTTGTATTCGGCAGGTAAATCAAGATTTGATTCTATATTTGAGATCCAGTAAAATTTGGTAAGATTATTATTTTCGCCGATAACATGGAAAACAACAAAATTATCTTTCTCAATTTTTTTCACGGTTCCGGACAGTAATAATTCCGAATTTTCAGCATTTGATGTATCATGATGATCCGCAAACATCTTTACGAAGACATCAGAACATTCTGTCGCCATTAATATTCCGATTTTTCCACCCAATTCTTCAAAAGATATATCGCTTTCATCTCCAATTTTATCAATATCGATATTATAATCACGTTTAAGTTCTTTAGAAAAAGGCATTGAAGATGTAATCATGCATAAACCAAGTTTCATCTCTCTCGTTTGGGAATCTTTTATTTCTTCACCAACTTTCGTTATGCACTCGCAGGAAGCTTTAGCAATTTTCTTCCTGTAGTCCTGAGAAAAAACAAAGGTTGAAATCAACAGCAACACAGCTGCTAATATATTTTTCTTCATTTTAAATTTAAAATCTCTCAAAGATAAATGAATTCATAAAAACATCAACACAAATATTATCTTTGTAAAAAATTTGATGCGAAAACCGCCCATCCATAAAAGTTTTCTCAATGCCTTTCGGGGGTTTTTGATGATGCTACAATCTGAAAGAAACTTCCGGCTAGAACTGCTGGCTTTCTTCGTCAATATTTTCTTAATTTTCTATCTCGATCTTTCCGGGACTGATACTATTTTAATTTTGATGGTTTCTTTTGGAGTCTTAAGCGCCGAGATTTTCAACACCGCCATTGAAAAAATCTGTGACATTATACAACCTGAATTCGATAAAAGAATTGGCCTCATTAAAGATATCTCTGCATCAGCAGTAACTTTGATGGCATTTCTTTCTGTAATTGTAGGGATTATGGTGTATTGGAAGTATATTTTTGATAATTAAATTTAATCAATTCCGAACTTCATATTTTTCCCGTCTATGAAAAGGCGATTTCGTAAAAAGAGTTTATTACCGATCATTCCGGACATTCCTGTAAATTTCATTAATGACAACTGAGCGCCAGACATTCCCTCTACATAGGTAACTTCTTTCACCGGAATCTTATTAGTATTAAATTTTATATGCTCATCACACGGCGCAGTAAAGGTGGTTAAAGTAGCATCCCAAGATTTTACTTTTTCCGTTTTCACCGCAGAATTTTCTAATTTCAGTGCCTCCCATTCTTCTTTATACGTAAGAAATTCATAGGCACTTGTTCCCGAATCATACAGAAAATTTCTTTCCTTATTCTTCAGGATTCCGGAAATTACAATTTTTCTTTTATTGAATTTAAAATCCATCATATTTATTTTAAATGCATTATCGGCATCAGAAACATTGATGAAAACAGAGTTCCCCTTAAAATCGATCACCGTTCGTCTATCTTCTAAAACATCGGCACCCAGAGTTCCGATTATTTTTAAGGAATCTTGACTGGAATTTCCGGTCGTAATAATTTTGAACTGCTTCGATGAAATCTCTGTATTTCCGACATGAAAAACAGTTTCTGCTCTTTCATCTTTCACCAGAATTTCTTTAATTTTCCTGATGGGATCTGAATAAAACATGGTGTATGGAGAGCCTGTATCAAACTGAAGATAATACGTTTCTGAATTTCCCTTAAAATGTACAGGCAAAAGCATCACGTTTTTGTTATTTCCCAACCATGTGACGGGAAGGTTTCCACTTTCATTTTTAACTGTTAAATAGTTCTTATCCGGCGTGAATTTATGATTAAAATAAAAATAGCCGCTGCACAAAATCAGGATGATAAAAATCAAAAAAGTAAAAGCAATTTTTCTAAACCGTTTCATTGTAATTTTTTTCGGCAAGATTATCTATAAAATTTATTTTTACAGCATAAAAACGCCGACAGTTATATGACATTTTAATGACAACAATTACAAAATACTGTTTTTCAATCTGATATACAATTCATTATGCTTATTGAGTCTTGCTCCGTTTTTGAGAGTGACGAACAATTGTATGAATATAAAAAGAAGTAAAATAATCATAAACAAAGGAAATCTGGTAGCTAAAGTTTTTTGAAAAAAGGGTGCAACAATCAATAATGCAGAAATAAAAACCATCAGAACAATCTGGAAACTTACAATTTCTTTTCCCATTTTTTTATTGGTTTCATCTTTTGTTTTAAAAGTCAAAATTAAAGGAAAAATTACACCTCCAAAGGGAATAATCAATCCACATAAAACTGAAAGATTAATTAATTTTGCCCGATCCACATTCACACTTTCCGCTTCGATGAAAAACAACTGTTTAGGATCTGTTTCCAATGCTTCTGCAACAGCTTTTAAAGTAAAACCTTTCATTGCGCTCCCCGATTCGATTCTCTGAATCGTTCTTAAAGAAAGACCTGCACGCTCAGCCAATTCTGCCTGAGTCAGATTGTTTTGTTCACGAATTTCTCTTACTCTATTTTCCATCAAAAACTAAAATTACAGTTTATTTTAAAATCAATCGTATCCTTTTATGCGATTCTATAATTTCTACCAGAATTTCGAATAAAGTCTGTCCGTTTTCATTCATCAGTTCATCCAGTTTTTGCTGAATTAATTTAACATTAAAAGGTTTTCCCTGCCTGATTTTATTTTCGTAAAATTCCTGTGTCAAACCAAAACCTAAATTTTCTTTTGATTTCTGAGCCTCCTTCCAGATGATTTCACCTTCATATCCGTACAGAATATCATCAAAACCATCCAATGTTCCTACTTTCCAATCTTCATCCTTCAAAAACAATCTGGAAATTTCTTCGTAAAAACCCTGTAAATCTGAAAAATGACTGCCATTGATGACAGTCATTTTGTTTTTATTGTTACCTGAAGTATTCCACTCCATTTTTAAAGATATTGTGATAATTTGCGGTTGGAATATTTTTAAATAGTCCCTCTGCAAAGCGTTCCGGATGTCCCATTCTTCCGAATATTTTTCCGCACGGACTTGTGATTCCTTCGATACCAAACAATGAATTATTCGGATTGAAAGGCATTCCGTTAGCAATATTTCCTTCTAAGTCTAAATATTGCGTGGCAATTTGTCCGTTTTCATACAACTTCTGAATTTCCGCTTCTGAAGCCATAAAACGCCCTTCACCGTGAGAAATCGGGATCGTGAAAACCTGATCTTTCATTCCTTTCAGCCAAGGCGACTCATCATTCAGCACTTTCACATTCACCATCTGAGAGATATGTCTTCTGATGGCATTGTGAGCTAAAGTAGGAGAACTTTCATCCAAATCTTTGATTCTTCCGTAAGGCAGCAATCCGGATTTCACCAGCGCCTGGAAACCGTTACAGATCCCGATAATCATTCCGTCTCTGTCCAGCAATTCGTGAACGGCATTTCTCATCTTTTCGTTTTTCAGAACGTTGACGATAAATTTTGCAGAACCGTCTGGTTCATCACCCGCAGAGAAACCTCCCGAAAAAGCTAAAATCTGAGAAGTTTTGATTTCTTCAACCCACGCATCAATACTTTCATCCAATAACTGGTGATTGATATTGATTAAAGGCAAACTGCTGATTACAGCACCTTCTTTGGCGAAAGCGTTCAGTGTATCGTATTCGCAGTTTGTTCCCGGAAATACCGGAGCAAATACTTTTGGCTGAGCGATTCCGTGCTTTTTAATGATAATATTTCGAGGGTTGATCGAGTTTAATTTTCCATCGATTTCAACCGTCAGTTTTTCTTTTTCAACCGTCGGGAAAAGATTTTCAAATGTATTTGTATTAGCAGCTAAAAGTTTGTTGATGGTTGTCTGTTGATTGTTGATCGTTACAACTTCATCCGCAATAACTTCTCCGATTAACTGAAGATTGACAGAACTTAAATCTTCTCTGGATTCGATAATTAAACTCCCTATATTTTTAGCTAATAAAACGTTTTCATCTACAGTAATTTCAGCACCTAATCTGTTTCCGAAGCTCATTTTTGCTAAAGCAACAGCAACTCCGCCTTCTTTTACTGTTTTTACAGAAACTATTTTTCCAGCTTTGATATTTTCGAAAATAAGTTCGTAAATTTCTTTTAAAGCGTCGTAATTCGGAAGTCCGTTTTCCTGTGGAATATGATTGAAAAGATATACTTTATTTCCTGTCTGTTTAAATTCAGGAGAAATAATTGTTGATTTTTGTCCGTTGGCGCAGGCGAAAGAAATCAGCGTTGGCGGAACATTCAGATCCTGATAGGTTCCACTCATTGAGTCTTTACCTCCAATTGCTGCTAAACCGAAATTAATCTGCGCATCGTAAGCTCCCAAAAGTGAAGCCAAAGGTTTCCCCCATTTTTCAGGGTTCTGACCCAGTTTTTCGAAATATTCCTGAAAACTGAATCTGATATTTTTATAATCACCGCCCATTGCGACGATCTTTGCAACACTTTCTACAACAGCATAAGAGGCTCCTAAAAGTGAATTTTGCTTAGAAATTTCAGCATCAAATCCCCAACTCGCTAAAGAAACGGTTTCAATATTTTTTGCCCCGATAACTGGCAAAGTCTGAACACTTCCTTCCATCAAAGTCTGCTGATATTTTCCACCTACAGGCATCGCAACTGTAGTCGCGCCGATTGATGAATCAAACATTTCCAGCAAACCTTTTTGAGAAGCTACATTCTTATCGCCTAAAATTTTTAAGAAATTTTCTTCATTGAATGTTGGAGTTTCTTCTTCAACTTCATTCAGATGCGTAATTTTTACTTTCTGACTTTTAGAGCATCCGTTGGTATCTAAAAACGCTCTTGAAAGATCTACAATTTTATCGCCTTTCCAGAACATCTGCATTCTTCCGGAATCCGTCACTTTTGCGACCTCAACCGCAACAATGTTTTCAGCTTCACAGAATTTGATGAACTGTTCTTTATCTTTTGGCTCAACCACCACCGCCATTCTTTCCTGAGATTCAGAAATAGCAAGCTCGGTTCCGTTCAACCCTTCATATTTTAATGGTAAAACATCCAGATTAACTTCCAAAGAATCTGCAATTTCACCAATGGCTACGGAAACACCTCCGGCTCCGAAATCATTTGATTTTTTAATCAGTCTCGTCACTTCAGGATTTCTGAACAATCTCTGGATTTTACGCTCTTCAACGGCATTTCCTTTCTGAACTTCAGAACTCATTGTGTGGATCGAAGTTTCATCCTGTTCTTTTGAACTTCCGCTTGCTCCACCTACACCATCACGACCCGTTGCACCTCCTAAAATAATGATAGAATCACCAGCTTCAGGTTTTTCACGTCTTACCCAATCCACAGGAACCGCCCCGGCAACGAAACCAACTTCCATTCTTTTTGCCTTATATCCTTCATCATAAATTTCAGAAACCATTGTAGTCGCCAAACCGATTTGGTTACCGTAAGAAGAATAGCCATTTGCCGCCTGTTTGGTGATGGTTTTCTGAGGCAATTTACCCGGTAACGTTTGGTCTACCGGCTCTAAAACGTCTGCCGCACCCGTTAATCTCATTGCCTGAAAAACGAAAGAACGTCCGGACAATGGATCTCTGATGGCTCCGCCTAAACACGTTGAAGCCCCTCCAAAAGGTTCAATTTCTGTAGGGTGATTATGTGTTTCATTTTTGAATAATAAATACCAAGGTTCTTTTTTACCATCGTATTCCGCTTCTATCTGGATTGTACAAGCGTTGATTTCATCGGAAACAACCAAGTTTTCCAACTGACCTGTCTTATGGAAATATCTTCCGCAGACTGTTGCCAGATCCATTAAAGAAATGGGTTTCAATTCACGTCCTAAGAATTTTCTTTTTTCGATATAATCATTGAAAATGGTTTCCAAGGTATGTTTGAACTGTCCTTCAAATTCAATATTTGACAATTCTGTTTCAAACGTTGTGTGACGACAGTGATCACTCCAATAAGTGTCTAAAACTTTAAGTTCTGTTTCTGTTGGATCTCTCTGTTCCGATTTAAAATATTCCTGAATAAATTTCAAGTCATCCAAACCTAATGCAAAACCGTGATTGTTGTAAAAGTTATTGAGTTCGTCAGTATTCCAGTTAATGAAACTATCGTGAACGATAACTTTGGATGGCGTTTCTTCTGCAGGAATATCCAAAATTGATAAGTCTTTCTCCTGAGATTCAACTTTATTGATTAAAAGATCTTTAATTTTTGCTAAATCGGATTCGGAAATTCCCTCAAACTCGATTAGTTTTCCGCTTCTTACTTTAGATTTCTCATTCCCGGTTAGTAAAGCAATACACTGCTGCGCAGAATCTGCCCGCTGATCGTATTGCCCTGGTAAAAATTCTAATGCGAAGTGAATTCCTTTTGCTGGATTTTCTTCGATTAAAATATCAGTTACCGGATCTACAAAAGTGCTGTTCACCACTTTTTCAAATTCACCCTCATTTAATCCAAAAATATCGTAAACGTTATACACTTTTACGTTTTGGATAGATGAAACCACCGCGTTTACTTCATCAAAAATTTTTGGACTTTCTACATCGAAAATTCCTCTTTTTTCTACGAAAATTCTTTTGTTTTGAGACATTAGATGTCGGATATTTATTAGATTTATTTTATTTTTTTTTGCCAAATTTAATTGACGGTTTTGATTTAAAATTATTAAATCAGTTGATTCGATAGCAGTCCTACGGACTGCAAACCTTATTCAATTCATTTTATCTACACAGATGGCATTCCTACGGAATGCTAACCAGTTATTTCAATGCTACAAATGACATTCCTCTGAAATGTTTTTTTTACATTATAATGAATCACTTGATTCCGCCAGGAATCATATCTGTGTAGAAAATTATATTTTTAAAGTTGGGGCAGTCCGTAGGACTGCTATCTTTCTTTCAGCTTACAAAATCATTTTCCATCATCATAGAATTCAAACAAATATTCGTTCTTAAATTCTATTTTAAAAGCATTCAACATTTCAAGATATTCTTCTTTAAAACTCTTTTTTGAATGATGCTTTTCCTGATTCAAAATATAATTCACAACTTTATCCTTTTGGCTTTTCGCATAAGAAAAAGCACCATAACCTTCCTGCCAGCAAAATTTCCCCCAACATAACTTTTTATCATTAATAAAATTTGTAGATTCAATTTTAACCGTCTTAATCAATTCCGGAATTGTAATCTGTAAATTTTTATAACTGAAAAAGATATGTAAATGATCAGGATTTGCATAGATTGCTAATACCTTTTGTTTCTTATTGTGAAATATTCCACAAATATATTTCTCAATTTCCTCTTTTACTTCAGATTTAATTTTAATATCACGTCCTTTTGTAGCGAAAACGACCTGAAGGTAAATCTGTGTATAAGTGTTCGGCATAAAAATTTTGTTTTCATCATTTCTTCAAAGGTAAATTATCTTTATCAATCCCCAATGAATACAGATTTAGATTTTTAAATCTAACACACAGATACTATTCCTACGGAATACAAATTTATATGCCAATCTTATTGCTACACAGATTTCATTCCTATGGAATGTTTGATTTCTTCAAACTGGATTCCTTTGCTAATAATATTTGTTTACTATAAGACTCTTTTAGAAGTCATATCTATAAAATCTCACACAGATTCATTCCTACGGAATATTTAATTTCTTCAAACCGGATTCCTTTACTAATCATACTTGTTCAATAGTAATCCTCCTTTAGAAGTTATATCTGTAAATCTTTTACACAGATTTCATTACTTTGGAATACCTAATTATTTACTAGTCGATTCCGTTAGGAATCATATCTGTGTAGAAATCTATTTGTACTAACGTCGCAGTCCGTAGGACTGCTATTTAAAAAAACCTCACGCTAATCTCTTTATTGTAAACAAAAAATATGCAGCCCAAAAGACTGCATACTACTTATACTTTAAGATCAGCTTCTAAACCTATCAAATCTTTGTTGGCGTCGATGATCGGCTGAACTTCATTGGCTATGAATTCTTCCGTTTGAATTGGGGCAAAACCAATGAAATTTTTAGGATCTAAAACTTCCATCAATTTTGATTTATCCAACTTTAAAGAATGGTCATTTAAAATTCTTTCGATCAGATCATTTTCTTTTCCTTCTTCTTTTACTTTTTTGGAAGCTTCCATTGAATGAACTCTGATTACTTCGTGGATTTCCTGACGGTCACCACCAGCTTTCACTTCTTCCATAATGATGTATTCTGTTGCCATAAAAGGAAGTTCTTCCTGTATATGTCTGTTGATTCTGTTGGGATATACCACAATGCCGTTCATAATATTGTTCCAGATCAACAAGATTGCATCAACCGCCAAAAACGCCTGTGGAATCGTTAATCTCTTGTTGGCAGAATCGTCAAGAGTTCTTTCAAACCATTGTGTTGAAGCCACCATTGCAGAACTCGTCGTTAAAGACATTACATATTTTGCCAAAGCTCCTATTCTTTCGCTTCGCATTGGGTTCCGTTTGTACGCCATCGCTGATGAACCGATTTGGTTTTTCTCGAATGGTTCTTCAATTTCTTTTAGATTCTGAAGTAAACGTAAATCGTTGGTGAATTTATGGGCAGACTGTGCAATATTTCCTAATAAAGCCACTACTTTCGCATCAATTTTCCTGTCGTAGGTCTGTCCGGAAACTCCGAAAACTTTCTCAAAACCAAATCTTTTCGACAATTCTTTATCTAAATGTTTTACTTTAGAATAATCTCCGTTGAAAAGCTCTAAGAAGCTTGCTGCAGTTCCTGTTGTTCCTTTTACTCCTCTGAAACGTAGTGTTTCTAAAAAGAAATCCAGCTCTTCGATGTCTAAAACTAAACTCTGTAACCAAAGTGTTGCTCTTTTTCCAACTGTTGTTAACTGAGCCGGCTGGAAATGGGTAAATCCTAAAGTCGGTAAATCTTTGTACTGAATCGCAAAATCTGAAAGATTTTTCATCACGTTCACCAACTTTTTCTTTAAAATTAAAAGTCCGTCACGGATCTGAATTAAATCTGTGTTGTCTCCTACAAATGCTGAAGTTGCTCCTAAGTGAATGATTCCTTTTGCTGAAGGTGCTACATCTCCGTACGCGTGAACGTGCGCCATTACATCATGACGGAATTTCTTCTCATATTCTGCCGCTTTTTCGTAATCGATATTTTCTGCATTGGCTTTCAGCTCTGCAATCTGCGCGTCTGTAATATCCAGACCAAGATCTTTTTCGATCTCTGCAAGGGCAATCCAAAGTTTTCTCCAATTCTGGAATTTATTGTTATGAGAAAAGTTAAACAACATTTCTTCACTGGAATATCGCTCTTCCAACGGATTTTTGTAGGAATTCATTCTTTCTTTTACTTTTTAGATGCACAAAAATACGGATTTTGGTTGAGAGATAAAAATGCTTTTTATGGATTCACAGGCTGGAAAATATTTTAAATAGTGTAAACTTGTTTCTGTAACATAAATGAAATTTCATTAATGACATTTCATATTTTGTATTGACATCCAAAGCTTTTTAACGCAAAGAAAAACTATGAGTTCTTTAATTCCTTTCTGTAAATTTTCAAAGGCGTTTCACTTCGTAAAGTTTACACAGTTTTTCTGACTGATTGCTTGCTTGCTTAAGTTGTTGTAAATTAATGAACGACTTTCAACCAGATAAAGTAAAACCGAAGAACTAAGTCTTTTAGCCCTGATTGCAGCGGCATCCTTTTTCTTGTTCGGATTGAAAAAAGCGAAGGCGAAAAAGATATAGCGGAAAGCAGGATTAAGCTCCATAAAAAAGAAATTTTGAATTATTATTGTATTATTTTTTTCATTATATACCACCTTTTACCCGAAGTTATCTGAAAGCTGTATCTTTGTCCCGCAGAAAAAAAACAAGTATGAAATACGCAGAAAATATTCTCGAAACTATAGGGAATACGCCTCTTGTAAAGATTAATAAAGTTTTAGGAGAAGATTTTCCGGCATTGGTTTTGGCAAAAGTAGAAACTTTCAACCCAGGAAACTCCGTAAAAGACAGAATGGCTCTGAAAATGATTGAAGATGCCGAAAAGGACGGAAGACTGAAACCGGGAGGAACCATTATAGAAGGAACATCCGGAAATACAGGGATGGGACTTGCTCTTGCAGCAATCATCAAAGGCTACAAATGTATTTTTGTAACCAACTCTAAACAATCTAAGGAAAAATGCGACATCCTTCGTGCAGTAGGCGCTGAAGTGATTGTTTGTCCTACAGATGTAAAACCTACGGATCCGCGTTCTTATTACTCGGTGTCTAAAAGACTGGCTAAAGAAACGGAAAACGGATGGTACGTCAACCAATACGATAATTTGTCTAACAGAGCTGCACATTACGAATCTACAGCTCCGGAAATCTGGGAACAGACTGAAGGGAAACTGACTCACTTTTTGGTAGGAGCAGGAACCGGAGGAACGATTACAGGTTGCGGAACGTTTTTCAAAGAAAAAAATCCCGATATTAAAGTCATTGGTGTTGATACGTATGGTTCTATCCTGAAGGAAATCCACGAAACAGGAGAAATTAAATTAGAAAATGCCTATACGTATGTTACGGAAGGAATTGGTGAAGATATTCTTCCGGAGAATTATGATATGTCTGTCATCGACCACTTCGAAAAGGTAACGGATAAAGACGGCGCCATCTACGCCAGAAAACTGGCAAAAGAAGAAGGTATTTTCTGCGGATATTCTGCAGGAAGTGCAATGGCTTCTTTGGTTCAGATGAAAGATCAGTTCACGAAAGATGATGTGATTGTGGTACTTCTTCACGATCACGGCTCAAGATATGTAGGGAAAATCTACAATGATGAGTGGATGAAAGAAATGGGTTGGCTAGATTAGTCAATTTTCTTTAAAAAAATAAAACTCAGAGTGTTTGCTCTGAGTTTTTTTGTATGATGATTTGTCAATTACTGAATATTTTTCTTCACAGCCTGTTTCAGCAGTTCAAAATCTGCCGGCTGCATTGATTTTTTTGGAAACATATAATTGAATTTTCCTTCTAAAGCGATAAATTGATCATCAATCTCAGCCGCAGTAAATTCTGTCCAAAGGCTGGTTTCTTTTTCGTTATTAAGATTTACCTTAAACACTTTGGTATTAAACTGAATCTGATAAATCTCTGCATTTTCTAAAGTTTTCAGATACTTTACTACTTCTTTTTTCCATTTTGAAACTTTGTTGACCGCCAGAGAAAGATAAACCGCACACAAAAGGAAAAGGAAACTTACAAAGTAGAGAATTCCAAATTTCTCTTTGCTGAGATCATCTTTGAAAACAAACAGTATCGCCAGAATAAAAGCAACAACCGAAGTTGTAATGAATTTTCCTTTTACCGAAGGCGAGAAAAACAAGCTTCCCTGATTTCCGTGAAGATAAACATCTTCAAAATCTTTCCTATTGATCTTTAAGTTGATGATTTTATCATCGTTGGCTTTATACATTTTTTGGATATTAAAAATTACAAAACTAAATTAAATATCCTCATATCTGTCATGTATTGCTAAAAGTTTATTCATCAGTTCGCGGTTTTTCTGATTCAGATCATCCATTTTCTTCAACATATGATGAATGACCTCCAGACCGGGAAGATTAATTTCCAGATCATAATGCCAATTGGCAAACTTTTCAAAAACATGAAGATCTTCATAAATGAGATAGTGCACATTATTTTCAGTTTCTACATTGATAAGACCATTATCTACCAATTCATCAAAAAAAGTGATTTCTACGTTGTATATTTTTACGAGTTCTTCCCGTGATATTCTTTCACTCATGATTTAAGAATTTTTAAGTTGTTGAAAAAGTTCTTTCTGCTTATCGGTAAGATGGGTCGGCAGCTTCACTTCATACGTCACAAAAAGATCACCAAATTCGCCTTCCTTTTTATAGACTGGGAAACCTTTACCTTTTAATCGTACGGTTGTTCCGTTTTGTGTTTCTGGTTTTACTTTCAAATTCACGCTTCCTTCCAGAGTTTCCACTTTTACATCTCCACCAAGAACCGCAGTATAAAGATCAATAACAATTTTAGTTTTCAGATCATCTCCTGCTCTTTCAAAATCAGGATCCGGATTGATGCTAAAAGTAATATACAAATCTCCATTCGGACCACCGTTGAAACCTTCGTTTCCGTGACCTTTTAGTTTTATTTGCTGACCGTCATATACTCCTGCAGGAATGGTAATTCTGACTTTCTTTCCATTAATATCAAAAATCTGCTGATTCGTTTTTGCAGCATCTCTCAGGTTTAAATTTAATTCTGCCTGAATATCCTGACCTTTGAATTTCCCCGAAGCACTGCCGCGTGAATTTCTGCCGAAACCTCCTCCTGCTCCGCCAAACATATTCTGGAAAAAATCTGAGAAATCTTCGCCGCCTTCAAAATCGCCACCAGAAAAGCCTCCTCCATAATTTCCGCCTTGGTTTTGATGTTGACGTTGCTGCTGCTGAGCCTTTTCGTACTCTTCACCATGCTTCCAGTGTTCACCATACTTATCATATTTTGCACGGTTTTCGGCATTGCTCAGAACTTCATTGGCTTCATTCAGTTCTTTGAATTTTTTCTCTGCTTCTTTATCCCCGGGATTAAGGTCGGGATGATGTTTTCTTGCGAGCTTTCGGTACGCTTTTTTAATGTCGTCCTGCGTTGCACTTTTGTCTACGCCTAAAATTTGGTAATAATCTATATAAGCCATAGAAACGATTGTTTACTCAAATTTAAGTCTTTTGGAGGAAAAAATAATCTAATAAATTGTTAAAAATAAATCTATCTTTGATAAAAATCACCACATGAAAGAGGTCTTAAAGAACTACTCGGGAATTATTTTTTTACTTCTGGGAATTACCGTCGGAAGTATTGTCGGAATTGTTTCTCCGGAAATTGTAGAATACGTAAAACCTCTGGGAGATATTTTTCTGAATCTTCTTTTTGTAAGTGTGGTTCCGCTGGTATTTTTTGCGGTGTCCAATTCTATTGCATCGCTAGAACAGCAGTCAAAATTTGGTAAAATTATTTTCACGATGTCTTTTACCTTTTTATTATTTATTTTAATTGCTGCTATTTTTACAATTGGTGTGGTTTATTTATTTCCTGTTTCTTCGCTCTCCGGAAGTTCAGAATTGCTCATAGAACAGGGTAAAGAGGAAAACTGGGGAGATCAGATTGTAAGTTTCTTCACAGTGGGCGAGTTTACCGAGCTCTTTTCACGAAAAAACATGTTGGCTTTATTGATTTTTGCATTTCTTACCGGTTTTGCAGCGAGAAAATCCGGTGACAACGGCAAACCTTTCAGAATTTTTATTGCATCGGGATTTGAAGTGATGAAAGAGTTGCTTTTAATGATTATGAAAATTGCGCCGATTGGCTTAGGAGCGTATTTTGCGTATCAGGTTGCGACTTTGGGACCTCAGCTTTTTGGATTTTATGCTAAACCTCTCGGACTGTATTATATTGCCGGAATTATCTACTTCTTTGTTTTCTTTTCTCTCTATGCATTTGTTGCAGACCGCAGAAACGGAATTAAAAACTTCTGGAAAAATGCAGTTTTACCTACTTTAACTGCGATAAGTACCTGCAGCAGTTTTGCGACAATGCCTACGAATTTGGTGGCTGCTTCAAAAATTGGTATCCCAAGTTCGATTGCCAATCTTGTCATCCCCATCGGAACCACATTGCATAAAAACGGATCTTCAATGTCTTCCATCATTAAAATCTATGTGGCATTTCAGATTATAGGAAGAGACTTTTTTGAGCCTTCCAATCTTTTATTGGCATTAGGAATTACGGTTTTTGTAAGCATCGTTGCAGGAGGGATTCCGAATGGCGGTTATATTGGTGAAATGCTGATGATTTCTGTTTATCAGTTGCCTCAGGAAGCTATTCCTGCCGTTATTATCCTCGGAACTTTGGTAGATCCGTTGGCAACGGTTCTGAATGCTGTAGGAGATATTGTAGCTGCAATGTTTGTGAACCGGTTTGTGAAAGTTTGACATTCAATACTAATTACAAAAGTATTTTCAGAAAATTTTCCAATTTTTCACTTTGAAAGAATCTTCTATTCACTTCTTTTCACGTCTTCCAGATTCTTCAATTCTTCGGGTGTGAATAATTGATAGTGTACTTTGAATGTTTTTCCTAAAGGCGTCTCCAGAGAAAAACCTCCCGGGCCAAAACCTTCCAGAACATCTAACGTAAAATGAGAATACTGCCAATATTCAAATAAATCTCTGTCGATCCAGAATTCATGTCCGCTGACGGTTCCGATCATCGCATCATTCATTCTCGGGAAATAGCCGCCTTTTTCAAAACATTGAGGCTGCGTTCCTTCGCAACATCCTCCTGCCTGATAAAACATGAGTGCGCCATGCTTCTTTTCGAGTTCCGCAATGAGTTCGAGTGCTTTTTCTGTAGCAGAAAGTCGGGATATTTTTTTTGTTTCCATAATGACTGTATGTTTTTGAAATACTGAAAAATCTTGTCGGGGTTTGAACCTTGACAGGACTCATGAAATAGTACTTAATTTTTGTAAAGGTAAAAAAAGCCTGACAACGCAAGCATTATCAGGCTTTATCTAAATTAATATACTGATGTGTTTTTTACACCGCTTTTGCGTGAGGGATAGGAAGGGCGGCGAGGAACGAGCCGGTGCGGAGCGAAGCGGAGCACCGAAACGAAGTGCAGCCCTGGATAGCCCGACCGTACGGTCTCATTGGCCAATGAGACCGTACGGGCACGCCCAAATATTAAAAGAAACCTAATTTGTTCTTATTGTAGGAAATCAACATGTTTTTTGTCTGACGGTAATGATCCAACATCATTTTGTGGTTTTCCCTGCCGATACCGGATTGTTTGTATCCTCCAAAAGGAGCTCCTGCAGGATATGAATGATATTGATTTACCCAAACTCTACCCGCCTGAATCTTACGCGGAACATTGTATAGCTGATGCGCATCTCTTGTCCAGACTCCTGCTCCTAAACCGTAGATGGTATCGTTTGCGATTGCAATCCCCTCTTCTTCGTCTTTGAATGTAGTAAATGCCAAAACAGGTCCGAAAATCTCTTCCTGAAATATTCTCATTCTGTTGTTCCCTTTGAAAATCGTAGGCTGAATATAGTATCCTTCGTCAAGACCTTCTCCTACGTGGTTTACATCGCCTCCTACCAGAACTTCGGCACCTTCTTCTTTACCCAGTTTGATGTAGGAAAGAATTTTATCTTTCTGAATTTTTGAAGCCTGCGCTCCCATCATCACTGTTTTATCCAAAGGATTTCCGACTTTTATGGCTTTTACTCTTTCGATTACTTTTGCAATAAAAGCGTCTGCAATATCTTCCTGCACAAGCAATCTTGAAGGACACGTACAGATTTCACCCTGATTCAGGGCAAAAAGAACCGCACCTTCAATCGCTTTGTCTAAAAACTCATCATCTGCATCCATCACCGAACTGAAAAATACGTTGGGTGATTTCCCGCCCAATTCTAAGGTTACCGGGATAATATTTTCTGTTGCATACTGCATGACCAATCTTCCTGTGGCTGTGGAACCTGTGAACGCAGCTTTTGCTACTTTCGGATTTGTTACTAAAGCCCTTCCAAGCTCTGCTCCGAAACCATTAACAATATTAACGACTCCGGCAGGAAGAAGGTCTCCGATAATTTCCATTAAAACTAAAATTGAGATAGGCGTACTTTCTGCAGGTTTCAGCACGACGCAGTTTCCCGCTGCTAAAGCCGGAGCAAGTTTCCACACTGCCATAAGAATCGGGAAATTCCACGGAATGATCTGCGCAATTACTCCAAGCGGCTCATGAACAATTAATGAAACAGTATCTTTATCCAGCTCGTTGTGAGATCCTTCATCAGCTCTGATTACTGAAGCAAAATATCTGAAATGATCGATCGCCAAAGGTAAATCTGCTGCCAGAGTTTCTCTTACTGCTTTTCCGTTATCAATGGTTTCTACGGTTGCCAGATATTCCAGATTCTGCTCTATTCTGTCGGCAATTTTATTTAAAATAATGCTTCTTTCGGTAGATGATGTATCTTTCCAGGTCTGGAATGCTTTATCAGCAGCATTGACAGCCAATTCCAAATCTTCTTTTGAAGAATGGGCAGCTTTCGTGAAAACCCTTCCGTCTACGGGAGAAATCACATCAAAGTAATCTCCGTTGATGGGTGCCGTAAACTGACCGTTAATAAAATTATCATACTGATTTTTGAAATCCGGCCACTGTAAAGTAGTTCCAGATTGTTGTTCTGTTGCTGTACTCATATTGTTGTTTGATTTTTATCTTCCACCAAATTACATGTAGCAAAAAGAAACAGATAGCAAAATCCTACAAAAAAAGTGTAAAATAATACGCAGACTTTATTTTATCTTTTCATTAACATCTTATTCATCAATAAATTTCTATATTTGATAGAAGGTTCAACGAAAAATGTTTAAAGATGAATAATAATAAGTTTTTATTAAATACTCCTGAATTAAAGAAGGAAAATCAGCTTTTACATCTCGTTGAAAACCAAACCAAATTCAATCTCAACAATTGTGAATTCAGTATTTACGAGACCCACCAGTCTGCATTTGGCGTAAAACTACATTTTGATACTATTGCTTTTACGGCAATGCTGAGAGGCAGAAAATACATGAAACTTGAGAATAAAACCACTTATTTCGATTATTTCCCGGGAGAAAGTGTGCTGGTAGCTCCGGGAGAAACAATGGTGATTGATTTTCCTGATTCGGACGAAACGCCTTCGCAGTGTATCTCTCTAAGTTTAAATCCAGAATTTATAGAGAACGCTCTCAATCATCTGAATTACAACTTCGCAAAAGTAGATGAAACGTCATCCTGGAATCTTGAGTTGGATGAATATTTTCTTTTTAACAACAAATCTCTTGCTTCTGCTACCAACAATATTATGAGAATTGCCATGGATGATAATTCTCAAAAAGACATCATGGCAGATTTTGCACTCAAAGAACTTTTAATAAGACTGATGCAGACCCAGGCAAGAAGTATGGTAGAAAAAAATCTGGTCAAAAACAAATCCAGAATAGGTTTTGTGGTGGATTATATTAAAAAAAATATCCATCAGAAACTTTCTATCGACAGTATTGCAAAACTGGCTTATGTAAGCAAATCCAATTTCTTTAAAATGTTTAAAGATGAACTGGGAACATCACCCAACGATTTTATTCTTCAGGAACGTATTAACAGAGCAAAAGAACTTTTAGCCTCAAACAACAGTATCAAAGAAACGGCTTTTCAGACCGGTTTTTCGGACACAAATTATTTCACGAGAGTTTTTAAACAGTTGGTTGGAGTGACGCCGAAGAGTTATCAGAATAAAGTTATTAGTTATTAGTCTATTTAAAATGATTTCTCCTGAAAAAATTATTGACACTTTATTCGCATTTAAAGTCAATAAAACAGAGAAGCTACTATCAATCTCAGGACTTTGGTTTTTTATTGTTGTAATATTTTTCTAGTATTGCACAAAATATGAGATAAGCATTTACTCCTTATAACCGTAATATCTCGCTCCCGACAAAACCGGATTTTCCAATTCTACAGACTGCAAGCCAAAACCAGAATAATCAGATTTCACGGAATGTTTCAATTGTTTTCTGTGAAGTTTTTCGTAGGTATCAAAATCTGTTGCTAAACGGTTTTTAAGATTTTCAAATAAATCCCATTTTGCCACAACAGCTTTCCAGTTTTCTCCTATTTTCCCGGCAAAGACTTTGGATTTTGAGCCGCTTCCGTAACCGAAAAAACCTATTTCTTCTCCTGCTAATTTTTCATTTTCATTAAATGAAACCTGCAGTGCAGAAAGTAACGCCATAAAAATAGAAGCAGTGTACATATTTCCGATTTCTGAGGAGGCGCGCTGAGTTTTTTCTATTTTTTCATTGATCAATTTCAGATAATCCTCAGATTTTGCAACAGCTTTTTGTTCGTCCGGAGTTGAATAGCTTAAACCTTTTTCTAAACTGTAAATTTCAGTGAAAACCCGCTTTCCGTGAAATGCATACGGAAGATGGAAAACCAAATATTTCCAATTTTCATAAGGCTTTTCTTTTCCAGAAACTTCCTTGTAATGTGAATAAGCTTCACGAATCCTGTCCTGATAACACTGATTGGAATATTGTCCGTCGAAAACAGGCTCATCCGTAAATATCTCGATTGTATCCGGAAAACTTTCAGGTGCATTGTTTAAATCTTCTTTTTTGAAATGGCGTCTCGGTTTGAAGAAATCGAAAACACTTTCTGTGGCAACTCCCCATTCATTCTCAATTTCCAAAAGATCGGGCTTTGAAGAAATCAATAAAGAAACGGCTCCGCCACCTTGTGTATATTCTCCGGAAGAAGCCAACTCGTATTTTGCATAATCACTGGCAATTACGACTGCTTTTTTCTCCGGATTTACTCGTACAAAATCTAACGAATTGTGAAGTGCGTCAACTGCGCCAATGCAGGCAAAAGTCATATCAACAACATCACAGTTTCTGAAACATCTTTCACCAAACTCATTCTCCAAAACTTTTTCTACCATTTGCAGAGCATACGAAGCAGTTGGTTTTGCAGCATCTATTGCACTTTCTGTACCTAGATAAATTCTGGAAATCTCTTTCGGATTGAGCTGATAATCTTTTATCAATCTTAATAAAGCTTCTGCGGCAAAAGTAGCAGCATCTTCATGAACATCCGGAAAACCCATTTTATGCAATCCTAATCCTTTCTCCAATTTTGCAGGTTCAATTCCCCTTTTTTCTGCTAAGTCTTTAATATCCAAATACAATGATGGTACATAATAACTTGCTGCTTCAATTCCGAAACTCATAATGATTTAATTTTTACACGAATTTATAAAAGATAATGCAAAAAAAACTTCATTATCCTCTAATTTTTATGGATTATCTACTATATCGAAGTGTCGGAAATTTTCAAACTGCTTATTCATGCCAGTGCGATATGCATGAACCATGTTCATATCAAAAATTATCTTTATAAAATTAAATGTTAAAAGATAAAAAATACCACTTCCCAGTGTTTTATTGACACCGTTTGGATAACAGATCAGCTAACTTTGCCTATCAATATAATGATCACCTGATGATGAATACAGAAATTAAAACCATATTGGTACCGACAGATTTTTCGGAAAAATCTAACAACGCCATAGCGATGGCAACAGAAATGGCGATGAGACATCAGTCGAAGATTATTCTGTTTCACATGATCAACAATTATTATCTGATCGACAAATCCGGCAAACAGGTAATTGGAAATGAGGTTGTTCAGGAAAATACGGAAAAAGCAGAAATTGCGCTTGATACATTAAAGAAATCGATACAGGAAAAATACAGTTCGCTACAGGTTGATATACAACTGAAAAATGAGCATATGGTGAACAGCATCAATGATCTTGTGGTTTCAGAAGATGTAGATCTTGTCGTAATGGGAACACAGGGGCAGCAGAAACTGAAACAATTTATACTGGGTTCGTCTTCATACAGTGTGCTTTCTAATGTTTATTGCTCTATTCTCCTGATTCCCGAAGGTTTCAAAAAATATGAATTTAAGAAAATTCTGTTTCCTGTAAGAGTGCTTGATCATCTGAATGATAAGCTGGAATTAACGCTTTCTCTGGCAAAGAAAAATAAAAGTATTATCAATCTTTTGGGAATAAGCGATCAGGCTGATGTACAAAGCCTTTCCAGCGCGTATCTTGATGTAAAGCAAAAACTGTTTGTAAAATCTGCAGATTATACTTCGGACTTTTTGCTGACGGAAGACAAAGCAGTACATATTTCGAAATTTTCAAAAGAAGAAAATACTGATCTCATCGTCTTAAATTATGAAGATGAAGAAAGCTGGAAATCATTCTTTTCGGAAAACTTTTTTAAAAAAATAATTAACAATACAGAAGTTCCTTTGTTTTTTCTAAAACCAAAAATTACCAGAAAAAATACAGACCAAGAGCATCCTGGAAATTACGACATTACCCTGCCCTATCCGGGCTAAAACAATTACAATGATTAATATACAGACTTATACAGAAGAAAAAACGGCTGACGAAATTCAGAAACAACAAATTTCGTATTTTCTTCATCAGCATTTAGAACAATTCGGAGATCCCAAAAATGATATAGAAAGTGCCATCAATTACGCGATGGGAATAGACGATAAACCAGGCGGCATCGTTATTGTGGCAACCGAAGAAAAAACACATAAGATTTTGGGTGCAGTGGTTGTCAATAAAACAGGGATGAGCCAATATATACCGGAAAACATTCTTGTTTATATTGCTACCGACAAAAATGTCCGAGGAAAGGGAATAGGAAAAACACTGATGCAAAAAGCAATAGAACTCTCACAGGGAGACATCGCCCTTCACTGTGAACCAGACAATCCTGCAAAATTTTTATACGAAAAACTGGGTTTCACCAGTAAATATCTGGAAATGCGATTAAAAAAATAAAATGTCATACATTACTCTAAATTCAAATAAACTTTCTTATAATTTCAACTTTCTGAATCAGCTTTTTATTAAAAACCAAATTGAGTGGGCGATTGTAGGCAAACTGCTTTGTGGCAACGAAAAGTTCCTGAAAGTTCTTTTGGATATATCTCATAAAGAAATTTGCGATTCGCGATTAAGTAATTTAAAAATCATTAAAAAGCTATCGCCACAAACGCAGACGGTCTATATAAAACCTCCCGCAAAGAGACTTGCCAAAAGCATTGTAGAATATGCCGATGTAAGTTTTAATACAGAAATAAATACCGTAAAAGCACTTTCCGAAGAAGCAGCACTGCAGGAGAAAACGCATAAAATCGTGATTATGGTAGAAATGGGCGAACTGCGGGAAGGCATTATGGTAGAAAATCTGCCTGAATTTTACAGCCGGGTTTTACAGCTTCCCAATATTGAAGTTGTAGGTATAGGAACCAATCTGAACTGCCTTAACGGGATTCTTCCGGATAAAGATAAACTCGTTACACTGAACCGTTACAAAGAGATTGTAGAGGAAAAATTCAATACAAAAATCCCCTACATTTCGGCAGGTTCTTCGGTGACGATTCCTTTGATTTTCAGAAAAGAAATACCGAGAGGAATCAATCATTTCCGGGTTGGAGAAACATTGTTTTTCGGAACGGATGTTTACCAGGACTCTACCATCCGCGGAATGTATCAGGATGTCTTTAAGCTTACTGCAGAGATTATTGAAATTATCGAGAAACCAATGATTCCGGTAGGAAATGTAGGAACCAATCTTACCGGTGAAAGTCCGAAATTCAACAAAAAAAATATCGGAAAAACTTCGGTAAGAGCAATTGTGGATATTGGTTTGCTGGATATTGACCATAAAAACATTAAGCCAAAAAATCCTGAAATCGAAATTATCGGAGCAAGTTCAGACATGCTTATTCTGGAATTGGGAACTAATAATTCTGATTTCAAAGTAGGTGATACTGTAGATTTCAGTATGAATTACATGGCGGTACTTCGTGCTATGAATTCTGATTATGTGGATAAAAAAATAGAAAAAACAATACACTCGAAAGATTTCAAAATTCTGGAACTAAAAAATTAATATATATTCTGTCTTATCACCAAAAATACCATGTTTTAGAACGTGGTATTTTTTATCTTTATAATTGAATATAAAAAAGCAGAAAAATGTCTACTGACTCCATCAGAATTCTTACTTTACATAAACTTAAAAGCCAGAGCAACATCAAATCAGATTTTGTAATCATGAGTCTGGAAGATCTGATGAGTCAATTGGGAACAACAGATCATCTGAAGAATAAATTTTACGCCGTTCTCCTCCTGCATGAAGGTAAAGGATCTTTTGCTATTGACAGCAGTATCTTTCAATTATCACCGAATATGATGTTTTTTATTAATTACAATCAGGTATATCATTTTCAGGATGCAGAACTTTGTAAAGGTTCGGTTTTACTCTTTACAAAATCTTTTTACAATCATATTTACACAGGAAACAAGATCATAAAAAGTGATACTGCTCTGGCTAAAATGTCGCCTTTCATCCGCCTGAAGGCAGAAAGCAGAAAAGATCAATGGCAGAGTTTTGAGGAGATCAAAAGAGAATATCTTTCTGCGAAACCATTATCCAGAGAGATTATCTGTCTTTTGCTAAAAGCTTTTATCTTAAAATACATTCGCTATTCTGATACCGATACCAGACTTACACCACAGTCTGACCGGAAAAAAATACTTGTCAATGATTTTACAAATCTGGTGAATCTGCATTTCAAAGAACTGAAAACCACTTCGCACTATGCCAAAAAACTAAATCTTACCGCTAATTATCTCAATTCTATTGTAAAGGAAAACTTGGATATTCCTGCAGGAAAATTTATCAAAAACAGAGTAATTCTGGAGGCAGAACGGCTTCTTCTGCATACCTCTCTTTCTGTGACGGAGATTTCGTACGAATTGGGTTTCAGTGACAAATCTCATTTCGGAAAATATTTTAAAACTGAAAAAAAACATTCACCCAACCAGTACAGAGTGATAAAATCACAACATTCTGACTAAAGTTTAAGTCAAAAAAAAAACACTGCCGAAACAGTGTTTTTTTGATTATATAATTCTTATTTGAAACTTTCAATCGCTTTGTTGATGGCATCAATTTGCGGATTAATGCTTGCAGCTTTCTGTGGATTCTGCTTCAGCAGTTCCATTTTTTTAGCCAAACCATCTTTCAGCATTTGAGAGATCATCATTTTTACCTGTGGATTTTCTCCCATCTGCCCTTTTGCCTGACCCAATATTTTCGTAATACTTTGGGTAGCTTTTAAGTTATCTGAAGTCATAATCCAGTTGTATCCTTCTTCAGCAGTTTTTCCTAATTCAGGATTCTGAAATTTGATAAACGGATAAAACGCCACCAGAGAAGAAATATTCGCCATCTGAGAAGTCACTTTATTTTTAACAATAATAGGAAGCATCTGCGTCAGCAGTTCTTCAGAAGCACCTTCCAGATCTATTTTATCTGCCAAAGAATTGGCTTTTGAAGGATCTACATCCAAAACAGCTGCCACAGAATTGGCTTTCACAGAATTGGAAACCGCATTGACTCCTTTCTCAAAAATGGGAAGGTATTTTTTATCTTTTGCTTTTGCCAAAGCTGCAATTGCTGCACCCTGAACCAGAGTTTTAGGATCATTCGAAGCTAATTTTTCAACATCTGCACCTAGCGCTTTCATTTGTTCAGCATTGGATAAATCCATTAATTCTAATGCTTTCTCCCTCACTCTGAAGTAAGGATCTTTCAATGCTGCAGACAATAATTTTGTTGCTGCAGGATTTTTTCCTACCTGATCTTTAATGGCTTTCAAAGCAATATAACGGCTTTTAAGCTCTTTAGATTTGGTGAACTGCATGAGATTTTGTTCCGGCGTTTTGTTTTCCGCAACATCTGCCACCAATATTCCGTCTGCATTGATATTAACTAAATCCGGATTTTTTGAAACATCAAAAGTGAATGTATTTTTCGCAGCAGCATTTACCCAAACCTGTTGTCTTTTTGGCTGGCCGTTATCATAAACATCTATCGCTAAAGGAAATTCAAATGGTAATTCCTGAGACTGATTGATGATGACCGTCACCTGCTTTTTTACCGGCTCAAAAGTGTAAGAATAGTTCAGTTTCGGATGTCCGCTTCCAAAATACCATTGATTGAAGAACCAATTAAGGTCTTTTCCTGAAACTTTTTCAAACGAAAGTCTTAATTGATGAGCTTCTGCGTTTTTGTATTCGTAAGTTTTCAGATAATCATTCATTCCGGCAAAAAAAGCATCATCACCCAGATAATTTCTCAGCATATGAAGAATTCCGCCACCTTTTTGATACGTTACCAAATCGAAAACGTCTTCACGCGAAGCATAATCGAACCTTACTAAATCTTTTTTGAAGTCTGAAGGATTGTGAATGTACATATTAACATCCGTCATCTGATGATAATCTGCCTGATCTTTTCCGTACTTATATTCGTTCCAGAGATATTCTGAATAATTGGCAAAAGATTCGTTCACCGTCAAATTGCTCCAGCTTTCTGCCGTTACCAAATCTCCAAACCAATGATGGAACAATTCGTGGGCAATGGTATCTTCCCACTTATTTTCATCGATTAACTGTCCCGGTTTCTGCAAAATATCGCTTCCGTGAAGAGTTGCCGTCGTATTTTCCATTGCACCACTTACATAATCTCTTCCCGAAATCTGCGCATATTTTGACCAAGGATAATCGTAACCCAGCTTTTTGGAGAAAAACTCAATCATTTCCGGAGTGTTTCCGTAGATCTGTTTTGCGTAAGGTTCGTATTCTTTTTCAATGTAATAATCTACCGCAATATTTTTCCATTTATCTTTTACAACAGCATATTCACCCACTCCCATGAAGAAAAGGTAAGTAGAATGTCTTTTATCCATCACCCAATGATCGGTACGCAATCCGTTAGATTCTTTTTGAGAATCCTTCAGAAGGCCGTTTGAAAGTGTGACATATTTATCAGGAACGGTCATATAAATTTCCTGAGTTGTTTTCTGAATCGATTTATCAATGGTAGGAAACCATGCTGAAGAAGATTCTGTTTCGCCCTGTGTCCAGATCTGGGTGGGTTTATCTGGATCCTGGCCTTGCGCATTGATGAAATAAAGACCTTTTGCATCGCTAATCGCCATACTTCCCTCCTGCTTCACTTCATTCGGACGTGCTGTATATTTAATATAAACCGTGTAATCCTGATTTTTCTGGTAGGTTTTATCTAAAGAAATTTTTAAAATATCATTGTTATAATCATATTTTAAAGGAGATTTTTTTCCGTTGTTATCCAGAGCAACTTCGTGAATCAACATTCCTTTTGCATCCAGAATCAATTCGCTGGTGGCATAGAAATATGGTGACGCAGTCAGCCATTCTTCTCCGTTCATCTGCTCTTTCTGATAATCGAAGTTTACTTTTAATTTGGTGTGCTTCAGTTCTGTCAGTTTTGCAGGAGTCGCACGATATTCTTTTTGTCTCCCCGAAGTTTCAGTTTGTGCAGATACATTTCCGGAAAATAAAGCTCCCAATATGGCAACAGATAAAATGATTCTTTTCATCTTTATAGATTAATTATTTTTTATTGTTTTTTGTGATGATGTCGAAAATATCATTGACTAATGTTTCGTAGTCCCCTTTTTTCAGCTGTTCTTTTGTCTTGGCAAAAGCTTTTTTCAATTCGCTTTCGGGGTTTTCTTCGTCGATGATTTCAACAGAATGTACCCCTTTCAGCTGCAGAACCGCATTCTGAAGCAGTTCCAGATCAGCATTATGTTCGGTATTTATTTTTAGATATTTCATATTATTCTTTTGTGAAAACAGTTGCCGTTCCCGACTGACTGATGACAAACTGTTTTTTGGCTGGCTCAAAAGCAACAGTGATTTCTGCTGCATCAAATGTAAAGTTATTTTTTGAAGTGGGTTCTAAAGGAAATGCACTTTGATCTGTTGCCTGAGCCATTAACTGCTTATTTTCAATAAAAATATTAAATTTTACCAGAATTCCCGAAGCAGAATATACTCCCACATATTGTTGCAGTTCGTTTTCAGAAACATTAAACGTTTTAAAACCCGGAATCTGAAAATCTTTTCCTGCAGCAGCTTTTATCATATTAATGGCAATCTGATTGTTATCATAATCTGACTGGTTGGTTACCGAACTTACCGCAACTTTCAGCTCAGGAAAATAATAAAGAAAAGATCTGAACTTATCGATTCCTCCTGTATGTCCGTAACCGGAATATTCATTGAACGGCACTTTCACCAATCCGTATCCGTAATTATCCGAGAAATTCCTCATCTTATCCAGACTTTGTTTCGTAATCAGTTTTCCGTTTTCCAAACCTAATATAAATTTCAAAAGTTCCATAGGGGTAGAAATAATATTTCCGGCACCAAGAGGAATACTCATATCAGTTTCGGGAGACAGATTGTATTTTCCGTTGGTATAACCGTAAGATTTAGCCTGATTTTTATCTGAATCTATTTTGTCGCCCACTTCAGTTAACGTAAGTTTCAAAGGTTTTGTAATTTTATCCTTGATAAGCTGAGCATAAGATTTTCTGTAAACTTTTTCAAGAATAAAACCCAAAAGAACATAATTGGAGTTGCTGTATTCAAACTTAGTTCCGGGACTGAAGTCACTTTTGTAGTTTTTGATGATATCAATCAATTCCTTTTCGGTTTTCATCTGAGTATAATAATGCATATACTCTTCTTCATCTGTAAAATTGTGGATTCCGGATCTGTGCTGAAGAAGGTTTTCGATCGTAATTTTATCAGCATCTGGAATTTCAGGATAAAACTGTGACAGTTTTGAACCTACAGCAAGTTTCTTTTCTTCAACGGCTTTCATCACCAAAACTGCAGTAAAAGTTTTTGAAATAGAACCAATGCGGTATTGTGTATTCACATTTGCTTTTTGCTTTTTTTCTACGTCTGACAACCCGACAACTTTTATAAAAGAAGTCTGGTTATGGTCTGCAAAAGCAAAACTTCCCATGATCTTGTGATGAACACTCAAAGAATCAAGATAATTACTCAGTTTTTCTCTCACATTAGTCTGAGAAAATGCGATGGAAGAAACACTTACTGCAATAACAAAACAGACCTTTTTTAACATATTGAATATTTCTACTATAAGTTGCTGAAATGCATGAATAGTTACAAAAAAAGTGAAGTTTTGAGGCTTCACTTTTATATTATCTGTTTAATAATTTCTGAATATTTTCAGGATTTTGTCTACAATGCCAGAAAAGTTTGATAACAACCGTATTTTCTTTTATTTCATAAAACAATTTCACCTGCTTTTTGCCGATAAAAGTATATTTTACGTTAGGAAATTTTTCTAATTTTGGATGTATAATGATTTTCTCATTCATGGTTCTTTTAAACTTTTTTATATCATCCCTAAATACCGCCAACTCTTTATGAGTCCATCTCTGCTTCAAAAATTCTGTAATCTGCTCAAGAGAACTAGCTGCTCTTGGCGTTATTATAAACTTCATTTTTTATCAAAAATTCCATCTAAAAATTCATCTGTCATTTCCTGACCTTTACCGGTCTTATATTCTACATCAGATTGTTCCATTACCCTAGCAAATGAGTCAGAATTCTCAATTTCTTCCCACGAATAGCTTTTGTCATCTTCTGATATTTCAATACTTTTTATATCCTTTATCTGTGATAAAAGTTTTTTAATGAAAGAAACATCTGCATATTCGTTTAAACTGATTTTAATTTCCATAATTTCTGAATTTAACTCAAAGTTAATAAATTTATTACTAAAATTAAATCGCAACAGGAGCTTTTATTCCCGGATGCGGATCATAATTTTCTAAAGTAAAATCTTCAAAATCAAAACTGAAAATATCTTTAATTTCAGGATTTAGCTTCATTGTAGGCAGTTGTTTTGGCTCTCTCGCCAACTGTCTTTCTACCTGCTCAAAATGATTATTATAAATATGAACATCACCAAAACTGTGAACATAATCCCCTACTTCAAGATCACAAACCTGTGCAACCATCATCAATAACAGCGCATAACTTGCTATATTAAAAGGAACTCCCAAAAACACATCTGCACTTCTCTGGTAAAGCTGTAAAGATAATTTTCCGTCTGCTACATAAAACTGAAACAGAGCGTGACACGGCGCTAAAGCCATATTGGGAATTTCTGCAACATTCCACGCAGAAACGATTAATCTTCTTGAGTCTGGATTTTTTTTGATCTGATCAATCACTTCTGTGATCTGATCTACCACTTTATTATCGGCTCCGTTCCAGCTTCTCCACTGCGCTCCGTAAACAGGACCTAAATCACCATTTTCATCTGCCCATTCATCCCAAATACTTACTCCGTTGTCATTGAGATATTTCACATTGGTATCTCCTTTCAAAAACCAAAGCAATTCATAAATAATGGATTTCAAATGCACCTTTTTTGTGGTCACCAAAGGAAAACCTTCAGACAGATTATACCTCAGCTGATACCCAAAAACACTTCTCGTGCCTGTTCCGGTACGGTCGGTTTTATCGGTTCCGTTTTCTTTAATGTATTTTAAAAGGTCTAAATAGTTTTGCATTTTACGAAAATTTCAAGCTTCAAATTTAGAGATTTTGATCCAAAAAAGGACTAAAAAAAGCATCCATTTTCATGAATGCTTCGTATAGCGTATTTTCTTAAAATCTATTAAACTGCCGTATAACCGCCATCCACAAGATAATAACCTCCCGTCATGAATGATGCTTTTTCCGAGCTTAGAAACAATACCAACTCTGCGACTTCTTCCGCTTTTCCAAGTCTTCCCATCGGATGTTTTGCAATAAGAGCATCTTTCATATCGCCACTTACACTTTCCAATAAAGGTGTTTCTATGTAAGCAGGACCTACAGCGTTGCAACGGATGTTTTTCTGTCCGTATTCTGCTCCAATATTTTTTGTAAGCCCTACAACAGCATGTTTTGCAGATGTATATGCAGAAGAGAGAGGTGCTGCCACCGTACCGTGAATGGATGCAATATTTACAATAACTCCGCCGCCGTTTTTCTCCATTTGCTCCAGTTGATATTTGCAGCCGTAGAAAACACCATCCAAATTGATGCTTAAAACTTTTCTCCAATTATCCAGACTGTATTCTCCAGTCAGCTTCTGTTCGCCGCCGATTCCCGCATTATTGCAGGCAATATCCAGTCTTCCGTAAAGATCAACCGTCGATTTAATTAAAGCTTCCACTTCTTCAGCATTAGAAGTATCTGCTTTTACGAAAGATGCTTCACCGCCCTCAGATTTTATTTTTTCAACAGCCTGATTTCCGTGTTCTTCGTTGATATCCGAAACAATCACTTTTGCCCCTTCTTTAGCATAAGACTGCGCAATTGCCAAACCGATTCCTGAACCTGCTCCTGTTACCAGAGCTACTTTGTTGTCTAAAATTCCCATATTGATAAAATTTTAAATGTTTTACTATTACATTAGAAACTACAATTTACAAAAAAGGCATTATGATTCTATATGAAGCAATGATAAATTTTTCTTAATTTATTTGCTTAAATATTAATTTTTCAGAAATTATAATTTCCTGTTTCAACATTTAATGAATTTAGCAATATAACATCAATTACATTCTATAATTTCTGACAATAATTAAATTATTTAAAATTACCATATTTTTTCAACTGTTTGAATTACTTTATTGATAACAAAGGTTTCCGATTCTTTTTTACCAAACATCTCTTTTGCTAAAGGCGATTCTCCTGATATTGTCATGATCTTTTTGTCTTCAAAAATTATTTCTCCAAGTGATGCAGAAATATAAAACAAACCTTTATCCGTTTTTACCAAAGATCCATGCTTAACTTTTGAGCTGCTTTCTGTACTGAGTTTCTGAAGAAAACTTTGCTGATTCAGAACTTCATTCAGTTGCCTCTGTATATTGTTGATCTCCTGCTGCAGCATTTCTCTTCCTGTTTCATATTTGTCACCCATCGAACTTTTGGTATCATTGCTTGAAGCACGGGTTTCGGCAATAAGGTTTTCAAAAGTCTGAATTTTTGTTGCGATTTTATCTTTTAAGATTTGTAATATTTCTTTTTTGTTCATTCTGGAAATGATATTTTGATGTTGATTATCCGTTATTACTCATAATGCTTAATTTTAACGCTAAGATCGTAAAGATTATTGGACTACTACCTGTCTTAAGTTTGCAAAGGCGTTTACTCAGTAAAGAACACAACGATTTTTTCAATAAGGACAATTTTGCTCACAATCAGTTTTTGATTGGTAAAATTAAGTATAAGTTGCAAATCATTACAATGGATATTTTAGAAGTTTAAATTTTGGCTAAAGCCAACTCATTGTAAAGTAAAAGCGGGCTAAAGCCCGCTCCAATTGATATTTAACAAAAATGTGATGTGAAATTATTTTACTTTTCAAAAACAGCAAAATCGGAAACTTTGAAATTAAAGTCTTTTCCTTCACCGAAGTTGCGTTTTGTCTTTTCGAAAACATTTTTGAAACTTCCATTCAAATTCTCATCCTGAATGGTAAAATTCACGGATTCTTTTGACATATTGAGAACAACCAGAACTTCATTTTCGCCGTTTTTTCTGAGGTAAGCCAAAATTTTATCATTCGCAGAGGTGTTCAGAAGGTGTGTTTTCACCTGGGTATCACCTCCTCTCAACGCAGGATTTGAAGATTTTAAATGTAATAATGTTTTATAGAAATCTGCCATTTCGTACTTTCCGTCCCATTCGATAACGTCTTTCTCAAAGAATTCTAATCTTTTTTTGTTGGGAAGTTCCTGCCCGGAATAGAGAAGCGGAATACCGTTCCAAGTCGCCGAAAACACAGCCATTGGTTTGGTAATGTCACCATATTTTTCAAATTCTGTTCCGTTCCATGAGTTTTCGTCATGATTGGTGGTAAACCATGCTCTCATAGAAGAATCTCCAATTGCAGAATATTTTTTCAATAAATCTGTCAATTCTGTGATCGCTTCATTCTTCTTGTAATAATCGGCAGATTTGTGCATCCATTTCCAGGAATAGCTTGCATCGAAAACTTTCCCATACTCTGGATTTTCGAGTTCATCAAATTCACCTATGAAGAAGAGAGGCTTTATTTTTTCGACTTCGGGTCTTGCCTGCTCCCAGAAATCTACTTCTACCCAAGACGCCAGATCACATCTGAAACCATCGATATTGGTTTCTTTTATCCAAAACTTCATAGCGTCAATCATGGCTTGTCTCAGGTTTTGATTTTTGTAATCCAGTTCGATGATGTCATCCATTCCTGAAGCTCTATGAAATGTTCCGTCGGGATCTTTCAGGTAAAATTCGGGATGGGTTTTTGTCCATACATGATCCCAGCCTGTATGATTGGCAACCCAGTCGATAATTACTTTGAATCCTAAACGATGTGCTTCATTCACCATGTGTTTGAACTCATCCATGGTTCCGAATTCCGGATTGATGGAGGTGTAATCTGCAGCGGCATACTGACTTCCGAGGCTTCCTTTTTTATTTTGCTGGGCAATGGGTGTAACGGGCATGAACCAAAGTGTTTTTATCCCCATATTCTTCAGGCGCGGCATCTCTTTTTCGAATGCTTTGAAGGTGCCTTCCTGAGTATATTGTCTTACATTGACTTCATAAATATTGGTAGTGTGTTTCCATTCTGTAGGTGAATCCATATTTTTTCCGATGTTTTGTGTGGTGCAGGACAAAAGCCCTAAACCGACAGTTGCGAGTAAAATTGCTTTCCTCATATTTATATTTTTAACAAAAATAACGAATTGCAGTCTTAACAGGGAATTTGAGAGGCAAATTTTATAAGATGTTCCCGTTTTTATTATGCGAGTCTTATCAAACAACACACGGAATACCTAGCCCAGATAGAAACGGTTACCCCGCAGTAAGCGAAGGGAAAGCAGAGGGACGAGGAGTATGAGTGGATAGCTGGAAAAAGCTCCTGAAAAAAAAGTCCCTGAGAATGGTTGCCTGCTGTAAAGTAGTACCCGATTGTCTCTGATCCGAGGGAGCCGTGAACATCTTGTGTGGGCATGTTTTTGGGCAGCAACTAAACTTCCGAGTAGAATAAACTGTTTTCTTCACCTGTAGCTCTTTTTAATGATTTCTGAAATAAGAGAAATTTACCGTTTCTGCTGATTCTGAGAGACCAAAAAAGCCACTCTGTGTGAGTGGCTTTAGTGTTTATTTTGTCCAATTGATTTTAGAGTGTTTTACCACTTCGGAACTGGTTCCGATCATTATATCGAATTCTCCTGGTTCCCAATCGTACTGTAAGTCTCCGTTGTAGAATTTAAGTGTTTCTGGAGTAATATCGAAAGTAACTTTCTTCGATTCTCCTTTTTTCAGCATTATTTTCTGGAAGCCTTTCAGCTCTTTTACCGGTCTTGTAATGCTTCCCACCATATCTCTGATATAGAGCTGCACCACCTCTGCTCCGTCATAATTTCCGGAGTTTGTAACGGTAACCGAAGCCTGAACTGTCTGATTTCCTTTTGGATTCACATTGGATACCGTGACATCTGAATAATTGAATTTTGTATAACTCAACCCATAACCAAACGGATAGAGAGGCGTATTGCACTCATCCATATAATTGGAACGGAATCTCTGATATTCGCACTTATCAACCAAATTCTGGTCTAAAGGACGACCTGTATTTTTCGCATTGTAATAAATAGGAACCTGCCCCAGGCTTCTCGGGAAAGTCATTGGCAGTTTTCCTGAAGGATTAACTTTTCCGAAGAGTACATCGGAAATTGCGTTTCCGGCTTCCGAACCAGCAAACCAAACATTAAGGATTGCTTCTGGCGTATCCTTCATATTCGTCAAAGCTAAAGGACGCCCCGTGAAAAGGACTACCGCAATTGGTTTTCCTGTTTTCTTTAATTCGTTAAGCAAATCAATCTGAGACTGTGGAATGGTAATCTCCGTTCTTGAAGAAGATTCTCCACTCATCTCTGCAGATTCTCCGATGGCTAAAACAATAACATCTGCTTTATTCGCAACATCTACTGCTTCTTTTAGTAAAACTTCTTTAGAACGGCTATCTCGGTCAGTTTTTTTACCGTGCGCTGCATAGATGTCTTCCAGTTTGGCATCTTCATCAATATTGGCACCTTTAGCCGAAATAAATTTTACATCTTTTCCGTAGTTTGCCTGCAAACCCTGCATTAAGTTGACTGCTTTATCATGTTTTGCAGCAACACTCCAGGTTCCTGCCATGTTTAAAGAATTGTTTACCAACGGACCTATAACCGCAACAGTTCCGGATTTTTTCAAAGGAAGAACCTGATTGTCATTCTTCATTAAAACCATAGATTGGGCTGCTGCATTTCTGGCAATATTTCTGTTTTCTAAATTGTAAACTTCTTTTGCCGCCAATTTTGCATCTCCGTAACGGTAAGGATCATCAAATAATCCCAAATCATATTTTGCTTCCAAAATTCTTCTGGTAGCCATATCAATTTCAACTTGGGTAACTTTTCCTTCCTGCAAAGATTTTTTAAGCGTTGTTAAAAATCCTTCGCCCACCATATCCATATCTACTCCCGCCTTTAAAGCTAAAGCTGAAACCTGCTGAAGATCTCCCATTCCGTGATCTACCATTTCGTTGATCCCTGTATAATCAGTAACGACGAAACCTTTAAAGTTCCATTTATTTCTAAGAACTTCTGTCTGCAGCCATCTGCTTCCCGTTGCCGGAACTCCGTCTACTTCATTGAAAGAAGCCATCACAGAAGCTACCCCTGCATCTACCGCAGCTTTATAAGGCGGAAAATACTCATTGAACATTCTTACATGACTCATGTCTACGGTATTGTAATCTCGTCCTGCTTCACCGGCTCCGTACAATGCAAAATGCTTCACACAAGCTAAAATAGTACTGCTAAGAGATAAATCTTTTCCCTGATAACCATACACCATGTGCTTGGCAATCTCGCTTCCCAGATAAGGATCTTCACCGGAACCTTCGGAAACCCTTCCCCATCTTGGTTCGCGGGAAATATCGGTCATTGGAGAAAACGTCCAGTTGATGCCGTCTGCTGAAGCTTCTTTTGCTGCTACTCTCGCTGACTGCTGAATGAGATTCATATCCCAGGAAGCTGCAAGTCCCAAAGGAATAGGAAATGTAGTTTCGTAACCGTGAATGACATCCATTCCGAAGATCAAAGGAATTTTCAGACGGCTGTTTTCTACGGCAACTTTCTGTACAGCGCGGATTTTATCCGCTCCTTTAATGTTGAATAATCCGCCTACTAAACCTTGTTCCACTTTTTTTCCGATGTCTGAACTTTTAGCAAGACCCGTGGTAAAGTCTCCGGAGCTTGGTAAATTGAGCTGTCCTATTTTCTCATCTAAAGTCATTTTTGCTAAAAGACTTTCTACAAAGGCTTTCTTTTTTGCCTGATATTGTACGGTCTGAAAAGACTGAACGGGTTTGGTGATGATCTCCTGCGCAGAAAACATAGGCGCAAGTGCCAAAGTGGCGATTAGAATAAACTTTCTCATAAATCTATCTTCTTAAATTATATTTTCTTTTTGGTTTGATTTTTTAATCTCATCATTTTACAACTGTACACCTATTTTAATGCAGATAGATTTTTCATACTGCTAACTGCTTAAAATCACGTGTATTAATCAGCAAAAATCATTACGATCTTCTGAAACAATTTTGTTTTAATTATTAATTTAAATGAATTATTTCGCTTTTCTTTTTGACAGCATCCATTCATATAGCTTTGGATCTGAATAGGTGGAATCCCAGGAATTGTGATTGTCATTCGGGAAAATCGTTAATTCTGCCGTTGGATTGACCGGGTGAAGCTGCTGATAAAAATTAAAGGCATTTTCCGGTAAAACAACATCATCCATCCCGCCATGAAAGATTTTCATATTTAAATTCCTGTACTGGTGAATATTGGCATACATTACGCGGTCTGTAGGCGCACAAACGGAAACTACTGCAGCAAACATTTCGGGATGTTCCATGGCTAACTTCAGCGTTCCCCAACCTCCCATCGAAAGCCCGGTAAGGTAAATTCTGGAATCGTCTATCTTATATTTTGCCTGAATTTCTTTGATTAAATGATACACGGTAACGGTGTCCCACCACGTATTTTCCGGGCATTGAGGCGCCAGGATCGCAACGGGCTCTTTGATCAGGTTTTTGTAGGTAAAAGGACTGTGTGCTTTTACTTTTTCCAGATCATTTCCTCTTTCGCCGGAACCATGTAAAAATACGATCAGAGGTATATTTCCTTTTGTATTTTGCGGATAATCTAAAATATAGGAAATTTTTTCCTGTCTTTTTATTTCTTTATTGAGTTCTGTTTTTATTTCCTGAGCGGCGGTAAGTGTGGTAAGCCCAAAGAATAAAACAGGAAGTAATTTTAAGTTTAATTTCATAGAATATTTTTTTTTAAAATTAATGTTTTAGTGTACAGGTTGCGCCTACGGAGCTCTTCCGGGTGACCATTCCTGTATGGTGTCTGTTGTGAGTTTTACCAAGGTAAGGATTTATTTGCAGTCTGCCTTCCTAGCCCCGATAGAAGCGGCATCCTTTTTTGTTGCAGGCGGAGCGGAGCGGAGACTGCGACAAAAAAGATACAGCGGATAGCGGGAAATAGCTTCAAATACATATTCTCTCCTTAAGTTTCTGAAAATTATCTGATATTGTATTTTTCAGACTTGAAACTCAGTTTTTTCAGTCCGTTTTGGATTTCGGGTGCATTCATGAATAATTTCCAGAGAAATCCTGTGCGGTAATTTTCTATCATGGGCGTGATGGTTCCCTGATCTATTGCTAAATATCTTGGCGTAAACCAATTGCTGTAATGAATGGAGGTGGCGTCGTACGGTCCTGCACTTCCTATAAATTCTGGTTTCTGACTGTATAAAAACTTCAGAAATCGCATTGATTCTTTGGGTGTATAGGGGAAGCTGCTTAAAGCTGCAGTCGGTGTAATTACGCCTTGATCATTCTGCGGAAAATGGGCATCATACCCTGTTCCTCCGTCTTTATTTCTGGAGTAACCCGCAGTTAATCCCCAATAATTTTCACCGTAACCCTTCCATCCTTTAGGGTTTTCGACACAATATCTGTAATCGATAAGTACCTGATTTTTATTCAAATCGAAGTAATTTTTGATGAGTTTATCTGATAAATCCGTAGGATCTAAACCGATGTAGGAATAATGTGCCCAGAATAAGGGGCCTCCATATTCTTCGGCTCCGTTGTGTTTTACGTACATCGGAAGTCCGTATTTTTCTTTATCTGAAAGGTAGGTTCCGTTTCTCGTCCAGCCTTTGTAGTAGGTTTCTTCATCGATAGCATAGGTAGGCGACGAGGCAGCAAGAATGTAGGTAATCAAACACTCGTTGTACCCTTGCAGAGGAAAATTCATTTCCCACTGATAATCCGGTGACCAATGCCAGTACAAAACTTTTTCTCCGCCTTTGGTGTACCAGTTCCACTGAATTCCTTTCCAGAGGTCGTCACATTTTTTGGCTAAAGCTTTTTCGTCGGCATTTCCGTTTTTGAAATATTCCCGAACCATGAGAATACCCGAGGTTAGGAATGCTGTTTCCACCAGATCTCCTCCGTTATCTTTTTTTCCGAAAGGAACGGTTTTCCCGGTTTCACCGTTGATCCAGTGTGACCAGGCTCCTTTGTGACGGTCGGCTTTTGCCAGAAAATCCATCATGGTTGTGAGTCTTTTTACAGCATCTTCTCTAGGAACAAAACCTCTTTCTACTCCTACCAGTATTGTTGCTAAGCCAAATCCTGAGCCTCCTGTTGTCACAACATGTTTATCTTTGTCCGGGTAAATATTGTCTTCGTGGTAACGCTCTCTTCCCAACATAGAATTGGGTTCTGCGTAATCCCAGAAGTATTTCAGTGCATCTTTCTGAACTTTGTCCATCAACTGTTCTTCAGAACTATCACTTTTTGCAGCTTTCAGTTTGGAGACTTCCTGTTTTGAGGTCTGTACACTGCAAGATGCGGAAATGAGTGATATCGTGAAGAGTGAAATTATAATCCTTTTCATTAAAATTCATTTAAATATATACTAAAAGAAGAGGAGAACTTTCATTCTCCTCTCAAGTTTTATCAATAATTCTTAGTAACCGGGATTCTGAACGAAAAGGCCGTTGCTTTCATTCATCGCATCTAAAGGAATCGGGAAAACTTCATTTTTTCCTGCCTTGAATCCTTTTGAAGCAAGAACTGTTGCCGCCTGACCTGTTCTTACCAGATCCGGAAATCTGTCGTTCTCCATTGCTAATTCTACCCTTCTCTCCTGCCAGATGGCAGCTCTAAGCGCAGATTTTGTAGCTGCCGTAGTGTTTGGAAGCTGTGCTCTTGTTCTTACTTTATTAATATTAAGAATTGCTGCTGCTGTATTTCCCAATTCATTGGCCGCTTCTGCATTTATTAAAAGAATGTCTGCAAATCTCAAAATTCTGATATTCTGTATAGAACCGTATCCGCAAGCACTATTGTTTAAAGATGTAGGAACATATACTTTTTGGTTCCACATATTGCCTGCATTCGGATCTCCTTTTTTAATGACATCTCCTTCTATAGTGGTTTCCCCTTCTCTAAGAATAGTTAATTCTTTTCTGATATCTCCTGGCTCAAACGCATTTTCCAAAGCTGTAGTCGGAGTAAAGAAACCCCAGCCAAACTGATTTCTAACGCCCTGAACTTCGGCATACTGACTACCGCCAAATCCTGCAGCACAATCACAATTCACTTCAAACACAGATTCTGTACCGAATTCTCCTGCCGGTCTGAATAAGTGATTAAAATTCGGATCTAATGAATATCCCAAACCAATCACTTGATTTGAAGTATCATAAGCTTTCTGATAATCTTTCATATAAAGATATACTTTTGAAAGCAATCCTAAAGCTCCGCCCTTGGTTACTCTTCCCTTGTCTGCGGAAGAGTACGTCTGCGGAAGAACTGCCGCCGCTGCGGTAAGATCTGAAACTATAAAATTATAAACTTCTGCTGTAGAATTTCTCGCTTTCAGGTAATTACCATCTGCCGGCAAACCATCATATATAGGAACTCCGCCATAAATTCTTACCAGGTTGAAATAGAAATATGCTCTCAACATTTTGGCTTCTGCAATCAATCTGGTTTTCAGTGTAGCATCCATTTCAATTTTAGGAACATTGGTGATCACCTGATTTGCTCTGTTAACAGCCTGCCACTGACCAATCCAATATCCTCTGACTCCTTCATCGCCTACAGTAAAGGTAAAGTTATCATAAGCGTTGATAAATGATGCATCCCCCGGATTGGATCCTTTCTCCACATCATCACCAGTTACACCAAAGACATACTGCGCCGGAAAACCAGTGTTTTCCCAGCTTCTCAAAAAACTATAAATAGCGCTGGTTGCCTGCATTGCATCATCCTGCGTGGTGAAGAAATTGGTTACATTATTTTGTCCTTCATCCTTGATATCTACAAAATCATCGTTGCAACTTACGATTAATGACAATATAGAAATTGTTAAAAATATTTTTTTCATGATTTTCTAATTAAAATGTTAAGTTCATACCCATTGTATAAATCGCAGAAATTGGATAAATATTATTATCAATTCCCATTTGTACTCTGTCGGAATTTGTAATTTCCGGAGAGAAACCGTTATACTTGAAACTAGTCCAAGGATTTTGCGCACTCAGATACAGTCTTAATTTTGTTACAGATAGAGATTTGGCAAAATCTCTTGGTAAATTATAGCCAACCTGAATATTTCTGATTCTGATGTAACTTCCATCTTCGACATAAAAACTACTAGGCGCAATAACCAACTGGTTGGAGGTTATCATCGCATTCGTGTTAGAAGTACCTGCACCATTCCATCTGTTATTATACATATCAAGATCCCAAGTCTCACTTCCAAAACGCTGTTCGCGGTTGTAGTTGTATATTTTGTTACCAAATACACCCTGGAAATCTACAGCGATATCAATCGCATAGATGTTAAAATTCACTCCAAAACCATAAGATCCTTTAGGGATAGGACTTCCTAAGAATGTTTTATCTCTCGAGTCAATAATACCGTTACCGTCCTGATCTTTGAATTTAAACCATCCTGCTTTCGCATCCGCCTGTCCTGAAGCTGCTGCCTCTGCATCTGTCTGGAAAACACCCGCAACGTCATAACCATAATATGATCCTACGGCCTGGCCCGCTTGTAATCTCACAATAGAGTTTCCAAATAAACTGGCTCCGGCTGCTAAATAAGAACCACCATATACTGAGGTAATCTCATTTTTGAGAGACGTAAAGTTACCATACACTCCAAAAGAAACGTTATCACTAAATTTGGTATTGTAATTTACAGACACTTCAAAACCTTTATTGTTGAAAGAGTATGCATTCGTCACAAAATTATTCCAGTTACCGGCTCCGGATACAGTCCCCTGGTTTACACCATACACTACATTTTTGGAATCTTTATCAAAGTAAGCTGCATCAATCTTAAGTTTATTATTAAATAATGCCATTTCCAATCCTACATCTTTTCCTGTTGTAGTTTCCCAGCCGATGTTCGGATCGATGAATTTGTCGATAGTCTGAGCAGGAAAACCTGTATTGCCAAAATATGCACCTCCTGTAATGATTGTTGTATTGGCGGTATATCCTCTTCCAATATTAGGATTTCCTAATTCTCCATAACTCGCTCTTAATTTTAATAAATTAAAAACATTCTGCTCACTCATAAAGTCTTCTTTAGAGATCACCCAGCCAGCACTCACAGCAGGAAAAGTTCTTGATCTGTCTACACTGACTTGTGAACTTGCATCTCTACGAACTGATGCATTGACTAAATATTTTCCTTTATAGTCATAATTTATTCTTCCAAAGAAAGATTGAATTCTTTGCTGATCCTGTTCAACATTTAAATCAGATCTATCAATACCTTCTACATGAACAAGGTTGGTTCCATTAGAAATATTGAGAGACCCGTTGGTCCCATCATAATTAACACCTCTTGCAGACCAATATTCCTGTGATAAAGTAGTTCTGGTTCTAGAAAAACCTGCAAGTACTTCAAGATTGTGATTTCCTAAACTTTTTTTCCAGGTAATGGTATTATCCCAAACGTAATTGCTGTTTTTAAAGTCTCTGGTAACCAATGTTGACGGAACCTGATCCGCAACAGGAACATACGTAAGGGTTGGTGTGTACTCATATTGAGTAGGACGATAATTATCTGTAGAATAGCTAATTCTGAAATTGAAATCCTTCAAAAACTTCAATTCTCCCCAAATATTATTAAGCAATCTTTCCTGTCTGAGCTGAGAACGATACTGATCCAGTTTGGCTCTTGGATTTGGAATTGTATATCCGTTAAAGAACTGATAATCTCCCGTAGAAGGATTCATTGCAGAAAAAATCGGAGGTGCTTTATAAGCATCTAACAACGGATTCTGCGCCACATCAGTACGTGTTTTTGAAAAACTGAAATTGTCTCCAATGGTAATATTATCGGTTATTTTGTAGCTAAGATTCAATTTTGTGTTGAATCTGTTAAAACCACTTCCGGAATTGATACCAGAACCTGCCGCAAGATTACCTTCGTCTTTAAGATAACCTATACTTGCATAGTAATTCAGCTTTCCAAGACTACCCATTGCCGAGAAATCATTAGAATTAATTACACTTGTTCTGAAAATCTCATCGAACCATTTGGTATCGGCGGGAAAATTTGATCTTGAAATAAAATCTTTCGGAAGAGGATTGGGTACATCATTACGTATCTTTTCATTATACAATTCTACGTATTGATCCGCATTTACCATTTGAGGCACATTGGTCACCTTTTTGAATCCTAAATAAGAATTTAAGCTAAAAACAGGTTTTCCTTTACCGGTTTTAGTTTTAATAAGGACAGCACCATTGGCAGCCTGAGCTCCGAAGATCGCCAAACTTGAAGGATCTTTCAGAACACTCATGGATTCAATATCCTGCGGATTAAGGTAAGAGATATCCGTAGTGATCATACCATCTACAATAAAAACGGTATTTCCTGACAGAGATCCTACTCCACGGATGTCAACTCTGGGCGAACCTCCGGGAGTACCTGCATTGGTGATATTCACACCGGCAAGTTTCCCCTGAATAGAACTCATCGGATTAGAATTTGGCTTATCAGCTAAATCTTTGGCTGAAACCAAACCGATACTTCCTGTTATATTCTCTTTTTTCTGAGATCCGTATCCAATCATTACAACCTCCTCTATTTTCTGCTCTTTCGGGAGCGTGTCCTGAGGAGTCGTCTGTCCGTTGACGTTCATACCAAAGTAGAGAACAGCAATCAGACAAGAGTACTTTAAATTAGTTTGTTTCATATAGTTTAATTTTATCTTGTACAATGAAATGTATAATCTGTTTTTATACACTATTTTCTCAAAAGAAGACTTTGGCTCAAAAATATAAAAAATATCGAACGATGTTAATATTCGTTAATTATTTTAAAAATACTACACAAATTCATCAATATCATTAACAAATCCCTAATTTTAATACATTTAAAACCTTAAAATTTTGATAAAAATGATTATTTCATATTGAAGCAAAGACAAAATCGGCTACATATTTAACCAAAACATAACATTGGAACTCAAAAATGACCTTTATTGCAAAAAGTAAACAATTTTATACATGCAGTCTGGTGATCGCAGAAAACAGTCATCAACGGTATGCATTACTCAATATTTTTAAACTAATTTTTTTAAACATCCATTTGTTTTTACCTTTGGTGCAGTATTTGACAAACATTAAAAAAAATAAAATGAAAAAATATATTATCGCTATAGCCATCGTTTTCGGAACTGGCGCCGCAATCAATACAACTCTGCAATCTTGTTCTACTCTTGCCACTTCGGATCTCGGATTGGCAGTTATCAAAAGAGTTCTTTTAGGAGGTATTAATAAAGGAATGAGCATTTACGGAAACAGAGAGGCGTTTCTTCAAAACAACCTTGTGGACAAAGCTTTACCAAGAGAGCTCAGAGATATCAACAGTACTCTGGAGAAAATTGCACCCTCTTTAGTGGCAAAAGAGAGAGAATATATTGCTGATGCAGCAGTTTATACAGTCAATATTTCCAGACCGATTTTAGAAAGCGCCGTCAACAGCTTAAACGCTCAGGATGTTACAAGAATTATTCAGGGTGAAAAAGGAACTGCCACATTAATTTTGAAGGAAAAAACTTCTCAGCAACTCATCGCTGCAATCGCACCCAAAGTAGAACAGGAGCTTAATAAATACGGTATCGTAAAAACCATAAACACAGCTTTATCCGGCAGCAATCTTTTGGGAAGCCTTTTAGGCGGAAACAAAAGCACTGCCAATGCAGGCGGACTGAGTATGCTGGCTTCCGAGCAGATTGTCAATGGGTTATTCAATATTATAGAAGACCACGAAAAACAAAACTCGGCTTCACTTTTGGGACCACTTGGAAAATAATTTAAATTGTATTATATTTATATAAATTAAGAAGCAAGAATGGACATATTACAAGGAAACCAACACGCAAATCCTGAAGATTTTTATATTTCATTAAAGGAAAAACTTGAAAACAATCATGACTTTCCGGAGGATTATCTTTTTAAATTTATTATTCCTACGGATGATGCCAAGCTTACCGAAATATACAGAGTCTTTGACGGGATCAAATTTACATTAGGCAACCGGGAAAGCAAAAACGGAAAATATACAGCCTGTAACATCAATGCATTCGTTCTGGACGCAGATCAGGTGGTAAGAATCTATCAGGAAGTGGCAAAAATAGAAAACGTCATCCTACTATAAACAAAAAAAGTCAGCAGTTATGCTGACTTTCTTTTTATGCAGATTGCTATTGTTCTATAAAAAATTTCACATTTTCCACCGGTCTTCCCACCATTGCTACAGATCCTTTTATCAAAATCGGTCTTTGGATAAGTGAGGGATTTTCCGACAGTATTTTCAGCCATTCATCTTCTGAAAAATCCTTTCCGGCATATTTTTCAAGATAAATTTTTTCTTCTTTTCTGATGAGGTGAGACACGTCTTCATTCAGTTTTTTTAAAACCGTTTTCAGTTCCAAAACGCTTAAAGGATCTTCTACGATGTTGATGATTTCGAACGGAACTCCGTTTTCATCCAGATACTCCAGTACGGCATTTGATTTTGAGCAATTTCCGTTATGCAAAACTTTTACCAACATTATATATTATTTTAAAATGAACATCTTATAATTTCTTCAACAAATTCAGCACCAAAAACGCTTTGCAGATTGATTTTTCTGCTCAGTAAGTTTTTAAAAGAGACCGTTCAGCTCGGTTTCTATTTTTTCTAAAATCAAACCGAAATCTTCCGGTTTCTCCACAAAATCGAGATCATCTACTTCAATCACCAGAAGTTTTCCTTCCGTATAATCAGAAATCCACTTCTCGTATTTCTGGTTTAGTTTAGACAAATATTCTATGCTGATTGAAGCTTCATATTCTCTTCCTCTTTTGTATATTTTCTTTACGAGATTGGGAACATCAGATTTCAGATAAATCAACAGATCAGGAGCCGAAACAAAAGTTTTCATCAGATCAAAAAGAGATGCATAATTTTTAAAATCCCGATCCGAGAGCAGTTTCATATCATTAAGGTTTTCCGCAAAAATATGGGCATCTTCGTAGATGGTACGATCCTGAATAATATTTTTCCCGCTGTCCCGTATTTCTTTTACCTGCCGGAATCTGCTTCCCAAAAAGTAAATCTGCAATGCAAAGCTCCACTTGCTCATGTCTGCATAAAAATCTTCAAGATAAGGATTGTGATCTACGTCTTCAAACTGTGCATCCCAACCGTAATGCTTTGCCAGCATCGTTGTTAAAGTTGTTTTTCCTGCTCCAATATTTCCGGTAACTGCAATATGCATACTTCGTCTAGGGTATTATATTTTTAATCTATTCTCTCTCTCTAAAAGCCAAGATTCTGAATTTCATCCAAAAGCTTCAGGATATCCGGCTGATCAGATTTTTCGTTGATCAGTTCTTCCGCTGTTTTTTCGGTATCGTTTCCCGTACTTTCCACTGCGGTCTGAATTTTGGGATCTCTGCTGTTTTCGAGGCTGTAAAGATAAAGTTTGTTGCCTTTGATTTCAAAATATGCAAGAGAGTTTTTTTCCACAATCTGCACTTCCGGATCTTCAAAAATTTTTACCAGTGCTTTTTCAGGAATATATTTAAAAACCGAATTTTTGGCAACGATAAGAATAAACTCGTTTTCCCTTCTCAATCGTTTTCCGTTTTCCACAGAAGTTTCAAAAAGTTTTTCAAACTTCAGATTGTAAATTCTGAATTGGTTTTTAGTTAAAACATAAACTTTATTTTCAAAAACCAAAAGATCAATCAGATCATCAAAACTGGCATCAAAAGGATAGGAATTGATGGTGGTATCATTTCGAAAATTATACTGAAGAAGTCTTTTTGTGCTTTCATCCAACAGCCATACCTGCTGCAGATCTTCTGCGTAGGCATGTTTGATATACGTGAATTTCTGCTTAAAATCCAGCCGCTGGATTTCATTTAAATTCTGATCCACAAACTTCATTTCCTGAGCATTTTCAGAGAAAAGCGCAATACTTAAAGGATTTTGCACTCCCTGAACTCTGAAAGGAACCGTAAACATCAATTTTCCCAGCTGTTTTCCTAAAGAGTCATATTTGGTAAAGCTGAAATCTTTATTTTTATACAGGTAAATGCTGCCGTAGTCATCTGCAAACAGGTCTCTCACTTCTTTTATCCTCAAACTATCAAACGGCAGAAGCCTCTGCGCAGAAAATGAACAGAAAATAAAGATGAATAAGAATTGTATTAATTTCAAAAAAGATTTTTTTATCAATAAGTACGTTCTCCCGCAGAACGCTACAATTTACATTTTATTTTATTGTAATTAAAGGTTTCATTCATTAATTGCCACTTCATACATTTTCGGCCAGTTTTTACCGGTCACCATCATATGATCGCCTCTGAAAGCAATTCCGTTTAACACCTTTTCAGTATTATCTTTAGAATTTTCTGCAGTAATTTCTGTAAAGTCGAATTTTCCTACCGCTTCTCCTGTTTGCGGATCTATTTTTAAAATAATGGGTTGATGCCAAACATTTGCATAGATGTATCCTTTATAAAATTCCACCTCATTAAGCTTGTTGTAAACGTCTTGGTATCCTCCTACAGATAAAGTTTTCTCAACTTTTGAAGGATCTGTTACCTCCAGAAAATAAAGCCTGTTGGTTCCATCTGTTGCAATAAGGTTTTTACCGTTAAAAGCTAAACCCCAACCTTCAACCATTGAATTGGGCAAAGGAAATTCCGATATTTTTTTAAACGTATTTTTATTGTAAACAAATCCTATTCTGTCCTGATAGGTGAGCTGAAAAATTTGGTCTCCGGCGATGGCACAGCCTTCAGAAAAAATGTCAGAAGATTGCTTTGCCATCAAAAGAGGTTCTGTGGTGCCTAGTTTATATTGTATCAGCTGTGAAGATCCTTCCAAACCGTCACTTTCGTAGATCATATCTCCCTCCATCAGAAATCCTTCTACAAAATTATTGGGATCATGAGGATATTCTGCAACAATTTTATATGAGATCTTTTTCTCAGGAGTTTTTGTAAAAACATTAACGGTAGCATCCTGATTCAGGATTTCACCATCTTTGGTTTTGATGATGAAGGTAAGTCTGTTTTCACCAAAACTGAAATATTGAGGATCTACAATCAGCTTTTCAGTTTCTTTATCTCCAAAACTCAGAGAAATTTTTTCGGCATTGTCTGTGACTTCATCAGGCAAAATAAGTTGATCTCCAAAATGATAGCCTTTCTGCTCCATCATCATATTATGCTCCTGCAGAGAATGTAGAATATCCTCATCTTTCTTACAGGAAACCAATAAGAGGATGGAAGCGAAACCGATAATGAAGGTATTCTTCATTGATAATCATTTAAATTTTGAGAAATTTTACTTTATAGCAACTTCATAGATTTTTGACCAGTTTTTCCCTGTCACCAGCATATGATCGCCTTTGAAAGCGATACCATTCAATACATCGTCGCTGCCTTTCGTATTTTGCTTTGCAATATCCGTAAAATCAAACTTTCCCACCACTTCACCGTTTGCAGGATTTATTTTCAGGATAATGGGCTTTTGCCAAACGTTTGCGTAGATAAAACCCTGATAATATTCAAGTTCATTCAGCTGGTCATAAATTTCAGAATTTCCGGCAACAGAAATATATCTTGTTACTTTGGAAGGATCGCCTGCATTGAGAAAGTAGAGATTTTTTGTCCCGTCTGAAGCGATCAGATTTTTCCCGTCATAGGTTAATCCCCATCCTTCTCCCATTACATCAGGATAAGGAAATTCAGACAATAATTTCAAAGAATTTTTATCATAAACAAAACCTTTCTTGTTCTGCCATGTTAGCTGATACACTTTGTCTCCTACAATTGCACTTCCTTCAGAAAAAATATCTTCCGGCTGCTGGGTAGCAGCAATAGGCACAGTATCTCCCAGAGTGTATTTCAGAATTTGAGAAGAACCTTTCTGTCCGTCACTTTCATAAACGGTATTTCCGTCAAGCTGAAATCCCTGAACAAAATTTGCCGGATTATGAGGATATTCTGCAACAATCTGATACGTGATATTTTGTACAGGATTTTTGGTGAACACATTGATGGTTGCATCCTGATACAAAGTTTCTCCACCTTTGGTTTTGATATTAAAAGTTACGGCATTATCTCCTAATGTAAAATATCTGGAATCCACAACAAGATTTGAAGTTTCTTTGTCTCCAAAGCTGATTGATATACTTTCCGCATTGTCTACAACGTCTTTCGGAAGTTCCAGTTTATCGCCGAAGTGATATCCTTTAGCTTCCATAGAATTGTTGTAGTCTGCGAGAGAGTTTAGTATTTTCTCATCATTTTTACAAGAAACGAACAGGAGCATTACTGCAAAACCTGCTATTATTTTATTTTTCATTATTTTTTCTAAATATTTTTCCAAAAATAGCAAAATTTATTCCTCTTTACTAATTTCAGATGGACGGTTAAGCCAATTGAACAAAAAAAAAGAACCCAGCAACTCTACCAAAATGGCACCGCAGATCTCGTGTAATAATGAATTCTTTAGAGAATACAAAATTATCTTATGCAGGAACTTTTTCTTCTAAAATATTATTTCCTTCAGAGTCAAAATAAGTACAGGTCATTTTATTTAAATCCATCTTCCAGCCTTCTACTCCACTTTCTGCACAGTCTCTGCAGAAAGTATGATAATCTGTACCGCCCTGCTGATGAAGCTTTAACCGGGATTTAAAATGGTCAAGATTCAAATTTTCTGCCACTACCAACTTATCGTATTTGCTTCCTGTATCTGCAGCGTAATTATCTGCATCAAAATAGGACGTATTTCCATCGGTGACGTACGCTTTGTAATGGGAAACGCCCAGATTTTTTATTGCCTGAATGTATTTTGGGAAATCTGCTCCGCTTTTTACTTTTTGATGTTCTGATTTAATTTCTTCAATTGTGAATTTCATTGTTTGTGTTTAAATTTAATTTATTTTAAATAATTATCTTTTTCGTAATGCTAAAGGAAGGAAAAGACCGCAATGATTTTTGAACTACTGCATGCTGTAAGTTTGCGAACGAAATTTCGCCGGTTCCCTTGACAATACTTATCTGGAGAGAAATTCCAATAAGCAAAACAACTTAGATTTTAAGTGATAACAAATTACGGCTACCCAGTAATGGCTTTTGTTTTTTTAAAGCTAATCATTCTGAAATCAGCAAGACTTTTGGTTACGTATGAATGCGCGAAGGTTTCAATTCTTTTACTAACTGACGAATAGCGAGCTCAATAATTGCTGGTTATTTTGCGCAACAAAAAAGACGCAAATTACGACTGGTGCTGCATTTTTGCGGGATCATCATAATTCACCATCCAATTTATCCCAAATTTATCGGTAAACATCCCGAAGTAAGCGCCCCAGAAAGTATCGGCAAGAGGCATCGTAATGGCACCGTCCTGCGACAATCCGTCAAAAAGAGTATCTGCTTCTTCTTTAGATTCTGCATTGATGGAAATAGAAAAATTGTTTCCTACGTTCAGATGTGAGTCCCATTCTTCTACTATATCACTTCCCAACAACATGGTTTCTTCAGAAATCGGTAAAGTAATATGCATAATTTTGTCTTTGTTTTCCTGAGCTACTTCTTTTCCGTCCTGCACAGGCATTTCGCCAAAAGTTCCGACGTAAGGAAATTCGCCTCCAAAAACAGACTTATAAAAATCGAAAGCTTCTCTACAATTACCGTTGAATGTTAAATAAACGTTTACTGTTGCCATACTGTGAGTTTGAATAAATTTAAATTAATCGTGAATAATTATCTGTGCTGATCGATCAGAATCATATTTCCATCGGGATCTTTCAGAAAGAGATGTTCAGGGCCGGAAGTTGTTTCGTCTGCTTCTTTTTCCAGCGTTACCTTATTTTCTTTCAAATGCTTCTGAATGTCCCGCACATCATCAAAAGAATCAAGATTTTGTGCGTTTTCGTCCCAGCCAGGATTAAAAGTAAGCATATTTCCGTCAAACATTGCCTGAAAAAGCCCGATTAAAGTGCTTCCGTTTTTCATGATGAGATAATTGCTCTCCATATTGCCACCCATTTGGCTGAATCCTAATTTTTCGTAAAAATCTCTGGATTTTTCTAAATCTTTCACACTCAAACTAATAGAAAAAGCACCTAATTTCATCTGTAAATTATTTTGTTAAATAAGTTTTTAAAAATACCAATCTCCTGATCTTTATTGATTATTGGTTGAGTAATTTCGTTTTAAAATCTAAAGTTCCGTCATAGCTTTTCCAATGACCAATAAGTTCTATGAAAGGATTTTCTACTTTCTCAGTTTTTTTATTCCACTTAAATGTGTACATAAATTTTCCCTTAAAAATACCGGAATGTTTCTCTTTATTTTCTTCGGCCAATTCGTAATCACCATACACAACACCTCTCTTCTTTCCGTCTTTATATTGGGTAATGATAAATTTACCTTCATATTTAGACCTGTTTTTGTCTACAACCGTATATCCTGAAACAAAATATTCCTGATCATTTTCTCTGTTCTGTTCAGAAATTTCGATCTGAAGTTTAATGGTTTCATTTTCACTCCCAATGGTTCCTGTATACGGTTTTGAATCATTTGTCCATACATTTGCAATATTCGGCATTTGAGCCGACGCAAAATTTGAAATAAGAATAAGAAGAAATAAAAGTTTTTTCATTTTTGTTTTTTTATTTTAGATAAAGAAAAAAGATGAAAGATGAAAGACTTTTTTCTTAAATATCTTCTTACTGAATGTACATCACAGGAAATTCATTTACCTTTCACTTACGTTTTTTGTGTTTATCAAACTCCAAACTGAGACAAATGGTGATTCAGATGTTTTGCAAACATATTATTCCATTCAGAGGATGATAATTTCCCGAAGGAAAAAGATTCTTTACCGTCAAATGCAGCAGGTCCCAATTGCTGGGTTTTTTGAATGTATCCGATCAGTCTTTTCTTTTCTTCATCAAAATCTCTTCTTTCTTTAATCAGAAACTGCGGTGCTGTAGGAGAATCTCTCGGATAAGCTTTTTCGCCGACCACTTTAGGTTTTACAAAAGTTTTTAAGATAAATTTCGCAATTGTTCCCGGCTTTTTGTGCTTTTCTGGCTCATAAACCATTTCGTATGTTATACAGCAGTGTGCCAACATTTGATCTACCGTCATTCTTCCCCACAAACCGTGTGTATCTTCCACCAGATTATTGATTCTATTGATATAATTCTGAGCGTCTTTCGCTTCAAATACGTTTTCCATAGTTTATTAAATTATATTAAACAAATATAATATTATTTCAGATGATTTTACATTCTTTTTTATGGTAAAAAATGAATCCTAAAGGAGATCACAGAAAGATATTTTTCATAAAAAAACCTCCCTGCAAAATGGCAGGAAGGTCTCTGTTCTAGATTTATTTTCTATTTCTGAACTGCTTTCTTCATCGCAGCATCCGGACGCAAAACCCTGTAACGTACTTCCAAATCTTTAGGAAGATAAAAAACCAGAGGCAATTTGCTGTTGTATCTTACAATTTCCGGCTGTAAAGAAACAAATTTCCTGGTTTTCTTCTGATCCGGACAAGCCATTAATGTTCCGCCTGTTTCACCGGAAGACTCCACATCATAATAAGTGTACCCCCATCCCTGCAGATCCTGAGCTGTTACTTTTCCTACCAAAAAATGATTGTTGCAATCCAGCATTTTTTCTGTTCCTACAAAAAATTCCACTTTCAGGTCGTTCTCATTTTTAGCAACAGGAAGCTGAATAAAAACCTGTTTATATCCTTCTTTGGCTTTGGGAAATATGTCGATTTGCAGTTTCTCAAATTTCTCCTTTTTCTTCTGGGCAGAAATAGTCCCTATGAAAAAAATCATCATGACAGCTGATACAGCTTTTAAAAATTTCATACTGAAGTGTTTTAAAATTATCATTCCTTCATCACAAAAACTATTCCACAATTTCAACAGTAGTTCCTTTCGTATGAGCATTCATCTGCGGAGCATAGTAATTCTGAATTGTGGTTATTCCGTTGGAGAATTTACCCGAAGCATTTGCGACATAATCATATTCAAAAACATATTTCCCTTTCGGCATAGACTGAATATAGAAATTGGTGGATGCATCTTTTGTAGACTGATAATATCCCAGATTGTTTTTCCACTGATAGCCTGAAATTACCTGCAATGGCTCAAATCCTGCCGCTCTCATATCTTTGATGTGAATAAATTCCATCTGCCGGTCTGTATTCAGAATCATTCTTACCGTTACTTTATCACCCACTTTCACTGGTGTTTCGGAAGATATTTTCTGCAGTTCCTCACCATTTGCAGTTTTTACTTTTTTATATAATTCTTTGGTCACAGAAATGTAATTTTCTGAAGATTTTATTTTATCCAAATCCTCATAATACTGCCAGAATAATCCTCCCTGAACAATTCCTGCACCCGGTTTGGTAACGGTAACAGTCGCTAAATTTTTATCTAAAACATCTGTTTTTACAGCAGATTTCACATACCCTGTCGCCTGAGTTTCCGGTTTCAGCTCTTTTCCGCCCCAAATGATTGTTGCTTGGTCACTTTCTGATGTCGTCCAGGATTTTCCTGAATTTAAAATCGTAAAAATCACTTCCGACGTGCCTCTTGAGCTTCCCCAGGAATTGACTTCCTTCTGCGTAATCAACCAGATTTTCATGTCTTCGATGAATTTCTGATCGTTCGGTTTCAATGTATTGAAGGCTTCCAAAGCTCCTGCGTGATTCACTACTTTTGAGCTGAACCAACCCCAATCGTCCAGATTTTGCTTCCAGTAAACACCCTGAGTTTTTGAATCTACAGAAGTTTCTTTTAAATAATTTAATAATTTATCCGATACATCATTTAAACCATAATCGTTCATCAATAACGCTGCACGATGCAACCCGAAGAAGGTAAAATCTGTGATTTTTGCAGTTTTTGATTTCTGCTTTACCAAAGTTTTCAGTACAGCTCCTTTTCCTTTTAAAGGATACTCTTTTTCCCAGTAGTTTCTTGTATCCAGATAATCCAGGCTCCAGTTTGTCCAGATATTTTGCGTTTTTACATTGTAATATGTATCGATTTCGTTATCTACATATTTTACCAAATTGGCAACCAATTCTTTCTGTTCAGAATTTTGATACTCTTTCACATTATCTTTTAACCAAGAATTGATTTTTCCTAAATTCTTGAGAATATACAGTGAAGTAGAATAAGAACTCGGATAACCTTGATACCAGGAAAAACCACCATCCGGATTCTGGAGTTTTTTGAAATCGTCCCAATCCTGATGAATTGAATTTTTCATTGTATTGGCATCAAACAACAAGGCTAATTTTTCCATCTGTTCGGTCTCATTTTTACTTTCCAAAACCCACGGAGTTTCTTCCAGTAAAAGCTGTTTCAGCTCCTGATTTTTTTCAAGATTTGAAGTTAATAATCCTTTATTCTGATATTCTTCAAAAACAGTTTTCAATTTCGGATTGGCTTTAAAAATTTCTGATGCCAAAACATCGGCAAACCATTTATTAAAGATAACATCGGCAGAATTATTCTGATCGTTTTTCAGGCTTGGAAGCGCAAACATAATTTCCCAGATCGGATTGGTTGTCAGTTCTAGCGTATTTGAAACATTAGAAATTGTGGTAGAATTGGCATTTTTGAGATTATCTAAAACAAACGTTTTCGTTTCACCTTCTTTTACAAAAACAGGAACAGCTTCGGTAACCAACATTCTGTTGGGAAGAACAGCAACAGCTTTTTGTTCTCCATCAGAATATTGTCCGGCTTTTGCTACGACTTTCAAAATAATGGAAGAAATATTCTTCGGAACTTTTATTTTCCATGTTAAAGCCGAATTTCCGTTTTCATCTACATCAAAATTCTGAACGTTTGAATCTAAACCAAATTGAGACGAAATATCTTCATTGGTAAAAGCATCCAAAATCTGCAAACTTGCAGAACCGCTTAGTTTTTTTGATGTTAAATTGGAAAGTTTAGACTGCAGATTCAGTTCATCGCCTTCTCTCAAAAATCTCGGATAATTTGGTGTTACCGAAAATTCTTTCTGCGTTACCACTTCTTTTTCCAACGTGGCTGCTCTTGCGTCTTTTGTGTGAGCTAAGAACATCAGTTTCCATTTTGTAAGAGCTTCCGGAGAAGTAAATTCAAAATGGACGTTTCCTTCGGAATCCGTTTTCAAATCGGGATAGAAAAATGCGGTTTCGTTGAGGTTTTGGCGAACCCCAACTTTTTCTAAATCTTTTTTGGAAGCTTCAATATCAACTAAAGAATCTTTACTTGTCACAGTATTACTAGCCACACTACTAGTTTTTTTCACAATCGTTTTACTATAACCTAAAACTACAACTTCTTCAATATTTCCATTTCTTGGTGAGGCAGCAGGAAGAGGAATACTTGACTCTATTTCCATTTCCTTCATCATTTTAGGCTTTGGACAACCATTGTACTTTGGTAAACCCGGAACTGTAGGACAAGCGTCATCTCTATCTAAAACGCCATCACCATCTGCATCCGAAACAAATCCTAAGTTACGGTCAAACCAACTAAACTGAGGTACAGATATAAATTTCCCATTATAATATCCCATTCTTTTCTGGTAATACCTCTGACCCAGATTTTCTCTCATATCATAAGAACTAAAGAACGAATAAGGTGTATATAATTTCTGCCAATCAAAACTGTTCACCGCAAACTGATCCAAAGACATATCGTACATATTGGCTAAAACTTCAGCATTGATTTTTTCTTTTTCATTTCCTGAAATCTTTACAGACCACTTTTCTTTGGCATTAGGCTCCAATTTATCTCTGAAAGTTGTGGTCTCTATTTTTAATGGCTGTTCAGAATCTTTTATCTTTAAAATAACGGCTTCTGTCTGCACGTCATTATAAGCAACAACCTGAAACTGAATATTGAGACTGCTCACCGTTTTCTCTTTCGGAAGATCAATTTCATATGCTAAGACTCCGCCTTCAAATTGACGAACTTCGGAAACTGTTTTGCCAGAACCATCCTGAACAAAAATACTGACCTGTGCGTCAGGAATTGCAGAATAAGCATAAATTTTTGCTTTTTCACCTCTCGAAAATTCGTTCTTTGGTCCCACAACATTTAAGAATGTTTTCTGATTGGGTTTCAGAGATTTTTTATCCCAAACACTGAAATTCTGAGAAGTTTTGATCGTGTCTTTACCTTCAATATTGTACAACTCAAGCTGGTAATTGCCTGCTTCCAGTTTTCCGAGATCCAGAGATTCTTCATTTCGTTTTGCTCCATTCAGGATAACAAAAGAAGGTTTCCAGTTCTTAATTTCATCATTTTTATCAAATCGGTCATGTGGAAATCTGCTGATGAATTCTTCTTTTGAAAGTTGTGGTAAATTCTGAACTTCCGATTTAAAATTGTCTCTGAAAATCCTGTCTGGAGCTTCCAGTTTTGATAATTTGACCTGATAAGATTTTTTTAAATTTTGTTCGTTATAATTTTTCGTTTCTACTTTCAGTTGTACGTTTTCATCTGCAAATACATCATTTAACTTGTCTGCTTTTATATAATGTGAAACCGACGAAACTTTCAGATCGGTATTCGCAGATTGCGTTTCGCCGTTAATATCTGTTACAGAGGCATTAATAGAATAATTATCAACCTGAATCCCTTCTGTTTTTTCATCTTTTTTCAGATCTAATTTTATGGTAAACTCACCTTTTTCGTTGGTTTTTACATCTCCTAAAATTGAGTTTTCGCTATCATTATCATTGGGATACCACGGAAAATATCTCCATCTTATATTTTGTTTTTTAATCTCATAATTTACTTGGGTATTGCTTAAGGCAACTCCCGAAAACATCATCGCTTTACCTTTCAGCTCGATGGTTTGGCCGTATTTATATTCATCTTTTACAGGCTCAAAAGTCACTTCAAATTTCGGACGCTTATATTCCTCAACTTTAATATATCTGTATCCATCCGTTCCGCCATCGGTTACAAAACGAAAAGTTCCATTTAACTTTCCTTTTGGTAAAATAAAACTTCCGTGATAGGAACCAAATTCGTTTGTCGTAAAATTCTGAGAAGAAACTTCCTGGTTATTTGTATCGTATAAAGTAATTTTTTGTTGTAAACCCGAAACTACACCTTCTGTTTCTTTTTCAATTCTGGTATTGATTACCTTAAAATATACCGTTTGTCCGGGTCTGTAGATGGCTCTGTCTGTAAATATCTGGGCTTTGGTGCCTATGAGTTGCTTATTTTCATTATTGTTGTACACTCTGTTTCCGTAAACTTCCATCATCTGAAAGTTGTTCGTTTTTGGCTGTCGGATCAGGAGCGTTCTGTAATAATCGGTATTCTTTGATTGAGGAAATGTAAAAATTCCTTTATCATCAGTTTTACCGTCTGTTTTCGTAGAACCGTTATTAGAAACAAATTCATAAAATGTAAGATTTTCTTGCGGAACCGGCTTCCCGTTTTCACTGTTAACCAATCTCAATTCATTTGATAATTGATCTCTGTCTTTCCTTGTCTGATAAACGATTCTGTTATCCGAAACCAGAAAATAAAAATCTTTTTCAGCTTCGGCATCTTTGGCACTGATTCCATCAACAGAATATTCGGCAAGATAAATTCCGGGTGGAAGTGCTTTTATTTCCAAAGATGTTTTGTGATTCTGGAAATCTCCAGGATCATCTAATTGGTAAACCTCTTTTTTAACAAGATTTTTTTTAATCTTATCAAATTTGTTGGAGTAAGAATTTTTCGCATATTGTAAAAAAAATGTCAGATCATCTTTCACTTCATAAATATTAATTGAAAAAGCGGAAACATTTTTATATTCTGCAACCAGATGAATCGGTCTGTTACTTTGCGTTTGTTCTTCGTATTTCAGACCCAAATAAGGATTGGTGATCTGATTTTCTTTATTTTTAATATTTTCTAAAAATGGAGATTTCGGATATTGAGTCTTTGCAAGATTAGCAATTTCTAAAGCTTCTTTTTGTTTGTTTTTAATGATTAATTCATTCATGATTTCTTCCATCACAAGAACTTTGTAATCACCGTCAATATCAGATTTCACAATGGCCTGAAGTTGCTCCAGTTTATCTTTACAAGTTGTAAATTCACAGTTTTCAGATAATTTCTGATGCATGAAATACAATTTAGAATTTCCCGAATTCTGGGCAATCAATTCATCAAAAACTGTATTGATTACGACTCTGTTTTCCGTTAATTCATTTTTGGTAAACAGTTCGTTATTAGATAAAAAATTAATTTTTCGTAAAGAATACCAATCCATCAAAGTAGGAAAATAAACAAAGTCGCCTGTATCCGAAAAAGCATCTTTATACTTTGCAAGAGAAACTTTTTTCATTGCCTGACTCTGCAGATCGAGCTCTTTGAAGTTTTTATTTAAATAATTTTTAAAATCAAGTTTGCTCCACGTTTCAATTTGCGAAACATCCTGAGAATTCATATTGGTTCTTCCGTCTATTTCCCATGAATGCTCATTATAATAATCGAACATAAATCCCGATAACAGAACTTTATAAACCAAAAGATCCTCACCTTTCAGTTTCTTTTCCGAATTCTGAAGCTTCGCAAAAAACTTTGAAGCTGAATCGTTTTTATCATCATCTGTTGTTTGATTGATGATACTGAATTCCGCTTTGAGAGATCGGATGAGCTGCAGCGCATTATTTTCTTTCATAGCCTGATTTTGTATTTCTAAAATAAGAGGCAAACTAGATTTAAAAGTTCCTTTGGATGAATTCACCTGTACTTTCTTCCACTGCTGATCGTAATTCTGTGAAAAAACCATAGAAAAATTAAGTAAAAGCAGGAATAGGAACGAAATCTTGGAATATCTTTGCATAAGTGTTATTTTTACTAAATGAATTGCTTAAAAGTACTGAAAAAAACCGTTATAGACAGCCAATTATACGTCTCTTTAATGGGAACTTTTTTTGCAGTTTTTTTCATGCTGGAGCAAAATACATTCCGTTTTCCTTCGGTGCTTTTAATATTCATCACCTATTTCAGCGGATATCTGTATACGAAATACCAAAACACAAAACATTTTTATAAGATCTTTATTTTAAATATCATCGCCGGAATTTTTTCGGCAGTCTTAATTATTTTTAATCATAATGAAATACGATTGGTAAAATGGCTGATTATTGTTGTTTTGGGCCTGCTCTATAACAGCTTCTTTCTTGAAACCTACATTAGGAAGATCCCTTTACTGAAAGTATTTTATGTAGGACTCGTTTGGGGACTAGTGAATTGTTGGCTTACGCTGCCAGAATTTAATATTCCTGTATTTCTTATCAGTTTCTTTTTTATCACCGCTCTGGTTTTGCCTTTTGACATCCGAGATATGAAAAGTGACACTATAGAAACTTTTCCGAAATTAATCGGAGTACAAAACACTAAATACCTCGCTTACCTTTTTGTTTTCACAGCGGTCATTTTATCTGTTTTTTATCTGAAATTTCAATACGGACTAAGTATATTTCTAACTGCAATAATTACTTTTATTTTAATTTACTTTTCTGAAAGCAAACGGGATGATGCTTATTTTTCTTTTGGAATTGAGACCTGCTCGGTACTTCCTTTTTTATTTTTAATAATAATAAAGTATTTTTGACGAATGATTATCAGGAAACTCTCCCTTTACAATTTCAAAAATCATTCAGAAAAAACGTTTGATCTTTCTCCGCAAATCAACTGTTTTGTGGGAAACAACGGTGTGGGAAAAACCAATATACTGGATGCTCTGCATTATCTTTCTGTAGGAAAGAGTTTTTTGGGAAATACAGACTTCAACAACATCAAAAAGGATGAAGATTTTTTCTCCATCAACGCAGAAATTCAAAATGATGATTCTGAAGACATTATTAAAATTTCCCAGCCGAAAGAAGCCAAGAAAATCATCAAGAAAAATGATAAAACATACGACCGCTTAGCCGACCATATCGGTTATCTGCCAAGTGTGATGATTTCACCTTATGACTCCAATCTCATCTCAGATTCGGGAGAAAGCAGGAGAAAATTTCTGGATGCAATGATTTCGCAAACCGATTCTGAATATCTTTTTGGATTAATACAATATCAGAAAACCATTCAGCAGAGAAATGCTTTGCTAAAATATTTCGCCAAAAACAGGACATGGGATAAAGATTCTTTAGAAATTTATGACGATCCTATCACCAAATCCGGAACGCAGATTTATAAAAAAAGGAAAAATTTTGTTGAAAAACTCAATCCTATTGTACAGAGTTTTTACGAAATCATATCGGGCGGAAAAGAAAGCGTTTCCGTAGTTTACGAATCTCATTTACTGGAAGATTCATTTGAAAATTTACTGAAAGAAAGTCTGGATCGCGACAGAATGCTTACTTACACTTCAAAAGGTATTCATAAAGATGATCTTCTGTTTGATATGGATTCGGTTCTGATCAAAAAAATTGGTTCGCAAGGACAGCAGAAATCATTTTTAATTTCATTAAAACTGGCACAAATGAGTCTGGTAAAAGAACTTACCGGAAAAACTCCTATTTTATTGCTTGATGATATTTTTGACAAATTAGATGACACCCGTGTGGCGCAGTTGATCAAACTCGTGAATCAGGAAAACTTCGGGCAGATCTTTATTACAGATACACACCGCGAACGTACGGAAAATGTGGTAAAAAAAATTAATGAGGAAAGTATAATTTTTGAGGTGTGATTTGGGATTCGGGATTCGAGATGCGGGATTCGAGGTGCGGGGTTCGAGGTGCGGGGTTCGAGGTGCGGGATTCGAGGTGCGGGATTCGAGGTGAGGGGTTCGAGGTGCGGGATTCTGAATTCTGGTTTTGAGATTTGGATAGGGGTTTTGAGATAGATATTTTGTATATACAAGTTTAAATTTCTTTTTTAATTTTATAAAAGCACAAATACAATGAGTTATAGAAATTTAGATATTTATAAAATGGCTTTTGACTTATTCCCAAAGGTTCATAAAGCATCTTTTCTTCTTCCTAAATATGAATTATACGAATTAGGGAGTCAATTGAGAAGATCTGCTGATTCAGTTGTTACTAATATTGTTGAAGGTTACGGACGTTCAATTTATAAAAATGAATATTACAGATTTCTTGTATTCAGTCATGCAAGCAATGATGAAACAATCAATCATTTAGAAAAAATTATGGTTTTATATCCTGAGTTTTCTACTGAATTTGAAGTTTTGAAACATCAATATGATTTGTTAGGTGGAAAAATTAACAATTACAAAAAATGGGTAAAAGAAAATTGGATTGAAAATAAATCTTAAACTAAAAACCTGTTTAAACCTCGAATATACGAATCTCGAAACCCATATCTCATCATGAAAAGAAATAAAAAACGTGAATTTCAATCTTCAGAACTGGTAAAATCTTTTGCCAGAATGTATGGTTTTGAAGATAAATTATTAGCTTTTGAAATTAAAGATTTCTTGGCAGAATATCTGGATGAAAGTTTATTTGATGAAATTGAAAGTGTCAATATCGACGACAAAACTATTTTCATTAAAATTAATTCTCCACTTTTAAAAAACGATTTTAAAATGAGACGAAGCTTTTATCTGAAAAAGTTTCAGGATCAATTTGGAGAAGAAAAATTTACTGATCTTCAGGTTTTATAGCTTTGGTATTGTGCATGATGTGAGAAGTTTTATGATCAAAACTTGATCGCAACGGAATAAAAAACTTCAGCGGATTTTTCAGGAAATACCTGAATATCTCTCTGTAGATCTCACTGACCTCACCAATGTTTAATTTTCTGGATCGGAAAGCCAAAAACATCGACAAACCGAAACTTACCAAAAAATTGAAGAAACCAATGATAAAAACCGTAAGCAGAGCAATCCAGAATGTATAAGAATCTACATTAAAATCTTTTCCGTACAATCCTAAAGCAAAGTTTCCTGCCGCAAAGGTAATGTGGCGAATATCCAGATCCAGCCCGAAAAATAACCCAATAGGCGCAGTTGCACCCAGAAAACCACCAAACCAGAAATTAGATACAATTCCCGCCCAGTTTTTCGCATAGTAATTTGATAAACTTTTGGCAAATTTTGCTCCGAAAACCCTTTTAATAGACTGGTTCTTGGCAATCCGGTCCGGAATCTGAAAGAAAACAGAATTATTGCCTATATTCCCGGAAATAATCCCGGAAATAAAGAGATAAAAACCCGCAATACTTGCATGAAGAATCGCTTTAGAATTAAAAGGATCTAAATCTTTCAACAATTTTTCAGATTTTTCTACGGCTAGATTCTGCGAGAAAAAAACATCAAGTCCATAAATAATAAGCAATGCGACCGGAAAAGCAAGCAGTACATTTCCGACAAAAGCAATAAATTGACTTCTGAATAATTTGGAAACCAGATCTGCAAATTCTACGTTATTTCTTTTGGTATTTCCTTGTTCGGAGAGTACTTTGGTCATTGTAGCAGCCGTCATTGCAGGCTGTTTTGTTGCCAGCGTGAATCCCATCAGATAGATCATGACAAATCCCATTGCATAATTCAGAGAGTATAAAAAAGCATGGAAAAAATCGCTGCCCGGCATAAACCCGTATAACATCTTCAAAACACACAAAGCGCCTACAATAATACCTCCACCGCTTGCTTTGAGAAACATTTTCATGTACTGTTTCCGGTTGGAAGTTATGTAATGAGTTCCTGTTTCTGCAGTATGATTGGTGATTAAATGAGAGATCATTCTCGTACTATCGTTGAAGAGCTCGGAAATGTTATTCTTGTGAGATTTATAACGCAGCACATTCAGCATCAACTGCTTGGATTTCACAATAACATCTTCATCATTATCGATCACAAGCAATTGTACAATCTCGTAAATTCTCTGCGTTTGCTGCCGGATTTTCAGAAGAGATTGATTAATCTTTCCTGAAATACCATATTTGGATGAGTTTTTAAAAGCAATATTTACAAAATCAAGACACTGTTCTACATAGATTTTGATCTGTTTGTATCTGCTGTCTTTTGAGTGTAGCTGTATTTCGGGATTTATTTTGAATTCTTCCGCCAGAGCTTCCAGCTCATTTTGTAAAGCCAAAAAAGGATTGTCGAAATTTCTGTATTCCGGAGCCATCCTTACCACCTCAACTTCAAGGGCCATCCCTGTAACACGCCAGGAAAGAATATTCATGGAAAAAATAAGCTCTCTTTTGACCTTCTTTTTCTGTATAAAATCGGTGATTCCAAGAATATGAAAAAACTCATTGAGCTCATTTTCCGGGAGATTATGCAGATATTCCAGATCTTTCTTGGGTCTGAAGCTGATGTTATCTACCATATACCAAACCGTTTTTTCGTTTTCTACGGGTGGTAAAATCTTGTTAAGAATTCTTTTTTTGAGTTCCGGAAAAAAAGCATTTTCCGATAAAATATTGGCCTCTGTAAGAGATAAATTGAAGGGTCTTCCTTCAAAAATATTGTGAATATAATGTTTGAAATTGTCTGCTAAATTAGAATTTGTCTTGAAACAGTTGAGAACGTCTGTAAAGTCCGCTTTCTTTATGCTTTCTAAAAACTCCGCAAAGGGTTCTAAAGAAAGAGTTTCGTTCTTAAAAGAAAAATATTTTCTAAGAACAGCTTCAAAATTTTTTGTACTTGATGCAGTAAATTTCATTAGTGCAAAGATACTACTTCAAACTTACATTTCTCATTTGTCTCATAATCCAATTGTGTTTCTTTCGTAAATAAGATGACGGGTTTTTAGGATCGTACTTTTTAGGGTTGGGTAAAACGGCGGCAATCCATGCTGCTTCGGAGGTATTCATATCTTTTGAAGATTTGCCGAAGTAATATTGTGCTGCTGCTTCTACGCCAAAAACACCCTGCCCCATCTCGATAGAGTTTAGATAGCGTTCCAAAATAATGTCTTTACTCCAGACTTTCTCAATAATGAATGTATACATCGCCTCAAGTCCTTTCCGGATCCAGCTTCTTCCCTGCCAGAGAAAAACATTTTTTGCCGTTTGCTGCGAAATGGTACTTCCGCCCCTTATTTTCTTTCCTTTTTCGTTATTCTTCATCGCTTTTTCGATAGCCGTATAATCGAATCCGTTGTGATTGAAAAACTTTTGATCTTCGGATGCAATTACTGCTTTTTTTACATTGTTTCCCATTTCATCATAAGAAATATAGTCGCGATGAAGTTTACCATACTCTAAAACGCCTCCGATTTGAGTAAGTGTAATGGGCGGATTGAAAAATCTTCCCCAAATGATAAATACTACGTTCAGAACAAGAACAATGAAGATAAGTTGTTTTATTTTTTTCCACATAAGCTAAAAACTTCTGCAAAAATAAAAAAATCCTGCGATCTATTGTAATTCTTTCAGATAAGTGAGCTGATAATCCGGCAAAAGTTCCGGATGAAAGATTTTTATATAATCTTTAAGAATAATATCTGAGCGTACCACTCCACTTTCAAAAAAATCGTTCGATTTCTGATTTTCTTTGGCATTGACACCATAGATTTTCCCTTTGCTGAAAACCTCAAGCTTTCCATAATACGGATTGATTCTCAAAAGCTCTTTTTTAGAAAGATGATTCCCTGCGTTTACCCAATACTGCGTTTGTCCAGACTTTGAATACACTTCTTCAAAACTCATCGTAACCGCCTTTTCTTCAGTATTGTTTTTTAAAATATAATCTGCATTGGCATCTGCAATATAATTGGCAGTAAAAGTTTTTCCACCCGGTAAATACCAGACATCGCCGTACATTTCATTGGCCAGTACTTTAGGCTGTAATTTGGATTTTAAAGCCAACTGTTTTAACTGCTGATAGTTTTTCTCGATTTCGTTATATTTGGTTTCAGCAATACTTTCTTTACCGAAGAGTTGTCCAAAAAGCTTAAGGTATGCTGTTTTTTCCAATGGTTTTTGCTCCAAATATTCATCCAAAAAGATCACCTGTATTCCGCTGTTTTTCAAAAGCTGATAGGTATTCTCAAAACTTGCAATATAATTGGTAAAAATTGCATCAGGCTTTAAAGAAATTATTTTTTCAACATCATATTTCTGCTCATTTCCGACATTCTGGATTTTTCCCTGCATTACTAAATCATGAATTTTTTCTGAATAAATATATTCAGGGCTCGATACACCGATAATTGTATTTTCTGCACCAACTTCCGAAACATACCCTAATAAACTGGAGTTCAGCAAAATAACCTTCTTAAAAGGAATTTCTTCGGTTTTCAGATCATATTTGAATTTTCCTGACTCAAAATGAAAGAAGCCTTCTTTTTCTGTATAATTCAGTTTTGAAGATAGATAAACAGTATTATCCTCTGATTTTTTTTGTTCTCGTTTACAGGATATTAAAGAAAAAAATGCGATAATAAATAAAAAATTGAGTTTCATCTTTCAAAGAAAGTAAAAAAGTCTTATATTTGCAAACCTTTAAACAAGGCCTCGTGGCGCAACTGAATAGCGCATCTGATTACGGCTCAGAAGGTTACAGGTTTGAATCCTGTCGAGGTCACTTACAGCCAAATGGCGCCAATGGCGCCATTTTTGATATCACCCAAAACTACTACTATCTTAATTTTATAACTATTTACAGGTAACATTCATTATTTTTAAGAATGTTATTTTAAATCTTTCTTAAAAACCTATAGAAAATATATTAAGTTATTGGTAACCTAGTAATTCGCTTATCTGATAGAAAAATCGTTCGATCAATCGTAGATCTTTGGTCACAATTTCTGCATGGTCTTTCAGTTCCTTGTCAAAAGGAAGACGGTTTATTGTAAGACGGTTTCAGCCCTTTCGGAAGTGTCAAGCCCTTAAGTAGTGATACACAAAAAAAGAATCGTTATCAAAGAAGAATTAGAAATGCTTTATGTAAAGCATACGCAGAGAGATTACAGTTTAAGTTTAAAGCTACAAATTGTGAGAGAAATTGAAAGCGGAGAACAAAGTACGCACTGTGCCTGTCGAAAATATGGTATTCAAGCCAGAAGCACCGTGATGAGTTGGCTGAAAAAATATGGTAACTTTGATTGGGAAATCAAACACCAAGCAACATGGCAAAAACACAGGAACGAATCATGGAACTGGAAGCAGAAGTCAATTTGCTGCTAAAGCAAAAGACTTTTCTTGAAAAACAAGCTTATGTTGCCGATAAAAAAGCAATTATCTACGATATGATGATTAATATGGCTGAGAAAGAATATCACATCGGTATCAGAAAAACTTACTACCCCAACAATCGACAACTTTCACAGCAAGGAAAAAGAAAATTTAATCGTCAGCTGTGGATAGTTCGGGTGGAACAGACATGTTTATTACAGGAGTACAAAAAAGAACTCAAACCTACAAGAATAAGGCTTCCCAAGTTAATAGAGCTCGTAGAAAATTTATGCTTGAAGATGCCTAAATTAGGAGGTAAGAAATTGTATTTCATATTGTGGGAGGAATTAAAATACCTAAGAATTGGAGGGGACAGGTCTGATGCTGTTCTGCAAGCAAAACCAGCTACTCCCGGATCTTATCATCTTCACCGTTTTTTCTCTTTTTTATAATAAAAGACGGAACTGTTTATGATGAAAAGTTTACACGCATTCCGAGTACTTATCCCGTGTTATGATCCGGAATAAACAACCAGTTTTCTCGGGAGGTGTTAAAGCTTTTGGCGATTACATCTTTCATTACGACATTTGGCAGCGTAAGCTTTGCAACAATCTTTTGTACTGCGAAAGTTCCTTCATTTTGGAGAGTTTCTAACATCCAATCCGCCATATTTACTCTTCCATTTGTAAAATGTCTGCTGGCTGATACCGTGCTCCCGGCAGATCTCATTTGCTGCTTGCCTTAATTTTGCTCAGATAAAATCTTAATAATCTGACCTTCTGAAAATTTACTTTTTTTATAGTCTTCCAAATTTAAAAACTATATTTTTAAATGCTCCGGTCTTTGGGGAAGATTACAATTACAAAAGTGAAAATATATTCTGATGTGCCAAATTATATCTTTAAATAAATATTAGTCTTATTATCTATTTACAATTAAATATTTTATCATATTCTTCTTAAAATCTTTGTGCGAAAGTAAAGTAATCTAAAGCCAAATTACGACAGCTTCGATTGTTTTTAAATGCTTGAAATTATATTGGGAAAAGTTTAGACAACAAAAAAACGCTCGTCCCGGTCACAAGACCGACATTTGAAGATTTCACTCTCTTATGTCGGTTTTTTTATTTCCTAATCCTAAATATACTTTTATCAAACTCTTGATTTTAGTGGTTTGAAAACCTTCCCCATCGAAGATTAACCTTTCAGGATCAATCAAACCAATTATAGCTCATTATCAATTGTATCCGAGTTTTTAGATCTTTCAGAAAAGTTATCTTTCCGGAAATTCCAGTTCAAAACCGACCCCTCTGATAGATATGATTTTAATACTTTCGTCGTGGCGGAAATATTTTCTGACTTTACTGATATACACATCAAGACTTCTTCCGGTAAAATAATCATTGGTCTTCCATATTTTGTCCAGGATTTCGTCTCGTTTTATTGTTTGACGGTTATAATTTAAAAACAGAATTATCAGATCTTTTTCACGGATGGTAATGCGGACATTTTCTTTGTGATGCGACAATAATAATTTTTCAGCATCCAAAATATATTCTCCAATCTTTATTTCACTCTCGCTATTTTTTACAATTGATCTTTTAAGAATGTTTTTAATTCTGAGGATTAGTTCTTCAGGATCGCAGGGTTTGGAGATATAATCATCGGCTCCAATTTTAAGACCGGTAATTCTGTCGATCTGTTGATTTTTTGCTGTCAAAAAAAGAATAGGAAAATCAGGATGTCTTTCTAAAATTATTTTAGCAAGAGAAAAGCCATCCATGTTAGGAAGCATAATATCGAGAATTCCAATATCGAAAGATAGAAGACTGATGCCTTTTCGCACAACATCCTTAGGATCTTGATGCCAAAATATTTCAAACCCACTTAATTCGAGATATTTTTTTAAGATCAGACCAAAGTCATAATCGTCTTCTACCAAAAGGATCTTAGTTTTCATAAGGCAATGTGATTGTAAAAGTAGTTCCGGTATTTTTCTCGCTTTCCAGATCTATCTTTCCGTTATATTTTTCAACCAGATTTTTAACCAGAAAAAGTCCTAATCCCAATCCTTTTGTATTGTGAATATTATCGGACTGAATCCTGTAGAATTTTTCAAAAACATATTTCTGCTCAGATTTTGAAATCCCATTTCCATCGTCCGATATTTTAATATGTAAACGATTATAGACTGAGTCAAGTTCAATATCCACTTTTTGAGCACCATATTTTACACTGTTATCGCAAAGATTCTTTATGATGGTCTCCATATCTGTTTTGTTGAAAGGCAGGCTGTCCAATGTATTATTTGAAAAGCAAAAGACGATATCGGAATATAGAAACTTTAGATCTTCAAAGAAGTCGCTCCAATCACTACTTCGTATATTTTGTATTACAGAAGTATTGTTTTCATCTTTATTTAGTTGGATCATCAGATTTTCCAGGCGCGTGATTTGTCTTTGCACCAAAGGAAGATCATTTCGGTCCCAGTCTATATCCAAAGCTTTCGCGGCAATTTTCAAAGTTGCAATCGGTGTTTTGAACTCGTGGGCAATATTGTCCACTACCGTGTGAAGAACTTCAACCTTTTTTTGCTGAATGATTAAATTCCGTATGGTCAGAATAAAAATCCATAATACGGCAGCTAAGATTAATATACAGCAAAGAATCAATGCCCAGAGATCTCTGAATACAAGTGATTCAATATTCTTTATTTCATAATAATTAGCGATCGTTGTTCTGTATGTATTTTTATTTTCAGTATCGTTTTCTATGGCTGACGTATCCCAGACTCCTTCTTCCGTCTTGCCGGGTTTTGTTACTTTTCTACGGGTTTCAAAGAGCGTGACAGGCTTATCAAAAAGGTATTTGCCGGTAGGAAGATATTTTGTACTCACCAAATCGTATCTATTGGCTACCTCGTATTTTGAATTGCTAAAGATGCTGTCAACCGACTGGCTGTAGGCTGATGTAGACTTCTTATTCAAAAGACCAACCTCTAAAATAAACTGAGTTTTTGAAATTTTTCCTTCGCGAAATTTTACGAACAGATCATGAACCTGGTGATTGCGGAGTCCATATTTATTTTGAGAATCATCACGATAAAGATCAAGTTTTTCTGTAACAGAGCTATAAATCTGGCTTTCTTTTATTTTATAGGTTTTATATAAAAAGTAGATCTGTATATTTACTAAAATAAGGAAAAGCAAAGCAAAAATACCCATCAGTTTCCTGTTATTCTTAATCATGGGTCAAATATAAAATTTTCTGTAATGCTAAATTGGCATTAACCTCTTCTTAACCTTCTTTTAACCTAAATTCTTGATTTCAAAGTTCAATTTTGTGGTATTAAAATTAAACTTTAAATAAGATTAAATGAAAAAGATTCTTCTAGTATTATGTTTTCCCATTGTTGCTTTTGCGCAGCAGCAGAAAATAGAAGGCAAAGTGACCAACGAGGAAAATCAATCGGTTTCTCAGGCCAAGATAGAAATTTATGATACCGATAATGTATTGATAAAAACATTATTAAGTAATGAGCAAGGCATTTTTATCATCGAAGGGATCGCCGGCAATCAAGTAAAACTGATTGTGAATGATGTGGAGTACAACGGTTTCGAAAGGCAGATAGATTTGCTGCAGCCTAATCAGGTCATTGATATTAAACTCAAAAAAGCGGCTGTCTCTGATATTGAAGAAGTTGCAATCATCAAGAAAAAACCGGTCATCAAAAGGAAAATTGATCGTTTGGAATTCAATGTAGAAAACAGCAATATCTCTAATCTCAGCGCATGGGCCATCCTAAAAAAGACACCAGGCGTTGTTTTCTCCAATAACGAGTTCAAGATAAAAGGGAGCTCTGACATCCTTATTACCATCAATGATAAAAAAGTAATCGTAACGGGTGAGGAACTGAAAACACTTTTGGAAAACACGCAGGGCAGTGACGTCAAATCTATAGAGGTCATCACCAATCCGCCAGCGAAATATGAAGCATCGGGAAGTGCCGTGCTTAATTTTGTAATGAAAGAAAATAAGCTCGAAGGGTATCGCGGATACTTTTCCGCAAAATACGAACAATCCATATATGCCAAGAACACGGAAACTATCGCCCAGTATTATCAGAAAAGAAAACTATCGGCTATGGCAAGTTATACGCGCGGGGCAGGCACCTATTATCGTGCACAGAATACTTACATTTATTATCCCGAAGACCAAACCACCTGGAAAGGAATTTTTAATAGGAAGGATATTGATAATCAACAAAATTCAATCAGTACATCCATAAAATACCAAGCTGATGAGCATACATCCATTGCACTTGAATACCGCGGTTTTTATGATCCAAAATCTTACGGAATCTATCATATTCCCACAAAGATCTATAACGCCCAAAATATACTGGAGTCCGGTTATAATACGATCAATGATCATTATAGCAGCACAGCAAAGAACAATGTGAGTTTGCAGGCCGACCATCAATTTGGAAAAAGTAAATTATCTTTTACCACCTATTATATTTCGAATACCAGTAAAAACTATCAAAATATTTTGACTGAACTTAATTTTGTGAATCAGCTGCCGTCTTCTCAGACTTTTATCAATGACAGCGGTCAGGATGTAACATTGTTCTCACAGCAGGCAGATTATAACTGGAAAAATGAAAAATGGGAACTGGGTGCAGGTGGAAAATACAGCCTTGTGAAAACAAACAGTAAACTGAATTTTTCCGATGACAGCAACGGGACTTTGACCTACAAACCAGAAAAAAGCAGTGTTTTCGATTATCGGGAAAGCAATCTGGCAGCCTACGTATCGGTATCTTTAAATTTAGATAAATGGAACTTTAAAGGCGGTCTGCGAACGGAAAATACGGATTTGAGCGGAACAGTCAGTCAACCTTATGAAAATAACGGCAATCAATATCTGAAACTGTTTCCTACCGCCTATATTCAATACACTACAGAAAGCAAACATCAGTTTGGTTTAAACTATGGTAAAAGGATCTCAAGACCTAATTACTCCTGGTTAAATCCTGCAAGATCCTACTTTAATTTATTTTCCTATTTTCAGGGAGATCCCAACTTAAAAGCTACCATAAGGCATACTATCAATTTCACTTATGATTATAAAGGCTGGAGTTTTGAAGCATTTTACCGTAAAAAAATTGATCCTTCAATGGAACTTAACTTCCAGATTCCCGAGACGAAAATGCTTGTGTACCGCTATACCAATATTAAAAAATCCACTGCCTACGGATCAAGCATTGCCAAAGACTTTGAAATAAAACCGTGGTGGACAGTAAGTTCATCAGCAGATTTGTATCATGATGAAAACTACTTTTATGGTCTCGATCAGCAGTTGTACAAAAAACAGATTTTTGTCTTTAACTCAAGTATGTCATCGAGTTTTACATTAGACAAAAATTCAGACTGGACGCTGGAGTTTGGCAGTCAGTACACCTCACCAGGAATTCAGGGAACTTTTGAGTACTCAGGTATCTGGACCGCTTATCTTGTAATAAACAGAAAATTCTTTAATAAAAAACTGGAGGCAAGCATTTTTTGTGATGATATTTTTAAAACTTCAAAGCAAAAGATTTCTACTAAATATTCGAATCAGAACAGTTATTTTAGTGATTATCAAGACACACAGCTATTTTCTTTAAGCTTACAATATAACTTCGGAAATCAAACTGTAAAAGCTGTAAAACCCATTAAGAAATCTGATGAACAGAGCCGATTGTAACACTATATCGGTACTGAGACTCTGACCGTGTCAGTGGAAAAAACACCCCAGTATTCAGCAAATAACATTCATAAATTGCAAATAAGTATTGATCGTTTTTTTGAGATTTGACAATTTTAAAAAAGATATAAACTGCTCAATAATTTTGCTGAATATCTGGCGTGATGTATTACTTAGATTTAAATGTCCAAAACATAAATTCTACTTTACAGATGATAACTGCTTATTCCCGGATTTTGAATTTTCTCTTTACCGGTATCAATACATACAAAATCAAAGGCCTCCATTAGGAAGCCTTCGAACACCAAATCACAAAATATTAATATGAAAAAAATTTATTATAAAGCTGTTGCAGTATAAGTTACTGTTTGAGTATACGTCCCGGCCGGTTTACCTAAGATATCAGATGATGATGATTTCGCCGCAGGAATGGTGTAGTCCAGATTCAGTGTCAAGGCGCTTCCAAGCGGAGCATTGGTTACTAAAGTCTGATCTGCTGAAGATAAAACAACAGCGCTTTTTGTTCCCCCCATGGTTCCGGCAGCTGTAGCGGCTTTGATGGTCAGAACATTGACAGGGATTACGTTGGTTCCATTCATAAAATTTGCACCTCCTGCTTTTACTTTAACATTGAAGTTCTTCGTTGAAGTAACTTTTAAAGAGTTGGCTTTGGTAATTGTCTGATCAGAGTTATAATCTGCTGCAGTAGCATAGTTAAAGTCGACTGTACTACCGATTGCAGTACTTCCCGCATCGATAGAGATGACATCGTTCAGGGTAATGTTTACAGTGGTGGCGGCGGTAGTATTTTGAGCCTGAACGTTGTTGGTTCCTGATATGATGGCTGCGATAGTTAAGGCTGCGATTGCGAATTGTCTTGTCATGACCGTATTATTTATTTTTTATTCTTGTTTAGTTGTCCTCTTTTGAACAATACAAATCTACGGTGGCGAAAAAACTTTCTTTGTAGTGGAAAATGGAAGTTCATGTAGTAAAATAACTACAGGCTTATTTATTTAAAAAATATTTTTATTATTGATTTCTATCATTGAACTAAGCATCATTTTTGAGAATTATTTCGTTGAATAAAATGTACTATTATTCAAAGTATTATTTTTTTGAGGCTTTAGATAGCTTTAGAGAAATGCTGGTAATGGACACTACCACAAATCTCCTGGTGTCTGCAGGCTATCTTCTCTGTTTGGCAATGTGGTTTAATGTTATATTTGTTTTTCCAAAATCGTCTCCATCATCAAAATGAAAACCCGTAAGGAATTGTTGTCCGAGTATCAATAAATAATATCCGTGTATTGTCCCTGCCAATTGTCAAACAATTTGAAAGTTTAATGAAAGTGAACTGTTGTTCTTTTCTTTGGTGACGTTTCTTCAGTTAATGAGCTTGCAAAACTTTTTAGTTGCCTTACTGTCCAATATAATTTCCCGTCCATCTTAAAGTTGAAGAGTCTAAGCATTGCTTCCAGACAAACTGAACAATTCCCATAACAGAAATGTTTAATGATTATACAATCGCAGGATCTCGACCAATTCAGGAATAGATCGTATTTTCAGCTTTTCAAAAAGCCTGTTCTTGTACGTGCTGACCGTAGATGAGTGGAGATTTAATTGATTTGAAAGTTCTTTGAGCGGAATACCTTCTGCAAGCTTATGAGCAATTTGCAATTCGCGGTCTGAGAGAGATTCAAGAGTTGTTTTTTTTGTCGGACCATTTAATGATTCTAAAAAAATCGCTTCTTTTACATCATCGCTTGCATATCTGCCAGTACTAAGCATCGTCGTCAAAGCAGTTTCAATGATCGCGCTGGAGCTTTGCTTACTTAGATAGCCACCCGCACCCATCTTTAAATAACGCGTTGCGTATAATTCTTCATCCTGAGAGGAGAATATGAGAATCTTTAAATCAGGTTGATGAATTTTCAGGTAATCTATCGCTTCCTGAATGGTACCATTAGGCATATTTACATCCATAATCGCTAGATCCAATTCTTCTTTCAGAATTACTTTGTATAACGATTTATAATCCTCTACTTCTAAGATTACAGCTTCCGGCATGACTCTTTTGATCGTTTGGATCAAACCCATCCGCACGATACCGTGATCATCTGCTACAACAATACGAACATTTAATTTTAAAGCCTTCATTCATTAAAGTTAGGTATAAGCAGGGAAACAGTTGTCCCTTTTTCAGACGATATGATGTCGATATTTCCCTGCAACAAGGATATGAAATTTTTTACAATTTTCAAACTCAACCCTACACCTTTTTCTCCAGCCGTGCCCTGGAATACGGGATTATCGTAGCTGTCGATTGTAGATAAGTACTTTTCATCGATTCCCATGCCGAAATCAATTACAGAAAGTATGATCTGATTGTCTGCTGCAGTCTGCTCTAAATAAATTTCCTGACCAGGAAACGAATACTTTATCGCATTATTTAAAATTTTGTCTAAAACGTATTCCAATAACAGGCGATCAGTTGTAAGAACTGCATTTTCATCTCCTTTGAAAAGAAAATTAATGCTTTTTTCTTTTAATGATGTAGCGTATGTTTCTTCTAACTGGTGAAAAAGATCCATCACCCTAATTTTCATTGGCTTGATCTTAAAGTCACCGTATTGTGTTTTTAACCAGGCTGTGCTATCCTGCACAGTCTGTAGGTTTTTCCGGGCATCATTTTTCAAATGCGGCAACATTTTATGAAAATCTTCCCCGCTTATAGTCTTTTCTTCCAGCGCTTCTATAATCCACAGAAAATTCCCGAACATTTCTTTTGAGTCATGAGACATTATGGAGATCAGTCCGTTTTTGAAATTGATTTCGTTTTCGAGCTTTTGTATTTTTATCTGTAGTTCCTTGGTAAGATCATCCATGTAATTGTAGTTATAAAATTTTTACTTGAATTTTTTACAAGCCGGCTGTCTGCTTTACTCTTTATTTATTTCTTTACCAAACCATTTCCTGATCATATCTGCCAGGGTTTGTTTAAGTAAAGGTTTAGTCAGAAAGTCCGACATGCCGGCTTGCATACACTTCTCTTTTTCTCCCGGAAGACTGCCTGCCGTTAACGCAATAATAGGAATTTCAATATCTTTCTCCATCGCTCTTATCTTTTTTGTAGCTTCAATGCCATTAATCTGAGGCATTTGAATATCCATTAAAATAAGATCAGGACCATTTTTTTGATATTGTTCAACCGCTTCTGCGCCATCTTTTGCTTCAATAATTAAAGCCTCCGGAAGAATATCCTTCAAATAGGTTTTAGTGAGCAGCAAATTAACGGCATTATCATCAGCAATCAAAATTTTTATTTCGGGGGTGTCTTCTGTAGTCACCACCCTTTTTATCTCCTCCAGCTTTTTCTTTTCAGAACTTTTTAAGCTAGACAAAATCTGGTACATCTGTTTCATGCGAATCGGCTTAACCAGTCGGTTCTCTATTTCCAATTCATCGCACGCATGCTGTAAACCGGCGTCATCGGAAGAACTGTACAAAACAATATACGGCGCTTTATCGGCGGGATCAGGAATCATGCTTTTCATTTTTCTGATGGTTTCAATCCCATCCATGACCGGCATATGATAATCCATAATGATTACATCGTATTCAGACTTATCCATGACCAAAAGCAGTGCTTTCAATCCGCTATCGCATTCTGATACTTCGATGTTTTTTCGCTCCAGCATCCTTCTTAGTATTTTCCGATTGTTTGCATTATCGTCCACGATCAGAACTTTTTTTATACCACTTAAGCCAAAATCATATTCCTCTGCCTCAGTAGTACACTGCATATCAAAGTAAAAATTGCTGCCCTTTCCTTGTTCACTTTCTAATTGTAAAACACTGTCTAAAAGTGCTAAGATTTGATTCGAAATAGTGAGTCCCAGGCCCGTGCCGCCATATCTTTTGGTCATACTGATGTCTTCCTGTGAAAATGCTTCGAAAATTTCAGACTGTTTTTCTTTGCTGATTCCTATACCTGTATCACGAACGCCAAACCGGATGAGTTTCTTTCCTTCTCCTAAATCATTTAAAACTTTAACATATAGTACAATCTCTCCTTCTTCGGTAAATTTTAAAGCGTTGCTCAAAAGATTCACAAAAACCTGTTTCAAGCGCATCGCATCCGTCCAGATATATGTTGGGATGACATCATCAATGTCAATAAGCATTTCTAACCTCTTTTTATTATTGTTATACGCAACAATATTGAAAGCTTCAGAAACCAGTTCCTCTATTTCTACTTTATCAGGGCTTAACTGAAGTTTTTGTTTTTCTAATTTTGAGAAATCCAAAATATCATTGATAATGCTGTACAGGGACACTCCCGATTGATTGATAATATCCAGATACTGCCTCTGCGTTTCATCCAGGTCGGTTTCCAGAAGGAGCTCGGTAAAACCGATAATCCCATTTAGCGGGGTTCTCATCTCATGACTCATATGAGCCACAAACTCCGATTTTGGGGCATAAGCTTTTTCTGCCAACTCTTTTTCTTTGTCCAAATACAATTTTGACGCTTGCTTCAGGATCTTATTCAATGACTCTTCCTCTGATTTATCTAAATTTTTCTTTTCCCTGTCAAATAAATTTACGTGCGCAAAAACACTGTTCCCGAGATCCGGAATAGAATAACTTCTATGAAATGTAAATTCCGTGCTCTCAAACTCATATACTGAAGTTTCATTATCCAAATGAATATGAGGATTCTGAAGATAAATCTGATTGGGGGACGCATCGCTGGAAGTGATAACATACACTTGCTCTTCTGAGGTAATACTCATGGTGCAAAGCTCTGTGCCGGTCATCTTGGCCGCGGAATACACCAGGAAATCAAAAACACCGGTATATTTTTTTTCAAATACTTTCAGTCTATCAGTATCGTGCTGATCCAAAGAATGATCATTACTATTAAAATGGTTTACCATGAAGAGTTTTAAAAAAGTAATATTAGATTGCCGTAAAGCTATAATAGACATTGACAGAGTACGTACTGTTTTCCATCCCTACCAGACTTTGGGCAGCCGCAGGAGATACAGTATATCTTACGTTCAGTTGCCGATCTAAAACCGGTGTCCCGTCAGAGAGTATTTTTTGGGGAGTTTTGGATAATGGTACATTCACAGAACTTCCATCGATGCCAATCTGCAAGATGTTGGAATTGATGCTGGTCTGCAGGCCGGCTTTTTTAAAATAATTTTCGTCTGATTTCACATACAGTTCAAAACTTTCGTTATTGGATAATGTAATTTGGTTCGGAATTATTTGTGTCTGACCATTGGCGTAAAGCGCTGCCGTATTAAAATTGAAGTTTACATTTCGTCCGGAGCTGGGGATAGTGATCTCAGACCGGGGAAGCACCTTCAACTGAAATGCAGTATTCTGTAGACTATTGATTGAATTATCGGTGCTTCTGGCATTAAGGTTTAATTCAAATGTATAAGTTCCTGCCTCAAAAAAATAATTCTTAAAATCATCCGCAGATACGTAAAGCTCTGGAATGAAGGCAGTCCTGTTTCCTTCTGTAACATTTAAATTACCCGTAGAAAAATTCTGAAAATTGGAAGACAGAACTTTGGTCGTGAGAGAAGGTCCGTTACTGCCCAATTTAATGCTGGCTATATTTCTGGTTCCTGAAACACCTTTAGAAGACGTGAACTGAACAGTATTGGCAGCAGCTTTTGCCCAGAAATTAAAATCTACTGTATGCGCAATTTCTGTATTGCCTAAATCCCATACCCGCGTACCTGTACTGCGATAGTCATTCAAAGAAGATACTTCTATATATTTTGTAAGAGACGTTGTGATCCATCGTATAGATGGAGCAATCACTAAAATTGTCTTAAAATTACGTGGGGTAAAGTCATTATAATTCTGAGTGATATCCATGGAGTAATTCCCTGCTCTAAAGGCATTGGCTGCAAATTGTGAAGCAGGAATTTTAAATATAAAATTGATATTTCCCCTATAGAATCCTCCGCCGAAACTGGTGGATGGCGGTTCAAACCATTTTACAGAACTTGTGCTGAAGAACTGAAAACCGGGTAAAGAACCCGAAAGTCCTACAGATGGTAGCTGACCACCCATACTTTCTAACTGCCAGAGAAGCACAGAACTGGGCAAAGTAAATAATGAGGAAGAGTGCATAAAAGTTTGTCCGGATGTAGAGGTAAATGTGGGAGCTATCGGTGCAAAGCCAAAAAATGTATAATCCCAGTTGGTTCTGTTGGAGTTGGTCATTAACCTTGTAGGTACTGAGGTAAATTCCACTCTGTTTATAATATTATTTTCCGGGATAGAAAGGTATACATCCTGGGCTTTCATGACTGATGATCCGAAGCACACTGTAAAAATTGCTGCTAAAAAAAAACTCCTCATTTTCATACTTCTAAATTTAAAACTTTTTCACCTTAATGGTTGTGTCTTTCTTCTTATATTCAAAAATAACGGTTGCCGAATACCCTTCTTTTGTGACCAGAATTGTTTGGCTGGGTTGTGTGTAGCTGTATTTGTCATTTTCAATATAGAGCTCGTATTTTCCATCTTTTAGGAAAAACTCAAACTCATTGTTTTGGTTAACCACAGCGGTATGGATCACACCATCTTCACCTTTTGCATACACGATGATACCGGTTACATCAGTCTCTAAAACGTCGTAGGCCTGTTTGATCTCTTTTAAAAGACCACTTATCCTCATGTTTTTTACCAAGCCTACTTTTCGGTTGATATTGCCGGCAACCATTATTACAGGATCAATCATCAATCTTGCCCCCGCACTTTCGTTCACCTTCAGGGTATAAATACCTTCAGGCACATTCTGAAAAATTACTTTTCCGTTTTTATCCGTCATCGCAACATAATTGTCCAGTTTTACAATTTCATTGGCAAATATCGGTTCGCCTGACTCCAGAAGTCCATTGAAATTTTTGTCCTCAAAAAACTGGAACGACACTTTGTGATTTCCGGGAGCCGTGGCTGCGGTAAAATATTTTTTAATCCCGATTCTGAACTGGTAATAACTGCCACTGCTTGCATATTCAGCCGTAGATTTATACCCGGAAAGATTAAAATAACCTGTACTGGACCATGAAGGCGAAATCTTATATTCCAGATTACCGGTGACGTTGGTGTTTAAATTTTTATAAAGTTCAGAATAGAAAGTTCCGGCTGAGAACGATCCGATCAGATTATTATTAAGCATCTGGAAATTATATGATGCGTAAAAATTATAGTTTGCAAAATTACGGTCAACGTCGTAATAAGAATTCAAATCAAAAACATTGGTTGCGTTCCATTGGGCTGTACCGTTGAGGGAGAATGATTTATACCGGTAAGATAACGTTGTTTTCAGACTGTTGAACCAATCTGGTTTATTGTCCTCTTTGGAGTGAGAATATTCAGCGGTCAGGTTTAATCCGTGAGCGCCCAATGTTGTACTGATCTGGGCCTCCAGCCGGTAAGAAAAAAGTTCATGCGACGTGTAAAAATTAGCTGTTTTTTGCTTTTCAACCTTTGGAGAAACCAGAAAGTTCCAATTCTTTGCAGAAATCTGATACCCTGTTGCCAGCGCTTCCGTACTGTTAAAATAATAACGCAAATTAGCGGCAGCCTCAGGTTGGATTGGTGTACTCTGGTAACTCAGGAACTCAGGATCCACCTGCGAGTTCTGATATTGTAAAAATGCGCGCTGAGAACCGGAAAACTGGCGACCGATCCGTTGATTTGAGAAAAAAGATCCTCTTTTGATCCCTGCATAACTTTTGGTAGCAAAGGAATTAACAGATTGTACGTCCCACATCCCTATTTTTCCTTCATAATTAGCGCCCATTAAGGCTCCTGTGCTTTCGTCCCTGTTCAAAAGACCCTTTTCGTGGCTCAAACCAACCTCCGTTCGGATGGTATTTTTTTCGTTAATTAAAAATGATGTTACCGTGTTCGCCAGCTGGGTATCAATGTTTAAACGCGGATCATGATCGAATATATAAGACACTTTTCCATTAAAAGATCTGGTATTTCCAAAACCATATTTTGCACCTGCAATAGAAGATCCCTGTACCTGTTGGAAATAAGTACCGTAAAGGTTATAATTATTTTCGAGGGCAAGAATTTCAATCTGCTTATTATCGCCAAACTGAGTGGAAACTTTCGCACCTCTTCCGAAAACCGGGTATTCATAATCACTGCTGTTAATATTACCCAAACGTAATTTCGTATTTTTTCTCTCCAGTTCCAGCCAAGTATCATAGAGATTATAGCGGCCGCCTTCAGCAAAGTAATCTGCACCGATGTTGAAACGTGATTTCAGATTGTCGGTCACCTGAAACGCTGTATTTCCTCTTAACTGAAGATAATTAAGACCTGAACTGTTTTCGTTATAGCTCATTTCCGCAAAATTGCTTCCGTTCACTGATTCGGTTCCTCTGGCAATCTGTCTGTTGTTTGATAAAATGAGCAAGCGGAGCGTGTTACTTCCTACTATTTCATTATTCAGCAAGTCTGTGGCAATTGCATTGATATTGAATTCCGGAAAAAGCGTATTGTGTTTTCGTATCTGAATTTTGATCTCGACTGTTTGTTTTTCTAAAGCTTCCAGAGAAACAGTCTGTTGTTTTGGCATCATTTCCAAACCTTCAGGAATGGATTGCAAATCTATTTTTACGGTTCGTTTATTGTAGCCCTGGTTTTCTACAATCACTAAAATTGAAGAGTCTGGCGCAGCAGGATTAATGAAATTTTCGTAAGCCTCGGTGTAAATTGCTATGTTTTTGTTTTCATCTTTTTTAACAGAGAACGAGGCAGTTTCAGTTTTCGATACCGTTGAGGTGATGTAAGAAAGCTGGAATTTAATCTCATTGGATCTTAATTTCATAAAATCCACATTAGCGATCAGTTTTACAGGAAGATTTTTAGACTGACCTGCTTCCAAAATAAAGTTATTTTTAGGAAAGAAAAGCAGTCCCGGATAATTTTCCTCAGGCATGATATTCTGAATAGTAACCGCTTCAGAACTTTTATTCTCAATGATGAGGAAATTGGTAAATGTAAAACCTTTTTTAACAGCTACACTGTCATTTTCAAAATAGATTCTGACCTCCTTCTTGTCCTGCGCAGAGGCCCATGAGAGGTGCAGAAGAACAAGTCCAAAAAGCAGGATCATTCTTCTTAGGATACCTGTCAATATTCCATTTTGTGGTTTCACAACTTACTATTAAAATTTAAAGTTTTTCTCGCCTACCCGTAGATCATTTGATCCTGCCATTTTGATAATAGCCACGCCAAGGTAATTCCCAGAGATGTTCTCCGGTAAAGAAAATTGAACGACCTGATTGCTATCGGGAAGCATGGAGATTGAAATTGAAGGTAATTTTATTTCCTTACCACTGTCTGTATTGGTAAGTTCAAACTCAACGGTCGCATCATTGACCGTATTTCCATCATTATGGATGCTTACAGAAACTTTTCTTTTTCCTGCATTCTCAGCAGAAACTTCCGCAATATTGGTAATATCCAGACTTTTTACCTGGTTTCCGGATGGTGTATAAAAAATATGAAGTCCCACCTCGAATAAGGTAATGATACCGATCCCATTTTGAGTCCGTGCCTGATCTGCCTGCTGTGGAAGTTGTGTAAAAAACAGCATACTGTTTGTAACAGCAGACTTCGATGCGTCTGCGGGAATCTGCATGGTTACTACAATCTCTTTGATACTTTTCGCAGGTACAGTGACAGAGTTTTCTAAGGTGGACAGCCAGGCGGCATTGGAAGTTTTTGAACTCCCTGCATCAAGATAAACTTTATTTCCGGTTTCATCTCTGATCCAGTCCTTGTAGTTGAGATTAAAAACATAATCTTTGTCAGAGCTGTTCTGAAGTGTGACTGTCTGGGTCACTTTTTCTCCCGGATTACCGGTAAAAAACAGGCGCGTAGGCGACATGGAAATACTTTGTGCCGGAATTGCAGAAGTCCCTGCCAGGATAAAGAAGATGAAAAGGTAAATAAACTTGTGCATGGTGTAAATTGTTTAAAATAAGGATTCCCAAAACTACTGAAAACGTAACTAAAAGAACCCTTACAAACTTAAAAAAAATTATTATAAAGCAGTAGCAGTATAAGTTACTGTTTGCGTATACGTTCCGGCCGGTTTACCCAGAATTTTAGAAGAAGATGATTGCGCAGCAGGAATGGTATAGTCCAGATTCAGTGTTAATGCACTTCCAAGCGGAGCATTGGCTACTAAAGTCTGATCTGCTGAAGATAAAACAACAGCGCTTTTAGTTCCTCCCATGGTTCCGGAAGCAGTAGCTGCTTTGATCGTTAAAACATCTACCGGGATCAGGTTGGTTCCATTCATGAAATTAGCACCTCCTGCTTTTACTTTAACATTGAAGTTCTTTGTTGAAGTAACCTTCAGAGAGTTCGCTTTAGTGATCGTTTGATCAGAATTATAATCTGCTGCAGTGGCATAGTTGAAGTCAACATTATTACCGATTGCTGAACTTCCCGCATCAATAGAGATGACATCGTTCAGGGTAATGTTTACGGTGGTGGTTGCAGTGGTGTTCTGTGCCTGCACAGCGTTAGTTCCCAATATGATGGCTCCGAAAGTTAAGGCTGCGATGACGATTTGTTTTTTCATTATAGTAATATTTAATTTTATTCTTGTTTAATTGTCCTCTTTTGAACACTACAAATCTACATCGGCCACAAAGATTTCATTGTAGTTGAAAATGGAAGTTCGTGTAGTTAAATCACTACAGACATTATTGATTTGCTCTCAAAAGAAAAGCCTTCAATACTCAGAAAGTGTTGAAGGCTTCTATATGGATATGTCTTAATTACAATGCAGTAGCCGTATAAGTTACTGTTTGCGTATACGTTCCGGCCGGTTTACCCAGAATTTTAGAAGAAGATGATTGCGCAGCAGGAATGGTATAGTCCAGATTCAGTGTTAATGCACTTCCAAGCGGAGCATTGGCCACTAAAGTCTGATCTGCTGAAGATAAAACGACAGCGCTTTTAGTTCCTCCCATGGTTCCGGAAGCAGTAGCTGCTTTGATCGTTAAAACATCTACCGGGATCAGGTTGGTTCCATTCATGAAATTAGCACCTCCTGCTTTTACTTTAACATTGAAGTTCTTTGTTGAAGTAACCTTCAGAGAGTTCGCTTTAGTGATCGTTTGATCAGAATTATAATCTGCTGCAGTGGCATAGTTGAAGTCAACATTATTACCGATTGCTGAACTTCCCGCATCAATAGAGATGACATCGTTCAGGGTAATGTTTACGGTGGTGGTTGCAGTGGTGTTCTGTGCCTGCACAGCGTTAGTTCCCAATATGATGGCTCCGAAAGTTAAGGCTGCGATGACGATTTGTTTTTTCATTATAGTAATATTTAATTTTATTCTTGTTTAATTGTCCTCTTTTGAACACTACAAATCTACATCGGCCACAAAGATTTCATTGTAGTTGAAAATGGAAGTTCGTGTAGTTAAATCACTACAGGTTATATTTCAAGAAAAAGCCTTCAACATGTTTATGTTGAAGGCTTTTATATATTACTATTTGTTTTATTTACAGTGCGGTCGCAGTATACGTTACTGTCTGCGTATAGGTTCCTTTAGGTTTTCCCAGAAGAACTTTTGATGCTTTTTCTGCAGAAATAGAATAAGCAATATTTAAGGATTGTCTGGCACCCAGACTTGCATTACTCACCAGAAGCTGATCGGCTGTGGATAAATTTACTTCATTCATCGTTCCCATTAAAGTGCCTCCGGATATTGCTTTTACCTGTAATACATCTACGGGAATAAGGTTTGCTCCGCTTACAAAGTTGGCACCGTCAGATTTTATTTTGACATCAAAATTTTTGGAGGAATTGATGACCAGACTATTGGGCACGGTGACATTTTTTGAAGAATTATAATCTGCTGTGTTTGCATAATTAAAATCTACACTGCCTCCCGAGCCAGCACTCGCAACATCAATGGAAATGACATCTGCTAATATGATATTGACTGAGGTAGTAACGTGCTCAGAATTTTGTGCTGAAACCAGATTGCTGCCTAAAGAGATTAATCCCAAAGAAAAAGCAGCGATAGCGATTTGTTTTTTCATAACAGGTATTTAATGTGAATGGAATAAATGGTGTACTGAAAATCAATTATATAATTAATTTCATTTAAATCAAATTTAAAACCATTATTTGACATGACCAAAAACTTTTTTTTATTTTATTAAATAATTGATCGTAAAATGCTTGCATTCCTTTTACTTCTGGCGGGTAATTATTACTATCACTTCCTTCTCTCTCTATCTCTGTTGGAAGGAGGTCTTGCTTTCACTTATAATAACTGCCGGAACTTACTTTTTATAACCATACACATTTTTTCTATCAGAAATAAAAATGCATGATCCTTACTGAACCCGTACTTCATCCACCGCTCAAAAAAAAAATGGCGGATTTTTTTTAAAATATCCTGCTCAGGTTCTGCATCTCTAGTTCTTTTTTTCTAATTCTTGAAAGATCATCCGGATAACAACAAAATCCTCAATGGTTTTATACCCTGGCAAAGATACTTTTTGTCTTTCGCAGGTAAACAGAAGCCTTTATATTCCGGCAGCATACCGACAAAGTGCAGAAAAGGATTATCATGCACCTGCCCGCATACCTTGTCAATGGTCTCGTAAGAAATATTGATTCCTGTTATAAAGCTTTTAATATCAAGAAAAATGATAAGCCTTATGTTAAGCCGGAAATCAGAGTAACACTTTGGTTGTTCTTCGGTAGATATCATGGTCCTATCAACAACAGGAAAAATGACATGGGCTGCTTTTAAAAGAAGGTCTGAAAAATGATTCCACCACTTTTGGTTTCTCTTTTTACGATGGCTCTTATATTGCCTGGGAGCAAGTAAGGAATACTGTTTAAAAAATAAAATACATTAATCATACTTATAAAACCTCTATTTGCATGTAGACCTGGTTATTCACAAGAGTTTTCTATTCAATTCGCAACAGATAATTTTGAAACTCAAATACTAAATTAATGTATTTCAGTTTTTGAAGTTTCATCAAAAGTAATTGTATACTGATTGTTACAAAACCAAACAACTTTTTGGTTAGCCTCTTTATATTTTAGGTATTCATGTTTGTACAGAGAAGATAAAGCATACTTCATGAGATATTGAGGGTACTTCACTTCCTTTTTACTTTATTACACTCCATCTATCTCATTGTGAAGCGCCTATTCAATGTAAAGAAGTGGGAATTTATACAACTTACCTATGGAATTGTTTTAGTTCAGTACACAATCATTCCAGTGAGGAGCAGATTTGCTACAGTCACTTAGATTCAAAACGAATGTACCCAAATATCCGTTTTAAAATCAAAAGGCAACCTATCAGTGTTTCCCAATTATTGTTTACTGCATTTCTCAACGAAGTTTCGTCTTTCAGCCTGATTTCAAGTTGGTAGTTTCCGGGTTTCAGATCCGCAATCCGTTTGCTTACTTCTTACAGGTATACAGTGTTCACTTTTCTTCCTGCAGATTCATACCTATCAACGGATTGTACTCTGTCTGCATTTTTAAAGATCACGGTTCCTCTGGCAGCATGAAAATAAAGACTCGCTTTTTACTTTCTGCAACTACCTCCTTCGTCCCAAGACATACAGATTTTGTCAGTCCTGCGTATCTGCGGTTTGTACTGGAGTGCTTAGCCAAAGTAAGACTTTCTCTCGCTCTGAGAAGTCTGTAACTTTGCAGCAGATCAAAAAATCACCGCAGCTGCGATGGGTTCTGTTTTGATAAAGCAGCTCCATTTTTATCCGGGAAATCTCGTTTCATAAGTTAAAAATTAAGGTTTTATGCGTTACGCTAACCGGAAGCTACATTAGCAGATCCACCATGAAAAAGTGATAACAGGATGTACTTCACTGGCACATAGAAATTGTATTGCATACAGTTTTTTAGTTTCTGTATTTTAACAAAGTTTTAATTAAAAACATTTTAATTAAGCAATATAAAATAGTTCTTTTGTCTAAATTCTATTTATGAAATTTTTTGACTCCCATTTTCATATCATTGATCCGCATTTCCCATTAACTGAAAATAATGGTTATCTGCCTCCATCTTTTAATGTAGAGGATTACCAGGCAGCGACCTCAGAGCATGAAATCATCGGTGGAGCCGTTGTATCCGGATCATTTCAAGCCTTTGACCAGGAATATCTGATTCATGCTTTACATACGCTCGGCCCCAATTTTTATGGCGTTGCAAATATCCCGCATACGATCAGTCGTCATGAATTAAACCGACTGAATCAGTCAAATATTGTTGCCGTTAGATTCAATGTCAAAAGGGGTGGTTCTGAAAAAGTAAAGCATATTGAAAAATTAGCAAATTATTTGTATGATGAATTCAACTGGCATACTGAGCTGTATATTGACAGTAAAGATCTGAAAGATTTAAAACCTGTTCTGGCAAATATTCCAAAATTTTCAATTGACCATTTAGGTCTCTCAAAGGAAGGTTTGAAAGATCTATATTATTGGATCAGCAAAGGAGTTAAGATCAAAGCTACAGGATTTGGAAGAGTAGATTTTGAACCGTTGCCGGTATTGAAAGAAATATACAGTATTAATCCTCAGGCGCTCATGTTTGGAACAGACTTACCTTCTACACGTGCTCCGGTTCCCTTTACTCAGAAAGATATACAGCTGATAAGCGATAATTTTTCTAATGAAGAGCAGGAGAATATATTTTTTTTAAACGCTGCTGGCTGGTACGAAAAAAACAAATCATAAATCTGGAATAGGCCTGTGCCGTTTATCATTGCTGAAGAGCATCATCTTTGAGAAATTGTAAAATGATGATCGGATGATGATTTAGGAAGCTATCTTGAAAATTGTCAGGATCTTATTCCTGCAGAATAGTTTGTTGCTTTTACAAAATCAAGAAAGATCATTGCAGAAACAGGATCCCCGGCAGGCAAACAGATTAAAATCAGTGCTTACAATGATCATCTTCATCTTTGATGTAGTAGTTTTTTAACTGATAACCTGAGTTCGGGATAAATAATCTATTTAACAATTATGGATCATTTATGATGGCATTATCAATGAACTGGAACTTCAGAGCGGTGGATGAAATCCGGCAATGATGATCTGAAGTCTGAAAGAACAGCAAAAAAAATCCGCCTCTGTAATGAGACGGATTCCTTTATACCAGTTGATGGTGGCTAATTAAGTTATGCTATTTTAACATTAACTGCATTAACACCCTTGTTACCATTTTGTAAATCGAATGTTACGACATCATTTTCACGGATGTTATCCACTAACCCTGAAGTGTGTACGAAAACGTCCTGACCACCTGTTGATGGAGTAATAAAACCAAATCCTTTGGTATCGTTAAAGAATTTTACTGTTCCTTGTTGCATTGTATTGTGTATTAAAAATTATTGTATTCTATTTTATAGGACCATGTATCCCTGTCTTGGAAAACCAAAACGATAATAATTTTTGAGAGAAAAAAATGGATGAATAGAGTTTAAGAGTGAAAATCGAACTTCTTAAAAGGTAGTGCACCTAAATATTAATGACAAAATTGAACGGCTGTCTGATCTCTGAAAGTAATTAATCTTAATTCAGATTATACAACAGCTGCATTATTATTCTACAAATATAGGCTAAATAAATGAAATACACTATTATATTTCTTTTATTTATACATTCAGAGGTTTCCTGTCATAAGCATTCACACTTTGAATTCTCATCTCAGGAGATCCAAATGTCTCTGATATGATTTGTCCGGATATTCTGTTGCTGTTCTTTTGTCACCTCATCTGCAATTTTTCCCACTCCTGTCCTTGCTTATCTTCTAATGCGATAACCGTGACGAAATTGATTGATAGAAACAGCTTATACCTAGTTCATGTCCGCTGTTTCATCAATGTCTGATGCGGATTTGCTTCAGACAGCTGTATCAACGCTGCGGATCCACAGTCAGGTTTGCTGGTGGTACCGGTAATAGCTGACATGCTATGTGGGCTGTAAGAATTTTTAAGACGGTAATATTGGGATTGGCATAGACTGTAGTCCTATGGATCATGAACTATGATGCTTTTTGGTTATAACTAACCATTGACTTTATTGGCCGATTGCTGTAAATTTGCTTTACGTATGAAGCGATCGTACAATACAATTCCTAACACATTTTTTTTGGCATAATGTGGCAGGGTTTGTACATCATACCATCTGGTGCAGATAAAAACCATCCGCATTGGCTCATTATCAATCTATAAATTATACTTTATGAAATCTTTCTTTTTTCGCCTTGCAGTAATGTTCTCTACCGTCTATTCTGTCAATAGTGAAGCCTGTTCCGCTTTTTTACTGACAGGAAAGGATTATAACGTTGTCGGGTTCAATGAAAACTGGAAAACGATGCCGGGCATGATTGTGATCAACAAACGGGGCGTTCTGAAGAGGAATATTAGCTGGCAGAATTTAACAACGGATCTGCTGCGGGCTGATCAGCAATGGACCGCAAAATTCGGTTCCGTTACCTTTAATCTTTTAGGATATGATTTCCCGTGCTACGGCGTCAATGAAAAAGGTCTTTTTCTGGTGGAATTATATCTGGAGGAAACAACCAAAGTTTACAATCCGAAGCAGCACAATATGTTCTGGGCACAATGGATCCAGTATCAGCTGGATAACTATAAAACCGTAAAAGAAGTGGCGGATCATCTGAATGACGGCCCCAACATCGACTGGTGGCCCAATGCGGCCGGAAGTCACTTTTTCCTCACCGATGCACAAGGAAATTCTGCAACCATAGCCTTATTAAACGGAAAATATACAGTACTTACCAACAAGGAAATGACAATGCCTCTGCTGTGTAACAATCAATACCACAAGGATCTTAATGCTGCTAAAAAGTTTGATTTTCTTGGAGGAAATGAAAAGTTTGATATGAACCGGAATAAAAGCTGGGAAGATCGTTATAGCCGTGCCTATTATATGCTGAAGAATTATACGGATGATAAAAAACCGGTGGAGTATGCATGGAATATTTTAAATTCTATACATCCCGGTGAATGGCAGACCGTCATTGATACAAAAAAAATGAATCTGTACTTCAGATCCGATCTCAAAAAAGAAGTAAAAACCATTGATATCAGAAAGTTAGATTTTTCTAAAAATGCTGCTGTAAAATACCTTGATATCCATACGGATGAAAAAGGAACCGTTAATGGCTACTTTCAAAATCTGACTCTCGCAAAAAACAGCCAATATGTTGAGAAAGGATTTCCCATTGGGTATGACAATAAAGAATTTGGAACTTCCAAAATTTTCGAGACACTGAAAAAAAATATTTCGAAATTCTTTGAAAACATTTTACCGGAATCTTAATTTTCAATACTTTTGTTTCACGCTTTAGGGGTATTCTGAAAAGAATTGAGAGAGTCCCTTTGAACCTGATACGGCTTACACCGACGTAGGGAAAAGCAATACGTGATTATTTATCCAATAATGACTGTTGTCCGGATCTATCCTAAAGCTTTTATTTTAAAATAACAGAATGGAAAACAATCTCTGGCAACACATCCTCCAAGTAAGAAGTACTTCTCCCCTGGTTCATAATATCACCAACTATGTTGTGATGAACAATACCGCTAATGCACTTCTGGCAATGGGTGCATCTCCCATTATGGCGCACGCAAAATCCGAGTTGGAAGACATCATAACTATTGCAGATTCTGTAGTCATCAATATGGGAACGGTGGATGAATACTGGGAAGAATCTATGATTCTGGCTGTTAAAAAGACCAATCAATTAAAAAAGCCCTGGATTTTAGATCCCGTAGGAGCTGGTGCCACTTCTTACCGTGATTCGGTTGCAGGCAAGCTGATTTCTTTACATCCTACGGTGATCCGCGGGAATGCTTCTGAAATCATCGCTCTTGCAGAGGCGAATACCACTGCTTCCAAAGGCGTTGACAGTACAGCACAAAGTAATGAGGCCGTAGAAGCGGCAAAATCTCTGGTTCAAAATTACAGTTCTTTGGTCTGTATTTCCGGTGAAACGGATATTGTGGTTGGCCACGACCGGATGATCTATTTGCAAAACGGACATCCGATGATGACAAAAGTGACGGGACTCGGATGCTCTGCAACAGCACTTATTGGTGCATTCATAGGAAGTATTGAAGACAAAACGGAAGCGGTAGTTGCTGCCATGAGTTTGATAGGTATTGCAGGAGAACTGGCCGCCGAAAAAAGCGCAGGCCCCGGAAGCCTGCAGCTCAACCTGATCGACAAATTGTATAATTTGACAGAACAAGAATTCTTCACCCATTTAAAACTGAAAGAATGATGAGTTTACATTCTTCATTTCCCTATCAGTTATATTTAGTCATTTCCGAAAAAGATTGCTTGGGAAAAGATTTTCTCAAAGTCGCCGAACAGTCAATCGCAGGTGGTGTAGACATCATTCAGCTTCGGGAAAAGGATGCTGCTGCGGAAGATTTTCTTTTAAAAGCTTTAAAACTAAAGGAAATTACTGATAAGTATGGTATTCCACTCATCATCAATGATCATTCTGAAGTTGCCGAAAAAGTTGATTCAGCGGGCATTCACGTCGGCAATAATGACATTTCACCATTAGCTCTCAGAAGTCAGCCATTCTTTGAAAATAAGATGATTGGATATTCGGTTGAATATCTTACTCAGCTCGGAAATGAATATACAAAGCTTTCAGATTATCTGGGTGTCAGTCCTATATTCAGCACCGATACAAAAAAAGATACGGTTACTGAATGGCGACTGGATGGCTTATCAAAAATACGATCTCTCACTGCCAAGCCACTGGTTGCGATAGGAAATATTAATCTATCCAATGCAAATGCGATCGTAAAAGCCGGAGCAGACACCATCGCCGTGATATCAGCCATCTGTGCAGCAGAAAACCCCGAAAAAGCAGCTTTTGAACTTAAAAATGAAATATTGAAATGAAGAAATGCACCTACCTTTCCGTTCTTACAATTGCGGGATTTGACGGCAGTGGCGGCGCCGGAATTCAGGCGGATATCAAAACATTTTCTGCCCTGGGATGCTATGCTACTTCTGTTCTTACTGCTCTTCCCGTGCAGAATACAGTGGGCGTGAGAAAGATCTATCCTGTTCCAATGGAAGCGGTATCGGATCAGATAGAAGCGGTGATGGATGATATCTTTCCTCAAGCCATTAAAATAGGAATGGTTCACACCCCACAGCTGGCCGAAACAATCGTAAACACTTTAAATAAATATCCGAAGATCCCTATCGTATTCGATCCGGTGATGGTAGCAACAAGCGGACATCGATTAATAGAAGAGGAGACCATCCATACCATTGTAGAAAAACTGTTCCCGTTCGCAGATATCATCACACCGAATATGGATGAGGCTTCCATACTTGCGGGAATAGATGTGAAAACCCTGGAAGATATGCAGGTGGCAGGAAAAAAGATTCTGCAGTCCGGATGTAAAAATATACTGCTGAAAGGCGGACATCAGGAATCGCCGACAGTTACCTCAGTATTTTTTGCTGAGAACGGTGATCCAACTTTTTTTGAAACTGAAAAACTGATGACTCATAATACCCACGGTTCCGGCTGTACACTTTCTTCAGCCATTGCAGCCTACCTTGCAAGAGGTGAAAACCTGTACAAGTCCGTAGAACTGGCACAGAACTATGTCTTTGAAGCTATAAAACACGGAAAGGAGGTAGTGACAGGAAAGGGCAACGGCCCATTGAATCACTTTTTTAACCCACATAAATTAATTAAAAATGACTTGGTCTGAATCAACCTGGAAACAATGCGAAGACAGATATCAATCGATCCTTCAAATGCCTTTCGTGGCTGAATTAGCCGATGGTACTCTACCGATAGAAAAATTTCAGTTTTATATGGCCCAGGATTCTCTGTACCTCGAGCACTTTGGAAGAGTGCTGGCATTAATTGCAGCAAAATCCCACGACATCACACATACTTTAACGTACCTGAAATATGCGGAAACTGCCATTGTTGTGGAAAATATGCTGCACGAATCTTACTTTAAAGACTTCGGTTTATCGGAAAAGGGAAAAATAGAGCCTGCTTGCCATCATTATATTCACTATCTGAAAAGTACAGCGGCATTGGAGCCCATAGAGATTGCAATGGCAGCGGTACTCCCCTGCTTTTGGATTTACAAAAAAGTGGGAGATCATATTTACAATAATCTGCAATCTGAAAACAATCCCTACCAAAGATGGATTGATACTTACGGTGGCGAAGAGTTTGCAGATGCTGTGGAACAGGCAGTCACGCTCTGTGATCAGGCTGCTTCTGAAACGACTCCTGTTATCAGAGAAAAAATGACTGAAGCATTCATTACCTCCTCAAGAATGGAATATCATTTCTGGGAAAGTGCCTACGAACTTAAAAAATGGACTTAATGGATCAGATACAGGAAGTAATATATATGAATGACGTCTCTATCAATTGAGAAAACAGAACCAGAAAGTTTCGGTTTACCGGCGGAAATATTTTAAATAAATTCAAAGAATTGACTAAATGAATGACAAACACAGGAATGATACAGTTTTGGCAACTAATTTCTGTGATCAGTAGATTACAAATATTTCTTTTTTTAATATAAAATATAAAGGATGGGTCGGTAAATTTTAAATTAAATTATATGTTGACTGAGCTTTGCTATCAATATGAAGTTACAATTTAAAACAGAACAGCTAAAAACCGAATATTTCATGAAGAAAATGAACAAGCCATCAAAGGACTGTATCAGGTGAATAACGAGAATAATGATTACATTTATAGTCATCAAACCCATTATGTAGTAATGATCAAATTCAATACCTATGAATACGATGATCGACCATATAAAGTCAATCGAACACGGCTTTAAACATATTATTGAGGCCGGAGATACGATCTTACAAAACAAGACCCTGAATCATCTTGAGCTGGCTGTCAGTTTTTTGAACGATAACAGTTATCAGGTAAGAATGCTTGCCACCTATTTGCTTGGACAGCTTTCTGTAACAGAACCTAAGGCACTGGCATTGCTTGAAACAAGAGTTGCAGAAGATCCCAACTGGCGTGTTCAGGAGATGCTTGCGAAGTCTTTTGATTATTATTGCAGTGTGATAGGTTATCAGCAGAGTCTTCCAAAGATACATACACTCCTTTCTGATCCCAACCCTAATGTAAAAAGAGCGGTGATTGAAGGACTGCGGATCTGGACAGGAAGACCTTACTTCAAAGACAATCCTCAAGTAGCTATAGAACTCATCAGCAGTCACAGATCAGAGGACAGCGAATATCTGCGAAAATCTGTTGGGAATGCCCTTCGTGATATCAGCAAAAAACATCCGGCTGAGATTGATGAGGAACTGTCTACCTGGAACTTGTCCGATAAAAATACTTTCCACACCTATAAACTGGTTAAAAAAAGGCAATAATATATTCTGGTACGCCAAGGAAATATCGCCTGACTGACGACGATCTCCAAATGGCTTCTGTAAACTTGTAAATAACTCAGCAATGCTATTTTTTAGGTTTCTATTTAAGTTGTTTACCTCCATGTATTTCAGAACCTAAACTTTCATTTTTTCACGCTTCATAGTTGTCGGTATTGTTCTGGCTTCAGTTCGCGGTTCACTTTCATACAAGCCATTATACCCATTGCTGTCAACATTTTTGTAAACGGATTGCCACTGCTTTGCTGTCTTATGCTGTTCTCAAATGGTTTTTATAATCGTGTATCAAAGCTTGTTGAAATACACAGGCTTGAACGCATTGATGAGTCCCGTTATCTCATTGTAGCTTAAATCTGCCCTGCCCTTAACTGCGTACAGCGCTTTAAAGAGAATCGGTTTGATTTCATTCAGCGATATCGTGTAATAAGTACTTCTTTCCTCAGATTTTATAATTAATTTTCAAGCTTTAACACATTGATTTCTAAATTTTCATTTCAATAGGTAAAACGACAGCTTCGTATCTCGATCATTACTAAAGCAAATGTTCTGCAGGCAAAGCTTTAAATAAGAGATATTTTGTTAAAGAACCTGAAAAACTCACTAATATATGAGTTTTTTTTCATAAATTTCGACATGATCAAATCATTAAAATTGAAAAAAAAAATAAAAATTTCTTCTTTCGAATCGTATATCATCAGAAAACCCCTATTTCCATTCAATACGTTACTCGACGGAAATAAAACGAATGATTTAAATGACCTGCTAGATATTTTTTTACACAATGATCAGTTTTTAGCATCTGTCTATTGGAGCTCACCATCTACTTATGAAACCATATTAAAATTAAATAAAGGCACATTATCACATGAAAAAATCAGAAAAGCTTTATCCACACTGAAAAAGTATCTGGTTCGCAGTGCTACACGATGCACTCCATACGGTACATGGGCAGGAACAACGATCCAAAGATTTGATTATACAAGCTCCATTGAGACATCCATAATCACAGCAAGAATTGACAGTGAATTAAATTATAAGCTGACGAAAAAAATAGAATCTGATTCAAATGTTCAGAGATTACTTCGCTACAGAATAAATCCCTCAGTCTATGAACTCAGTAAAAAATATCGCTATTTAGCATTGGAAGACAACGAATATCATCTCAATTCATTATACAAAACTGACATGATAGACACTGTATTTAAGCAAATAGGCTCTCAATTCCATTCTCTTGACGAAATCGTAAATTTTTTACCTCGCGAATTTACTTACAGAGAATTATCTGATTTTGTGATTGAATTAGCTGAAATTGATTTTTTACAGAGCGAAATATCTCCCCTGCTGTATTCAGAAAATGCCGGATCGCTTGTTGATTTCTTAGATAAAAATAAAGACGATCATCAATGTAACGGCTACAAGGAAATAATTTCAGAACTACTGGAGTGTCAGTCCGCAGTTCATAATTCAAAGAGTTTCATGATGCCTTATCGTGAGATCAATGCGGTGAAAGAAAAATTACTTGAAGCCGGCATATCTCAGACAAATCTTTTCCAGCTGGATCTTTTGCAAAATTCGAAAAATGTAAAATTAATGAATACTTCTTTGCTGAATCAGGTAGAGGAAGCCATTAATTTTCTGAATAATGTAGATTTTTCAGTAAGTAAAAACAGGGATCTCACAGAATTTAAAAAGGTTTTTAATTTAAGATATGAAAGCCGTGAGCAAAGATTAGCGGATGTTCTGGATCCTGAAACAGGCGTTGGATTTCCAACATTCTCAGGAATCGGAATCCATCATCATCCGGACTTTCTGGACCGTATAACAGATACACCGCAAAAGGAACCTGTGCAAGACAGTTGGGCAAATATAAATCTTATTAATATCATCGAAGAAAACATATCTGCAAACAATATTGATTTAGGATCATATTTATCTGATGAAATCCCTCCGGAACAATCACTGCCTGCTACGTTTTATGCTTTGGGAAATATTGTTGATGATCATACATTTTTTTTACAGAATGTTGGAGGTGCCTCTGCTAAAACATTATTCTCCAGATTTACACATCTTCATGATGACATCAAAGAATTGTATCAAGAAATAGCAGCTTTTGAGCGAGATGCACAATCAGATACCATAATTGCAGATATTATTTTTCTTCCAAATGACCAGGTTGGTAATGTGACAAGACCACAAAATCATGCACAATTTGAAATCTCCATTGCTGGTGAAAATCCTAATGCTGATTACCATATCAGAATATCTGATCTCTATATTTCTGTGGTAAATGACGAAATCATTCTGAGATCAAAAGAATTGAATAAAAGAATAATTCCCCTCTTATCAAATGCTCATAACTTTGCCAATACATCAACAAGCATTTATAATTTTATCAGCTCCTTACAGAATGAAAAAAATAAGCAGTTGGGAATAGAAATAGATCAATTTAAAAGCAGAAAAAGGTACATCCCACGGATCACTTATAAAAATATTATTCTGCGCCGTGCTACATGGATGTTTTTTGATACCGAACTCTCGCAGATACATAATAGCGATAATGCTTTAGATTCAGTAAAAGAATTATTTTCTAAATGGAACGTGCCTCAGTTTATTGTTTTAGCAGTGGGTGACAATGAATTATTTATAGACAGTCACAACAATACCTATCTGCAAATGTTGCTTGGTGAGATCAGTAAGCTATCAAGTTTACAGCTGATTGAATGGATTTACAAACCCAACTTCAAGTCCTTAGAATATGTGAATCAGATCATTTTACCATTCAAAAATCATGATTATATAAAACCAACATATTCCTCTGATATTGCACAAAACGACCGTGTAGATTCGTATATCCCTGGTGATCAATGGCTATTTTATAAAATTTATTGTCATTCTGTATTTTCCGATGAACTTTTGCGAGATCATTTATTACCTCTCCTTAATGGTTTCCTTATTAAAAATGAAGTAACGAAAGGCTTTTTTATCAGATTTTCGGATCCACATTACCATATAAGATTTAGGCTACATGCATCACAAGACATTTTGATCTCTGATATGATGCACACAATTTATCATCATTTAAATCCCCTTGTAAAATCTGGAGAAATCTGGAAAATTGAACTGGCGACCTATGAGCCGGAGACCGAAAGATATGGCGCAGAATATTTGGATTCTGTGGAGACCTGCTTTACTTATGACAGTCTTTTAATTTCTACCTTACTGGATTATGAAGTTTTTACGGAGGACGTTCAGTTCAGGGTACTGCTTTGTGTCAAAAATCTGCATTACTGGCTGGTTCTTTTCGATCTTAATAATAAAGAAAAATTAGAGTTTTGTGAAAAAGTAATGAGTCAGTTTGAAAAAGAATTCACAAAAAAAGAAAAAACAAATATTTATTCAGAATTCAGAAACTTGTCTGATTCTTTGCACAATGTAATGACGGATACTTCAACCGATTGCATTTTCTTAGAAAGAAATGAAAAGCTAAAGCGATCAGGTCTGAGAAAAGAAAATGTAACAGATTTAGTTCACATGTCTGTCAACCGGTGGTTTCCGGCTCAGCAGCGTCTTTACGAATATATTATTTATATTTTTGCATGGAAATATTATAAAAGAATTATCATCAATTCATCATTATGAAAGAAAATAATGCAAAAATTCTTAATATCTTAAGCTTTGAACGTTACTACAATCTGCAGACAAGAATATTTGCCCATATTCTAGCTTGGTTATTATTTATTTTCTTTATGTATTTCGGATATTTATATAATGTTGAAATGCCCTCTGTTTTAGCATTGTTCCTCAGTGTACGGATAGGAATCTGTACTATGCTAACATTTTATCTGTTTTTTTATTTAGTCTTCCCGGTTATCATCCGGTCTCAAAAATATTATCTCTTTATAGTAACGGTTCCGTTTATTTTTTGTGTGTGGTTATTGGTAAATAAATTAGGCTATTCCACAGCTTTGCTTCTGGGTCTCAATCTGGAACCAATATATCACTATCTGGGCAAGAATCCTTCACCATCTTTTAAGGAACTGTTTACTTTTAAATATATCCTGCTGAATGTGCCTTCAGTAATTTTTGCCATATCGCCATTTTTTTTCGCTAAAATAGTTACGCATTTAACAAAAAACTATGCAGAGATTATTAATTCAGAAAAAGAAAAGACAAGACTGAAAATTGAAAAAATACAAATTGAAAAACAATTTCTTTTGGCGCAGCTGAATCCTCATTTTCTATTCAATACACTGAATAATATTTATGGCATGATCTTGAAAAATGACGGACGGGCGGGCGGAACAGTCATTAGTTTATCCAAAATAATGAAATATACTTTATATGAAAACAACTTAGAAAAAGTTCCGCTTGAAAAAGAAATTTCTTTTCTGGAAGAATATTTTAATCTTAACAGAGCACGGTATTCGTCCGCAACTGATCTTCAACTTTTAAAAGAAATAAATCAAAATCTTCAAGGTGTATACATTGCTCCCCTGATTACATTTGTTTTTGTTGAGAATTCTTTTAAATATGGACTGAAAAACAAAAAAAATAAATATCTGAAAATCCTTATCCATGTGGATGAAGATGTTTTTTCATTGACAATCGAGAATGATCATGATCATTTATTTCCGGAGAGCAAAGATCCTGTGTCATCAGGTTTGGGCCTGCAAAATGTCCGGCAGCGATTACAGCTCATATATCCTGATAATCACAAATTGGAAATAATAAATAACCCTGGCTTTTTCAAAGTCTTTCTATCAATAAATTTAACGTAATGCAAAAGAAATACAATTGTTTATTAGTTGATGACGAACCCATTAGCCGCGATATTATTGAAAGCTATATTGCTCAACTGCCTTTTTTAGAACTGGTCTCCATTTGCGAGGATGCAATCGATGCCATTTCTTTTTTATCAGATCATACGGTGGATATTATATTTTCTGATATTCAGATGCCTAAAATGAATGGACTGGATTTTGTGAAATCACTCCGGAACAAGCCGGCAATTATTTATATTACAGCCTACAGCGAATACGCCATTGAAGGTTTTAACATTGGTGTTGTTGACTTTCTTTCCAAACCTGTAGAATTCGAAAGATTTTTGCTTGCCGTCAACAGAGCTTTAGAACATGTACAAACATCAGACAGAAGCAAACATCCACAGCAAAAGTCTTCTAACGATATTTTTATAAAATCGCAAGGGAGGCTGATAAAAGTAAAAATTGAAGATATTATCTTTATTGAATCCAATAAAGATCATTTGTATATTCATACTGCAGATTCTGTGCACAAAATCCTCATGACTCTCAAAGCAATGGAGGCAGAATTGGATCAAAAAAAATTCTTCAAAATACAGCGATCATTTATTATTAATATCGAATGTATTATCTCTTTATTTGGAAATACAGTAGAACTCAGCAATAAAAAAGTTTTATCAATAAGTCCGGACAGAAAAGAAGATCTGTACAATCTGCTGAAAATTTAAAAAACACTTCATCGGTAATTCCAGACATTTCGTCGTCAAAATTTCACTTTTTGACGACTTTTCTTTTGGTGGTCATAAATAATATTGAATTTCATTGAAAATAAAATTTTCATATGAGAAATTCTTCCCAAACGGGTTCAAAAAACAAGCTAGAAAAACTACGTATTAAACGGACAATAACCAAAGTAAAATCTCCAAAAAATACGAATGACGATCCATTACAAACATTACCCACATGGACATGGTTATTCAGGTAAACGTACCATGAAAATCAATCACACTTCGGCCATTTTTCATGACGTTGGTGAATTCTCAACTTTCTAAAATACCAAGTTATCATATACTGTTCAAGTTGTTTTGAATGAACTTTCAAATTTGAAAGATCACTTCAAGCACGCAAGAAATACACCAAATAATTATATATATAGGGGTATCCGAAAACCTGTGAAAAGAGTAGGAATAAATTAATCATTTTATCATGAAAAAAAACAACAAAATCAAGCTTGCGCTTAAGAAACAAACTATTGCAACACTTGACAGTGATTCCCTTAAAGGAATCAAAGGAGGAAAGGAGGAGAAATTTTTAAGCATTTTCCATTGCTGCACTGATAATTCACGTTCATGCACTTCCACCTTAACAAATGTATGCGATATAACAATTGACCACGATTAAATGACATACAAGGGGAATCTGAAAACCTTTAAAAGAGTAGGAATAAATTAAAATTTTATACAATGAAAAAAAGCAAAAAAATCAAACTTGCTTTAAACAAGCAAACGATTGCAAAACTTGACAACGAAGCTCTTAAAGGAGTGAAAGGTGGAAAGGAACAACAGTTCTTAAGCATTTTCCACTGTTCTTACACACCATCATGTCTTGGGCACTGTCCGGCAACTCCTTTCTGTGACATCACTATTGACCCAAGTTAATCTTTGATGCTAATCGAGAAACATCAAAAAACAACCAACATTAAACATTAAAATTTTACATCATGAAAAAAAGCAAAAAAATCAAATTAGCTTTAAACAAGCAAACGATTGCAAAACTTGACAACGAAGCTCTTAAGGGAGTAAAAGGCGGAAAAGAACAACAGTTCTTGAGCATCTTCCACTGCTCTTACACGCCATCATGCCTAGGACATTGCCCGGCTACACCATTCTGCGACATTACCATTGATCCTAGTTAATATCTGATAAAGCAGTAAAAACTTCTACTAAACATTTAAATAACTAAAATTTTACATCATGAAAAAAAGCAAAAAAATCAAATTAGCTTTAAACAAGCAAACGATTGCAAAACTTGACAACGAAGCTCTTAAAGGAGTGAAAGGCGGAAAAGAACAACAGTTCTTAAGCATTTTCCATTGCTCTTACACGCCATCATGCTTAGGACATTGCCCGGCTACACCATTCTGCGACATTACCATTGATCCTAGTTAATTTTTGCAGACTACCAATAAAGCAATAAAAACTTTTATCAAAATGATCTAGCATTACATTGTACATCATTGAAAGAAATCAGAAAAATCAATCGAGCTTAAACAAACTATTGCAGAACTTGACTATGAAAATCTTAAAGCAGTAAAAGGCTTAAAGGATCAACCATTCATACGCGGTAGCTTTCATTGCCTGTACAATCGATTATGCCTGAAATATTGTGATGCGACACACCTTTATGTACAAACAATAGAGATGTAGCATTTCATCAGATAAAGTAACTGTCTAAATCATTACAATACATCATCAGAGAAATAATATGATATGTGTTTTCATATTTAGACAGTTATATTTTTTTTGCAGGGGATAAAAAACTAATAAATCCAAACTCATATAAAACACAAATGAAAAAACTAACTCTAAAGAGACATTAGATAATATAATTGGTCTGATAAAATTTTTATGTGTTCCGATAAAGAACTCCATCATTGAGTACGTTCTTAAAAATTAAATAATCAAAAAATAACATTTGATAGCTTAAAAGCAATTTATAAGACAGTAACAATTAAATACAATATTTTCATATGCTCTATTTTAAAATATTTAATATCCTGTTTTTTATGATTTATCTCTCTATAAATGGTCAAAATTTCAGTATTTATCAAACAGTTGATGTAGAACAATATCAGGGAAAAAACTTTGTTCTTGAGGGAAAAATATTTTACAAAAACAAAATAGCCAGTGATTCCTGGGCAGTTTTGGGCACTGTCTCTATTGATAAAAACGGCAAACAGATAAAAGAGGCCGTTTACAATGATAATGCTACAGATTATTATAAAGAAGGAGATTGGAGCTCTTATGAAATCAATGGAAAGATTGACAAAAACGCAAAATATCTGGGACTAAGTATTGCGGTTGCAGGCAACGGAAGTTATTACGTTGATCATCTTAAACTTTTCGTAAAACAGGGAAATGATAAGGTGGAGGTTACGTTGAAAAATTCTGATTTTGAAAATGACTCACTGACTGATTGGAAATCGTATAATCTGGATACAAAAACCAAATTATCCTTAACAGGAGATATGATTTTTTCTGGTAAGCAAGCTTTATTTATCGATAACTCGAATGTACAGGTAAAAGCTACTTTTGGTAATAATCCGGAAAGAGGAAAATATCTGGATGCAAACGGTGTCAAACTTTACTATGAAATGTATGGCAATGGAACACCTCTTCTTCTGCTGCATGGCAACAATTCCTCTATGGGTAGCTTTGAGAATCAGCTGGAAGAACTGTCAAAAAAATACACCGTCATAGGATTGGATAGCCGGGGACAAGGTAAATCATCATCCAATGACACCAAAATTACTTATGAACTGATGGCTGAAGATGTCAATAGTTTTTTGAATAAACTGCAACTCAAGAATGTGAACGTTTTGGGCTGGAGTGACGGAGGGAATATCGCAGTGATACTTGCGATGGAACATCCTGAGAAAGTCAATAAAATAGCCATAATGGGAACAGTATTATACAATGATGCCACATCAGTTACTGAAGAGACAAATGATCTTATACGGAGTCAGATAAAAGCCATGGAAGAAAAGGGTATTTCAAAAAATAATATGGACTACAGACTTAAGATGCTTTTATTGACCGAACCCCATATCAATCCGGACTCTTTACAAAAAATAAAATCACCAGCCTTGGTTATGGCAGGGGAATATGATGTAGTCAAGAAAAAACATACGGAATTAATTTCGCAAAAAATTCACCATAGCCAACTCGTGATTTTCAAAGGGGCAGATCATGAAGCTCCAAAAAAAATCCCAGCAGTATTTAATTCAACAATAATTAGTTTTTTTGATGAGAACAACAACTAAGCAAAATTTTAACAGTGGCAAAAGCATTATTCTTGATCAGCTTTTAGTTAATTTAGATAAGATCGCACAGGAACAGATCAAATTTGATCAAAACTTTTGGAAATTATTCTTCCAGCATCAGAAAATTATTGATCGCGAGACGATGGAATGTTTAGCAATACTGAACCGTGCGTATGAAGGAATGTTTTCTTCAGCAAAAAGCGGAAGTTATGATTTAGCAGTTAAACAGCTGAATCAGGCTCATTATATAAAAAACAAGTTTGAATTTGATGAAAATACTGATGCGATCATCAAAATCATGAGCTATCCGAACATTGCATATCTCCAGTATAAGATGAAGAATATCCGTGGTGCACAATATTATACACGAAGAACTATAAATTTAATAAAAAAAAGAAACTTTAATGATCCTATGTTTCTTTTTAGAATTATTCAGCAGGAAATAAATTATTCTACGCTTTATTTTGAATCGCAATCGCTTGAAAAAGGAATTAACCATTCACTGAAAAGTATTTTAGAATGTCATTCAATAATTGATGAATGCGTTAGAGAAAAAAATTTTTACGACAATTACGAGGATGACCTTTTACAATTATATAAGGCAAATATTAATGAGTTAGCGATCCGGCTTTATAAAGAAATTAAAAATAATAAGGATGAATTATCACGTTCCACAATTGTAAAATGGAAACTTATAGAACGTATCATTAAAGAAAATCATGAATAAACAATTTATTAAAGAAAGATTTGATTCAAATCATCAAATCATATCCCAATATAAATCACAGAATGACAGTCTTTTTGCCGGTAAACTGGGACTCTCATACTATCATAGTCTCTTGCATCAGATAGCTGGAGATGAGGAAAGTGAAAATAAAGATATTTCGGTAGAATTCCTGGAAGAAGTACTTGCCAATTTTTATGCGTCAAAATCTACATTACTGCATGCTACCTTTACTGGCGGAGCTGCAGGATTAGGATATACGATATGCTATTTAAATAAAATTCTGGATCTCGATCTGGACATTGAAAATGATCTTGGTGATCTGGATGAGTATATCTTTAATTCTGCTGTGGATTTGATCGGGAAAGATAACCTTGATTGCCTTCACGGTGCAGGAGGTATTTTATTTTATTTTTCGGAGAGAGGTCACTCAGAGTATTTGAATCAACTGGTGCCACTTATTATTGAAAAAGGTATTCGCAGTGATCATGGTATATGGTTTCAGAATATTTTTATGGAAAATTCTGAGCGTGGTTTAGCTAATCTAAGTATTTCTCACGGAATGGCTGGTCTGCTGATTATTTTGCTAAAATCTGCTCCTTACCTTAGTCCGGAAAATTTACTTTCTTTAAAAAGGACATTAGAAGAAAGCATCAGATTCATAGATTCTTATTACTCCCCTCCTTTGGAAACCAATCAAAGTAACTCCTTTTATCCGCAAATGGTTAATTTGGAAAAGAATACACACTCTTATAAAGGAAGATTAGCCTGGTGTTATGGTGATCTAGGAATTATACTTCTGTTTTATCAGGTGGGAAAATTTCTGAACAATAATCATCTGATAGAACGGGCTACTGAAATGGGAATGCAGACTCTTTCCAGAACATCAGCAATTGCCTCAGGCATCAGTGAGCCATTCTTTTGTCACGGATCTGCTGGTCTTTCCTCATTCTATTATAAATTATATCTTGAAAGCGGAGATGAAAGATATTTTTCGGGGATGGACTTTTGGATGACAAAAACTGTAGAATATTTTAACGATGATAACATATCATTTACCGACAGTCCTCACGAAGTTCTGGACGGGCTCATTGGGGTAAATATTTCAATCTTAGAGTATTTGAATAAGAATACTGCTTCTGCGGCTCCCTGCAATATTTTCTTTTTATAATTAACGAACATGCAACAGAAAAGACAATTCGAAAGAAGAGGAAGGATCATTTTCAGAAGTCCGCTCCTGCCATTAAAAAATATTTTCAATCCGATTGATTTTAATCAATTAGTTCATAATCACCTTTTTTTATCCGCTTTATACATAGCCTCACCTGTGCTCTATGAAGAAGTAATACGCTACAGAAATGGACAAATTGATTCGGATAAAGAAAAACAAAAAATAGAAGAGTCCGTTTCAAAGTACTTTTTAAGAATGTCCAGCAGATGTACACCTTTCGGGCTGTTTTCGGCATGCGGATCATTAGAACAGGATGTTGATACCACAGATACCATCACCCTGCCTCCTGCTTCCAGTGTGATCCGCCGTTCCAGATTAGATATGAATTATCTTTGCGCGCTATCGTTATACATTTCAAAATTACCAGAAGTTATTCTTGAATTTAAATTTTATGCAAATACCAGTGTATACTCTATGGGTAATAAGTGGAGGTATATTGAATATTACTACAGCTCAGGAAATAGAATTCACCAGATCAGTTCGGTTGATCAGGATGGTCTGGTTAATAAAATCATAAAAGCATCCCAACGAGGTGTATCGTTTTTCGACGTCAGAGAAATTGTTTCGGCAACAGGAATCGAATGCAGTGACGAGGAAATACTTAGTTATTTTAAGGATTTGATCACTTCCAATGTATTGATCAGTGAACTAGAACCTGCAATTACCGGTGAAGATGTTCTAAGTACTTTGATTGATAAATTACATACGATCAAAAAACACAGTATCACAGAATTAAACAGTATTCTCAGTGAGGTTAAAAGGCTGTTGAACAAAGCAGATCAGTCAGAATCATTCGAGGGTCTGGTTGACATTTACAAAGAAGTAATTAAGAATTTAAAACAGATTGATGTTCAACTTGATGAGAGCAAACTTTTTCAGGTTGATTCTTTTTGGGATCTCAATGTTGGGGCGTCTTTAGGCGAAGAGCTATACTCAGATGTAGATGAAGCTGTTGATATCCTCCAAAAATTATCGTCATCTTCTTCCAATGATAATTTAAAGAATTTTGTAAAAAGATTTATTGAACGATATGAAGAGCAGGAAGTTGGTCTTATGCAGGTTTTGGATACTGAATCCGGAATAGGTTACAAACAGGAATTACGGTCAGAGAATCCCACCCAGAATAATATGAGATGGGGCTCTAAAGAAACCATATTATATTCAAAGCTGCAAAATTGTCTCATTCGAAAAGAAAAGAAAATCACATTGGATGAAAAAGACATCAATGACCTGAAGAATAATGATCATAATATTTTGGCTCCTTCTTTCACAATATTGTTTAGAGCAGTAGAAAACGATGATAAGCAAGGTAACAAAATCCTCATTGAACACCTTGGAGGATCAAGTACTGCTAATATTTTAGGAAGATTTGCATCAAATGATGCTCAGATTAATGACCATGTTAAAAGTATCTGCTCAGAAGAGGAGCACATCAATGACGATGTTGTTTTCGCAGAGATCGTTCATCTGCCGCAGAGCAGGCTCGGAAATATCTTGCTGCATCCACCGTTTCGAAATGTAGAAATACCATATATGAGCCGGTCTTCTTTATCTCTTTCCAACCAAATTTTATTAGAAGATCTTTTGATCTCAGTAAAGAATAATAAGGTGATATTAAGGTCTAAAAGATTAAACAAAATAATTATTCCGCGTCTGAGCAATGCTCATAATTTCAGTCTGGGATCCCAGCCTGTTTACCATTTTCTTTGCGATCTGCAGTTTCAGGGTATTAGCCAGTGGCTGGCCTTTGATTGGGGAGATCTGGCACGCGTCAGCAAGTTTTTACCGCAGATTGCATATAAAAATATTATATTACAACCTGGCCTGTGGAACTTCACACAGGATGATCTTAAAAAATTTTTAGGAAATCCGCTTCAGAGTCAGCATCAGAATTTTAAAGATTTCTGCAAAGAATACGATCTTCCAGCGATATTTTTATTATCGGATATTGACAATGATCTACCCGTAAATACTGATGATACTAAACAGATTGATATGTTGATCAATACGATCAAAAATAAAAGAAAGTTCGTGATCAAAGAATTTCTGGCATCTTCTAAGTCATTGCAGGATCAAAACAAGAATACGTATAACAACCAATTTGTTTTTTCATATATAAAAAAGGAAGAAACCTACAAAGTAAATAATCTTCCTCAAAATAAAAAAAACCATATAACAAGAACGTTTACACAAGACAGTGAATGGATCTATTTTAAAATATATTGCGGAGTTAAAACGAGCAACGACATTTTGCGACACAGCATTTACACTTGTGTTCAAAAGCTGAAAAAGGAAAAGCTGATAGACAGCTGGTTTTTCATCCGATATGCAGACCCACACCATCATATACGACTTAGATTCCATGTATCATCTGATACCCTTGGAACGAAAGAGAAGATCATATCAAAATTGATGAGTAGCATTAAATATTTTGAAAAAACAGGATTGATATGGAATGTGACATTAGATACCTATAAGAGAGAAATAGAGAGGTATCGTGATATAATAGAAGATGCGGAGAAATTATTTTCTTTTGACAGTAATGCTACAGTTCGTTATTTAAAATACAATACTGAAGATGATAAATCCTGGTGGATGTACGCGGTGAAAGCAATTGATCAGACCTTTGATGATTTCGGTCTGAGCTTGCAGGAACGCCAGGCGGTAGTTAATACCTTATGTGTTTCATTTAATAAAGAGTTTAAAGTAGGAAAAAATGAAAAGACAAAATTGGATACCATGTACAGGGAACGGAGCAAAACAATGTTTAATATTATTGAAAATAAAGAGCTCTCCGAAGACCAAATTAAAATAAGCAGTATTCTTTCGAAGAAATCATCAGCTTCTAAAAGTACAATCAGGCAGATGTTTTTACAATTTCCTTCCGAACAACTTAAAAAAGAACGAAAGTTTGAATTCTTACCCAGCTACATCCATATGCTGATGAACCGTTTATGTATGACCGAGGCACGGCAGGAAGAGATGATTCTGTATAATTTGATGTTAAAGTATTATACGTCCAAAATTGGAAGAATAAAATATAATCAAACAGTATTACTGTAATTCTGATTAAAAAAAATGACAGATGCAAACAGTTATTTGAGCAATATGACATTAGATACAAAAGCTTTACTACAACGAACCAGGAAGCAAGACTTTCCGCTATCTTTATCAACCGGCAAAATGGGAATATGTCTCAGTTTGTATATTTTAGGAAAAAAACTGAACAATAAGACCTATCAATCCGATGCTTTTGATCTGCTTAATGATATTTTAGAAAATATCGACCGCATTGCATCTCTTGATATAAAACATGGAATAACCGGCATTGGAATAGGGCTCAATTATTTACTTTCCAATAAATATATAGAGGGCGATATCAATTATATATTGAAAGACATGGATAATCTTATTCTGAAAAATTTAAATCCAAAAAATGACATTGAATTTGACGTCAATATTATACTGGATATGCTTCATTATATGGCAGTACGATTAAGTAATACAGCTTTAAAAAAAGATGAGCAATTCTTATTCCGGGAAACATCGATCGAATATATCAATAAATTATCTTTTAGATTGGATGGTAGTTTTTTTGAAGAATGCATACCTTTTTCAATAGAAAGTAAAATTGCTCAATTATTATATATCCTGAATTTGTATTTTAAACTTGATTTTTATAATAATAGATTGTCTTCAATCATCCATGAAATTTCGTACAAATTGTTTTCATTTCTCCCTATTTTACATTCAAATAAATTACTTTTATTAGGAGCAATGTCCCATATTAAACAATATATTGAGACAACAGACTGGCAGCATCATATTGATATTCTCAAGAATGATTTTAATGTTGATACCGTTATCAGACAAGAACTGCGACAGAAAAACATCTCCGTATCTAATGGTGCAGCAGGGATATTTCTTGCTTTAGAACTGAGTAAAAATGAATTCTCAAAACATGAGTATGAAGCTATCAGAAACAAACTTTTATACCATTTTAATAGTGCTGAACTGGAACAAAAAATCTCCGAACCAAACGAAAGTACAGGAAGTTTTCTCTACGGTGAACTGGGTGCATTAACAATTTACGCAATGTCCGAATTATGAAAAAAATAGACCTGATGGATACAACCTTCTACATTTTAGTAAGGATTGATTCTATTCAAAGACTGGAAAATGTTATTTTAGTAACCAATCTTTTAAACAGATACTTTTTCACAAACATCGTAGTTCGGGAAGCTGATTCGTTTAACAATAAGATTTTAGAAAGACTATTAGGAAAAAATGTAAAGTATGAATTTGTGCAGGATAGAGATCCTATATTGTATAGAACACAGCATCATAATCAAATGATTAAGCCATCTCATTCCACCTATGTCGCTATTTGGGATGCTGATATTATTCCTTTTAAGGATGCTATCAGTGAATGCATCGATAAACTAAGAAAAAAAGATGCTGATTTCACTTTACCTTACAATGGGTTTTGCTATGATGTTGCAGGAGCTGTAAAATCTTTGTTTTTGCAAGAAAGAAGCTACAAAGTTCTTTTAAAACATATTGATAAATTAAACCTACTCTATCCCACCATTTTATATGGTGGTGCCGTCATCCTTTCGAAAGAAGCATTTTTAAAAAGCGGTGGAGAAAATGAGAAACAATATGGATGGAGTAATGATGATTCTGATCGATACAACAGGATCAATTCTCTGCAATTTAAAATTTTCAGATATGACACACCACTTTTCCATATATGGCACCCAAGAAGTAAAAACAGCAGGTTTCATTCTGATACTTTCAAAAAAATATCAATAAATGAATTATTCCTGTTACAAAATAGTTCCCATCAGGAGACTTTAGAGTATGTCAGCAAAATGAAATAATATCTGAATTACACTGTTCAATTTATACCTAATGGTTAAAATATATTCATTATTCAAAATTACTAAAATCTCAGATTGACGAACACTTGCAAAAGAATAAGGTTCAACAGATCACCATTCATTTAAATCACAATTCATTGGCAAAAAACTTTCCTTTTTACCTTCAGCCCGATTCCAAAGACTGCGGACCTACGTGTCTCAGGATAGTCAGCAAACATTACGGAAAAAGTATTTCTTTACAGCAGATCCGTAACCTTTCAGAAACCACAAGAGAAGGAAGCAGCATGCTTGGTCTGAGCGATGCTGCAGAAGATCTGGGCTTCCGTTCTTTGGGCGTGCAGATTGATTTTAATACTTTGGCTGAAGAAGTTCCTTTTCCTTGTATTGTCCACTGGAATAAGCAGCATTTTGTAGTGGTTTACAAAATCGATAAAAAAAATGTTGTCTATGTTTCAGATCCCAGTTATGGTTTAATTACTTATACCAGAGAAGAATTTATCAAGTTCTGGATCGGCGAAAATGCCAACGAAAACACAGAAGAAGGAATTGCTTTGATTCTTGAGACCACGCCTGCATTTTTCCAGACTGAGTTTGATGATCAGGAAAGTAAAGCAAGTTTTTCTTTTCTTTCAAAGTATTTATTAAAATACAAATCGTTAATCGTTCAGTTGGCGGTGGGTCTGCTTGCGGGAAGTTTACTTTCTTTGA